>Ga0209437_100042_pt1 | contig 444095 bp, 411 predicted proteins | sample AraplaL_Cvi_mTSA_FD_184266 | JGI IMG/M metagenome (GOLD analysis project Ga0209437, IMG submission 184266) | Arabidopsis root microbial communities from the University of North Carolina, USA - plate scrape CL_Cvi_mTSA (SPAdes) (version 2) | ecosystem: Host-associated > Plants > Roots >...
TGCGCCAGGCACTCGAAGCTTCGCATCGCGGCTGGGGCAAGTCCGTGGTCATCGGCGTTGCCGGCGCCGGCCAGGAGATTTCGACGCGTCCGTTCCAGCTGGTGACGGGCCGCTCGTGGATGGGCACGGCATTTGGCGGCGCCCGCGGCCGCACCGATGTTCCGAAGATCGTCGACTGGTACATGGAGGGCAAGATCATCATCGATCCGATGATCACCCACACCATGCCGCTCGAAGACATCAACAAGGGCTTCGAGCTCATGCACTCGGGAAAAAGTGTCAGGGGTGTCGTGATTTACTGACGGGCTGAAGCGCGTTGGAAGTTTTTTGGCAGTCCGAGCGACGGATAAATCGAAGACCATCGTTCAAGAAGAACGCCGGCCTCCTGACGAGGTCGGTGGCTTGAACATGAATGGCCTTCAGGCAAAAGGATATGCCCATGACCCGCAAGCTGCTAAGTGTGACCGCCGCCGCTCTCTTCGCCCTGTCCTCGGCAACCGTGGCCTTCGCGCAAACAACGACCCCTGCGACGACGGCAACACCGGCTCCCGCTGCGACCTCGTCCACTTCCGCACCTTCCTCGGCGATGCCGTCGAAGGATGAAATCAAGACAGCTCGCCAGGCTTGCCGGCAGGATGCGACCGGACAGGGCCTCAAGGGCCAGGCACGCAAGGATGCCGTCAAGAGCTGTCTCCAGCAGAAATATCCGGTACTGGCGAAACGCAAGACCTGCCACGACCAGGGCACCGCAAAGGGCTTGGAGAAGAAGGCGCTGCGCGACTTTGTCAAGCAGTGCGTGGCTGCGGCCTAAATCTCAGCACGGACTTTTCCTAGGGGAAGCATGGCTCGCCGACTAAAAGGCGAGCCACTCAATTCGGGCTCTGCACCAACTTGTCATGCGCGGCGACATGGCTCTTTTTTCAGAGAAGATCGAACCTATCTCTTTGTGAGAGCAATATGTTTCGGGACGCACCGTGCTTTTTCATCAAGATCGGCTTTCACTGGGCATCGTCTTGCCGGCTCAGGCAAGAACACATGCCGATATTCAATTCCCCACACAACTTGCGACGGCAGCCCACGCCGATAAGTTGGGTTTCGACGCCTTGTGGGTGAGGGATGTCCCCCTGAATAGCGAGAGCTATCCCGATCCGATCGGGCATGCCGATCCTTGGGTTTTCCTGGGTGCTTTGGTTGCGGCCACTTCCCAAATTCATCTGGCAACCGGCGCGATCGTCCTCCCTTTGCGGCACCCGCTGCATATTGCCAAGGCGGCCCTTTCCGTCGCAGCGCTGTCGAAAGGACGGTTTGTTCTCGGGCTAGGCTCGGGCGACAGGCCGAGTGAATATGAAATCTTCGGCAGAGATGTCGAAAACCGCAAGACACTCTTCCAGTCTCGTTGGGATCGTCTCGCCGCTGCATTGCGCCCGGATCAGGCCGTGACCGACGAAGAGGGTAATCTTCGCGAGGAATTTTCCATAAGGCCTGTTTTGCAGCAGCCCGCTATCCCGATGGTAGCGGTGGGGTCATCGGCGCAATCGCTGGAGTGGATTGCCCGGCATGCAGCCGGATGGATGACCTACTATCGTCCGCTGCCGGTGCAAAAGGATCGGCTGGCACTTTGGCACAATGCGCAATTGAAGATCACCACGGAGTTTCGCGGTTTCGGTCAGTCGATGGTGCTGGAATTGCTCGATAGACCCGACGCCATTTACGAGGAGATCAATCTCGGCGCCAGATCGGGACGGCGAGCATTGATTGAGATGTTGTCAGCCATGCGGGAGGCAGGCATTCATCACGTCGCATTCAATCTGATTTCGGATAAGAGGCCTCCAGCCGAGGTCATGGAGGAAATCGCCGCGGAGGTCATGCCGGCCCTGCGATAGCGTGTCCCGCGTTGCAAAGCGTCAACGCATTATTGGCGCTTGGACGGGCCGGCGTCGAAATCATGCTCGGCTGCCTCACGCTCATGGCGATCGAGCGCTGTGCAAAGCATCAATGCGATGATCTCGACCGTCGCGTCGGCATTTTGCGGGCGGTGTTGCGGATTGAATGCCACGCCGATGACAATCGCGTGGTCGGCCTTCGTCGGCGCTGGCCAGAAATCGAACCTCGACTGGTCAAAGGGATAGACGCCGGCAGTCACGACTTCATTCGAAGCGGCTGCCATTTTTGCCGCTTCCATCTCGAGCTTTGTAAGCTTTTCCTCTCCTTCAACTTTCGATGCTTCGTCGCCGTTTATGAAAACGAGCGTGACGGGGAGATCAAAAAGCGCTGTCAGGACTGATCGTGTGATCTCGGTGGCTTGCCGCGCAGATCTCACGGCGAGCATTTGTCGAGCGTACACCCTCATCTTGGCCTGATAGAAATGGAGGCGGTCAAGTTCGGCGGAATCGTGCCGCTTCGTTGCTGCAATCGTGCTTGTTATGCAACCTATGACGAACAAGAGCGCAATTGCCCAGATGTTGGAGGTGTCGGCAACGGCGAGAGAGAAACGAGGCTCGGTAAAGAAGAAATTGTAGGCGAGGGCGCCGAGAAGTGCGGAGAGCAGCGCAGGGCCAAGACCGAAGGCGACGCCGCTGGCGACGACGGGCAGAACATAGATAAGCGACAAATTGGGTATCGCTTCGTAACGATCAAATCCGGCCGCGATTGCGGTGGCCATCCCGGTCATGACCAGGGAACCGAGATATTGGATGACCGACGGGATGCCTGAAAGGCCGATATCGCGCGTCACGGGATTTGCCATTGCACGACCTGCGGCGTCATCAATGTGGTTGTTCATAGACATGGCCGGATTCTCCTTCACAATGAAGGTGGATCATCGGGCATTTGAATTCCATGCGGAAATCCGCCGCGCTTTATAAGCATTTCATAAAGGCGTGGCCGCGGCGGGTCATGATGAGAGCTTTCACGCTCTTGCGTAGGCACTGATCGGTCCCGGGATCCTCCGCGCGTCGCCGAAAGCACCTACCTCGCTGAAGCAATGTGCAGGCGCAGGAATGGCCGCCCCCCGCCATTCAGAGGATATTGGTGAGAAACCGATCGACCCGCGTTTCCTGCTTATACAGCGATTTGACAAGAGCGGCCGCGAGCGTCGCGGTCAACGCGCCTCCAATAATATCGCTGACATAGTGGGTGCCGAGATAGACGCGCGAGAAGGAAACGAGGAGAGCAGCCAGGAGAAAGAGGCAGCCTTGCCTCGCACGATTGTGAAACAGGAAGGCTGCCGCAATCGCGAAAGACGCCGTGGCATGATCCGACGGGAAGGCAGGGTCACTGCTGCGCTCGATCAAGATCCGGGTGATGCCGGCGTCATATGGTCGGATGCGCTGCACGAAGAGCAGGATAATTTGATTGATCGCAAGTCCGATCAAAAAGCTCAGGCCCGCGGCAATCAGGACGTGGCGCGTTTTAGCCGGCGGGGAGCCCGTCCACCATTGAGCAGCAACAGCAAGGACGAGCAGAGGTACGCCGTAGACCGAGATCATCATCATCGTCTGGTCGAGACCTCCGGTCCCGGACAGTCTGTTGATCCATCCCGTGATGGCTGCGTCGAGTGCGTACATTGGGTCTCCTATCGCCTGGCGATGGGATGCAGCACTCGACTGACAGCTGCCTGAACTATCGAACAGCTATTGCGCTGCCGGGTGGCTCGGGAGCGGAAGCTAATGCGATGCCCCGAGCGATGCCTCATTCTTCGCGAGAATGAAATCCGCGCAGCGCTCGGCGATCATGATGGTGGGCGCATTGGTGTTGCCGCTGACGAGGGTCGGCATGATCGATGCGTCCGCAATCCGCAAGCGAGGAACCCCGACGACGCGCAATTGAGAATCGACCACCGCCATCGCATCGCGGCCCATCTTGCAGGTGCCTGACGGGTGATAGACGGTCTTGGCGATGGAACGGGCGTGGTTTGCGATGGCTTCATCGGTCTGTGCGCTGTCGCCTGGGGCAAGCTCGCGGAAGCCGAGCTTTTTCATTGCGGGCGCTGCGAGGATTTTTCTGCCAAGCTTGATGCCGCGCACCAGCGTATCGACATCGGCTTCCTTCGTCAGATTATTGCCGACGAAGATGATGGGATCATCGGCGTTCCGGGTTCTGAGCGATATCTTGCCTCGAGCCTCCGGGCGCAGGATGCACGGATTGATGGATACCCCGTGCCCGTCCATCTGGCCGCGCGATGCATCGCCGACAAGGGCCGGCGTGACATGAAACTGAATATCTGGCCGCCCGCAGCCCAAAGTGTCGATAAAGCCTCCGCTTTCCACGACATTGGACGCGAGCAGGCCTGACCGGTTCAGCGCATATTGCAGTCCGTTGATGGCGGCGCGGAAACCTCGGTCCTGCCCCTTCAGCGAAATTGGTCGGTCGGTGATGCCGTAGACCGATGCGGTGATATGGTCCTGGAAGTTTTCGCCGACGCCGGGCAGATCGCGTAAAACAGGAATGCCGAGCGAAGACAGGTGTTCCGCCGGACCGATACCGGAGAGCATCAGGAGTTTGGGCGTTGCCAACGCGCCCGCGCACAGAATGACTTCTTCCGCGGCTTTGGCCGTATGCTCGATGCCGTCGGCGGTTCTATAGACGATGCCCGAGGCCGCGCCGTTTTCCATGAGGATGTTCTGGACAGCACTCTCCGTGCTGATGGTCAGCAATGGCGAGTTCCTGACGGCTTTGAGGTAGGTTGCCGCCGTTGAGCCGCGACGCGCCTGGAACGTCGTCGTCTGATAGAAACCGATGCCTTCCTGCGACGCGCCATTAAAGTCATGGGAGAAGGGCAGGCCGACTTCCTGGGCCGCTCGCACGAAAGCAGAACTGATCGGATGGCGAAACCTCGGTTCTGACACCTTCAGCGGCCCACCCGTGCCATGATAGTCTCCCGCCAGCGTTTCGTTGTCCTCGCAACGCCTGAAGATCGGCAGCACGTCGTCAAATCCCCAGCCATCGCAACCAAGGTCGCGCCAGGTGTCGTAATCCTGCGCTTGGCCGCGAATATAGATCATCGCGTTGACCGAAGAGCCGCCGCCGAGCGTGCGGCCCTGTGGAACCACCAGCACACGGCCGTTTGCGCCGGGCTCGGGTTCGGTCTCGTACATCCAAGTCCGCTTCGTGCCGAGCACCCGCACGAAGGTCGCGGGTATATGGATAAACGGCGTATTGTCGCGTGGCCCTGCCTCCAGCAGGAGCACGCGCTTGCCTGCCGAGACTAGCCTGTTTGCGACGACGCAGCCCGCAGATCCCCCGCCGACAATAATGTAATCGAAGACCTTCATTCGCAGTCAGCTCCTCCGCCGCGCGTGACAAGAGACTGCGCCGTTCGCCGGCGCAGGAAAAAAGCGGTGCCTCAGGCGCCGATGTGGCTGACGAATTTCACGGTCTGATAGGCGTCGAGACTTTCCGCTCCGCCCTCGCTGCCGTATCCGCTTTCCTTGATGCCACCGAACGGCGTTTCCGCGGCAGCGATACCGAAGTGGTTGATCGAGACCATGCCGGCTTCGAGTTCGGCAGCGAAACGGTCGGCGGTCGCAAGCGAACGGGTGAATGCGAAGGCAGCAAGACCAAAGGGCAGGCGGTTGCTGCGTTCGATCGCCTCGTCGACGGATCCGACACGCACCAAGGCGGCAACCGGACCGAACGGCTCGTCGTTCATGATGCGTGCGGTTTCCGGCACATCGGACAGGACGGTGGGTTCGAAGAAGAAGCCTGCATTGCCGATGCGCCGTCCACCGCATTCCAGTTTGGCGCCGGCCGCGACAGCATCCTCGACGAAGCTTTCCATGGCATCGAGACGGCGTGGATTGGCAAGCGGTCCCATCTGCGTGCCATCGGCAAGACCATCGCCCACTTTCAATGCATTAGCACCGGCAATGAAACCATCCCGGAAGCTGTCGTAAACCGAATCTTCGATGTAGAAGCGTGTCGGCGAGGCGCAGACCTGGCCGGCATTTCGATATTTCAGCATGACGCCGAGTTTTATCGCGGCGGCAACGTCCGCATCTGCCGCAACGATGTAAGGTGCGTGACCGCCGAGCTCCATCGTCGAGCGTTTCATATGCGAAGCCGCTTGCGCTGCGAGCGCCTTGCCGACCGGAACCGAGCCGGTAAACGTGATCTTGCGGACTATCGGCGAGGCGATCAGATAGTCGGATACTTCGGCGGGCACACCGAAAACGATGTTGATGACGCCGTTCGGTACACCTGCCTCCTGAAAGGCCCTCGCCAGCTCGATACAGGCCGAAGGTGTCTCTTCCGGCGGCTTGGCTATGATCGAGCATCCGGCGGCAAGCGCCGCCGAGATCTTGCGTACAAGCTGATTGATCGGAAAGTTCCAGGGCGAGAAGGCGGCGACGGGCCCAACCGGCTCCTTGATTACCATCTGGCGTGCGCCGGGAATACGGGCCGGAATGACACGCCCATAGGCACGACGTCCTTCCTCAGCATGCCATTCGATGTGTTCGGGAGCGGCATTGGCCTCACCACGCGCCTCGGCAAGCGGCTTGCCCTGTTCCCGTACCATATGCTGGGCGATCGTTTCGGCACGTTCGCGCACGAGGCCGGCGGCGCGAAGCATGATGCGGCAGCGCTCGAGCGCCGTCATCTTCCGCCATATCTCGAAGCCCTTCTGTGCTGCGGCAAGCGCGTCGTCGAGATCCGCGCGTTCGCAGATCGAAAGCTCTGCGATGATCTGTCCGGTGGCGGGATTCTTAACGGCGGCGGTGCGGCTTCCAGAGCCGGCACGCCAGGTGCCGTCGATCAATAGCGGTTTACTCAACATGGCTTATTTTCCTCGGATTGCTTTCGGGAATGGGCGTTGGCAGGGCGCTCAGGACTTGCGCATATTCGGCTCCGATACGGCGGACGATCTCCGCGGCTGGGAGAACCTCGGAAACAAGGCCGGTACTCTGGCCCGCCTCGACCTTCCCTCCGCTCACATCGCCGTCGAAGGCGGCGGCCTTCAGCGAACTGGCGATGAACAACGCCTTGCGCTGATCGTCGGAAAGCCCGTTCGCTTCGGCTTTGGCCATCTCCTCGGCAAAGCGATTGCGCACGACCCGGATGACGCCGAAACCACGGCCGACGACCATCGTGTCCGCGACGCCCGCCTTGACCAGCAGATCCTGATAGGCGGGGTGCAGCCGTGCTTCCCTGGACATCATGAAGCGAGAGCCGAATTGAGCGGCGCCGGCGCCGAGCGAAAGTGCGGCGGCTAGACCATGGCCGTCGGCAAAGCCACCGCTCAATATCAGCGGCATGTCCGGCACGGCTTTTGCGATCGCGCGACCGAGGACAAGGGTCGAGACAAGCTCCGGCGGCGGATGGCCGCCTGCCTCGCCACCAACGGCGATCAGTCCGTCGACGCCGGCGTCGGCGGCCTTGCGAGCATGCACTTCGCCGGATACGACATGCAGGCAGATGGTTCCGACGGCCTTGAAGCGGTCGATATACTTCTTCGGGCCGCCCTGTGAAGCGATCAGCACCGGAATGCGCTTTTCGATCAGCATGTCCATGATCGCCTCGGCGCCTTCGCGATAAAGCGGCAGGTTGACGGCGAAGGGCCTGTCTGTCCCGGCCTTGATCTCGTCAATCGCCTCTTCGAGATGATGCGGGAACATGGGGCCTGCCGCGAGCACTCCGAGGCCACCGGCATTGGAGACTGCGAGCGGCAGCGCGGAGTTCGAGGATGCCCAAGACATGCCCGCCTGAATGATCGGCAGGTCGATGCCCAGCAATTTGGTGACACTGGTTTCGATACGCATGGTCATACCTCAAGGCCCGCAAGCTTGCGGGCATGGGCGGCAAGCTGCTTCTTCTGGATTTTCGAACTGGCCGTCATGCCGATCGACTCGAAATCGGGCACGATCCAGACGTGCCGAGGGACCTTGAAACCGGCCATCTCCCGCTTCGACCAGTCGATGATCTCGGTGGGTGTGGCCACGCAACCTTCGTTCAGGATGATGAAGGCAGCGGTTACCTCGACAAGCCGTTTGTCGGGTATGCCGACGACCGCTGCCTGGCGGATGAGCCTGTTCTGGTGCAGCACGTTTTCAACGTCGGCGGGCGAGACATTCTCGCCGCCGACGCGGACGATATCCTTGGCGCGGCCGAGGAATTTCAGGCGACCGGCGGCATCGAGTTCGCCCAGATCGCCCGTCGACAGCCAACCCTCGCCATCGATCGCTGCGGCGGTTTCCTCCGGCTTGTCGAAATAGCCCTTCATCACATTCCAGCCGCGAACCTGGATTTCTCCGGTCTCGCCGGTGTCTCCAATGCGGCCGTCGTCAAGGCGGATGCGCACGTCGACACCAGTCTGCACACGCATTGCGGCGCTGACGCGAATTTCCTCCGCTTCCCACCAGCAAGATTGCGAAACGTTGGGGGATGCTTCCGACAGGCCATAGCCGACGACGCACTCGCGTGCACCGAGTTCATCGATGACACGACGAACGATAGTCGGCGAGGCAGCGAGCCAGGCGCCGCGAAGGCTGAGGCGACGTTGCGGCAGATCGGGATGCGACAGCAGCATCAACGCCATCGTGTCGTTGCCCGAGAAATGCGTGCAGCGTTCTTCCTCCATCAGGCGCAGCGCCTCGCCGGGCTCGAAGCGCTCCATACTGACGAGCGTGACGGCGTGCTGAAGGCAGGAGAGGATCGAGAGCGTGGTGCCGGCAACGTGGAAGAACGGGCGGGCGCTGTGAAACCGGTCGCCGGGCCGCAAACCCATCCGCATGCCGGACAGGTAGCCGTTTGGCAGCATGTTGCGATGTCTGAGCAATACACCTTTGGGGAAGGACGTGGTGCCGGATGTATATTGGATCAGCAGGATGTCGTCAGGTTCGTCACAGGGCGGGATCGGTTCTGCTTTTTTCGCGCAGAGGTCGGGCCAGCTGGTAGCAGCTGCGGGCACGTCTTTGCCGAGCACCAGGATTCTCTTCAGATCGGGTAAGGCGTCATGAGGCAGGCCGCCATCTATGCTCGGGCAGATCTCCCGGAGCATTCCGATGAAGTCGATCTTCAGGAAGCGATCACACGTGATGAACGTGCTGACCCGCGACTGCCTCAAGGCATAGGCCATCTCGGTGGCGACGAAGCGGGTATTGATCGGCACTGTGACGGCTCCGAGCGAGCCGAGCGCCAAAAATATCACGACCCAGTCGGTTGAATTGCCATGGCACAGACCGACGTGGTCACCTCTACGAACGCCTGCGGCTACGAGCGCTGCGCGGGTATCGTCAACCTTGCCGGCGAGTTCGCGAAAGGTCAGTCTGCCGCCGGCAGCAACGATCGCTTCGACATCGGGCGCAACGGTCGCTGCGCGCCGCAGGGCTGAAGAAACCGTAAGCGGGCAAATTTCCGCAAGATCAGAAATGCTCATTTGCCACCCTTGTTGCCAATCGCTTCAGAAAATTTTTCGATGCCGGATCGCCATCCTCCGTCGGCAAGGCAGCGTTCGATTGCTGCCATTTCGATGCGGATGCCGTTCGCGAGATTCGTCTCGTGGCCGAGGTCCACGGCCTGCTTCGTCAGTGCCATCGCGAGCGGTGGAGCAGAGGCAATGCTTTCGGCGATTTCCTGTCCCACCTGCGCCAATGTTTCGTCGGGTACGATCCGAGCCACCAATCCCCGCCGATAGGCTTCTTCGGCAGGCATCGTGCGGCCGGTGAACAGCAGTTCCTTTGCGCCCATGCGGCCGATGACGCGTTGCAGCCGCTGCGTGGCGCCTACCGTTCCCCATTGCGGTTCGGGAAAGCGGAAGGTGGTTTTTTCCGTGGCGACGACGAAGTCGCAGCTCATCAGGATTTCACCGCCCGAGCCGACGACCGGGCCTTGCGTGAGGGCGATGACGGGCTTGCCGCAGCGCCCGATCGCATCATATGCGGCAAAGGAGGCATGTCTGCGGGCGATCACCCAGGCTTCATCCTTGCCGGCTCGCTCTTTCAGATCGGCGCCGGCGCAGAAGACCGGCCCATTCGCCGACAGCAAGACGACGCGGATATCGGGCTGAGTATCCATTCGTTGGAACGCCTCGCGAAGCGCAACGCACATTTCCAGATTAAGTGCGTTACGGGCCTGTGGCCGATTGAGAACGATCCGGGCGATCGCACCATCCTGCGTCACCGATACGGCATCCTGGGTTGACGTCATTAGATGACCCCCTCGCTGCGGAGCGCGCCGATATCGGCGTCGCTCAAATTCAATTCGTCCTTGAGCAGAAATTCGGTGTCGGCACCGAGCAGCGGCGGGCAGCCGATCTCCGGCGGTTCGAAGCCATCGAAACCGATCGGCGTGCGCAGGGCTGGGAATTCTCCTTCGGTCGGGTGAACGAACGATCCGACCACTTCGCGAGCCTGCATATGGGGATCGTTGAGGATCTCCCTGACAGTGTTGACTTCGCCCGCAGGAATGCCAACTGCGCGCAGCGCCTCCGCGAGCTCTGCCCGCTCGCGTGCGGCAATCGCCGTCCTCATATTGTCCATCACCCGCTTGCGGTTGGCGACGCGCCCGGCATTCGGCGCCAACACAGGGTCTGACGCCAGATCGTCGAGCCCAAGCACTCGGCACATAGGCAGCCAATGCTGATCGCTGCCGCTGATGTGGAGCCATCCGCCATCGCGGCACTGGAATGCGGCCGAGGGTACTCTGCCCGGATGTTCGGTGCCGGATCTCGATATGTCTTCGTTCAGTGCGAAAAGCCGCGCCGCGGCAAGAGCGAGAAGGCTCGCCTGAATATCCATCATGGCGAGATCGATATGGCAACCTTTCTGGCTGCGTCCACGCCCCACCAGCCCGGTGAGAATAGCGATGGCGATCCACAGGCCAGCCGTCATATCGGCAATCGGTACGCCGGTCTTCGCTGGTGGTGAGTCCGGATGGCCGGTCAGGTGCATCACGCCGGACAGCGCCTGGAACACGGTGTCGTAACCTGCACGGTCGCGATAGGGGCCGGTCTGACCGAAGCCGGTGTTGGACACGTAGATCAGTCCCGGATTGAGCGCCGAGAGGCGGGCATAGCCGAGATTGAAGCGGTCCATATCGCCGGGCAGGAAGTTCTCGAGCACGACATCGTGGCGCGCGGCAAGCCGGGCGGCGATATCCTGAGCCTTCGGCGACTTCAGATTGAGCGTGAGCGATTGCTTGCCGCGATTGAAAGCGAAGAAATAGGCGCTTTCGCCACCCGGAAGCCGGGGTTCGAAGAGGCGGGATTCATCTCCGCCTTTCGGTCTTTCTACCTTGGTGACCGTCGCGCCGAGTTCGGCCAGGATCTGCGTTGCCATCGGGCCGGCCAGAACGCGCGAGAAGTCCAGGATGCGAATGCCGTCGAGCGGTTTCATTTCGCCTCCCTGCGGAAGCTGCGCATCTTCGCGTTGAGCTCACGGCCTGCGACCATCGCCTCGTCGTAGGGAAGGTCGCCAACCCGGTAGTAGAGGGACTTGGCGGCAGCCATGGCAAGCGGATTGGCCGCCGCCCAGGCTTCGGCAATCTCGAGCGCCGCATCAAGCAGTGCATCCGGTGCGACGACACGATTGCACAGGCCAAGGGAAAGCGCTTCGTCGGCACCGATCAACCGTCCGAGGCTGATCATTTCGAACGCTGCCTTGCGACCGAGCGACCGTTGCAGCCCGGTCATGACCAGGGCCGGGACAATCGAGTGCTTCAATTCCGGATAGCCGAATTTCAGGTTGGTGGCGGCCACCATCATATCGCAACCGATGGCAAGGCCGGCGCCTCCGCCGATGGCCGCCCCTTGCACGGCCGAGACGATCGGTTTGGAAAGGCCCTGCATCATAGCTTGCGTCCGGCACGTCAGATCGGCGCGCCTGTCGACGAGATCCTGGTTGTCCGGGGTCAGCGTGTCGAATTCGGCGAGGTCGGCGCCGGCGCAGAAGCCGCGGCCACTGCCGGCAAGCACGATTGCACGGATTTCCGGGGCGCGATCCGCTTCGAGCAGCGCATCATGGATCGCCTGCGTCAGTCCGGTGTTCAATGCGTTGAGCTTGTCGGGTCGGTTCATCGTAATGATGCGAACCGCGCCGCGGCTCTCGACAAGAAGAATGGATGTGTGTGGTTCAGTCATTTCCCGATCCTATGCTGCGAAATGGCCGTAGCCGCTGCGTGCGACCCTGCTTAGCAGTTCGCGCCCGAGGATTGCCTCGCAGAGGCGGGAAGCCTCCTGCAGCTTCGAGAGGTCGAGGCCAGTATCGATCCCTTCCGCCTCGAACAGGTTGACGAGATCTTCCGTTGCCACGTTTCCCGTATAGCCCTCGCCGTAAGTGATCTGCGTGGGATGACCGCCAACGCCGCCGATTGCGCTGTCGAACCAGCGGCATCCAGCTTCATGGGCGGCAAGGCAATTGGCAAGCGCGGTGCCGCGGCTGTCGTGAAAATGCGCGATGGCCGTCACGTCCGGCAGTTCGCGCATGATTCGTTCGAAAAGGCCGTGCACGCTGCTTGGCGTTCCGTGGCCGGTGGTATCGCAGACTGAGACATGGGTGACGCCGAGTTCCGCAAAACGTGCGAGATCGGCAAGCACGGAGTTAGGATCCACCTTGCCCTCGAAAGGGCAGCCGAGCGCCATGGAAATCACGCCGATCAGACGGAAGCGACCGGCGGCGAGATCAACCATTTCGGCGACGTTTGCCCATTGCGCGTCTCGTGTCGTTCGCAGGTTGCGCTGCGTGTGTGATTCAGTCGCAGAAACAAGAAGGCTGATCTCATCTGCGCCATGGCCGGCCTCCAAGTCAGCGAGCGCGCGTCGGACTGCTTTTGGATTAGGGCAGGTGGCCTTGTAGCTGGATCCCTGCCGCTTGCGGATGCCTGCCAATATCTGGGACGCATCGGCAAAGGCGGGGACATGTACGGGGCTGCTGTAGCTTGTCGCCTCGATGCGCGGAAAGCCCGCAGCCGAGAAGGCGTCGATCAGCGAAATCTTTTCCTTGGTGGAAATGGCGGCGGCTTCGTGCTGCAGCCCGTCACGTGCAAAACATTCACAGATTATGACCCTGGCCGACATGCCTCACCTCCATCCGACTGTTGGTAGAGATGGATTTATTTGTTCACATTGTCAACTAAATTTCTTCTGGAAAATTTCCGCGCACCTCATTCCTCCTCCATGCTGCGGAGATCCGACTGGGAGGCGGAGCTTCGTAGCTCGTGATAGTATTTGCTGCTTGTCCGGGTGACGCGGCGCAAGAGTTCCACCAGAATTTGCTGTTCCGCATGGCTCAATGTCGAGAGCATTTCTTCGTTGCGCTGGAAGGAATCGTCCAGAATCTTGCGTGAGAGATCGAGGCCCTCGGGGCTGAGTGTCAGTAATATGCTGCGACCGTCATCCGGATTGGCTGTTTTGGCGATATATCCCCGTTCGATCATTGCCGAAACGGTGCGGCTCATCTGGCTTTTAAGTAGGCCGCTGTGCTTTGCTAGCTCCTGTAGGGGTACTTCCCCCAGATATTTGAGGACGGCCAGGACGCGCCATTCCCGCGGTGTGATGCCGTATTTCGGTCTTATCGACAGGGCTGCGATACGCGTAGAGAGCCCCGCTAACCGCTGCAATTGAAACGAAAAAAGGTCGCGAATATCTGCTTCCTTTGCGGTGTCGCTGGCGTGTCGCTCGAAGTAGTTGCCGGATTTCGCTTCAAGTTCGTCGCGGTTTCGCACTCTGCATTCCTTTCATGGGTCTTGTTGTGTTCCGGCGTAGCGAAACTTTGCGCTCTCTGCCATGTCGTCGCAAAATGTCGCATCAATATAGTTGACAAGGTGAACGATATAGTTAAGTCTGTGAACTAGATTGGCATGGTGCTGTCGACTTGTCGACCGTGTCGATCCCGTCAGGGGAACGACGGGACGCCACTGGATCTGTCTCTTGGGAGGAGCAAGCATGATTTCGCTTCGGCATAGAGTGGCCGGACTATTGGGTGCGGCGATGATGGCTTCACTTGCGGTTCCGGCTTCGGCTGCGAATACGACGCTGACCATCGCCGGCTTTGGCGGCAACCTGCAGACCGATCTGCGCAAAACGATCTGGCAGCCGGCCGCCGATGCCGCCGGCGTTGATCTGCGAGAGGAGACGCATGACGGGCTCGCCGCAGTCCGCGTTCAGGTCCAGTCCGGCTCTCCGACTTGGGATGTCGTCCATCTCGGTGCCGACGAATGTGCCGTCGGCGGCAAGGAGGGACTGTTCGAGGCGCTCGACTATAAGGTCATCGACACCAATGGCTTCGACAAGCTCGCCTATGGCGACAACTGGATCGCGACCAACACCTATTCGGTCGTGCTCGCTTGGCGCACGGATGTCTACAAGGACAAAAAGCCCCAATCCTGGAAGGATCTCTGGGATGTAAAAAACTTCCCCGGCCGTCGCGCGCTCAGCACCTATCCGCAGGAGATGATGGAAATCGCCCTTCTGGCCGATGGTGTCGACAAGGACAAGCTCTATCCGCTCGATACCAAGCGTTCTCTCGCATCGCTGGACAAGATCAAGAAGGATGTCGCGGTCTGGTGGTCTTCGGGCGCCCAGTCGGCGCAACTGATCAAGGACAAGGAAGTGGACATGATGGCGATCTGGGGCAGCCGCGTCGCCAACGTCATCACGGATGGCGCACCGGTTGAATATACCTATCAGGATGCCATTCTCGGCTATGGCTGCCTGGCCATCCTGAAAGGCTCGCAGCATGTCGCCGCGGCGCAGAAGTTCATTGCAGGTGTCGTGTCACCCGAAGTGCAGGCGCGAATTCCGGAAATGATGCCTTACTACGGTCCGACCAACGCCAAGGCCTTCGAGGTCAAGAAGTTTTCGGCGGACGTTCTTGCCAAGTCGAACATGTCCCCCGAAAACGTCAGGAAGCAGACTTTTCTGAATGCCAATTGGTGGCGGGATAACAATGCCCTCGTGCGCGAGGACTACAGCCTGCTGATGTCGAACTGACGCATATCGAATACGGAGAATGGCAATGACATCGGGTTCGGTTTCGATACGCCAGATTTGCAAGGCCTACGGAAGCTACCAGGCTCTGAACGGCATATCGCTCGACATCGCCGCCGGAGAGTTTCTGACGCTCCTGGGTCCGTCAGGCTCGGGCAAGACGACACTCCTGAATGTCATTGCCGGCTTCGAACGGCCAGATAGCGGAAGTCTTCTCGTCGATAATGCGGAATTCATCACCAAGCCGCCGCACAAGCGCGATCTGGGCATGGTTTTCCAGAATTACGCACTCTTTCCGCATATGGATGTCTTTGCGAACGTGGCCTATCCGCTGAAGTTGCGGAAGGTCGAGGCCGGGACACTCAAGTCGAAGGTGATGAAGGCGCTGGAGACCGTCCATATGGCGCATCTGTCCGGCCGACGCATCAACGAGCTGTCGGGCGGGCAGAGGCAGCGCGTGGCTCTGGCGCGCGCCATCGTCTTCGAACCGAAGCTGTTGCTGATGGACGAGCCGCTCTCGGCGCTCGACAAGAACCTTCGCGAACACATGCAGATCGAGCTCAAGCGTCTGCATCGCAGGCTCGGCATGACGACGGTTTATGTCACCCACGACCAGCAGGAGGCATTGACGATGTCCGATCGTATCGCTGTCCTGGACGGTGGCCGCATCATGCAGCTGGACTCGCCGAAGAACATCTATGATGCGCCGAACAGCAAGTTTGTCGCCGGCTTCATGGGCGATACACGCTTCGTTACGGTGAGGGGCAATGGTTCGACCTTCCTGCTCGATGGGCGGGTGTTGAGGCTTGCAAGAGAGCCTCAGATTGCAAGCAATGACGCCTGGCTCATGGTTCGTCCCGAGCGACTGCGCTGGCAGGGGAATGCCGAGCAGGACAACCGCATAGAAGGGATAGTGACCGACGTGACCTATCTCGGTGACAGTTACATGGTGTCGCTGGAGCTGCGCGAGGATACCGAAATCTCGATCCGGCACACCGGCAGCGAGACGGTTGCCTTGCCGGCTCCCGGTGACCGGCTGACCCTATGGATGTCGCCCGAGGCAAGCGTCGTCGTCGAAGGAGCCCGCCTGTGACGATGGTCGATGCGAATGTCATGACATCACGGCTCAATATCGGTGTGCTGCAGAGCTCAAGGCGCAAGACCGGGTTGGCCTTTGTCGGGTTGTCGCTGCCGGCCTTCTGCCTCGTGACAGTCATTCTGATCATCCCCTTCGCCTGGCTGGCCTGGATGTCGCTGTACGACGCCTCGGGCGCGCTTTCGGCGGAAAACTATGCACGCCTGTTGCGGCCGGCCTATGTGGACAGTTTCCTGACGACCTTTAAGGTCGCGGCGATCGTCACCGTCGTCTGTGTCGTGCTCGGCTATCCGGTTGCCTATCTTCTGTCGCAGCTTTCCGACCGAGCAGCGCAGATACTGATGATCTTCATCATTCTGCCATTCTGGACGTCGGTTCTGGTGCGCACCTATGCCTGGCTCGTGCTGCTTCAGCGCCAGGGGTTGATCAACACTTGGCTCGTCAATCTCGGCCTCATCTCCGAGCCGCTACCACTGGTCAATAATATGACGGGCACGATCATCGGCATGGTCCATATCATGCTGCCGTTTCTGATCCTGCCGCTGTATGCGTCGATGAAAACCATCGATCCCGTTCTGATGCGTGCGGCCGCCAATTGCGGGGCATCTCCGGCACAGGCCTTTCGTCAGGTTTTCCTGCCGCTGTCGCTGCCGGGTGTTGCCACCGGCGTCGCACTGATCTTCGTACTGTGCCTTGGCTACTACCTTACGCCTGCCTTGTTGGGCGGCGGCCGCGTCGCGATGTGGTCGACCCAGATCGCTGATATGATTGCCAAATTTGCCAATTGGGGTGCCGCCAGCGCACTCAGCGTCGTGCTCCTCGTGGTCACGGGCGCAATCCTCTGGATCGTCAATGCGCTGTTCAGGGCCGCAAGCGTCACAAAGGGGGGCGTGTGATGTTGAGAGCTCCGGTTACATCGACCCAGATTACCCACGCGGACCGGCTCTGGCTCTATGCCATCGTCGGCCTGATCCTGGCGTTTCTGATCATACCTTGCCTGATCGTCATCCCGATGTCCTTCTCGGAGTCGCAGTATCTTGAATTTCCGCCGCGGGCCTGGAGCCTGCGCTGGTACGACGCCTTCTTTTCGTCGCCGGAATGGCGGCAGTCGGCGATCGTGTCCTTCAAGGTCGCCGGCGCCACGACAGTGCTTGCAACCTTGCTCGGAACGCTTGCCGCCTATGGGCTCTTCAAATCGACCAGCATTTTCAATGCCGTGATCAGAGGCGTTCTTCTCTTACCGATGATGGTGCCGCTGATCTTCGTTGCGATCGGCGTGTTCTTCGTCTTCGCAAGAATAGGAATGAACAACACACTGACGGGGCTGATCCTCGCGCATACGACGCTTGCCATCCCATTCGTCACGATCGCGGTTTCCAACGGTCTTTCAGGGTTCGACATGAACCAGGAGCGCGCGGCCCGCAGCCTCGGAGCGTCTCCGGCATATGCTTTCTTCACCGTCACCCTGCCACAGATCAAGATCTCCATTCTGTCGGGCATGCTTTTCGCCTTCATCACCTCGTTCGATGAGGTGATCGTCTCGATGTTCGTTTCGAGCGGTGCGAATTCGACCCTGACAAAACGCATGTTCGCCAACATCCGCGATCAGGTCGACCCCACGGTCGCTGCCATCTCGTCGATGCTGGTGGTGGCATCGATCATCATTCTGATCGGCGCCCAATTCATCCGACGGCCGAAAACCAAGGCGGCCGCTCTTTAATATGACGGCCTGTTCGGCCGTGTTCAGGAGGAAATCATGCTTCATAATTCACTTCGCATGCGCGACATCGCCGTGCAGATCCATCCGCAGACCAATCTGGCTCTTCACGAAAAGGTTGGACCGACGATCATGGCCCGCGGCGAGGGCGCCTATGTCTACGACGATGAAGGCAAGCAATATATCGAAGGCATGTCGGGCCTGTGGTGTGCTGCGCTCGGGATGAGCGAGAAGCGTCTTGTCGATGCCGCCACACGCCAGCTCAACACGCTGCCCTATTATCAGAATTTTGCCCACCGGGCGACTGAGCCGGGCATCGAGCTTTCGGATCGGCTGCTGCGCCATGCCCCCGTGCCGATGTCGAAGGTTCTGTTTCAGAGCTCCGGATCGGAAGCGAACGATACGGCCGTCAAGCTCATCTGGTATTATTTCCATTCGCAGGGCCGCTCGGAAAAGAAGAAGATCATCGCCCGCAAGCGTGGCTATCACGGGACGTCGATCGCGTCGGCCAGCATCACCGGCCTGCCGCATCTTCATCGCGACTGGAACCTGCCGCTCGATGGCTTCCTGCACGTGACTTGCCCGCATTTTTACCGCGAGGGACTGCCGGGCGAAACCGAAGAGGATTTTGCGACCCGCCTTGCGGAAGAGCTCGATGCCCTAATCGTTGCCGAAGGGCCGGAAACGGTCGCTGCCTTCTTTGCTGAGCCCGCTATGGGGACTGGTGGCGTTGTGCTGCCTCCGAAGACCTATTTCGAGAAGATCGAGAGGGTCTTGAAGAAGCATGATGTGCTTCTTGTCGCGGACGAGGTCATTACCGGTTTCGGCCGCACGGGCAATTGGTGGGGAACCCAAACCTATGAGATGCATCCGGACATCATCACCTGCGCAAAGGCGCTGACCTCGGCCTATATGCCTCTGTCTGCCGTTCTGCTTTCCGAGCGGATCTATGAGGGGATGCGCGCCCAAAGCGAGAAGATCGGCGTGTTCGGCCATGGTTATACCTATGGTGCACATCCGGTCGCCTGCGCGGTGGGTGTAGAAACGCTGCGCATCTATGAGGAAGATGGCGTCATAGACGGCGTCAAGGCGCTCGGCGACCATATGGGCAAGCTCTTCAGCCCGCTGATCGATCACCCTCTCGTTGGTGAAGTGCGCGGTGTCGGCCTGATGTGGGGTGTGGAACTCGTACGCAGCAAGAAAACCCGCGAAGCCTTTGCTCCGGAGCTCCAGTTCGGTCTGGGGGTGCAAAACCACGCCTTCGAGAATGGTCTCGTTTGCCGTTCGCTCGGCTCGGCCATCGCCTTCGCGCCACCGCTGATCTCGACGACTGCGCAGATTGAGCAAATCTCCGACCGCTTCAAGCGTGCGCTCGACACGGCGCTCGACGATTATACCCGCACCGGTGGCAAGCTCGACTGAGAGCCGATCAAGGAGGGAAGCCAGATGCTGGCCGTATTCGATGATCGTCAGTCTTTGCACCGGCCGTTGACCCGGCTGGCGGGAGGTAGGCTCGCGCCGAACCCGGAACAGCCGGATCGCATCATCATGCTCAGGCAGGGCCTCGAGATGTTCGGCGCCAAACTCGTTGCGCCGGCTGAATATGGAGCCGACGCCATCGCCGCTGTGCATGATGCCGGTTATCTCGACTTCCTGCAAAACGGGTTTGCCGAGTGGCAGAAATCTCCGGCCAACGGGCCGGAGATGCGCGCCAGTGTGCATCCGACTGTTCAGATGAACCGCAAGCCGATCGATATATTGGGCCGCGCCGGATACTTCCAGGCCGACGCCAGTTGCGTACTCCTCGAAGGGACGTGGGAGGCCGTCAAGGCCAGCGCCAACACGGCAGCCGATGCGATGCGGCGGGTCTTGGACGGGGAGGAACGTGTCTATGCCCTCAGCCGTCCGCCCGGCCATCACGCCTATGCCGACAAGGCAGGCGGCTTCTGCTACCTCAACAATACGGCGATCGCAGCCGAGCTCGCAGCGCAGAAGGGGTTGCGCGTTGCGATCGTCGATGTGGACGTGCATCACGGCAACGGCACGCAGACCATCTTCTATGATCGTTCGGATGTGTTGACGGTTTCGGTGCACGGGGATCCCGCCCATCTTTATCCCTATTACTCCGGCTATGCGGACGAACGAGGCGTCGGGCGTGGTCACGGGTTCAATCGCAATATCCCGGTGCCGCTTCTAAGTGACAGCGACGTCTATCTCGATGCCGTGGGTCTTGCCTGCGATACAGCGTCTTCATTCGCGCCGGATGTGATGATCGTCGCGCTCGGCCTAGATGCCTCGTCGGACGATCCGTTCGCTTGCATGAAGGTCGATGAAGACGGCTTCAGGCGCATGGGGGAGCGGCTGGGTAAACTATGCCGGAAGACTTTGGTGGTGCAGGAGGGGGGGTATCCTTCGCCGCGGCTGCCGAACCTGCTGCAGAGCTTTCTGATCGGCTTTAACGCCTGATCCGACGCGTCGGCGGTTGCGCGTCGCGCCCGTCTGACCTCAATCAAAAGTGGAGGAAACGATGGTGGAGCTTGCACCGCGAGCGACGGCGATCAGCCATGTCCGTGATCTTGCATACAAAAAGGTCGCCTGGCGCATCATGCCTCTTATCATGTTGTGCTACATCGCCAACTACATAGATCGGACGAATGTCGGCATTGCGCAGATCCATATGCGAACCGACCTCGATTTCTCGGACGAGGTCTACGGAATCGGAGTGGGCCTTTTCTTTGTGGGCTTCATTCTCTTCGAGGTGCCAAGCAACCTCCTTCTCGCCCGTATCGGCGCAAGGCGAACCTTATTGCGCATCATGGTCGGTTGGGGACTGATGACGTCGCTCACCATGTTCGTCCGGACACCCTACGAGTTTTACGGTGCGCGCATATTGCTCGGCATGGCCGAGGCGGGGTTCTTTCCGGGCGTGCTTCTCTATCTGACCTATTGGTTTCCATCGACGAGGCGCACGAAGATAACCGCGCTCTTCTTCCTGGGACTCCCCATTTCCGGTATCGTGGGATCGCCGTTGTCGGGCTGGATCATGCGCACTTTCGATGATGCATTGGGGTTCCAAAGCTGGCAGTGGCTGTTTCTTCTCGAGGGAATACCTGCCGTGCTGCTGGGTTTCGCGGCATTTTTCTGGCTTCAGGACAGGCCGGCCGATGCCGCGTGGCTGACAAAGGAAGAACGAGCCGTCATCGAAGCGGACCTTGCCGACGAGCGCCGGCAGAAGCAGCAGGGAGAGCGTGAGCATGCATCGGGACTTCGAAAAGCACTCAGCGATCCGCGCGTCTATATCCTCGGCTTGATCGGTTGTGGCACCTATACGCTGGCCAATGCCGTATCCTTCTGGTCACCCCTCTTGATCAACGCGTCCGGTGTGAAGGAGGTGCTGGACATAGGCCTGCTTGCGGGGCTTCCGCCGATCGTCGGTATCGTCGTCATGATCCTGGTCGGAATCCATTCCGACAAAACCCTTGAAAGACGCTGGCATGCCGCCGTTTGCGAACTGATCGGCGCCGGAGCGCTTGTCGCCCTGTCGTTTTCCATTGGCCAACCCGTGCTCACCATGGTCTTCATCGCGGTCATGACGGCTGCGCACTACAGCGGCCTTACGGTCTTCTGGTCCATTCCGTCGGTCTATCTCTCGGACGAGGCGAAGGCGAGTGGGATCGCCATTTCGACGGCGATGGGTTCAGTCGCCGCCGCCGCGACACCGATGATGCTCGGTTATATTCGCAGTGCGACCGGGTCGCTCTCGCTCGGCTTGCAGATTTCGGCGGCGATCATAGCGATCGCGAGCCTGATCCTGCTGATCGGCATTCCAGCCTCGGCGCTGCGCGAGAGGCACCGGTGATCTCTCGTCGGCGCTCCATCGATTTTCAACCAGCGAGGGACTGATGGAATTTCCTGCCTCTTCCGATCGCTGGACCCGGCTCGACAGCCAAGGGTTTTCTGCGTTGATCGGCCCGATCTTCGGCCGGATCGAAGGCGATGGTCGCAGCCTCTATCGCCTTGATCCCCAAGAACATCATCGAAACAGGAGCGGTGTCGTTCATGGCGGTGTCATCATGACGCTGGCCGATATTGCAGCCGCCAACACCTTGCGAAGAGCGGCGCCGGATTGCGGCTTCACGACAGTCCAGACGGATGTTCACTTTATGCGTGCCGCCTCCGTCACGCTGCCGCTGACGTGCGAGTGCATTATCGACAAGCTGGGGCTCTCTTTGGCGTTCGTGGAGGTCAGGTTAACATCGGATGAGCAGGCCGTTGCAATAGTTCGAAGCATCTGGCGTATCACTGAAAAGAAAGGCGTGCGGATTGCGATCGAAGCTTCCTGACCTGGCTGGCGATTGGCCTTTACGGTTTCGCAAAGGGTTGGGAGCTGCGCTATGTACGGCAAGCATTACCCGGAACCGTCGCCAATTCCCGAGTTGCACGCTCGTTATTAGGCTATGGAGACCGAATTCCTGGTGTGTGGTGCCGATAGTTGGTTTCTAATAAAAACCAACTATCGGCGACCCTTCATGTTTCCTGCGCGTCAGTTCGGGCGCATTATGTTAGGATCGGCGGATGAAATCCACGATGAGGCTTGCCACGTTTTCCGGCGCGTCTTCGAAGCAATAATGTCCGACGCCGGGGAGGCGTTTGATCGGGGCTTTCGGGAAGATCGCGGCAAACAGCGGCAGGAAATGTTCGGCGGCTAGCGTGCGGTCGGCCTCTCCCCAGATTGCCAATGCCGGCTTGGCGCGGATAGCCTGATAGGCGGCCGCATCGGGCGTTTCGAACTTGTGCGTTCCCGTGGCAAACCCTTTAGCCCAGCCGATCGCGCCGAGGCAGTCTGCCGGCGTCGCAAACGGCGCCGCATAGGCGGACAGCCACTCGTCCGTGATAATCGTTTGGTTCTCAAAACCGTTCAGCTTCAAGGTGCTCAGAATGTTGAAGGAAAGCTGCGCAAGAACTGCGTCGAGGCTACCATCTTCATTGGCCTTTCTGGTCCACTCGAACCAGGGGGCAGCACCCGCATTGGCAATGACCCGATCAAATAGATCAGGTTGGCCAAAAGGCGTCGGTGCGTTTGCCGAAATCACGCTTCGGATTCGGTGCGGCTGCCGGCTCGCCAGACCCATGCCGACAGGGCCACCGAAATCGTGCATGACGAGAGTAACGTTGCGCAGGTCCAGCGCAAGCACAAAACTCTCGAGGTTGTCGATGTGATCCTGAAGCCAGTAGGTGCGGTCTGTCGGCGTCTCGCTTTTGCCGAAGCCCATATGGTCGGGAACGATCACACGGTGTGTTTGAGCCGCGATCGGGATCAGGTGGCGGAACAGGTAGCCCCAGGTGGGCTCGCCATGCAGGCATAACACCACGCCGCTATCTCGCGGTCCTTCATCGACATAGTGCATCCGAAAGCCGGGCGCCTCGGTGTAGTGCGGCGAAAATGGAAACGTACCGCCGAATGTTGCATCGGATATGCTCATGGAATAGCTCTCTCTTTGGAGCGGCTGCGTGCCGTGATCGTCACGCAGCTCGCGTTCGGGCGGGCAGTGCTATCGTTGCGCGAAGTGCTGCTAGAGCGCAGCCGCGAAACGCCTGATATGGGCGGCGATCGCCTCTGATTGCTCCTCGAGCGCGAAATGACCTGTGTCGAGCAGGTTGAAGTCGATCTTGGTCAGATCCCGTCGATAAGGATGAGCGCCCGAGGCCGGAAAGATGTGGTCGTTCTGACCCCAGGTGATCAGCGTCGGTGGTTGATGCTTGCGGAAGTACTCATGCCATTCGGGATAGAGGGCTGGATTGGTTCGGTAGTCATAGAGGAGATCGGCCATGATATCCCTGTTGCCGGGTCGATCCAGAAGCGCCTTTTGAAGGACCCAGCTGTCCGGGCTTATCGTCGAGATATCTTTGACGCCATGCGTGTAGTTCCACTCCAGCGCCTCGTCCGACATGGCCGCCTCGCGTATTCTTTGGAAATTTTCCGGCGAGGGGTCGCGCCATAATGCTTTTGGCAGTTCCCAGAAGCTTTCGGGCAGGCCTTCCTCATAGGCATTGGCATTCTGCACGATCAGAAACGAGACCTTTTCAGGGTGCCGGGTCGCGAGACGGAAGCCGACCGGGCCGCCGAAATCCTGCATGTAGAGCGCATATTTCGCGAGGCCAATCTTGTCGGTAAATCCTTCCATCACGTCTGCCAGGCGGTCGAACGTGTAGGGGAAGACTTCCCGCGATGGCGCTTCGCTATGGCCGAAACCCGGGTAGTCGGGTGCGACGAGATGAAACTGATCGGCCAACCGATCCATCAACTCGCGGAACATGAAAGAGGATGCGGGGAAGCCGTGCAGAAGCAGGATTGTTGGGTGGTCGGGGTTTCCGGCCTCTCGATAGAAGATCTCAACCCCGTCAACATCAATTCGGCGATAGTGCGTCATGTGAACTCCCGTTCCGCAGCCGCCTCATTGGCGACTGCTATGGTTGCATATTGAAACCACGATATGGCTATCACTTGCGGTTTTAATTTGCAACCTCTATGTTCGAAATTAGTGTCGGCCGCTTGAAGCGGTCCAGGCGGCGATGCATAGAGCGTGGGTCGAGCGAGAAATGGCAAAGAGAATTAGTCACAGGGATTCAATGTGCGGCGTCGCCCGACCTTTGGACGCGATTGGCGATTGGTGGTCGCTGCTGATCATCCGTGACGCCTTCAATGGCCTGCGGCGTTTTGGCGAGTTTCAGAAGAACCTGGGGCTCGCGAAGAACATTCTCTCGGCTCGGCTGCGCAATCTGGTGGCGCACGGCATCATGGACATAGAGCCGGCGTCGGATGGCAGCCCCTATCAGGAATATGTACTCACGGAGAAGGGCCGGGGCCTTTTCCCGCTTCTGGTCGCTCTGCGGCAATGGGGAGAGGACTTCTTCTTCGAGCCGGACGAGAAGCATGTTCTTCTGGTCGATCGCAAGGTAGGTATGCCTGTGCGAAAACTTGAGTTGCGCTCGCAGGATGGCCGTGTGCTTGGCCCTGAGGACACGGTGGTGACGTGGCCGCCGGAAACTGGCGACCTCGAAGCCTGAACGCCTAAGCCAGGGCGCGAGGATAGGTTTCGCCATGCCCATCCATTCTCCGGGCCGGGAACAGATTCTGGGCCATGAAGTCGATGAAGGCGCGAACCTTAGGCAATATCTGTTGGTTCGATGGCCATAATATTCGAAACGGAATGGCGTTGTCCCAATCCGACCAGTCGTCCAGCACGGTCGTCAGTTCGCCACGCGCCAATGCCGCTTCCACGGCAAAGTCGGAAAGGCAGGCAATGCCCAAGCCTTGCAAGGTCATATGCAACAGTACTTCGATATTGCCGCAGCTCATGCGCGCGGGCAGGCGTGTGTCCACATCCGCATCGGCCCGTCGCAATGGCCATCTCTGGACCTGCCCCGTGGTGGGGAAACGGTAGAGCAGACAAGCGTGTTGCGCGAGCTCTTCCGGCTGCTTGGGCGTGCCGTGGGCTGCGAGATATCCGGGCGTGGCGACGTAGAGAAAGCGACTCTGGCCCAGAAGTCGGCTCATCAGGCGTGAGTCACTCATCCCCGTCCCGCCTCGTATCACCGCGTCGAAACCCTCGCCGATCACGTCGACCAGGCGGTCGCTGAAATCCAGGTCCAGCTCGATCTTGGGATAACGCTCGGCGAATGCGGCCAATACGGGCTGCATCAGGCCGCTCACCATCGGCAGGCTGACGCGAAGCCGGCCGCTGGGTTCAGAGGAGGCATCCATCAGCTCACGCTCGGCTGCGGCAAGTTCGTCGATGATCCGGCGGCAGCGCTCCAGAAACAGACCGCCTTCCGTCGTCAATGCCACCTGCCGCGTGCTGCGTTGAAACAGGCGGACGCCCAGCTTTTTCTCCAGCCGGGCCACGCCGCGGCTGACGGCGGGCGGCGAGATCCCCAATCGTGCCGCCGCAGCGGCAAAGCTGCGGGTTTCCGCGACGCGCATGAAAATGGTCAGACCGCTGAGGCTATCCATGTCTTTCAATCATATCAGATAGGTTATCAGTGAGGTAACTATTGAACCATTTATCCCTTATTGCAACGAAAATAGCATGAATGCCCTGTCGTTTCGCCTTGCGGCTACGAGCCGCATTGGCCCATCCAGAGGTCTTCATGCTCAATAGTCTTCAATCCACCGATGATGATGAACCAACCATTGGGAGCATTGCGACTGCGCCACCGGCGCGCGGTGCGCTTTCAGCGCTCGTTGCCCTTGCGTTGATGGCCTTCGGCATGGGGACGACCGAGACCATCGTCACCGGATTGCTGACCGACATCAGCCGTGACCTGATTTCCAGGGATGTAACGGCCGAGGCCCTGCAGTCGGCGGGCTGGCTCGTTTCCGCCTATGCCTGGAGCGTCACCATCGCAGCACCCTTGCTGACGATGCTGACATTGCGCCTTCCGAGGCGCAGCATATTGATTGCCGCCGGGGTTGTTTTCACCATTGTCCATATCGTCTCCGCCCTGGCCGATAGCTACGGTCTGCTTCTGACGACGCGCATCATCGCTGCGAGCGTTCACGGCGTTACCGCCGGCATCGCGCTTATCACGGCGGCCGAGCTGGTGGCGGAAGAGCGCAAGGGTTGGGCGATCGGGATCATGCTTTCCGGCTTCACGATCGCCAATATTCTCGGTGTTCCGCTGGGAACTTTTCTTGGCAGCACGTTTGGCGATTGGCGCTCCGCCTTTTGGGCGATTGCGGTATGGGGAGCTGTCGCAACATCGGCATTGGTAGTTCTGCTGCCGCCGGTCCGCGGCAACAGCGATTCATCGCTTCTGCAGGAAATGGCAGCGTTCAAGAAGCCCTTGCTGCTGCTGGCCCTGCTGGTCTTGGCGCTCGCCTTCGGCAGCAGCTTCGTTGTCTTCACCTATATCAAGGCCATTCTGGAGGATGTCACCCGGGTTCCGCCTATGGCGGTGACGTTTGCGTTGCTGCTGTTCGGATTGGGTATGACTGTCGGCAACGTCATCGCCTCCCGCAGCGCCGATCGTTGGCCGTTGCGCACGATCTATGCCAGCTTGGCGCTGCTAGTCATCGTCATGCTGGCGTTTACGCAGACCGCCCATGATAGATTGCTGGCGTTTCCGACCATTTTCTTTTGGGGGATCGGCAGCTATGCCTTCATGCCTGCGGTGCTTCTGCGTGTGTTCCAGAAGGCGCAAACGGCGCCAAGGATGGCTTCTGCCATGAACGTAGCGATCTGCAATGCGGGGATTGGCGGCGGCGCGTTGCTGGGTGGCTATGTTGTCGCCAGTCCGCTGGGTCTTATGGCCACGCCGATCGTTGCGGCAATGGTTGCCGTCGCCTGCATGGGGGTGATCCTGTTTTCGACGTGGCTCGAACGCCGCGTCGGCTGAACCCCATGCGGCGGCGTGGAAGCCGTCTGCCATCAGACTTGATCAGTTTCTTGTCCGACGCAAGGTTTCCGAAGGGCTTTCGCCGAAGCGTTCGCGATAGGCGAAGGCCGTGCGGCCCAGATGGCCAAGGCCGCAGGCAAAGACTGCGTCTGCGACGGTAAGGTCAGCTTGCCCCGCCAGCAGCGTCTTGCGCAGTATTTCCAGGCGCGCGCTCTGCACCGCCTCGATAAGGGTGTGTCCACGAGCCCGGCGGTAGCTGTCCTGCAATGTGCGCAAGGGAATGCCGGCGGCTTCGGCGATATCGGTGGTCGTGATCGCGCGCGTCGCGTTTGAACGGATGTATTCGTCTGCCCTGCGCACGGCTGTAGGCCCGCTGTCCGGCGCGGGCCGCGCGAGCGCCTGATGATGATTGTGTCGCAACCCCGACAGAAGCAGGCTGGTCAATCCATCGCGGAGCATGGTCTTGTAAGCGAGCGGCATATTGGCTTCGAGCGATGAGCAGAGCATAAGATCCGCATGGCGCAAAATGCCTTGTCCGATCGGTGAGGTGAGATCAACCGCAGGATCGAACTCGATCCTGCCGGGTTCGCCATCGATGAGTTTCCCTAGATAGTCCTCGACGGGGCCACGCTCCATCAGGACGATCAGCTTCTCGCAACCTTCCTTCCAGAGCATCCGCGTCGAGAGCGTCGGGGACAGAAACGTGGCGCTTTTACCGGCGACGGCAAGCGTCTGGCTATTGCCGCATTTCACCAGGGATTCGCCCTTGATCGGGATCTGCAGCAGAAAGAAGCGGGAAAGTTCTCCTGGGTCGATCTCCACTTCGGCGCCATAGGAGACGAGATTGATGGAGTAGCCGGTCTCTTTCACCAGGCGATGGCGCGCATGAAAGCCTTGCTCCGCCTTACCAGTTACCATGAGGAAATGTGGGCAGAAGATCTGTCCGATCGCCATGCGCGCGTCATCGACATCGCAGGTATCCACCCGCTGGTCGCCGCTCGATCGTAGTGCCTCTATTCCGATCATTCCGCCCATGACTGCTTTCGCTGCGATTGCTTTCGAAAGTGAGGTTTCTGACCGCCTGTTGCCGGATCTGGACATCACCTCGCGCAATCTGGATTGCCGTGCGCTCCACTTCGCCGGAACATCGGGGAAATTTTAAGCATGAAATGGATCTAAAATCCATTCGCCAAGGGAACGAAAAAGATGGGTAACGAGGAATTCCGCGCCGGCATGCGCAAGCTGGCTGGCGGCGTCACGATTATTACCTCCATCGACAGCACGGGTCAGCGCTGCGGACTGACCGCGACCGCGGTCTGTTCGCTCTCGACCGAGCCGCCCTCTCTGGTCGCCTGCGTCAACCGCAACAGCTCCGTTGCGGCGGTGGTGGAAAGCACCCGCGTTTTTGCCGTCAATGTGCTGTCGTTCGATCAGCAGGATGTTGCAGAGGTCTTTGCCGGCCGTGCCGGCCTCGTGCGGGAAGAACGTTTCGCCTCTGGCAAATGGCGCGCGATCGAGACAGGCGCACCGGTGCTGCACGACACGGCTGTGACGTTCGAATGCGAGCTCGCCGAGATCAAGGAGTTCGGCACCCATCTCATCCTGATCGGTCAGGTCGCGGCCACGCATCTGTCCGAAGGGCGGGATAACCCGCTGCTCTACGGCAACGGCGCATTTCTGACGGCCGCAGCCGTCGCCTGATCGCATCTTTTGAAAATCGAAAGCAAGAAGGGGAATGTCCATGCGTGGACTGAAAGGTAAAACTGCGATTGTTTCCGGCGGCGCTACGCTGATCGGCGAAGGCGTAGCCAAGGTTTTGGCTGACTATGGGGTGTCGGTCGTCATTGCCGATATCAACGACGAAGCCGGAAGGGCGGCGGCAGCGCGCTGCGGCTCGAATGTCCGTTTCATCAAAGCCGATATCACCAGCGACGATGAGATCAAGTCGCTGATCGATGAGACCGTGAAGGTGACCGGACGGTTGGACTTTCTTGTCAACGTCGCCTGCACCTATCTCGACAATGGCGCCGATACCACCCGCGCCGACTGGCTCAGGGCCTTCGATGTCAACATTCTGGGATCGATCGCGTTGATGCAGGCCGCTCGTCCGCATCTTGCGAAAAACAAGGGCGCCATCGTCAACTTCGGCTCTATTTCGTCGCGCGTCGCCCAGACCGGGCGCTGGGTCTATCCCGTTTCCAAGGCGGCGATCCTCCAGCTCACCCGCAATCAGGCCATGGATCTTGCACCGGAAGGCATTCGCGTCAACGCCGTGTCGCCGGGCTGGACCTGGAGCAACGTCATGGTGGAACTGACGAAGAACACCCGTGAGAAGGCGGACAGCGTCGCCAAGGATTTTCATCTTCTGGGGCGCACCGGTGGACCTGAAGAGGTGGCGGAAACCGTCGCCTTCCTGCTTTCGGACAATGCAAGCTTCATCACCGGCACGGATATCCGCGTCGACGGCGGTTACACAGCAATGGGACCGGAGCGGAATGAACCGGCGATCCCGCGGCTGATGGACTGAATGCCGATCGTCATGATTTCAAAGAGATAAGGGGAGCGAGATGACAAAAAAGCGGAATTTTACCATTGTTGGCGGCGGTCAAGCGGGACTGCAGCTTGCCTGTGGCCTTCTGGATGCGGGCCATGCGGTTCATGTCGTGCAAAACAGGACGGCGGAAGAAATCGCAGCGGGGCGCGTGCTTTCAAGCCAATGCATGTTCGATGCCGCCTTGCAGAACGAGCGCGATCTCGGCTTGAACTTCTGGGACGAGAGCTGCCCGACGGTCGACTCCATCAATTTCGTCGTCCCGGTCCCGGATGGTTCCGGCAACAAGGCAATCGAGTGGAACGGCAAGCTGGACGGGACGGCCCAGAGCGTCGATCAGCGCGTAAAGGTGCCGCGCTGGATGGCGGAGTTCGAGCGTCGCGGTGGTCAATTGACCATCCATGATGCCGGTATTGAAGACCTCGAAACCTATGCCCGGCAAAGCGATCTCGTGATCGTCGCGGCCGGGAAGGGGGACATCGCCAAGATGTTCGAGCGCGATGCGGAGCGTTCACCCTTCGACAAACCGCAGCGGGCGCTGGCGCTGACCTATGTCACCGGCATGACGCCCCGCCCTGAGTATTCCGCCGTGAACTTCAATCTGATCCCCGGCGTCGGCGAATACTTCAATTTCCCGGCAATCACGACCACCGGCCCCTGCGATATCATGGTGTTCGAGGGTATTCCGGGCGGCCCGATGGACTGTTGGAAAGAAGTTGCGTCTCCTGAACAGCACCTTGAAAAGTCGAAATGGATTCTCGATACCTTCCTGCCATGGGAAGGTGAGCGCAGCCGGCATGTCGCGCTGACCGATGACAATGGCCGTCTGGCGGGCGCTTTCGCGCCGACGGTCCGCAAACCGATTGGCCATCTGCCGTCCGGCGCGCTGGTACTCGGCCTTGCCGACGCGGTCTGCCTCAACGATCCGATCACCGGTCAGGGTTCCAACAACGCCTCGAAGGCGGCGAAATGCTATCTCGACGCCATCCTGGCGCATGGAGAGAGAGCATTCGATGCGGCTTTCATGCACGCGACCTTCGAGGCCTATTGGAGCTATGCACAATATGTCGTCGGTTGGACGAATGCGCTGCTTTCACCGCCACCGCCGCATGTCCTCAACATCATGGGGTCGGCTCAGGCCTATCCGGCGCTTGCCCATCGCATTGCCAACGGCTTCAACGATCCGCGGGATTTCTTCCCATGGTTTGCCGTACCCGAGGAAGCGGACGCCTATCTGCAGCGGCTCGCCGCCTGAGCCGCGAAGGGGGACGCACTGCGTCTTGGCGACATCGTAAAAATAAAACATGCCCCGCTGTATCAGGCGGGGCCTTTCCCGCTTGAGGTAGATTATGGCTGAACCGGATTACATCATCATTGGAAGTGGCATCAATGCGCTCGTTGCGGCCGCAATGCTCGGAAAGAAGGGCAAGAAAGTCCTGCTTGTGGAGCGCAACGACCGCATCGGCGGTTGCTTGCGCACGGAGGAAATCACCGCCTCCGGCTACCGCCATGATGTCATGGCGACGACGATGGTGCTCTTCCTGACGTCTCCGGCCTACGGCGCCATCGGCAAGGACTTGGAAGCGCGCGGACTGGAATTCTGCCATTCGCCCCTGCCGACCGGAGTGCTGCGACCCGATGGCAGTCATGCCATTCTTGCGATGGATCGCAAAAGCAACATCGATCGTTTTGAGACGATTTGCCCGGGAGATGGAAAGGCATTCGACGCGGACATGAGCCGGTTTGCGGGCAATGCCGGCTTCGTCTTTGGGCTTCTCGGCGGCAATCTCTGGTCGAGCAAAACTGCAAAGCTCGTGGTTAAAGAGGCATGGAAGCATGGCTTGCGCGGCGTGGCAGCCTGGTTCGGAGAGGCGCTTGCGCCGGCACGTGGCTATCTTGAAACGACTTATAGATCCGAGGAGCTTCGCGCACTCTGGGCGCCATGGGTGCTGCATTGCGGCCTCGGCCCGGAAAGCAACTACTCGGCGGAAATGGCGCGGGTCATCGGCTTTGCCATCGAGGCTGCCGGATGCCCGATCGTCAAGGGCGGCGCAGAAAACCTGTTGCGCGCCTTTGAGCGGTTGATCCGTGACCACGGCGGTGAGATCATGACGGGCGCCGATGTCTCCGGCATCGAGACGAACAACTCCGGTCGCGCAGAGGGTGTCATCCTCGCGGATGGGGGGCGCCTGAAGGCGCGCCACGGCGTCATCGCCTCGGTGACGCCCAACCAGCTCTACGACAGCCTCTTGAAGGGCCTGTCCGCGCCACTGCCGCCGGAGGTCAGCAAGGGGTTGTCGGCCTATCGCTACGGCAAGGGCAACATACAAATGCACTATGCGCTGAAGATGCCGCCACGCTGGCGGCACGGTGATGAATTGGGCAAGGTCGCTCTACTGCACCTGACATCGGGCCTCGACGGCGTCTCGCGCTCCGCGAATGAGGCGGAACGCGGACTTCTGCCGGCGGAGCCGACCGTTTGCGTGGGGCAGCCGACGGCGCTTGATCCGAGCCGCGCGCCGGAAGGCGGTGCGATCCTGTGGCTGCAGTTGCCCGACACACCACGCTTCATCAAGGGCGACGCTGCGGGCGAAATCGAATGCCCCGCCGATGGCCGCTGGACGGAGCCCCTGCGAGAAACCTTTGCCGACCGGGTCGAAGCCATGCTGCGCCTCCACATCGAAAACTTCGACGAGGCCGTGCTCGCAAGGCGATGTTACTCCCCCACCGATCTGGAGGCCATGAATATCAATCTTGTGGGCGGCGATCCCTATGGCGGTTTCTGCGGGCTCGACCAATTCTTTCTCTGGCGTCCGTTCAAGACATCCGTCAATCACAAGACCCATGTGCCCGGTCTCTTCCATATCGGGGCATCGACTCATCCCGGGCCTGGTTTGGCGGGAGGATCCGGCTTCTTGCTGGCGTCCACGCTGAAGTAGGCGAGGCTCGATGACGGCTAAAACTCCTGCGGACTGCCAGCCATGTAATACCTCAGTATCATAGTCATGCCCCTGCAAGTCTCCTAGCCTTGGACTGTACCCGACCAGGGACTGGGATCTCGGTGGTTTAGCCGTCCGATAGCATCGTCACGCGACAAGCTACGGCACTCCATATCCGCGAGTTTCCCAATTGCAGGAGGAGCAATGCATGGACAAGCGGCCTGACTACGTCGCGCCCTATATGGCGATCGGACTTTCAACGATCGTCACGGGAACAGCGGAAAGGCGGCATATCCGCCATAACCTCGAAACCATCGAGGAGGCGATCCACGCGTCGATTTCCATCTGCTCGATCAACGCGCCGGTACGGGTCGTCGCGCTGGCCGAGGGCGCGTTGACTGGTTTCACCGACGAGATTTTCGACGTGCCGCATGTCACGGCCGCAAGGGAAATGTTCATCGATCTTCCCGGCGAGGAAACGGAAGCGCTCGGCAAGCTCGCACGCCACTACGACACCTACATTATAGGACAGTGCAAAGCGCGCTGGCCCGACGTCATGGAGGATCGCTTCTTCAACACGCTCTTTGTGATCGATCGCAAGGGCGACGTCGTCCATCGAGCCGCCAAGAACCATATCTGGTGCCGCGAGCGCAGCTGCACGCCGCACGACATCTATGACCGCTGGGTTGAGCGCTTTGGAGACGGAATAGAAGCCTTCTATCCCGTGTTGCGAACCAACGATATCGGCAATATCGGCACAATATGCTGTTCAGACGGCGAATACCCGGAAGCGGTGCGCGCTTTGGCGTTTGGAGGCGCCGAAGTGATCTATCGGCCGTCCGAAGCGATGCCGATGACTGGTTCCGGCTATCCGGGCGGAGGAAGCTGGATGATCCAGAATCGCGCCCATGCCGATTTCAATAGCGCCTACATGCTCTGCCCGAACATTGGTCCGGTCTATCTCTCGCCGAGTTCGCGGCACCCGATCGATATTGCCGGCGGCAACGGGCACATCGTCGACTATCGCGGCAACATCATGTCTCATTCCGCAAGCGGTGCCAACACGATGGTGGCAGCCGTCATCGATATCGAAGCGCTTCGTCAGTTCCGGGCGATGAATCTCAATTCGAACTGGCTGAAGGACCTTCGCACCGAGCTTTTCGCCCGTATGTACGACAAGCCCATTCATCCCAGCAATTTGTGGATGGAAACTGACCCCGCGCGGCACGCGACGGTCGATGAGATCTATCGGCAAAACATTGCGCGCCTGGTGGAGCGCGGCACCTGGACTCCGCCGCACCACGCGGTTCCCGGCGCGCGCTACACCCCGTCGTCGCCGGAAGGTGAGGACGACTGGAACGAGGCCAAGGCTTTGTGGAGGCCCTGGCACAACGGATAGCAGCAATTGACGGCCCGCTTCACAGCCGCTTCCGCACATAAAAATAGGGGCGCGGTACGGCTGGCGAGCCGTCGAACAATCAAACCAACTGGGAGATTATCGATGAATATGCAACGTTTCTTGCCGCCGCGAGTGCTCAGGGCGCTAGCTGTACCGGCATTGGTGAGCGTTATTGCTGCCACCGGGTCGATCGCACCGGCCTCAGCCACCGAGCCAAAGCGGGATGACATCGTCGGAACCTGGGTCGTTGTCGCGCCCGATGCGCCGTTTACCCATCACATGTTCGTCTTCAACGCGGACGGCACCATGCAACAGGCCAATCCCGATGCGGGCAATCCGGACAATAGCGATAGCGATGGGAAAGGCATCTGGATCCGCAAGCATGACAAGATTCTCGGCAAATTCGTGGAAGTCACCGCGGATCGAAAGACGGCGAAGTTCGTCAGCCGTGGTGAGGTTTCCTATGAAGTCGTGGTCTCCGGCAACACGTTGAAGGGCACTGCCTCGGCAAAATTCTTCGGTCCTGATGAGCAGCTGCTGCGCGGCCCTCTGCCGACGCCGCTGGAAGGCAAGCGTGTCATCCTGCCGTGAGCGGACAGGCCTTCCGTTCGGCTCCATCTCATCTCTCGACGTCTAGGATCCTCGGTCATGACGACTTCCAATTCCGCGCCTCGCCGGGCGCTTAGGGCTATCGATATCTTCTTCCTTGTCGTTGCTGCCGCAGCGCCGCTTGCGGCCATTGCCGGCAACGGCGCGCTTGGGGTGCTGCTCGGCAATGGCGTGGGCATGCCGGCCTCCTACTTGATTTCAGGCGTGGTGCTCATTCTCTTTGCGATAGGCTTCGTGCGGATGAGCCCGCATGTCACCCATTCCGGTGCCTTCTATGCCTACGTCCGACACGGGCTGGGCGCTCGCGCCGGCGGTGCGGCTGCATTCGTTGCGATCATCGTCTATCTCATGATGGTGGTGGGCAGCACGGCAGGCTTCGGCTTCTTCGCCAATGTGTTCTTCGCGGAGAATCTCGGCTTCGATCTTTCCTGGAAGGTTTGGGCGGCGTTGTCGCTGCTGGTCGTCGGGCTGGTCGGCTACCGCGAGATTACCCTCGGTGCGCGGCTATTGTCGGTGTTGCTGACGCTCGAGATCTTGATCTTGGCGGCTCTGGTGGTCTCGGTCTTCTGGCCCTCCAGTCCGGCTGTCGTGACCTTCGGTTCTTTCACCTTGTCGGGCATATTCAGCGGCTCCTTCGGCCTCGGCCTGATGTTCGCCTTCTGCTCGTTCTTGGGTTTCGAATCCGCAGCCATTTATACGGACGAAGCACAGGAGGGGCATCGGACGGTCAGCCGCGCACTCATCGCCGCCGTCCTTTTCATCGCGGTGTTCTACGCCATCGCCATGTGGGCCGTGATCATTGGCTTCGGCGAAGACAAGGTTGTCGCGGCGGCCGGTGAAAATCCCGGAACGCTCATCTTCCGCGCGTTCGGCCTCTATCTGCATCCGGCCTTTATCGTTGCGGTCGAGTTCCTGATGATGACCAGCGCGCTTGCGGCGACGATCGCCCTGCACAACGCCGCCTCGCGCTATCTATTCGCGCTGGGACGCGAAGCCATGATGCCGCAGATGCTCGGACGGTTGCACGCAAGACTGCAATCGCCTCACATAGCCAGCCTGGTCGTCTCTGCGATCACCTCCGTTATGGTTGCGGCGTTCGCCCTTGGCGATGCGGATCCGTTGATGACCGTGCTTTCCAGTACCTTTGGCCTTGCTGCGCTGGGGATCATTCTGCTGCAGGCCGCGACATCGCTGTCGGTGGTGGTCTTCACACTGCGGTCACGAGGGGAGGCGGGGTTCCTGTTCGATTTGGTGATCGGGTTGCTGGCAACGGCGGGGCTCGCGATCGTCGCCGTTCTGGTGGTGATGAATTACGCCACGCTGACGGGCAATCTCGGTCTGTTGGACTATGCGCCCTGGCTCATACCGCTGGCAGCCGCGATCGGCATCGGCGTGGCATCCGTTTCCCGTCCGCCGCCGGATGTTTCACGCAAGAGGGCAGCGTAAAGAGCGCATTGAACAAGCGGTCAAGTCAAATGCTTGACCGCTTGTGATCGCCTCGGCCGTGGCTTGAAGCGCTGAGGTCATAGCGATCAACCGTTGCTGGTCGGGCAGGCCAAGCCGATTGGCATGACGGCGCCGCGATATGCAAACGAGCCCTAGCGCGATCTCAGCTTCTTGATGAATTCCGCCCGGCTGCGTGCACCTGCCTTGGCGAGAACCCTGCTCACATGGGTCTTGACGGTTGGCAGCTCTATATTGAGGCGCCGACCGATTTCCTTGTTGCACATGGCTTCGCCGATAAACGATGCGATTTCGCGCTCGCGTGGGGTCATTTCGGCAAAGCCATCATACTTCGGCTCGTCGTCTTCGTTGAGACTGAACAGATTGCCTTCCGTGAATGCGACGAATTTATCGAGAAAGTCGATATTCTGCGCTGTAAAGGCGCCTTCGGAGGCGCTGCGCAGCAAGGACGCACCAGCTACCATTCGGGTTCCCAGCCAGAAATACAATTCGGCCTGATAGGCGGTGTTCTGCGGCTTCAGGAACTGCTCGAAATATTCGAGCGTCCCCAAATCCTCTTCTGCCGTCTCCCGACCAAACACTTGCAGCCGGCATGAGGAGCCCGAGACGCGCTTTGGATGAAGTGGATCGACGCGCCAGAAATGATGATAGTAGCGCTGCTTCCAGTAGGACGACAGATTGAGAAGCTGATGATCGAGGACGTGGCGTCCTTCGTCGACCCTATAAAAACAGCAGCCGCTTAGCGGTATGGCCGACGTCACGACGGCCAGGAACTGCTCTGCGAAACCTTTGGGCGGGAAAGCACTGTCTGTCTGGATCATAAAATCACGATATGCAGCGCGGAGATCACAAGAAACCATTGAAACAGGAGCTGACAAGGCTTGTCAACGACGCGGCAGCCCGTGGTCATCTTTCTGACAGATGAACTTTCGAGGTAGGCCAGATGGTGGGCCGATCCTGCCCATCCGGGCAGCTACGCTAAACCTGTGGTAGATGCTAATATTCTAAATGCCGGCTCGGACACCACCCGCGGGCCGGATAGTGCAGCGTCCGACGACGATATCATGCCCCAAACCATTGTCGTCGGACACGCGCACTTTCTCAGCGGTTCTGATCCCCTGTTTGCCGCACAATCCCGCAAATTGAGGCTTCCCACATTCCTGCGCTTGTGTTCAGGCGGCTTTTGCTGCCGTCACAAAGGCGGCGATTTTGTCGATATCCTTGCGGAAGCCGCCCTCAGGCAAGGGCTTGTTGGTGTGCGTCAGCGAATCCACGGCCCACGGCTGGACCGCGGCGATGGCCGCCCGAACATTATCTGGCCCAAGGCCGCCTGCAAGGATGACAGGTAACTTGCTGCGCTTGACGATTTCGCGGCTCAGCGACCAGTCGTGAGTGACGCCGGCAGCACCGATCCCATCGATGTGAGCTGCAACGGAATCGAGAATGAAGGAGTCCGAATAGGGTTCGAACGCCGCGGCGTGATCGAGCGCTTCAGGCCCGGTCATCGGGATGGCCTGCAGGATCTTCAGCTGGGGATAGCGGGCCAGCAGGGTCTCGCGCAGCTGCCGTACATGCTGCGGCGTCACCAGCTTGATGTCTCCACACAGGTGCAGCACGTCCGGACGAACGGCGCCGACCATGTCGGCGATCAGGCTGAGGTCGCTCTCGACGGATAATGCCACGCGCTCTGCCTTGCCGGTCAAGGCGTCGACAATCTCGCGCGCTGTCTCGAAGCTGATTTCGCCCGGCAAGCCGCGATTGGACGGCGTTACGCCAAGATAGTCGACGCCTGCCGCGGCAGCTGCCAGTGCTTCGGAAACGGTCTGCATCGTATAGATTTGAACTTTCACGGAACTACCTGTTTTAATGATTAGATTGATTTTGGAAGTATGGCGTTGACCATGCGCTCTTCGGTGAGTTGCGCACGTTCGGTATTGCGAGCCACCAGCGCGGAATAAAGGGCATCGATGAGGGCCATCTGGGCGATCTGGGCCGCCATTGGTTCGCTGCCCTGTTCGTGAGACACGCTCACGAGAACGACATCGGCCAGCCGCGCGAGCGGCGAGGCGCTATTGCCGGTAATACAGAGTGTCGCGGCGCCCCTGGCCCGGGCTTCCTGAAGGATCAGCACGGGATCGCTGGTAATGCCGGAATAGGAAATGACCACCACCAGATCTTCCGGCCCCGCAAGTGCCGAGTGCATGATCTGCAATTGCGAGTCGACCGGCGCGTCGCAACGAAGGCCCAGGCGGATGCAACGTTGATAGAAGGCCTGTGCGACAATCCCCGAGCCGCCGACGCCGCCGACAAGGATGTGTCTTGCGCCGGCGATCAGGTCGAGTGCTTTGGTGAAGGTCGCTTCGTTCAGCACACCCTGTGTGTCGCTGATGGCCTGCCCCACCGCTCGAAACAGTCGAACTGCGGCATGGAGGTCGCTGGCCTCGGGCTCGTGTCCGGTCGCATCGCCTCGATCACGCGGCTCTTGCGCCAGCGCCAGTTTGAGATCCGTAAAGCCTTCGAAACCTGCCGTGCGGCACATGCGCAGGACGGTCGTATCGCTGACATCGGTCGCCTGGGCAATGGCCGACATTGAATTTCGGATAGTGGCGTCAACGTTCTCAAGGACCCAAAGCGCAACGCGCCGCTCCGACTCTGACAATTTCGGCAGAACGCTTCGCAGCCGGCTGCTGGCTGGATTCACTGGACCACGCAGGTCAACGGTCATGACGGTTCTCTTGCTGGCGGACGCTGTTGAGTGAAAAAGCTAACATGCTGATGTTGTGGTGTCACTATAGACAACATAATTTTGTTGTGGCATCACTGCATAACGTAGCGGAGGGGCTGCGCAAACTTCTCAAGGAGGATGGGAGGATATGGTGAAGCTGAAACGTCTTCTCATGGGCGCGGCCTTCGCGCTTGCCGCATTTCCGGCGATGGCCGGCGAACTGACATTCTGGCATGCCTATGCTGGCCAGCAGGACAAGGTTGATTTCATCAATTTCGCGCTGGGCGAATTTGCCAAGAAGCATCCTGACATCAAGTTGGACGTCGTGGCTGCGGAGCAGTCAGCCTATAAAACCAAGCTGAATACGGCCATGGCGTCAGGCAATCCTCCCGACGTGTTCTATACCTTGCCCGGCGGCTTTCTGAACGCCTTCGTCAAGGGCGGGCAGATGTATGCGCTTGATCAGGATCTCGCCAAGGACGGCTGGCGTCAAAGCTTCCTTGAAAGCGCCATCGCGCAGACAAGCAAGGACGGTCATACGTATGCGGTGCCCGTCGACGTGGACTCCGTCGTCTTCTGGTACAACAAGGCGCTGTTTGCGGAAAAAGGCTGGACCGTTCCGAAGACCTATGACGAGCTCATGGCGCTGGCCGAGAAGATCGAGGCCGACGGTGTCGTGCCATTTGCGCTCGGCAACAAGGATTCCTGGCCCGCCACCTTCTGGTTCCAATATTTGGAAATGCGCCTGAAGGGCTCGGGCGTCGTTGCGTCCCTCGTTAATGGCGATGCGAATGCGACATTCGGCCCCGAGGGTCAGAAGGCCTTCGAAAAAGTCGCGGATATCGCCAAGAAGCAATATTTCCCAACCGGCTTCAACGGCATGAGCGACCAGGAAGCCAACATGCTGTTCCTGAACGATCAGGCGGCGATGATGTTGAACGGTACGTGGCAGATCGGTGCTTCGTCCGACGCTCCGCAGGGCTTTGAGCTCGGTTCTTTCGCGTTCCCGACAGTCCAGGGCGGCGCTGGCGATCAATCTGATGTTCTGGCCGGCGTTGCCGCCTCTTTCGGGATCTCGCAGAAAGCCGAGGATAAGGCTGATGCAGTCACGCTCTTGAAATTCCTCACCTCGCCGGAAGTGATGACCAAATATGTCGAATTGCGCAAGACGATGGTGACCGTCAAGGGCGCTACCACTGAGGCCGCGGCCGGTCCTGTGCTTTATGCCATCAGCAACGGCCTTGTGAGTGCTGCCGGTCATCTCGACTCCTTCTACGACACGGCCATGCCGCCAGCTGCGACCAACACCTATTACACATCGCTGCAGGGTGTTCTGGATGGCTCCGTCGCACCGGCCGACGCCGCCAAGCATCTGGAGGACGCGCTGAAGACGAGCAAGTGACGCTTGCTGTCATCAGACCGCAAGGCCGCCGACGCGTGCGGCGGCCTAGACGAAATTGGAAAGAAGCCGGCGAGATCATGAGTGCAGACGGCCTAGCAAAAAGACACAATCAGGCGGCGCTTTTGTTTCTGTCGCCGGCGCTGTTGTTCATTTGCGCCTTCGTCGCCTATCCGGTGGCCTATGCCGGCTGGTTGTCGATGTTCCAGTGGGATGGGGCTTCTGCTCCCATATACGTCGGTGCCGGAAACCTGTTGCGCCTCATGGCAGATCCCGTCTTCTGGGCATCCTTGGGACGCAACCTGTTCGTGGCGCTCTCGGCTATCGTCTTCCAGGTGTTCCTGGCACTGGCGATCGCCTATTGCCTGGTACGGGTTGTCCCGGCTTTCAGTCGCATCTTTCTTTTCTTCTATCTCGTGCCGGTCATGGTGAGCGAGATCTGCATCGGCCTCCTGTGGAGGTTCATGTACAATCCTTATTTCGGGCTCGTGAACGCCGCGTTGAAGTTCGCCGGTCTGGATAGTTTGAAGCGCGGCTGGCTGGGTGAATCCGACACGGCCTTCCTTGCAGTCGTGGTCGTCATGAGCTTCACCTATCTCGGGCTCTACGTTCTTCTGTTCACATCAGCAGTACGCAGCGTACCGGAAAGCGTCTACGAAGCCGCCGAGATCGACGGTGCCGGAGAGTTCCGCAAATTTTTCTCCATCACCATCCCGATGGTTTGGGATGCCGTCCGCGCCAATTCGCTTCTTGCCATCATCGGCTCGCTGAAGACCTTTTCCCTGGTGTTCGTGCTGACCAATGGCGGCCCGAGCCATGCCAGCGAGGTGGTTTCCACATACCTCTACAAAGTGGGCTTCAGCAGCTTCCAGATGGGCTACGCTGCCACCATCGGCTTCGTGCAAATGGTGTTGACGGCGCTGGCTGCCTGGATCGTCTTCCGGTTTCTCAAGCGCAAGGGGGACGCATGAGTACCGCCGTTCGCCGCTGGAGCCTGACGAACACGATCGTGCTTGTCGTCCTGACGCTGCATGTCCTGCTCGTGATCTTTCCCTTCATCTGGATGATCTACAGCACCTTCAAGACCAACAGGGAGTTCATGCGCTCCGTCTGGTCATTTCCGACAAGCCTGAATTTCGATGCCTATGTCGGTGCCTGGAGTGGCGGCGCGCTGGGTGGCTATGCGATCAATTCGCTGATCATTATGGTGGGGGCGACATTGATCACGGTGTTTGTCTCGACGCTGGCCGGCTATGCGCTGGCCATCTACCGGCCACGCTGGATGCCGGTCGTGGAGCTGTCGTTGACAGCGGCGATGGCGATCCCCGCCTATGTGGCGCTGGTTCCGTTGGTCGTCATGCTGCGCAGCGTCGGGCTGCTGGACACGCATCTCGGTGTCATCCTGCCGACTGCCGCGTTCAACATACCCGTTTCAATCTTCATCATGCAGGCGTTCTTCAACACGCTGCCGCGAGAGCTTTTCGACGCAAGTCGCGTCGACGGCGCATCCGAATGGCGCATCTTCTACAAGATTGCACTGCCGATCGCCCGCCCGGCCATGTTTACGGCCGGTATCGTCAACATGATCTGGGTCTGGAACGATTTCCTGTTCCCGATGGTCTTCATCAACAACCCCTCTCGCAAAACGCTGCCCGTCGGCCTGACGGATTTCGTCGGCGAGCACATTACCAACTACCCGGTGATGCTGGCTGCGATCCTGATCGCTGCGGTGGCGCCGCTCGTCCTCTTCATCTTCTTTGAACGCCAGATCACGGCCGCGCTCATCGGAGGCGCCGTGAAAGAATGACCCACAGGTCCGATTTTCCCAGGAGAAATGCCATGTCGTCCAAAAATCTCGATTTCGCCAGCCAAGCCGTCTTCTACGAGCCGGAAGAGCATTCGCAGTCGATCAGCTATCCGATCTACATGTCGGCGAATTTCCAATATGGCGGCGATATCTACGACCAGATCGTGGCCGGTGCGCGCAAGGAAGTGAATATCTATTCCCGCTGCGGCAACCCGACGGAATACAAGCTCGAGGAACATATTGCGACCTTGACCGGCGGCACGGGCTGCCTTGCAACGGCCTCCGGCATGGCGGCGATTTCGCACGCGCTGTTCGGGATTTTGAAGGCCGGCGATCATATCGTGGCGGATCTGACGACCTATTCCAGCACGCATGAATTCTTCGATCATCGCGCCCAGGATTTCGGTCTCAAGGTCACGCTTGTCGATTGCTCGGATGTACGCGCTGTCGAGAACGCCTTCACCGACGAGACGAAGGTGCTCTATGTCGAAGCAATCGCCAATCCGACGATGAAGGTGCCGCCATTGCGCAAGCTGGTGGAAATCGCCCACAGCCGCGGCATCGTCGTCATCTGCGATAACACCTTTGCATCGCCCGCGGTTTGCCGTCCGCATGATTTTGGCGTTGATGTCGTTGTCGAAAGCGCCACCAAGTTCATTGGCGGCCACAACGACGCTGTTGGTGGCGTCATTACGCTGAAATCCGATATCCTGCCGGCGGACTGGCTGGAGGATGTACGCTGGAATACGCTGAACAAGCTTGGCGCTCCGCTTTCGCCCTTCAACGCCTGGCTGCTTTTGCGTGGGGCGCAGACGCTGGCGCTTCGCCTTGAAAAGCAGTGCGCCAATGCGCTGGCGCTTGCCAAGCATCTGGAGGCGCATCCCCGCGTCAAGCGCGTCTTCTATCCCGGCCTGCCGTCGCATCCGAACTACGCGTCGGCGAGCGAGCAACTGCGCGGCGGCGGCGCGATGCTGTCTTTCCAGGTCGACAACGAAGATTTCGGCGTGCATCTGCTCAAGCGCCTAAAACTGTGCTCGTTCGCGGCCAGCCTCGGCGGCTTGCGTACGACGACGCAAGTTCCAGCCACAATGGCCTTCCTGGACATTCCAAGCCAGGAGCGCGAAGCTATGGGTGTGGTTGACGGCTTGGTGCGCTTCTCTGTCGGCATCGAGCATATCGACGACATCATCGCCGATGTCGATCAGGCCATCGAGCAGATGCATATCGATCTCTGAGGCGAACTGGAATGGCAGTCATAGCCCTACTCGGCGATATCAATATCGATCTGGTACTCGATATCCCCATCTACCCGGGCGAAGGCGGAGAGGCGATCGCCACCCACCAGACGGTGGCGATCGGTGGCTCCGCGACCAACACGGCGATTGCCCTGGCGCGTGCAGGGCATGAATGCCGCCTGATCGGACAGGTCGGTCAGGATGCATGGGGAAGACACGCACTCATCGAGTTGCAGGCTGCCGGCGTGGCGACGCGCTGGATCGGCCAGGATCCGAGCGAGCCGACCCAGTTGAACATTGTTGCAGTCAGTGCGACAGGCGAGAGGACGATGTTCGCCTATCGCGGCGCCAACGCGCAATTGTCCGCCGATATGGTCGACGAGGCGGCGTTGGCAGGCGCTGCACTGCTCCACCTCTCCGGTTATGCATTCTTGCAGCCACGGCAGGCGGGTGCCGCGATGCGTGCGATCGATATTGCCGTGCGCAAGGGCATTCCCGTCACACTCGATATTCCGGGCGGCGTGGTCGATGCCCTGGGGGACAAGGTCCGGCCGGTGCTGGCGAGCCTGGACACGATCATGCTCGCCGACAGCGATCTGCCGCGACTTCTTGGTGAGCCGGTTGACGCGACGCTGGACGACTTGGTTGCTGTTCTTTTGGAGCGGGGCGTCGACCGGGTGGCAATCAAAGGAAATGGTACAGCGTCTCTGTTATATCAGCGGAATATCCGGGACAGTGCGCCCTGGTTTTGCGTCGACGTTGTGGATACCGTTGGCGCGGGTGATGCCTTTGCCGCCGGCCATATTCATGGGCGCATCACAGAGTTAAGCGGCGGCTATTGCTGCCGGCTTGCCAACGCCTTCGGCGCTGTTGCCGTTACACGAAAGGGCGCAGGGCTCGCCATGCCTGCCCTCGATGAAGTCCTCGACCTCATGACCTGCGATCGATAGCTTATACCGGCAGTTACCGGCAGTTATAAGTGCCGCAGGGTTTTTGCCTCCCCCTGGTTGGTTTCCAAATCGTTTAGCGAGCCGTGCAAAAGCGACATGCCTCTCTTGCAGGCATGTGCGTTTTATTTAGGCGGGTAAATGCTTATTTAGCGCTCAGAAACAAAGGAGACTGAGATGAGAGTTATTGAGAAGATTAAACGTTTTACTGAGGCTCGCAGAGCAATCCGCGAACTTTCCGCACTGGACGATCATGCACTTGCCGACCTTGGCATTTCCCGTTCGCACATCGCTTATGCAGTCAACGGCCGCGGCAACTAAGCCACGGCGCGCGTTTTCCAGTCAAACGATCGGCCAGTCAAACGATCGGATTGTGCGGACTTTGAAGCGGAAGGGGAGAAACCTCCTCCACGACCGCAAGCCCGCCAATAGTAACTTTCCAGAAGCCTCATGAAGGTTTCTAGAGCGGTCATGCGGCCTAGGTGCCGCATTTGACCTTGCCCCAGGCACTGCAGCCTAAGGCTAGAAAAGAACCAGCCGCCTGGATTCAAGCGATATCCATCGCGTTCAATGATAGCCAGGCGAGCATTCATCCTCCCCCGAAATATCTCCGCAAGAGTTCATTCCACCATGAATCTGGAGCTGAATGGCAGGCTGGCAGCGCCGACGGCCTTGGGTACGCTTGAGGCTCTGCCGACAAGCGCCTGTACGAAGGGCAGCTTCCTTTCAACCGCCAATGCAAGCTCCGAACAGACCTCGGCGGGGATGAAGGACGACAGGATCACGGTCCTGATTTCGATGAACTGCGATAGAGATTCAATCGAGCCAACGAGCGTTTCCGCACAGGATTGAAGCCACTGTTGGCCGGCGGCGCCGAGGTCGGGCCAATTCTCTTGACGATTCCAGATTGACTTCGCAAGTTCCGGCTCCGCCACCAGAGACCGTTCCAGTGCCGATACGCCAACATCGTGGCTGACGGGAGAATTGCCGTTATAAATCTGGTGGTTAAGTATGAGACGGCTATGCAGCCGCGCACCGAGGTAAAAGAACAGGAAGTCCTGCAAAGGTTTAGCGACGCCGAAAAGGCTCTCGCCGGCCGCTGCGGCGGCGATGTCGTTTTGGACGTAAACCGGCAGACCCAAGTCTGCCTCCAACCGTCGATGAAGCTCCTCATTGGTGGAAATGCGGCTTTCTTTCGGTGCGGGAATGGCAACGCCAATACCGGCAATTCTTTCCTGTATTCGCGGCGGCAGGCTATTGATCGCCTTCATCACCTCGTGGGTTGCACCCTCCAGATCGTCGAACTCCCCGATTTTCCTGTGGGGCAGGGAGGAGCTGAACCTGATGTTACCGACGAAATCGACCAGCACCACATGCGTATTCTGGTGCCCTACACTGACACCGACTGAGTAGGCGCCATCAGGATTGAGCATCAAGGGTGTCGTCGGCGGTCCTACGCGGCCCTTCTGCGCTTCTCCCTTCATGACCAAGCCTTCTTGTTCGAGAGACCGCACGATTACCGAAATCGTCTGTGCGGATAGCCCGGTCTTCTCGCCGATCTCGAGGCGGGTCGTCGTCTCGTTCTGCAAGAGGAGGGAGAGGACAAGCCGTTCGTTGTAGCTCCGCACGCTGAGAGCGTTGAGGCCGCTTGCGCGATCGGCGATGCGCAAGGGATTAGGAGGGGCAAAACGCATGTCGGGCAAAGTTATCTTCCTTTGGAGGACTTGGGCGCGGAATGCAGCTCGGCCCAGCCGATGGACAGCACTTCCTGGGCGAGGGCCTCGCCCAGCAGGCGATGCGCTTCGCCGTCGATATGGAAGCCGTCCTGCGGCGCGCATTTGCAGACCGCTCCGGCATCGAAAAAGTGAACTTCGAGAGAATCGGCCATGACTTCGAATTCCAAAGCCAGTTTCCTCGATTTTTCCTGTGCACCTGAAAAGATCGATTCCCATTCCTTGATGTCATCCAGCATCGGAGGAGGGGAGACGATCATGATTTCCGGATCGTGACCGTTCGGTCCCGGCGCTAATTCCCGGATGTCATGCACGAGGCAGCCCATGCCCATCGCGACTTCGGACGGCGGCATGTGAAAGCGCGCCTTGAGATCGTTGGTGCCCAGCATGAGGATCACAAGATCGATGGGCGCATGGCTCTGGAGGCAGGGCTTCAGGTAGGTTCTGCCATTCTTGTGTGCGCCTTCGATCGGATCGCTATGAACGGTGGTCCTGCCGCTCAGTCCTTCCTCGATGACATGCCATCCGTCGCCGAGCGCGGCTTTAAGAATACCCGGCCAGCGCTCATCAACCGGGTAGCGATCCAGCGGCGTTCCGCCAGGTATCTGCCCGTGTGTATTCGAATCCCCGAAGCAGAGAACAGTACGCACCTATCGCTCCTCCATGCCTGCCGACATGGCTTCTTTTGCACCTAGATGGTCGCGTTGGCAACATCAGATCGATTATTCATTCAACTTGAATAACTATTGACAGGATCAGAATCTCGGTGTTTGTTGCCGCCACGGAGGAATTGATCAGACAACATGAATAATTAGCGCGGGGCGGTCTTTCCCCGCGATGGAGGGTTTTGTCTGTCGATCGCCGATATCTGCCATGGAGGAGCTAATGAGCAGTTTGTTGAAGACACTTACCCTTTCCCTGATGATCGCATCGTCCCTCAGCGCCATGCCGCTGCGGGCACAGGAGGTGAACCTGCTCGACGGCGTCACGACGCCTGCCGAAAACAATCCCTCAATCGAGCCAGGCAAGTACAAGAAGGACGCCCCCTGGGTCATTGGCATGAGCAGCTTCGGCGTCAATGCCAACACCTGGACCGTTCAGGTCGCGCACGAGGCTGAGGCCGCCGCCGCGCGGGACAAGCGCATCAGCAAGTTTATCCTTCTCGACGCCGGCTTCGACCAGAAGAAACAGGTCGCCGATATCGAAGATCTCATCGCACAGAAAGTCGACGCCATTATCGTGCAGCCGGTCACGTCGACTTCGGCAGACGCCAGCATCGAGAAGGCGGTCAAGGCGGGGATTCCCGTCATTCTCCACACCGGCCGCATCGAGAGCGATGCCTACACGACCGAGATCCAGGGTGGAGCCGAACACTTCGGCAAGGTCATGGGGGACTTCCTGGTCAAGGAACTGAAAGGCAAGGGCAATATCTGGGTTCTTCGCGGCTTGGCCGGTCACCCGGAAGACACCAATCGCTATAACGGCCTTCTTCAGTCCTTGAAGGGGACGGAAATCAAGATCGCTGCCGAGGAAAACGGCGACTGGCAGTATGATAAAGCGAAGAAGGTCTGCGAGACCCTCTATCTCAGCAATCCCAATGTCGACGGCATCTGGTCCTCAGGTGCCGACATGACGCGCGCATGCGTCGACGTCTTCAAGCAGTTCGGAGCGCCGATCCCGCCGATCTCGGGCGAGGGCAATAACGGTTTCTTCGGTCAATGGATCAAGGACGGGTTCAAGTCGGTTTCCTCCGAATACAGTCCCGCTCAAGGTGCTGCTGGCGTCAGGGCGGCCGTAGCTCTTCTGGAGGGCAAGGAGCTCAAGAAGCACTATGCCTATAACCCGCCCGGCTGGGACGTCGACAAGGCGAAGAAATACTACCGCGACGATCTTTCCGCCAACGTCTGGTGGCCGTCCGAACTTTCCGAAGATCAGCTGAAGCAGTTCTACGGAAAGAAGTGAGCCCGTCAGCCGGGAGTTCTGCCCAGGCTCCCGGCGACTTCACACCGGATGCGAATGATGCAAAATCTCATTGAAATGTCGCGGATCTCGAAGACGTTTGGCGGAAGCCATGCTCTTCGCGAAGTCTCGCTTACACTGATGCCGGGAACTGTCCATGCGCTGATGGGCGAGAACGGAGCCGGTAAATCCACTTTGATGAAGATCCTTGCCGGCGTTCATCAGCCGGATAGCGGTGACATCTTCAAGAATGGTCATAGAATCTCGTTCTCGAACCCGCGCGCGGCGCTCGAATTCGGGATATCGACCGTCTTTCAAGAGCTTTCACTGCTGCCGAATATGTCGATCGCCGAAAACATGTTTCTGGGTCGGGAACCAAGAACGCGTTTCGGCGGAATCGATCGGCGGGGGATGAGAGGCGAGACACGTGACGCACTTGCACGGCTTGGTCTTGACCTCGATCCGAATATGCTGGTTTCCGAGCTCTCCATTGCGCAGCGGCAATTCGTCGAGATCGCGCACGGTATCGACGCCGAAGCCGACATCTTCATTCTTGATGAACCGACTGCAGCGCTGAACGCGGCGGATGTCGAGATCCTCAACAGGCACATTCGGGCGCTTCGAGACCAGGGAAAGGCGATTGTCTACATCTCGCATCGCATGGATGAGATCTTCAACATCTGCGACACCGTCACGATCCTGAAGGATGGCCGATTTGTCGGCACACGACCTCTGTCGGAGATGACGCCGTCCTCGCTGATCTCAATGATGGTCGGTCGAGAACTGAGCGATCTGTTTCCGCGCCGCACGCAAGTGACGGGCGAAGTCGCCATCGAGCTTGCCAACGTCAAGATCGATGCGTGCTCGAAACCTTTCTCGCTGTCGGTTTGCAAGGGAGAGATCGTTGCGCTTGCCGGCCTCGAGGGCCAAGGGCAGCAGAAGATCCTGCGATCATTGGTGGGGGAGTACCAGCCTTCGGGGGGCAATGCCGTCATAGGGGGGCATCAGATCCGTCTGCCGATGCGTGCGAAGCGCAGCATAAGGACAATGCAGAGGATCGGAGTAGGGTTCGTTCCCGAAGACAGAAAGGACGAGGGGCTCTTTCTCGGACTTTCCATCGAACACAATCTCTCGATGTCGCTTCATGCCGCCCGCAACGAGTTCTCGATCGTGCGGTCCTACAAGGACGTCGTCGCGGCAATGATGCGTGGCATGAATATCAAGTCGGCAGGTCCTGGTGCCAACGTTGGATCTTTGTCGGGCGGCAATCAACAGAAGGTGCTTCTAGGGCGATATCTCGCCGCCAAAATGGATGTCCTGCTGATCGAGGAGCCGACACGCGGCGTCGATATCGGCGCGAAGTCCGAAATCTATAAATTGCTTCGCGAATTTGCCAACCGGGGCGGAGCGGTACTCGTTCTTTCGCGCGAGACACTTGAACTCATCGGCCTTTGCGACCGCATCTGCGTCGTGCACGGCAATACCGTCGTTGCCGAGATGTCGGCCGTGGACGCCACAGAACACGGCATTCTCGACGCTGCGCTCGGCGCATGAACGGGAGGAGATAGAAATGAACCTTACAGTCAACTCGCGCCTGATCAGACTTTTCGGCAGCCGTGGCCATCGCCAGGGGCTCTGGCTCTTGCCCGCTGTGCTCGCATCGGCAATCGCATGCTGGCTGGCCTTCTCAACCGACCAGTTTGCCACAAGTGGCAACGCGCTCAATCTCGTGGCGCAGGCGATGCCGCTGCTCATCACCGCGATTGGCCAGATGCTGGTCGTGCTGATTGGCGGTCTCGATCTGTCTGTTGGTTCCGTGATCAGTTTTACAACCGCGATTCTGGCGTTCGGAGGGCCGGCCTATGTGGTTATTCCTGCCGCATTGCTGCTTGCAGCGCTGATCGGCCTTCTGAATGGAATGTGTGTCACCCGCCTCAACGTGCATCCGATCATTGCGACGCTGTCGATGCAGTACATCGTGCTTGGCGTTACACGCGTTCTGCGGCCCGTTTCCGGCGGAACGGTGCCCGATGTCGTCCGATGGTCAGTCGAGGGAAGTCTATTCGGCATCCAGATGCCGCTCATTTGGGGCACCATCACGCTCATTATCGCGTGGAAGCTTCTTTACGGCACCCGGTATGGCGTCCATCTCTTCGCCATCGGTGGCGGTGCCGCTGCGGGGATGGATGACGCTGCCCGCAACTTTGGCATTCCGGCCAGGCGAAACATCATGCTCGCTTATATTGCCAGTTCCTTGTTTGCCTGCGCAGCCGGTATTTTCCTTGCAGGACGCATCGTGTCCGGCGATCCCAATGTCGGGCTATTGTTCGAGCTTGATGCGATCACGGCCGTGGCCATCGGCGGTACCCAGCTTTCTGGTGGGGTTGGTAGCCTGCAGGGAACGGTCGTCGGCGTTGCCATCCTTGCGCTTCTGTCCAACGGCATGAATCTTCTCAATGTCACCCCATTTGTCCAGACCGCGATCAAGGGATGCCTGCTCATGCTGGTGGTCGCGCTGCAGTCTCGCAGAAGGATTGGCCTCTGATGTCGGCTCTCGTTTCGTCGCCCCTGGCGCAGCGGTTCGCAAGGATCCCGCCGGCCTATTATCTGTTCGTGATCCTCATTGCGGTCCTCTGGTTCGCCAGACCGCAGATGTTGAACGTAAATGTCATAGGCGTGTTCCTCCGCCAGGTGGTTCCGCTCGGAATATTGGTGCTCGGCCAACTCCTGGTGATGCGCGTCAAGTCGATCGACCTCTCTGGCGGTGGTGTCATCCTGCTCGTCAACTACTGCATCTCGTCGGGCATGTTCCCAGAAGCCTCGCTATCCTTCTTTGCAGTATTGGCGCTCGCGATCGGGCTGGGGATTGGGCTTTTCAACGGCTTCATGATCGCGATCCGGCGCGTCTCGGCAGTGATCGTGACCCTCGCGCTCAACATCGTGTTGATCGGTCTGGTCCAATATCTCTCGAGTGGCAAACCGCCCGGGGACGTGCCGACCCTCTTCGGTGAAATTTTCAATACCCGCTTTCTGTCCATTCCGACGCCGGTCCTCTTCTGGATCGGCATCACGGGAGTGATGTCTCTGGCTCTGGCGTGGACGGTTTTCGGGCGGTTCGTGGCATCCGTAGGCGAGAGCGTCGAGGCCGCCCACTTCTCCGGCGTACCAGTGGAGAGAACAGTCATTGCGGCCCATGCGATCGCAGGCTTGATCGCCGGGATCGCAGCCCTCGTTCAAACTGCTTCGATTGCCGTCGGCAGCGTGCGCGTTGGATTGGACCTGCCGATCCTGTCCGTGGCGGCCACCATCCTCGGCGGTGTGGTTTTCGGCAGAGGCGAAGGCGGCGTTTGGGGACCCTTTTTCGGCGTCCTGTGCTTCGCATTCCTGTTCGTCGTCATGACGATGTTCGGAGTTGGCGAACCAGGCAAGCTGGTCGCCCAAGGTCTTATTATCCTGCTCGCTGCCATCTTCTACGGCCTCAAGACGAGCGGACCCAAATCCTAATCATCAAAAGAGGAAGCTATGGCAGAAAAACGATCCATTTTATGTTTCGGAGACTCGCTGACCTGGGGCTGGATCCCCGTCGAACAATCGTCGCCGACGCTGAGATATCCTTTCGAGCAGCGTTGGACCGGCGCGATGGCGGGCGAACTCGGTGAGGGTTACAGCATCATCGAAGAGGGGTTGAGTGCGCGCACGACCAATGTCGATGATCCAAATGACCCTCGGCTTAACGGAAGCGCTTATCTTCCTTCCGCACTTGCGAGCCACCTCCCGCTCGACCTTGTCATCCTGTTTCTCGGAACCAACGACACCAAGTCCTATTTCCGAAGAACGCCCTATGAAATCGCCAACGGGATGGCCAAGCTCGCCGGGCAGGTTTTGACATCGGCGGGTGGTGTCGGCACCCCCTATCCCGCTCCCAAGCTGCTTATTGTCGCTCCGCCGCCATTGGCACCCATGCCAGATCTGTGGTTCGACGGCATGTTCGAGGGCGGATACGAGAAATCGCAAGAACTCGCCAAGCACTATAGTGCCTTGGCGTCCTTCCTGAAAGTCGATTTCCTCGATGCCGGTGCGTTCGTCGCGACTGACGGAGTGGACGGGATCCATTTCTCGGCGGACACAAACGTGACGCTCGGCAAGGCAATTGCCCGGAAAGTGACTGAAATCTTCGATCGGCAATCGCACCAGACCGCGGCGTAATGGCTTAACTCTCTGCTCGACGAGCGGCATCGCTCGTCGGCAACCACAATGAGGAGTAGGAACTACACCCCGCGGAGACCCAACTTCCGAACGGGGTGCTGCGAAATCGACGACGACAGGGTCCGTTTTTCCAGAACCTGAACGCCATTGGCTTAGTCCTTACAACGAAGAATGAAAAATCGCTCAATGGTTGTACTTGGTTCAGAGTAGGGGCCGCAGGTGCGGCACGGTTCTTGTTCCGACTCGTGGTTGAGTGTAGGGCTGGTGAAGCTTAGGATTGTCTTGGCCATCGGGTTCACAAAACGATTTGGACATCGCTATGTCGCAGCAGCAACATGTCGCTCACGGTGCTCGCGTCGGGGTGCTTGATGAACTGAGGTTGCTGGCGGCATTTGCTGTCATGCTCTTTCACTTCTGATTTCGAGGGCGCACGCTCGGGGTGACGGAGATGTCGCTTACGGCCTGGGAATGGCTTCTGAAATATGGATATCTGGGCGTGCAGATGTTCTTCGTGATAAGCGGCTTTGTCATCGCTTATTCAGCGGAGGGACGAACGCCTCTACAATTCGGGATCGCCCGTTTCGCACGCATCTATCCGATGTTCGTATCGTGCATGACGGTAACTTTCCTGATCGTCGTAGGTTACGGGGCGCCGCATCTCAATGCGACGACCTTTCAATGGGCAGCCAATTTGATCGTCAAGCCGGAGCTGTTGGGGCAGCAGCTCATGGATAGTTCGTATTGGTCGATTTCCTACGAAATCATCTTCTACGGCTGGGTTTTCGCGTTGATGATGCTCGGCCGTTTCAAGCGTGAGGCGTATCCGGTCATTATTCTAGGCTGGCTTCTGATTTCCGTCGTCGACCGGGTGTTTTTCGGCATTGTCTTGATGCGCCATCTCTTTCTGACCGATGAAAGCGGGTTCTTTTGCGCCGGCCTGGTTCTCTATATGATATTCCGAGAGGGGTATCGCACCCGCAATGTCGTCCTGCTTGTTCTATCAGTCATGGTTGCGATCTATCAATCGATGGAGCTGACGCAATGGAATCGCGTCAATTATGGAGCCAGCTATAGTGATCTTGTGGTCAGTCTCTCCTGCCTCGCCATCGTCGCAATCATTGCACTGGCGATAAGGCGGCAGCGATCGCTTTTGCCCGCAGGGGTGATGCTTGCGCTCGGTGGTATTAGCTACCCCCTCTATCTCCTGCATCAGCATATTGGCTATGTGATCTTTAATAAAGTCGGATCGGCGGCTTCGCCGGAAGCGGTCGTCACCGCAACTGTTCTGCTCCTGATATGCATTTCATATCTGCTTTGGCGCTTCGCCGACGAGCCATCCCGGCGCCTGACCAAATCTGCCTTGATGCGGCTGTTCTAGAATGGCCGTTCACGCATGTGGCAAGACACCGCGCAACACGGTTTCAGCGATAGTCTTCGCCGCCATCTCGTAATCCTCAGCCTTCAATCGGGATTTTTTCAGCCCATCGGCAGCGATCGGCTCGAAGTCGGCATAGAATTGCGTCGAGGCCCATAGCATGATGAACAGGTGCCGGGGATCGACGGGCAAGATCTTCCCTTCGGCGATCCAGCCCTCCACCACGGCGACATGTCTGTCGGTGACATCGCGGATGTGCTGGCGATCCTTCTTCTTCAGGAAGCGAGCGCCCTGAATGATTTCGCTGGCGAAGAGACGGCTCTCTGCAATGTTTTTTCGAGTGTAATCGAGCTTGGCGCGGATATAGAGACGAAAAGCATCCGCCGGTTCCCGGTCCGCCGTTATGTATTTCAGCGCATTGTCCCATCCTTCAAGCAAGTGCTCGATGATGGCTGTGTAGATCTGCTCTTTCGACGAAAAATAATAGTAGACATTCGCCTTGGGCAAGCCGGATGCCTCGGCAATTTCGGCGATCCGAGTGCCATCATAGCCTTTTCGCGAGAAAATCTCGATCCCGGCCTTGATGATCAGCCGAATGTTGCGTTCGCGGATTTTTTCTTCCGGATCCTTATGTTCCCGTGGCATGCCCGCTCCGTCCTCTAATGTTTTATGCTTTGAACCGACGCTTGAAAATGGCAACAGCGCTCGGTCGCCAAAGCCCGCTTTTCCACTGAAAAGCGGGCTTTGGCGTTCGTCCAAAAAAGTTGACGATATGATCAGGAAAAGCTGACCAAGTCGTCATTTTTCTATGTATAGTAAGTTGACACTTTGGTCAGGTTTTGTCTAGTCTCCACTCAACAAGCGAAAACGCGGGGAGACGATTTCGTGCCAATGACTTTACGAGATGCGATGGCGGAAGCACTTGCCGGTTGGGAGGCGGATCTGCCATCCGACTGGCGTGCAGCCCTCGGCGATATCGGCGACGACTTTGACCGCGTCGATGCGGATCTGGAATTCGAGGCCTGGGAGCCGATCTTTCCGGTGCGCCGAGGACGCCATTTTCCTGGGCAGCCGAAAGGCGCGCATGCGCTCGCAGCCTTCGATGGCATCGCGCCACAGGATGTGCGTTGCATGATCCTCGGTCAGGATCCGTATCCCGAGCCGGGCTTTGCTACAGGCCGCGCATTCGAGGCGGGCAACCTTGCGTCATGGAACGAACTCGACAAGATGTTCTCGAAGAGTATCCGAGCCTATATGCAGCTCATCGCCGCAGCGCGGACCGGCAACCGGGGCCTTTCGGAAAGCTTCGAACACTGGCCGCACGTTCGGCAGATGCTCTGCGATCCGGCTCTCGATTTCGAGGGGCCAAGCGCGATCGGCGACCGTTGGGTTCGCCAGGGTGTGCTCCTGCTCAATGCATCGCTGACGCTCTCGCGTTTCAAGGTCGATATAGATCCGCATCAGGCGAGGGGACATCTGCCTTTCTGGCGACCGTTGATGCTCAAGGTGATTGCCACCTTGCGTGAGCGCGATCAGTCGATGGTCTTTATCGGATTTGGCGATGCGGCAGCCGACCTCTTCGCGGCAGCCGGCCTCAGCGAAGGCGAGCACGGTAGCTATGCTTTGGTTCTGCGTGATCATCCTGCCTTCGCAGAGCGCGTGCTTGGCCGCGAAAATCCATTTCTTCTTTGCAATTCCTATCTTGAGGCGAGGGGCGCGAGCCCTGTCGCATGGTAAATTATGAGCATTTCATCCGAATATGATTACATCATTGTAGGCGCCGGCTCCGCCGGCTGCGTACTCGCCAATCGCCTGTCGAAAAATCCCCAGAATCGCGTCCTCCTGCTGGAGGCTGGCGGCAAGGATCGAAATCCGCTGTTTCGTCTGCCTATGCTGATGGGTAAACTGTTTCATTCCGGCATCTACAACTGGCATTATCACACCGAGCCGGAGCCTTTTCTCAATAACCGTTCGCTTTACTGGCCGCGCGGCAAGGTTCTCGGCGGCACGTCGACGATCAACGGCATGATCTACGTGCGCGGCAATCGCCACGATTATGACCGCTGGTCGCAATTCGGCTTGCCCGGCTGGTCTTACGATGAGGTTCTGCCCGCCTTTCGCCGTTCGGAATCCCATGTGCAACGCCATGGGGCGTTTCACGGCGACGATGGAGAACTGACGGTCTGCCGTGCGCGCGGACACAATCCGCTAATGGATGTGTTTTGTGAAGCCGGCCAGCAGGCAGGCTACCCTTTGAATGACGATTTCAACGGCGAGACGCAGGAAGGTTTCGGCCGATACGATTTCACCATCCGAAAGGGCAAGCGCTGGTCAACATCCTGGGCCTTCCTTCGTCCGGCTATGCACCGTTCCAACCTCACGGTGATCACGGAGGCGGAAACGACTCGACTGCTGATCGAGAATGGCCGTGCAAACGGCGTCGAATATCTGAAGGCTGGAAACGTATCGGTGGCGCGTTCCGCTGGCGAGATCATATTATCGGCGGGGGTCGTGAATACACCCAAGGCACTCCTTTTGTCAGGGATCGGCCCGGCGGATGAATTGAAGGCGATCGGGATCAAGCCGGTTCTTGATCTTCCCGGTGTCGGCAAGAACCTTCAGGACCATGTCGACTGCGTGATGAGCTGGGAGTGCCGCGAGCCCATAACACTCTTCGGCGATCTTCGTGCCGACAAGCTGATCCCCGCAGTTGCGCAGGGCATGCTGTTCGGCGAAGGCATCACCACCACCTTTCCCTACGAGGCGGGCGCATTCGTCCGTTCCAATGATGGGCTGGTGGCGCCCGATATCCAGCTTCATTTCATGCCGGCGCTCGAAAAGACGGCCAACCTGCATTTCCCCAATCCGTTTCGCAAGAAGCAGCGCGTCGAGGCCAATCACGGCTTCACCATTCGCGTCGGCCCGGTCAATCCGGTCAGCCGTGGCGAGATCACGTTGCGGTCGACCAATCCGACGGACAAGCCCAAGATTCTCGCCAACTATCTGCGCGACGAATTCGATATCCGCACCATGATCGACGCCATCAGGCTGACGCGCGAGATCGTCAACCAGAAGGCATTCGATGGTTATCGCGGGCTTGAGCTGGCGCCCGGCCCAACCGCGAAGGACGATGCCGAGCTGACGGCATGGCTTCGCGCCACCGCCATGACCACCTTCCATCCCGTTGGCACCACCAAGATGGGCAACGATCCGATGGCTGTCGTCGATGCCAAGCTCAAGGTGCACGGCATCGATGGGTTGCGAGTGGCCGACGCCTCGATCATGCCGGTCATTTCGAGCGGCAACACCAACGCACCCGCCATCATGATCGGCGAAAAGTGCGCCGAATTCATCCTGAATGCCTGAAGGGAATAAACAATGATCCTCGAACACCGCACCTATACGTTCAAGCCGGGCACGGTCGACAAATGGATGAAGAAGTATGAAGCCGAGGGTCTGCCGATCCAGAAGCGCCATCTCAACCGTTTCGTCGGACTTTACGTCTCCGAGATCGGCACGCTGCACACCACCGTGCTGATGTGGGCCTATGACAGCCTTGCCGACCGCGAAGCGCGTCGCCAGGCCATGTATGCCGATCCGGAGTGGCAATCCTTCATCTCCGGCGTATGGGCGCTCGATGCGATCCAGAAGCAGGATGTGATGATCATGAACCCGGCACCTTATTCGCCGGCCATCTAGGCGAATTGGCAGACCAGACTGCACATAAATACAAAAGAGGGAACTGAAGACATGAAAAACTCAAGAAGCGACAACGATTTTTCGCGCGGCGTCGATCGGCGTACCTTCCTGCAGTTAGGCGCCGGCGCTGCCGCGTTCGGCCTTGCTGCCAGCTTGATGCCGCAAGCGGCGCGTGCTGCAGGCGGGCTCGTCGCGCTTGTTCATACGCAGGCGGCCGGCGACAACGGTCCGGTCGACGCCATGATCGCCAAGCTGAAGCAGCTGTCGACAGAGCAGGGGTTCACCTATCGCGCCGTCTATGCACAGGATCCCGCGACTTACGAGACGGTCTTCCGGACGCTCGGCGATGCCGGCGCCTCCATTATCGTCTCGACCTTCAATGAAGTCGCAGAGCCGTTCAAGGCGCTCGCGCCATCCTATCCCAACACCAAATGGATCCAGCTTTTTGCCGACCCCTTCGAGCCTGCAATCCCGAACGTCGTCACGGTCTCTTATGACTATTATCTCGGCTGCTATCTCTCCGGTGTCTTTGCCGCGAAGATGTCGAAAACCGGCAAGATCGGCTTTATCGGCGGCGTCTCGATCCCTCCGCTCAATGCCGATTTCAACGCGCTGAAGGCCGGCGTCCATTCGGTTAACCCCAATGCCACGGTGACGGCTGCCTTCGCCGGCTCGTTCCAGGACCCGGCCAAGGGCCAGGAAATTGCAACGCAGATGTTCAACGATGGCATCGACTACATCCAGACCGATGCAGCTGCCACCGACGGCGGCATCATCGCTGCAGCCAACGAGAAAGAGGGCCGCATGGTCAGCTGCCTCTCGCCGGCGCAGTTTGTGCTCGGGCCGAAGTCGGTGATCTCGATCGTCGGATTGGACTATGGTGTCTCGCTCTACAACGAGGTGAGCAAGGCGCTTGGAGCTGACTGGAAGGGCGGCACCCACGAGCACACCGGTCTTGGAACCGATGTCATCAACTTCATTCCCTCGCCGCTATTTGCCGAACAGGGCCCGGCGGAACTGACGACGAAGGCAAAGGAGGCCTTGAAAGATGTCGACAAGGTGCGCGCCGGCATTCTGGACGGCTCCATCAAGGTCGAGTTCAAGACCACTCTTTAATGCCGGTTTGGCCGGTTGCCTGAAGGCAATCGGCTCGAGCATGTTGGGCTCCGGCGATATGCCGGAGCCGCTTAGTCATGTCGGGAAGCTTCTCATGTCCAATCACTCACCGCCGGCGCTCGCATGCCGCGACGTAACCGTCCGCTATGGCGATGTGACCGCGCTTTCGGACGTTTCGATCGAATTCGAGGCAGGCCTCATCCATGCCGTTCTCGGCCAGAATGGCGCTGGCAAAACAACCTTCGCCCGTGTTGCGTCGGGCCTCGTGCAGCCGACCGCCGGGCAGGTCGAAATCTCCGGGCGGGTCATCCGCACAGGCCATGTGCGCGACAGCCGCGAAGCGGGCGTCGAACTTGTCCATCAGAGCTTTGCTCTGCCGCCATCCTTTACGGTTGCCGAAGTGATGGAGTTCGGTGCGCCGGGTCATGGAGGCATTTATTCGCGCAAGGCACTGGCTCAGAAATGGCGGGCGCATTTGCAGAGCCTCGATATCCAGGTCGATCTTTCGCGACGTATTCGCGATCTGCCGGTCGAGACCCAGCAGAGCATCGAGATCGCCCGCGCTCTTGTCACCGATGCGAAAGTATTGATCCTCGACGAACCGACTGCCGTTCTCTCTCCCGCTGGGATCGAGACGCTCTTCGCCCGCGTGCAGAGGCTGAAGGAGCGCGGCGTTACCGTCATTCTCATTCTTCACAAGATCCGGGAGGTCCTCGCCATCGCCGACACGATCAGCGTGCTGCGCGGTGGTCGGCGCGTCGAAGGCCCATTGCCGAAAGCCGGTCTCACGGCCGAACAACTGACGGCGCTGATTGTTGGCGATGCGGCGCGTCCGCAGAGCACAAAGGACAGGGACGCGTTGCTTGGCGTCGGCGAACCCGGAGACATCCAGCTCCGTGGAAATTCCGCCTGCGCTGCCCAGCGGCCGGTATTGACGATGAAGTCGGTATCCACCGTTCCGGACGACGAGGGGGCACCGCTCGACCATGTGAGCCTGTCCATCCAACCCGGTGAAATCGTCGGCATCGCCGGTGTCGAGGGCAATGGTCAGAAAACGCTGGTGCGTGCGATTGCCAGCCTCGCGGCTCTGTCGGGCGGCACGATCGCGCTCGCCGGGCAGGACGTCACGACGAAGGCGCTGGCAGCTAGACGAAGCGCAGGGCTGCGGATCATTCCGTTCGAACGCAATGTGGAAGGCCTCAGTCTGACGAGTTCTCTTTGGGAAAACTGGAGCGCCCGCGAGTTGCTGCAGGGATCCCTGTTGAAATTCGTCAACCCCGCTCGCATCCGCGCGCTCTGTGACGGTTCGCTGAAGAATTGGGGCGTTCACTACCACACCTCCGCACAGCATGCTGGCTCGCTCTCGGGCGGGAATGCTCAGAAGGTCATTCTGGCGCGTGAAATCGATGTGGACGCCAAGCTCATCATTGCCGCCCAGCCGACGCGGGGGCTCGATATCGGCGCCACGGCTTTCGTTTGGAAAGCGTTGCGCGAAGCGCGCGACAAAGGAGCCGCGATCCTGTTGATCTCTTCGGACCTGGACGAATTGTTCGATATTTCCGACCGTGTGGTGGTCATGCTCTCCGGCCGCATCGCCGGTGAGTTCACCGGCCCATACGACATTCAGTCTGTCGGCGCCGCCATGGTCGGCGCGACATCCGTCGCTGCTGGAGCCTGACGATGAAGAACAAGCTTGTCGTCATTCTCCGCAGCCTGGTCTTTGTGGCCCTCTCGCTGATCCTCTGCGCCGTGCTCTTCCAGTTCGCCGGTTATAACGCACCGCAAATGCTGATCGCCGTTGCCGACGGCGCATTTTTGCGACCCGGCGCTGTCGAGCAAAGTTTGAGATGGGCGCTGCCATTATTCATTACGGCCATCGGCGTCAGCATCTCCTTCCGCGCCGGCTTCTTCAACATCGGTGCACAGGGGCAGTTCTATGTCGGAGCGATCTCCGCGGCCTTCGCGGCGGAGGCCTTGCGTGGCGGTCCTGTCATCATTGTCGTGCCGCTGAACTTTCTGGCCGGCATGGCGGGTGGCGCGCTTTGGGCGCTCTGGCCGGGTCTCCTGAAGCTGCGTTCCGGCACAGACGAGGTGATCACCACGCTGATGGGCAATTTCATGGCGGGGCTGCTTCTGGTCTACGTCACATCCGGTCCGCTCAAGGATCCGTCGGGCACCGGCCAGCAGGCGTCGAGCCGTCCAATCGATGCGGCATATCGCATTTCCAACTCGCTCGGTCTCTCTCCGGCGATCATCGGCATCGCGCTCGTTGTCGGGGTCGCAATGTGGCTTCTCGTCAACCGCACCAGCTTCGGCGTGCTGGCAAGCCTTGCCGGCCGAAACGGTACGATGGTGCGCTGGCAGGGTGCGAAGCTCTGGCAGCTTGGCTTGTCGAGCTTCATCATTTCCGGTGCGCTGGCGGGCCTTGCCGGAACGATCGAGCTGATGGGTCCCAATGGCCGTATCGCGTCAGGATTCTTGCCGACGCACGGCTTCACCGCGATCCTGATCGCGCTTGTCGCCAATCTCTCGGTGGTCGGCACGGCCGTCGTCTCGATCTTTTTCGGAGGCCTGGCATCCGCCGCGCTCTACCTGCCGATCATGGCAGGTCTGCCGGCTGCGGCGATCGACATCATCAATGCCGCCATCGCGCTCTTCATCACGGCCAGATCCAACGTCGTCGAGAAGCTTCTGCGTCTGGGAGGACGTCCGCAATGAATGACATCATCATCGCCATTCTGCGTTCCGGTACGCCTCTGGTTTACGTGACGCTTGCCGGGGTCATCGCACAACGCGCAGGCGTGTGGAACCTCGGCCTTGAGGGACTGATGATCATCGGTGCCTGCGCCAGCATTCTCGGCATCATGTTGACGCACTCTTTCGTACTGGCGATCCTCATTGCCATTGTGTTTTGTGTGGCTGCCTCGATGCTCCTGTGGTTCGTCATCGAGAAGCTGAAGGCCAATCCGATCATTGCCGGGCTTGGGTTGACCGGCCTCGGTATCGGCGGCACGGCGCTGGCGGTGGAATCGATCTTCGGCAGCCAGGGGACCGTGACGGCGCCCTTTGGCGTACCGAAGCTCGGACCGGCATTCGGTTCCTACGGTGTGCTGTCGATCTTCGTTGCCGCAATGCCATTTGTCGTTTTCGCCATGTGGCTTCTGCTGCGGCGCAGCCGTTTCGGTCTGCAACTTGCGGCCAGTGGCGAGCATCCCTTTGCCGCACGAAGTGTTGGCATTCAACCGCAGCGCATGCGTCTCCTGGCCTTATCGATCGGCGGAGTGCTGTGTGCCATTGGCGGAGCGGAGCTTGCGGCAGGAAGCCTGCAGTTCTTCGCACAAGGCATGACGGCGGGGCGTGGTTTCATGGCGTTTGCCGCCGTCATCTTCGGAGCGGCCCATCCCGTCGGCGCGACGTTGGCTGCACTCTTCTTTGCCATTGCTGGTGCGCTCGGCATCCGCGCCCAGCTGATGTTCGGAGATAAGGTTCCGCACGACCTGCTGCAAGCGCTGCCCTATCTCGCCACCGTATTTGGTGTCTGGCTTTCCGGCCGGCTGAGCGGTTCCAAGACAGCGGGAAGCTTTGGCGAATTGAAGGACCAATAGGAGAGGGGAACCGTCATGACCAAGATTTTGATCAGCAACACCAAGATCCTTGCGGTCGATGCTGCCCATGGGACGCAGCCGTTCGCCGGAGACATCCTGGTGAGCGACGGTTTGATCGCCGCAATCGGTCCCAACCTCATTCCGCCCGATGGCGCTCGCATCATCGACGGTCGCGACCGGCTCGTCATGCCGGGTCTCGTCAATGCCCATACGCACTCCAGCGAAACCTTCTTCCGTGGCCGCTATGAAGGCATGCCGCTGGAAATCTGGCTTCTCTATGCCTATCCGCTTCTGGCGAACGACCCGATCGGCAAGCGGCTGCTCTATTTGCGAAGCCTGTTGCTGGCGATGGAGTCGCTACGCAACGGTGTCACGACCCTCTGCGACGATTTCTTCGATCCGCCGGCCCATGATCTCGACCGGCTCGGTACGGTATTTCGAGCCTATGAAGACGCAGGCATTCGCGCCAATGTTTCCAGCGCGGCCATGAACATTCACACGCTCGATGCCTTGCCGTTCGCGCGCGAGGTGATGCCGGCAGACTTGCAGGATCTGCTCGACTTCGGACCTGCGATGACGGCTGACGCCTATGTCGATTTCTGCAAATCCGCATTTGACGGTCTGCATGGTCGTGCAGGGCGCGTGAACTTCATGATCGCGCCGTCTGCGCCGCAGCGCTGCACACCGGAACTTATGATGGCCTGCATGGAGCTGGCGGTGGCAAAACATGTCCCGTTTCACACTCACGTGCTGGAAACCCGCACGCAGGCGGTCACCGGCCACGAATTGCACGGCAAGAGCCTCATCGCATACATGAAGGATCTGGGACTTCTGCGGCGCAACACCACGATCGCGCATTCGGTCTGGGTCAGCGACGAAGACATGTCACTGATGGGTGATGCCGGTGTTTCGGTAGCCCATAACGCCATTTCCAACCAGAAGCTTGGCGCCGGTATCGCGCCGGTGAGACGCCTGCTGGATGCGGGTGTGACCTTGGGTCTCGGCACAGACGGCGTGTCGTCCAATGATACAGCGCGCATTTTCGATGTCATGCGCGTGGCCGGTCTCATTCATTCCGTTTCCGGTCCGGATTACGAAAAATGGGTCACAGCCGACGAGGTCCTGCGCATGGCAACGATCGGTGGCGCGAAGACGGCGATGCTCGAGCATGTCACCGGCTCGTTGGAGGTCGGTAAGTCCGCCGATCTGATGATGCTGAACCTGCGATCCTATCCCTTCCTGCCGTTCAACGACGCCGCAAAGCATCTCGTCTATTCGGAAAACGGCTCGTCCGTAGAGAAGGTTATGGTCGCCGGTCGCATCGTCATGGAGGAGGGCCGTCTGACCACTGTAGACGAGGCTGCCGTCTTTGCCGAGTTGGCCGAACTCGTGCCGGCGTGGCTGCAGGAACATGGCGAACTTGAGCGCCGCAACAGTGTGTTCGCCCCAGTTATGGCCGAAATTCATCGCCGCGCATCGACGACCAAGTTGCCGCTTCACCGCTATCAGGGCGATCTTCGTTTCCCTGGTTGAGCTGATAGATCTACCCGCCGGTCAGGGGAAAGAGGCGAGATGACCAGATGGCTTGGCCGGGCAAGATCTCGATAATGCGGCACTCCTATCGAAATGGTAGGCTTGGTGCTTTGCCATTTGTGACGGCACGGGAACTGCTGAGCGAAAGTGCGAGATTAAGCGCGGTGAAAAAGCCATTGAGAGAAATTGGAAAAATCTCCTCCGATCCCGTCTCCACGCTGACCGCCTTGACGTAGAGACCATGCGCGTATTGCAAGCTCGCGATCATGCCGGCGCCAAGATTCAGCTCCACGATGCAGCCTAGTCGCGTTGTGGTGCTGAAGGGTAGCACCGGTCCGGGCGCTGCCCCATCGCATTGCAATATCACCCCATCCTGCCGCAAAAGACCGTCTGGCAGGACGAGCGCGCCTCTCAGGCCATCGTTCTCGGGAAAGAGCTCGATCGATAAGACGCGTCTGCATGTGTCCATATCGAATTGGGTCTGAGAAATCGCGCAGTGCCTTCCGGGAGCCTCGGCGACCGCGCCGCTTTCGATGAAGACGGTCCAATCGCCGCAATGTTGTTGCTGTGCGATCGGGATGTTGCGGTTAACCTGCTCGATCATTGCGATTTCCAATGCGGCGAATTGCCAATCCAGGCGAGCGTCGCTGAGCATGTTGTTTCTTGCGGGCGAGTGCTGACCTCAGAGGAACATCAAAACCTATAGATCTCGTAGCGTCATCTCCGCCATTGTGCGTCCCCCAAATGGGGTAGGATTGGCAGTCCTCGCACAGATTGCGGCTTTGGCGGAGAGGCGATCTGGAGCTGCTGCGCAGCATCGGTCAAAGGCAGCGATGGCAGAGCGGCTCTATCATCGATGAAACATGCGGGTGTGAGCACCAATCTGCCGCAAAACGGCGGGTACTTTGAGTGTCGGGGGCGCGACATTTACGGAAGATAACTTTCGCCCGCATCGGTGATCGGACTGACTGCAAAGTCGGTGGATCTTTGCAACCTGCTATTGAACTTCGAGGCGAGCCGTCTATTTACGGCGCTGCAGATATGGGTAGGAAGTCGAACCCCAGGATCACGCGAGGCTCCGGCTTCGATCGGCTTTACTGATGCCCATGCCACCACTCGGAGCTTCAGGCGCACAATGACATTTCCGACTATCCAGCTTCCCCCGAGGGCCCTCAAGCTTGCTCAGGGTACACTTACTACGGCGCGAGGCAGCTACTTTTCATTGCCGATCGTAATTGCACTCACAGTCTTTGTGGTGCTGTGGGAAGTCCCTGGCATATTGAGGGACTGGACCATCAACCAGAACCCGGTCATGCTCGATAGCGGCGACATTCGCGACGGCAAATGCGAGACTCGAAAAGGCTTCTTCACGACGTGTTCGGCGCATCTAAACTATGCCTATAATGGCCAGAACTATGACAAGGACGTGGAAATCATGTTCGTGGACGCTCATACCGGCGACTACGAAACAAGCCTCGTCATCTCTGGCGAGCATCCGGAATTGGCGACACTCAGCCTCGGCATAGACAAGCTCTGGAACCGGATCATCACGCTCGCAGTGTTCGTTGCCCTGTTGGGGGGCGTCTCCATCGGCCTGATATACCAGATCTTGCGTGTCTGGCGCGTCCGCAGCGGGTTGAGCAGACCGGCTGAACTTGTCCCGGTCCCCGTGGAAATTACAGGCGTCGACCGGGCGGGCAAGCGATTGACGGTAACCTATGCCGACAAGATTGCTGGAAGGAAGACGGGCCGGGCCGCACACACGCGTTTCGAGCCGGGGCAGGCGCCCCTACTGGTCGGGACAAAGGGCGACCATGCCGTAGCGCTTGCCGTCTGGCATGGAAAGTCCGCTCTCCCCATTCTTCTGGATGAGCGGCTGGAGCGGATCGACATGACGGCAGAAGAGCGCGCAACGGCTCTCGCGCCTTTGACCGCGGAGTTGGCCGGGCAGCAACTGGAGCTCGTCACACAGCGCAAGAAAGGTCCTTCGATCAAAGCTCGGCTTGCCAGAGTGTTGCTCGTGATATTGCTGATCATCGGTGCCGTTTTCGGCTATTGGGTCTGGTACGTGACCAGTGCGGACTCGCAATTCAATTCCCCCGGAATGGACATCAACAACATGATGCCGGCTCCCCTCAACAGCTGGGGCTGCGAGCAGTTGAAGAAGCGCTTCGGTGATCAGCGAGCACCATTCGGATGTGTTGCGTCGGACTTCACCAGCTGGCGGTAAGCCAAATCTCGGAAACATCATTCCGTTTGACGCGAGCTCGCTTGGATTCGCGTCAAATTGCCGATGCTCCCTGAGGCATTGGTAGCCTTAAGGATTTCGCCAGCATTGCTGGTAAATAAGCGATCTTCTCAACCTGTATTCTGCTTCACGCAAGGTTGTGTCTGTACTGTCGATACGTCTTGAGATTTCAACGTTCGGCGGGTTGAAAATGGCAATTTCCATCGGTGCAGACAGGAAATACGGCGCTTTACTGGGCAAGAGCGGCGGTAACTCGAAGGCGAGTAAGCTGCCCAGCGTCTATGATGTTTTTCCGCGCTCTCCCGGTTCGGGTGGAACACCAAAAGTCTCGAATCCACCCGGTACGCACCAGCAGCCGGCCGTTTCTCAGCCTGAAATCGCAACGAATGGTTTCATGGCGTCATTGAAGGCCAAGCTTTCGGAGACGACAGACGATCCCGAAAGTTATCTGCGCTCCCAATCCATGCTCAGCGCCCTGAAGGCAGGAAAGTTGACCGTGACAGACGCCGCGCAGGGCAAGGAAATCACGGCCTGGGACAAGGATTCAAAAGCCAAGCCGACCAAGGCGGACAATATCACCAAGAGTGACTGGACCACTTTCCTGAATGACCATCTCAAGCGCGATGATCACGGAGCGTTCCAGAAGACCGCTGACGGCTCTTATGTGGATAAACACCCCGGAGAAAAAGCCTATTTCGGTCGGGTCGCCGGGAAATACTACTATGTAACGTGGCCGTCCGATAAGGCATCGACCTAGAGGGCAATCCCCATGGAGGCCGGCATAGACTGTGACTTCGACGAGGGTCGGCCGGCGACATCCTGCGACAAGTTCTTTCCATCGCAAGCGTCGAGCAGCTTAAGCACGCTTCGGGCCTGGCTGATGTGTCGTTGAAACACATCGGACTTGCCGACAGTGCCGTCTCGCTGCCGCTGGTCGAAAACGTCTTCGCCAAGAAAGGCGACGAGTTCCCGAAAGATCTCCGCATCTTGAGGCGCAATCAAATAGCTGGTCGTTCGCATGGCGCACGTCTCAGTTCCCGCCGGTTGCCGGCGGGGCTCCTTAATTCGGTTTTCGGTTACAGCTAAGCCGCGTTCAGATCCGATATCTCGCCATGCTTCACCAGCAGGCGAGGCGACGTCATGTCACCGGTCTCCTCGTCCACCATGACCGCATAGGCCGCAACGCCGACGAATCGATCAGACATCGCAGAAGCTATCTTCTCGGCACTGACCGCGTTGGATGCTTGACGCATCTCGCCCGGCACAAGGTTGCCGCGATTCTTTCGATACGGCAGGATAATGAACTTTTCGGCGCTGCTCATGGCTTCTTCCCTGATTTGTTCTCAAAATGTTCTCATTTTCAGAAAGAGTCAAGTATAAGAACCGCTGATCAACCATAGGGCATCATCATTCTCTCGAATCCATCGTCAGACGAAGCCAGCAAAGACCGTTGTCGCGCTTGCGGCTTGTGTCCCGCCTTTCGTGAACGCGCAGATCACCATTGGAGCCGAAACGTCGGCAGGCCGGCCAAGCGCTCAGGCGCGACTATCAATTGCGTGCCGATAATCGGCGACCAGCTGAGCAGCCGTCGATTTGAACGTCTCACCGGTGCAATCTTGAAGCATCGTTTCGAACCGTTCGATCAAGGCGGTTGCAACGATTACGCCGTCTGCGACCTTGGCGACGGCGGCCGCCATTTCGGGTGTCTTGATGCCGAAACCGACCATGATGGGCATGTCGCTAACGCTACGGCAGCGTTCGACCGCACCCGCGATCACGCCGATCGGTGCGGATGGACCGCCGGTTGGCCCGACCACCGGGATGCAATAGAGGAAGCCGCCCACACCACTATGATCCGAAACGAAATCGCCCGTCGGCAGCGACGGTGCGGCGAGCGGGATCATGACGAGCCCATACTTGCTGAGGTGCTTGAGAAGCGCGTCGGCTTCCCGCAATGGCAGGTCGGCGACAATCATACCATCCACGCCTGCGGCGGCGGCGCGCGCGGCAAAGACGTCATAGCCCATGGTCCTGATAGGATTGGCGTAACCCATCAAGATGATCGGTGTCTCGTCGTTATCCAGGCGGAAGGCGGCGCACAGGTCCAATGTTCGCGACAAGCTGCCTCCCGCTGCTAGCGCACGTCGATTTGCCCGCTGGATCGTCGCACCATCCAGGATTGGATCGGAGAAGGGATGACCGACCTCCAGCAGATCGATGCCATTCTCGGCCAGGAGCCGCATTCGCTCCAGGCTTTCGTCAAAGGAGGGATCGCAGGCGACGGTAAAGGTAACGAACGCGCTGCGGCGTTCCGCCTTCAGCCGTGCGAACATGAGGTCGATACGATTTTGCGTCATTCGCAATTTTCCGCCCAGATGATGTCGAGATCCTTGTCGCCCGAGGAGGGGACCATGACGACCACGGCGTCGTTTCGATCATAATGGCGCGCTATGCGCTCCGCGGCGGCCAATGCGTGGCCCGCTTCGAGCGAGACCAGGACGCCTTCGCGGATCGCAAGACGCAGGACCGCTTGACGGGCGTCTTCGTCGGTAAAAGTAAGCGTCTCGACGCGGCCGCGCTCAACGAGATCCGCAAGTTCGGGTGCGGAGCCGGGATAGGCAAGTCCGGGTGCGATGGATGCCGTTGGTTGGATCTGGCCGTTTTCGTCCGCAAGCACCAGCGTTTCGGCACCATGGAAAATGCCCGGCCGCCCTTTCGCAAGGCGCGACGAATGCGGCTTGCCTTCGCCGCCTTCACCACCCGCTTCAACGGCTACCAGCCGGATCTGACGGTCGTCGACGAACGCAGAAAAAATGCCGAGGGTTGAGGAGCCCCCGCCAACGGCCGAAACAATCGCCTTGGGCAATACACCCGCTTCCAATAGTTGGAGGCGGGTTTCGCGGCCGATCACCGACTGAAACGCACCGACCATGGCTGGAAAGGGGTGAGCGCCGATCGGCGCACCGGCGAGATAGGCGGTCGTAGCGCTATTGCCCATCCAGTGGCGGATCGCGGCGGAGGTTGCCGCGCTCAATGTCCGGTCCGCATCCTCCACGACTTGGAGGTCGGCGCCAAAAGCGCGCATTTTCTTGATCGTCGAGGGGTGCCGTTGCGCGTCGCTGCTTCCCATGTAGATCGTGCATGCGAGCCCAAGCCGCGCCGCGACGGCGGCGGCTGCCACTCCGTTTTGGCCCGACCCCGTATCGGTGACGACGGAACTCAGCCCCATCCGCACGGCAAGCAGGCTTTGCCCGAGGGCTGAATTGGCGTAATTGCCGCCGTTGAAGGTCAGGTCGTCGCGTTTGAGGATGATGCGAGCACCGCCATTGACGGACGCCAGCGCAATGGTTTCGAAAATTGGCGTCGGCCGGCCGACAAATCGCCCCAGAAGGTCTTCGAACGTCCGGCGAAAGCCTGGATCCTCCCAAGCCGCGTTGAATGAAGCTTCCAGGCGGTCCAGCACAGGCAAGAGCACGGGCGCAACGAATTGCCCGCCAAACCGTCCGTACCGGCCAGGTCGTTCCTTCAATGAAGCGGTCGCCATATCAGGCTGTCCCTTGGCCGATGCGGCGCACGAGCACCGCGGCGAGGATAATGGTGCCGGTGATGATGTCCTGAAGGAATGTCGATACGCCAAGGATGGTGAGGCCATTGCCGACAACTGCGATAATGGCGGCTCCAACTACGGTCCCCGGCAGGTTCGCTTCACCCTCGCGAAATGCGGTCATTCCGAGAAATACGGCAGCATAGGCGCTTAGGAGATAACCTCCTCCGCCCGTGGGGTTGGCGCTGCCGATGCGGGCGGTCAGCAGAATTCCGACCAGGGCCGCCAGCACGGCCGAGACGATGAAAGCCGCAACGGTATTGGAGACGATCCTGACGCCGGCCAGTCGCGCCGCGTCACGGTTTCCCCCGATGGCATAGAGCTTGCGGCCAATTTCCAGCTTATCGAGCAGGATCCAGACAACGAAGGCGATGGCGATGAGCCACCATGTCAATGTCGGCAGGCCCAGCGTATGACCCCGTCCGATATCGCGGAACCCGTTTGGAATGTCTCCGAGCAAGGTGGCGCCATCACAGATCCAGAAAGTGATGCCGCCGATGATCGTGCCGACCGCGAGCGTGGCGATGAACGAAAGCACCTGGAAGCGCGAGACGACATAGCCGGAAATTGCGCCGAAAAGCGCCGCGACCACCAAGACCAGCAGGCAGGCGAGGGGAGCCGGCGCTCCAAGCTTGAAGAGATAGACCGTGAAAATGCCTCCGAAGGACACGATCGAGGCGGTCGAAAGATCAAATTCGCCGACCGCCATCACAACCGTCGCACCAATGGCGACAATCGCCAACAAGGTCATTTGCTGCGTGATGTTGATCAGGTTCGACATCGAGCCGAACGCGCTCGGGGAGACGATGGAGAAGGCGGCTATGATCGCGACGAGCGCGAACAGGGTTCCGTATTGTCTGGCAAAGCCGGTCATGCGGATGGATCTTTCCTGCTGTCTTGATGGAATGCGGCGTCGACAATCCGGGATGGAGTGAGTTCCTCGCCTTCCAGCCGTGCCGTGATATCGCCGTTTGCAAAGACCGCGACGCGGTGCGAGAGCGTGAATAGCTCGTCCATGTCGCTGGTCGTCATGAGTACGGCAGCGCCATCGGCTGCGATCTGCCGCACGATCGCGTGGATCTCCGCCTTGGCGCCGACATCGACGCCACGTGTCGGTTCATCGAGGATCAGCAGTCGGATCTGCCCACCGAACCAGCGGCCGAACAGGAGTTTCTGCTGATTGCCGCCCGAAAGTGTCAGAGGCATCGCCCAGGGCGAACTCATTTTCACAGCGAGCCGCTCGCGGATCTCGTCGGCGCGGGAGGCCAACATGGCGCGGCTGGTGATCGGGAGGGCAGGGTTCGCGCGAACGCGTTTGAGATCGCTGATCGCAAGATTCTCGGCAATCGAGCGCACCGACACCAGCCCCTCGTTGCGACGATCTTCAGGCACGTAAGCGCCCCCCAATCGAATACGGGCGCGGATGTCGCCTGACCTCAAGGAGTGGCCGTCGACGCGGATTGCTCCGCCCTCGGTCGGCCGCGAGCCCCAGATCATCTTCATGAAAGAGGAGCGGCCGGCACCAACCAGGCCGTAAAGGCCGAGGATTTCGCCTTCGCAAACGGAGAGCGACACCGTGTTGCCACGCATTCCGAATGGCAGCCTCTCGACTTCGAGTACCGGTTTGCCGATGGGCGGCGGCAATGATCTGCCGCTTCTGATTTCGTCGTGGCCCGACATCAACCGCACAAGGTCTGCTCGCGTCGTGCCCTGCATGATGCCCGTACCGACCGTTTTTCCACTGCGAAGCACCGTGTAGCGGTCACAGATCTCAGCCACCTCGTCGAGCCGGTGAGAGATGAAGATGATAGCGACACCGCGTGCGGCAAGTGCCCTGACTGCTTTATGCAAACGTTGTGCTTCTCCTTCGGAGAGCGAAGCCGTCGGCTCGTCCATGACGATCAACCGTGCCGGATCGTTCATCAAGGCGCGGATGATCTCGACGAGCTGCTTCTGTCCCGTTGTCAAACGCGCGGCGGGAACATCGAGCGGCAGATCGGGAGCGATGCTGGCGGCCGCCTCCGCCACCACCCGGCGCATGGCTTGACGGTCTATGAACGGGCCTTTGCGGGGGTAGGGTCGCCCGACGAAGGCATTCTCAACCGCGGTAAATTGCGGCACGAGGCTGAGTTCCTGATGGATGAAGCGAAAACCCAAAGCTTCGGCCTGGTGTACGCTCTCGATCGCCGTGTGCTTGCCGTCGACCAGAATCTTACCGTCATCCGGCCTGGCGAGGCCGGACAACGTCTTGATAAGTGTGGACTTGCCAGCACCGTTTTCTCCGAGCAGGCCATGAACCGAGCCGGCGGTCACAGAGAGGTCTGCGCCCGCCAGCGCCCGAACGCCGCCGAAGCGCTTTTCGAGACCGCTTATCTGAAGCAACATGGCCAGAGCTCTCCAGTGCTCAGGTCAAGGGCACTTCACGCCGAGCGTCTCGGGCGTGACCATGACGGCTGGGACGGAAATCTCATCCTTATCGGCCTTTCCGCCGCCGAGGATCTTTTCGAGCTGTTCGGCGCCGATCTCGGCTATTTTGGGAAAGTCCTGGCGGAAGGTTGCCTTGTAGCGGGTGCAAGACTTGATCATGTCGATTGCCTGCTGGCTGCCGTCTATCCCCATGATGATGAACTTTGCATCCGGCTTTTCCGATTCAGCCGCAAGTTCGGCGCCGACGCCGGGATCGTCCCAAGCCGCCCAGACACCGTTGATGTCGTCGCCGTGCTGGCGAAGGATGTTTTCCATGGCGACGCGGCCGTCGTCGACGGGGCCTGGAACCTTGACGAAATGGTCTGCGATGACCTTGATATCCGGATTCTTCTTGAGCGCCTCATCAAGCGCCAATTCGCGCTGATGCACGCCCGGATGCGCCGAATGGAAGAACTTGACGATATTTCCCTTGCCGCCGAGCGCCTTGAACAGCGCGTCCGAAAGCTGCGTGCCGAGATCGAAATTGTTGGACGTGACGTTGACTGCGACATTCGCGTTCTTCGACCCGTCGAGCGAGATCACTGGAATGCCTGATTTCGCCGCCAGTTCGACCTGATCGCCGATCTGCGCCGGATCTGCCGAAATCAATACGATCGCGGAGGCTTTGGCATTGATCGTATCCTCCATGCGCGATGCCAATTGGCCAAAATCGTTGCGCGTATCGATGATGCTGACGGTCCAGCCGCGCTTTTCGCCCTGTGCCTTGAAGCTCTGTGCCATTTCATTGGTCGGCACTGAGCTGATGTAGGGCGTCAGGATGGTGACGTTCGTGGCAAACGCCATGGAGGCGGATGACAACAGAGCGGCAACGCTTCCCCAGATTGCTAGTCTTTTCAATTTCATGCTCCTCTTCCCAAAGTGACGATAATGCTGGTTATGGTTGCCCATCGGTATGGATGATACCGATGGGGCGGAGCGCATCGATCGCTCGCAGATAGGCTTGAAACATTGCGTCGTAGCGCGCCTTTTGGCGCGGATCGGGTTCAAACACCCTTTCCACACGGGTCATGGCCGGCACGGCTTCGGCGATCGACTGGAATGCGCCGATACCGACGGCTGCGAGAATGGCCGCGCCAAGGCAACCGACATCGGTGAAGCTGAAGCGATGCAGCGGTATGCCCAGGCAGTCCGCGCGGATCTGGCTCCACAGATCGGACCGGGCGCCGCCGCCGCCATAGAGCATGTAGTCGGGGCGAAATCCGGCGGCTTCGACCAGAGAGCTCATGGAGTGGCGAGCCGCAAGTGCGACACCTTCCAGCACCGCGAGAGCGAATTGTGGCGCACTCGTACGACTGTCGAGGCCGATGAAGGCACCGCGGATTTCGGAATCCCAAAGCGGCGCGCGTTCTCCTTCGAGATGCGGCAAGAACAGGATCGGTCTGTCGGCGCGGCTCGCTTTTTCAGCGAGGGCAGGGATATCACCCGGCTCGACACCGGCTGTCGCGGCCCACCAGCGCAAGGAATCCGCGCCGCTCTGTGTGGGGCCGGCGTTGACCACAAGCCCCTCGATCGTCGCGAAGGTAACGATCCCGGGCGCGCCGATGCGCTCCGAGCCGGCGAGGGCAAGGATTTCGGACGTCCCGCTGACATACATTCCTTGTCCCGGACGGAATACACCGCAGCCGAAGAGGTTGCCCCACGCATCCATGGTGCCGGTGATGACGGGGACCCGGTGTCCAGAGGCCCCCAATGTCATCTCGCCAGCAATGTCGGTGAAATGCTTGAGCGGCGGCAGCTTGGCCTTCGCACCCGGCACCCGATCGATCAGCGCTTCGATATATTGATGATCCAGCCCAACCTGGCCGAAGGCCGAAATCGGATCGGATACCGCTTGCCCCGTAAGCTGCAAAAGGCAGAAATCGCGGGCCGACAGAACCTGATGCGTTTGAGCCCAGAGATCCGGATGGTGTCTCGCAAGCCACATCATCTTGGCAAGCACATGGCTCGCCCCGATGGGCAGTTCTGCGCCCCACCATTCCTGTTTCTCGGCGGGCGCGATCGTTGCGTCGAGCTTCGCAGCTTCCGCTCCGGCGCGGATGTCCTGCCAGCTGATTGCGGGCATCAATGGTTTGCCGCCGTTGTCGACAAAGACATCCGTGTTTACCTGACTGCAGATGCCGACTGCACGGATGTCTTCCGGGTTGCGTCCAGAAAGCAGACTGGCAATCGCGTCATGAATCCCATCCAGCCAATGTTGGGGATCCTGTTCGACCATGCCGGGACCTGGCCGTGAGGTGGGATAGCTGTGGCTATGATGCTCGATCACCCTGCCGTCCATCGCGAACAGCGCTGCCTTGACGGAGGTCGAGCCAATATCCAAGCCGATGAGCATTCTATTCTCCAGGCCGCCAACCAATTGCAGCGATTGGGCGGACCTTAAGCTTGCGTCATGGAACTGTCATGGGAGTTTGCCGCCGGCAAAGCACCAGCAGATGCGAATTCTGCAGGATATGGATAGTCCGGACTGCCTGCGCGTGCGCCTAACGGTCCTGGCGGATATCAGCCGAGGGAAGTACGCCAAAGGTATCCTTGTATGTCGCCGAGAACCTGCCGAGATGATGAAGCCCCACGCTTCTCGCCGCCTGGGCGGCCGCAAGACCATCGTTGCGGATCAAACGTCGTGCTTCTTCCATGCGGATTCGAGTGAGGATTTCGTGTGGTGTGCGCTGATAGTAGGTGTGAAAACCGTCGTAGAGCGCACGTTCGGATATGCCGATTTCGTTCGCTATGGCAGACATCACCAGTCGCTCCGCGTAGCGCGATTTCAGTATATCCATTGCCTGCTTTACATGGCGGGGGGAGGCTTGCAGCCGTTCGGGGACAACGGATGCGCCGCTGGTAAAGGCAATATTGCGCAGGAGTTCGTCGACCACCGACGTGAGTACAGGGCTGATGGTCTCATGTTCGACAGGGTCGGCAGCTTCTGCCAGCATGTCGGAAAAAATATGCAGCAGAAAGGTGAAGTGGCGCCCATGGGGGGTCGCAAGATCGATGACCGGATTGAAGACGAGGTCTCCGCTGCGTCGCCGACGCGCGATTTGTGTCAGGCGCTCATCCACCAGCTTGCGGTCGATCTGCAACATCCATTGGCGCGTTCCTTCCCGCCAGCGTGAATGGAATTTGGGGCCTGGCGAAAGGATGAGCGCCTTGCCGGGTTCGGAGCGGAGGCGCTCCGTGCCGAACGCAATGTCGACGCCGCCGGCCAGCGGCATTTCAAGCATATAGAATTCTTCGAAGCCGCGAGAACTCACAGAAACTTCCTGGCCGTATTGCAGGAAATTGAATCCCGAACTCCCAAACTGCAGGTGTCTATGGCGGAAATCGACGGTTTCGTTCTTGTAGGCAGGCGCCAGGCGGTGATCGCAATAGGAGGCGACTAGGTGGGCTTCTGCCTCTCCCAGTATCGTCGCCCTCTTTTCTTTGACCTCCAATGCCGAAACGTCTGCCATCCATACTCCTCACGCGCTCGACAATATTGCAGCGGCTTCCGTTGATCGCAAGGATCGCAGCACGTGTTGTAACAGCGCTTAGGGCAGGGACACGCCGTTTCTTTAGTTTCCGTCGGTTTGGGCTTGAGTTTTCTCTAAAGGGTCCTCTGTCGTCAAGATTCACGCGAGGCAGTGCTTGCGATGAGATCTTGAGGAACCGAACAGACGCGACCTACAACCAATGATCTACGCCAAAACGGGAGAGCGAGTAATAATGGAATATCTCTGAAGATTTTTCTCCCTTTAAACCGGCTTTATTGTTCGCCACATGGTTACGATCTTAACATGTTCTGTTTAGAAGCCTGAGAGCCGCCCTGCACATAGGCGTTAAGCTCTAAGGATTCTGTCATGAAGAAGATTATCGTATTGGCCTTGCTTGCGTTCACGTCTCCTCTCGCGGCGCACGCTGCAACCTTCAAATTTCCCGACGAAAAGCCCGTCGCAAGCATCACCATTCCGGATAGCTGGAAGCCGGAAGAAACCGACAGCGGTGTCCAGGGAACGACGAGCGATTCTGCGGTCTATCTTTCAGTCGACGTTGCCACCAACAAGTCCATCGACAAGGTTGTTACCGATGCCATCGATTTTCTGGCAAAGAACAAAGTAACGATCGATCCCTCAACTAAAAAGGAGACGCCCACTACCGAGGTCAACGGTATGCAGATGGGCACCTTGGAGTGGGATGGTAAGGATGAAGACGGCCCAATTAGCGTAGGCTTGCTCATCATTCAGGTAAGCGCTGACAACGCTCTCGTTGTGACCTATTGGGGAGACAAGGGAGCTGAAGACAAGCACGATGCCGAAGTCAAGGCAATCGTCGCCTCGATCAAGCCGGTTCAGTAACTTCGTCGGTGGCAGCGGTCAGCTTGTTACCGCTGCCACCTGAGCTTTTGAATTCCTTAGTTAATTGTCATTGTCGCGCACCATAATTTGCCAGCGTAAAAAGAACACAGTGCCGAGTGCGTCTGACGGCAGCATCAATCGCTCATCTTCGGCATATAAGCCTCACTGCGACTTCAATTTGCCTCAGGGAAGGGCTAATCGATTGGAACAATCCTGCCGGCTTTCCACGTGTAGATTGAGAAGGTCGGTGCCTCCCTGTTTCCAGTCACTTTATCGTTCTCGACCGGAATACCCTCGTCCGCGTTCATTCTGACTGCAACGGCCCTGGGGTCGAGATAGGTCGTTGCTTTGCCATCCTTGATGTCGGTGATGAGGCTGAATTGGTAGTGACCATAGCACAATTCATCTCTAATGCCGGCTGCCAGCTGGTGGACGGCGGCATAGGACCGCAGCGTCAGGTCCTGTGCGGGGATGTCATGCGCGTTGAGTGCCGCACGGGCGCTCTCTAAATCGGTGGTCAGGGTCTCGTGGGGCGCATCAGTGAAGACAGTGCCATCCGCTTCCTTTTTATAAAGGGCTTGGTAATCGACGTTCGACAAGGCATCGCCGCCAATGATCTGCGGCTTGACGGAGATTTCTTGCAATTGTCGCGCAAGCACGCCAATTTCGGAATAAGCACCCCCGTAGTAGATGACTTCCACCCCAGCCTGCTTGAGGTTTTCCGCCTCCTGCTTCAGTTTTTCTGTCGCCTGAAAGTAAAATTCATATGCGCGAGGGTCGACGGAGATCTTGAGCGCCTCGGTCAGGCCGCCTTTGTTGAGGGTCGCCTTGAAGGCATCCGCCAAGGGTTTGCTATAATTGCTCCCATCATCAAGGATGGCGATCTTTTTGTCTTTTAGATTCTTCAGCACATAATTCGCGGCTATCACACCTTGTCGGGGATCGGCACGGTAGCATTCAGTGGAGAGGTTGCTGGTTCGTCCACCGTTGATGAGATTGATCTGTGGAAAGGTCTTCTTGAGATAAAGCATCAGTGTACCCGAAGATGCCAAAATATCTTGTGGCAGCTCGGCAACGACCTGAACGGGAGGCGGGGGGTCAAAAACTGCTGCTTCGATAACGAAGTTGATCTTCTCGTTGAGAAAGTCTTTGGCGAGAGATGAAGTCTTGGCCAAATTGCTGGCATCATCGCCAAATTTCAAGACAAGCCTATCGCCAAGAATGCCACCGTTCTTGTTGATTTCGTCGGCGGCCGCTTGCATTGCGCCCTTGACCTCATTCCCGTCGGCAGCGCCCGGACCCGTTAGAGGCGCGATGATGCCGATCGTGAAGTCAGCATGTGCTGGTGCTATGAAGGCTAGCGAGGCCACGAAGGTTGTGGCCGACAGGACATAGCTTCTCATAAGACCTCCTTGAGGGCCGCTCCTAAGTAGAGATGAGCATGATGATGCGTGTTTATGAATGGCCACTGAATAAAGGGGGCAGCTACCTTTAATTGTGCCAGACGTGGCTGCCGCTACCTTTGCCGCTCAGATTTGGCAAAGTAGGGTATTTTTCGGCAAGGTCTCGGTGCGCATAACACTTCGTTATTTTGAACCAACATTCGCAAGTCGCACTTCATCCTTGAACCCACCCCCGCTACAACATAAAATCAGATAAGGTTTGTTATGGAACTAAATTGGACGCAGCTGGCAAACAACTGGGTGGTGGCTGTGTCGAGGCGGGATCGTTTGTCGCCAACGAATACGAACGCGCCATGTCAGGCACGCATTGCCAGGTCTGACGAAACTGCATACCCTGGGTATCGCCGAAGATATCATCAGCGCGAGAAATTATTCCTTCCGGCAGCATGTAACCTCCTGAGCGATATGGCAGGTGCAAACGCCAGACCTTATCGAATGGGAACAACGGGAAGCCGACTTGCGCGCGGTGAAGCCTTCGGAGCAGTTCACTATCCTAAACCAACTGGGTGACAGCTATGGATGTCGATAAAGCAATTGCGGTAGTCACCGCTTCCGGTATTGAGCTGACTGACCGGCGCCGCACGGACCGCGGCGATGGCTGGTCTCTCAGTTTCTCGAACGGAGCGGAGCTCGAAATAGACGATGCGGGCAACGTGAAAGTCTCCGGCAAGGGCGCTGAGACTGTTACCGGCTTGCTCGATTTGCCAGCCATGCGGAAGCATACGTAAAGCAGAACAAGTGCTTGCTCTTTACTTTGGCGGCTCATAACCATCGGTGAGCGTGCCGAGAAATGCGACGACATCATCGATCTCGGCCGGTGATAATGCCGGCTCGTCGCCAGCCTTACGATCGAAGGGCGGATCGGTATTGATGTTCGCCTTCGCCTCTTCCGGAAGATCGTCATACTTGTCGACGCTGCCATCCGGCTTGCGGGAATACCATCGCTCCGGATGGGTCTCCCGCTCGACATAAAAGCGGACGGCATCCTTCAACGAATGAATGCCACCATTGTGGAAGAAAACTTTACGCAAGGCGACATTGCGCAAAGTTGGCGTGCGGAAAAGCCCACAATATTCCTCGCGCCCTAGGAAGTCGGTACGCAAAGGACCGCACAGGCCGAGGTCATGGAATGCTGGATCCCTGTTGGCGGGAATGTCACGATTGCGTGGCACGCCGATAGCGATCAACCCATAGTCGGTAAACTGAGGCGGCGTGCCGTCGTTTCCGCGCTCGCTGATATGGCAGGAGGCGCAATTCCCCTTCTCAGGCGCGTTGAACAGTTCCAGGCCCCTCGCCTCCTGCGGGGTGAGCATGGCGTTGCCGGTCAGTACTGCGTCATATTTGCTCGAGTAAGGATAAAAGGTACGATAATCCTGCTGAAAGACTTCTAGCGCCTTAAGCGCAGTGCGAAAGGCCATTGCGGGATCTTTACGCGCGTTCGGGCCGGCAATATCGGCGATCGCGTTGCCATAACCGGCTGCGAGCACATGTCGTCCGACCTCGACTTCGCTTTTATTTCCCATCTCGAAATCGGAGAGCAGCGGGATCTTGGCCTGCTCACGACCGCGATCGACCCGGCCATCCCAGGTGAGGCCGCCAGTGGGGCCGTTGTCTATGCTTTCGTCGGCCTCATCCTCGGATTCGAAGAAGTGTTCGGTGAACGATGGGACGACCTGTAGATATTTGAGCGAGGGCACCGCCCGCAACCCGGGTTGTTGCAGGTCACCGCCGCCGAGCTGTACTGCCAGATCATTAGCCGGCCCGAAACCATGGCCGGCATCGTGACAGGATGAACAGGCCATTTTGCCAGACGCGGAGAGGGATGGATCGAAGAAGAGAGCCTTCCCAAGCGCCGCCAAGGCCAAGGATTGCTGTCGCACCTCCGAGCGCGACAGAGCCTGACCCGTATGGGCGGATGTCAGTAGCAGCAGGAATGCCGCGGCGGCCCCTGCCCCTAGCCATAACCCTCTGCGAAATTTCGGTTGCATCGCTATGGCCACGTCTCCTCGCAGCAATGTCGCATTTCGTCTAGAAGCATCGGTAGCCGCATTTTAGAATCATTTCCATTAACGCTTGCGTTGCCTAATCGCGCCGATAAGCTGCCTTATCGAGGTGGAGGCGCATCCACCGACATCCTGGAGGAAGGTTCAAATGAAGTCGATCACCGCTACGGCCGCCTTTACGCTAAGTCTTTCCGTGGCCGCTCTTGGCCCAGCTTTTGCCGGCAGTTCCGGCACAAAGGCAGTACCAGCCGAGAGTGCCGTCAGCGATCTGAAATTAATCGACACCGTCGTGGTGATTTATGCGGAAAACCGAAGCTTCGACAATCTCTATGGCAGCTTCCCTGGTGCCAATGGCTTGTCAAAAGCATCGGTAGGTGCACGTACGCAGCGCGACCGCGATGGCAAGCCCTTCCGTGAACTGCCGCCGATCTGGGAGGGACTCACTGCCAAAGGCGTGACACCCCCGATAACGCAGGCAGAGACCGAGCATCTTCCCAATCGGCCGTTCCATGCGGACGATCCCAAGGGGTTCAATCTCACCCTCAATGCGATTACGCGCGATCTCTGGCACCGCTATTATCAGAACCAGATGCAGATCGACGGCGGACGCAATGACAAATTCGTCGCCTACGCGGATTCAGGCGCACTGACGATGAGCCTTTGGGACGGCTCGAAGACAGCGATGTGGAAGGTCGCCCAGAAATATGTGCTGGCCGACAATTTCTTCATGGGCGCTTTTGGCGGGTCCTTCTTCAACCACCAATGGCTGATCTGCGCCTGTGCGCCCTATTATCCCAACGCCGATACCAGTGCCGCCAAGCCTTCCATCGCCATCGTCGAGCCGGATGGGGTAACGCTCAAGGCTGCGCCTAACTCGCCGAAATCCGCGGTCGATGGCATTCCGAAGTTCGTCGGAGACGGCAACCTCACTCCTGATTTCTACGCCGTGAACACGATGCAGCCGCCCTATCAGCCCAGCGGCAACGGTCCGGCGGCAGGTGGCGACAAGGCACTCGCAGACCCGAACAAGCCGACAACCTTGCCGCCGCAGACCGAGCCCACCATCGGCGACATGCTCAGCCTCAAGCATGTGACATGGGCGTGGTATGGCGGCGGTTGGCAGGATGTGCTCGACAACGGCAACAAGGAACCCGTTCCGAACCTTCAATATCATCATCAGCCGTTCAACTATTATGCCAACTTCGCTCCTGGCACTCCTGCACGAGCCGAACATCTGAGGGACGGCGGCCTGGGCGGCGCCGAATTCATCAAGGCGATCGACGGCGGCACGCTGCCGCAGGTTTCCTTCTACAAGCCGCAAGGCAATCTCAACGAACACTCCGGCTATGCAGATGTCCAGGCGGGCGACGCCCACATTGCCGATCTGATTGCGCATCTCGAAAAGAGTCCGCAATGGCAGCACATGCTGGTCGTTGTCACCTATGACGAGAACGGCGGTCTTTGGGATCATGTCGCGCCGCCCAAGGGCGATCGCTGGGGCCCCGGTTCGCGTATCCCTGCCATTATCGTCTCACCCTATGCGCGGCACGGATATGTCGATCACACGCCGATGGACACGACCTCGATCCTGCGCTTCATCACGCACCGCTTCGAGCTGCCGACCCTCCATGGCATCACGGTTCGCGACGCAGCGGTTGCAGCCCATAAGCAGAAGCCGCTCGGCGATCTGACAAGTGCGCTGGTCCTCAAGGACAAGTAAAGCCGGATGGTTGAGATAACGTTGGCTAAGGATGGGGCGGCGGACAGCAGCATGATCAGGCTGCTTCCGGCGCTCTCCCTTTTCTCTCGGCAGCAGTCGTGATTTCTCTTCGAGGCGGATACGAGTACGGCATGGCTGTCTGAGCCGCAAAGCGTTGAGTTGCTTACACGGAAAGAGATCAAACAGAGCGGCCTGCCCGGCCGTTTCATTCTCTATATCCATGGGGATTGAAATCGACAGCGGAGACTGACCTCGTTCGTCTCCGGCTGAACAAGTCCATCGCACAGGGACGCCCTTGTCGTCGCCGGGACCTTTCAACTCGGTGTATCGGCTCATCGACCTCCTCCATACCTGTCCGCTAGCATCAGCAGCCATCCATTGTTCCGGTATGTGCGCAAGCTGCTGCAGTAGGTGCGTCGGCCCGGTACTCCCTTCGCATACTCTTGCTCAAGGACCGTTTGAGCGGCTCAGAGGACAAGGGTCGCGCGATTGAAGAGAAGTCGGGCTACCGAGGGTTGGTCAACCGGAATGGATTGGCCGCCGCCTTTGCTTCGAAACGGGAAAATAAGCACTTGCAAAAGTAATCTCCCATGATTAATCGTTTAATCAGAGGACATCGAGACCAGCCCGGAATGAGCGAAACGCGCCCTTCTTCCATTCGTGAAATTGCTGACAGGCTGGCTGTGTCCACCGCAACCGTCTCGAATGCCCTGCGCGGCAAAGGGCGTGTTTCTCCGGCACTCATCGAGCAGATCAGGGCCGAGGCGGATAGACTGGGCTATGTGCCGGATCATACGGCGCGCGCGCTGCGCACCGGCAAGAGCAATACGGTGGGCTTGCTCGTTCCGAACATCGGTCAACCTTTGTTTCCGGCCTTTGCACAGGCCATTGAGCGGGCTGCCAAACAGCGGGGCCTTGCCGTTCTTATCGGGGATAGCCAGGGCGACCCGCAGCAGCAGGACTTCGAGATCAGAAACATGATCGCCCGCGGCGTCGACGCATTGATCGTCATTCCGACCCGCGGCACGACGGTCGTGCCTGACAGCGTTGCGGTTCCCGTTGCCGTGATCGACAGCGCCGTCACCATTGGGAATGTTGCCGCAAGCGATCACCGCGAAGGCGGCCGCAAAATTGCGCAGCATTTGCTCGCACTTGGTCATGACAAATTGCTTGTGCTTGCCGGCCCGGAAAATTCGTTGGTCGCGAGCGAGCGTGTCGGAGGAATGTGCGAAACCCTCCTCTCGGCTGGTATAGAGCCTACGTTGCAACATAGCGATGCGACGTTCGAGGTGGGAAACATCCTCGGTCGGGAACTTGACCTCACTCGCTTTAGCGCTTGCGCTGCCGCCTATGACGCATTGGCCATTGGCTTTGCGCTTGCCGTTCGCGAGCGGGGTTACCGTATCCCGGATGATTTATCGCTTACGGGTTTCGATGACCTGATGTGGGCGCAGATCGTCTCGCCGCCGCTGACGACCGTGCGGCAGGATCTTGAGGCTGTCGCAGTGCACGCACTTTCCTTCGTCGCCGGCGAAACCGACATCAGCAGAATTTTTCCGACTGAACTTGTTGTGAGGCAATCCACCGCACGGCCGTTGGCCTTCGCTCAGGGAGACAAAAATGCCGAATGAACCCCAAGATATCAATTCGTCCAACCTGCGTGATCGGGCCGTGCGGGCCGCCCTTGGGCTGGAACCATTCGATGTCCTGATCGTCGGCGGCACGCTCGTCGATGTTGCGACCTCGGAGATGCGGCCGGCTGATGTCGGCCTTGTTGGTCCGCTGATTGCGAGCGTTCATCCTACAGCAAGCAGGACCGACGCCAGCCGGACCGTCGATGCTTCGGGACGCTTCATCGCGCCCGGTTTCATCGACACGCATATGCATGTCGAAAGCTCGATGGTAACGCCGAGGCGGTATGCGGAAACCGTCGTTCCGCAGGGCACGACGACCGTGTGCTGGGATCCGCATGAAGTCGGCAATGTCGCCGGCCTCGACGGTATCCGATGGGCGCTGGAAGAAACGAAGCAACTGCCGCTGCGCTTTCTGACTTTGGCGCCGTCCTGCGTCCCTTCGGCGCCCGGGCTGGAACTTGCCGGTGCCGAGTTCCGCGCTGGCGAAATGGCGACAATGTTGAGCTGGCCCAACATTTCGGGCGTCGCAGAAGTAATGAACATGCGTGGTGTGCTTGAGCGAAGCGAGCCAATGCGTGGGGTCGTCGAGGCTGGGCTCGCCAGCGGCAAGCGCGTCTGTGGCCACGCCCGTGGCCTCGAAGGCGCCGATTTGCAGGCTTTCGTCGCGGCCGGCATTCAATCGGATCATGAAATCACATCCGGAGAAGACCTGCTGGCGAAATTGCGGGCTGGTCTCACCATCGAGTTGCGCGGCTCGCATGATTATGTCCTGCCCGGTGTGATCGAGGCGCTGAAGAAGCTGTCGCATCTGCCGCAGACGCTGACGATCTGCACGGACGATGTTTTTCCGGATGATCTGGTGAGAGACGGAGCGATGTCCTCCGTTCTCAGGCGCCTTATTGGCTACGGGATGAGGCCGATCGACGCCATTCGAGCCGCAACGCTCAATGCTGCGATGTGGCTCAATCGGTATGATCTAGGACTGATTGCTCCCGGTCGACGCGCCGATATCGTCATCCTATCCGACCTTGAAAAGATCAAGGTCGATCGCGTCTACGTATCTGGGCGCGAGGTCGCCAATGGCGGCAGGCTGTCCGAGATCATCCAAGGTGGCGCGCGCGCGGATGCGTATCGTGACACCGTCAAGCTCGGCAAGGTTTCCGCCGCCGATTTCGACATTGCTTTGCCTGGCATGACCGAGGCTCGCGTCAATACTGTCGTCAGCCCTCGCTTTACAAAATGGGGAGAGGCCACCGTCGAGGTGAAGGATGGCAAGCTTGTCCTGCCTGACAATATGCTCCTGATGGCGGTCATCCATCGCCATGGCAGAAAAGACCCCTCGCCTGTTATCGGCGTTCTGGAAGACTGGGGCCATTGGCGCGGCGCGCTGGCAACGACGATATCGCATGACAGCCACAACCTGACCGTCTTCGGCCGCAATCCCGCGGATATGGCCGCAGCGGCCAATGCCGTCATCGATGCGGGCGGCGGCATGGCAACGGCTGCAGACGGCAAAGTGACAGCTCTGCTTGCGCTGCCCGTCTGCGGACTGTTGTCGGATGCTCCAGCACAAGAGGTTGCCGAGGATTTCGCCAAGCTGCGTTCGGCCGCCGACGCGATCGCCGATTGGATGCCGCCAATTCGTACCTTCAAGGCGGTCGTCGGCGCCAGCCTTGCCTGCAATCCCGGCCCGCACGTCACCGACCTCGGGCTGACCGACGGCACAACCTTGGAAATCAGACCACTTCTGGCCGCAGGCCGAAACTGACGTCACTCGCTGCACGGCAATGATTGCCGACTTAGGAGATACATACATGGCCCCAAATACGAATGTTGTGCAGCCAAGCGAAGCATCCGAAGCGCGGTGGAAGACCTACTTTCGCATGCGCGAACGCAATACCAATACAAAAACGGAGGTGATTGCCGGCATCACCTCCTTCCTTGCGGCTGCCTACCTTCTCGTGGTGATCCCGTCCTTGCTTTCGGCTGGCGGTATCGACCGCGCGGCCGCGACGACGGCGACCATCCTCGTCATCATCGGGGCGACGCTGTTCATGGCGCTCTATGCCAACATGCCCTTCGTGGTTGGCCCCGGTATCGGCGGCTCGGTTCTGGTCGGGCCGACCATGGCGGCTGTGGAGCATATTCCGTGGCAGACCGGTCTTGCCATCTCGTTCTGGTCGAGCGTCATTTTCGTGCTGCTGACCGTATTGGGCGTGCGCCAAGTCATTGCCCGCATGGTGCCAGCCCAGATCAAACTCGGCTTGGGCGCGGCCATCGGATTGTTCATCGCCCTTCTTGGCTTCAAGAATGCAGGGCTGGTTGACGTCAACGCCAAGAGCCATGCGCTCATGCTCGGATCCTTCAGCTCGGGACAGGCCATCATCGCTGTTTTCGGGATTTTCCTGGCCGTCTTTTTGCGAGGACGGAAAGTGCCGGGACCGATCCTTTGGGCTATTCTGGGCAGCACGCTCCTTGGCATTCCGCTCGGCGTCACGAAGCTCCCGAGCACATTTTTCGGCGTACCGCACGGCATCTCCGAAATCGGTCTGCAGCTCGATTTCTTCGGCGCGCTCAAGATCCAGTATTTCCCCTATCTCTTTGCCTTTTTCGCCTCGGAATTCTTCTCGACGCTTGGCACGACGCTCGCAGTCGGTGCAAAGGCCGGTCTGGTCGACGAAGCCGGCAATATGAAGGATCTGGGCAAGCCGTTTCTGGTCGATTCCATTGCGGCAACGATCAGCCCTTTGCTCGGCATTCCCTCAGCCACGGCACTTGTCGAATCCGCCACTGGCGCCGAAGTAGGCGGTCGCACCGGCCTTGCCTCGATCGCAACTGCGGTTCTGTTCGCCCTCACCCTGCTCTTCACTCCCATCGCATTGATGATCCCGGCAGCCGCCACCGCACCGGCTCTGATCCTCGTCGGCATGTCGATGTTCGGCGCTCTGAAGAAGGTCGATCTCGAGAACTTCTCAGACGGTCTCTCCGCCCTGATGATGGTCTTGCTGACCTTGGTTTCGAACAGTTTCGGGACCGGTATTGCCGGAGGCCTGCTGTTCTACGTCATCGTCAAAGTGCTGTCGGGCGAAGCAAAGCAGGTGTCGATCGGCATGTATCTCCTTGCCATCCCGCTTGCCTATTATTTCTGGACCATCGCTGCTCATTGAGGCGCAGATAGCGCGCATATTTCGCGCGCCGATACAGCATCAACGCAAAGGCCGGCCATCCTTGGATGGCCGGCCTTTGTTCTTGTTGCGCTATTCGCAAGCAGAGCAAAAGGTCTCAATGCGATGGCTGCTTGCGCTGCAGGATCTCCATGGTCAGGAAAAGCAGCGTTACGATTGCCAGAATGACGGTCGACGCCGCCGCAAGGGTCGGACTGACCTGCATGAACACGTCATCCCACAGCTGCTTCGGCAAGGTGGTCACGAACCCGCCACCAACAAAGAGGACGATGGTCAGCTCCTCGAAGGATTCGAGGAAACCGGTGATGAAGCCGACGATGAGCGACACGCTGACGAGCGGCAGGGTGACGCGCCTTATAACCTGAAACCGGTTGCCTCCCAATGTCGCGGCCGCCTCGTCGAGCCGCCAGTCATGTCCCTTGAAGGCTGTTACCATCACGACAAAGACGATTGGCAGTGCGATGACGGTGTGGCCGAGGATGATGGCGAGGTTGGTCGCCACCAGCGACATGCTGGCGAAGAGGTAGAACATCGCGATCGCAATAACCAATTGCGGCACGATCATCGGCGCTGTGAATGTCAGAAAAGCAGCGTTCGATATCCGTCCCTTGGAGCGCGCGGTCGCGAATGCGGCCGATGTCGCAAGCGCGAGCGTCAGAGCCGCCGTTGCCAGACCGATTGCGAAAGACCGCAGCGTTGCCATACGCCAGAGCGGCGACTGCCAATACTCGGCGAACCAGCGAAAGCTGAAGCCTGACGGAGGAAAGGAGAGGAACGTACTGCTGGTAAATGCCATGGGAACGACGGCCAGGATCGGCAGCAGCAGCACGGCGATCACGAGCCAGCAATAGATCGGAAGAAATCCTTCCAGGGATAAGAACGGCAGATAGCGCTCGCGCAAGCGGTAGCAGGTCGCGAAGAATGAGCCGAACAAGGCCACCAATGCCAGGCCAATCCGCCGCCTGCGTGCCTGCGCATGCTGAGCCGGATTGCCGCCAAGCGCCGACGACAGCGAAAACAACCAATCGCAAATGAAGACGGCAAGCATGGTCATAAGTGTAAGCAGGACAGCAAGCGCACTGCCCATGCGCCAGTTTTGATAGGAGTTGATCTGCTCGATGACCAGCTGGCCGATCATGGTCTGAGCGGGGCCGCCGAGCAGCGCTGGCGTGATGAAGAACGAAAGCGCCACAATGAAAACCAGCAGGCCGGCGGTTGCCACGCCGCGTACGGTGAGCGGAAAGTAGACGCGCCAGAACGTCTGCGCGTCGCTTGCACCCAATGTCCGGGCCGCCGAGACGAGGCTGCGGTTTACCGCATTGAGAACGGGAAACATGATGATGACGGCAAGCGGCAACAGCGTATGTGTCATCGCAAACACCACGGTGCCCCGGTTGAACAGCAGGTTCCCTCCCCCTGGTATGCCCAGATAGTGCAGCAGGCTGGAGAACGGGCCGTTGCGGCCGAGCAGGACGAGCCAGGCAAAGTTCTTGACCAGCGAACTCGTCCAGAACGGCGTCAGTATAAGGACGAGAAGCCGCCTCTGCCGTACAGGCGACTGATGGGCGATCCAATAGGCAAGCGGATAGCCGAGTACGAGGCTCCATGCCGTCACCTCGACGGCAATCCCTGCCGTGCCGAGCAAGATCCGCCGGTAGACCGGCGTCTCCAGCAACTGCCTGAAAGCGCCGATGCTGAGGCTGCCGTCCGGGTCGACGAATGCCATAGACACGAGCCGCAGCGTCGGCCAAAGGAAGAATACCGCCAGGAACAGGAAGCCTGGGAGGAACAGCCAAGCCGCGCGTGGCCGCCATGCACCGAAGAGCCCGGCGCGAACCGGATGTACAGATGATACGGTCATGAGGCGGCTTTCATCATGAGACCATCTTGTCGCGTGTGCGCGACGGGTGCGGATTGGCGCGATGTTTCAGGCCAAGGCGGTCCCGCAGGGTTTGACCCGTATATTCCGTTCGTGCCCGACCGCGCCGCTGAAGCTCCGGCACGACCAGTTCAACAAAATCATTGAGATCGCTCGGCAACGTATTGAAAAGAAGCATGAACCCGTCCCCGGCTCCGGTGTCGATCCATTCCTCGAGAAGATCAGCGATTTCTGTCGGCGTCCCGCAGATGGGCGCCGTGCCATAATCGTAGAGCTGGTAGATTTCCCGTAGCGTCTTGGTGGGATGGGCAAGGATGAGAGCCCGCAACCTTTCGAAGAAGCCCTTCTCGCGATTGGTCGTCTGCGGGATGACGCCGGGCGGAATAGGTTCGTCGAGCGGTAGCCCAGCCAGATCGACGCCAAGCTGCTCGCTCAGCATCTTGATGCCGACATCAGGGTGAATGAGCGATTGCAGCAGATGATACTTATCGACCGCTTCCTGACGGGTTTTGCCAATGCTGCAGCGAAGGCTCGCCAGAACCTTCAGTTCGCTCGGATCCCGTCCATAACGGGCCATCCGGCCCTTGAGGTCGGAGTAGAAGGCGCGCGAAGCCTCCAGGTCTCCGGCAGCTGAGAAGACCACATCGGCGGTTTCAGCGGCCAGTTCCTTGCCGTCTCCGGACGCGCCGGCCTGAATGATGACCGGATGCCCCTGCGGGGGCCGGGCCTGGTTGAGAGCGCCATGAACGGTGAAATACTTGCCCTTGAAATCGACGGGATGCTGTTTGGCAGGGTCAAAACTGGAGGATTGCTGCCGATCGTAGATGAAGGCGTCGTCTTCCCAGCTATCCCAATAGGCCTTGACGATCTCGACGCTTTCGCGCGCCTTTTCGTAGCGTTCATTGTGCGGCGGCAGTCGATCGAGCCCAAAGTTGCGAGGGGCGTAGTCGTTGGATGACGTGACGACATTCCAGGCGGCGCGACCATTGGAAATATGATCGAGCGACGCGAACTGGCGGGCGATATTGTATGGTTCGAAAAAGCTGGTCGATACTGTTGCGCCGAGGCCGATGTGAGAGGTTTCCCCGGCCAGTCTGGCAAGCAAGGTCATCGGCTCGAGCACGTTCATGAACTTGGGCCAGCGCCGCCAGATGTCCAATTGGTCGGTCCGGGCCGCCGGCGTATCGGCGACGAAGAACAGGTCGATCTTCGCCGCTTCGGCAACGCGAGCCATCTCGATCATACGGTCGATCTTGCCGGCTTGCCCCGTGACGGCGGCGGGATGCAGCCAGCCTGCGGGATGGAAGCCGTCTCCGTCGATCAACACAGCGAGTGGAAACGTAGATTTTCGCGACATTGGATATCCTTTCGGCAGTCAATTCGGCACAGATGATCCGGCGACGGCGGCTCCCGCCGTCGCCTTGTTTTAAGGCTGCAGTCGCAGCGATAGAGACGAGACGCTTTGGCCTAGATCGCCAGCTGCCACTCCTTGAAACGCTTGTCGGAGGCTTCGAAATTATCAGCCCACCAGCTGTTGTTCGTGGCGACGAGGTCGGGGAGGTTTTCGGCGCTAGTCGGCAACAGGGCCGCCTGCTCGGGTTTCATGAGAGCAAAGGCCTTGCTGTTGGTCGGACCGTTGGCGACAAGGGAGGAATACGCCGCTTGACGATCGGCGCGGGAGTAGAACTGTATGTAGGCCTGCGCCTGCTCCAGTCGGGGAGTGCCCAACGGAATGCCGAGACCGTCGCAGGAATAAGTGCCATTCCACACGATCTTGATCGGTGCGCCCGATGCCTTCACTTCGGCTGCGCGAGAAGACCAGGCATTGGACATGTCCACCTCGCCGTTCTGAAGGATCTGCGAGTTCTGCGCGCCATTGCCCCACCAGATCGCGACCGATTTCTTGATCTTGTCGAGCGAAGCCAAGGCCCGATCGACATCGATGGGATAGAGATCTTTCGGGGCGACCCCATCGGCGACGAGCGCATGTTCGAATACGCCGATGGCATCGCGTGAAAGGCCGCGCCGCCCAGGAAACTTGTCCAGGTTCCAGAAATCCGGCCAGGTGATCGGCCCCTTGTCGCCGAAGACATCGGTTCGGTAAGCCATCGTGTCGGCGAAGACGGAATAGCCGAGCCAGTTGTCGGCAATCATGCCGCTGATGATTTCGCCGTTTGGGTCCTTTACGCCGATGGGCGCCAGATAATTCTTGCCGCTGGTCAGCTTGAGAACGTGCGAGGTGTCCATGGAGCAAACATCCCAGATGTAGCTCTTGGTATCGACGAGCAGCTTGAACTGGGTGACCGGATCGGTATCGTGGGCAACATGTACGACCTTAATGCTGGTCTCCGCTTCGAAGGGCTCGCTGAACGCCTTTTTCATGGCCTCGGAACTTGAGCCGCCGTAATCGGCGACGACGATCTGGCCGGTCGCGGCGCGGGCACGACTCGTGAAAACTGCAGGCGTGGCGAGACCGACAGCCCCCGCCGCGGTGAGCTGCAGAAACGAGCGTCTGGTTGGCGTAGTCGATAATGGCATGGTTTCTCCCTCCGGTTGTCGACATGTTCCATGTCGTTATTTGCTTTGTGCTTTATCTCGCCCCTGCCGGCGCACCACTCTGGCGTTGCGGCTTTCCCAGCGAACATGGAGCTGCTCACCAAGGCTATGGGGCTCCAGGCCAGCGGGCTGCCGGATCGTCAGCACCGTGCCGCTCGCCAGCTTGACAAGAAGTCTCCTCTCCGAGCCGGCATAGACCTGCTCGATCAGGGTGCCCGACAGCAGACCGTTGGCGGCGGCCGTGATCGATAGGTGCTCGGGCCTTACGATCAGTGAGACCTCTTCGCCGGGATTGCAGTCACAACCGGCCGAAGGGGGCAGATTGCCGTCTTCGGTCGCGATGGTTCCGACCGACGTCATGGTGCCGCGGAGGATGTTGGAGATGCCGATGAAATCGGCGGCAAATTCTGTATCCGGCCGTTCGTAAAGATCCTCCGGGGTGCCGATCTGCTCGATGCCGCCGTTGTTCATGAGACAAATGCGGTCGGAGAGCGCCAGCGCCTCTTCCTGATCGTGCGTCACGAAGATAATGGTGGATCCGGTCTCTCGGTGTATCCGCTTGACCTCGATCTGCATGGCTTCACGTAGCTTCCGGTCGAGCGCAGACAGCGATTCATCCATGAGCAGAATCGATGGTTCGTAGACGAGGCAACGCGCAAGCGCGACGCGCTGTTGCTGCCCTCCGGAAAGTTCGGAGGCAAAACGATGCTGGAACCCGTCGAGGCCGACCATGGCAAGCGCGGCGCGCGTCTTGCTCGAGATCTCCTTGCTCGCGACCCTCCGCATCTGCAGCGGAAAGGCGATATTTTCCTCCACCGTCAGATGCGGAAACAGGGAATAGTTTTGGAAGACCACGCCGATACCGCGGCGGTGGGCCGGTACATCCGTCTGGTCCCGACCGTCGATAAAAAGACTGCCGACCGAGGGAGACACGAGACCAGAGATCAATTGCAGCAACGTCGTCTTGCCTGAGCCGGATGGCCCGAGCAGCGTGAGCAGTTCCCCGGGGCGCACCTGCAAGTCTAGCGGCCTGAGCGCCGTAACGCTGCCATAGGACTTGCCGATCCCCCTTGCCTCCAGCTTGGGAACAATGGGCGAAATATTGATCAGAGTTGCCGCTTGCAGTGTAGTTGACCGCACGTTTCCAAGTTCCTCCTCAGCGCGGCTCACCACTTCTTTCCCCAGACAGCGATACCGGCGTGTTCAGTCATCCTCGGGAGAGGTTCGTAAACCGCCGCCCGTAAGGTACAGAAAAATCCAGATCTCTTGATCGCGTTGCGCTCTTGTCGTTCTCAGCGATTGATCTGCTATGAATGGATATGTTGGTGCTGCACTTAATCGCAAAAAGAGATTGTTTGCAATATCGATAATTGAGAAAAAAGAATGAATGAGAACGTGAGTCGAGAGGGTAGACATGTTGACGTTCAAACAGCTCGAAGCCTTGTACTGGATCGGCACGCTCGGCAGCTTCGAAGCCGCCGCCCAGCACCTCGACACGTCTCAATCTGCAATATCGAAGCGAATTCAAGAACTTGAAGCAAGTTTCGGAGTTGCCATCTTCGATCGCAGCAGGCGCGTCGCGCAGCTCACGCCGAAGGGGGTCGAAATGCTGGAGCTGGCGGCGGGGCTGCTGGAGCAGAAGAATCGGTTCGCCGAGCGCTTCAGCGCGCCCGATTTGATCGAGCGTCGTCTGCGAATCGGCGCAACGGAAGCCTGCGCAATGACCTGGCTTGGCGATTTCGTCGGCCGCCTGCGCTCCGCTTTTGCCAAAATCACTTTGGAACTGGCTATCGATTCATCGACCGTGCTGGCGCAGAAACTGACGGATGGCCAGCTCGATCTTGCCGTCATGCCGGATGGTTTGACCGATCCGCGTTTCCAGGTCGTACCCGTGGGATCATCGCAATGGGCTTGGGCATGCGCGACCGGACTTGCCGTTGGCGACGGCAGAATCAGCATGCGCGAGCTTGCCAAACACACGATCCTGCTGCGCGCCGACCCCGCATCGGAAATGTTGATCGGCACTACCCTGCGTAATGCCGGTGTGGCAACCTCCAATATTATGGCCGCCGGCAATTTCCTGGCGCTTATCAGCATGCTCATTGGTGGTGCCGGCGTAAGCGCCCTGCCGACATTCTTTTTCGACGCCAATTTTGCCGGAAACGCGATCCGGCGGATCGACGTGGTCGAACAGGTGCCGGATCTCACTTATTTGGCCGTATATCCGGCCGTAAATGCCAGCCCCATCCTGAAATCGGTTGTGAAACTGATGCAGGAGAGCTGCGACTTCTCGAAGGCTTACGGCGCCTGGGACCCCGGGGCTGAGGAGGCGCCGGTGCCAGGTAGGTCCAAGGACGCATGAGCTAGAGGAATGAGATCTATCAATATCACGATGACGCCAATCATTCGTTTTATTCATAGATTGATATTGAAATAAATCTCTTTTTGTAATACTGAAGATGGAGAAGCCGTTTTAGGATGAACAGCGGGCGAAGGCGACAGCCGTGGCCGAATTCGTCAAATGCTTCATCGAAACGATGGATTTTCCGAAGAAATACAGCAAACCCAGCAAAGGTAGGCGCCATGTCATTCATGCCGGATTCTCGTCTTTTCCGCGAAACGGTGGGGCACTATGCCTCCGGCATCACGGTCATCGCGGGCATATCGGATGGGCAACCGGTAGGATTTACCTGCCAGTCGTTCCATAGCCTCTCGCTGGAGCCGCCCTTAGTCTCCTTCAGCGTCATGCACAGCTCGACGAGTTGGCCGAAGATCCGAGCTGCGGGCACTTTTTCGGTCAATATTCTAGCGTCGGGACAAAGGGAAATTTCCAATGCCTTCGCGCGCTCCGGAGGTGACAAGTGGCAAGGCGTCGCCTGGAGCGGAACGTCTTCGGGCAATCCGGTCATCGAAGGATCTCTCGCTTGGGTCGATTGCACGCTTTACGAGGAACATCTAGCCGGCGACCATCGCATCGTGATCGGGCTGGTGAACGATATGAGCGCTGCTCAGCCGGACAAAGATCAGCAGCCCCTGATATTCTTCAAGGGCCGGTATATCGAACCGGCATAATCCGGACAATGAAGAGCGGAAACGCCGTTCTTCGCAGAGCAGGATATGGCGCCTGCCTGAGACAAACGGAGCGCCAATTCAGGCGCTCCGCCATCCATTTCTCATGGCGTCGATCTATTACTTGCCGATCTTTGCCTGAAGGGCCGCCCAACCCGCAGCGAAGACGTGCGTGGAGACGATTTCGACGTATTTTCCCGCATCCTCCGGTTCCTCATCGAATATCGCTGTCCATTCCGCGAATGTCCGGTTCCCTTCCGTGATCGGGAGCAGCCTTATGCCGGCTATGTAATTCTTCACCGGAAAAGCGGGTTTCACGAAGCTGTAGGATAGCGAGTGATCGACGTCACTGAGAGCCAGCAACTGTTCGCGCACATGCGCGCCATCAGTGAGATAAAACGAGCGGATGCAGCCGACATCGCCGCTGCTATGCCCACCCTCGATTTCGCTTTTCGCAATGGCCGGATGCCAATTCGGCAGGCCGTTGAAATCACGCACCAGTTTCCACACCGTTTCAATCGGCGCATCGATCACTGCACTTGCATATGCCTTGGCCACATTCCCCTCCTAATGTTTGATGACAAGACTTTTGAAGGCCCTCGTCTGTTCGACGAGCGCTTTTTCCACTGGCAGGCGCTCCATGCTGGAAGCGCCATAGAAACCATGGCAACCCGGGCATCGCTCCAGAATGTAGCGGGCATCCTCCGGTTCGGCGATGGGACCGCCATGGCATAGGACGATGATGTCGGGATTGACGCTCCGAGCCGCGGCGGCGATCGCATTGACCTCCTCCACGCATGCTTCCAGCGTCAACGCGGTATCGGCGCCGATCGCGCCACCGGTCGTCAGCCCCATATGGGCCACCACGATATCAGCGCCGGCTTCGGTCATCGCACGTGCGTCATCGGGCGAGAAGACATAGGGAGTCGTGAGCAGGTCCTTGCTGCGCGCCAGCCGCACGAGCTCCACTTCCAGCGCATAGCCCATGCCGGTCTCTTCGAGATTGGCTCGGAAGGTGCCGTCGATCAAGCCAACGGTCGGGAAGTTCTGGATGCCGGCAAAACCCAGCTCCTTCAACTCGTCAAGGAAGTGATCGAAATTGCAGAAGGGATCCGTGCCGTTCACGCCGGCAAGAACCGGGGTATGCTTGACGACGGGTAGCACTTCGCGTGCCATGTCCAGCACGATCTCGTTGGCATTGCCATAGGCGAGAAGACCGGCCAGCGATCCCCTTCCGGCCATGCGATAACGGCCGGAATTGTAGATAACGATCAGATCGATGCCGCCGGCTTCCTCGCATTTGGCCGAAAGGCCGGTGCCGGCGCCGCCGCCGATGATGGGAATTTTCGCATCGATCTGCTGGCGGAACTTTTCCAGCAACTGACTTCTTTTGAACTTCATACTAACGCCTCTTGCTGATGTCGTGGAAGTGTCGAACGGCCTCGGAGCAGAACTCCAGGGAATTGATCGCATGCGGCACCCGAAGCACCTGGCGGTCCTGCGTCTGCTGCACCGTGCTTTCGATGGCGTCGAACAGCGCGGCGTCGGCTTCGGGATCGTGGAACGGCTGGCCTGGAGCGTCCAGAAGCGACACCCCTCCGAGGGGCAACAGGAAGCGCACCGGACCAATGCTGCGGTTCAGCCGCTCGCCTATCCATTTGCCCATCGCCACGTTTTCTTCGACCGTCGTGCGCATCAGCGTGATCTGCGGATTGTGCACATAGAGATTGCGGTGGCGATATTTCTCGGGAACGGTGTCGATGCCAGCGAAATTGACCATGTCGAGCGCGCCGCAGGAGCCGACATAAGGCAGCGGCAGCTGCGCAAGGAAGCCGAAACGCTCCTCCGTTGCCGGCAGAATGCCGTCAAACAGCAGATCGCATACTTCTGTTGTGGTGATGTCCAGGACTCCGGCCAGATAACCGGACGCGGCAAGCTTTTCCATTGACTGACCGCCAATGCCGGTCGCGTGGAACACAAGGCACTCGTACTGGTCACGCAACTGCTCGACAACCTGGGTGATGCAAGGCGTGGTGACGCCGAACATCGTCAGGCCGAGCGATGGCCTGTCGTCCTGTTCGGCTTCCTTGCGATTACGAACCATGCCGGCGATCGAATTGGCGGCATTCGACAGGACCGTTCGCGAGATGCGGTTAAGCCCGGCAATGTCGGTAATCGAGTTCACCATGGAAATATCGTTCGGGCCGACATAGGCGCTGATATTGCCGGCGGCCACGGTCGAGACCATCACGCGCGGGGTGCCGACGGGCAGAACCCGCATGGCCTGTGTGACCATCGCGGTTCCTCCCGAGCCGCCGAGGCCGATAACGCCGCCGACGTCGCTGCGCGACAGGATGAAGTGTTCGAACGCAAGGCCCATCGCTGAAACGGCGGAACCGCGGTCTCCCGTGAAGACAGCTTCGACGCCACCTGGATGGAAGCCGGCGACCGATCTCGCATCGACATCGACGTTGGCCGACGGCGTCGCGGTCGAGAGATCAACCAGGACTGCGGACAATCCTTGTGCCCTGATCAGCTCCGCGACGTAGCGCAGTTCGTCACCCTTGGTATCGCAGGAACCCGCCACATAAATGGTCTTCGGCATAGTCATCGTTTCCTCCTCACGTATTTTTCAATTTTCTTGCAGCTGTGCGCAGCCCCAGGCCGATCATCGCCAGCAGAGTGATGCCGTAGGGGGCTATGTCGGTGATCTGGTTGGGGAGCCCCTGCCCCTGGAGCCGTAGACCGATCGCATCCGCCAGGCCGAAGCCGAAGCATGCCAAGGCGATGCCGAGCGGATGGGCGCGGCCAAGCATCACGGCGACAACAGCTATCCAGCCTCGTCCCGCAGTCATGTTTTCAGCGAAAAGCGCGACGGAGCCCAGAGCCAGTTCGGCGCCCGCCAATCCGCAAAGTCCACCGGCGAAAACAACGATCGCCATTTGATAGCGGTTCACATTTGCTCCCATTGCCGCAGCGGCGGACGGTACCTCGCCGATGCCGCGCAGTCGCAGGCCCCAGCGCGTGCGGAACAGGTAGATATTGACGAGGATCACCAGCAGCCATGAGAGATAGACGAGTATATTGTGTCCGCCGAGGATCGCGCCGAGCACCGGAACGTCGGCAAGCCCCGGAATGCCGAAGCGTGACAAGGCGGTGACGGACGGATCAACGAGTGTGCCGGTTACGCCGAACAGGGCGCTCAGAAGATAGGTCGTCAGTCCGGAAGCAAGCAGGTTCAGGCCAATACCGATGACGATCGGATCGCCACCAAACCTTGCGCCGCCGAGGGCGAGCGGCATCGCGAAGATCGCTGCACAGACGAGCGCCATCAGCACAGCGAGTACTGGTGAGCCGAAGGCGACGCTTGCCGCGACGGCTACGAACGCACCGACGAGCATGTTGCCCTCCAGCGCAATGTTGAAAACGCCGGCGCGCTCGCACAAGGCCCCCGCCATCGCCGCCAAGAGCACCGGCGTCATCAGATCTAGGACCTGCGAAAGAAGCATGGTTATCATGATCTATCGCCTCCTCAGGAAGATTGGGCGGGCAGCGAGGCAGAGAATAATCAATGCCTGCAAGACCCATGTGAGGACCGCTGGAAGGCCGAGTGCCCGCTCCATCGAAAATCCACCCACTTGCAGTGCCGAGAAGAATATCGAAGTCACGACGGTGGCGATCGGGCTTGCCATCGCAAGGACCGCAGCCATCAATCCCGACCAGGTGTAGCCCGGCGCAAGCAAGGCGCCGTCCGTGAAACGATATTGCTGCCCGAGGATGAGCAGGGCTCCGACCAGGCCCGCCAGGGCGCCGCTCAGGAAAGCCACGCGCTGGGTCTGACGCGGCAGGTTCGTTCCCGAATAGCGAGCGAACCGCGCGTTGAGGCCTGTCATGCGCCATTCGAAACCGTTGACGCCGTGCCTGTCGTTGACGATCACGGCGATTGCGACCGCAGCCATGATCATCATACCCCAGCTGATCGGCAGATCGAGGATGCTGCCGGGTAGGCGTGCTCCCATGGCGACGCGATAGGTTTCCGGCATACCGGTCGACGGGTCGCGCAAGGGATAGCGAACGAGATAGGATGTTATGCCGCGAGCGATATAGCTCAGGAGCAGGCTCGCGATCAGAAACGGAATCGCGAGGCTTAGCTGGAGGATAGCCGCGATCCAGGCGTAGAGGCCACCGGCGCACATGGCGGCCAACAGGGCCAGTACGGCTCTGACAGCACCGGGAACAGGCAGGTAAAGCGCAACAAGCGCCGCAGCAAGGCCGCCGACCAGCATTTGCCCGTCGCCGCCGAGATTGACGAGGCCGGCGCGCAATGCGATCGCCGCTGCCAGTGCCATGCCGACCAATGGCACAGCGCGGGTGAATGTCTCGCCCAGCCCACGGCCGGCGACGGCACCCGTGATGATCTCGCGATAGACCGAGAGCGGATTGGCGCCGGTCGAGAGAACGACGAGCCCGCCGAGGACAACTGCGGCGATGATGGAGAGCACTATGGCCCCCACCCGCGATTTCGTATCGAGGCTTGCTGCCGTCGTCATGCGCTTTGCACTCCCCCCATCATCCACCCGCCGATGGTGCTTTCGTTCATGTCGTTTCCGGTGAGGCTGGCGTTGATCCGCCCCTCGAACATCACCAGAATCCGATCCGAAAGCGCCAGCAGTTCGTTCAGATCCGATGAGACCACCAGGATTGCGCGACCTTTGTCGCGTTCGGCAATCAGCGTCTTGTGAATAAATTCTATCGCGCCGACATCCACCCCGCGTGTCGGCTCCTCGATGATGATGAGCGGCGATTGGTGCTCGATCTCGCGGGCTATGACCACTTTCTGCATGTTGCCGCCTGAAAGCGAGCCGATAGGCACCTGCTCCGAGGCGGCTTTTACCCTGAACTGCTCAATCAGCCTGCGCGCCTGGGTGCGGATGGCCTCTTTGCGGAGAAATCCCCGGCGGGAGGTGTTGGGGGTGCGGTGCGTGCCAAAAACGATGTTGTCTGCAATCGAGGCCGCGGGCGCGGTGCCCGTCAGATGCCGATCTTCGGGCACATAGGAGATGCCTGCGGAACGGCGATCTGCGATCGAGAAATCAGAGACGTCCGTTCCCGCGACAACTACCGACCCCACCGCGTTCTCAAGTCCCGTGACAGCGGAGATCAGTTGGGGTTGACCGTTTCCGGAAACGCCGGCGATGCCGACGATCTCCCCAGGCCGAACGTCGAAAGACACGTTATCGACGATGGCGACATCTCCCTTGCGAACCGAAAGGTTCCGGACCGAGAGCATTGGCGGCGCGGTCGACACCACCTTCGTCGCGACTGTCGGCGGCACATTCCGCCCGATCATGGCGCGGATGATGTCGGCCTCGTTCGTGTCCGCAGTTGTCAAGTTGCCCGTGAGGCGGCCGTCGCGCATGACGGTTATCTGGTCGGTGACGGCGATGACCTCGGGGATCTTGTGGGTCACCAGAATGAGGGCCATGCCTTGCCTCGCCAGGTGGCGCATAGCCGTGAAGAGGCTATCGCGCTCCTGCGGAGTGAGGACGGCCGTCGGTTCGTCGAGGATCAGGATCTTCGCCTGCCGTGACAGCGCCTTTAGAATCTCGAGGCGCTGGCGTATGCCGACCGCCAGATCGCGCACACGGCTGTCGGGGTCGATCTCGAGCCCGTGCTTGGCGCCGAGGCCGCGAACAAAATCGCGAGCGGCGTCCGCCGAGACGAATGGACCATTGCCGGGCTCGTTCTGGAACACCAGGTTTTCCCAGACGGTCAGGTTCGGAAACTGCCTGAACGTCTGGTGGACCATGCCGACGCCGGCGGCGATGGCGCCGAGCGGGCTCACGAAATCCATCCTCTTTCCATCGATCAGTATTTCGCCGGCGTCCGGCTTGATGAGCCCATAGAGGATGTTCATCAGGGTCGACTTGCCGGCCCCGTTTTCCCCCATCAGCGCATGGATCTCACCAGTCTTGACCGTGAGGCTCACACCGTCATTGGCAACAAGACTGCCAAATCGTTTCGTAATGCCCTTCATCTGAAGCAAGGCCATCGTCCTACTCCAGGGTCGTCACTGAGCCATGGGATCAGGGATGGCGATCGCGCCTGACACGATCTTCGCCTGGATCTCCTTGAGCTTGCTGATGACTTCGGCCTCCTTTGCAATCGCGCAGCCGGAGTTCGCGACATCCGGTGACATGGCCAGCAGTTCCAACCCGCCTTCGGCGAGACCGAAGCTGACCACCGGTTTGGCGGAGCCCTTCAGAATGCCATCGATGGTGGCGGGAAGAATGACATCGACGCGCTTGAGCGTGCTGTCGAGAATGGCACCGGGCGCGTCGCCACACTGATTGACGTCGAGGCCGATCGCCATTGCGCCGGGCTTGTCCGCGACCGCCTTGAAGACGCCGCCGTTGCTGCCGGCGGCCACCGCATAGATGCGATCGGCTCCATTGGAGAGCTGCAGCGCTGCCTGCGTCTGCGCTCTCACCGGATCCTGGAAGGGATTGTCGCCACCGATCCATGACGTCGGCAAGACGTTGATGTCTGACCGGACCGCCTTGGCGCCGAGAGCAAAGGAATCCGTGTAGCGATGCAGGAAGGGGATATCGAGCGCGCCGATCACGCCGACCGTTTTGGTGCTCGAGGTCAGGGCAGCTTCGGCCCCGGCGAGATAGGCGGATTCCTGTTCGCGAAACACGGCGCAATGAACATTCTTCGGCGCATCCGGTATGCAGGTGTCAATGATGACGAAGTTCGAATCCGGATATTCCGGCGCCAGATCGGCGATGATGTCGCCGAACTCGAAACCGATGACCGCGATGATTGGAGCCTTCATGTCGATCGCAGCCTGGACATTCTGTCGGCGCGTGGATGGATCAGTGCCTTCGAATATGCGCGCTTTTACGCCGTGGGCGTCTGCGGCCTTCTCGATGCCGGTCTTTCCGAGGCCCAGGAACTTGTTCACCCCAATGCGGCTGGGCGTGACCAGAACGTAAGGGGCATCCTCAGCCTTGGCCGGAACGCAAAGCGTCGCAAAGGCAAACACGGAACCGAGGCAGGTATTCAGGAATTTGCTGGCAGTCGTCATTTTGGACTCCAAGGGCAAGTGTGTCGCGGATTGGCGGAACGCAGAAGCGCCGAACGGGTCGGCGCGCCGGTTCAGTAGGGCGTATCGCCACCATCGGTATTGATCGCCTGACCGCGAATGATCATCGCGTCGTCGCTGAGCAGGAACGAGATCGTGCGCGCGAGCTCGGCCGGGTCGATGTGCCGGCGCAATTGCGAGCTGACGAGCTGCTTGAACACGTCATCTGGAGCTTGATCGACGAGACCGCCATAGGCGACCGCAACCTCGCGAAGCATGTCCGTGGCCATGCCGCCCGGGCAGACGCAGTTCACATTGATGTCGTTCGGCGCCAGCACTTCAGACAGGACGCGCGTGAAGTTGATCATGGCCGCCTTGCTGGCGCTGTAGGCGAGCGACTGGGTGTGTCCCTTCTTGCCGGCCTCCGATGCGACATTGACGATTGCGCCCTTGATGCCCTTCGCAATCATTGCCTTGGCGACAAGTCGCGCGGCTTCGAACGCGCCAAAGACGTTGATGGAGAAAATGCGCTCCCAATCCGTCCAGGGTGTTTCAAGTGGATCGACATGACGGACGATGGCCGCGCAGTTGACGAGCCCGTCCAGGGCGCCGAGCCGATGCTCAGCCTGCTCGATTGCTGCTGCGATAGACTCGGCGCTGCTGAGGTCGACCACGACGCCAGAAACCGTTTTGGAATGGGGTCCGAGGCCTGCAATTGCCTCATTCAAGGCCTGCTCGCGGACATCGCCGATGACGACCGAGGCGCCTTCAGCCGCCAGCAGTTCAGCGGCGGCCTTGCCGGCACCGCCTGCACCGCCGAGGACTAGATAACGTTTGCCTGCATGCGAGCGCGTTGGCACGACTTGCCGTACGGCCAATGGCGCATGCTCGCCCCTGGTGGCGAAAGATCCCATTTTTTCCTCCCCTGGGCCTGCTGACCGAGGCCCTTCATCTCGTTCTCCGCAAACCAAGTTGCTCCATTCTTCGAGATCTGACAAAGTCCACTTGTCGAGAAGTGGATCAGGAATGAACAGGATTTCACCGGCAAGGATCAGCCGGCTCATTGGTGACTGGCGCATGCTCGAGGGCAAGATCAGCCAGCAGCTGAGTTTGGCAATCGCCAAGCTGATCGCCGCAAGGGAGCTTCCGGTCGGCGGTCTGTTGCCGTCGGAGCGGGCACTTGCAACGGCGCTTGCGGTAAGCCGGGGAACTGTCGTTGCTGCCTATGCCTCTTTACGGGATGCGGAAGTGCTGGACAGTCGACATGGCAGCGGCCACCGCATCGTTGCGTCTGCGACGACCTCCGGTGCTGCGCATACGCGTCTTGCCGGTGAGGTTCTAGCGCTTCCCCAGGATATCGATATGACCAGCGGCGCCCTGCCGCCCTCACCCATTCTCACCCGAATGCTTGCAGCTTTGCGCGGTGCGGATCTTGCGAGCGTGGCCGCCGGCCTTGGTTACGATGCCTCCGGTCTGCCTGCGCTCCGCTGGGCCGTCGCTCGTTACTATACCGACCTCGGACTTCCGACCCATCCCGACAACATTCTGATCACCAGCGGCGCCCAGCAGGCGGTTTGGCTTCTCGCCAACGCTCTGGTTGATCCCTCGGATGCAGTCGTTGTGGAAGACCCGGTTTATCGCGGCTCGTTGGAGGCCTTTCGCCGGCGCAATGCGCGGATCGTTCCCGTCGCTGCCACGGATACTGGTCTGAACATGGTCGAATTGGAAAAGGCGCTTAGAAACCGGCCAAAGCTTCTCTATCTGTTTCCGGAGGCGCACAATCCGACGGGGCGGTCGCTGGACGATGCCAGTCGCCGCAAACTGGTGGATTTGCTGGAGCGTTACCCGACGTTTCTCATTGAAGATGGCGCGCAAAACGAACTGTCTACCCTCGCAGGAACAACGCCGCGCCCGCTCGCGGGCCAGACGAGCCCGGAGCTTGTCGCAACGATCGGAACGCTATCGAAGCTGTTCTGGGGCGGTATCCGCATCGGCTGGATCAGGTCCACTCCTCCAGTCGTGAAACGCCTTGCGAGCTTCAAGGCGGTCAATGACCTCGGCTGTTCGATGTTCGACCAGCATCTCGCCGTCGGCCTGCTCGAAAACATAGCGGAAGCGCGGACATATCGTCATCAGGAGGTCGCTGGCCATCTGAAGACGGCCGAGGATCTCATTGCGGAGTATTCTCGAGATCGATGGAAATGGTCGCGTCCAGCGGGAGGCACTGCGATGTGGATCCATATGCCCGGTGTTGATACGGTGGCGCTGTGCCAGGAAGCACAACGCCATCGCCTGTTCCTTTCGGCTGGTCCCGGTTATTCGGCGCAGGAGAATTTTGGCGACTTCATCCGTCTGCCATTCGTTCGGCCGCCGGCGACCATGCAATTCGCGATCGAGACTATTTGCGATTTGGCGAGCGCGAGCTCACCCGCCTAGCCGATAGAGGGCCTACCGCTCCAGGTTTACATAGGATTCCGGGAAGAAGCGCGGCGTGCAGAGGCAGTAGAACTCCAGATCCACTGCGCCGGTGTTCTCGATGCGTTGCGCCGCGCCTGCCGGTATGACAGCCTGGTCCCCGACCTGAAGCCGCTGCTTTACGCCGTCGATCTCGAGTATCCCTTCGCCTTGGCGAACGATGTAACGCTCTATCACTGCGGTCAGGCTGTGCAGCTGCGTGGTAACGCCTACTTCGACGCGAGCGACGGCAAGCGACGCTTCCGGAGACGCATCGCAATTGTGCAACTCCGTAATATAGCATCGCTCATCGGTCCAGAACTCGCCCTTACCGTTTGCGAAAACGATCTTGTCTTCCGTAGCCATCAATTTCCTCCGTCATGTTCGAACCGGCAAACTGAGCCGCGAACGGAGGAGTTCACAAGGACCACTTTGTGAAAAGTGGTTCGAACCTCGCCGTTTGGGTAATAATGGGCGATGTCCCGTCCAAGCTCGTGTCGTAAATCCAACAGTCATGGTTCCCATGGCCTGGCGCCGACGCCCATGTACCGATTTGAAGAAAATAAAACATATCAACAGCTTGCATTGGAACGCTCGTGGCGAAGGCAGGCCAGTCCGTGTGGCATTTTCAATGCGCGTATTGCCGCGCAACGAGATAGCAGTGTTCTCCAATCGATATGACTGCCGCTGCCGCCATGACGTGGTATGCGTTAAACCTAGCTGATCCGACGATGGACATTGGCGGAAAGCCGATCGCAGGTGCTGGAGGCAAGCGGGAATGAACAAGACGGGCAACACCGTATCCTTCACCGGAACGCCTCCGACGGCGAGCGATATCGCGGCGATCGCGCGACGAAATGCGACGGTTGCGATTTCGCCTCAGGTCGAGGGAAAGATCCTTTCAGCTCGTGCAGTCGTGGAACATTATCTCGCCGACGACCGCCCGGTCTATGGTCTGACAACTGCTTTGGGTGCCGGCGTCGATACCAGACTTGATGCAGATGATCTCGTTGCCTTTCAGATGCGCGTACCGCAGGCGCGTGCTGTCGGGGTCGGCCCTGCATTGCCGCGCGACGTTGTTCGAGCCATGATGGCCGCGCGCATCGCCGGCATGGCGGCGGGCTCGTCCGGTGTATCGCTGCAGGTATTCTCTGGATTGGTGGCGGCGCTCAATGCGGGCTTTCATCCGGTCGTGCCGTCGCTTGGCTCTATCGGCGCCGCCGATCTTGCTCCGCTTGCGCACATGGGCAGAGCTTTGCTGGGAGATGGTGAGGCCGAGGTCGGCGGTTCGGTAACAGCCGCTCGCGAAGCCCTTGAAAAGGCAGGTTTGCAACCTCTGCCGCTGGGACCGAAAGATGGTCATGTTCTCGTCGTTGCCAACAGCCTGTCTGTCGGCAGGGCCTGTCTTTGTCTGGAGGACGTCTCGCGGTTGTTTGACTGGTCGCTGGCTGCAATCGCTTTGAATTTCGAGGCTTTCCGCGCCAACACATCCGCTTTTGACGATCGGGCGCTGGCAGCGAGACCGGCTTTCGGCCAGAGGGAGGTCGCAGCAAGACTTCGCGAACTGCTTTCCGGAAGCTCGCTGTTGGCCGATGGTGCGGCCCGGCGGTTGCAGGATCCCTTGAGCTACCGCTGTGCCCCGCAGGTTTGGGGTGCGCTTCACCATGCAATCGACGAGGCCCATGCGGCGACGGAAATCGAGCTTGCCAGCTCGGGCGACAATCCGGTCGTGCTTGCCGATGCCGGGCTGATCCTTTCTCATGGAAATTTCGACATGACCGCCTTCGTGCTGGCATGGGAACACCTCGGTCAGGCGCTGGCGCATTGTGCCGCCGCAACCGCCTATCGCACCATGAAAATCATGTCGGCCGCCATGTCAGAGCTGCCTCGGTTCCTGACGCCGCTCGGCCAGAGCCGCACGGGCTTCGCGACGGTGCAAAAGACCGTCTCGGCGCTGGAAACCGAAATACGACACTTGGCGGCGCCGATCTCGTTGACACCGATTCCAGTCGCCGACGGTATCGAAGATCAGGCATCGATGGCGCCGAGTGTGCTTTCAAAGACCGAAGCGATCATCGAGCGGCTGCGCTATCTTGTCGCTATCGAGCTTATTGCCTCGGCTCAGGCTGTTGAGCTTCGTGGTGTGGAGGGCGAGCTTGGCACGCTCAGCGGGCAGGCCTACCGGCAGGTTCGCGCTCTCGTGCCGCCTCTCGGTGAGGACCGTGCTCAAGGGCCGGATTTCGAAAGACTATCAGAGTTCATTGAGAACACGGGATGGAAACAAGGTCCCGTCCACAATTCATGACTGGGTTGAGGATTGCAGCACCATGGCTGTCGACGACTCATCGAAACTTCGCGGCAAGCAGGCAACCCACCTTATCGACAAACCGGACTAGTCGGCAATCGACTTGGAGAATGGCAATGCAGGAAATCTGGATCGACTATCTGAACGCGCTGGATGCCAAGGCACTGGCACTTTCCAACGATGAAATTCTCGATGCTGTGACCAAGGCGCTTGATGCGCAAGGGCGTGGAGAGACCGTTATCGAGCCTCGTGTTCATCTCGTTCCGGAAAGCTCAGACAAGGGGCATTTCAATGTGTTGCGCGGCTATGTGAAACCACTTGATTATGCAGGCGTAAAGGTCGTTGGCGACTTTGTCGACAATTACAAGCAGGGCTTGCCTTCGGAAATGGCCGTGCTCAACCTGTTCGATCCGCATACCGGCGTGCCGAAGGCTGTGATCGATGCGACCGCCATCACCGACATGCGTACCGGCGCGGTCACGGCGATCGGCGCCCGGCATCTGGCCCGTAAGGACAGCAAGATCCTCGGTCATATCGGTGCGCGCGGGACCTCCTATTGGAATGTGCGCCTGCTCGACCACCTCTTCGATTTCGAAGAGATCCGCGTCCACTCCCGACGCCCTGAAAGCCGGGATGCCTTCGCTGCGCGATTGGAAGCGGACCTCGGCAAGAAGATCGTCGTGACGGATAACTGGGAAGATTGCCTCAAGGGCGCCGATATCATGATCGAGGCCAGTCGCCTGCCTGAGCCGACGCCGCTGTTCAAGACCGCCTGGGTCAAGAAGGGGGCGTTTGTTGTGCCTTACGGTACGATGAGCGCGCTCGAGTTCGATCTGACCGACATCATGGAAAAGGTCGTCGTCGACGATTGGGGGCAGTGCGGCCCCGGTCGGCCGTTCGGCGCCTTGCGCCGCCATGTCGATGAAGGCAAGGTCACCGCCGAGACGCTCCATGCCGAAATCGGTCAGATCGTTTGTGGCGCCAAGCCCGGCCGCGAAAGTGACGATGAAACCATCCTCTTCTGGCATCGCGGGCTCAGCACCACCGATGTCGCGCTTGGCGCGGCAATGGTCGAAAAGGCCAGGCGCATGAATATCGGCCAGCGCCTTCGCTTTGCGTGATTGGTCATGACGACGCCCCTCGCCCCACCCATCGCGTGCTCGCGCATGTATAATCTCAGCCCGAGGATTTCGGAGCAATGGGACCGTCTGTTCCATTGGCTCTCCCTTCGCGCCGATATCGATCTCGAGATCATTCCCCATGCCGCGCCTGCGCCCCTTTCAGAGCTTTGGGCGCGGCCGGACATGGGCATCGTTTTCATGTGCGGCTATCCGTTTTCCAGGTTGGCGCCCGAGGAACGTCCCGTGCCGCTGGCCGCGCCGGTGTCCCTTGCGGACTGGGCCAAAGGAGAGCCGGTCTATGCAAGCCACATTGTCGCCAGGCGCAGCGCGTCATTTGATCTCGCAGACCTTCCCGCTCTGCGTTGGGGTTGGACAGTGCGAGACTCTCAATCCGGCTACAATGCGCCGCGGGAATTTTTCGCCGAAATCGCAAACGGACGTCCGGTTCGGGAGACGATTGGTCCTCTGCTCAATCCGCGAGGGGTGATCGAGGCGATCGGCGCGAATGTGATCGATGTCGGTGCGATCGATGCCTATGCCTATCAACTGCTGGAACTGCACGAGCCGGATATGCTCGCCTCTTTGCGAGTGATCGCGACGACAAGGCCGGCACCCTTTCCGCTTCTGGTCGCCGCCAGGCAGTTGCCTCTCGAAATAATCGATGTGCTTCAAGCCGCTCTTCTTGAAGCACAGCAAAGCCCGGATGGTCGCGCAATTCTGAAATCGCTCGGTCTTGCCGGCTTCGCCAGGCCGGATATGGCAGCCTATGACCAGCTTCCGGCAAGAGCCAAAACGATTGATGACGCTCTGGCTGGGCGTTGGTGACCCCGCGATATTATCTCATCGCATTCGATCGATGGCCTCGAAAGGGGCTCCCCTCTCGCGAGAAATCAGGCGCCGATGGTAGGTTTCAGCAATCTTTCGGCCGCCAGCTTCAAGCATTCTTCGAAGGCGGTCAGGTCAAGGAACATCTGATCGGACGCCACCTTGCGCGTGACGATCGCACCGTTACGCGTCGCAATCCCGCCATCCAGCATCAGATTCTCGGCCATATCGAAGTTTTCGAGTGCCATGCCATCCGGCCCGCGATGGCGTCCGTCGGCGCCGAGATGCACGTCCGATCGATAGAAGGTGCTCACGCGCTCGAAATGATTTTCGGTGGCATTGGAAAAGGCAAAGGCGGGGCAGCCGCGTGCGCACATGAAGCCCAGCTCAAAGACCGTGCCGACATCCGCCGAAACGCCGCGAAATGGCGTAAGATTGGCGATGATGAGATCAGCGCTGGTCATCAGGCTCTCGTTGATGGCGCTGATCGCCAGTCCGCGCTGATATTTGGTTTCCGTTTCCGGAACAGTCAGATCGCCGGGCGATACCGGCGTAAAGCCATAGCTGCGCGCCAAGGCAATCTTGCGGTCCAGCACTTCCCGCGCATTGGGAAGAAACACCTCAGGACCTGCCAAATAAGCTCTCAATTCGCTACCCCTAAACAATTTGTTGCAGCCCGGCAGCCGCCGAACCATATGAAGGATATGACCGATTCAGCGTTGTCGCGCCATAGCGGAAGAGTTGGCTTGCAAATCCGCGAATTTGAGACGGGGCCTTGTTCCCGAGAAATGACGTGGGCGATATATTCGCCTCGGCACATGCAGCGACTGCCGGCGGCAGACAGAAGAATTTGTGGGGTAGGAAATGGAATCCTCTATTGAAGCAACGGCGGCCGCGGACATGGACGACCGCGGCAATTGGCCGACGAAGCAAAGCAAGATCCTTGACTGGCTGATGCATGATGTACGCGAGCAGCGCTTCATCGATAACATTCTCGTTGAGCTGTGCGAGAGGATGCGGGCAGTCGGTATATCGGTCGCACGGTCGACCATGCATTTCAGAACGCTGCATCCGCAATGGCTCGGCGCGCGGATCCTTTGGCGCACCGGCATGAAGGAAGGCGACATCGCCACCTTCAGCTATGGCGTGGAGAAGACGCCGCAGTTTTTGGCGAGCCCCATCAACGAAATTTTCAATGGCGCCATCGAAGTCCGTCAAAATCTGGAGGTCTCGGACAAAAACCAGCTGTCCTATCCTTTATACAAGGAAATGCATGCGGAAGGGCTGACGGACTATATCGCCTGGCCGATCTATCATACGCTCGGCAAGCGCCACATCGTCACCTTCGCATCCGATGCGCCAGGTGGTTTCACGGAACGGGATATCACCTTCCTGAGGGACCTCCTGCCGGCGCTGACGATGGTGACCGAGATCAGGCTCAAGAACATCATGGCGCGAACCCTCTTGCGCACCTATGTCGGGCCACATGCCAGCGAGCAGATCCTTGCGGGAGCGACGACGCGCGGCAGCGGCGCCACTGTCGGCGCTGCAATCCTGATATGCGACCTTCGCGATTTCACCACGATCTCCGATATGTGGCCGAGGGACGATGTGATCGAGCTGCTCAACGGCTATTTCGATGCCATGGTCGAGCCGATCGAGAAGCATGGCGGCGAAATCCTGAAATTCATGGGGGACGGCCTACTGGCAATCTTCCCGCTCAGCAATCCCGATGCCTGCCACAACCTACTCGTCTCCATTAGCGAGGCGCAGGCTGCCGTTGCGGCGCTCAACGAGGAAAATCGCAAGGTTGGCCGAGAGGTGCTTCGCTACGGCGTGGGCGTGCATGTCGGCGATGTGATGTACGGCAATATCGGCTCGCGCACACGGCTCGACTTCACGGTCATCGGCCCTGCCGTCAACATTGCTTCCCGGCTGGAATCGCTGACAAAGCAGGTGAAAAGGCCGGTACTGCTGTCCAAGGCATTCGTGGAGATGGCCGGCTGCCAGCGCGATATGGAAAGCCTTGGCTCCTTTCCGCTGAAGGGTCTTGGCGAACCTGTCGATGTCTTCGCATTTACCGCAAAGGAAAAGCTGCCTGAGAATGCGTGATCGACTGACAGCCTTGTTTTGTACTGTTGCGCGGCCGATTTGACGCGGCACGATTCAGTCGGTTGCAAAACGTGAAGGCACGAGGGGCTGCCCCGATCGATCCTGCTCCCTATATTGCAAAGTGGATCATGACGATAGCCGCCTTATTTTGGGGATCGTTCTGGAGTTACAGACGTTAGTTGAGAGCTGATTCCGTCGGCTTGGCCAAAGGGTGAATACACCCATAATACTCTGACAAGGAGAGAACAGATGAGAAAAATCCTGACACTGGCACTTTCTGCCGCATCGCTGATCGTCGCCGGCACTGCGTCTGTGCGCGCTGCGGATCTGACGACCTATAGCGATGAGGACACCGACCAGCGCAATGGCGTCAAGATCGGCTACCTCGATTGCGAAATCGGCGGCGGTGTCGGCTATGTCCTCGGCTCGGCGAAGGAAGTGGAGTGCACTTTCCATTCGACAGTCGGAAAGGCGCGCGTCGATCACTATACCGGTGCGATCCGGAAGATGGGTGTCGATCTCGGCTTTACGACCCGCAGCCGGCTCGTCTGGCTCGTGTTTGCGCCGACAGCCGGCTACCATCGTGGTTCTCTGAGCGGTCTCTATCAGGGTGCCACCGTTGAAGCGACCGTGGGTGCCGGCGTCGGCACGAACATTCTCGTCGGCGGCACTGCCGGCTCCATCCAGCTTCAGACGGTCAGCGTCACGGGTCAGCTTGGCCTCAATCTTGCCGCGACCGGTACGTCCGTTACGCTGACCGCGACGAACTAAGGTTTTGCCGCTGCGAAGCGGCTTGAACTAGATGGTCGCCCTGCGATTAAGTGGGGCGGCCAGCCCTTGGTCGGTGCTTTCTGCGTCGACAATTATCGCCCGGCCGATGGCCGCGCTCGATCGAAAAACTCCGTCCTTTTTCAGCGACTTTAAATCTCCTCCGTGGCTGCCCATTTCGAATGAAAATGGTTTCACGACGAGGCGGCATGTCGCTATAGCTATGCAACCCAGAATACCAATTGGAACCAGGCTCATGACCGATACCGTCACCGATCGCTTCCTTCGCTATGTTGTCGTCGACACACAGTCGGATTCGACGTCGAACACGCATCCTTCTACAGCGAAGCAGAAGAATTTGGGCCGCATCCTCGTTGAGGAGTTGCTGGCGATCGGTCTCGCCGATGCGCATCTGGATGAATACGGCTATGTCTACGCGACGATCCCGTCGAATGTCGACAAGCCGGTTCCGGTCATCTGCTTCTGCTCCCACATGGATACCGCGACAGATTTCACGGGCACGAATGTCAAACCGCAGATCGTGCGAAACTACAATGGGGGAGACATCAGGCTGATAGGCGATCAGCAGCGGGTCATTCGTTTCGATGAACATCCCGCCCTGCGCGATCAGATCGGCAACGATATCATCACCTCCGACGGCACCACTCTCCTCGGAGCCGACGACAAGGCCGGCCTTGCCGAGATCGTGGCCGCTGCGCAATACCTCGTCGACAACCCTGATATCCGCCACGGCACCATCAAGCTGCTGTTCACGCCCGACGAGGAAATCGGTCGTGGCGTCGACAAGGTGGACCTTCAAAAGCTGGGAGCGCAGTTTGCCTATACGGTCGACGGCGAAACCGCAGGTCACATAGAAGACGAGACGTTTTCGGCCGATGGCGTCGAAGTCCTTATTCAAGGTGTTGCCATTCATCCCGGTTTCGCACTTGGGAGAATGGAAAACGCCATCAAGATTGCCGGTGCTATCATCGACAGATTGCCCAAGGACATGACACCTGAAACGACAAGCGGCCGTGTCGGCTTCATCCATCCGACCGGTGTCAGCGGTTCGATGGAGAAGGCCTCTCTCGGTTTCATCATCCGCGATTTCGAAGTGGCCGGTCTCGCAGTCAAGGAAACAATACTTGAGGGGATCGTCAAGGACGTCATGACGAGCTATCCGGGGTCGTCCTACACATTCACAGTGAAGCATCAATATCGCAACATGAAGACAATCCTCGATGATCATCCGCAGATCGTCGATTATGCCGTCGAGGCGATCCGTCGCGCGGGCATGACGCCCGTGCTTGGCAGCATCCGCGGCGGCACCGACGGCTCGCGGCTCTCGTTCATGGGACTGCCATGCGCCAATATCTTTGCCGGTGGCCACGCATTTCATTCACCGGTGGAATGGGTCAGTCGCCAGGATATGGAGAAGGCCGTTAAAACGCTCGTTGAACTGGCAAAGATCTGGGCTGAGCGCGCCTAACCATTCGCCTCCGCAGAATAGCCTTGTCCAAAATATGAAGTAAGAACAGCCCTGTTGCGAAATAGGGCAGCTCTATCTGCGTGTCGTTGGCAACGTTATCATTCTGCAAGGCATCCGCGAAATTTATTATTGCGATATTACTAAATTAGACTATCCTGCAATATTGTCTTGGGAGGAAAGGACAACAGTCGTCGCCCATTCATTCCAACCCTACGGTGCGCGCGCTCCGACAATCAGAAACTGGCTGCTTAACCGGTCAAAACTGAAACGGAGTTTAGTCATGAGAGTACGGTCTTCACGGATGGCGGTTGCCGCATCCGCAATTCTTTTGTTGGCTTCAACAGCTTACGCAGAACCTGGTGGTGGAACGGATCACGGCGGCGGCCGGTCTGGCAGTGGCGGGCTGGGCGCAGGTGTGGGTGTGGGTGTTTCCATCGGCGGCATCAATGCCGGTGTCGGCGCTGGTCTCGGCTCCAACGGATTGAATGCCGGCGTCGGAGCTTCAGTCGGCGGGACGAACGGCGTCAACGCAGGATTGGGTGCTTCCGTATCCGGAACGAGCGGTGTCAATGCTGGTGTCGGTGCGTCGGTGGGCGGTTCCAGCGGCGTTAACGCCGGCGTTGGAGCTTCTGTCGGCTCCAGCGGCGTCAATGCGGGCCTCGGAGCCTCGGTTGGTGGATCGGGCGGCATCAATGCCGGTGTGGGTGCATCCGTCGGCGGATCGGGTGTTGGCGTCGGCGTGGGCGTCGGGGTCGGCAACGGGTCCGGTGGTGGCAGCGGTACCGGCACCGGCGGTGGCACAGGTACGGGAACCGGCACGAGCGGCAGCGGTGGAATAGGCACGGCAAGCGGCGGCCTTGGAACTGGTTCCGGAAGTTCCGGCTTCAGTACAGGCGCAAGCACTCGCACGCTTGCCGCTTTCCGAAGCATGTCGAGCGCAGAGCAGAAGCGCATGCTCATTGCCTGTCGTCAGGTAGCGGCCTCGGGCAATTTCGACTCGGGCCTCGTCAATCTTTGCAAGCTGTTACACAACACAACCCTCGCCGGGCGATTCTAGCGGCCCCGCTATAAGGCCGTTTTCCAGCGAGCATTGCCTGGAGCAGAATATCGGTGCCCATTGTCGTGCGAACCGGTGATGGGCACCCACTTGTCTGCCGGACAGTAAATGTCACCAGTCTACATGAGCGACGTTGTCGATTACCTCCCGACTGCGACGCAGCATCATACCCGGGGCATTGGCCGCCTGGTTCAACAGATGGCGCGCACCGGCCAGCGGGCGAAACCCTACCCTTTCCTCGACGACGGGCGTTGGTTCCTGGTTCACTGACGGTGTCTCGGCCTGTGCATATTCCGGATATCCCGCAATCAAAGGGTCGCGCGTTTCGCATTGCGGCAGGCAGCGATCGAAGCGTTCCGCTCCGTCGGCAGCCGCGACCTTGGTCCTTGTCGTGTCGGGGCGCAAAGCAACGTGCCTGACCGGAGCGACAGCCTTGGCGGTGGCAAAAGGAGATGGTGTCGGGATCGGCACGGCCATCGCCATCATTTGCCTGACGGGGCTGGCATCGACAGCGAGTTGCGGCCCATTTGTTGCTTCGTGCTCCAATGACCTGGCGGTGTTGACCGTGATACGGCCGCTGTCGTCGAAGAACCGCATTGCGCGTTCGCTGGGTGCTGTTTCGGCAATCAGATAGAGCGCGCCGACCACTGTGCCGCAAACGGCAAGACCGGCACCTAGCCGCCGGGTCACCTCGCTTTGACCGTTCCACCATCTCACAGGCTGCGTATCCATAGGTCGCTCCTTTCGACAATCTCTCGGATATGCATTCTCTTGAGAACTATGGCGCAGGTTTTACCGAAACATGGCCAATTGCAGGCCTTGTGCAAAGAAATATTGATGGAAATGTGTGGTCGAATCGACTTCACGTTGTAGGGATATATTTCGCTGTTAAGGTTTATCCTTAAAATCCTCGGAGTTAATGGCGTGTACCACAAGACAAAACGGTGTTCTTGTGATTTTACTGTGCCGTGGCCCGGGTGGAGCCGAGCCACAATACCCTTGTGAAACTTAAGATGATGAATTTCCGCCCATGGCATTCACGGCAACTGAACTTGTTCACAACCAGCATTTTCTATCTGCGATGCTGCAGAATGCCCATGAACTCATGGCCATCTACAGCGAGAATCCCCGCATAGCCTCGATTATGGCGGCACAGCAGCGGTGGTTGATGGCGCATGCCGGCTTTTCGCTGCACCTCGGCTACCCTGATGAGCCGATCCCGGGGCTCTATGCCAGTCGCTTCATCGATTTTGCAGTGACGCACGGCATTGCGAGCCGCAATACGGCGGCCGCCTTCCTGAAGGAAATGCTGGCCTATAAGTTCGTTCAGCCAGTGCAGCGCGGTTCGGATCGACGCATCACCCTGCTGGAGCCCACCCCATTTACGTGCGAGTACATGATGCGATGGATCCATACCCATCTCATCGTGCTCGATACGCTCGATGGCGGAAACCGCATGGCGACGATTGCCTCGGATCCGGAGGCGACATGGCGCATGCACCCCATCCTCGCCAAGCGCATCATAGATAGTGATGTCTTGCGCAATCCCGGAGCGACATTCAACCTGTTCAACTGGGCGACTTCCGGTAGCGTAGTCATGGACTATCTCATCTCGCGCATCACCTCGATCGATTTTGCCGCCGACAAAGTGCTGATCGGTCCGCTCTCCATGAAGGCCATGCAGAGCCAGGTCATGATCTCCAAGACGCATTTGAAGCGTCTGTTCAAGCGAGCCGCAGAATTCGGCAGTGTTGGTTGGGCTGGAGCACCGGGAAAGAGCAGCTTCTGGCTGTCCCACACCTTCGTATCCGAGTATTGGAACTATCAAGCCGAGAAGTATGCAATCATCGACGCCGTGAGCCATGCCGTATTCAATATGGCCGAAAGTAACGGCGAAAGATCGAGTGTCGTGGCTCTGGGGCCTGCCAGCGACTGATTGACCATATTCGCCGTCATGTGAAATCTTTGCGCGTACTTGCTCGCAAAGCGGGTATTGGCGTCTTATCAACCGATACAGGCGCACACTATTTGTATGTGCCTCGCCCTCCTGACTTGGTCGACTTACGGATTGGATGCTGTCACGGCGGCAGCCGCATGAGTCGGAAGGAGTGAAACATGTATTCCGACTGTATTTGTGTAAATCATGACGGCCTGCTCAACTTGGCGTTAACCATGTTTTTCAAAAATGACGTTTGTATACAAATACATGCTAAGAAATTGCAACTTATACTCACCAACAACACTTTTGATACTTTCCCGGCCCATGCACTCGGTTTCTAGCTCATTGCCAGAATCAATAACATATGATTAGTTTCTTATATTCTGACGTATTGGAGAGCATGATTAGGGAGATTGCGAATGCAGAAGATGCTACGCCGTGCCATACTCGTCGGTGTTGCAACGATCATAGCAGCGCCGTCCGTCATGGCCGCCACAGCAACTGGCAATATGACCGTTACCATCACCATTCAGTCTCAATGCACGATACAGACCGTGGGCAATCTCAATTTTGGCAACAGTGGCGTCATCACGGCCGATATCGCCCAGACCGCGACCATCGGTGTCCAATGCACATCCGGATCGACCTATAACGTCGGCCTAAGTGCCGGTGCAGCACCCAGCGCAACAGTGACTACTCGCCAGATGGTAGGCACAGGGGCAGCGACGATCAACTACGGCCTATACAGAGATAGCGGACACACCCAGAACTGGGGTGTTACGATAGGCACCGATACTGTAGCGGGTACCGGCAATGGCAGCGTACAGAACCTTACCGTATATGGTCTGGTTCCACCACAATCCACGCCCGCTGCCGGCGTCTATACAGATACGGTGGCAATTACCGTTACCTACTGAATCCACTAGACTGAGGAGGCTATCATGCGACGCATGCTGTCATGCATTGCCGCGACGACGCTCTTTGTCCTGAGTGCAGATTTCGCCAGCGCCGTCTCATTGCGAGCAGCGCCCACCAATCTCGACCTTGTCGCGCCGACAAGTACAGGCGTGCTCAACCTGACCAATGACGGCGATCATCCCATAAATGTGCAGGTGCGCGTTTTCAAATGGAGCCAAATAGGCGGTGTCGAGCAGCTCCAACCGACGACGGACGTCGTGGCGAGCCCACCGGCGACCAAGATGGCGCCGAACGCCCAATATGTGGTCAGGGTGGTGCGAACGAGCAAGGCACCGGTGCGGGCCGAGGAAACATATCGCGTCATAGTTGATGAACTGCCGGACCCGGGCCGCGCGCGCGCCGGTACAATAACTTTGATTGTACGCCACTCAATCCCTGTCTTTTTCAGGAATGTGGATGCCAAGGCCGCTGATGTTTCCTGGGCCTTAAGTCGTCAGGGCAACAGTCTTTTTCTAACCGGCAAGAACAATGGCAACAGTCGTTTTCGTCTGTCGAACATCACCCTCAAGCAAAGAGCCGCGAAAATCGGCAGCCGGGACGGTCTGGTCGGGTACGTTCTTGGGGGGGCCACAATGCAATGGCCGATCGGGAGCGCAAAATCCCTTTCCGGCGGTACTCTAACTTTGCAAGGCCAAAGCGATCTTGGGCCGTTCAATGCCAACATCGCTGTTATCAAGCGTTAGGGTCGGCACCGTTCTTGTAAGCATCTCTCTTTCGGTTTCGGTGCTGCGTGCCCAGGAAGTTCCCAATCCGCCGGCAGCAGTTGTGACCGCTGACCAATCTGCTGGCACGCGTGACGTCTATCTTGAAGTATTCATCAGCAACGTCTCGGTGAAGATGATCGGCAATTTCAAACAGCGCCCAAATGGTTCGCTTGCAGCAACAGCCGGGGAACTGCGCGAGGTCGGCATAAGGCCACCGGCAGGCACCGATGACAGTAAGCTGATTGAACTCAGTACGCTGCCCGACCTGTCATACCAAGTCGACGAGGAGACCCAGCGTCTTTACGTCCAGACGACCGACAAAGGCCGCATGCCTCACGTTATCAACGTCAGGCAACAAGAGGAGAGCAAGAACCCTGCGCCCCAGTCCGGCTACGGCGCCGTGCTCAACTATTCCCTCTACGCAAGCTCAAATAGTCTTTTGCAAAGCGAATCCAGCATATTCCAGGGAATATCGGGATCATTCGACGCCCGGATATTCAGCCCGTACGGTACGCTCAGCCAATCCTTCATAGCCGGCTATTCCAACGGTAGCCTCGACGGCGTGACGCGCCTCAACACCACTTGGAGCTACTCGGATCCGAAAAACCTCGTCACCTATCGCGCCGGCGACCTGACGACCGGAGGTTTGTCATGGACGCGGCCGGTTTATTTCGGAGGAATCCAATTCCAACGCAATTTCTCGCTGCGCTCCGATCTCGTGACCGAGCCCCTTCCGGCATTCGCTGGCACCGCTGCAGTCCCTTCGACGCTTGAGATCTATACGCAGAATGTCCGAACTTATTCTGGCGATGTTCCTGCCGGGCCGTTCGAGGTGACGAACCTGCCAGCCTTTTCGGGTGGTGGACAAGCGACCGTCGTCCTTCGCGATAGCCTTGGGCGGGAAACGACCCAGACATTACCGTTCTATTCCTCCAATCTGCTTTTGCGACGCGGCCTCCTAGATTTCTCCGCGGAGCTCGGTACCCCCCGGCGGGATTTCGGTACGGAATCAGACGACTATGACGGCCGCATCATGGGCGTCGCCACCGCTCGCTACGGGTTGACCGACTGGCTGACACTTGAGGGGCATTTCGAGGGTGGCTCGGACCTCCTGAATGGCGGCGCGGGTGTCGCCTTTCCGCTGGGTGCGTGGGGCGTGGCGTCGGTTGCCGGCGCGGGAAGCAAAAGCGGCGATCGTTCCGGCGCGCTTGTGAATGCCTCACTTGAATTGAACTACGACAAATGGGCTCTCTATGCCCGCATACAGCGCGCCTTCGACAATTACGATGACATCGCATCCGTTTCCGCCAAGCCGACAAACAGCACGGCGGGGGAGTTCACGATATTCAGCGCCGGCGTGCCCCGCGCTATCGATCAGGTCACTCTCAGCGTGCCGACGCCATTGGATCTTTCCAGCCTCAACCTTTCCTACACACGGCTTGAAAGCGCCGACGGCACGAAGAATAAGATCGCCAGCCTTTCCTATAGCCAGACCTTCAAGCACATGACACTCTATGCCACCGCCTTCACCGACCTCGACAATCAGAGCAACTTCGGCGTCTTTGCCGGTCTTTCGATCCCCTTCGGCGGCAACATCAACGCAAACACAGGCGTTCAAAGCGGCCCGAACGGTCTCGATGTCGTTGCCGATGTCTCCAAATCGCTACAGCAGGAGGACGGCAGTGTCGGCTGGCGGCTGCGTACATCGGAGGGGCAAGACACCAACCGGGAGGCGGCAGTCAGCTACCGGGCACCTTTCGCGCAATTCGAGGCCGGTGTGCAGCAGCAGAATAAGGACGCTCGTGCCACGGCGCGGATGGATGGCGCCATCGCCGTCGCGGGGGGCAGCGTCTTTGCAACCAATCGTATCGATGATGCCTTCGCCGTCGTCGATGTCGGTGCCCCCGACGTCGAGGTTCAGCAGCAAAATAGGCCTGTCGGCAAAACGGGTCAGAGCGGCCGAATTTTGGTGCCGAATCTGAATTCCTATGAGCCGAACACCGTGTCCATCGACCCCAAGAACCTTCCCGTCGATGCCGATGTACCTGCGACGAAGGAGATCGTCGTTCCGGCGGATCGCAGCGGTGTTGTCGTCAAGTTCGGCGTGTCGGAGGCGCCGCAGGCCGCCCTCGTGACGATCGAAGACAAGAACGGCGCGTTCCTCTCCGCCGGGCTTAGCGGCAAATTGCAGGGCGCGGATGAGGAATTCGTCATCGGCTATGACGGCCAGGCCTATATCCGAGGCCTGCATGGGCAAAACACAATCGAAGTCTCCCTGGGCGACGGGACGAAGTGCCATGCCCAGTTTGCCTATAAGCCACAGCGCGGGCAGCAGGTCGTTATCGATGGTGTCAGGTGCTTTTAAGAGGAGCAGGAAAAGTGTTTCGTTCGATTGCCTTTCTGTTCGTCCTGCTGTTGCCCTCGCTGGTCCTTGCGCAAAGCTGCGCTTTCAGCGTCGCCAACGTAAATTTTGGTCCCGTCGATACGCTGTCGGGCAATCCAGTCAACACCACGTCGACGCTAAACGTCAGCTGCACCGGCGGCTTGCTGGATATCGGCAAGCGCCTCCTGATCTGCCCGAATATCGGCGCAGGCAGCGGTGGCGCATCCTCGGCAGCCGCGCGGCAAATGTCGAATGGAACCAATTCATTGAATTATCAGCTTTATTCCGATACCGGCTACAGCGTAACCTGGGGATCGAGCAGCTGGTCCTATCCATCGCGGGCACCCCCTTATGCCTTGACCATGGCTTTGCTTAGTGGAGGTTCACTGATCGGGGCTTCAGGTAGCTTGACGGTATATGCCTCGGCTCTGGGCAGTCAAGCCACGGCAGCGACGGGAGCTTTTACATCGAGCTTCGCGGCTGGCGACACTCCATTCATTTATAGCTACAGCAGTGCCACCACCTGCGCGGCTCCCTCAGGAACCTTGGGATCGGCCACGTTCACCGTCAGCGCAAGTGTCGCCGCGAATTGCCTGATCAACGTCCAGAACATCAACTTCGGCACACAAGGCGTGTTAAGCGCCAATGTCGATGCCACGGGTTCGGTGACCGCGACCTGTACGCCTGGCACGCCCTATACGATCTCGCTGAACGGCGGGACGGCGAATGCCGCACCGACAGCGCGAAAAATGTCTCAGGGAACCCAGACGGTGACTTATGGCCTATACAAGGATTCAAACCGCTCGCAGCCATGGGGCGATGTCAATACACCCGGTAGCACAGTGGCTGGAACGGGGACTGGCACGGCACAGCTTTTGACAGTCTATGGTCGTGTGCCGCCCCAGACGACACCTTCTCCCGGTGCCTATATCGACACGGTCGTCGTCACGCTGACCTACTAAAGCACGTCGCGATCTTCCAGTTTGGCTCTTTGCACTCCGGATGGTCGATCTCATGCGGCATTTCCTGGTCGAAACGAAGCTCCCTCAAGCGCTTGCGCCGCCCGGCTTGGTCTTTGCAGTCGATACGACGGCCTTCTCCTCCGGCATGTCGGAGAAGCAAACCATGTTGCGGCCGTTGCGCTTGGCCTGATAGAGGCGGCGGTCAGCCACCACCGCCAGCTCCTCCCAGTGCTCGAACGCACCCTGCGATCGCCAGTCGACGCCGAAGCTAGCAGTAACGTTCAGCTTGTATTCTTCGCTGATGACGGCTTGCGAAAGGGTGTCGCATAGCCGCTGGGCCGTCGCATGCGCAAAGGGTTCCGTCACGTCTACCAGCACGATCAGGAACTCCTCGCCGCCGTAGCGCGCAAACAGGTCCTGCGCGCGCAGATAAGGGCTTAGAATCTGTGCGGTTCTCTGCAGGACCAAATCTCCGACGGCATGGCCATGGCGATCATTGATCTGCTTGAAGTGGTCGATGTCGAACATGATGATGGCAATTCCATCGAAGTCAGCTCCGGGAACCGTAAGCAGCTCTCCCATAGCCTCCCCCAATGCGCGGCGATTGAGAAGGCCGGTGAGCGCGTCCGTCTGCGACAGTCGACGCAGCTCCTCCGTCATCGATTTGCGCTCCATCTCCAGATGCCGCTTGAAGCGCTGTTGCTCGCGCAGCAGATCGAGCCGCTGGAACATCTCGCGCGCTTCGCTTCCTGCATGTCGCATTGGCGGCGGCTGGAGAAGATTGCCGGCGGCGATATCGTCAATCTGCCGGATGGCCGCAAGCATCGGGCGGAAAATGGACCGTCCGAGCACGTAGACCAGACCGAGCATGACCGATATTGCCGTGCCGGCCAGCAGAATCGCGACCAGCATCGTGTTGAAAGCCTTCTGCCGCATGGCTTCCAGAGAGTTCAGCGCGCTATTCTCGATTTCCTCTCGCAACTTCTCGGTCGAAGTCAGCCCGGGGACGTATTTCTGACTGAATTCAGCCGGTGTCGGCGGATTGCCGCTACTCATTTCGAAAGCAACCCGTTGCGCATAAAGCAAGGATCCGGAGAAGTAGTTTACCATCACCTGATCCAGCAATTGCGCAATGCCAGGAGACTGCAGCGCAACCGGAGTATAGGTCTTCAGAATCGTATTGACCTCCCGAAGCCGGCTTAACTCCGCGTCGAATGCCTCGCGATAGCGCTGACGCGCGTCTCCCTGCGAGGTTGCCATCATCACGACATAGGACCCAACTCTGCCGGCTCGCTCTCGTAGTGTTCCAGCCAAAGAGGTCAGTATCACCTCGGCGCTGGTCTCCGGTGCCAGAGCAATGATCGATCGACCGGCGATATCGCGATAATCCTGGGCGCGATCAGCCGCGCGGAACATCGCTCGAATTGCCTCGGCTATTCTTGCGCCACTGCGCTGATCATACGGGATAGCTGCGACGGCATCGACGGCGCTTCTGCCAGTCTGCAGTTGCGATTTGAGGGCAATGAAAGCAGTGCGCATCTCCGCGGATCCGTCGATCTCCGTTCGAAAATGCGTCTCGATGCTGGCAAGGTCGCGATCCGTTTCCTGCCTGCTGTTCGTCAAGGCAGCGATGAACTGAGGCTGCTGCTCTTCGGGGGCACCCATGAGACTGTTCGCAGGGCCTCGCTCCCTGGAAATCGCGGCAGCGGCATGTAACGCGACGTGGAACCGATTGAATTCAGCAACGCCGCGCTTGTAGTTGATGTAGTCTGACAGGCTGAAGGCAATTGTTGAGCCGGCCATCATCAAGCAAACCATGATAACAGCTATGGCTCCGATCCATTGCAGCTGTTGGACTCTAAGCCGCGACAAGGAATGTTCTCCATAAACAATCACCTGGGGGAGATTACACCAGATTCAGTGGAATCTTCACTTAACGAACAGGCTTAAATATTTCTCACGCTGGCGACCAAGTTGCCGGGATAGCCGATACCGCAAGGCAAGGCGCGATAGGCGACAAAAGCGCCGGAATTGCGTCACCAAGGCAGCCTGGATCGCGATGAAACACAGGCGCGTCCACCGAATGGCGGACGGTATTCCGGGAGGTTAATTCTCGACAAAGACCGCGGGCATGAGGTTAGCCCGGGCTGAGTAATGCGGCTGACCGACGACATGCGAAATCATCAGTGCGTAGACGAGGATCGCACCCAGCACGATGGCGATGCCATGGAACGGAAGGTTTGTCTTCGAGGGCGGGTTCGCCGATGCCTGCCTGCCTGGATCAATCCGAGGGGGGCTTGCCACTGACGCTTCCGCTTTCGAGAAGGGAAGTAGCAACTCCCTTTCCACGCGCGCTTGCCGCTCAAGCGGCTTGCTGAATCTCCCTATGGGCCTGAACTGGATAATATCGCCCATTTTCATACGGTCCCTTTTGTGACGCGCAGCTACTGGCCATTCTCTATGCTGCTATCATTATCGATGTAGTCAACAGGGACAACGACCTTCTCTGGTCGCTGTTCGCCATGCGGCACGATTACGGTGACGATGCAGCGATTCTCGCCAGGCCTGACCGATAGCAGGCGCCCCTTGGTCTTCGAAAGAACCTCATCGGCAGCATTCGAGCAATCCCGTATCTTGTCGCCGGCCCGAACCGCTTTTCCCTGCTCGGCCAGTGCCAAGCCGGAAATCGACAGTCCGAGGATTAATACCGAGATCCTGATCATTTGTGCAGTATACTCCAAAATGGGCATGGAAGCGACTTCGGAGCGCAAGAAAGCCGGCCTATCCCCTTCATCTTTTCGTTGCAGGCCGGCGGATCCGGAACGGTGAGTTCCGAGATGTTGCAGAAATATGCCGACTGCACGCAGCAGTGGACTTTTTCCGCAGTTTCATGGATGGAGACACCACGAAATTCCTCGGCGCGAGGTCAACGAGACTTGCGTCGACCGTTCTGCAGCAGGAAGCATCATGCTCAATCTGGAAACCTCCCGACTCATTCTCAGGCCCTGGCAAGATCGGGATCGTGCGCCGTTTGCCGCCATCAATGCGGATGACGAGGTCCGGCGCTACTACTATCCGAGCTTGCTCACGGCGGCGGAAACGGATGAGCTGATCGATGAAGCCAATGAAGGGTTGTCCCGAGACGGATTCGGTTTTCTCGCCGTTGAGCGCAAGGCCGACGGCGCTTTGATCGGTGGTGCCGGCCTGTCGCGTCCGGGGGAGGAAGTCCCGGGCAATTTTCCGCTGGAAATCGGCTGGATTCTGGGACGAGCCTACTGGCGGCAGGGCTACGCCGCGGAAATCAGCCAATGCTGCCTTGACTTTGCCTGGCGACACTTGGGAGCTGAATGCGTGATCGGCTACACCTCGGAGATCAACCTTCCCTCTCGGCAAGCGATGGAAAAGATCGGAATGTCTCGCGTCGAAGGCGCTGACTTTGATGACATCACTGTGCCGCCCGGAAACATCCTGCGACCGCATGTGCTCTATCGCGTCGATAGGCCCGCGCGCTAAAACCCCGTGCTTCCTTTCGGAAGCACAAAGGTCGCTCTATCTGTTTTAATCTACGCATCAGGCTTTCCGAAAATCGTGTCAGATTTTCGGGCCGCTGCTGTAGCCTTGCGCCGTCGGCGCTTTCGCGCGAAAACCTTGTTATGAGCATACCAACAATCCATCCCTTCGCTTTCGATCCGACCTACGGCATGCAGCTGGAGCAACTCCAGTCCATCGAGCTGCCGGACGCGCCCAAGAGCTTCGACGATTTCTGGCGCAAACGATACAAGCTTGCGATTGCCGTCGACCCGCAACCGAGACTTCGCCATAGCAAGCTGCGCGACGATCGCTGGCACGTTTTCGATATCAGCTACACCTCAACCGATTCGCTAGAGATCAAGGGCTGGCTTCTCCTTCCGCGCCGCGGGCAGGTACGGCGAGGATTGGTCGTAGGACACGGTTACGGTGGGAGAGAGCAACCGGATTTCGACCTGCCGCTCGAAGAGACGGCAGTATTGTTTCCCTGCTCCCGCGGCCTGTCTCTCAGCGCATGTCCACAAATTCCAGCAGATGCGTCAGGCCATGTAATTTGCGGCATCGAGAGCCGCGACACCTATGTCATTGGCGGCTGCGTCGATGATCTCTGGCTTGCTGTTTCAACACTGGAGATGCTCTACCCGTGGATCGCGGGCCGCATCGGCTATAGCGGCATCAGCTTCGGCGGGGGCATCGGCGCGCTCGCAATTCCCTTCGATACCCGCATCGACCGTGGCCATCTCGTGGTTCCGACATTTGGACATCGGCAGCTTTGGCTAACCTTGCCGACCGTCGGCAGCGCGCAGTCGGTGCAAGCTTATCAGGAAGAGCACGGAAGTGTGCTTGAAACGCTTTGCTTCTTCGACGCCGCGATTGCGGCGAGCCGTATCAGGGTGCCGATGCTGATTGCACCTGCCCTTTTCGATCCGGCAGTTGCGCCGCCTTGCCAGTTCGCTGTCGCAAATGCGACGCAGAAGTTTAACGAAATCTTCATCCTGGATGCCGGCCATTTCGAGTACGATACGATGAACGAGCAGAACGCAGTTCTGCGAGACAAGGTAGGGCGATTTTTCAAGGTGCCATGAACCGCGAATATCTGCGCTGGTACAGTCAACGGCTGGAACGAGACATGGAGCTTCTGGTGTTCGGTCATGCCGGCGCCAAGGTATTGATGTTTCCCACGCGAGACGGACGGTTCTGGCAATATGAGCAGATAGGCCTCGTCGCCAGCCTTGCGGAAAAATTGAATGCCGGGCACCTTCAGCTCTACTGTATCGAAGGGCTTGCCGGCGAAACCTTTTATAGTTCTGGCCGACATCCCTCGGAGCGCATCCGTCGCCACCGGGCTTTCGAAGAATATATCCTGAATGAAGTCCTGCCGCTGATGGCAGAGAAGAACGGCCACGAGTGCACGATCGTTCACGGCTGCAGCCTTGGCGCGTTCCAGGCGGCCAGTCTAGTGTTCCGTCATCCGCACCTCTTTCGCAAGCTCGTCGCCTTCTCTGGGCGCTACGATCTGACGATGCGGGTCGAATCTTTCGTGGATCTGTTCGATGGCTATTATGACAACGACATATATTTCCATACGCCGACGCATTTTCTGCCGGGACTAGCCTGCGAATGTCAGCTCGAGAGGCTTCGACAGATCGATATCGTCCTGACGATAGGCGACGCTGATCCCTTTATCGACAACAACCGACATTTAAGCCGCCTGCTTGCCGATAAAGGGGTCAACCATCGTCTGCATGTCTGGGATGGTCGCGCCCACAGAGCTGGCGCGTGGCGCAGGATGGCGCCACTCTACATCTGAGCGCCCCTTGGGGCATTTCCAAGAGAAATGCTCGGAACTACACCAAGCCCGCCGGAATGGGTCTGCTCATCTTGCGCGCGCCATAATCCCGCTCGTGGGACCGGCGGTGCTGTTGTTCATGAACCGCAGACAGGTCGACAAGGATGCGCTCCATCATGCCGTCCGGATAGGTTCCGGTATCATCGGTTTCGACTTCCGACTGCGCGGTAACGATCTTCAAATTCATCTTTGGTCCTCCGCCTTGGCACGAAAACTCTCGAATCTAGCGTCTGTTCCAGCAATATCCGCGAAATTGTTAAAAAATTAACTACGTCCGTTAATGAACTCGAACGCCTCGACGCCTGCCAAAGCTCCACATACCTGCCTGACGAGCTAGCTCTTTGAAGCGTGAAGCTTTGCTGCCGAATCGTTGTCTTCCGAGTTCGGGGCGGGCTCCCAGCCGAAAACGCTGCGGCCGCCATAGGAGAAGGACTTGTCGAATTCGCCGGCCACGATTTCCTTGAGGTCTGGCCCTGTAACGTAGCGTTCCAGCACTCTCGACTGATCGTCGAGCCGTTTTAGCGCCGCCAGTTCCTCATCACGGCCAAGCCGCCCCTTCCTGACAGCGGATTTCATTACGCTGATCGTCTCATCATAGACCTTCAATGGTACAGGAAAGGGATGGCGATCCTTCCCGCCATGGGCCAGCGAAAAGCGTGCGGGGTCGGAGAAGCGACAAGGAGCGCCGTGCACGACCTCGGCGACCATCGCCAACGCCTTTACTGTCCGCGCGCCGACACCTGGCGTCAAAAGTAGGTCTTCGAAATCCACAGGACCGCGATCGGCCGCGGCGGCCAGATTTCCATGCAGGCGCCGCATGTTAACGTCTTCCTCCCGCACGTCGTGGTGTGCGGGCATGATCAGATGGGGCAGCATCGGCTGTGCCTCTTGTTCGCTTTTCACTGGAGGCTTTCCATCCAGCATTTTGAATTCACGCATAATTTTATCTGGGCCAAGCGAGGTGAGTAAATCCAGCTGATGATCGCGAGAGCGCTCGGCGCGCCGGTCGGCAAGATTGATGATCTCGCCCTGATCCCGTCCCTCGATTGCGGCATGTGGCGAATCGAGAAAATTGCTCAATCCCTCGGACAACCAGTGATATCGCCTTGCCTGCCGTTTATCGCCATTCATGCCCTGCTGGATCACAACCCATTTACCGTCATCAGCGACGATGAAGCCGTGCAGGTAGAGATCGAAGCCATCCTGGACGGCGGCGCTATCCACTTTCGCGATGAGCCGGCTGGTATTTGCAAGTGACGAGCCGTCAATGCCGACCCGATTGCCGATATCAAGCAGTTCTTCCGGGGTCTTGCGTGAATGCGCGCCACGGCCGCCGCAGACATGGATGCCGAGTTCACCGGAGAGCGGCGTAAGGCCACGTTTCAAAGCGCCAAGTACGCTCGTGGTGATGCCGGAGGAATGCCAGTCCATGCCCATCACGGCGCCGAAGGACTGGAACCAGAATGGATTGGCAAGGCGGCGAAACATTTCATCGCGCCCATAATGCTGGACGATCGCCTCGGTGATCACGGCGCCCAATCTTGTCATTCGGTCGCCGAGCCAGCGCGGCACGCGGCCACCATGCAATGGAAGGTCAGCTTTTCCGGCTCTTTGCGCCAATATCGTCACTCTCGATTTTCGGTGACGACATTCTAGTATCGGTGGCTGATTTGCGCCATCCGTTCTGTCTTTGTTTTCGGCAGGCGACGAACGTCGAGCAGACAGGCATCAAGACTGATTGCGTCGGAGATAGGAACGCATGGCCGATATGCCCTCATCAATGTTGGCGCGGCCAAAGCCTATGCGAAAGCGATCGGTGGGCGTCGGGCTGAGATCGGATCGATAAAGGCTCGCCGGCAGCAGAAGTACCCCGGCCTGCTCAACGAGTTCACGCGCAAAATTCTCGATGCCATCAGCCCCCTTGTAACGTGGATAGGCGACGCAGCCGCCATCGGGCGTGTACCAATCGAAGACATGCTCGAATTCGGCAAAAAAGGATGTCAACTTCACCAGATTGGAGGCGATGAGGCTGTTGTTACGCTCCAGGATTCGGTCTGCATTGAGCAGCGCGATCCTGGCCAGACTTTCGCTAGGGCCGGAGTTGCAAATGGAGAGGTAGTGCTTCATCCGCTCCATTTTCGAAAGGACTGCGTGATCGCGGCAGGCGATCCAGCCAATGCGCAGACCCGGCAGGCCGTAAGCTTTCGACATGACCCCCAGCGACAGACCCTGCTCATAGATATCAGCCACAGCCGGCAACGTGGCCCTGTCTTCGGCGGCGAGCCCCCGATAGACCTCATCGCTGAACAGCCAGATGCCATGGTGGCGGCAAAGCGCCACCAGCGCCTCGAATCTCTCCTTCTCGAGCACCTTGCCTGTGGGGTTGTGCGGAAAGTTGATCGAGATCAGCTTGGTGTTCGGCCGGATCGCAGCGCCGACGGCATCGATATCGAGCGACCAACCGTCTTCCGGATCTAGCGCCACGGCCGAGACGTCGCAGATGCTGAGGGGGATCGTTTCGGACGACTGGTAGTTGGGCGTCACGACGATCGCATGGTCGTCTTTTTCGAGAAGCGCGTGCATGGCAATGTAAATGCCCTCCTCGGCGCCCGCGAAGCAGAGAATGTCTGCCCGCTGCATCGCCTTGTATAGTCCGGCGATCGTATCCCGCAGTTCGGGGCCGCCGAAGGTCTCGGTGTATCCGAGCCACAGATTTTCGTGGGCTTGCCGCTGCTCTGGTGTCGCCATGTCGAGCAATTCAGCCATCGTCATGCTTTGCGCGTCGGAAGCGGTCATGTGATAGCGCGCGCTGAACTCCCACTTCGAGAAATAGGTTTCGAGCTTGAAATCTGGCAGGACCGGCATGGGCATTTCTCCGCAGTGGCCTATACACTTTCGTGCTGGCGTTTATTGGCAGAACGTTAGTGTTGCGTTGACAAAATGTCAAATATAGACTGAATGTAAAATTGATAAGGGGAAGGACGCGATGCCGAGAAGGACAGACGAGACAAGCGGTGCGACAATCGCTCAAGGCGACGTGCTGCAATTCGTTCCTGTCGCCGAAGCCGTCGCGACACTGCTTAAGCCGCATGCCGAGGTCGTCATCCACGACCTGCGAACGCAGACGATTGCCTATATCGCCAACAATATCTCCCGGCGCGATACCGGCGGCTCCTCGCTCGCGGACCTGAAGGATATCGGAGAACTTGGTACCGATGTGATCGGCCCTTATCGGAAGACGAATTTCGATGGGCGTCAGCTGAAATCGATCACGGCCGTTCTGCGAAACAGCGATGGCGAGACTTTCGGCTTGTTGTGCATCAATTTCGATATCGCGCCGATCGAGGCTGCCCGCAATGCATTGAGCCTGCTTGCGGCCTTTCAGGGCGCGGGCGCGCAACCAAGTGCTCTGTTCAATGCGGACTGGCAGGAAACCGTCAATAGCGCGATTTCAGGTTTTCTTGGTGAACGGGGACTTGCGGCCTCTGCGCTTGCGAAAGAAGATCATGCCGCGCTGGTCGAGAGGCTGGAGCAGGAAGGTTATTTTTCCATCCGCAATCTGGTCCCCTATCTCGCGCGTTTGCTCGGCATTTCGCGGGCGACCGTCTATAAACATCTGCGCGAGGCGCGACAGCGTAAGACATAGGCCGTAACGGGCACAGGGGATTTTAGCGATCTCAAATCGCTCAAGCCTTATCGTTTCAACTCACGCTCGAATTTTTCGATCTGCTGCAAGACCCATGGATCATCGGCAGAATGTTGGGGCGCGTCCCTCTCAGGGCGGCGTTTCCGGCGACCACGGATCCAGTCGATGAAAGCAAGAAGCAGTCGCATGCGAATATCCAAACTTTTCAGTATCTGCGAGACCCGGCGACCGAACCGGTAAACCGGTCGGGAGCCGAGTCTCGACGACCGCAAGGCGTTGCGGTAAGTGCCTTTTGCCCTCGCTTAAATGAACGGTAGCTGAACACAGATACACGTCATGATAGCTTTGGCCTTAATGATCGCGCATCTCTGGGAAGTTTTTCTCATCATTGCACTCATGGATAGTCGAAAGGCGATGATTGTCGGTCGGCGTTGCTCTACGAGCCGCCACGCGCGATGAGCTTTTTTACGGAAGCGTACCGTAATCGTCAAAACTGACCTAGTCGGATCGAAAAGTCGCGACTAAACCACGCCGCGTCGCTTCCGATTTCCCCGGAGTGGCACAAGCTTAGCCTCGCCCGTGCGAGGCTTTTTTCTTTTTTGCATTGCCGGTTTTTATCGGCGCGGTTCGCCGCCCGGCGCATAGACCGTATCCTGCTCGAACCGGAACACTGATCCGCAGCGGCACTTCATCATGTGCTTGCGCGGATCGGGCGACGGCCGCTCGGTGGAAAAGCCAGTCGGCATTTCATCGATCTTGAAGTCGCGACTGGGCGCGCGCCGATTATCGGTCTCCGAAACCTCGGCAAAGCCGACATGCCCACACTTTGCACATTCCAGTTTCCGTGAATATCGATCTCGCGCAGCCATTCTTTTCCGATCCGGGACTCATATTGCGGCCCTTTTATCAGCGCTGCCGCCTGTCTTGAAGACCGCGGACGGCCTCACTCTATTTCTTCGAACCCCGCAGATTGCGGGCATGGTGGGATCGATCCCCAAAGAATCCTAGTTTTTACAAAAAAGAGATTGACCTGATGGCAGATGTCAGACCAATTTATGATCCATGACAAAAGCCATGCTCACACCACTTCCTTCTATCGACCGGACGCAGCAGGTCATCGAGGCGCTGTCGAGCTTCATCGAATCGTCGAAGCTGCAGGCCGGCGACCGGCTGCCGACCGAACGTGAACTGATGACGGCGCTCTCCGTCGGGCGCTCTACGATCCGGGAGGTCATCACCTATTTCCAGGCGCTTGGCGTCATGGAGTCGCGAAAGGGCAGCGGAACCTATCTGCTGAAGCCGGTTTCGAAGGCGACCATCCATATGCCGCTTTCGCTCGATCCGCCGCATTTGCGCGATGCATTGTTGCAAACGCTGGAGGTTCGTCGCGGCATTGAATGCGAGGCCGGCATGGTCGCGGCGAGAAAGCGCACAGACGAGGACATCGTCATCATCGAGCAAAAGCTCAACGAGATGGAGCGCGTTCACATCGCCAAGGGCACATCCGGGCCGGAAGACCTGGCGTTCCATCTGGCAGTCTACGACGCTACTCACAATCCGCTGTTCAAACAGCTTCTCGAACAGATGCGCGAAACCTTCGAGCGCTTCTGGGATCACCCCTTCGACCGCGAGGATTTTGCCCGCCGGTCATTCCCCTATCACCGTACGCTGTTCAACGCCATCGTCGACCAAGATCCCGAGGCTGCGCGTGCCGAAACGCTGAAAATTCTCGACGTGGTCGAGGAAGACATCAAGGAAATGTCCAAATGACTGACGGGCTAGAGCCGTTCGAACTTGCATCCCTCATCACAGCCCATGACGACGGCAATTTTGCCGATGCCGTCGTGCCGCCGATTTTCCAGACGTCGCTGTTCACCTTCTCGAGCTATGACGAGATGATCGCCTCCTATCGCGGTGAAAAGGTGCGGCCGACCTACACGCGCGGCCTGAACCCGACGGTCCGCTTGTTCGAAGAAATGCTGGCCAAGCTCGAAGGTGCGGAAGACGCACTTGGCTTTGCCAGCGGCATGGCGGCGATCTCGTCGGCCGTGTTGAGCTTCCTCGAGCCTGGCGATCGCATCGTCGCGGTCAAGCACGTCTATCCTGATGCCTTTCGGCTCTTCGGTACCATTTTGAAGCGGATGAAGGTCGAGGTGACCTATGTCGACGGCCGCGATGAGGAAGCCGTCGCAAAGGCGCTTCCCGGCGCGAAGGTCTTCTACATGGAAAGCCCGACGAGCTGGGTCATGGAAGCTCATGACGTCGGCGCCCTCGCCGCCCTCGCCAGGAAACATGGCGTCGTCTCCATGATCGACAACAGCTGGGCTACACCCTATTTCCAGCAGCCGCTGAAACTGGGCGTCGACCTCGTCATCCATTCCGCCTCGAAATATCTCGGCGGACATAGTGATGTGGTCGCCGGCATCGTTGCCGGTTCGAAAGAGATGATCGCGCGCCTCAAAGCGGAGGCCTATCCCTATCTCGGCGGCAAGCTTTCGCCTTTCGACGCATGGCTTCTCATCCGCGGCCTGCGCACGCTGCCGATCCGTATGAAGGCGCATGAGGCGGCTGCAATGACGATCGCCAAGCGCCTGCAGGAGCTCGACGTCGTCGAGCAGGTTTGCCATCCGGGCCTCGCCAACCGCCTGCCTACTGGCCTCAACGGCACGTCCGGGCTGTTCTCGTTCATCTTCCGCGAAGGTGTCGATGTCCGAGCCTTTGCCGACCGCCTGAAGCTCTTCAAGCTGGGCGTGAGCTGGGGCGGCCATGAAAGCCTGATCGTGCCGGGAGAAGTCGTTCTGCAACAGAAGGCGCAGCCGAATTCGGCGCACACTTTCGGCATCGATCCGCGCTCCGTACGTCTCCATATCGGCCTCGAAGGCACCGAGGCGCTGTGGACCGAACTCGAGGAGGCAATCGCCGCCGCCTCGTGAATGAAGCAACCTGAGAGGAAAACCTAAAAAGGGGAACAACATGAAAAGACTGATAACAGCAGCACTCTTTACCGCCATGATGGCCGGGACCGCTTTCGCCGATACGACCTTGAAACTCGTGGAAGTCATCACGAGCCCCGAACGCACCGAGACGCTCAAGTCGATCGTCGCGAAGTTCGAAGCCGAAAACCCCGGCACCAAGGTCGACATCATCTCCTTGCCCTGGAATGAGGCTTTCCAGAAGTTCGCGACCATGGTCTCGGCCGGCGACATTCCCGACGTCATGGAAATGCCCGACACCTGGGTATCGCTCTATGGCAATAACGGCATGCTCGAAAGCTTGGAGCCTTATCTCGCCAAGTGGGAGCATACCAAGGAACTGACGCCGCGCGCGCTTGAACTTGGTCGCTACGTCAAGAACACCGCCTATATGTTGCCCTACGGCTTCTATCTGCGCGCCATGTTCTACAACAAGAAGATCCTGAAGGACGCCGGCGTTTCAGAACCTCCGAAGACGATGGACGAGTTCGTCAAGGCGTCCCAGGCGATCTCCAAGTTGCCAGGCAAATATGGCTACTGCATGCGTGGCGGACCAGGCGGCCTAAACGGCTGGATGATCTTTGCCGCCTCCATGGCCGGCGACAACAAGTACTTCAAGGACGACGGCACCTCCACGATGAACAGCCCGGGTTGGGCGAAGGGCATCGAATGGATGGTCGATCTCTACAAGAAGGGCTACGCGCCGAAGGATAGCGTCAACTGGGGCTTCAACGAGGTCGTCGCCGGCTTCTATTCCGGCACCTGTGCGTTCCTCGACCAGGACCCCGACGCGCTGATCGCCGTTGCCGAGCGCATGAACAAGGATGACTTCGGCGTCGCGCCGCTGCCGAAGGGTCCGGATGGCAAGTCCTTCCCGACCATCGGCTATGGCGGCTGGTCGATGTTCTCCAGCAGCCAGAACAAGGATCTCTCCTGGAAGCTGATCGCAACGCTGGAGGGACCTGAAGGCAACCTGACCTGGAACAAGAAGATCGGCGCTCTGCCGGCCTACACGGCCGCGGAAAAGGATCCTTTCTACGCCGGCGATCAGTTCAAGGGCTGGTTCCAGGAACTGGCGGACAAGGACACGGTGCCGACCGTGATGCCGACCTATCTCGAAGAATTTGCCTTCTTCAAGGATTCGCTCGCCATCAAGACGTCGCAGCAGGCGATGCTCGGCGATATCTCGGCCAAGGATCTTGCCGACCAGTGGGCAGACTATCTGACCAAGGCGCAGCAGAAATTCCTCGCCAAGAAATAACGAGCATGCGCGGCGGCGGAGCAATCCGCCGCCACCCCTGCCCTTGAGACAGACGGCGTTCGAACGCCGCGAACGGGAACTATCGCAGATGACTTCGATCGCCGACACGCTCGCCGGGCGGCAAGACCGCAGGCCGTGGCTGAAGCGCCTCGCCGACGCCTCCGAACCCTACCTCTACAGCGCACCTGCGCTCATCCTCATCATCGCCGTGATGTTGGTGCCGCTGGCAATCGGCATTTCCTATGCCTTTCGCGATATCCAATTGCTCAATCCGTTTTCCGGCGGCTTCATCGGGCTGGACCATTTTCGCGCCCTTTCCAAGGACACGGCCTTCTACTGGGCGCTCAAGAACACGCTCTGGTGGACGGGCGCCTCGGTTGCGCTGCAGTTCATCTTCGGACTGATCCTTGCTCTGCTGCTGGACAAGCCCTTCGTCGGGCGTTCGCTGGTGCAGGCACTGGTGTTTCTGCCCTGGGCCGTTCCTTCGTTCCTCGCCGGCCTCAACTGGTCCTGGCTGTTCAACCCGGTCATCGGTCCGATCCCGCATTGGCTTTACGCCATCGGCCTGATGAGCGAGCCGAGCAACATCCTGTCCGATCCGCAATATGCAATGTGGGGCCCGATCATCGCCAATGTCTGGTGGGGCATCCCCTTCTTTGCCATCACGCTGCTGGCAGCACTTCAGGCGATCCCGCGTGATCTCTATGAAGCCGCGTCGATCGATGGCGCCGGCTGGTTCGAGCGCTTCCGTTCGATCACCCTTCCCTTCCTGGCGCCGACGATTGCGATCACCGTGCTTCTGCGGACCGTCTGGGTTTCCAATTTCGCCGACCTCATTATCGTCATGACGGGTGGCGGCCCGGCGGACCGCACGCAGATCGTCGCGAGCTATATTTTCACGCAGGCCTTCAAGCGGCTGGATTTCGGCTATGCTTCGGCCATCGCGCTTGTGCTGCTCGTGCTGCTGCTCGCCTATTCCATGCTGATCATCCTGCTCCGGCAGAGCTTGATGAAGGATTGAGCCATGAGACGATCCATCCTCCCCACCATCGCGCATCGATTGGCAATCCTCTGCTATGTCCTCTTTGCGCTCTTCCCCCTCTTCTGGCTGCTCAAGGTCTCAGTGACGCCAAATGACCTGCTCTATACGGAAGGCGTGCGCATGTGGCCGTCACGCACCACGTGGGAACACTATTCCTTCGTGTTGCAGCACAGCGACTTCCCGACCTTTTTCAAGAACAGCCTGATCGTATCCGCCTCGACAGCGATCACAGTCACGATCTGCGCTTCGCTGTCGGGCTATGCGCTCTCGCGCTTCACCTTCCGCGCCAAATACTGGATCGTGGCGCTGATGCTGCTGACGCAGATGTTTCCGCTCGTCATGCTTGTCGCCCCGATCTTCAAGATCCTGACGCCGCTGCATCTGACGAACAGCCTGACTGGCCTCGTCATCGTCTACACGGCTTTCAACGTGCCCTTCGCCACCTTCCTGATGCAGTCCTTCTTCGACGGCATCCCGAAGGATCTGGAGGAGGCTGCGATGATCGACGGCGCAACCCAGTTCACAGCCTTCCGGCAGATCATTCTGCCGCTAACCCTGCCCGGCATCGCGGCGACGCTCGGTTTCGTCTTCACGGCGGCATGGAGCGAGTTGCTCTTCGCGCTGATGCTCATCAACGGCAACCAGGCTGCGACCTTCCCCGTCGGGCTTCTCACCTTCGTTTCCAAGTTCTCCGTGGACTTCGGGCAGATGATGGCAGCGGGCGTCATGGCGCTCATTCCGGCTGCGCTCTTCTTCCTGCTCATCCAACGTTATCTTGTGCAGGGCCTGACGGCCGGCGCGGTCAAGGGTTAGTCAAATGGCATCGATCGATATTCAGAACGTCAAGAAAGCCTATGGCCACGTGCAGGTGCTGCACGACATCGATCTTCGGATCAAGGACGGCGAGTTTGTCGTTCTCGTCGGCCCATCCGGATGCGGCAAGTCCACGCTGCTTCGCATGATTGCCGGGCTCGAAGACATCAGCGGTGGCGAAATCCGCATTGCCGAAAGCCGCGTCAACGAGCTGCATCCGAAGGACCGCGACATCGCCATGGTGTTCCAATCCTACGCGCTCTATCCGCACATGAATGTGGCCGGCAATATGAGCTACAGCCTGCGGCTGCGGAAAATGGCGAAGGACAGCATTGCGAAGGCCGTCGCAAATGCTGCAGCCAAGCTCGGCCTCGATCCGCTGCTTGAGCGGCGACCGAAAGCGCTCTCCGGCGGTCAGCGTCAGCGCGTCGCCATGGGTCGCGCCATCGTGCGGCAGCCGAAAGCGTTTCTTTTCGACGAGCCGCTCTCGAATCTGGATGCTCGCTTGCGTGAACAAATGCGAGCCGAAATCAAGAAATTACACGGTGATCTTAAAGCGACTTCGATCTATGTGACGCACGATCAGATCGAGGCGATGACGCTGGCGGACCGCATCGTTGCCATGCATGGCGGCGTTGTGCAGCAGGTCGGTAGCCCGCTTGAGCTTTACGACCGTCCGGCCAATCTCTTCGTGGCGGGCTTCATCGGGTCGCCAGGCATGAATTTCCTCGATGCAACCTATGAAGGAAGCGGCGTGAGGCTTAAGGATGGCACTCTGGTTCCGCTCCTGGAGCCGTTGAAGCTGGCCGCGGGAAGGAAAGTGACCCTCGGCATCCGCCCGGAACATGTGGTGCTATCGTCCAACTCGGCTGACATGTCCGCCAATGTCGAGCTCATCGAGCCGACGGGCTTCGGCATCATCCTGCATCTCTCGCTGCACGGCTTGCCTTTCAAGGTATTCACATTGGATCGTAGCGCCTTGAGCGCTGGAGATCAGGTCAATGTGTCATTCCCTGCCCAACATCTGCACGTCTTCGACGAGGACGGAAAAAGGGCGGCCTGAACCGCCCTTCCATCGTCGTTTGAGATCGTTGCTGCCGGCCTTTACGCGAAAGGCTCAGTCGGGCTTTTGGAGGGCTGCGTGAACCAACGTGGCCCATCCTCCGCCATGTAGATATGGTCTTCGAGCCGGATCCCGAACCTCTGCGGGAAAACGATCATCGGCTCGTTCGAGAAGCACATGCCGGCAGCAAGCTTCGTCGCATTGCCGCGCACGATGTAGGGCTCCTCGTGGATCTGAAGTCCCAGGCCGTGACCGGCGCGATGCGGCAAACCCGGTAAATTGTAATCGGGGCCAAGCGAATGCTTCGCAAGCACGGCGCGCGCTGCATCATCGAGGGTCGAGCAGGCGGCGCCGAGCTTGGCGGCATCGAATACGGCCTGCTGCGCCTCGCGCTCTATGGCCCAGGCATCATCGAAGGCGGTGTCGCCGGCTTTCAGCTTATATGTCCGCGTTAAATCGGAGTGATAGCCATCGATGCGGGCACCGGTATCGACAAGGATGACGTCGTCTTCGCCAAGTATCTGATCTCCATCGGCGCCGTGCGGCAGCGACGTCGCTTCGCCAAAGGAAACGATGCAGAAGGTTGAGCCACCGGAAGCGCCGGCCTCACGGTGCCTGCGATCGATGAACTCAGCCACTTCGGAGGCGCGGATGCCTGGCTTGAGCAAGGCATGCGCTTGCTTATGGACATCGAGCGTCAGATTCATGGCGTAGCGAATGAGCGCGATTTCGGCCGGTGATTTGATCCGGCGGAGACTGCTGATGAGCGGGCCACCGTTCGTCAGCCTTTCGGCGCCGAGCTTGGCGGCGAGTGCATGATAGAAATAGAGCGGCATATCGTCATCGAGCGCGAGAATGCCGCGTTCGCCAAGCAGGCGCACGACGAGAGCAGCGCTGCTTTCCTCTTCCTGCCATTCGAGAATATCCGCCGTGAGGTGCGGCAAGGTCTCGACACGGCTGCGTTCGAATCCCGGAACGATGTAATGAAGCCCGGTCGGCGTCACCAATGCCCCGAGAAACCGCTCGCTTGCATGCCAGACGAGACCGGTAAAATAACGCAGGCTCTCGCTCGGCCCGAGCAGCATGCCGGCCAGGCCCTCCACCTCAAGCACTTGGCGAAGTCGCGCAAGGCGCGCCTGTCTTTCCTCATCGGTAATCCGGGGAACTGGATGTTGCCACGACATTCTTCAACACTCCTCAATATTCTCGGTCGAATGCGTTTTGCGCCACATATGGCGCGACGGTGTCGACACTAATGATCTTGTGGGCAAAATGTCGACAACGAAATGGTTGGCCGCCCCGATTTTCGGATCCTCGGATGGCGGTTACTTGTTATCGACGCGATCTTCGCCCAAACCTCAAGCACTGCAGGCATCATTCGCTCGATTGTTGCGCACGATTGGTTGCCGCTCTCAAGGGAAAATCCACTCCTACAGCGCAACATATTCTGCTTGAAAGTTGTAACGAAGTATTGCCGCGCCGCGTTCAACAAACTTGGTTCGCAACATGCCGCCGACATGAAATATTGGGAAATATTAAGACCTATTGTGTTCATCCAGCCTGCATAACGTCTGCGTCAGTACGTAGTAATGAAGGCAGTGAACATGAGGCAATCATACATCGTCGCAACTTTGTTGATGACAGCCGTTGTCGGGGCGAGCGTTCCGGCATTAGCAGCCGAGCCGCCGGCCGCGCCACAGACCCAACAGGCCGCGGGCGCCGAAGCGGACCAGCAACCTGCACCCAACCAGCCGCCGTCGCCTGGCGGGTCTTGGCCCGGTCGGCATCCGGGCGGCCCGATGATGGGCTTTGGCGATGGCCGACCGATGCGGCCCTTCGGACCTCCCGGCGGCTTCTCCCGTGGGCCGAACCCTGCCCTTGAGATTGCCGGTAAACTCTCGGCCTTGGAAACGTTGATCGGCATTCGCAGCAATCAGCTTGATGCATGGCGAGACTATACCAGCGCGCTCACTGATTTCCTGGCGTTTCCAAGGCATAGGCCGCCTGGGCCGCCAATGCCAAGCGACGATGCGGCGCCGCCATCAGGGCAGGATACCGACAACCGGCCCGACAAGCAGAACGAGCTCTTTGGCGAGCGCATGGCCGACTTTGTGCTGGATCGCGCCGCCAAGGCGACCGTGCTCAAGGACAAAGCGGCCGCATTGCGTAGCGCACTCACCGCCGAACAACTTGTAAGGCTGGAAAGCGCCGAACGCTCCCTCGTTCCTGGTCCACGCCCATTTGGCGATCGGCGCTAACGGGGCTCTCAGATAGCCCCTCTGCCGAATACGGCAGGACCACTTCCTCTCTGCCTCTAACCGACCAAGTTCCCCCCGGACGCCCCCATCGGTTGGAGAGAGCGGCCCTTCAAATGGGCCGAATGGCCCGAGAACGCCCCGCCCGGCATTCTCGGGCCAATATGCGTGCGCGCATACCGGCCATCCGCCGGGAATGCCGATTTCGATTTGCAAGCACGAATGCATCGAGGCTGGACCTCGCAAAACTCATGCAATTGTCTAGATGATTGGTTCAGATTCGGCTCTAACGAACATGGCGATTCGTCGAGCGTTTGCCTCACGGTCAGCAGCGGGATTTTCACCGCGCCTTAAGGAGGTAATCCGGCTTCGCCATTCGTGTTGGGGGCGTCATGGCGAAGCCGGGTAGGCGGGGCGATCAAAGCCTGATCAAGCCAAGCATGTTGATCGACTGTAATTCTACAGGATTCGATGGGCCGAACATTTCTGAATGTTTCTTAAATTGGGCATTATGACGAAATTTGATGTCCCGGCTTTTCTATTTTGAGTATTATTATTTTGATAAGTTCGAAGAACTTAATTTCATATTACCATCCATTGAGAGCCGGGAAAAACACGAGCAAGTAAAACATGATTTTTCATGAAATTATCCTTCACGCATCAGGGCCATTCCGTTGAAAAGGCAAGTAAGACGTGCGTGTAACGATGGCTTTGCTGTGACGCGCTACAGTGTAGCGGCAGCCGTGACATCACGCTGCGCGCCGATCTTTTAAACAGCTCGGCGTGTCACGATCCTTTGAAGTTTTCGCTCAACTGGCGAATTTACTGTCCGTGCTCTTGAACGATACGACCTGCTCCAGCCCTGTTGGCTGGCGGTTGCGTACGGTGATCTCTCCGCCGAAACGCGTGACGATCTCACGCGCGATAGCCATGCCGAGACCGGCACCGGGAAAGGATTTTTGCCTTGCAATGTCGATGCGGAAGAAAGGTTCGAAGACCTGATTGAGCCGTTCCTCGGGAATGCCGGGGCCGGTGTCGATAATCCGGACCACAGCCCTGCTGCCGAGATGGGTGACAGTGACCAGCGCCGACTGGCCATGCGTGGCGGCGTTGATGAGAAGATTGCGCAGCGCTCTGGTAACGGCCAGCGGCCCAGCACTGATCGTCGCGGGCTCCAATTCCCCGCTTTCGACATTCATGTCGATTGCCTTCAGTTCGGCGACGATGTCCCCGACGATCGCATCAAGCCTGACCTGTTCGAGGCTGTCGCTGGAGATCTCCTCCCGCACCAGCCTGATGGCGCTATCGGCTATCCTGTCGAGCTCCTCCAGGTCGGCGAGCCATTTGTGCCGCTCTTCGTCGTTCTGGATGAACTCCGCCCGCAAACGCATCCGCGTCATCGGGGTTCTCAGATCGTGCCCAGCGGCAGCGACGAGCCGCATGCGGCTTTCAGTAGCGGCCTTCACCCTGGCCGAAAGCCCATTGAGCGCTTGCGCGGTTACGCGTATCTCGCCAGGGCCTGTCTCGGGTATATGCGGCAGCGTGCCGTCAGGATTGACGGCGGCAACAGCCTCCTCCAGCAAGCGCAGCGGCTTCATGATCTTGGATGCGGCGAAGATGGACACCAGCACGCTGCCGATGATGATCAGGCCGAGCCATTCGGCAAGGACCTTCCATCCTCCCGGCGGCGGTCCATGTTGCGGCATCGGCATGATGAGCCAGGCGCCATCTGCAAGCTTCAGCGACGCAATCAACGCGCCGGTCGATTGATGCGATATGATCGCCTCGCGCATGCCGGAGATTCGAAGCAGCGCCTCCATCAAAAAACGCGACAATTCTTCATCACGCGGACCGTCGGCAGGCACGGGCGAGACGACGAGCCCGGCCGAGGTTGCGGACGCTCTATCCTTCTCGGCGAATGTTGCCAGAATGGAAAGCTGGCGCGCCATCGGCTGGATCATCATGTTCGGCCGTGGCCCGCGCATGACGAAGCTTGCCACAAAAGACGAAGAGATGACGACGAGAACGATTGCCGTGAGCAGGAGCAGCGCCAGACGCGCACCCAGCGATCTCATGAATCGCCTTTCATCGCCGTTACCGGCACAACGAGCTGATAGCCGCCGTTGCGGATCGTTCTGAAGATCGGCTCCTCGGCCGTTTCCGAGAGCTTGCGACGCAGCCTGCTCATCAACACATCGATCGAACGGTCTGCCGGATCGCGGTCCCGACCCTGTGTCAAATCGAGCAGCTGATCGCGTGACAGCAACCGCCCCGCCCGCTCCAGAAACGCCTTGAGCAGATCGAATTCGGCGCCGGTCAAGGATACGACTTCGCCGTTGTCTCGTGTGACGCGACGAAGCTGCGGATCGAGCATCATGTCCCCGAACTGATATCGCCTTTGCTCCGGCTCGGACGAGAGGTCTTCCGTCGTGCGACGCAGAACAGCGCGAATGCGCGCCGCCAGTTCACGTGGATTGAATGGCTTGCCGAGATAATCGTCAGCCCCGATCTCGAGCCCTAAGATTCGGTCGATATCTTCCTTCAGAGCCGTCAGCAGAATGACCGGCACTCGCGGCCGGCGATTGCGCAGATCGCGGCAGAGGTCGAGACCCGATCCGTCAGGAAGCATCACATCGAGAACCAGGAGATCGGGGTGCCGGCGATTGAGCGCATCATTGCAGCCGCGAAGATCGCTTGCCGTCGACACGCGGAAACCTTGCTCCTCGAGATATCGGCTGAGGAGCGAGCGGATCTCGTGGTCGTCATCGACTATCAGAATATCCGGCGCAGCGCTCGCAGTCATAGGTTTCATCCCGTTTCCCAACCGTTATACAAATTATCGATCCCCTGAAAAGAATGGTTTTGCGGCACCAATACGGAAACTCCTGCACAGGAAACCTTGATTTACAAAATTCCTGGGGCTGGAAATGTTGAGCAACAAAAGAATGCCGTTAACGGTCTATCGAGGGCGAAGGTGCCATCATATCACGCAGCCCGCAACCATTCGACGCTCCAGGCCGAAAGCCGTCCTTCGATGGCGCCGCTGTCCATCATGACCCGAACCTCGATGGGGGCACGTGGATCGACCACCTCCACCGGCACCGCTGCCTCGAAAGACCCCGTGCCTTGCGGGCAAACGCGCAATTTGCCCAAGAGGTCAGTGGCATGGATCTCCAAGGTGAAGATCTGGCCATAGCAGTCCTCTTCGACGTCGAAGAGGAATCTGGCATTCCAGCGTCCGGTCGGCAGGTGCAGATAAGGCCCATAGATGAGGCAGCGCGCTCCGCCGGTCAGGTCGACAAGGTCATCCAGGGCATTTCCCAAACTGTCGCCAGATAGAAATGCCTCCTGCGGCCAGAAGATGTTGCCAGTGGCTTGGCGGCGATCGCATGCCAAGGGCCGGAGAACCTTCTTTGCAATCTCGCGCAGTCCTTCACTGACTTCAGGCACGGCCTCCTGTGGTGTCAAATATCCGGCAATCACCGCCGCGGCGGCCTCTTCCAGTTTCGGTGCCTCGGCGCGCGATGGTTGCCCTGGGGGCGTCATGCCGACATGCAGCAGCGCATTCGCAATTTGTTCCAGTTTGAGCTCGGTGCTGAAATGTTTGTCCATCGTCTTCAGCAGCAGGTCTATGCTGCCGCCTTGATCGATCTCGCTGCGGCGCAAGACCAGCGCTCCGGAAGCGCCGGCAAGGGGTTCGAGGCAGGCAAGGCTTGCCGATACGGCTCTGACCAAGCCGATGTCCCGCTGTTCGGTCGCACGAGCGAGATAGGAAACCGCGTCGATGGGGTCTTCGAGAAGCAGCAGAAACGGCACGTTGACCCTGAGGATCAATTCCGAAAGCCTGGCTTCAGGAAACTGCGAGACAAGAACGGCATCCATGCCCGATTGCGCCACGACGTGCTGCTTAAGGTCGTCGACGGTATCAGTCGCTATGACCCTGTAATCGCCGAATGCTTCGCGGGCCAATGCGTGAACCGCGGCAACACCCCAGGAAGACATGACCCCCGGCATCCCGAACGCAAAGAGGATGGTCATGGCGCACTCCTCTCTTGATTACCCGTTGAAAAGGCTATCATAAAGCGTAGCTATCTTCTGCTGATATCGATCCGGCGAAAAACGTGCGGCCTGCGTGGGGCCGGATTTGGCGAACGAGGCGCACAGTTCGTCATCCTGATCCAAACTGACGATCGCCTTGCGCATCTCTTCCGTGTCGTAGGGATTGACCAGCAACGCAGCATTCCCGGCAATTTCAGGGATCGATCCTTCTGTGGAACTCAGAACCGGCGTTCCAAGCTGCATGGATTCGAGCACAGGCAGGCCGAAGCCCTCGTAGAGTGAGGGAAACAGTACAGCGCGCGCCCCCCTGATCAAACTGATCAGCAGGGGATAGGACACGAAATCGAAACGCTGGATCTGACGCTGCGGCAGGATGCGGTCTTCTGCTTGAAGATAGAACCGAAAGCGATCGCCATCGATGAGCTGCTGCGTCTCGGCGCCTTTCCAGCCGGGAGCGCCGACGATGATAAGCGGCTTGGCTGTCTTTGCGGCAAGGTAGGCTTCGATCAGCCGCGAGATGTTCTTCTTCGGCTCGAAAGCGCCAAAGAACAGAAAATAACCTTTCCAATCGAGATGGAAGATGCCGGCGACCTCGTCGGCAACCACATCGGCCGGCTTCTCGCGAAGCCGCTCCGGCACATGAACGGCCTGATAGGTATTGCTGACGCGCGCTTCATCGACACCAAGAACCTTGATGATATCAGCCCGCGACGTTTCGGATACCGTCACGATATGATCCGCCCGCCGAACCAGAGAACGAAGCATCTTATAGTGATAGCGCTTGTCGTCGTCGGTCAGATAGGGCAGCCGCAAGGGAACCAGATCGTGGATGGTATAGATATTCAGCGCCCTTCTTGCCTCGATTGGCATTGGATAGGTACAATGGAGAAGATCGGGCTGTGTTTCGAACTTCATGGTGAGATTGTTGCCGTAGCGCTTGAAATGATGGCGCGCGAGCTGAAACAGATCGTTGGCGGCGTAAACGGTGTCCGAACTGCCAAATTGCGATTGAACCGATTTCAGGATGACGGTGCCACTGACGGGGATCGAAATCGGCGTAATGCCGAAAGGGGCGGCGATGCGGCGCCGCATCCAGCGCCTTGCACTCGAAAACGCGCCGGGCGCGCGAGCGCTGGCATCATCGAAGAAAAGGACCTCCCGCAACACAGGGTCCTTCGGGACTTTCCCGGGAATTCCGTGGACCACCCCAATCCGGTAGCCGAGGGACTGGGCTGTTGACATCAGACTGCGGGTGTAGGTTGCAACACCGGTGCCCTTGGTCAGGGAAAGATTGAGACCATCGTAAAGGATCGTCTTGCTCACTCTGCTCTCTCCGTCTGCATGTGAAGCCCCTCACCGCTCTCGATCACGCCGGCTTGTCCTGCGACAGGACGAGCAGCGAGTCGTCGGCTCCGTATTTCGAAAGCAGGTCCTCGCTGGTGATAGGAACGGCCTCGCCGCTGAAATCGAGACGCCGCAATGCCCCATAGATGGCGCCAAGTCGCTCGAGGAAACCGCGCGCGTCGGCATAGCGAGCGGGATTGAATTCGACCACTATCATCGGCTTATGGCGTGCAATGGTCTCGGCCATTCCTTCAAGGATGACCTCCTCCGCTCCCTCGGCGTCGATCTTTATGAAATCGACACGCGAGCAGGAGGCGCTGAGCTGGTCGAGGGTCATCACGGGAACCCTGATGACGACACCATCCTCCGCACGAGGCTCGAACATTTCTGAAACGATCAGCGCATTCTTCGGCTCGCTGTGGGGAACATAGAGGCAGGCCTCCCCCGACATCGTCGCGCCAAGTCCCAATGTTTCGATGCGCGTCCGACCGAGCAGCCCATTGAGTTCGATGCTGCGGTGCAGGAAATCAGCAGCATGAGGGTTGGGCTCTACGGCGATCAGTTCGCCCTTTGTGCCGACAAGCTCGGCAAGCAGCAGCGAGTAATATCCGAAATTCGCGCCGACGTCGATTGCGGTCATGCCGCGCTTGACGTTGCGTGCACAGAACAACGTCAGCCAGATTTCCCAAAAGCCATCAAGGAGAACATGAGAGCCGAAACCTCTGTCGCGGGTGTCCACGTAGAGCTTGTAGCGACCAAGCACACGGACCAGAGCAGTGTGGTTCCCAAGATATGCGCTGCTCACGCGCTGCAAGATGGCAGCCTCGGCCTGATGCCGGTCGAAGGCCATCAATTCATGAAGATGTAGCAGTGCCGAAGAACTCATCGTACCTCTCTCGGTCCAAAATGTCCGCAACGCTTTCTGCAGGCCGGGCAACGTCATGCAATTTCCGATACAGGGAGATCGTCCGTTCCCAGCCTTCGCGTTGCTCCGTTCGTTGTCCTCAGTTTGCCGTGGACGCGGCGATGCCGACTGAGGCAGCCGATAGGGCCGTGCCGGTGACACCTTGGAAGAGGCCCATGAACTTCTGAATATCGATCGACGAAGCATTGGAGATATAGATGATATCTCGCGATTGGACGTCGAAGGTCTGCATTGCAAGCAGCGTAGAGCCGTTTTTCAGGTTGAACCGATAGACGATCGGAACAGGGCCGCCTCTACGCAGCAGCGGATTGTTCGGGGCGACGATGCGCCGTGCAACATCAAGCGGCTCATAGCGAAAAAGGAACACACCTGCGACATCCGCCCGGGCATCCTGCAATCCTCCCGCACGCGCAACGGCGTTCGCCATGCTCAAATGTTGCGTACTGAAGGGCACCTCGCCGCTCTGCCCCGATGCGCCGAGGATCGTATATGTTGCCGGCTCGCGCACGACCGTAATCACGTCTTCGGGCCGCAATCTTACGTTTTCACGCGGATTTTGAACAATCGCGGTAAAGGGCAGATGCATCGTACGGCGCCCGCGCGTTAGATAGACGACGCTATCGTTGACGCCCGCGCGCAACCCTCCGGCCGCCGCTATGGCATCAAGCACGCGATTGCCGGCCGGCGACAGCGCAACGCGCGCGCCACCAGCCACCTCCCCGGTGACGGTGACTGTATTCGAGGCACTCTGCTGCACCGTCACCAGCGCCTGCGGCTGCACTGCCTTGCCTACAAGCCCCGAGACGACAGCTCGCTCGACGGCCGCGGGCGTTCGGCCGGCGGCGTTAATTCTCCCTACATAGGGAATACTGATCGTTCCGTCGCTGTTGATGGTTTGCGGCGGAATTGCAACCGAGCTCCCTGCCGCCTGCTGCTGGCCGGAAGTGCTGGAGGCCATGCCGAACAGGCTTCCCGGCGGCGCTTCCCAGAGGTTGACGGAAACGACATCGCCAACCGCGATCCTAAGGCCTGGATCACGTGCACCCTCACCGAAATAGGCCGCAAAGCTGGACTCGGGTCGCGTGACGCTTCTGACCATCGCCGTAGACGTCACATCGACGAGCGCGAATGGCGGCATGGTTCGTGCCGCCGCCTCCTCCAATATGCGGGAAGCCTTTGGTCCAGCCTCCGGTAATGCACAGCCCGTAAGAACGCAGGCGAGAACGCACAGTAATCCGAATTTCAACGGCATCGACGATCCTGAATGCATGGAGACAGTTTTGAAGAGGCACCATCGTGCCAAGCAAGTTAGGCCGCTCCAGCATCATCGTTATGCTCCCGAGTAAAACGAAGGATCGACGAAGGACTGGACCCATAGGCATGTTTGTAGAGAACGGAGAACCGCCCGGGATTGGAGAATTGCAGGCTCATGGCGAGGTCGGTAATGCTTTCGGCGTGGCCGCCTTTGATGGCGCCGTGTGCCGCAGCGAGCCGATAATTGCACAGTATTCCCATGGGGGTATCGCCCCGATAGGTCTTAAACATGCGTTGCAGGGCGCGCGCGCTGCAGCTGGCGGCGTTCGCGAGATCCTCCAGCATGATGGCATTGTGCAGGTTGTCGCGCATGAATGCCTCAGCTTTGAGGAGCTGCCACGGCGCGCTTTCCAGCGTCCCACGGTTGAAGGCATCGGACAGATTGTGCGGCAGCTTGGCAAACAGCTTCACCAGCAGGAGCTCGCCGTAAGCCTTGGCGAGCATCATCCGTTCGGTTTGGCGCGCCGTCGTCAAATCCTTTTCGGCCTGGCGCAATGTTTGATAGAGCCCTTGCGCGCCGCCTTGACGGAAGCTTACCGGTGCCAGCGCGAATTCCTGCACGTACGGCCTACCCGTCAGCTCTTCGAAGCGCTGGCGGATCACGGATTCCGGGATTTGAAACAATAGCCAGGAGCTACGAGGCTTGATTTCAAGTCGCCTGCCGGCACGGTCGCTAATGCTGGCGACACTGTTGGCGGGAATGCGCAAGGATTTTTGCATTCGCCGGTGATTGATCTCTATCTCGCCAGCAAGAACGAATATGATGCTGACCCGCGGCAAATCCTGTTTCGCGATCCCTTCAAGGCCGGCGGAATGCTCGGCGCTTATGATCGACGCGGATTGAAGCGGTTGCTTGCTGAATTTGAAGGAGTAGTCGCCTGAGGTTTCCGAGGGAACCGTCCATTTCCAATTTGGCTCAAGCATGTCGAGATTGCGAATGATTGCATCACGAGAATAAACTTCGAACGTACCAACGCATTGCTCAACAACTCTTTCCAACATCGCCATCCGCTATTCCTACTCAAAATCCCTGGTTTCATATTAGCTATCGCTAACACGTGATTTCTATCTAGGCCACTTTTTCTAGCGTTCGTTACGACGGCTCCATTGCCCTGCTCACAAAACTACCGCAGGGTGCAGTTGTTGAACTTACGTTACATTACTGATTTTTAAATTAGCACGACGAATTTTAGCGCGACAGTACAGATAATGACGATGTTATACAAAATGCTACCAGTTTGGAGCCTTGCTGAACGGTGAGTTTCCCAAACGCCAGCATTGAAAAAAATACGTCGACATCCACAAATACGTCATGGGTGTCTACTGGTAGTGGTTGGTGAAGTAGTTGTCAGGCGATCGGAATTGACTTGCAGGAGCCGGTTCGCGCACTGAATCCTTTGGCGCAATAACCGGTCGACGGAACCGAACGACGGCATGGCGAAGACGTCGATCTGCGCCCAAGTTTTTTGCAATTATTATAATATATAATAGACTTAGCTGGGAATGCTTGTCATGGCTATCAGGGTTGCATCCCTTGTGCCGGTCTGGCTGCTCGAAGCATAGAAATCCATCTCTCGCTGTGGATATTGCATTAAGTTGCAATTAATGCGCGTACATCGTCCATCGAAAATAACAACCAAAAGATGCTGAATCTACAATGTGGAGTAGATTCGAAATGCCGTTTCGATATCGTCGAATACCCGGCCCCGACCATTTTTCAATACAAGTGCCGAGCTGCACAAATCTCCGATCACATTGAGATTATGTCCCACAATGATCATGGAACGATCCTTGCGCTTGACGAAAAGCTCTTCGAAACAGCGTATCTGAAAGCGCTTGTCGCCGACGGCCAGTACCTCATCGATGAGGTAGCAATCGAAGTCGATGGCAAGCGACATGCCGAAAGCCAGCCGGGCCCGCATGCCCGAGGAATAGGTTCTGAGAGGCATTCGCAGATAGCGACCCAACTCGCTGAAATCCTCTACCAAATCACGAATTTCATTAAACGGCTTGTCGTAAATGCGCGACAGGAAACGCATGCAATCGAAGCCGGTCATCGAGCCGCCAAAACCACCACTCAAGGCAATTGGCCAAGACATCGACATATTGCGCACGACCTTGCCCGATGTCGGCTCCTCTATCCCTGCAATCATACGGACAAGCGTCGATTTGCCGGCCCCATTGTGCCCAAGGACGGCGATTTTTTCGCCGCGGCCAATCTTGAATGTCACGCCGTCGATCACGCGGCGCATCCGGCCGTGCACTTCGTACTCCTTGACGAGATCGAAGACACCGACGACACCGTCTTCGTGCCACGGAATTTCCTCCTTTGGCGCCGGCGGACCCGATGCCGCCATTTGCTTAAGGCTGGAAGGAAAATTCATCATTGCTGGGCCGCATGCTCGTAAACCTGGATCGCAAAAAAGCGCACGATCCAGAAAATCGCGAAGCAAACAGCAAGCAGCATCAGAAACGAACCGAGACGTTTCGGATACAGCGCATGGTCGGGCAAATTCGGATCGGCTATCCGCTCCAGGTACAATTGCTGCCGCTGCGCGTCGATACGGGCATTTTCCAGCGACACGGTAGCAGATGTCAGCATCTTCGCAGCCATCTCCCTCTCCAGCAGCAGCTGGTCATATTGCGCGATGCGTGGCGCCATGGAGCCGTCGCTGCCGACGATACGCGACCGTTCGTCGCTAATCTGCCGCTCCATTGCCGCCACGCGCGCCCGCAGCGCTTCGCCCTGCGGGCTTTGCGGCGCCTGTTCCTCCAAAGCTGCGAGCCGCGCCTTGCTGTCGGCTAGGTTGTCCGAAAGCCTGGCGATCATGTCCAGGGCGGCGGACGATTGCTTGTTCGGGTCGACAAGCACCTCGCGATTGCGGAACTCGGTCAGGCTTTTCTGCATGTTGGACAGCCTTGCCTGGCTGTCGTTCACCTCGATCTGCGCGTAGTGGATGGCATCCTCGCGAGCACGATCATTGAGGCGATTGATGAGCTCCTCGGCATGCCGAACAAGGGCGTTGGCTAGGCGATAAGCATCCTCGGCACGAAATGCGCGCACGTCCAGTGTCGTCACACCACTGCCGCTGTCGGTATGCACTTTGATGAAACCAAGGTAGTGCCGATACAGAGCCTCATTGTTGGCTTCAGCCCAGGGTAGCGGATACCGGCTGAGGAAGTCGCCTTCGGGACGAGAAAGGATCTGTTTCAGACCATCCCTATCTACCAAGGCATCGACGGCGGCCCGGGACTTGATGAATTCGGTGACAATATAGCTGTCGTCCTGCGCACGGACAAACCCGGTACCCTGAAGGAAGCCGCTGAGCAGCCCTGCGGCATTCCTGTTGGGACTGCGCACGACGAATTGCGTTTCAGAGGAATACTGGTCGGCGCAGATGAAACCATAATAGACCGCCCCAAGCATGCCAGGCACGACGACAATCAACAATAGCAGCAGCTGCGATCGCACCCATCGCGCCACCAAATGGGGCCAAGAAACCGGCCGACCGATGACGACGGCCGACGTGCGCGCATTCACCAGCGTAATGAAATCGGCAAATTCTTTATTATTCTCGATGCGGCTCATTTGGTACCATCAAATCTCTCTTGGGATGGTCAAGACCATCCCACGGACGCCTCTCCGACATCGCCGGTCGGCTCCCGTGGCCTAACGGCTTCCATCGTTTCGCTTCGCCGTTGATGCTAACGCCCACGGCGATTTCGATGGCTGTTTACTTCACATGAGGTTCCCACATATCCTTTTAAAGTCAAATATAATTCCCGCCTCCGAGAATTTTTACATAATTTATCAAGAATAATATCCGTCTGTCGCATTTAATACTTTGGCGACGCGATCCGTATGGCGAGGCGAAATTGCGGCGGCAATAACTTCCATTCGATTAGCCGTTTCTCCCTCATTGCTGGTTCAAGGAGTTCGGAATGGGAAAGCTCGGAGGCACCTTGAAGCAAATAGGTAGCGGCTTTGCGTTGAACGTTCATGGACACTTGTTGCTGCTCGGGCGGTTTTGCCGAAGCTTCTTGTCAGTTCTCGTAATTTTGTGGCCCAAGCCGGCAGTTGCGGTATTTGAAGATGCCACTTGGCTGCAATTGCTCTTCATGCCCCGAAAGCGATCGCGCTCATGCAGCCAGCTGTGATCGGATATTGCGGGCCGCGTCGTTCAAGCGCGGGTCATCGCCCCTAGCGGGCATGTTCGGGGGATTTATATGCACATAGATTCGATGGCCTTTCCCCAGGATGCGCAATCATCGATTGCAATGACAAACGAACGACCGCCTTGGCAGCCGCCAAACAACGCACGGCTGCTGGCCTTCCTTCCGACGCGGCAGCGTTTCCCCCTCATCGGCCCCGCTTTTTCCGCATCGCTCAGACCGATCGAATTGACGATGAGCGCCGCTGATGGCGTCGTAAACTGGGGTGGCGGACCGCTTGCCCGTCTGGCTCGCATCTATGCACAGGTGCTGCGCCTGCCATTCTGGACAGTCGAAGGCGGCTTCCTCCAATCGGTTGGCACGAACACCGCCTCGCCAATCTCCATCGTCGCCGATGACCTGGGCATTCATTTCTCCGCCCGACAACCTTCGCGGCTGGAGGCACTGCTTAAAGATGCCTCGTCCGAAGCAGATATTCAGCGCGCACGAGACTTGCGGCGATGGATCATCCGCGAAAGACTTTCCCAAGACAACAACCTCCCCGAGGAGGCCATTCCCCTTCGCCGAAGCCGACGCAGACGCATCCTTCTTGTCGACGAAGTTGTGGGGAACAGGGTTGTCGAGAGCGCCGGCGCAGATGCGACAACTTTCACGCGGATGTGGGCGGCGGCTCTTGCCGCGGGAAATGCCGACATCATCGTCAAATGCCATCCCGAAGTCGTAGCCGGCCGTGCCAGAGGGTTTCTTCAGCCCCTCGCCCGAACCGCAGGCGTGCAGCTTGTGGACAGCGCGGTTTCAACCCATTCCTTGCTGGATATGGTGGATGAAGTCTGGACGGTATCAAGCCAAATCGGTCTGGAGGCGCTTCTACGGGAAATACCCGTCGTCACATTCGGCATGCCCGCTTATGCTGGCTGGGGGCTCACCGCGGACCATGCCGAAGGTGCGGTGGCCGTTTCAGCGCGCTCCCGCCGAGGCCGCCATGTCAGCATAGACGAGTTTGCCGCGGCTGCGCTCTTGCAATATTCCCACTACGTTGATCCGGTCTCGCGCAGCCCGATCACCGCGGAACAGGCCGTTGAACGGCTCCTCGAATGGCGCATTCGCGCCCGGTCGCTCGCCGGCCGATACCTTTGCATCAACTTCTCTCTTCACAAACGCGCGGTCATGCGCCGTTATTTGAACAGTCCCCGATCGCTAGTTCGGTTCGCCACCAATCCAACTGCCTCGGAGATCCAAGGCACCGACACAATCGTCCTTTGGGGGAACGCCGCACTTCCAGAGCCAGGCATCCTGGGGGATCAGGGTAAGAAGTTACCCATCATTCGCGTCGAAGACGGCTTCATACGTTCCTCCGGCCTCGGCAGCTCGCTTGTACCCCCTTCCTCGCTCTGCTTCGACGAGCAAGGCATCTATTTCGATGCCTCCACCCCAAGCCAGCTTGAAACGATCCTGAACAGGACGAATTTTGACGATGCGTTTCTTAAGCGGGCGCAACGCCTGCGGCAGGCCATCGTCTCCATGGGTATCACCAAATACAATCTGCCGCCGCAGCCCGCTCCGGATTATCGCGCCCTGGCCAAGGGGCGCACTATCGTTCTGGTGGCTGGGCAAGTTCCAAACGACGCCTCGCTGCGCTTCGGGATGGCGAGCCACACATCCGACGTCGAACTGCTGAAGACCGTCCGGCGCGCAAGACCGGAAGCCTTCATCATCTACAAGCAGCATCCAGATCTTCTGGCCAAGGCGGCGGGCCGCCGAGCGCCTCCAACGCCATCGGCTGAGGCTGCCGATCTCGTCATTGGCAATGTCGATTTGAATAATCTCTTGAGCACCGTCGACGAAGTTCATGTCGCGACCTCGCAGATTGGATTTGAAGCGCTGCTGCGTGAAAGGCCAGTATGGTGCTATGGCCTTCCATTCTACGCCGGCTGGGGCTTGACGCACGATACCGTGGTTTCGTTGCGGCGGAAGCGCGTGCTAACGCTCGATGCGCTGGTTGCCGGCGCGCTCATCCTCTATCCGCGATACTGGTCGAATATCACCAATCTTCCATGCGAAGCGGAAGATGTCGTCGCCGAACTCTATCGCTCAAGCAAGGGCTTGGCCCCGAATCCGTCGCGGCGACACTGGCTTGCAAAGGCCATCCATATGCTTGAAGTGAGAGAATCATGGTGAAGCCCGTCGTCATGGATATTTCGCGATTGATGGAACGGGCACATTGCCCGACGCCGACGGGTATCGACCGCTATGAGCTTCATTATGCCAATTGGTTGAACGAGCGTCGAAAACAGACTGCCCCGATCAATTTCGATCCGTTTCCGCAATCGTCCTGGTTTGTCGAAACCAGCCATAGTAGTGCCGTCGCCATTCCGTCAAAACGGGCCGACGCGCTGGTTTCCATCCTCAATAGCCGCTGGGCTGCGACAGAAATATCGCCTGCGCAGACCGCCCTTCTCGATCGGATTTTCGCCGCCATCGACGGTAAGATCAGATGGCAGGCAACGGCGGAAGCGAAAACGGGTGAAGCCCGTACGCAAAAACTGCGTAAGGTCGCGCATGCCGTCGCCAATCATTTCGCACCTAGTCTGCGGCTGCCGGACAGCACCACCTTTGTCCACGTATCGCACAGTCGGCTGGAGCGGACATCGGCTTTCTCCTGGCTCGGAAAAGCCGGTCGGACAGGTGTCTTTTACGTTCACGATCTTATCCCGTTGTCGCATCCCGAATTCGTCCGACCGGAGGAGCCGGAGCGCCACCGTCGCAGGATGGAGACGGTGCTGAAACACGCGTCGTTGGTGCTTTGCAACTCGCAGGTAACGGCGCGCGTGCTACGCACCTTTGCCCAGCAGAGCAACAGGACACCCCCATCAATCGCCGTACTGCCGCCAGGCGTCGAGCAGTGCTTCCGGTCGTCACCATCAGACATGGCACCAACCCGAATGCCATATTTCGTAACACTTGGAACGATCGAACCACGCAAGAATCACATCCTGTTGTTGCACCTGTGGCAATATCTTGCCGAACGTGACGGGCCGATGGCCCCACGGTTGGTAATCGTCGGCAAGAGAGGATGGGAAAACAGTCACATCCTGGCGATGCTGGAGCGGTGCCCTGCCCTGCCCGGACTTGTTATCGAAGTACCGGGACTTGAGGATGCAGCCTTAGCCCGGCTTATCGCCGGCGCAGTTGCCCTTCTGGCCCCATCCTTCACAGAGGGTTATGGCATGCCTGTCGCCGAGGCTATCGCGCTCGGCATCCCCGTCATCGCTTCCAACATCATCGCGCATCGCGAAGCTGCGGCCGGGCAGCCGGCTATCTTCCTCGACCCGCTGGATGGGCTAAACTGGAAAGCCGCGGTCGACACGATCGCCGCCTCGCCACAACGCCGTATGAAATCAACCACGCCGAGCGGCTGGGACACGCATTTCGATGATTTGGAGACGCTGATCGAAACCGATCTTTCGGCACGACGTCACGCTGCCCAGCGAGCTTCACGAGGTACCGAGAGACTGTCGCCTTCGGCAATTTTGCAGTGATCAACGCCCCGCAGGAGGAGAAGGACAGCAATGCAGGCACAAGACAGCAACGAAACAGATCCGGTTCGCAAACAAGTCGTGGGAGCAGCGAGGTGACAAGCTTTTATGACATCGAGAATTGCTACAAATTCATTCTCGGCCGTCCGATCAATGAGGATGAGCGCAATGTCATCGCCCACCATCTACTGCAGATCACAGATCTCACGCTCGATGACCACCGCAGGCGTTTTCTGACGTCCAATGAATTTCACCAGCGCCACAGCGAATTGCTGTTTCATAATTTCGTGCCAAAGTCGATTATCGTTCTGTTTGAGACCGCTTACAATTTCAAATTGTACCTGGATCTTCGCCAGTATCATATCTCTTTTGGCATTATGAGCGGCGAATACGAGAAATTCGACATCGAGCTCGTCAAGGCCATCCTGCCCGATAACGGACAGTTCATCGATGTCGGCGGCAATGTCGGCTACTATTCCCTCTCCGTCGCAGCCCACCACTCCCCGTTTAGAGGAACGGTTCTCGCCTTCGAGCCTTTGCCGAAGCTCTGGGATCTGTTCAATAGGTCGATCCTGGAGAACGGTCTTGAAGACCGGGTCAGCGTTCGCCAGCTTGCTCTTGCTCATGCTCCAGGAGAATTGCCGCTCAACGATGCCGCGGAAACGGTCAATGCCGGCGCGACACGATTGGTCACGAACTCGGGCGAAACCAAGGTCGGTTGCGTGACCAAGGTCGAGACACTCGATCGCACCGTCGGCCATCTACGACCCGATGTCATGAAAGTCGATATCCAGGGAGCGGAAGGCCTGTTTTTGAAGGGTGCGCAAAGAACCATTGCGACATGGAAACCATCGCTATTGATGGAAATCAATCAGGACATGCTTTCCATCGTCTCCAAAACGAGCCCGGGCGAGATCCACCACCAGCTAGCTCATCTTGGTTACAATATTTGGACCAGTTCCCAGCGCCGCCTGACGCGAATCGCAACGTCCGACGAATTCGACGCGAATTTCTCGGCAGGCATGGTGACCAACATATTTGCAGTTCACGAAGATCGTACGGGAGACGTCAGCCGGCGGCTTCAACACCTCGAGTTGGCACCGATCCTAACGAAGCGCAAAAGGCAACGCCAGAAGGAGACTGCGGCCTAGCTATCGCGTTCGACTTGCCGCTTCCGATCTGAACAAGGATCGAAAATGGTGACCGTGTTGAGCAGAAAAAGGGAAATTGTATGGGTGGCATCGCCTATTTCGGCTCATGCCCTAGCGAGAAATTCGCCCGGTACGCATTTGAGGATAGCAGGATCGTCTTCTTCTGCTGTGGCATCTACGTTGCCAGCTTCATGAATGACGGACAGGTCGATATAACCACCATTGAGGGGGGGCCTGAACCGATCCAGAAGAAACTTCGGCTCGAAGCCAGCAAGGGCTTCTGCGATCGATTGAAAGCATCCGCATCGACGACACTCGTGGTCGATTTCAATCGGGCAGCGCGTGCTTCGCTCATGAATTGCGAGAACGCCTTGCTCGCCGTTCCCTGCGATCTGCTGAAAGCCGGGCCTGACTTGCAGCGCGAGGCCTTCGGCACCTTCAAAGTCATTCTGTTCCGTAGTCGGGATTTCTGGACGCCGGTTATGGAGGCTACACAGAGGCTCAACACAATCGAAAGGCGTTGCATAAAACGCCGCTGCGTCGCGACGAATTCCAGAACCAGGTGTCAGGCTGTGTCCAACATTAGCGCGGCAACTGCGGCATCATTCGAATTTGATGTGGTTGCGTACCCTGTTGATCAGGAAGAACCCGACGGCCGTGGTGAACAGGCAGCACTTCAGGAGATAGTCGACGTCGTAGAAGCTTTGCACTGTGTCGCCGAAGACACCGGCGCGAAAGATCTCGAAGCAATGAACGGTAGGGATATAGAGCGCCAGCCGCTGAGCGCCGCTCGGCAGCCAGGCCACCATGAAGAACATGCCGCCGATGGGCAACGTCAAGTACTGAAATGGCGGAACCAGCTTTTCGACGAACTCGAACCGCTCCGAGCCTGCGGCGAAAACAAGCCCGACCGCGAAAGAGAACCAGGCCATGAACAGCCATCCGGCCAGCAGCAGACCGAGATTCTGATATGGCGGTATGATGTTCGCCAAACGTACGACTGTGTAGACAATAACGAGCGCGACGGTCGTACCGGCAGTTTCCAGAAGCGCGCGTGCGATCAGCGCATCGGCAAGACGTATCTGACGATGGTACATCAAAGGCAGGTTCTGGCGCAGGCACGAAACGGCGTGACCGCTGATATGGCGCCAAAGCGTCAAAGGCATGTAGCCGCTCAGAACGAAGGCTGCGACCGTCAATCCGTGTGCCTCGTGATTAAGCAGCGTCCACATGACCATCACGCCCGTGGTCAGCATCATCGGCTCCAGCGCAAGCCAGAGGAAGCCTATATTCTCTCGACCGTAGCGGATGAGCATTTCGCGCATGATCAGTGCGCCAAGGACACGTCCCTGGATCTTCAATCCGGTAATGAACTGCGAGCTGCCGCGAGCGTTTGCCGATCCCCTATTCACCCGAAATCCTTCCGGTTGCTGGCCCATCTCCGTCAGACGGTAAGTCAACGATACCGGCGAAGGCCGGCAGCTCAATCTTCATTGCGTCGGAGTTGGACAATTACCGTCGGCGGCGTCTCCGCGCCGGACCGCAATGACATGCGATCATCAGAAAGGGCAGACCCATGGCTCTGATAACCCCCGAGACTCAAAACAAGAAACGCGATGCAGAGCAGCGTCCGCGACCTTTGCGCGAAATGATTGCAAGATCGATCGCCGGACCTGCGAAAGCACGAAAGCGCCGCAAGCGCTTTGGGCGTCTGACCGTTTATCTGCTGGCCGTCATGGGGCCTACCCTTGTCGTTGGCGCCTATTATACCTTGATCGCCGCACCGATTTATGTGTCTGAATCCTCCTTCGTCGTCCGCATGGCCGCGCCACCATCCTCCAATCTTTTCGGCTCTCTGTTGCAGAACAGCGGAATAACCCGCTCGCAGGACGACACCTTCTCCGTGCAGGAATACATCCGCTCGCGACAGGCGTTAAAGGAACTTGGCGAGCGGCTTCCGATGCGTACCATTTTCGGCAGCGCGCAGGCGGACCGGTTGATGCGCTTTCCGCGCTTCTGGGAGAATAATAGCGAGGAAGAACTCTACAACTACTATTCAAGTCGAGTCTCCGTCATTCACAACGACACGACGGGCATCACGGTGCTGCGGACGACGGCCTTTCACGCGCAGGATGCGGCGGACCTGAACACCTCATTGCTGGCTCTCGGCGGTGATCTTCTCGACCGGCTCAACAACCGTGCCCGTGGCGATGCAGTTCACTTTGCCGATGGCGAGGTGCAGGACGCGCAGCAGCGGGTCATAGAGGCACAGAGAAACATAACAAACTTCAGAAACAAGGAGCTGATGATCGATCCGAATGCCAGCTCAATGTCGATGATCGATCTCATCAGCAATCTGACCGCCTCCCTCGCCAACACGCGAGCAAGCCTTGCGGAGACCCGCAAGACTGCGCCGGACAGCAATTCCATTCCGTTTCTGACGAGTCAGATCGCGGCGCTGGAGCAGCAGATCGAGAATGAACGAGCCAAAATGGTTGGATCAGACAAGTCGGTCGCGCCCAGAATTGCGGATTATGAAAGTCTCGTCCTGATGCGGGAATTTGCCAACAAGGCGCTCGTTGTCGCCCTCGATGCACTCGATGCGGCCCGAGCCGATGCCCGCCGGCAACAACTCTATCTTGAGGTCGTCGTTCCACCGCAGGTGCCCGACGAGGCAGAGATGCCTTATGCGCTCAAGAACATTACAGTCGTTTTCCTGTCCTTGAGCCTTTGCTATCTGCTGGGCTGGCTTATGCTCACCGCCATTAAAGATCACGAAAGCGGCTAACCTCGCGCGCCAACGCGCCTCACACATGCCATCGGAAACCCTGTCTGGGCAACTTCCTTCGTAATATACCGATTGCGCCTCAATAGTATAAATTGCGACGACATCTCAATATAAAAATATTAATAAAGACAAATTTCAGATTTTTGGCGCCACTACATTGATTTCACAGTTGAAAATAGTGTTTTATTGCAATACTTTCTAAGAAAGTACGGAAAACTGACACCAAGCTAATCCGGCCAACGGGATACAGATCAAACCCAGACGTGATGGTGCATCATATTGATGTGAACAACCGCATCAATGTCAGCAATCCATACGTTTATTTAGGTGCACTATCACATGAAAACGGAAATGGAGTGCATTGTGATCGAAGAGCAATCAAAAACCAGCGATGCAAAGGACGTCATCGTCGCGGCATACAAAGCCCTTTTAGGAAGATATCCTGACAAAAACGGTATGAGTTCTTATCTCGACTTGCTGGTGAGCAACTCAATTTCATATGAAGATCTTATACGGCAAATCAGCACTTCTGATGAATTCAAGACCATACATGGACACATTCACACATATGGTTCCTCCGGCAGAGAGGCAATGGATGTATTTCGACAATTCAGAAAGTATGAGGGTCCGGGACGAGCGGGCTTTGTGACCAACTTCCTCGGTTGCGTTTCCAATGTGAACCATGTCGGTCTTGCAGGCCATTCGGGACTGGTTGAATCATTTCCGTTTCCCGGTAATTTTCATGGTGCCGCCTTGGAATGGATCGCGGTGTTGCGTTCAGTTCTGGACGCTCGGGAACGATTCAGCATGATTGAGCTCGGCGCCGGATGGGCACCTTGGGCGGCAATCGGCTACGTGGCCGCCAAACAGAAAGGTTTAAGCGCTCATGTGACCGCGATCGAAGGGGATCGTGGTCATATCGATTACATTCATCATTCGTTTCGTGAAAACTCCATTCCCGATAGTGACGCCGACGTTATCCATGGGGTCATCGGGGTTGAGGACGGAATAGCCAGGTTCCCTCGGGCAGCGCAGGCCGGGCATGTCTATGGCGCCGCCGCTGCGTTTTCTGGCGAGGGCAATGATGCGGATGCATTCGGGACATTCGTGAGGCACCATGGCGGCCTTGTCGCAGAAATTGAAGATGTCGCATGTTATAGTCTCGCAACGATCCTGAACGGCAGAGGGACCATTGATCTCATCCATTGCGATATTCAAGGCGCCGAAGGAGACCTCTTTGAACGCCATATCGATGTGGTGACGAAGCAGGTGAAGCGCGTATTCATCGGCACGCATTCCGCCGACTTGGACCGGCGCCTCATCAGCTTGTTTCCCAAGCATGGCTGGGTTTGCGAAGGCATCGTTGCCGCAAAGACCAGGGACGATCCGCATGGAGATCCGATGCTGGTTGCGGATGGTGACCAGGTATGGCGCAATCCGGCGTTTTTCTGATCCAAGTCTTAGAGCAATTCCAGAAAAGTGTATGGCGGTTTTCCGTCCGGAATTGCGTATAGATGTCCATACCCACAGTCAGCTTCTTTGCCGCACACTTCTCACGGCGGCCCTCGGCGTACGCGTACGCTCTAACTGCAGAAATCACTTCTTCACGAAAACAAAGATGTTAGTAACATTGTCGATATGGCCAGGCTCTTCATGGAACTCGAATAACCGGCAACCAGTTCTATCGGCCAGCTCCAAGATGGAATGTTGCGGCGTAGAGTGCATCTCCATATCGAGTTTGAAACCACCCTTGAGATAGTTTGCTACTTTGAAGCTGTAGCCATCTTCATGTGTCCTAACGTGTACGATCGCGACTCCGTGAGGCGGCAATCCGGAAAACGCCTTCTCTAGGACAGACAGTGTAACTGGCGGCGGATTATGTTGCAGCACCAGCCGGGAATACCAAAGATCGAAGCCGCGCCCTGGCATGACGTTCTCAGATGTGACTTGGATAAACTCGACATTATTGGCGCCCGAAGATGCAATACGCTTTTTCGCCAATTCAATATGAGGGGCTGAGATGTCCAGCGCGATAACATGCTTGAAGGCCGTAGCCAGCGCAGCCGTCGCACGCCCGACACCACAACCAAATTCAAGGATAGTTTTGAAGTCATTTGGCGATCGGTTCATTCTACGGAGCAGGTCGCGAACCAGGCTCAAATCTCCGACATCGATTGCATAAAATTCAGCCAGATTTTGTTCCAACTGATCTGGCGTGTATTTATCCAAAGATAACACAGACCAATGTGGTGCCTGAGCACCGAATTATGACCAATAGGACGCCGTCTTGGATACCACCTGTTTAAGGGTGGCATGGTCCATGATGGTTTCAATATCGGAGGGCGGAGTATGGGCTAGAAAAGATTTAGTAACCGCCACCGGATTCTTAAATTTATACTCGGGAGATTCCATCAGATGTTGGCGGAATAATTCAACGTCTTCGAATGCCTGGCGATAAATTTCTATAACATCGTTGTTTTCAGGCAATCTGCCCAAGAGATACCGATAGCCGTAGCTCACATCGTCCTTAGAAATTGGCATTTCTTTCGACCTTAAGTTGATGTTTCTTAGTGCACGAGCGGCAACCACCGTTGTTCGTTGTCGGCGTGAGCTGCGGTGGCAATCAGCAGAAATGGAATTGCGTGTAAGATATATCTATAGATGCGGTTTCGCATTTTATGGTCTCCATTGACCAATAGAGGCGACGCCGCCGCTGTTCCGTAGGGTTTACAATTTTGTGATAATAAGAAGAACGGATGTGGCAACAAACCCTTGCATATAGAGTTTGATGTGATCGCGATTATGCATTCCGTACGGCGGATAGTCGAACAAGCGATCTTCGTCGTCGTCGCCTAGCCTTAAGTCCAATGGTGCAACATCAAATCCATTTTCCTCCAGCGTCTTCTTCAGACGCCGCAGGTCTTGACCTCGATAAACCACGTCGACAGCATTATCGATCGTGATCTCGTCAGACAAGCAATTGAACTCCGTTGTATGAACGGCAACGCCGCCTTTTCGAAGCAACTTTGACGATTCTTCTACGAAGTTAATTCCAAGCGCCAAATTCCCTAGATGCTCAAACGAGCAAGAGCTCCAAATAAAGTCGTAACTATCCGGCGTGAACCCCGACAGATCCCGCATATCTGCCGGGTGGAAAGATACTCTGCGTTGGAATAGTTCTTTGCTTAGCAAATAATCTTTATAAAGAGCGTCGAGACCGCTCGCATGCTGATTGGTTCCGGTCCAGTGATCGGCCTCCTCTCCGACAAAAAGATCGGTTGCCTCGATAGTTGCTCCTTGGCTGGCAAAAAGCGACGATAGAGGTTCAGTTCCGACAGCGAAGCCCAGGCCCTTGGAGCCCTCAGTGAGCTTCTTCCTCTCTTGGAGAGCCTGTATTATCGCACACCATTCCCAGAGCTTTCTGTGATGCTTCAGCTCATAACTCCAGTTGGGGTCAATCGCCTTCGCCCATCTTTCGAACCAATCTTCATGGAAGTGCTCATGTCGACAAACCACAGAAGACGGAAGCTGGAATTGATAGAACGTTTCTGTGTCTCCACCCATAAAAACTCTCCAAACACAGCATTAATCTTAGAGACCGAGATACTGATCAATTTCGAAATTGAAGCGAACCAAGCTGGCTAACGGGACGGCGTTAATCAGCTTCGGCTTAGCTGCGATTGGAGCGTTACTTTCTCCAACAAACCCACTCGTTCCAGTGGATCCGCCCCGTCGCAGTACGCAACGGCCGAGAGCCCAAGATGGCATGACCGGTCGCCGGTATCGCCAAATCTGCCTCGCGTCAGCAGATTGACCGTCACCCTCCCGTGCGGCCCGACGATGCCCCCGAACGAAATGTAGGTCGGCCGGTCGACGGGTTGGAATGAGCACGTTTCGCCTCCGGCATCGGTGACAACGACGATGTTCTCGCTGTTGGGCGGGGATTTCACCTCGAGGTAGATGCGCACGCTTTCGCCCTCGGCGAGTTCGCTGTCGAACACAAGCCGGGAGCGGCGGTGGCTTGCCCAAACGCCCCAATCCTCCATGGCGAACCAGCCGGAGTCCCGCGCCGCACGGAAGGTGACTATCCGTCGGCCTTCGGCGGCGATGCGCAACAGTGCCGCGTCGCCACCTTCGATGATTGCGTTGCGCGGCAGGCGACAATTCAAAAGCCCAGGCTGGTCTCCTAGACCCACGCTCATGTCGATCGCCGTCGAGAACAGCTCGGAGCAGAACGCGTCCCACGATTTGGGCACGAAATTCTCTTCGATATCGCGCTGCCAGCTGGCCAGATCGTTGCGATCGGCAATGACCTGCTTGAAGATGTTGTAGCCATCCTCGACGTTGTAGGGATTGATGTAACGCACGAAATGCCCCCCAACCTCGGGCATCGAGGTAGCGTTGGAGGCAATGCAGGGCTTGCGGTAATTCAGACTCTCACCGATGGGCAGGCCAAAGCCTTCGGCAAAGCTCGTATAGGTCGTAAACAGAGAATGCCGGTACAGATATTCCAGCTCGTCGTCCGTGATGTCGTTGAAGATGTAGAGCCAGTCCCCGACATAGCCATGGGTGGCCAGGTGGTGGCGCAGTTCGTCGATCTGCCAACCCCATTTGCCCACCCATACGAGTTTCGGGGCCTTGTCGCCCAGTTCGCGGATCAGGCGTTCCCAGATGCGGATCTGGAACATATGGTTCTTGCGAACCTCGATCGTTGCAACGCAGAGGACATATTCCTCCTCTGCCATGCTAAGGATGTTGGTATTGAGTATCCTGGCCTTCTTCTGTGTCTTGCGCAGCTCCGTGGCAAGCGGAATAGCCTTGACCGGCAACTCGAAGTTGAGGCGCTCCTTGAAATAGGCTCTGATTTCCGATGCGACGAATTGTGAATTCGCCAGAACGAAATCGCATACTGATAATACGTCTATCAGCTGTCTTTGGAACTTGTCGACGGCAGCCTGCTGCACGTATTCGGGATTCCGGATCTGGATGAGATCGTGAATGAATACGCAGAAACGCATGCCTTTTTCACGAAGTTTACGAATGACGTCGTAATGCGGGTAGATCCAGAACGCGCCGGCAACGACGAATATATCGTCCTGCGTGGGCCAAACTTCGAAGCGCGCGTCGAACACGGCGGCAATAGCCTTGTCGACCATGCTGCGATCGACAATCGGCACGTCGAACTGGCGAATGAGCGTTGCAAGTGCTATCGGGCTCGCCGCGAGAATCCGATGCCGGTCATACTCCGGTATCACCGGGATAACGCGGTAATCCTTGAAAATACCCGACTCGATATGAAGAACCAGGTTGGCAACGACGCGTTGAATTCCGCTCAGGCTCTTATTGTGCTGAGCATATTCCATGAGGTCGGTGACGTCGAGCCAGATTGTCTTCACCGCGTTTTCGCTCTCGGCGCTGAAATCGGAGAAGACATCGCCAGCGGCGCCGGCTGACACGAGTTCGATGACGGCATCGTGGTTGCCGGGGTTGCATTCCACCGAGCGCTTGTAGCTTTCGATTGCCTCGCCTGTGCGTCCCATGACCTTCAGCAGGTGCCCGCGCTGCAGGTGAATGTCGGAATCATCCGGACTGAGCTCGAGGGCCTTCTGGTAGCGCTTGGCTGCCTCCCTGTGATTACCCGCTTCCTTCAGGCAGTTTCCGGCCTGAACCCAGATCCCAGTGTCGGCGGGATTGGTCTGCAGATGCTCATCATAGAGGTCGGCCGCTTTCTGCCACAACCTCGAATCCCGCGCGACGTCGGCCTCACGGACGACGTTTCTCATTTCTTCCTTGCTGCGAAATATGTTCATGAAATCTCGCCCGGTTTATTTGGTCAGGTTGATCGTGGCGGATAAGGGGATTTAGGCGATGGTTCTTCGGCGCTCGCAACTCCACCGGTTCTTGCCGGGGACGGATAGGTCTATCCTATCCGTCCCCGGCTGCTGAACCGCTCCTCACTCCGTCGGCGGCCCGAAGGCGGGCCGCAGCAAGGCGGACTTCCTCAAGCGGCGCGGAGCCCCGCGACGTCTTTCTCTGCCGGCGCTACCCAAGGTTGGCCGGCTTCCGCATAGCCGGTCAGGCGCAGGATCACGTGACCCTTGCAATCGGCCCACAACGTGGCCGGCAGCACGAGATGACCATTGGTCCAGGACCAGTGGCAACCTACAGCGAGCTCTTCGGGATGGAGACCGACGAGGCCGTCAAAGGCCACGTCGCGATCCGCCCTGAGGCCATCGAAGATGCGAAGGCTCTCCAACCGCACGCCGAGCGCACGGACTTCCCGACCGGGAGAGAATGTCCGCGACACCAGGCTCGCCGTCTCAGCGGAGGCCGGGAAGATGAACCGGGCGACGTCGCCGTCGATCTGCCCCTCCACGCGTTTGCCGTCGACCAGCATATGCAGGTCCATATCCGCGGCACGACTCCAGCCGAGTGCCTCGGCCCGAGTGATCAAACGCTCGCGGATCGCCTCGACCAGGACACCTCGGTCGACGAAGGGGCGACCATAACGGGTCAGGCTCTCGGTCACGCGCTGAGCGGCATCGACCTCGACGAGGCGACCATAGGCCCTCCCGAAGAAGGCGCGGTTGCCCACTTCCATGTAGCTCTCGCAGCCTAGGCCCTCGGCCATCAGCACATCATGGCTTTCCAGCTCCACGTGCCAATAAGTGACCTCGGGCCACTCCTCGCGGACGATGGTCGCACCGTTGGCCAACTCGCCGATCGGCACGAACACTTCGCCCATCAGGTCCACGCATACCGCATGGCCGCCGGACAGCAGCAAATCGCGAGCGGGCAGGTTATCGCCGAAGGCGCCTGCGCGAACCCGGATCGGCCACTCGTTGCGTACTGGCCGCTCGACCAGCTTGCTGCCGATCCAGATGATCGGACGGGTTTCGCCGGTCGCCGTGATCGCCAAGTCGCCGACCTTCAGATCTTCCACGGCGACTTCACCGCGTACGGTCAGAATCCGCGTCCCCGAGACAAAGCAGGGTGTTGCCACCGGAGTAATGTCTATCGCCCCACCATTCGCGGTGATTGTCAGCGGACCTGCCTGGCCCGCTACGAAGGTGCCAGTCGTGAAATTGGTGCCGGCAACGGTGACATTTCCGAGCGGATTGTTGCTGCTGTCGAAAAGGTTGATCGTCTGCGAGCCGCCGCTCGTGGTGATGGAGTAGTGATCGATCGATCCCGCCAGCCCCTGAAATTCAATCTTGTCCGTCGCGGCATTGAAACCATTGATGGTCGTGGACGAAAGATTAAGAACAGCGCCGCCGGCGTTCGCGATGAAGGTGCCGCCGCCGGCTCCGAAACTGATGTTCGTGCCGTTCAGCGCGCTTAACAGAGCCGTCCCGTTGGTGAACGTGCCACCATTCTCGAGATTGACATTCAGGCCGCTCAGCGCCCCGGCAAGCGACCCGCCAGCGGCGGTGGCGGTGCCCCCGTCAACGACTAGGTTCATGCCGCTCAGCAGGCTAATGCCCGAATTGATGGTAGCGTTGCCGCCCACATAAACCGTGGACGTGCCCAATAACGCAGCGGTAATGTTGACGGTTGCCGTCTCGTTGGGAGCCACCACATAATTCGTGTTCCCGAGAACCGAGAGGATAGACAGCGAATTGGTGCCATTAACAGGCGTCGCGACATTGCCTGGCGCGATATTGGTTACCGTCGTTGTCGAAGAGTCCGGGTTGGTGATGGTGAGGTTATAATTTGCACCTATCCCGCCTACTCCAGGGTTATAGGTCAGACTATACTGTACGCCACTCGCAGTGGTAGCACTATAATTGCCTTCCGCCATGTCTCTTGCTCCGTTAAAGTAAACGAGTTTAGAACTAGTCTATGCTCACCCTCATCGCGTGGGACGATGGAGCTTCGGTTCGCCCTTCGCACATCCCTTCCCAACGCCGCAACGCGAGCAACTTCAGACCATGCAAAGACCACCGGTAGTGTTGTCCAGGTAATCCAGCCCCTGCCACACCGTTCCCGTCACAACAGTATAAAACGCGACAAAATCTCTATAATCATAGTCTAGTAGAGCCATTTAGATTTCTCAGGAGCGTAGTTGGCTTCGCAAAGCGAAGCGTGATCACGCTTCCTCATAGTCTGGTGCTGCGAAATAGTTACGGCATCCGTTTGAGATGGAGAGTTGGAGTATTCGCAGCTTTTCTCAGCAGCGCTTTGAGGTTTGAGAATGCGTTCTCGTTCGCTTTGAAATGCGTCCGTACAGCGCGAGCTACTCCAATGCCCTCGATCATTTCGCGACTCCTGAAACCTCGTCGCCGACGAGATTGTCCGTAGCGACTAGGTCACCGAAATCCGCCTATTTTGGTGACGACTGATTGCTCTCAACCAAAGCTCGCTCTTTGATCGGATTGGCATCGAGTATTTAGTCGAAATAGCCTTGCCTTGTTGCGCATTTCTTCCATCAGGATGCTTCGGCCTCCCGAACGCGATAACCCATGTCCACTGCCCGCCTTTCAATAGACATCCGGGCTTGCTGGAGCACCTTACCGGCATAGACAGGTGGATAGCACCAATCATTCCAGGTGCGCATGGCCGTGCTCGCAAAGGAACCGAACCGCAATACACCGGGCTCGACAAAGGACATACGACCACCGAGAGCAAGATAAGTGTCAGTCGGGGTGCCTTCGGCAAGAATGATCGAATGCTGTTCGAGTTCGACATGGTAATACTCGAACGGCATCAGCGTCGCCTCCTGAGTGATCGTCGTACCGTTGAGGAGGAGCTTTGCTGGAATCAGCGATTCCTCCAAAAACATGCAACGGTCCGGCGATACATACAGATCCCGGGAGGGGACGTTTTCCGCAAGGGCGCCCGCCTGTATGCGAACCGGAAGGGTATCGCGTGGTTTGTCGATCGCCTTTGGATCGATCCGGCGCCGTCCGACCCATCTGATTTCCGCAACGCCCTTGTGGGTGACCACAAGATCGCCGACCCGCAAATCCTCAACCGGCACATCTCCCTCCGCCGTGCGGATGAGCGTGCCGCGCAGGAAGCAACTCGTAAACGTCAGTGTGTCGGTGTTCGGATCGTAAGTGTAGGTGACATCGGCCGGTATGCTATAGGAACCGAACGGTATCGTATTCAACAAGCCGCCGAAGAAGGTGAGTGTATTGCCGGATTGGGAAACAACGTTCGAGCCTACGACTTCAATCCTGTCTCCCGATTGAACATTCACGACGTTCGGCGGAGTCGAGAGGTTCAAGCTGATGCTGCCGGTGGTGTACGCGAACAGCCCGCTACCGTTTGCATTGGCAAAATCCACGGTAACACCGTTCAAAAGATCAACAGTAAGTAGGCCTGACTCCACCGTAATACTCGAATTGGCACCTATTGTGTAAGTATAGGTCGAAGCGGCCGCGACATTTACGAGGTCGGCATCGATGGTCACACTCGCACCGTTGATCGCTCCGATCGTCGTGTTTGAAGCCGCACCGATGCCCACGATACTGCTGATTTCGACGTTCACGCCATCAACGATAACCGTACCGTTGGCAACCAGATTGAGCTGTATGGTGTCGGAGGGAGCGCCGGCGTTGCTACTATCAATCCTGGTCGTGCCGTTGTTGATTAGGTTGATGCCAATCAAAGCCATGTTATTATCCTCTGCAACAGATTAACATGTTGTCTTTCAAGGCAAAATTTACAGTCAGAACTTGTAGTTCAAACCTACTCGAATGGCATGGAAATCGAGGCTGGCTTTGGAGTTGAAAGCATCCCCGCCCATGTTACTGCTGCCAAAATCGACATACTGATATTCGAGTTTCGCGGTCACATGATCGGTGAAGGCGTGCTCGATGCCGGCGCCTACCGTCCAGCCGGCTTTGGTCTTATCGTCGTCAAAACTAGCACCGCCGAGTGCGCCTTTGTAATTGACATGACCATAGGCGAGACCACCGGTACCGTAGAACAAGGTATTGTCAAAGGCGTAACCGATGCGGGGGCGGAGAGTGCCGTACCAGTCGATCTTGGAAGACGCGCTTGCGGTACCATTATTGAAGGAGTCGCTAATGTCGGCGCCCTGGAAATCCGCTTCGAGGCCAACTACCCAGTTAGGGTCGAACTGGTAGTTGTAGCCGATTTGACCACCACCGAGAAAACCGGACCCGTCGAGCTTGCCATATCTGCCGAGGTAATTTCCGAAGGAATGGAAACCGACATCGTCGCTACCTCCGAAACCGCCGCCGGCGTTCACACCGACGTAGAAGCCCGTCCACGAGAATGTCGGCGCCACATCCACGGGAGCCTGAGGCGGCGTGGAGACCGCGAGATCTGCTGCGTAAACAGTACTCCCGGCAACCGTCGCCAACAGGAAGACGGTAGATCCCAAAAACTTGAGCATTCGAAAATTCTCCTCAAAGGAATTCGCGAGATTCAACATGTACTTGCGAAAGTCCACGTTGAGGTCATAATATAGGCGCGATTATATCTGTAAATACGCAGCCAATAATAAATATTATCGAAATGTATTCCTTATTTGTATAACGCTGTCGCATTATGTATTGAGAAGATACGAATTATATACTTTGGAAACAGCCAAGAATGCGGACCCATGGCCGGTCAAACACCGCTGGCTACGAGGACTACCATATGACGTAATGGGATGCGGCCTGTCGCTTTCGATATAGACAGTCGAGGCGCCGTTCTGCAGGTTTCTACCGCTACCGCAGATATAAATCTGCTGCACCGGGAGGCCCGACGGGGCGGACCCCTTCAAGGAACGTCTGGCCTCCCGCGTGCATCAAACCCATCGTTCCGATTCCCTCGTTTTGGAAATACCCGGCCAAACGCGGTCGGCATGTCCTTGCCTCGCCCGTTAACGCGATAGCATTCAAAGCAGGAAAAGAATGGATCTTGCCGCTGTGGCGTTGCGGAACGTGTGGCGTATCGGCGTTAGGCATCGGTTTACCGTGAAACCGGCTTTCCGAGGCCAGGCGCAATCAGGCCTCTCCCGCCGCTTTACGTATAGACGACATGGCGGTGGCGAGCCACATCTTTGGGGCTATCGCAACCGCCAATTTGCGATAGTCGGGAGGCCCGACCGCACTGATTCACGTGTCGATCGGGTCTCCTCGCTTGCAACAGGTAGAGCTTCGTTACCCAATAGCGCCTCATGGCGCAGGCATCAAAAGAGGTCTTGCAGACGCGCGTGGCGGCTGAGCGTTGGCAAGTCGACAAATTTGCTTACGGAGCTACGCGTATACCGGCCGCATCCGCCGCGTTGATGAAAGCCGAACGGACCTGTTCAGGTGAGACCCTGCCTTTGATGCCGTCAACACAGGCTTGCAAGGCTTCTTCAAAAGCGTCGCCGCAACAGATCGGCCATTTCGCCGTCAAATACTCGACGGCTCCTGCGACTGAATCGACGATTTGAAACTCGTCCCCCTCCCGAGGTGCTATTCCGACGGGCTGGAATGCGAGTTCCGAGAGGTCGCTAACGTTGTCCGATGGCAAGGCCTGGTCTTTATAGTCGCCAGCCTCGGACTTTGCGTGCCGCCGCCTCGTGACCAATGTCGCCAGCAAAGTCATATCACGCGCAACTTTCTCCAGCGCCGATATGCTATGTTCTGTCGCGGCCGCCTGACTTGGATCCCTCTCGTCCGCTTGCCGCGACTCCGCCGGCAATGCCAGGGGCTTCTCCATGGTCGCCGGAGGGCTGGAAGTTCCAGCAGGGATCAAACTAAGAAGCTGCGCATCATTATCGAGATCTACGCCAAAACTCTTGTCATTCCGCCCCATGCCGGTATGCCCCAGTAAGCGCCAATACACTCGTCATACGAAACGTAGGCGCACATCACTATGCTGCATCAACAAAAGCACTACTAATAAAACGTTGTTAGTCGAGCTAGATTAGAACTTTGGAACGAGTTTGACCAGTATCGCTACAGCAGAAAGCGAAATATCTGCAAAACCACGCCGATATCGGCTTATTTTCAATGTATAAATAAGGAGGTTTTCGCTTAAAAGGCCAACATATGACAGCGGCAGATGCCAGCTCTTTTCAGCTCAGCAATCGGCTTCCTCATCTATAGTTGCATATCGCTCTTGAAGTGCCGATTCGCCATCTATGATTGCGACTTGCGGTGCTCCTTGGTTAGAGCAGTCACCGCCGAGAATTTGTAACTAAGCCTGGCGCAGCTATTGCCGGCGCAGGCATGCCAAAGCGCGACGGGCGCATGGCTGGCCTAGAAATCGCCCTAGGGAAATTGAAGGGCGCACCGAAGTGCGCCGCTTGTTCAAACGATGAAGAAAGTCGAAGGCGCGACCTGCAATGCAGCGGCTATTCGTCGGAGCTTTGCGGGGTCAGCGTCGGCGCCGGCCTCAATTTCGACGATCTCCTCGCTGGTGAGGCCACAGGTCTCGGAAAGATCGGCGATCGTGTAGCCAATGGCTTCGCGCGCCTGCCGGACGGCAGCTGCAATTTCACCATGGGGAACGGTGGAAGCCTTTGAACTATCGATATTATTCTGAGTAATGGACATGAAATTTCTCCTTCCAAAGTCCACCGGCGGGATAAATGCCGGGTGAAGGCAGCTATTGCAGCCATGGAGCATCTCGACCGAAACAAATATGGCCGAACGCTGGGTCAATATAGGCATCAATGCGGCGTAGACAAGCGCGTAAGCGCATAGCTGCCTATATCCTGGCTCGCGGCTCGCCGCGAAGGGCAAAATTCAGACATCGATCAAATTGAGGTGATCAGGCTGGCCGCTTCTTGCCGTTCGGCTTGAGTATTTTGCGCTCCGCCGCGAGCAGGAGCCCCTTAAGCTCCGGCTCTCGCACGCGGCTCGCCGCTTCGATGAAGGAAACCCATTCACAACGGCGCTGGCCGCGCTCAGGAAAATCCTGAAAAACCTGTGCGACGTCAAGTAGATGCGCTGCGACGACGCAAGGAACGTCGCTGCCGTCGGCCAGTTGCTTCAGATAGGTAAAATATCCGAAGGCCTTCTTCTTCACCTTGCCGCCCACGCCAGCTTCCTCGAAAGCCTCGATCGCCGCGACCTCGTGCGGCTTCTTACCCTTCATCGGCCAGCCCTTGGGTATGATCCAGCGCCCGCTTTCCCGGCTCGTCAAGATAAGAACCTCGACAGCCTGCCCTTCCTCTAGTTTTCTGTAGCAGATAGCCGCATACTGCTCGTAGAAGCGACCGTGAAATAACGCGTCGGCGTGGGATGCCAGTTCGGAAAGAAAACTCTCCGAACGCCTTAAGGCCTTCTCCCGCGCTGACGATGCCATGCCGTCAACTACGCGCAATGCCGTAGCGAGCGGATCGCTCGCTTGAAGACCCACAGGCGGACGCTCACCAAAACCATCCGTGTCACGCTCCTCTCCTGCCCGGCGCAAGACCTCATCGATATCAACCCTTGTCACCTTCATGCTCTGAGCCGTTGCAGTGACAGTTTTATGAAGATGGCTGTTGATGATGGGGCCGGCTTGACGCTGGCGGTGGCCGGCGGACCAAGCCGACGCTGAAACCGGAAACGGCCCCGCGGAGCCGTTTCACATTGAAGGGGATCGATAAGAGAGCTATTCGGCCGGCTGCAATGCCGGCATTTCAATGTCCTCGCTTAATTGCCCCGCCATGGCGGCGGCAAACTTCGTCTGGTCGAGTTCGTTCTCCCAGCGCGCGACCACGATCGTTGCGACCGCATTGCCGACGAAGTTTGTGAGGGCGCGGCATTCGGACATGAAACGGTCGATACCAAGGATCAAGGCCATGCCGGCGATCGGCACCGAGGGCACGACAGCAAGCGTCGCGGCAAGGGTAATGAACCCGGCGCCAGTGATACCGGCAGCGCCTTTCGAGCTCAGCATGGCCACCAGCAGCAGAAGAATCTGGTCGCCGAGCGACAGCGGCGTATCGGTCGCCTGGGCAATGAAGAGTGCCGCCAGCGTCATATAGATGTTGGTGCCATCGAGATTGAAGGAATAGCCCGTCGGGATGACAAGACCCACGACCGAGCGTTTGCAGCCGGCGCGCTCCATCTTGTTCATCAGGCCGGGCAATGCGGCTTCCGATGAAGACGTGCCGAGCACCAGCAACAATTCTTCCTTGATGTAACGGATCAGCGCCAGGATCGAGAAACCGTTGTAGCGGGCGACGGCGCCGAGCACCACGAGCACGAACAGCAGCGATGTGGCGTAGAAAGTCCCGATCAGGAAGGCCAGATTTGCGATCGTGCCGATGCCATATTTACCGATGGTAAAGGCCATGGCTCCAAAGGCGCCGATGGGCGCAAACTTCATCAGCAGCGCGACCATACGGAAGATCGGTGTCGTCAGCGCCTGCAGAAAATCGGTGACCGGGCGGCCGCGCTCGCCTGCTGCACCAAGCGCTATGCCGAAGATGACCGAGAAGAACAGTACCTGAAGGATATCGCCCTTGGCGAAAGCACCGACGATCGTGTCCGGGATGATGTTCGTCAGGAAGCCGACGACGGAGGCGTCATGCGCTTGCGCCGCGTAGTTGTTGACGGCCTTCGTGTCCAGCGTCGCCGGATTGATGTGCATGCCGGCGCCCGGCTGGACGACGTTCGAGACAATGAGGCCGACGATCAGCGCCAGCGTCGAGAAGGTCAGGAAGTAGATGAACGACTTGCCGACAACGCGGCCGAACTTCTTGAGATCCGACATCCCGGCGATACCGGTGGTGACCGTCAGGAAGATGACCGGCGCGATGACCATGCGCACGAGCTTGATAAAAGCATCGCCGAGCGGCTGGAGCGAAGCGCCGAACTGCGGATAGTAATGACCAAGCAGGATGCCGGCAGCAATGGCGGTGAGAACCTGCACATAGAGATGCCGGTAGAAAGGAAGTTTGCCGCGCGTTTCGGCGGCAGCGATGGGAGCAATCATGATGTCCTCCGTTAAGCCCAACCGATCTCTCGGCCCTCCGGGCGACGACTAGAATTCAACAGCCTCCGACTGTTCCACCTTCCTTTGCAACGAGCGTGCCAATCTCGAAGATTCAGATTAACTACATGATTTAATTTGATTTATAGTTTTCCCGACAACGCTCTCAGCAACAAATGTGCGATATTCCGCACAGATTGATTTGCGGATCGAGCGAGAATATGCACAATGCGCCCATGGCGAAGCGACCGGTGAGTGAACGATTTTTGACGCCAGAGCAGTTGGGGCGACGATCCCGGCGGGTCTGGCTTGCCTTCGCGATGCTATCGGCCGCCATCGTCGCGGCCGCCCTGTACGGCGCCAGCTTTTACGGGCGCCTGACGGCCATCGAAGCGTTGCAGCGACAGGGACACACGGATGCGAACCTCAAGGTCGCCCTCTTGCGGGCGGTGCTGGAGCGCCCGCGGGCGCTGCCTTTGCTGCTGGCAGACGATCAACAGGTGCGCGATGCGCTTGCGGAGCGACAGGCCGATGCCGTAATCGCGCTCGACCGCAAGCTGGAAAGCCTGGTCTCCGGCACGAGCGCAGCGGTTCTCTATGTCGTCGGCAAGGACGGCATCGCGATCGCCTCGAGCAATTGGCGGGAGCCGCTGAGCTTCGTCGGCAACGACTATTCGTTTCGTGATTACTTCCGCAAGGCCATGGAGGCGGGAACGGCCGAGCATTATGCGCTTGGCACGGTCAGCAATCGCCCCGGCCTCTATATTTCCCGCCGCGTCGGCGATGCCGGCTCCGCCTTAGGCGTCGTCGTGGTCAAGATGGAGTTCGATCAGCTGGAGGCGGATTGGAGCGAAAGCGGCCGCCCAGCCTACGTTACCGACGAGCGTGGTGTCGTCCTGATCACCAACCTGCCCTCGTGGCGTTTCATGACAACTGCACCCCTTTCTCGCGAAGACGCTGATGTCATTCGCAAGAGCCTGCAGTTCGGCGCAGCTCCCCTCTCGCCCCTGCCGATCAGCCGCCCGGAGGTGATCGGCCCTGATACGACGATCGTCCGGGCCGTTTTGCCCGGCAGCAGCGCCGATGAATACTTGCGACTAACGACTGCAGTCCCGTCAACGCCGTGGCAACTAGGCTATCTCATACCAACAGGTCCGGCCGTTACAACGTCCATGCGGGAGATGCGCTTTCTCACCTTGACGGTGCTGTTGCCGATCCTTGTCTTCGCTGCCTTCCTTCTTCGCAGGCGTCACGTCTCCGCCATGCAGATCGCTGTCAGCAGGATCGCCCGCGAGGAGTTGGAGCGGCGTGTGCTTGAGCGTACCGATGACCTTAGCCGCGCCCGCGATCGTCTGGAGGCGGAGATTGCCGACCATCGCGCGACGGAAGAGAAGCTCCAGGGCGTTCAGCAGGATCTCGTCCAGGCCAACCGTCTCGCCATCCTCGGCCAGGTCGCCGCTGGCGTTGCCCATGAGATCAATCAACCGCTCGCAACGATCCGTGCCTATGCCGAGAATGCCGGTATCTTCCTCGAACGGCAGCAGATCGATCCTGTCAGGGATAACCTGTCCGCCATAACCGGATTGACGGAACGGATCGGGACGATCACCGATGAACTGAAGGCCTTTGCCCGCAAAGGTCGAACGGCACCTGAACCGGTGGAGCTCAAAGCCGTCATCGAGGGCGCTGTTGTTCTGCTCAGGAGCCGGTTCGCCGGCCGCCTCGATGCTCTCAAAATCGAGCTGCCGCCATCGGGGCTCAATGTCGTCGGCACGAGAATCCGGCTTGAGCAAGTTCTGATCAACCTGTTTCAAAACGCACTCGAAGCCCTTGACGGTCGAGATGGCGCGAGGGTCGAGGTTTCAGTGCGGGAAATGACCGATGACGTCGAGATCATTGTCTCCGATAACGGACCCGGCATTCCCGATACAATTCTCGACTCGCTCTTCACGCCGTTCAACACCTCGAAGGAAAAGGGCCTTGGGCTTGGTCTCGTCATTTCCAAGGATATCGTCGTCGACTACGGCGGCCGGATCGAGGTGGAGAGCAGCAGTGGCGGCACCCGTTTCACCATTCACCTGCGCAAGGCAACGACATGAACGACAGTTCCCCGGTCTTCCTCATCGATGATGACAAGGATCTGCTCAAGGCGACGAAGCAGACGCTTGAACTGGCCGGCTTTGTCGTCTCGGCTTTCTCTTCGGCGAGCGATGCGCTCAATGCTCTCGATGCAGACTTTGCCGGGGTTGTCGTCTCCGATATCCGCATGCCGCAAATGGATGGGCAACAGCTCTTCTTCCGCGTCAAGGACCGCGACGTCGACATGCCCGTGATCCTGATGACCGGCCATGGCGACATTCCGATGGCGGTGCAGGCAATCCAGGACGGCGCATATGATTTCATCGCCAAGCCTTTTGCGACTGACCGGCTGGTTCAAAGCGTGCGGCGCGCCGCCGAGAAGCGCCGGCTCGTTCTCGAAAACCGTTCGCTCCGTCTCGCGGCCGAACAGGCACAGGGCGATCTGCCGCTCATCGGCCAGACGCCTGCCATGGAACGCCTGCGGCACACCTTGCGGCAGATCGCCGATACGGATGTCGATGTGCTGGTGACGGGAGAAACGGGAAGCGGCAAGGAAGTGGTGGCAAGCCTGTTGCATCGCTGGAGCCGCCGGGCGAAGGGCAATTTCGTCGCATTGAATTGCGGCGCCCTCCCCGAGACCGTCATCGAAAGCGAACTCTTCGGCCATGAGCCCGGTGCATTCACCGGTGCGCAGAAGAAGCGGGTCGGCCGCATCGAACATGCGAGCGCAGGAACCCTGTTTCTCGACGAAATCGAGAGCATGCCGCCGTCGATCCAGGTGCAGATGCTGCGCGTTCTGGAAATGCGCGAGGTGACGCCGCTCGGTACGAACGAGGTTCGGCCCGTCGATCTGCGCGTGGTGGCTGCGGCGAAGGTGGATCTGGGCGATCCTGCCCAGCGCGGCGATTTTCGCGAGGACCTCTATTATCGTCTGAACGTCGTTACCCTCTCCATCCCGCCGCTACGCGAAAGGCGCGGCGATATCCCCTTACTGTTCAGCTATTTCGCGAAGCGTGCCGCCAGCCGTTTTAAACGTGACGTTCCGGCCATATCCGGCGCGGTGCACCTCCATTTGCAGCAGCACGATTGGCCGGGAAATGTGCGCGAACTCTCGCATTTCGCGGAGCGCCTGGTGCTCGGCCTCGGTGCGGCGGCGATGCAGGAACCTCCCGACAGGCCAGCCACTGACGGAACACTGCCGCTGCCCGCCCGGATCGAGCGCTATGAGGCCGAACTCATCCGCGAGACGTTGTCGCAAAACCATGGCGACGTCCGCCGCACCATCGAGGCGCTGGGCATTCCCCGCAAGACCTTCTACGACAAGCTGCAGCGCCACGGCATCGTCCGCGGCGAGTTCACCGGACCAGAGGGGAGTGATCGTCGAGGGTCCTAGATGGGCGGTCTAAAACGAAAACTCGCGGCCTTTCAGCCGCGAGCATCTTTGGATCAAGGCAAGCCTCCACAGCGTTTCCGCTTTTCTTAGAATCGCGGAAGCGCCCCACCTTCTTGTTTTTCTCGCATTCCGGTCGGAAAACCGCTGCGCACTTTTCCTGGGAATGCTCTGAGCGTCAGCCGGCGGTTTCGATTTTGTCTTGCGTCTTCGTGTCGAAATCGCTGGCATCATGACGCTCGCGCAGCTGCTCGGACGGATCTCCGGACATGCGGTTGACCATGCGGCCGCGCTTTACGGCCGGGCGCGAGTAGATGAGATCAGCCCAGCGCTGCACGTTCTTATAATCCTGCACCTGCAGGAATTCGCCCGCACCATACTGCCATCCCTTGGCGAGGCCGCCATACCAGGGCCAGATGGCAATATCCGCGATCGTGTATTCGCTGCCCGCAATATACTCGCTTTCCGCCAGGCGACGATCGAGCACGTCGAGCTCGCGCTTCACTTCCATCGCAAAGCGATCGATCGCATATTCGATCTTCGTCGGTGCATAGGCGTAGAAATGGCCAAAACCGCCGCCGAGATAAGGCGCGCTTCCCATCTGCCAGAACAGCCAGGACAGGCACTCGGCGCGGGCGGGCTGTTCCGTCGGCAGGAAAGCGCCGAACTTTTCGGCGAGATAGGTGAGGATCGAGCCGGATTCGAACACGCGGATCGGCTTAGGGCCGCTGCGATCCAGCAGAGCCGGAATCTTCGAATTGGGATTGACCTCGACAAAGCCGCTACCAAACTGGTCGCCGTCGCCGATCTTGATCAGCCAGGCGTCATAGTCGGCGCCGCTGTGGCCGAGCGCCAACAACTCCTCAAGCATGATGGTGACCTTGACGCCATTCGGCGTGCCCAGCGAATAAAGCTGAAGGGGATGACGACCGACGGGCAGTTCTTTCTCATGAGTCGGTCCGGCGATCGGGCGGTTGATGTTGGCGAACTGGCCGCCATTGGCTTTGTTCCAGGTCCAGATCTTCGGCGGCGTGTATTCGGCAGAACCGGTCATAGGCATCCTCCTTTTGGGGTGAATCAGATTTGGGAGCGATCTTCGATGTAGCGCGCTACGCTCGTCGCACATAGGGACGCCCGTTCATTTTTACGAGAGCCACCGCACTGCTTTTCCAAAGCTCTTGGCTGAAACGAAAAAAGCCTGCCGCGGGAGGAGGTGCGGCAGGCTTTCGGCAATAGTTGAACAGCGCTCGGGAGGAGGAATAGCGCTGTTCGAGCAGACGACCCTGGGAGGAGGAGTGGGCGTCTGCAAAGCGAAGGATGCGGGAGGAGGTGCATCACTTCGATGACCTGAACATCGCAGTCTTTTGCTCAGTGGATAGGCATTTCTTTGCACGACAGCTATGCGTTATGCGAAAACCGGCACGCTCGACTGAAGCGCATTTTAGCAACGAGCCCAGTTGAGACCGTCACGCGGACAAAACAAAAGCGCCTGCTCAGGAGAAAGCAGGCGCCAAAAAAATGCAGTTGATCACTTAGCCGTGGCTGCTATCAGCCAGCAATGGCTGCGCGGGCGACATTGCGGATTTCGCCGCGCTCGATGCCGAGATCATGCAGTTCGCGCGTGGTCATACGACCCAGTTCAGCGACCGTCTGACGGTACTTGCGCCAGTTGTTGAAAGAGCGTGCTACGTTCATGATGATCCCCTTTCCATGGGCATTCGAAGCTGAGCTGCCGTGCTTGGCGCTTCGTTCGCTTCGATGAGAAATATATAGCTTAAGCCCCTCGCTTTTTGCAGAGCCAAGGCGTCACTGCACCCATGCGCCAGATGCATGGATCATTCAGACAATCAGCCACCTTGTTCCGGGTGATCGGCGGCGGCCCTCGCGATTTGCTGATGACAGGGCAGCCATTGTCTGCGACAAGGGAAGGATTGAGAGACAGGGGCGTCCACCGTATGGCGGGCTGAGAAGTACCCTTTGAACCTGAACCAGATCATGCTGGCGGAGGGAGTCGCTCGGGGCTTTGCAACATGCTCGTGCCCCTATGCGCCTCGCCCGCCTGAAAAGGGGCGATATGCAAGACCAAATCAATCTCGGAGCTCTGCTCGACACCATGCGCCGGAGCCCGCCGCTGGTGCAATGCATCACCAATTTCGTAGCAATGAATATCGCCGCCAACGTGATGCTTGCCGCCGGCGCCTCACCCGCCATGGTCCATGCCGAAGAAGAAGCCGGCGAGTTCGCCGCCATCTCCGGAGCGCTCACGATCAACATCGGTACGCTCTCGGCCGGCTGGCTCGCGGGCATGCTTGCGGCCGCACGTTCGGCAAATCAGGCAGGCAAGCCCTGGGTTCTCGATCCGGTGGCGCATTATGCAACCGGATTCCGCCGTGGGGCAGTCACGCAATTGCTTGAGTTGCGGCCGACGATCATCCGTGGCAACGCCTCTGAAATCATAGCCCTTACCGGTGGCAATAGCCGCGGTCAGGGCGTCGACAGCCGCGATCCTGTCGACATGGCAGAGGATTCGGCGAGACAGCTCGCCAGCCGGCATGGATGCGTGGTCGCAGTGACCGGTGCGACCGACTTCGTGACCGATGGCCACAAGGCGCAACGCATAGAAGGCGGGTCGCCGCTGATGCCCCGGATTACCGCACTCGGCTGCTCGTTGACCTGCCTTGTCGGAGCTTTCGCCGCAACCGCACCCGACAACCCGTTCGACGCGACGGTCGCCGCCCTCGCCGTCTTTGGCGTTGCAGGAGAGCAGGCTGGATCTGTTGCTGATGGCCCGGGTTCCTTCTCCTGGCGCTTTCTCGACGCGCTGGCCGCCCTTGACGCGGAGACGCTCACTACCAAGGCGAGGATCGTCGCAGCATGAAAAATTTCGACCTCTCCCTTTATCTCGTTCTCGACCCTGTGCTCTGCGCTGATATCGGCATGATCGAAACAGCACGCGCTGCCGTTGCCGGCGGCGCAACGATCGTCCAGCTGCGCGACAAACACGCCTCGACAACAACCATGATCGAGACGGGGCTCGCCCTCAAACAGGTGCTCGCCGGAAGCGGCACGCGCCTCATTGTCAATGACGATGTCGAGGCAGCCATCGCAATTGGCGCGGATGGCCTGCATATCGGGCAGGAAGATCTGAACGCCCAGGACGCCCGCCGCATGATCGGCCCCGACATGATCCTCGGCCTTTCTGTAGAGACCGAGGCTCTCGCCTCGGCAATCGACGCCGAAATCGTCGACTACGCCGGCATAGGCCCGGTCTTTGCGACACCGACCAAGCCGGATCACAAGCAGCCGATCGGCTTTGACGGTCTTGCCCGGATCATCAAGCTTTGCCCAGTTCCGACGGTCGCTATCGGTGGCCTGAAAGCCAACCACGTTGCTGAGGCGCTGACGGCAGGCGCGGAAGGAGTCGCGATGGTTTCGGCCATCTGCGGTCAGCCCGATCCGAAGGCTGCGACAATCCTCATCGCCAATGCCATCAAGGAGGCCCGCAAATGATCCGCAATGTCCTGTCCATCGCCGGTTCCGATCCTTCCGGCGGCGCCGGTATTCAGGCCGATCTCAAAACATTCTCGGCTCTCGGCGTTTACGGAATGGCAGCCCTGACGGCGTTGACGGCGCAGAATACGCAGGGCGTTTCCGGAGTTCATCCGGTGCCTCCCGCATTCGTCGGCGATCAGATCGAGGCGATCTTTGCCGAGATACGCGTGGATGCCGTCAAGATCGGCATGATCGCAAATGCAGCGATTGCAGCCGTCGCTGCCGACATTTTGAAGCGGCATCCCGATGTTCCGGTTGTGCTAGATCCCGTGATGATCGCCAAGGGCGGCGCGGCTCTTCTTGCGGCCGATGCCGTCGACGTCCTGAGCCGTCGATTGCTGCCGCTTGCGACCGTCGTGACGCCGAACCTGCCGGAGGCAGCCTCCCTGCTGCACGAGGTCGAAGCAACGAGCCGGGAGGATATGGCGCGCCAGGCACTCGCGCTCTCAAAGCTCGGTCCCGTCGCCGTGCTCGTCAAGGGTGGCCATCTCAACGGCAACGAGAGCCCCGACGTGCTGGCAAGTGGCGGAAACGTCACCTGGTTCGAGGCCGATCGGCTGCCGACCAAGAACACGCATGGAACCGGATGCACCCTTTCCAGTGCGATTGCTGCCGAGATCGCCAAAGGCTCGCCGCTTCCGCAAGCCATTGCCTCGGCCAAGGACTATCTCGCCCGGGCGGTCGCCGCTGCGGGCCAGCTTTCGGTCGGTAGCGGCCATGGCCCCGTACAGCATTTCCATGCGCTATGGGCAGACAATGAAGGAGTAAGGAAATGAGCCTGCCAATCAAGGACCAGATCGTCATCGTCTCAGGCGCGGGACGCGGTTTCGGCGCCGCAATCGCCACGGCCTTCGCTCGCGAAGGTGCCAAGATTGCGATCAACTATCGAGCAAGCCGCCAACAGGCAGAAGCCCTTGCCGAGAAGCTTGGCAGCGGCGCAAAAGCCTTTCAGGCAGATATGCGCAGTCTTGCCGAAACGGAGCGGCTCGTCGAAGAGGTGACGGCTCATTTCGGCGCACCGACGACGGTGGTGCATAACGCCCTTGCCGATTTCAGCTTCAACGGCGATGCTCGTTCGAAATTGGACGCATTGAGCTGGTCCGAGATGACGACGCAGCTCGAGACGGCCCTCCAGGGTGCGCTCAACCTCTTCCAGGCGGCGCGGCCGGCGATGGAACGCGCGGCATTTGGCCGGATCGTCACGATCGGCACTAACCTCTTCCAGAACCCGGTCGTGCCGTATCACGATTACACGGCGGCAAAGGCGGCGTTGTTGTCGCTGACGCGCACGGCTGCAGCCGAACTCGGGCCGCTCGGCATTACGGTCAACATGGTCTCGGGCGGGCTGCTGCGCACGACGGATGCCAGCAGTGCCACCCCGGAGGCAGTGTTCGACATCATCGCCGCCAATACGCCTCTTCGCCGCGTCACGACTCCGGAAGAAGCTGCTGACGCGGTCCTGTTCTTCGCAAGTCCCTGGGCTCGTGCCGTTACCGGGCAGAACCTCATCGTCGATGGCGGGCTAGTCTTCGGCTAATACAAAAAATGGAAAGGCGCCGACCATCGGTCGACGCCTTTCTCCTGATTTCCTGGTCCGATATGAATTTCGAGGCTCAGGCCCACCCCATGGTCAGCACACCAAAGAGGATGACCACACCCAGGACGACACGGTAGACCACGAAGGGCCAGGTGGAGAAGCGCTCCAGGAAGCGCATCAGCCCCCAGATCGTGATGAAGGACGAGATGCTGCCGACGATCAGTCCGACGATGAGAATGGACCAGGCTTCCATCGGAATGTGAGCCTTGTAGAGCGTGAACAATTCCTTCAGGCCGGCAAGCGCAATCGCCGGCAATCCCAGCAGGAACGAGAAGCGGGCCGCCTCCTCGCGTTTCAGACCGAGGAAAAGTGCGCCGGTCAAGGTGGAGCCGGAGCGCGAAACGCCCGGCACGAGCGCGCCGACCTGGGTGATGCCGACGAAGAGCGCATCGACCAGTGTCATCTGCTCAATGTTCTTTCTGTGGCGGCTATACAATTCGGCAACGGCCAACAGCACGCCCATGACGACGCAGGCGATGCCGATGACCCACAGGCTGCGGAATGACGTGCCGCACGCGTTGAGCGACGATGACAGCAACAGGCCGACGATGACGATGGGGATTGTTGCGATGATGATGGCGATGGCAAGCCGCATGGCGGGTGAGCCCCAATCCCTGCGTTTGATGGCATCGAGCGAGCCGAAGGTAACGTAGCGCACATCGCTCCAGAAATAGGAAATGATTGCTGCGAGTGCGGCGAGCTGCATTGCAGCCGAAAACGCCGAGCCGGGATCCTGCCAGCCAAGCAGGGCTGGCACGAGGCGCATATGCGCGGTGGAGGAGACAGGCAGGAGTTCCGTCAAACCCTGCACAACTCCCAGAACGGCAATTTTGGCATAGCCCAGGGCGACAAAGCCCGTGTCCACGCCTTGCGTACAAACATCAGCCACGTTTCGAAATCCTCGGTTCTCTTGGGGGCTCTGCACCGGAACGGTGCGATGAACTTCGCTGCGAAACAGTTGTCGGACGAGAGATCGGCAGGCGCTATCGCACGCTTTGCCGGTCTCTCGCCCGGAATCGAGGCGGACCATAATTGCGCAGGCTGAACTCTATCTGAAATTGTCGGTGCAGTTTTCCAAGATTCGGAAGACGTGGCGCTCCGGGCAGGATCGGCGGGATTATCGGATTGGTCGCAAGCGGATGATCGCGCAGGATACAGCATAGGACCTTCGTCCCACCTACGAATGTCACGCCATGCTGGAGATCGGGAAGCTTATTCGGCAGACAAGGCGCCGGTCGTGCGCCTGCTCGCGTCAAGAGCGATCAGCGCGATGCGCGCTTCTGAGTATCGCCCATCACCGAGAAAACGCGCTTGATGAATGCCTCGCCGTCGAACTGCCGCGCGGCGCCTTCAGTCACATGTTCCGGACGATCGAAGATAAATGCCTCAAGGTTGACGATCGGCAACTTCAGCCGGGTTCGCACCTCCCCGATCATTGCCGTGTGGGTAACGACGACCTGACAACCGTTCGGCTCGAACCATTCCTGAATTCCGTTGGACGGTATAGCGGTTACCGACAGACCGCGCTCCGAAAGGACCGAGCCTATACGGGTGGCCGCCTGCTGATTGTCGAGGCATATCAGGACGTCGGTCTGCGAAGGGGATGGCGAATCGTCTGAATGCATCAAGCAGCCTCTCGTTCGAGATGACGCAATATACCGATTCGGACGTAACGCAGTGTTATAAGTTGTTACATTTTGTTTCAGGAAAATGACGGATTAAGCCGGCGTGAATTTGCGAGAAATTACCTCTTAAATCAGTTAGGGAAATTTCGGCAACGAATTGAAATTACGAAATAAATAAGAAACTGATCTTCAACAACGGCAATTGGAACCGTGTTAAAGAGTATGATCGCGACGTAATATAGCTGTCGTGATTATGTGCATCGCAGTTCCAGCATGCAGCAACGCCACGAAACACGACCGGCTCATAACAAGGAGCAATAGCGCAGTGCGTCGTAAATGGCGGCGTGGATATTGCGGCTCGATATAGCATCGCCGATGCGGATCAGATCGAAAGCGCCCGTCGCATTCTTCTCCGGCAAAGGTGCCCTACGCGCAATCAGGGCCGGATAGTCGACAGCTCCGAAATTGCGCGAGAGCGGCTTTAGCTCAAGATAAAGCTCATCGTTCGCCATCGTTCCATGCTCGACCACGACCTGGGACACGCGGCGTTCCCATTGCGTCTGCTCGGAAAAATCGGATCCCAGCACCGCCACCAGTGCATTGCCGTCGCGCCGCACCGATTTCAACCGGGTATTGATGGTGACCCGCACATTCTTTTCCGCAAAGCTCTTCGCGTAGGGCACATGGTTCATGCCACCCATTTCAGGGGCAAAGAAACGCTCCGGCGAGACCAGCTCCAGCTCGGCACCGCTATTGGCAATGACTTCGGCTGCCGACATGCCAGGATGTCCGCCATTGTCGTCATAGAGCAGAACCTGGCCCTCGGGCTTCACGGCCCCGGCCAGAATATCCCAGGAAGACGTGATCAGATTGTCGCCGCCATCCAGTTCGGGGGATTGTGCGATGCCGCCGGTCGCCACCACGACGATATCAGGCTCGAATGCCAAGACATCATCCGCGCCGGCATAGACATCGTAATGGATCGCAACGCCGAGACGCTCCAGCTCCGAAAGCCGCCAGTCGACGATCCCGATCATTTCCTTGCGGCGTGGATTGCGAGCAAGCAGGTTTACCTGGCCGCCGGCTTTGCTGCTCGCTTCGAGCAGATCGACGACGTGACCTCGCTCGGCAAGCACGCGCGCCGCCTCCAGCCCCGCGGGACCTGCGCCGATGACGACGGCCTTGCGGGATATCCGCGCTTTCTCGATCTGATGCGGCATATCCGCTTCACGACCGGTGGCCGCATTATGAATACAGAGTGCCTCGCCGCCCTCATAGATGCGATCAAGACAGTAGGTAGCGCCAACGCAAGGGCGAATATGGGCCTCCTGCCCCGACATGATCTTGTTGACGATATGCGGATCGGCAATATGAGCGCGCGTCATGCCCACCATATCGAGCTTGCCTTCGGCGATCGCATGCCGTGCAGTGGCGACATCGCCGATGCGCGCGGCATGAAAGACCGGGAATTTGGTCGCTGCCCTCACCTCGCCGGCAAAATCCAGATGCGGCGCCGATGCCATTCCCTGGATCGGGATGACCTTGCTGAGCGCCGCATCGCTGTCGATATGGCCGCGAATGATGTTGAGGAAATCGATATTTCCCGAACCTGCAAGGCGCCTGGCAATCTCGACACCTTCCTCCTTCGAAAGGCCTTTTTCCCAGTCCTCGTCTGCGACTAGCCTGATGCCAACGATGAAATCCGGACCGACTGCCTTGCGGATCGCCTCGGTCACCAGCATCGAGAAGCGCATGCGGTTGTCGAGCGAGCCACCGAACTCGTCCTCGCGCCGGTTCGTTGCGGGCGACCAGAAGCCATCGGTCAGATGGCCGTAAGCCTCGATCTCGATACCGTCGAGACCGGCAGCCTGCATCCGCTGGGCAGCAGCGGCAAAATCGCCGATGATGCGCTCGATATCCCAGTCTTCGATCGCTTTTGGAAAAGCCCGGTGCGCCGGTTCCCGAAGCGGTGACGGCGCAAGCACCGGGAGCCAGTCTCCCTTGTTCCATCCAGTGCGGCGACCGAGATGGGTTAACTGGATCATCACGGCAGCACCGAACTCGTGACAGTCATCGGCAAGCCTCTTCAGCCACGGCACGATCTCGTCCTTGTAGGCATGGAGATTGCCGAAGGCCGGTGGCGAGTCCGCAGAGACGACTGCCGATCCTGCCGTCATGGTCAGTGCAATGCCGCCTTTTGCCTTTTCGCGATGATAGAGCCTGTAACGATCCGTCGGCATACCCTCTTCGGAATAGGCCGGTTCATGCGCGGTCGACATGATACGGTTCTTCAGCGTGAGATGCTTAAGCTGATAGGGTTGGAGCAACGGATCATTTGAGGTCATGTGGTTTCCATTGCCTCCTTCGAAACCAGGGATCTAAGTCCGCACCTTTGCCGAGACCGCAGCCGATGGCTATAGTTTTCTAGACTGGTGCACGAGCGCGGCGGCCATGCCGCAGATCGGCAGCCGTATGCCAGACGATCGTCGCAAAGATGATCGCGCCGCCGACAAAGGTTGCAACAGGCGGCTTCTCCGAAAAGAAGAGCCAAACCCAGAACGGCGTCAGCACGATCTCCATCGAACCAATGAGCGCAGCGTCCGCGGCAGGCATCCGCTTCGATCCAAACAGGAATAGAACAAACGCGAGCGCGAAATTCGTCGCCCCGAACGCCGCAAGCATCAACCAGTTGTAGGTATCGAGCGAAGCCGTCGACGCGAAAGGCACGAAGACGGCGAATGTGAGAAAGCCGCTGACGATGCTGGAAGGAAGGATCGGCACGCTGCGGTCCATGCGCGGGATGACGATGATGAAGGCAAAGGTTACCGTCATCCCCAGGGCCAGCAGGTCGCCAACGCCCGTGCCGCCGCCAATCGAGGAGGCAACGATGACGGCGACGCCGACCAGGCAGATAGCGCCGGCCACCAAAGTTCTCTTCGCCACCCGCTCCTTCAGCATCACCCAGCTCAGAACGGCTGCGATGAAAGGTGCTGTCGCGTAGATCATGGTGACATTCGCGACCGTAGTCATATAGAGCGCGCCGATGAAGCAGGCTTGGCTAAGCGCCTGGCAGACGATCATTGCAATGCCGGCGGGATGAAAGATGGAACTCCACTGGCGCCGCGAGAAGCCTCCCTCAAGGAAAAAGCTCGGGACAATCAGGAAAATGCCGCCCAGCAGCGACCTCCAGGCGATGGCCGTCCATATGTCCGCGGTCAGAAGACGCGCGTAAATGCCGCTGCAGCTCCATGCCAGCGTTGCCAAAACCACTAGGAGAACGCCCCTCTCGTAATCGCTGGCGGACGCAGAGCGGGTCGGGAACTGAAAGGTCATTTTAGGGGACTCAAGATGAGATGGTGACTGAATGTCACGTGTGTGCGCCGATATTTGACATCAGGCAAACGAATAGTAGAGATAGTAGCTATCAGAAATATTTGTGGCCCTTTCATGCGCGAACCCATCGAAAGCGAACTGCTTCGGACGTTTCTCGTCATCAGCGAGACGTGCAATTTTTCCCTTGCCGCCCAGCGTATCGGGCGTACGCAATCGGCTGTCAGCGCCCAGATCCGGCGCCTTGAAGAGACTGTCGGCGAAACGCTCTTCGAAAGGAATGCGAGGGGAGCGGCTCTGACCCGGGCGGGAAATCAGCTGCTTCCCTATGCACAGCGGGTCATCGAGCTTCTGAACGAGGCCGCCGCAACGATCCGCACCAAGCCCCTCGATGGGCCCGTGCGGATCGGCATTCCCGAGGAGTATAGCCAGACCATACTTCCTGCGGCGCTTGCCGCCTTCGCCATCAGGCATCCGGCGGTCGAGGTGACCGTCTCCTGCGATTACACTGTCCGCAACCTTGAAGCGCTGGAAAGAGACGAACTCGACCTCGCCGTCGTCTTCGATTGGAGCAACCAGACGACAGGTGAAATTCTCTGCATCGATCCTACGGTCTGGGTCACTTCCCTGGTTCACCGCCTGCATGAAGCGACCCCGCTGCCCATCGCAGTCTACCGAAACTCGACATGGTGCCGGGATTTCGCCCTGCGCTCGTTGGAACAGGCGGGATTGCGCTATCGCATCGCCTTCATCGCCGACACCGGTTCGGGCCTGAAGAGTGCCGTTCTCGCGGGTCTTGCAGTTTCGACGCTATCGCGCAGCAACATTCCCCATGGTTGCAGGGAACTGACGATCGAGGATGGTTTTCCCCCGGTCGATTCCTCCCGTGTCGTGCTTCGGCGCAATCCCTATCATTCGAGCCCGGCGATCCGGGAACTCGCGGAAATGGTGGCGGAAGCGTTCCGGCCGATGTCGAGCCTGCTACAACCGTAGTGCTTGCCACCAGGTTGAGTCATCTTCCCTGATATTCAGCGTCGGTGACATGCTCCATCCAATCCACGACCTTGCCGTCGAGGTGTTCCTGGATAGCGATATGGGTCATGGCCGTCGTCGGCGAGGCGCCATGCCAATGTCTCTCACCCGGCTCGAACCACACGACATCCCCCGGGCGAATTTCCTCGACCGGACCGCCTTCGCGCTGGACGAGACCAAGACCAGCGGTGACGATCAGCGTCTGGCCTCGCGGATGGGTATGCCATGCAGTGCGCGCGCCGGGCTCGAAGGTAACGCTTGCGGAGGCAGCACGACGCGCATCGTTTGCGGCAAATAGCGGATCTAACCGCACCGTGCCTGTGAACCAATCCGCCGGCCCCTTGCCGGAAGGCTGCGTCCCGTTCCTCTTGATATCCATATTGGCTTCCCTTTCAGAAGACGATGCAATCACATGAAGTTAATCTAGCTCAAGAGCCGCGGGACTGTAGAGGCGAATCTGCGCATGGACTTATGAGCTGCATTGATAAACTCCCGCGTGACGTTCAATGGCATCCATCAGGTTCCGGCCACCGCATTGGACGGCTGTGGCCTAGCCTAGCTGCCTGACGGGCTGGCGCTCCCCTACCGTATAAGCGGCCACCTTGCTCGTGTGCTGGAGGACTGGTGCCCGCCGTGGACGGACTACCATCTCTATTATCCGAGCCGCCGAAAACCTTATCCGCCCTTGCCGTCGTTCTCGAAGCATTGCGTCACCGCGATTGAACGGTGCCGGTAGCAGAGCTCAGGATGCCACCAGTGCGCGAATGCTGCGATCGGCAGCTTGCAACAGCTCGAAAGCTTCATAACGTCGCTCGTGCAATGCATTGAGAGCACCATCCACGGGCTCGTACCTCTTTGCCAGTCGCGACATGGCGGCCATCGCTTCCACAAGCGAACCGCAATGCCCGGCAGCCGTGGCACCGAGCATGGCAGCGCCGAGAAGAACGGGTTCTTCCGTGTCGGCGACGACGACCGGTCGGCCCGTCGTATCCGCCAGAAGCTGACGCACAAGGCCGCTCTGGGCAGCGCCGCCGCTGGCAATGATGAGATCGCAAGTGATGCCATCCCGCTCCAGCTTGTCAAGCAACTGCTTGAGACCGTAACCAATGCCGCATAGGCCGGCGACATAGAGAGCGACCAGATCGTCGATGCCGGTTTCCAGCCCGAGGCCCGAGATGACAGCGCGCGCATCGGGATCAGCATAAGGCGAGCGATTACCGAGAAATTCGGGAACGACCTGGATGGATTGCGCGAGCTTCACTGCATTGGAAGCGTTCTGCGAAGCCTTCTTTGCCTGCTGGTCGAGCCAGGCGACGAGTGACAGACGCTCGACTTCAGCCTTGGCACACGCCTCGGCGGCGGCAGGATGCATCGTGACCAGATGATCGATTGCCGCTCCCGCAGCCGACTGGCCACCTTCGGTCAGCCAGAGGCCCGGGATCATGGCCGAATAATAGGGACCCCAGACGCCATCGACGAACACGGCCGCCTCGCTTGAGGCCATGGAGCATGCCGACGTGCCGAAGATGTAGGCGAGCCTGTTTCGAACATCGGCCTTACCCTCCGGGTCCTTCCCGCCCAGCGTACCGACGCCGCCTGCATGCGCATCGATCAACGACGCGCCGACCGGCGTGCCGGCAACAAGGCCGAGATCGTGGGCGGCGGCTTCGCTCAGGCCTTCGCCGAGAGCAGTGCCCGGCTCGACGATCTCTGTGCCGATCCGCACGAAGCCTTCGTCGACGAGTTCGCCAAGGCCAATATCCTTGAAATATTGCGCATCCCAGCGTTTCTCATGGGCGAGATAGGTCCATTTGCATGTCACCGTGCATACCGATCTCTGCAGCGAACCCGTTGCGCGCCAGGTCAGATAGTCGGCGAGATCGAAGAAATGGCCTGCCTCGGCGAAGGCCCCCGGCAAATTTCGCTTCAGCCAAAGCAGCTTCGGCGTTTCCATTTCCGGCGATATACGGCCACCGACGTAACGAAGCACGACATGGTTTCCGGCATTGATCTCCGCGGCCTCGCCCGCGGCACGATGATCCATCCAGACGATGATATTGCGATTGGCGTCTTTAGATGGTCCCACAGCCACGGGGCTGCCATCCGCCTTTACGGCAACCAAAGAGCAGGTCGCGTCGAAGCCGATACCGGCGACATCGCTGGCCGCAATCTTCGCCGTGGCGACAGCCTCTTTCACACTGTCGCAGACCGCTTTCCATATCTGCTCGCTCGACTGCTCGACGATGCTGCCAGCCTCATGCCAGATGGTGATCGGCCGCTTCGCGGCGGCGAGCAGTTGGCCGTCCGCATTGAAGACGCCGGCCCGGGCGCTGCCCGTGCCGACATCGATGCCGATGAAATAAATTGCCGTCATCAGAGATCCGTACTCAAAGGCAGGATCACCAGATCCCGGATTACGATGTTACGCGGCCTCGATAGCATGAAGACAACCGCTTCCGCCACTTCCGTCGCCTCCATCAAGCCGCCCGAGGCGATGGCCTCGTCGAGCTTTGCCTGCGGCCAGTCGCTGATCAGTGCGGTCACAACCGGACCAGGTGCGACGGCGCCGACGCGGATGCCGTGCTTAGCCACCTGACGCCGCACCGTATGCGTAAACGCCTGGATGGCATGCTTCGAAGCCGTGTAGATCGGCTCCCAGACCACGGGCACGAGACCGGCGATCGAACTGGTCATGATGATATCGCCCGTTTTTCGCTCGATCATGTGTGGCAGCACCATCCGGACCGAGCGGAAGGCCGCGTTGATATTGAGATCAAGCATTCTGTCCCAGGCGTCTGGATCGCCTTCCGCCACTTCGCCGCCGATATAGGCGCCGGCGTTGGCGTGGAAGATATCGAGCCTGCCGAACTTGTCGAGGATCTGCGGCATCATGGTGGCCACACTCTCGGGGTTGAGAAGATCGACGACCACGGGATGCGCATTCGGCCCTAACTCGGCGCAGAGACTCTTCAGGCTGTCTTCCGCTCTATCGACAAGGGCGACGCTGGCGCCCTCGTTCAATAGTGCTTTGGCGCATTCCAGACCAATTCCAGACGCAGCCCCGGTGATGGCGGCGACTTTGCCGGCAAAATCCTGTCTCATAACAATCCTTACCTTTTTGAAGAAATCAGCCACGCCCATGCGAGGCGCGGGAACGACGGGCGAGCGAGTCGACGATGACGGCAATGGCTAGAACTGCACCGGTGATCATGTAGCGAAGCGCCGAGGACAGATCGAGCATGGTCAAGCCACTGGCGATCGACTGGATGACGATGATGCCAAGCAAAGCCGAATAGGCGCTGCCGCGACCGCCGAAGAGGCTCGTGCCGCCGATAACCGCTGCAGCGATGGCATTCAGATTGACGTCGCCGCTGCCGGCCTGCTGGCTGGCCGATGCCAGGCGCGCAGCCGCCAGCACGCCGCCAAGCGCTGCAAACATGGCGCAGAGAACGAAAGCGCTGGTATAGATCCGGCCCACATTGATGCCGGCGCGGCGTGCCGCCTCGCGGTTCCCGCCGACGGCGGACATCGATCGGCCCCATTGCGTGCGCGTCAACGCATAATCCATGACGATGACCAGCACCACGAACACGGCGAACATCCACGGAATGCCGCGATCCTGATTGAGGTAGAAAGCGACGAACTCAAGGGCCACCGTGATGGCGGTGGCCTTCGCGACCAGGCCACCGATTGAAGGGGCAGACAGGTTGGCCTGCTTGCGGCGGCGCATGGCGCTCAAGCCGGTCACCAGCATCACGACACCCGGAACGAGCGCGAAGACATAGGCAAGCGGACGGGGAATGACGAGGAGCTGACCAAAATTCACGATCGCCGAGCCATAGGGCAGATTGATCGAACCGGTTGCGCCGAGCAGATAAAGCTGCATGCCGAGCACGGCAAGCAGCCCGGCCAACGTGGCAACGAAGCTCGGCATGCCCAGTCGATTGAACAGCACCGCATAGATGGCGCCGATCACGCCGCCGACGGCGAGTGCCGCGAGGATCGCCAAGACCACCGGCCAGCCTTCGTTGACCCAGAGCATGCCGACCATAGCCGAGGCGAAGCCGCTGATCGATCCCACCGAAAGGTCGATCTCGCCGACCATCAGCACGCAGACGATGCCGAGCGAGATGATGCCGACGGTCGAGGCGTCGAACAGCAGGTTCGCAAGATTATTGCTGGAGAGAAATGTCGGGTTCAGCGTACCGAATACCGTCCAGATGATGACGAGGCCGACGACGACAGGCAGCGAGCCAAGATCGCCGGACCTAACCTTATCGATAGACGAGCGAATGGTGGCCACGAGCCCGGTTTCATGATTGACCCGAATGTCGCTGCGGTCGAGCAGCACGGCTGATTGCTTGCTGTCCTGGCTCATGGCTGGCCCCCTTCTCTCTGTTCCTGTTGGGCCTGACGGCGCACGGCGCGTCGCGACACGGAATTCTCCGCTGCACCCGTGATGGCGCTAACGAGCTCCTGGTTCGAGGTGTCTGGATAAAAGACACCATTGTTGCGGCCGAGGCGCAGGACAACGATGCGGTCGGCGACGGCGCGGACATCCTCCATGTTGTGGCTGATCATGATGACACCAAGCCCCTTGTCGCGGACGCGCTCGATGAGGTTCAGCACCTCGGCTGTCTGCGCCACCCCAAGCGCTGCGGTCGGCTCGTCTAGCATGATGAGTTTCGGTTCGAGCAGCAGCGAGCGGGCGATCGCCACGGTCTGCCGTTGACCGCCCGAAAGCGAGGCGATCGGGATGCGCACACTCGGGATGCGCGCCGCGAGCTCGTTGAGCAGCGTCCAGGCACGAACCTCCATCGCCGTTTCATCGAGCTTCAACGGGCTCATTTCGCGGCCGAGAAAGATGTTCGCAACGACATCGAGGTTCTCACAAAGCGCCAGGTCTTGAAAGACCGTGGCGATGCCAAGATCAAGTGCTGTCGCGGGATCGCTGAGCGTCACTTGTTGGCCGCGAAACGTGATGGTGCCTGAACTCGGCTGGTGGACGCCGGCCAGAACCTTGACGAGCGTCGATTTGCCCGCGCCATTGTCGCCGACGAGCGCCACGACTTCGCCCGCATGCACATCGAGGTTGATATCCGTCAGTGCCGAGACGGCGCCGAAGTGCTTGGAGACCCCTTTGAGGCTGAGCACAAGCTCGCCCGACGGGGTCCTATGATCGGAAGCGTCACTCATGACAGGCCACCTTCTCGGGTTGGGATGCTATCGATTGCATTCGTCTCCGGCCGCCGAAGCGACCGGAGACTGGGAGGAAGCAGCTCTCAGCTGCCGATGCCAAGCTTCTTGCAGCCATCGGCATAGCGATCCATGCAGAGCTGGGCCGGCGTCTGGATCGGCTTGCCGTTGACGGCCTTGTCGATGATTTCTGCCTTGAGGTTGTCAGCCGTGACCAGAGCCGGAGTGAAGAGCCTGGTCGGCGTATCGAAGAGCTTCGTATCGGCCTTGGGGGTCTCGCCCGACAGCAATTCGATCGCAACATTGGCAGCTGCAGCGGCAACGATCTCGCTCGGCTTTGAGATGGTGTTGTACTGGTCGCCGGAAATGATGAGCTGCAGGCCGGCAATCGTGGCATCGTTGCCCGTCACCGGCGGAACCGGGTCGAAGCCTGCCGCCTTGAAGGCGGCGACGGCTGCACCACCCGTGCCGTCATTGGCGGCAACGACGCCGAGGATCTTCTTGCCGAAGCGGGTGATCTGGCCGCTTGCCCATTGCTGCGCCTTCGGCGGCGCCCATTCCGGCGTATCGAATTCGGCAAGCACCGGATAACCGCCATCGGCGAGACCTGCATGGATGCCCTTCTTGATCAGACCGGCAGCAGCGTCGGTCGGTGAACCGTTGATCTCGAGAAGACCACCATCGCCTGCCTTCACGCCCTTCGCCTTCAGATGATCGACCAACGACTTGGCGATCATTTTGCCGATCTCTTCGTTGTTGAAGGAGACATAGTAGTCGGCGGCAGCCGCCGGGATCGGGCGATCATAGGCGATGACGCGCACGCCCTGGCTTTGCGCGAGCTTCACAAGCGAAGCGGCGGCCGTCGAATCCACCGGGTCGAGCACGATCGCTTTCGCGCCCTGCGAAATCGCCGAATTGAACTGCTGCTGCTGGCGCGAGGCGTCGCCATTGGCGTTCTGATAGATGACCTTGCAGCCGGCGCAGAGCTTCTTCATCTCGGCCTGGAAGCCGGGGAAATCATGCTCTTCATAGCGCGTGGAGCTCTGGTCCGGCATCAGAAAGGCGACGGTCGCGTCCGTGACCTTGGCGGATTGCGCCAAGGCGGATGTGCCGGTCATAAGACCGATTGTGAGCGCGGCGGCGCCGGCGATTTTGAATGCGAAATGGTTCATTGGAATTTCTCCGTTCCAAATGGTAATGGTTTCCCTCAGTCATCACGGCGGTCAGCACGCGATGCTCTTGTTTGATGCTCGCCCGCGACCGGTGACCCGATCGACGCGGCGGTAAATTTTGGACAAGCCTTCTCCTTCGGGCGGCATCGATGCCGGCCCGTTCGCTTGTCCTGAATGCTGAGCTCCTCCCGTTCCTCCCTTTTTAGGCGGCCTCCACCGCGCGTGCGTGCTGTGCCAATAGCGATCTGAACCGCGAGGGCGCCATGCCCTTCTGGTCCAGAAAACGCCGATTGAAGTTCGAGATATTGTTGAAACCCGCGGCAAAGCAGATGTCGGTGATGGTCATCTCCGTCTTGGTCATCAACAGATGACAGGCGAAGTTGATGCGCAGCCGATTGACATATTGCACCAGCGCCATCCCGGTATGCCGGCGAAAACTGCGTGAAAAAGCGCTCGCGCTCTGGCCAGTCAACGCGGCAAGGTCCCCTTCGCTGAAGGGCTCCGTCAGGTGCGTGTTGATGTAGGCCAGAGCTTGATTGACACCGGCGGACATGAAACCAGACGGATCGGGCTGATAGCCGGCGCTCGCAAGCGTGCGCGTGCCTTCAGCGCGGCTCATCGCACTGAGAACGCTCATAAAACGTTCGATGCGGCGAATACCTGTCGCCTCGACAAGCTCACCGAGGATTGGGCCAACAATGGCAGCGGTTTCGGGCGTGAAGAGTGCGCCTCGACGGCTTGTTTCCAGCATGGCCGCGCAGGCGGACAATTCCGGAAAGACGCGGCTTGCTTCCGCCAGGAAGGATTCGGAGAATTGCAGAACGCGGCAACGCAGAGGAAGCGTCATGCCCGCCGGCACATCGCTCACCCAGTTATGCGGCAGGTTAGGGCCAGTCAGGACAAGATTGCCCGGCTCGAATTCACCGATAAAGTCGCCGACGAAATATTGCCCCGTGGTCGCGACAACATGGTGGATCTCGTACTCGGGATGAAAATGCCAACGAACCGTACGGTAGGGATAGCCGTGCTCCCAGGCCTTGAAGGACTCGCCGCTGCCGATCGCGACCACTTCCAAATCGGGGTTCATCAGCCAGCCTCCTTTCGTCCGTCCGCACGCCACCAGGGTTGCGGCGCCTCCTCCCAGAGGCCATGACGTCTTCCATGAGGTCAAATCTACGCCGTGCGGCAACCTGCCGCTACTACGCCTTGTACGCTTGGCCGATACTTTTTTGACAAGAATGGCGGTCTATTTGGTCGAATGTGCAGTGCGAGATAGGCACCGCGATGCCGAAGCGTTGATATCCGGTGCTAAGCGCAAAGAGTTCCGTATAGGGCCGACAAGGACCTACGGCCGGCGTGCCGCCCGTGACGGCCCGCTGTTTTATTATTTCTTCTTCGCCTGATCGTGATGCCACTTGATAGCGAAGTACATACCCGTGCCTAGCACAAGAACCTTGAACACGATGAAGACTATAGGGAACCAATCCACCATTTTGAATATTTCCAGACTATCACTCGGGGCTATCTATTGTGAGGTGCACCACCTCAAAAACTGCCGCTTCGGCAGCTTCATTTTTTGTTCAGACCATCGTCGAATCCAACTTCGATCATAAGAGTCGCATCCACAGGGCATAAGTGGTGCCATCATCCGTCTTGCTGCTGCACCATCAATTAAAGATGCCCCTACAGCATTAGTTTGCCGAGTGCAGCGTCTCGGTTTCCGGCAAGCGGGCGAGCTTGCCCTCCTCGGCCTTGTAGAAATACTGGCTCGCAACCAACCAACCTTTGAGCGGTCGCAACGGTGGAATGCAGGTCGCCAGCATGAACGGCCCCGTCACCAGGAAGTGAACCCAGATCGGCGCGGAAAAGGCGACTTCGAGCCACACACCGAGCAGCACGCTCGGAATGCAGGCGAAGCAAATGACGAAGAAAGCCGGTCCATCGGCAGGGTCGGCAAAGGAATAATCCAGACCGCACGCTTCGCATTGCTTGCGCAAAGTCAGAAATCCATCGAACATCCGCCCTTGACCGCAGCGCGGGCAACGGCAGCGAAGGCCGGTCTGCAACGGGCTTAACGGGGGATATTCGGTATCCATGGCGCTCTCGCTTTCAAAAGAGACCATCGAGCTATACATTCAATGGCCATATTGCTTGCATTCAATATAGATACAATGAAGCAATATGCGAGTCCATCCGCCAGAATGACGCAGCAAATAGTGGCAAACGCCGCCATGCGGAAATGCATTCATCATGCATACAATATAGCCAGCACAGAGCCACGACGAATTAGAAAGCGGAGGCGACCATTTCGGGCGGGCCTTCCAGCGCATGCGCCATGAAGTCCAGCGCACCCTTCAGCCTGTCGCGGCCGATGGGACCACCGAGGCAAACCCGCACGGCCTCGGATGCAGGACCGTCGACGGTGAAGGCGTCGCTTGCCACAACCCCCATACCGGAGTTGCGCATGTGATTGGTGAAGGTAGATCGCGTCCAGCCGTTGGTCAGCGGCAGCCAGATGTTAAAGCTGATCGGATCGGATCGATAGCTGCCAGATGGAAGTACGCTGGCGACCATGGCCTGGCGTTCCGCGGCCTCCGCACGCACGAAACGCAAGATGGCGTCGGCGGTACCGTCCTCGATCCACCGCGTCGCCAGCGCCATAGTCAGAGGCGACGCCATGACATTGCCGGTCCGCATCGCGCTGACGAACGGCCAAACCGCCTTGCTTTCAGGTACGACAACATAGGCAAGGCGAAGGCCTGCCCCGATGCATTTGGCCAAGCCGCCAATATGCCATGTCAGGTCCGGCGCTATCGCTGCAATCGGCTGCGGGCCCTGCGCAGGAACGAAGCCGTAGGCATCGTCTTCCACGATGGGAACCTGATAGCGACGGGCAACCGCGGCGATCTCGCGGCGACGCTCCTCCGGAATCGTCAGTGTCAGCGGATTCTGCAGCGTCGGATTGAGGTATAGCGCCTTCGGACGCATCTTTTCACAGGCCTCGGCAAAGGCATCCGGCAAAATGCCATGCTCGTCCATCCGTAGGCCGACGAGATTGAGACGCAGTTGAGCCGCGATCGAACGCATGCCGGCATAGGTGATGTCTTCGGAAAGCACCACGTCGCCCGGTCTTGCAAGCACACCGAACACTGCGAGCAGTGTCGGATGCGCTCCCGGCGTGATGAAAATGCGCTCCTGTGGCGGTAGCAGGCCACGACGGGCGATCCAACCGGCGGCGGCCTCCTTGTCCATGCCGGAACCGCCGAAATCCTGATAGCGCAGCAATGAAACGAGATTGGCCGCCACCGCCGACATGCCTTCGCGCATCCGAGCAATGAGGTCGGGATCGGTCGGATCGGGTGGCAGGTTCATCGAAAAATCGACTAAGGATGCCCGCCTTGGATCAGGAGCCATATCAATGGCGAAACTCTTGGCTTCCTGGCCTTGGCCGGCGGTCACGAACGTTCCCCGGCCGACATGCGAGCCGACCAATCCGCGCTTCTGAGCCTCGACATAGCCGCGTGCGACCGTCGTAAAATCGATGCTCAACCGCTTGGCCAGTTCCCGCTGCGGCGGCAACCTGTCGCCCGGCGCCAGAACTCCACTGCGCAAATCCATCTCGATCAAGTCGGCGATGGCGATATAACGTGGGTTTGGAGAGCGGCTGAGATCGGGGTGCCAGTTCTTCATGTCAATGCTCCGCGTCGGACCGTCAGGAAGTCGTCCTGACCAGCATTGATGGTATATTGTTGCACGCCGTTCAAGTCATTTAAATCGCCGCATGCGCGCGGGCAAGCGAGTGACCGCATTCTGCCCAAGAGCTGCGGCCTGCAGGATTGACTGCACCAAATTCAGGCATTGATCCCACCCGAATGAGACTTGCGAGCCAAGGCGGCAAACTGGTGAAACCGGCATGCCGCCTTGCAAACAAGATAGGTCGCCGGGATTACTTCCCGTCAGGGCGGCCAGCCTTCTGTTTGGCCCGATCGTCAACAAGCTCATACCACATGGCGTTGAGGACGGCGAAAGCGGCAGCGAGAGGAAAGCCGAGAAGCCAGGCAAAGTACCACATTCAAAATCTCCTTCAGGATCAATAGGCGTGACCGCCCTTGTCGTTGACCGTCTTCGCGTCGACCTTGCCCCACAGCACGCGATAGACCCAGGCGGTGTAAGCCAGGATCATCGGCAGGAAGATGATCGTAACGACCAGCATGATGAACAGCGTCATGTGACTGGACGAAGCGTCCCAAACCGTCAGACTGGATCGCGGATCAAGCGAAGACGGCAATAGGAAGGGAAACATCGACAAGCCGACGGTCGAAATGATGCCGAAGATCGCGAGCTTGCTGAACAACAGTACCATCACTTCCCGCCGACCGAGCAGCGCAAGCAGGGCCGCCGCCGTGCCGACGAAGCCAAGCACCGGGGCAACGATCATCCACGGATGCGCGCTGTAATTGGTAAGCCAGGCTCCCGGACTATGCTCGGCGGTCTTGAGCAGCGGGTTGGACGGTCCGGCCGCGTCGATTGCGCTGGAGATGCGATAGCCGTCTATCCCAATCCAGAGGAACAGGCCCCCCAGGGCAAAAAGGACGATCACCGCCAGCGCAGCAACGCTGCCATAGCGGCGGGCACGCTCCGCAACGATCCCGTCGGTCTTGACCTGAAGCCAGGCTGCGCCATGCGTGACCAGCATGGCGACCGACAGCAAGCCACAGAGAAGAGCATAAGGGTTCAGGAGCGCAAGGAAGGATCCTTCGTAGTAGATCCGCATGTCCTCGTCGAAGCGGAAGGGGACGCCCTGCAGCACGTTTCCGACTGCTACGCCGAAGATCAGCGAGGGAACGAAACCTCCAATGAACAAAGCCCAGTCCCAGCCAGCCTTCCAGCCGGCGCTGTCGCGCTTCGAGCGATACTTGAAGGCGACCGGCCTCAGGATCAGCGCGAACAGAATGGCAAACATGGCAAGATAGAAGCCGGAGAAGGATACGGCATAGAGCGGTGGCCAGGCGGCGAAGATGGCGCCGCCGCCAAGGATCAGCCAAACCTGGTTGCCTTCCCAGGTGGGGCCGATCGAGTTGATGGCAATGCGCCGCTCCGTATCCGTCTTTGCAACGAAGGGAAGAAGCGTGCCGACGCCCAGATCGAAACCATCGGTCACGGCGAAGCCGATCAGCAATACGCCGAGGAGCAGCCACCAGATGATGCGCAGGGTCTCGTAGTCGATCAATTCATGCAGGATCATGGCAGGTCACTCCGCAGCCGGAACGAGATTTTCGGAAATCAGCTTGGCCTCCGGCTTGTCATCCGGATCAGGCCCCTTGCGGATCGCCTTGATCATCAGCGTCATCTCGATGACGATGAGGACGGTATAAAGAGCCGCAAAGCCGAGGATTGTCAGCAGCACCGTGCCGGCACCGAGATTGGAGACGGCCGCGGCCGTCGGCAGCACGCCTTCGATGATCCAGGGCTGACGGCCGAATTCGGCAACCACCCATCCGAGCTCGATCGCGACCCACGGCAGCGGGATCGCAAAAACGGCAATCCGCAGCAGCAGCGGATACTTGTCGAGCTTGCGGCGGGCCGACAGCCAAAAGAAGACCGTCGTCAGCAGGATGAAGAACATGCCGAGCCCGACCATGATGCGGAAGGACCAGAACAGCGTCGGCACATGCGGGATGGTATCCCGCGCCGCCTGTGCGATCTGCTCCTCCGTCGCCTGACGCGGGTCATTGACGTAGCGCTTGAGCAGGAGAGCGTAGCCGAGCTGATGCCCGATATCCTCGAAGGACGAGCGAGCCTCGGCTGTGGCAACATCCTGCGAGGCATCGCCCGCCGCTGCCGGCTTTGCCGCGCGGATCTTCGTCAGCGCATCATAGGCCTTGATACCCTGGCGGATATTGTCCTTGGCCTCCTGCTCGAGCTTGTCGATACCTGGGATCTCTGTCGTCAGCGATCGCGTGCCGATCAGGCCCATCACCCACGGAATGTGCACGGCGTAATGGGTCTCGCGGGCCTCCTGGTCCGGGAAGCCGAAGGCCGTGAAGGCGGCCGGTGCCGGCTCCGTCTTCCACATGCCTTCGATCGCCGCGAGCTTCATCTTCTGATGCTCTGTCGTCAGATAGCCGCTTTCGTCACCCAGCACGACCACTGAAAGCGCCGAGGCCAGACCGAAGGAGGCCGCAACCGTCATCGAGCGCTTTGCCAGTTCGACGCTGCGCCCCTTCAGAAGATACCAGGCCGAAACGCCGAGAACGAAGACGGAGGCGCAGACGTAGCCGGCCGAAACGGTGTGGACGAATTTTGCCTGCGCCACCGGATTGAAGACGACGTCGAAGAAACTGACGATCTCCATGCGCATGGTCTGCGGATTGAGCGCCGAACCCGCCGGATTCTGCATCCAGCCGTTGGCGATCAGGATCCACAAGGCCGAGAAGTTCGAACCGAGTGCAACGGCCCAGGTGGCAACCAGATGCCCGACCTTGGATAGTTTGTCCCAGCCGAAGAAGAACAGGCCGACGAAGGTCGCCTCGAGGAAGAAGGCCATCAAGCCTTCGATCGCCAGGGGGGCACCGAAAATATCGCCGACATAATAGCTGTAATAGCTCCAGTTCATGCCGAACTGGAATTCCATCACGATACCGGTGGCGACCCCAAGCACGAAGTTGATGCCGAAGAGCGTTCCCCAGAACTTCGTCATCTGACGCCAGATCTGCCGGCCGGTCATGACGTAGGTCGTTTCCATGATGGCGAGCAACACGGACAGGCCGAGTGTCAGCGGCACAAATAAGAAGTGGTACAGCGCCGTCATGGCAAACTGCAGGCGCGACAGCGCCACGATATCGAGTTCCATAGTCTTTCTCCCACCCCCTACGGTGTGTCTGACAGGAATGCAGCGCCATTCGACGCGCCGCAGGCATGTTACTGACCCCTCAGTCCGGCCGAAGCCGGTCGAGAAGCATTTCGAATTCCATGGTGCCGCGGACTGCGCTTGCGGCGATGCGACCGCCATCCAGCAGTGCGATCCGGTCGGCCAAAGCGGCTTCCCGGCGGATATGCGTCGCAATGACGAAGCTGCGTCCAGCGGCGACCGAAGCGAGCCCATCGAGCACCGCCCCGGCCGTCCTCCCATCGAGGCCTTCCGTCGGCTCATCGAGCAGCCAGAGCGGCGCGTCGCGCAATAGGAGCCTTGCGAGGGCCAGCCGGCGCAATTGGCCGCCGGACAGGCCGGCGCCTCCTTCGCCAAGCCGTGTGGAAAGACCGTGTGGCAAGGCTTCGACGTCCGCCAGTAGCCCTGCTGCCGCGAGTGCCTTGCGCAATTGATCGTCGTCCGCATCCGGTGCCCCCAGCTGCAGGTTGCCGCGCACCGTGTCCTGAAACAGTTCGCTGCGCTGCGTCAGCCTCGCGGAAGGCAGGCACGCAGCCGATCCGCCGCTTGCCGCGATCTCGCCGGCAAGCAGCGCCAGCAGCGTCGATTTACCGACACCGCTCGGGCCGATCACGGCCAGCCGTTCTCCAACAGCCAACGACAAGGAAAGGTCTTGCAGCACCGGCCGTGCCTTTTCCTCATGCCCCGCAAGGACGCTCGTAAGTTGAAAGGCGTAACCGGCGGCCGGTCTTGCCATAGTTTGCGCTGCTGCCTCAGCTTTGAGCCGAGGCGAGATGCGCCTGATTGCGAGCAACGTCCGTCCAAGTTCGAGAACTCCGCGGCGCATCGCCGCGAAAGGCTCGGTGGCAGCGAAGGCGACGAGCAACGCCAAGGCTGCCGCAGGCGCTCCGATCACCCCCTGTTTGGCGAGCAAGGCGACCGTCAACAGGGTGGCGGTCAGCAGCAATGTGGAAGCAAGCGAGAAGCCGGCAGCGACAACACTGTCTATCCGGTTCAGGGCATCGTCCGCTTTCGCAAGACGCTTGTCGGCTTCGGCAACGGCGATCCGCTGAGCCTGCAATTGCCCGACCATTGCCAGCTCCGTTTGGCCGGCGACGAGATCGATGCTTCGGGCTCGCAGCGCTTCCATCGCATGTGCGCGTCGGCGTCCCGGCTTCAACGCCATACGTCCACCGACAAAAGAAAGGCCGAGACAGGCGATGACGAGCCACAGCCCGGCAAGGGCGCCCAGCGCCGGATCGATGAAACAGAGCGCGATCGTCACCGCACAAGCGGCAAGTATGGCGACAACGGCCGGAACCAATATGCGCAAATAGAGCGAATCGAGCGAATCGACATCGTTCGTCAGTCGAAACAGCAGCTTTGCCGGGCGGCGGATCATCCGGGCGGCGGCGGCGGGCTCCGCCCAGCCGCGAAACAGCCGTTCGCGCAGTGCCGCAAGCACCTTGAGCGTTGCGTCATGCGTGACGAGCCGCTCGCCGTAACGCGACGCCGTTCGACCGATTGCCAGCAGGCGAATGCCCGCAGACGGCATAAAGACGTCGAAGACCATGGCGCTCGCAACCGTCAGGCCGGCAAAGGCCGAAGCCGTGATGAACCAGCCGGAGAGACCGAGCAAACCACCACCGGCGAGCATGGCCAAGGTAGAAAGGCCGGCACCCAATGCAAGGCTCGCACCGCGCTCGCTCCAGAATAGTTTGACGACAGGCAAAAGCGTCTTGATGGCGCCCTTCATGCTGCAACCCCTTGCGATTGCGCATCCAGGCGGACGATCCGGCCGAGACGCCCGGCCAGTACCGGATCATGCGTCGCCACGATCAAAATACGCCCTTTGGCGAGTGCGAGCAGTGCATCCGTGACGGCAGAGGCCGTCTCCGCGTCGAGATGCGCGGTCGGTTCATCGGCAAGAATGATATCCGCATTCTCATCGACCATCATGCGCGCCAGCGCAAGCCGCAGCGCTTCACCACCGGAGAGACCGAGGCCACCTTCCCCGACTGCCGCCACGCGCTCCGGCGTGAAGATCATATCGAGTGCGACACCGTCAAGTGCGCGCGCAACCGCCGCACCGTCGATGCCCTTGCGCCCGAGCGCCACGTTGCGCATGACGCTTCCGGCAAAAACATGCGGCGCTTGACCGATCCACGCCATGCGGCGGCGCAGGCTATCGGCATTATCGTCACGCAACGGTATGCCGGCGATGCGCACCACGCCGGCCTCCGACCGTGCCAGCCCCGCCATAAGGGACAGGATCGTGGTCTTGCCAGAGCCACTTGCGCCCCAGAGCGCGACATGCTCTCCGGGACCAATCGACAGATCGAGGTGATCGATAACGGCTTTGCGCCCCGGCGCGTGGCGAAAGACCAGCCCATCGATCTCCATGGATGCCGGGCCAACGGACAAGACCGGCTTCGCATCGCTGCCGCCAAGAATGGTTTGCTGCGACGACGCGAGTGCCTTCAACGCCGCAAGCGCCGCTTCGCCGCCCGCACGATCATGCCAGACGGCGGACAATTCGCGCAGCGGCTCGAAGAAGGCCGGAGCGAGCAGGAGAATGAAAAGCCCTTGGCTGAGTGTCAACCGGCCTTCCCAGGTGCCGATATCGATCGACCCCAACAGGCTGAAACCGACATAGACTGCGGTAGCGGCCACGCCGAGCGCAGCGAAGAATTCGAGCACGGCGGAAGACAGAAAGGCGATCTTCAGCACGGCCATGGTGCGAATCCGCAAGGAGTCCGCATCCGCCCGTAGCCGCATGGCCGTCACATCGACGGCATCGAGCGCGCGGATGGTTGCAAGGCCACGGAGCCGGTCGAGCAGAAAGGCATTGATACCGCCCGTCTCGGCAAGCTGTTTCTCGCTGGCTGCCTTGGCGCGCCATCCGATCAACGCCATGAAGATCGGAATCAGCGGTGCGCAGAAAGTCAGGATGAGCGCTGCGACCCACGAAATGGGCAGAATGCACATCAGCATGACCAGAGGCACGACCGTTGCTTTCATCCGGGCAGGTCGAAAGCGCGCAAGATAGGGAACGACTGCCTCGGCCTGCTCGCCCAAGACACTCGCCGCCAGACCGGATGCAGGTCGACCACTATCGAGAGGCGAGCGCCCAGCAAGCACGGCTGTCGCAGCCGCCCGATGGATGCTCAGTTCGCGCCGGGCAGCGCGAAAGGCCAACCGACCGCCTGCCGCATCCAGAAACGCCCGCAGGATACCGAGGCCCACGACAAGCAAGGCAGGGTTTGTCACCTCGGCAACGCCGCCACCCTGGCTGATCGCGCCCACGCCGATCGCCAGCATCGCGGCCTGGCCGATCCACAATAGCGAGGAAAGACAGAGAATAGCCGGCGCAAGACTTGCGGCAGCGCCGCGACCAGCGGACTGATGAGACGTAATCTGAAGAGCATCCGTGCCCTCCGAGGTGCTCGTTCCGAGAACCTCCCGTCTCTCCATTATCCCGTCGCTGGCGGAGGAAGCACTCACTTTGGCCCATCCTTTCCCGTTTGTGTCACCAAGGAAGGGCCGCCGATGGAACAGGAGCGAATGAACTGCAGGGCAGATACATCCATCCTTCGTCGAACCCAGAACACGCTTGCGGCAATCGACTATATCGGAGCGCTAATATGACCGGCTTTTCGCCGCTTGTCAGCGACAAGAATAGCACAATCCGTCTCGCCGAATAGTTGATCTATCAGCAAGCTGTTCGCGAAATGATCTATGCGTATTGTGCACTGCGCAAAAGCACACAGGATGTCGCAGGCCTTGTTTGAGACTATGGCAGATTGACGCAGAACAAGCTGATCCCACTCCAACATGCTGATTTAGCTCGTTTAAGACGTAGATTTAGCAGTTCGCTAGACGGCCAAGTCATTTTTGCGACGCAGCATTCTTCTGGCGACGATCGATCTCAGTGTTCTCCATCTGTGAATTCCTCAAGCGTCTCAAGTTGCCGTTTCCTCGGGTCTCGATGGAAAGTGAGATCGATGACCGTTCCGACCATGATCAAAGCCGACCGCACGATTGGGATCGCCGAATCGCTTGCCCAGGGTCATAATCGTCATGACGACAACCTGTGCTGAAAAGCGTATCCGGGTAAGCATTGGATGCCTCGCGCGCACGTCATGCCAAAAACAAGGCTTGACTGACGACCGCATTGTCGATGCTCTGCGCAGACATAGGCTTTCTCGGCGAATGCGAGCTGAGATCGATGACAGAAGACGTGAACTGTTCGTGCAAAGAGGCGTGTAAGGGGATTGGAATGTATGACAGGGTTATTTGTGCGATTGGACTGGGCTCGCGCGAGCGGGCCGAGCATTTGCTGCGCACATCTAACGCACTCCTCACGCCCGGCGGCGAACTGACGGTGGTGCACATCATCGAACGCTTTCCGTCGGCACGTGAAAACCCGGATGAGAGAGCCATTTCCGCCATCGGCGAGGCGGAAGAAAAGCTCAGCGTGCTCTGCAGGCGTCTTGGCATCAACGCCCAGATTGATGTGCGTACCGGCACGGCGTCGAAGATGCTCCTTCTCGTTGCCAAAGAGAAAAGAGCCGATCTGCTGGTGCTTGCAACACATGCTTCGGATATTTTCGACCGAATTTTCGGCTCGACGACGGAGTATGTCATCCAGCACGCTGAATGCTCGGTCCTCGTCGATCGTGCCGAGAGGACGCCTCTCTCTCGCCGCAGCTAAGCAAGACCGTGCGTGCCATGCCGCCAATGATCGCTTGCCTTGTAGGTCGGGAATGCTAGATAACCGCGTGCAACCCGTATCCAAGATCATCTGAATGACCGAATCCGCCATCACTTGGGGCATCGCCGGACTAACCGCCCTGGGCGTTGTCGCACGCCCGTTCCGCTGGCCTGAGGCGGTCTGGGCCGTTCTCGGCGCGGCTCTTCTCCTTGCTTTCCGGTTGATCGGCCCCGCCGACGTATGGGCTGGCGTCTCCAAGGGGTTCGACGTCTATCTGTTCCTCATCGGCATGATGCTCCTGTCGGAGCTAGCACGCCGCGAGGGATTGTTCGATTGGGTAGCGGCGATAGCCACGTCGCACGCCAAAGGCTCGCCTCGACGACTGTTTTTACTCGTCTATGTCGTCGGCGTGGTGGTGACCGTGTTTCTGTCGAATGACGCGACCGCGGTGGTTCTGACACCGGCCGTTTATGCTGCCTGCCGGGCGGCGCGGGTCAGGGATCCAATGCCCTACCTGCTGGTCTGCGCTTTCATCGCCAATGCCGCCAGTTTCGTCTTGCCGATTTCCAACCCGGCCAATCTGGTGATTTTTGCCGGCGGTGAAATGCCGCCCCTCTCCCGCTGGATGGCGACGTTCCTGCTCCCGTCGATCGTCTCGATCGTCGTGACCTTCGCTTGTCTGTACTGGACGCAGAGACATGCGCTTGCAGAAGACAGCATCGCCCGCAATGTCGAGGAGCCAGCTCTTTCACACAGTGCCAAATTAGCCGGATGGGGGCTTCTGGTGACGGCGGTCATCCTGATCGCCGCATCGGCCATGCACGCAGATTTGGGTATCCCAACCTTCGCAGCCGGTGTCGTCACCACCATTATTGTCCTCGCCCTGACGCGCCAGAGCCCCGTCGAGACTATGAGTGGCATTAGCTGGAGCGTATTGCCTCTCGTCGCTGGCCTGTTCGTCATCGTTGAAGCGGTCAACCACACCGGTCTGACCGCTCTTATGTCCGAACAGCTGGCATCGCTTGCGGCCACTTCGCAAACGCAGGCAGTCGGAGCAGCCGGGCTTTCGGTCGCGATCGTTTCCAACCTCGTCAACAATTTGCCGGCTGGTCTCTTTGCGGGCAGCGCCGTGCAGGCGGCGCATGTTCCGGATGCCATTGCCGGGGCCGTTCTCATCGGTGTCGATCTTGGCCCTAACCTCTCCGTCACCGGGTCGCTCGCCACCATCCTATGGCTCGCCGCGCTTCGTCGGGAAGGTCTGCATATGGGTGCATGGGCGTTCCTCAAGCTCGGTATAGTCGTGATGTTTCCGGCCCTGATCCTATCGCTGGCGGCCCTTTCGTTGATATGAATGCAAACAACGTCCGCCTTGTAGACGACCGGTCGATTATTTGTTATCGCACTGGCCATGGCGACCAGAAAGAAATCTGATCTGACACGCAACCATATCCTTGAGATCGGGCGAGAGCTCGTATTGCGCAAAGGTTTTGGAGGCGTTGGGCTTAAGGAACTGCTCGAACAGAGTGCCGTTCCGAAAGGATCTTTCTATTATTATTTTGCCTCCAAGGAGGCGTTCGGTTGCGCCCTGCTCAAGGAATATTGTGCCGACTACGCGCAGCGCCTCGATACGCTTTTCGGCTGGAAAGGAAACGGGCGTCAGCGGTTGATGCACTATTGGAACGCATGGCTTGCCGACGGCAATGCCGGTAGCCTTGCCGACCGTTGCCTTGTCGTGAAGCTTGCGGCCGAAATCTCCGATCTTTCCGAAAGCATGCGTGTGATCCTGCTCGGCGGTGTCGACGACCTCCTCCGACGCATTGCCACCACGCTGACGGAGGGGCGTGATGACGGTTCCATCTCGCCATCATGCGTGCCGGAGAAGATGGCCCGTTCGCTCTATAGCCTATGGCTTGGCGCGGCGATCCTCGCCAAACTTGGAAAAGACAAAACACCGCTCGATCAAGCCATGTTTGCGACCGAGCAAGCCCTTTCCGCCCCCGGCAGCCTTTGAGCAAAGCCAGGACAAGCACATCAAACATGCAAGGAAACCATAATGCGTAGCGCCATTCACGAAGTCTTCGGCGACCCGGCTGCAGTTCTTCGTCTTGCCGAGATGCCTTTGCCGCAACCAGTCGCCGGACAGGTGCGCATCCGCACCATTCTGTCGCCGATCCACAACCACGACCTTTGGACGGTACGGGGCGCCTATGGCTACAAGCCGGTCCTGCCCGCAATCGGTGGAAGCGAAGCGGTGGGCATCGTCGATGCGGTCGGCACGGGCGTCGATAGTGCATTCATCGGAAAGCGCGTTGTCGCAGCCGGCGTTCACGGAACCTGGGCCGAGCAATTCATCGCGCCAGCGGCAAGCCTCGTTCCTGTGCCAGATGTCATCACCGACGAAGCCGCCGCACAGCTCATCGCCATGCCGTTCAGCGCCATTGCGCTTCTGGAGTTCCTCAACGTCCAGAAGGGTGAGTGGATCATCCAGAACGCAGCGAACGGAGCCGTCGGCAAGACGCTCGCCATGCTAGCGCATAGCCGCGGTGTGCATGCGATCAACCTCGTCCGCCGCGACGCCGGAATAGAGGAACTGGCGGCATTCGGCGTCGAAAACGCCGTGTCGACAGCCACTCCGGATTGGAAAACGAAGGTCCGCGCCATGGTTGGCGACGCCCCTATCCGGGCAGCCGTCGATTCCGTCGGAGGCGTTGCGAGCAACGATCTTGCCGACCTTCTGGGCGAAAACGGCCTGCTTGTGTCTTTCGGCACGGCGGCCGGAAAGCCAATGCAGATCGCGTCTGGCTCAGTCATCTTCAAGCAGCTCACCATCAAGGGCTTCTGGGGCAGCAAGATCAGCGCGGCCATGACCACCGAGGAGAGGACGCGGCTGATCGGCGAACTGATCACGCGCGTCGCGGCCGGAGAGGTCAAGCTGCCGGTGGAAGCAGCCTATGACATGACGGAAATCGCACAGGCGGTGAAGTCGTCGCTGACACCCGGCAAGGCGGGCAAGGTTCTCCTGAAACCATAATCGACCCAATACGATACGCGCCCTTTTGAATGGCTATCGGCACTTCGAGCGCCGGGGCGCGTATCCTTAAAGTTTCCCGATCCGGGACGCTTGTCCGACCGACGGCGTCAGCACTCTTTAGAGACTGATCAGACTTTTGCGTTATCAAACGCAAATCTGTCTCATGAGTTCGGAGTAACATCGGTGAGCGCCGTGACATTGGAAGAGGTCGACCGTCAAATCCTGAACGGGTTTCGGTTCCTTCGTTTCAAACCGGCGATAGAAAAGCTCTTCCTGCAGGACTATGCGGCGAACCGAGTGAGGCTAGCGCCGATATGGGCCGTCGTCGGCACGCTGATCTACGATCTCGTCTATTTCGGCGACCGCACCATGATGGCGGACGTCTTTTCCCAGCTTGTGCTGGTACGCTTCGGAATATTCACACCTTTTGCGCTGTTCAGCGTGATCGCGCTCCGGCGCTGGCCAAGCGCGCTGAATTACGATCTTCTCGCGATCTGCGTGGCGGTGCTCGGCGTCTCCCTGCCCATGTCGATCGCCATGCACAGCGGCAGCCCATACCTCTTCGTCTACCAGAACGGCAACGTCGCCGCTTTCCTGTTCTTCGTTATCGCGCTGGCGCCTCGCTTCCCGACGATTCTCCTCGGCCTCGCCCTGATGTGTGCCGTGCAATTCACGACCACGAAACTCAGCGGCGCTTTCGACGATGTCGTCTATACCGGCATCATCACCTTCTACGTCACACTGACGATCTTCCTCGTGCTCAGCGCCTATTTTACCGAGCACAAGGACCGGCTGAACTTCCTCAACCAGCTTCGCGGCAGCCTGCTGCATGTCCAGTTGGAGCAAAAATCGGAACGGGACGAACTCACCGGCCTCTTCAATCGCCATTCTCTCGACCGTGTGCGGGCGTCGATCTGGCGAAAAAACGGAGAGATTGCCTCCATAGCCGTCATCATGCTCGATATCGACAGGTTCAAACTCTTCAATGATGTCCATGGGCATGTGGAGGGCGACGCGTGCATCCGGGCCGTCTGCCAATGCATTTCACAGGAGATCGGCGGCAACGGAACCGCGTTCCGCTTCGGCGGCGAGGAGATTCTCGTCCTACTGCCCGATACCAATTGCGAGGTGGCCTCGGCCATAGCCGAGAGAACGCGCCGCTCTATCGAGGCCCTCGGGATCCAGCATCGCGGACTGGGTGAAGGGCACGTAACGGCCAGCCTCGGCGTGACATGCGGCAGGACCTCGCAGGAAACGCTCGAGGATCTCCTGAAAACCGCCGACGCGGCTCTCTACGAGGCAAAACGAGCGGGCAGAAATACAGTCACTGTGGCGCATGCTTCGGCAAGACCACTCCAATAGCGAGGATGAAATCCGAAATTGCCTAGCGTTTCAGTCCCTTAGCTGTATTTCTGAAGTCAGCCCAAAAAAACTGCAAAAACGCTCTTGTTCCTCTAGTAGCTAGAGGATGTAGCAATGGGTCCAACACGTAAATTGGAACCTCGCTATGACTTCGACAACACAACAGAGCCGCTATCGCGTGGAGGGCATGGATTGCGCTTCCTGCGCCTCGAAAATCGGTAAAGCCGTTCGCCGCCTGCAGGGGGTGGAAGACGTCTCCGTTTCGGTCACTGCGGGCACGATGACGGTCAAGCATCAGAGTGACGAGGCCCTCGCACCGGCCATCACGAAGCGCGTCACCGGATTGGGCTATAAAGTCATTCCGCTTCCGTCGAACAACACGCAAGTCGCCAAGGCAGAGGTCGACAACCATGCCTGTGGCTGCGGCCACGATCATCACGACCATTCGTCGCATGACCACGATCATGAAGGACACGACCATAGCCACGGGCATGATCACGATCATGATCATAGTGCCCATGGACATGATCATGCCGGGCACAGCCACAAGGCGGCGCGCGAAGCTGTCGCCAGCCTCCATGGCCACGATCATGGGCCGACCAGCGGACCTTGGTGGAAATCTGCCAAAGGCCGCCTGACCATCGCCAGCGGCGTCGCCGTTGCCGCTGCCTGGGCCATCGGCAAGATGGTCCCGGAACTGGACGCTTGGATCTTCACCGCTGCCATGCTGGTCGGCCTCATCCCGATTGCCCGACGCGCCTTCATGGCGGCACTCGCCGGAACGCCCTTTTCAATCGAGATGCTGATGACGATAGCCGCGATTGGCGCGGTCATCATCGGCGCCAGCGAAGAAGCGGCGGCGGTCGTCTTCCTGTTCCTGATCGGTGAACTCTTGGAAGGTGTTGCTGCGAGCAAGGCTCGAGCCAGCATCCAATCTCTGACCGATCTGGTTCCCAAGACCGCGCTTGTTGAAGAAAACGGCAAGATCAGCGAAGTCCAGGCCGAAAACCTGCCCGTTGGCGCCATCATTCTGGTGCGACCCGGCGATCGTATTTCGGCCGACGGCGTGATCGTATCGGGCGAGAGCTCGATCGACGAAGCGCCCGTCACCGGCGAGAGCACTCCGGTGCGCAAGGGAACGGATGCCGCAGTCTTCGCCGGCACAGTCAATGGCGATGCGGTTCTGCGGGTCCGCGTCACGGCGGCCGCCGCCGACAACACCATTGCTCGAGTGGTCAAGCTGGTTGAGGAGGCGCAGGAATCGAAGGCCCCGACCGAGCGCTTTATCGACCGTTTCTCGCGTTATTATACGCCAGGTGTCGTGGTGGTCGGCGCGCTCGTCGCCATCGTCCCTCCGTTGTTTCTCGGCGGCTCTTGGGGCGAATGGGTCTATAAGGGCCTCGCCATCCTGCTGATCGGCTGCCCCTGCGCGCTGGTCATTTCCACGCCGGCAGCAATCGCAGCCTCCTTGTCATCGGGTGCGAGACGCGGCCTGCTGCTCAAGGGCGGAGCCGTGCTGGAAAACATCGGCAAGGTGACAGCCGTTGCGTTCGACAAGACAGGGACCCTGACGGAAGGCAAACCGAAGGTCACCGACCTTGTTGGCCTCGGCATGAGCGAGACCGAAGTACTTCGACTGGCGGCAGCGCTTGAAACCGGATCCAGCCATCCGCTGGCCCAGGCAATCCTCGGTCGCGCCTCGGCGGACGGGATCGACGTTCCCTCGACCTTCGACGCGAAGGCGATCGGCGGCAAGGGCGTGAGCGGCACCGTCGATGGCCTTGACGTTTTCCTAGGTTCGCCGCAGGCCGTTGCCGACAAGGTTTCACTTGCGCCGGAACAAGCGGCTCGGATTGCCGCCCTCAATGACGAGGGAAAGACGGTCTCCGTTCTCCTGGCCAAGGGAAGCGTCGCCGGGCTGCTTGCGATGCGGGACGAACCCCGCGCCGATACTGCGGCAGGCCTTAAGGCTCTGACGGACGCCGGTATCAAGACAATCATGCTGACCGGTGACAACAAGCGTACCGCACAAGCCATCGGCAAGACGCTCGGCATCGAGGTTCGCGCTGAACTGCTGCCCGAAGACAAGCAGCGCATCGTCGGCGAACTGAAGCGCCAGGGCCTTCGTGTCGCCAAGGTCGGCGACGGCATCAATGATGCGCCGGCACTGGCCGCTGCCGATGTCGGGATCGCCATGGGTGGCGGAACCGATGTTGCACTCGAAACCGCAGATGCCGCCGTGCTGCATGGACGCGTTGGCGACGTCATCGAGATGATCGATCTTTCGAAGCGGACGATGAGCAATATCGGCCAGAACATCACCATCGCGCTCGGCCTCAAGGGTGTATTTCTGGTCACCACGATCATCGGCATCACAGGCCTTTGGCCCGCGATCCTTGCCGATACCGGTGCGACTGTGCTCGTGACCATGAATGCCCTGCGCCTGCTTGGTGGCAAGCGCAGGCGGGTGGCTGCTTAAACTTATTGAAAATGAAGCATGGGCGCCGACAAGCTTCGGCGCCCATTTGCGCTCTTGCCGCACGCATCGTCTTGCTGTGCGCGCCGCAATTCAGGGCTTCCTCACCGCAAGATAACGACGCGGCGACAGGCCGAACGCCTTTTTGAACATCGCTATGAAACTGCTCGCGCTCGCATAGCCGAGGCTGTCGGCAACCTCGATGATCGAGCGTCCGGCGGTCAACTCTTCCAGCGCAAGCAGCAATCGCGCCTGCTGACGCCAATTGGCGAATGACATGCCCGTTTCCGAATGAAACAGGCGTCGTGCCGAGCGCTCGGAGATGCCGGCCTGCTGCGCCAGAGCATGGAATGTCTCCTCACTGGCTGGATCCCGAAGCACAGCTTCGGCGATACGGAGAACGCGCCGCTCCTTAGGCATGGGCAAATGGAGGCTTTCGGTTGGAGCTGCGCGAACTTCGTCCAGCAAAACGGCGGCAAGGCGGCGTTGCGGTGGCGAAAGCCTTTCTTCCCAATGCCAGGTAGCCGCTCTTCGCACCAGCGCGCGCAGCACCTCGCTAATGCTTAAAACACACGGGCTCTCGGGTAGGCTTGCGCTGGCAAGCGGTGTCAGCGAAATGCCCCATCCACTCAGCACACCGTTGACGCTCGCCTTATGCATCATGCCCGGCGGGATCCAACCTGCACGACGCGGCGGCAGAAGCCATGAGCCGCCCGGTGTCCGCATATGCACAAGGCCGCTTTCGATGCAGAAAAGCTGGCCGCGGGCATGGGAGTGCCAGTCATATTCCAATGTGCCGAGGCGAAAAGCGCTGCCGGGTTCATCCGATCCCCAGAAGGCGATAAGGGGTGGACCGTCTGCCCAATCGACAATGTCTTCCAGATCCATATTCGTTTGGCCGCTTTGCTACATTTATCGTCCGGATGTCGTTATCACGTCCGGATAGCCCTGCGCTAATGTCCTGCTTGTTCTTAAGATTGAAAGCAGAACGGAATCGAGTAGCTCATGCAGGATTTTCATGTCGTCATCATCGGCGCAGGCCTCGGAGGTCTGTGCCTTGCACAGGGATTGAAGCGCGCTGGCATCAGTTTTGACGTCTACGAGCGCGACGCGGCGCCCGATAGCCGGCTTCAAGGCTATCGCATCCGGATAGACGCCGAAGGACAGAGGGCACTCGCAGCCTGCCTCCCGCTGGAGCTCTTTGCCCTTTTTCGCGCGACGGCCTCTCTCAATGCCTCGTCCGGCCGCTTCGTCACCCCGCAGCTTCTCCCCATCGAAGGACGCACGCCAGCGAGCTGGGATATGGGCGAGGACGACGATATCGGTGACTTGAGCGTCAATCGTCAGACCCTTCGTGAAATCCTGTTGGCGGGGATCGAGGAAAACGTTCATTTCGGACATGAGTTGAAAAGCTATCGTTGCTTTGAAGACGGGTCCGTCTCGGTCTCTTTGGAGGGACTGCCGCTAGTATCCTGCGACCTCTTGGTCGGCGCAGATGGCGTGAATTCGCGGGTCCGCAGGCAACTCGCTCCCTACGCCGAACCGCGAGATACGGGATCCATATGCATCTACGGCAAGATGGAACTGCCGCTGGCGGAGGGCTGCGACCTCTTGAGCGACGGCACCACCGTGGTCTTTGCGGATGGCTGCACGGCCATCTTCGATCTCATGCGTTTTGACGACGACTTCTCGACGCTTACCTCCCGCTTCGCCCCAGGCTGCAACCTCACGCCGATGGCGGATTATCTCTATTGGGCGCTGATCGGACCCCGGCAACGACTTGGTCTGGAGAAATACGATCACGTTCAGGATCTCCCGGTCTTGCTGACGAATGCCATGCGTGGCTGGCATCCGGGTATCAGGCAGGTCATCAGCCGAAGCAATCCTACTGATGTCGCAGCGCTGCCCATTCGCAGCGGACGCCCGGACGCCCTATGGTCTTTCGGTGCGGTGACGCTTCTGGGAGACGCAATCCATGCGATGAGCCCCGCCGGCGGCCTCGGTGCCAACACGACACTCGAAGATGCGCGTGTCCTTGCGGAGATCCTGTCCGATGCGCGATCGCAAGCCAGATCGGCCAACATAGCGATGCTCGACTATGAGGCGGACATGCGCGATCGGGCCAGCCGCGCGATCGATGCATCCGAACGTGGTGCCACAATGCTATTCGAAAATCTCGCCTGAGGAAGAACGCCATGACTATCGACCCAACCTCATTCACTTTCCACGACGTCTCCGAATGGCCGATCATCCGCCAGAGCGCGCAATCCGTACGACCGGGTTATGCGCAGCAATGGGAACGGGAGATGAATTCCCTTCTCGCCCTTTCCATGCCGTTCGTTGTAATCATGGAAGGCGACCAACCCGCCGAGGATCACGAAGACCGCAAGGTGCGTGGCATCTGGCTCAAGAAAAACAAGACGGCCCTCGCGGCGACCTGCAAGGCCGTCATCGGGGTCGAAGCCAGCGCCATCAAGCGCGCCGCGATACAAGTCCAGATGAGCCTTGCAACGAAAGCCTTCGGCACAAGAATGGAGATCGTCGCCTCGAACACGGAAGCGTTCACGCTTGCCGAACACATTCTCTCCGGCCTGGAAACCGGGGCTGCGAGCTGAAAACACCACCTACCGCTGGCTCGTTGGACCGCCGCAATGCCCTCTGCAGATTGCGGCGCCTTGCTTTTCTGGCCCGCATAAAAAAACAAGTGCATAAAACTCAAGAATAAGTATAGCAATCAAGACCCATCTCTTGCTAGGACGGAGATGCTCTGATTGACGATCCATTCGTGGGTCGAACGCGACGAAAAGACGAAGGACCATAAGTGATGACGACGACCGCCTCCGAAGCGCGCAGCGTTCCGCCAATCGGTGTATCGGCAACATCAGACGAAGCGCTCTTCGAGCTCGATGCGGTCTCCTTTGCAGTATCGGATCGTACGCTTCTCCAGCCACTCACCCTCACGCTCGCGCCACGGCAGATCGTCGGCCTCATCGGCCACAACGGTTCAGGAAAATCGACGCTGCTGAAGCTGCTGGCGCGACAGCAATCTGCGGCGAGCGGTACCATCCGCTTCGAGGGCAAGCCTCTGTCGAGCTGGGGGGACCGGCCGTTTGCCCGCAAGGTCGCCTATCTGCCGCAAGCCACGCCCGCCGCAGCCGGAATGCTGGTGCGCGAACTCGTGGCGCTCGGTCGTTATCCCTGGCACGGCGCGCTCGGCCGCTTCGGCCAGACGGATCGCGAGAAGGTCGAGGAAGCCATGCGGCTTACCGATGTCGCCGGCATGGCCGATCGCCTCGTCGACACACTTTCAGGCGGCGAGCGTCAACGCTGCTGGCTTGCCATGCTGGTCGCCCAGGACGCCGAATGCCTGCTGCTCGACGAGCCAACTTCGGCTCTCGACGTTGGGCATCAGATCGAGGTTCTGTCGCTGGTTCAGAGCCTCAGCCACGCCAAGGGCCTTGGCGTCGTCGTCGTGCTCCACGATGTCAACATGGCGGCGCGTTTCTGCGACCACATCATCGCCCTGCATTCGGGGCGTATTATCGCCAACGGCGCGCCGGATGACATCCTGACCACGGACGCGCTACGCGCCATCTATGGGCTGGACATGCACATCATCCACCATCCGTCCTCGGGTCATCCCGTCGCGATCCCGAGCTGAATGGCCTTCGAATAAAGGAAGGAGCGGACCGGCATACGTCTCTGCCGATCCGCACCCGACTAGCAGTATCCCTGATTTCAGGATGCCGTGCGGCGCAAGACCGGAGCGGCTCTCCACCCCAAGTGCGGCGCAATGTTCGTCACGAAATCATACAGGATCTGCCGATATTCCTCGTCGTGGAATTCGTAGGGCAGCTCCAAACGAAATTCGCTGACGTAGGGCAGGATCGGATCCGCATGGAGACGCTCCAGGATTTCCGCCGACGTACCGACAAGATCGCGTGCAAAGAGCGTTCGCCGTTCACCCTGCGGGGAAAGCGTGCGCTCGTAGCGACCGGCGGCATAGTCGGTATAGCGCTTGCGCGTGACGGCATCGGCGCTGTCGAAGGGAACGATGACACGGCCGAGTGCTACCCGCCTCGTATCGCCGCCGGAAGCGCGATAGGTTTCGAGTTGCCGGGATTGTGCGACGAAGAAATCGTCGGTCTCCTCGCCGGTCGTGACATTGCCGATCAAGAGATTGAAACCATTGCGGCCGGCCCAGGCGGCCGAACGCAACGAACCGCCGCCATACCAGATGCGATCGATCAACCCCTTGGCATAGGGCTGCAGACGTGGGCGCTGCGGGCCGAACGGAGTCTTGATGACCGTATCCTGATCACCGACATAGGTGCCGCGAAGATTGTCGGCAAAGCGCAGCACCCGCTGATGGGAGAAATCGTGGTTCTCCCAATCGCCATCGAAGGCGAGCGGCCCGATCAGGTCGGCGTGCAGTGGTCGTCCGGCGCTCAATCCGATGTTGAGCCTTCCTTTCGACAGAACGTCGACCGTCGCGAGATCTTCCGCGAGGCGGTAAGGGCTTTCGTAGCCGATCGGAATGACGGCCGTTCCCAGCTCGATATGACGCGTACGCTGCGTTGCCGCCGCCAGAAACGCGCTGGCCGAGGAAATTCCGGGTTCGAGGTGACGCTGCCGAACCCAGGCGCTGTCAAACCCTCTCTGCTCGCCATACTCCAGAAGCTGCAAGGTTTGCTCGAGGCCCGCCAGCGGATCCTCGTCGGGATAGTTGCCAGGCGTCAGAAAGCCGATGTGGCTGATCGATGGGGCGGGATGGCTCATCGCGCTGTCTCCTCAAAATTTCGGCAGGCCGGGCGGATTGGTTTCCGATTTCGGCAAGGCTTCCTCTGCCAGATGCCAATGATCGAGGACCCTGGCATAGGTGCCGTCCTGGATCAGTCCGTTCGTCGCGGCGGTGAGCGCGGTTGCAAGGCCACTCCCCCTGCGGGTGGCAATCGCGACATCGGAACGATCCGGCCAACCGGCGCTCAGTGTACCGACGCCTTTGATGTCCTTGTCGCGTGCGGCGATGTAGACGAGCTGGGCGTGTGGCTGCACGATGACGTCGGCCCGCTCTGAGCGAAGGGCAAGCAGGCTGGCAGCGTCGTCGTCGTAATATTGCAATTCGATCGGTTTCAGACCGGCCTTCGTATCCTCATCGCTCCACTTCACCAGAATTCGCTCCTGGTTCGTGCCGGCGCTGACGATAATCCTCAGTCCCGCGGCATCCTTCGGTTCCTTGATGGATGCGATCTTGCTTTTGCCGGTGACGAAGAAACCATGAAGACCCTGCCGGTAGGTGGAGAAATCGAACTTCTCCTTGCGCTGTTCGGTGACGCCGACATTGGAAACGACGGCATCGTATTTGCCCGATGTCAAACCGAGCGGCCAGTCGGCCCAGGCAACCGGAACGAGTTCCAGCTTCAACCCGAGCGCATCAGCAACGGCGGACGCATAGTCGGGATCGGCTCCAACGACGGTCTGGGCGTCCGTTGCATAGGTGGCAAGCGGCGGTCCGCCGGGAGCGACGCCCACCGTCAATTTGCCCGGCGTCACAAACTTGAAGCCCTTGGGTATGGAGGCGATCGCGCCCTCGTTCTTGATTGCATGGATACGCCCCGATTGTTCAGGGCTTAGGTCGAACTCGTCGGCCGCCCACGCCGCGCCAAAGCCTGTCAGGGCGGTTGCAGCGACGGCAGCAAGCATAGTTCTGAAGCTAGGAAGGAAAGTCACGGAAACTGTATCTCCATATCGGAAGGATGGGAGCGGACCGACGCGGGCCCCACCGGCGCCGGTCCGCTCGGCCAACATTACGAACCGCTCTTCGGCAGGCCCGCAGGGTTGGTCCTGGATTGATCGACGGCTTCGGCACTCAGGCTCCAGCGCTTCAGCACTTCGCCATATTTGCCGTCCTTGATCAGATCATTGAGGGCAAGCGTGACAGCATCCGCGAGCCCGGCACCCTTCTTTGTGGTAACGGCGATCTCAGCCGTTATCGGCCAGCCACCGGATAGGGTGCCGACGAGTTTCCTCGTGCCGTTGATTGCGGCGTTGTAGGCCTGAGTCGCGTTCGGATTGAATTCAACGTCGGCCCGGCCGGACTGCAGGGCAATATCTGCGGCCGCACGGTCGTCGAAATATTGTACTTCGATCGGCTTCAGGCCAGCCGCCACGTTCTCGCGATCCCATTCGAGAATGATCTTCTCCTGGTTGGTGCCTGCGCTGGTGATCACCTTCAGACCCGCGACGTCCTTTGGCTCCTTGATAGAGGTGATCTTGCTGTCGGCCTTCGCATAGAAGCCGAGGACGTCCTTGCGATAGGTCGAGAAATCAAATTTCAGCTTGCGTTCCTCGGTGACCGTCACATTGGAGATGACGGCATCGTACTTGCCGGAGGAAACGCCGAGAGGCCAATCCTCCCAGGCAACCGGCACCAGTTCAAGCTGCAGGCCGAGGGAATCGGCAAGCAACTGCGCGATATCCGGATCGGCGCCGACAACGGTCTTTGCGTCGGTGGCATAGGTGGCGATCGGCGGATCCCAGGGATTGATGCCCACTGTGAATTTGCCGGGATTGACGAACTTGAAGCTGGGCGCAATCGCCTTGACCGCGGCCTCATCCTTCTGCGCTCGGACCCGATTGGACGTATCCGGGCTGAGGTTGAACTTTTCAGCCGCGTTCACCGCTGTGCAGCTCAATGCCACTGCTGTGATCACACCGGCCAACGCGTATTTCGTTCTATCAAAAAATGCCATGTCCCTTCTCCATTTCATCTTTAGGTTGTTGTGATTGTTACTACTTTCCAATGCCGCCCGGGGCTCGGCATTGTCTTCACCAGCCTGGGATTGCTAGAGAACCTTGGCGAGGAATGCCCGCGTCCGCGGATGCCTGGGATCACTGAGGATCTGCGCCGGCGCTCCGGATTCGATCACATGACCGCCCTCCATGAAGACGACGGTGTCGGCGACTTCACGGGCAAAGCCGATTTCATGGGTGACGATGACGAGCGTCGTCCCGGTGCGAGCAAGCTCCTTGATGACATCAAGCACTTCGCCAACCAGCTCCGGATCGAGAGCCGAGGTCGGCTCGTCGAACAGCAAAACCTTGGGCCGGAGCGCCAGGGCGCGGGCGATCGCGACGCGCTGCTGCTGTCCGCCGGAAAGCTGGCGAGGATAGGCATCGATCTTGTCGCTGAGGCCGACGCGGGCCAGCAGCTCCTGCGCGAAGGCGATAGCCTCATCTCTGCTTGCCCCGCGCACCTGTATCGGCGCCTCGATGAGGTTTTCCAGAACGGTCAGATGCGGGAAGAGATTGAAGCTTTGAAAGACCATCCCGATGTCGGTTCGCCGCTTCAGGATGTCCTTCTCTTTCAACTCGTAGAGAACCTCGCCCTTTTGCGTATAGCCGACGAGCTCGCCATCCACCGAGATGAAACCGCTGTCGACGCGTTCGAGATGATTGATGGAACGCAGCAGCGTTGATTTGCCCGAGCCGGATGGACCAATGATGGCCGTCACGCTGCCGGCTGGCAGGCTAAGCTCGATATCGTCGAGAACCTTCAGCGTGCCGAAGCTCTTCGAGATGCCATGAATACGAACTGCCCCACCCTTGGCGTAAAGGTCGGTTGCGCCGCGAAAGGCCGCCATCGTTCTCGTGCTTGCGCCGGCATTTGCGACAGCAACCGGAAGCGACCGGCGGAAGCGCTGGAAGAAAGCCTGGAAGGGCAACGGTGTCGGATTGCGTACGGCGCCCTTGGAAAAGTAACGCTCGATATAGTGCTGGATGACGGACAGGACCGTCATGATGACAAGATACCACACCGTCGCCACCATCAACAGCGGGATCACTTCCAGATTGCGGCGATAGATGACCTGTACGGTGTAGAAGAGCTCCGGCAGCGCCAGCACGTAGACCATGGATGTGCTCTTGGCGAGGCCGATGATCTCATTGAAGCCCGTGGGAAGGATGGAGCGCATGGCCTGCGGCAGAACGATGCGGAAAGCCTGGCGTTGCCGTGGTAATCCAAGTGCAGCCGCAGCCTCCAATTGCCCTTGATCGACGGAAAGGATGCCACCACGCACGATCTCGGCAAAGAAGGCCGACTGGTTCAGCGTCAGCCCGAGAAAGGCAGCGGCAAACGGCGTCAGGAGCTGCGTCGTCGGATAGTCGAACAGGATCTTATCGGTAAAGGGAACGCCGATGGTGATCGTTTCGTAGAGGTAGCCAAGATTGTTGAGCACCAGCAACAGAACGATCATTGGGATCGATCGCAACAGCCAGATGTAGCCCCAGGACAGGCTGGACAGCAGCGGCGATTTCGATACCCGCGCCAGAGCCAGTGCCGTCCCGAGGATGGAGCCGGAAACGGCGGCAAGCGCCGTCAGCAGCAGGGTTCTGCCGAGGCCCACGAGCACCGGCTCAGCGAAGAACCACTCGGCAAACACGCCCCATCCCCAGCGGGGATTGGTGAAGGTGGAATAGAGAACGACGGCGAGAACCAGCGCCGCGAAGATCGTCCCTATCGTGCGCCCGAGATGCCGTGCCGGCACGATGCGATAGCGCGCATAGTCCGTCTTCGCCTCGCTTGCTGCGGTCACGGGATCGATGCCCGCGAAATCCGTTGTCAGTGCCATAATGCCTGCCCCTTATGATTGTCGTTGCTTCGCTCGCGGTTACCGGCCGGCGACGGCCAGCTGCGGCTTCGATCCGGAGGTTTCGAGGGAATGGAATTGCGCCAATTGGCTGACATCTTTTTCGAAAGGCAGGCTCCTATAGATTTCCGGGTCGACCGAAGTGTCGAAGAGAGCCGTGTAGCCGTTGTTCAGATAGAGGCCGACGGCCTCCGGCTGCCGGAAGCCTGTCGTCAGATAGATGCGCTGATAGCCTTGTCGCGCTGCCTGCAACTCGAGTTCCACAAGCAGCTTGCGCGCCAACCCCTGGCGCCGGAGATCGTGCCGCGTCCAGATGCGTTTGAACTCCGCGGTCCGGTCGTCATAGTGCTTGAAGGCACCGCCGCCGATTGTCTCGCCATCGCGCAACAGAAGCAGGAAATTGCCATGCGGCGGCGCAAAGGCTTCCGGCGGATAGCGGTTCAACTCGGCAGCCGCGCCCTCGGCGTTGAAATAGGTGCCGTAGCGGCTGTCATACTCAAAAATCAGCTCGTCGATCAGCGGCTTGGCGCGCGGATCCAGCGTTGTGGTGTAAAGAAACGTGTCGCTCATGTCGTTCGTCACCTCTTGTCATCAGCGAGGAAAGTCTCGGCGAGCCGCACCCAGTATCGGGCAGCGGGCGCGATGATGGCGTCGTCGAAATTGTATTGGGCGCTGTGCAGCGGCGCGCTGTCGCCATTGCCGACGAAGAGATAGCTGCCGGGCTTCGCCTCCAGCATGAAGGCGAAATCCTCGCTGGCCGTACGCGGGCGAAAATCCGCAGCCAGAGCTGCGGGTCCGAGCGCGTGCACGGCAACGTTCCTGGCGAAATCCGTTTCGTCCGCGTGGTTGACCAGCGCCGGAAAACCGAGGCGATAATTAACTTCCGCCACCGCGCCGAAGCTTTCGGCCTGCGCCCGGGCAAGCGCCGGGATGCGCTCCTGAAGCTTTGCGCGCACGCCTTCGCTGAAGGCCCGCATGGTGAGCTTCATCTCGACGCTTTCCGGAATGACGTTCGATGCGGAGCCTGCGTGAATGGATGCCACAGTCGCAACCGCCATGTCCTGCGGATCGATATTGCGGGAGACCACGCTTTGAAGCGCGGTGATGAAGGCAGCCGAGGCCAGCACCGGGTCCACGGCCCGATGTGGCTCGGCGCCGTGACCGCCCTTGCCCACGATCTTGACGACCGCCTGATCGACCGACGCCATGGCGGGCCCGACGACAAAGCCGAATTGGCCCGTCGGCACTCCCGGCCAATTGTGCAGGCCGAAGACGGCATCGACCGGAAAACGCTCGAAAAGACCTTCCGACAGCATCTTGCGAGCGCCGGCGCCTATCTCTTCCGCGGGCTGAAAAATCAGCCGAAGCGTGCCGCTGAAATTGCCGCTTTCGGCGAGATAGCGGGCGGCGGCGAGCAGGATGGACGTGTGCCCGTCATGGCCACAGGCGTGCATGACGCCGGGATTGCTGCTCTCGTAGTCGAGCCCCGTCGCCTCCTCAATGGGCAGCGCATCCATGTCGGCACGAATGCCGACGCTGCGCTGCCCATCGCCCCGCCTGAGGGTCGCGACAACGCCGGTTCCCGCAATACCCGTTGCAACCTCGTAACCCCAGTCGGCAAGAAGCGAGGCCACTTTCTTGGAAGTGCGATGTTCCTGAAAGGCGAGCTCGGGATACTGATGCAGGTCATGCCTCAGCGCGATGATCTCGTCGAGATAGGTGGCAATCCCTCGTTCGACGGGATCGTTGACCAAGGCTGGTTTGACGATGGCGTTCATGGTGATCTGTCCCGGCTCAGGCGCCGACGGCCTTTGCGGGTTCGGCATGCTCTACATCCGCGGCATAGCGGCTTTCGCGGAATGGCAAGCCAAGGTGATCGCGTAGCGTATCGCCCTTCAGCACGGGATCGAAATAACCCCGGCTGGTCAGGATCGGCAGGACATATTTGGCGAAATCGTCGAAGCCTTCGCCGATCACCGGGAAACCAAGAATGAATCCATCGGCCCCCTCCTGATCGACCCAGCGAATAATCTCGTCCGCGATATGTTCGGCCGTTCCGATGAAAGAGGTGCGGGGCGTCGCTGCGTCGAGCGCGACTTCCCGTAGCGTAAGTCCCTTCTCCTGGGCCGTCTTCTTGATGCGATCAGTGGTGGCGCGGAAGTTGTTTCGGCCGATATCGCCGAGATCGGGAAACTGCTCGTCCAGCGGATAGACACTGAAATCATGATGATCGAAGAAACGGCCGAGATAAGCGAGTGCCTCCTCGATCGTGACGAGATCGCGGATCTTTCGATGCTTGGCGTCCGCTTCTTCCTGCGTCGCGCCGACGATAGGGCCAATGCCCGGGAAGATGCCGACATCGGCCGCACTGCGTCCATGCGCGATCGCGCTCTGCTTCACCTGCTTATAGAAAACCTTGGCGTCATCGAGCGGCCCGCCATTGGTGAAGACGGCGTCGGCATGCTTGCCGGCGAGCCGGATGCCGGAATCGGAGGCTCCGGCCTGGAACAACACCGGCTGGCCCTGCTTGGAACGGCCGATATTAAGGGGTCCTTCGATACGGAAGAAGCGCCCCTTGTGGTTCAGGCGATGCAGCTTGGTCTTGTCGGCATACACTCCCGCTTCACGGTCGCGCACGAAGGCATCGTCATCCCAGGAATCCCACAGACCCTTGGTGGCATCGAGATATTCGTCGGCGATCTCGTAGCGCAGCTCGTGTTCGGGATGTTCGCGGCTGTAGTTGCGGCCGGATCCTTCGAGTGGTGAAGTCACCGCATTCCAGCCGGCGCGGCCGCCACTAATGAGATCCAGCGAAGCGAACTGGCGAGCAATGGTGAACGGGTCGCTATAGGAGGTCGAAACCGTGCCGACCAGGCCAAGCTTCGTTGTATAGGCGGCAAGTGTCGAAAGGATCGTCAGCGGCTCGAACCGGTTCAGGAAATGCGGGATCGACTGTTCATTGATGTAGAGACCGTCGGCAACGAAGGCGAAGGCGATACCGGCCTCCTCCGCTTTGCGAGCCGTCTTGACGAAAAAGTTGAGATTGGTGCTGGCATCGGCCGGGACGCTCGGATGCTTCCAAGCGTTCATATGGCCGCCTGGGCCCTGCAGCATGATACCGAAAGTGACGTGTTTCTGAGCCATGATTGATCCTCCTGGGACAGGCCGTTCAGGCAACGAGGGAAAGGCGTTCTTTGGCGAGCAGTTCGATCGAGGCGAGCCGCTCGGCCGCCGTCAGTGCCGGAGTGTCGAGCACGAACTCCTCGACGCCGTAGCTGCGATGCAGCGCGTCGAGTTCGGCGCGAATTTGGGCAGCCGTGCCGTGCAAGACGCTCGGCACCTTCTCTTCGGTGCGGTAATCCGTGACGCCGGCCTGACGGGCGAACTCCGCCGCCTGCTCCTGGGTGCCGACATTGACGCTCTGACCGTTGGGCAGGAAGAGCTTGACGATGCGAAGCTGGCCGACGCGCTCGCGGGCATGGGTCTCGCTTTCGGCGGCGAAGGCTGCGAGCGCCAGGATCGGAACCTTGCCGCCCGTCGCGCGTCCGTAAGCTTCGAAGGTCTTGCGCAGATTTTCCGGATCGCCATTCAGATGACCGGCGAAGACCAGCGTCCAGCCCTTGTCCGCGGCAAGCTCTGCGCTCTCGACGCTGGCGCCGAGGAGGAAGCGCTCCGCTGCGCGAGGGGGAAACGGCGTCGCCAGGGCACCTTCGGATCGCGGATCGGCAGCGAGATAGCCATTCAGGTCGGAAAGCTGTTCAGCAAAGCTCGGCTTCTTTTCCGGATCGATGGCGACTTGCAGCGCCCGCGTCGACAACGGAAAGCCGCCGGGCGCCTTGCCGACCCCGAGATCGATGCGGCCGGGCGCGAGCGAAGCCAGCAGATTGAAGGCTTCGGCAACCTTATAGGCGCTGTAGTGCTGCAACATGACGCCGCCCGAGCCGATACGGATCTTCGACGTTCTGGCGATGAGATAGGCAATCAGCACTTCCGGTGCCGAACTTGCGAGGTTCGCCATATTGTGATGCTCGGCGACCCAGAAGCGATGATAGCCAAGTTCTTCGGCTCTGACGGCCAATCGAGCGGTGACGCCGAGAGCATCGGTGGCGCTAAGCCCCTGCTCAATAGGGCTTTTGTCGAGAAGGCTGAGGAGATAGGACATGCCGGTTCGTTTCATCCATATTGCCTCGATGCCGACCATCAAAGCTATAATCTATAAAAAGCATAGATTTTAAGGAATTTAAGAAACGGCTTTCTCTTTCTTCCATCCAATGCGAAAAAAATAAGCATTTCATCATATGATCGCAAAGCGGCTGCGGCATGTCGTGTGATTGCGAGCGAACCGACAACCTTTGCTTTAAAAATGCCACAAGCGTTAGCTAGCCGATTTGCCGGACAGGGGTTCTCAAGCTATCAAGATTCCGCCAGCCGCAATGGAGATCCCCGCCCGATATCAGCGTCCACGGCTCTTCCGCGTCTATCGCAAAGGAATTAAGATAGGCTATGATGTGCGACAGATCGTTGGAAATGATTGGCTTGTCAGCAGAGATACGAAATCACGCATGAAATATCGTCCTGTTGTTCTTATTGGCTTTCTCGCTGTAGCAGTCATCGTCATGAGTTCCTTCGTCAGCCGCTCGGCTCTGGGGCTGGTTGTCAGAACCTGCGAGATCAACTCCGCGCTGACGGGATCGCCCTATCCGTGCCTCAAAGTCGTTCAGGCACAGGACCCGTTGTCGTCCTACGCAGTATTGCGGGAGCCGACAGACAAGGAGAGAACAATCCTTGCGCCGCTGGCTGATGTGCCTGGTATCGAAGACCCTCGCCTTCTGACGGCAGAGGCGCCAAACTATTTTGATGACGCGTGGCGGGAGCAATCGACCGGCACCGGCCTGCGCACGGAAAAGGTTTCGACGCAGCGCTTTGCGCTGGCGATAAACGCCGCCAATTGGCGTACGCAGGATCGGCTCCATATCCATATGGGGTGCGAAACGCCGCGCTTTCGCGCGCTCCTGAAGACGCATGCGGCAGATATCGGAAGCGACCGATTTACATACCTGAAGACCAAAGCGGGCTGGTGGGCACTCTTCCACCAGGCCGATGACCTCACAAATCTGAATCCGTTGAAGCTCGTCGCAGACGGCTTGGAAGGCGCGCGCTCCGACATGGAGAACGTTGTCGTTGGCGTCTTCGGCGCGACATCCCCGGAGGGCCGGCACGGCTTTTATATTCTGGCAAGAATAATGGGAGAAAACAAATCCCGCGGATCTGCAGAGGACATGATCGATCCCAAGTGCCAGCTCTAACGTCCGGCAAGCCGTTACGATTTTTCTGACCTGTGCAGGCAGAAGGGATGCGCGAAAGTCAGGGTCGCGCCCCTGCTGAAGCAGAGCGCTTGAAAGAGGTCCTGCGCCACCTCCAAGCAAGTATCCAACTTTCGTTCCTTCTGACGTCTCTTGCTTCGAAATGCGTTGACTCCGCCGTGGGCGTCAATTTAGACAAACCATTCCCCTTATAGTCTATAAAAATAGTTTGTTATTTCTATCGATCACCCCATTCCTTTCGCTAGGCTTCATCCATTGAAGTCAGGGAACCGCCGGAAATTGACACCCGGCAAAGGGGACAGATATGAAATTCAAGCAATTCGTCGCCGCGGCTGCGTTCGGTCTCGCGAGCATCTCGATGGCGGTCTCCGCAAACGCGGCCGATAAAAAGGTCGTCGTCGGCTATCAGACCGATGCATTGCCATCCTCCGTCGCCATCGCCAATGGCGATTTCGTCAGGGAGACCGGCTATAAGATCGACTTCCGCAAGTTCAACTCGGGAGCAGAGATCTTCGCCGCCATCGCATCGGGCGATGTCCAGATCGGCTATGTCGGCTCGAGCCCGTTTGCAGCGGCCGCTTCGCGGGGCCTTGAGGTCAAGGCCTTCTACCTCTCGTCAATCTCCGGCATCGATGAAGCGCTCGTGGTGCGCAACGGCTCCGGCATCAACACGCTCGCTGACCTCAAGGGCAAGAAGCTGGCGGCAGCGCCCGTTTCGACCGACCACTACCAGTTGCTCGCGCTTATCAAGTCGCTCGGCCTCACGGAAAAGGACGTGCAGGTCTTCGCCATCCCGCAGCCAGAAATCGTCGCCAGCTACAATCGCGGCGATATCGACGGCGGCTTCGTCTGGGATCCGGCACTGAGCGAACTGAAGAAAGGCGGCAAGGTGCTCGTCACCTCAAAGGACGTCGCCGACAAGGGCGCTCCAACCTTCTCCGCTTGGGTGGCAACATCGAAATTCGCGGCCGACAACCCGCAGTTCCTGAAGGCCTATGCCTCTGTCATCAACAAATACTATGCCTCTTTCGCCGCGGACAAGGCGGCCTGGAGACCGGACAGCGATAACGCAAAGTCTCTTGCCAAGCTGCTCGGCGGCACGGCGGATCAGCAGGCGGCGGCGCTCAAGAACCTTACTCTCCTGACACCTGACGTGCAGGCATCAGCCGATTGGCTCGGTGGCGGCGAAAAGTCGGGGGCGGCAAAGATCCTGAAGGACACGGCAACCTTCCTGAAGGGTCAAGGCAAAGTCTCTGATGTCCTGCCGAACTACGGCGCCTTCGTCACGGCCGACGCACTTGTCAGTGCGAGCAACTGATCCCCGCTGGCGCCGGCGTGCCTACCGCCGGCGTCGAACCTTCGAGAAAAGACATGCTTCAAGTCGATCATGCCAGTGTATTCTTCGCAGCGCGCGACGGGAGAACCGTTCATGCGCTCGATCGCGTCTCCTTCAACATTCCCGAACGCGGCATTGTCGTCGCCCTGGGAGCGTCGGGTTGCGGCAAATCAACATTGCTCAATGCGATCGCCGGCTTCCTGCCACTCTCGGAGGGGACCATTACCCTGGATGGCAGGCCGGTCTCAGGCCCCGGTTCCGATCGTGGCGTGGTTTTCCAGAAAGACTCGTTACTGCCGTGGAAGTCGGTCCTCGACAATGTCTCGCTCGGTCTGCAATTTGCAGGTCTAGGGCGGCGGGAACGGCACGAGCGTGCTTCGGAGCTGCTCCGCCTCGTCGGCCTGACTGACTTTGCAAACGCATCGCCCTATGAACTCTCGGGCGGAATGCGCCAGCGCGTTGGCATCGCCCGCGCATTGGCGACCGACCCGGACATCCTGCTCATGGACGAGCCCTTCGGCGCACTCGACAGCCTGACGAGGGAACAGATGCAGGAACTGCTCGTCTCCATCTGGGCCAGAACCAACAAGCGGATCTTCTTCATAACCCATTCGATCGAAGAGGCCCTGTTTCTGGGCACCGAGGTGCTGGTGATGTCACCGCGACCTGGCCGCGTCGTCGCCCGCTTCAATCTCGATTTCGTGCATCGCCTCGCTGCCAGCGGCGACCCCAGATCGATCCTGACCTCTCCCGAATTTGCCGAACTCAGAGAGGAAATTCGCGCAATCCTGCACAATGCAGACAACATCAGGAGCGCGGCATGACCGACATTTCTGGAACGCGTCCCGTTATCGCCCGTTCGCCGGAAGCAAAGGCTAAGCTTGTTCGCATGCCGGGCTTCGGCGTCGGCTCCAAGCCGACGATCGCCATCAGCTTCGCAACCGGGGCCGCCTTCCTCGGTCTGTGGTGGCTGGTCTCGAAACTTGGCCTGGTTTCCCACCTCTTTCTACCAAGGCCCGATGAAGTCTTGACGCAAATCGGTGTCGTCTATCGCGACGGTTATGCCGGCGCCTCGCTCTCAGAACACATAGTCGCCAGTCTGTTTCGCATCGTCGTTGCCGCAGCGATCGCAATCGTGGTCGGTATTCCCGTCGGCCTGTTGATGGGCCTCAGTCGTTGGGCAAAGGGAATTCTCGATACGCCCATCGAATTCTACTGGCCGCTGCCTCCCCTTTCGTACCTGCCGCTGATGATCATCTGGCTCGGCATTGGTGAAACGTCGAAGATCACGCTCCTGGTGCTCGCCATGTTCGCGCCTATCTGCCTGTCCGCTCAGGCGGGCGTCCGCTCGCTACCTCTTGAGCGTGTCAATGCGGCGCGTTCGCTTGGCGCAAGCCGGCTGCAGCTCTTCCTTTCCATCGTCCTGCCTTCGGCCTTGCCGGAAATCCTGACCGGCGTGAGGATTGCGTTCGGGATCGGCTGGGGAACTCTGGTGGCAGCCGAACTCATCGCCTCAACCCGCGGCATCGGCTTCATGATCATGTCGGCATCGCAATTCCTGGCAACCGACGTCGTCTTCGTCGGCATCGGCATCATCGCGATCTGCGCCTTAGCCTTCACAGCGGCGATCCGCATTCTCGAGGCAGTTCTCGTTCCCTGGAAGGGGAAACTCTGAGCGCAGGACGCATAGGCGTCGCCAATCTCGGTCGCGGCGGGAATTTCCCATCCAATGCAGGCAGGCATGGTCATGAGCAGCGAATTCCTCTGGTACATTCCCAACGATACGAAACCCGGCCATCGCGGCGATTCCGCCGTCGAAAATCACAATAGCCTGGAGACATTGACGAGCCATGCCAGGGCGCTCGAAGAGCATGGGTGGAAAGGCGCCCTGATCGGCACGGGTTGGGGACGGCCCGACACCTTCACCGTTGCCGCTGCCCTTGCCGCCAGGACGACGAGCTTCGAGCCATTGATCGCCGTCCGTCCAGGTTACTGGCGGCCCGCACAATTCGCATCCGCGGCTGCCACCCTGGATCAGTTGAGCGGCGGTCGGGTGCGGGTCAACATCGTATCGGGCAAGGACAATCTATCCGCTTATGGTGACAGCGAGGGCGATCAGGCGCATCGGTACGACCGTACCCGGGAATTCATGCGGCTGGTGCGCAGGCTCTGGACCGAGGAAAGCGTCACCTATGAAGGCGAACATTTCCGCGTTGCTGAATCGACGGCGGCGCCGCGGATCCGGGCTCGCGGCGAGCGCCGACACCCCAAGCTCTATTTCGGCGGCGCTTCGCAAGCTGCGGAGAGCGTCGCCGCAACGGAGGCCGACGTCCAGCTCTTCTGGGGCGAGCCGCTTGATGATATCGCGGAGCGGATCGAGCGCTTGACGTCTCTAAGCAAGGCGCTGGATCGCGATCTCGCTCCACTCGAATTCGGCTTGCGCATCACCACGCTCGTACGCGAAACCAGCGCACGGGCATGGGCAGATGCCGAAGCAAAAGTCGCAAGAATGGCCGAGGACAATGGAGCGGGCTGGCACGACCATCGCCAGTCGATAGCCGTCGGTCAGAGACGCCTGTTCGATCTCAATGCACGCGGCGATGTGCTCGACGACAATCTCTACACCGCACCAGGCAAGTTCGGCGGCGGCGGGGCCGGAACGACATGGCTGGTCGGATCCGCAGAAGAGGTTGCCGGCTCCCTGCGCAAATACCGCGAACTGGGTATCACGCATTTCGTCCTCTCCGATACGCCCTATCTCACGGAAATCAGGCGACAGGGGGATCAGCTATTGCCCCTTCTGCGCGATTGATAGACGGAAAAGACCTTGGCTATACCCACAGAACATCGCGAGCACGCGGCTTTCCAAGCCGCGCTCCGTCAATTATGACGGTTTCATGACAATGAATGCATGGAGCTTTGATGTTAGGCTGGTTTCGCAAACTCATGCCGCGCGAGGATCGCTTTTTCGATCTCTTCGCGCAGCACTCGCGCACGATCGTCGGCGCCGCTGAAGCCCTGAACGAACTTTTGGCCGGCAAGGACATCGACGCGAAAGGTCGACGGATCGTCGAGCTCGAAAATCAGGCAGATGGCATCACGCGCGACGTGCTGCTTGCCGTGCGCCGAAGCTTCATCACGCCCTTCGACCGCGGCGACATCAAGGACCTCATCATGTCCATGGATGACGCCATCGACATGATGCACAAGACCGTGAAAACCATACGGCTTTTCGAGCAGAAGAGTTTCGACCCCGGCATGCAGCAGATGGGCGAAGTGATCGTCAAGGCAGCCCATCTGGTCGCCGAGGCCGTTCCCCTCCTCGATCGCATGGGGCCGAATGCCTCAAGACTGGCCAACCTCACGGAAGAGATCGTCAAGGTGGAAGGCCGCGCCGACGAACTCCATGACCAGGGGCTGAAGGATCTGTTCCGCAATTACGGCGCCTCCAATGCCATGGCCTTTATCATCGGCAGCGAGATCTACGGCGAACTGGAAAAGGTGGTCGACCGCTTCGAGGACGTCGCCAACGAGATCAACGGCATCGTGCTCGAGAGCGTCTGATGGAGGCCACCCTCGCCTTTCCCTTGCTGGTGGGGATCATCGCCACCGCATTGTTCTTTGACTTTCTAAACGGGCTTCACGATGCGGCGAATTCCATCGCCACCATCGTGTCGACCCGCGTCCTGCGGCCGCAATATGCTGTGCTGTGGGCAGCGTTTTTCAACTTCATTGCCTTCATGTTCTTCGGGCTGCACGTAGCTGAAACACTCGGAACAGGCATCATCGATCCCAGCATCGTCGATGCTTCGGTCATCTTTGCCGCCTTGCTGGGGGCGATCGTCTGGAACATCGTCACCTGGATATTCGGCATCCCCTCCAGCTCGTCGCATGCGCTGGTCGGCGGGTTGATCGGCGCCGGTCTCGCCAAGGTCGGCGCAAGCTCGATCGTCTGGCTCGGTGTCTTCAAGACGGCCGGCGCGATCGTGATGTCCCCGCTGATCGGATTTGTGCTGGCGCTTTTTCTGGTCCTGATGGTGACGTGGCTGTTCGTGCGGCAGACACCCTTTGCCGTCGACAGCACATTCCGTATTTTGCAATTCTTCTCCGCGTCGCTCTATTCGCTCGGGCACGGCGGCAACGATGCGCAGAAGACCATGGGCATCATCGCTATTCTCCTTTATTCTCAAGGATATGGCGGCAGTTCCTTCCATGTGCCTCTATGGGTCGTGCTTTCCTGCCAGACGGCCATGGCCCTCGGCACGCTGTTTGGCGGATGGCGGATCGTGCACACGATGGGCTCGAAGATCACCCGCCTCAACCCGATGCAAGGCTTCTGCGCGGAGACCGGCGGCGCGCTGACGCTCTTTGCCGCGACCTGGCTTGGGATACCGGTATCCACCACCCATACGATTACCGGCGCCATCATCGGCGTTGGCGCGGCGAGACGCGTGTCGGCCGTCCGCTGGGGCATTGCCGGCAATATCGTCATCGCCTGGATTATTACGCTTCCGGCCGCTGCCGGCATTTCGGCCCTTTCCTATTGGGCCATGCAGCTCCTGAAGTGAGCGATAAAAACCGGATTCCTCCGGTTTTACAAAAAAAGATCGCGGCCAATTGGTCGCGATCGAGAATAGTAAACTATATCAATGCTCTATTGAGCGCGCCGGATGCGCAGCATCAAAATTCTTCCCACGATGCGGCAGCCGCGGTCGCCGCACTGGAGCCCGAGAAGGCTCCGGCGATCCTTGCTCTCAAGGAGCGGGCCGGCGAAGCAGCAGGGCTCGACTGCTCCGTAACCGCAGCAGGCCGAGCCTGGCTGCGGCCTGTCTGAAGGGCGAACTGCCCAAGCAACTCGTTCAAGGCGGTCACTTCCTTGGCCAGGCTGTAGCTCGCGGCCGTGGATTCCTCTACCATCGCGGCATTCTGCTGTGTTCCCTGATCGATGGTGTTGACGGCGGTGTTGATCTCCTGCAACCCGGTCGCCTGCTCGCGTGCAGCTTCGACGATGGCACGGACATTGCCGTCGATTTCCTCCACCTCGCGCACGATCTGCTGGAGCGATTGCCCTGTTCTGGTGACTAGATTGACGCCGCTGTCGACCTGCTGGCCCGAGGTCGAAATCAAAGCCTTGATCTCCTTGGCTGCCTTGGCCGAGCGCTGGGCGAGTTCGCGCACCTCCTGGGCGACGACCGCAAACCCCTTGCCGGCTTCACCTGCGCGAGCGGCTTCGACACCGGCATTGAGGGCGAGAAGGTTGGTTTGAAATGCGATATCGTCGATGACGCCGATGATGTTGCTGATCTCGCTCGATGACTTCGAGATTGCCTCCATCGCGGCAATGGCCTCGCGCATGACTTCGCCGGACTTCTCGGCGCCGATGCGGGCGCGGCCGACCAGTGAACTCGCCTCTTCCGCCCGCCGGGTGGAATCCTTGACCGTGGTGGTGATCTCTTCGAGCGCAGCCGCTGTCTCCTCTACCGAGGCCGCCTGTTGCTCGGTACGCTTGGAGAGATCGTCGGCGGCCGAGCGAATCTGGCTGGCACCGGCCGCAATAGCCTGACCGCCCTGACCGACTGCCCGCAGCGTCTCCTCAAGCTTCGTCATGGAGGCGTTGAAGTCGGCTCTCAATTGGTCGAGATGGGTAACGAAAGGCTTCTCGATACGATAGGCCACATTGCCGTTCGAAAGCTCGGCAAGCCCCCCTGCCAGACCGTCAACGGCGAACTGAGTATCTGCTGCATCCTTCGCCTTCTGTGCTTCGCGTTCGAGCCGTTCCTTTTCCGAAAGGCTTCGGCCGGCGGCGGTTTCCTGCTCCAGGCGAATGCGCTCGATGGCATTGTCGCGGAACACCGCGACGGCTGCAGCCATTTGGCCAACTTCGTCGCGACGCCCCATCCCGGCGATCTGCTCGTCGGTGTTGCCATCGGCAAGAGACGCCATGCGGGCGCGCAGCCGTTCGATGGGTGCTGTAATCCCGCGGGCGGAAACAAGAATGGCGATCAGGATCGCCCCGGCGATGACGATGCCAAGTACTATGAGCGTATCAATGATGGTACTGGTCGCCCGTTGATCCAGCATATCGCTCTTGGCGTCGATATTCGCATTGAAGGTATCAAGCCACTGGCCGACTGCCAGAGCTTCATCATCTATCAGCGGATCGGCCTGCTTCAGCAATTTGGTGGCGGTATCGTTATCGTCCACCAGTCCGGCCTTCACCGCCTGATCGGTCAACGCAATAATGTCATTCGCCTTTGCCGCCAGCCTGTCCACGGCATCCGCCTGGGCAGGTATCAGACGCTTGACGGTGGCAAAGCGGTCGAGCAGGCCTTGTCTATTCTCCTGATAGTTCTTCGAGAACTTCACCATTTCCGGGTCTTTGGTACTGTAGACGAGGATCTGATAGGCGTTGTAGCTCAGTGCCGTCACCCGCTGGCTGGCTCTCGACATCTCCACGGCCGCCGCTTCATCCTTTGAAATGAAGTTCGAGTAGGTGGAAACGCTGTCCCTATATTGGCTGGATACGACGAGAACGCCTGCAATTCCGATCAGGCAGATCGGAATCATTATGGAGAGTACCTTCGTCCTGATTTTGGCATTCTGGAGAAATGACATGATGTGCCTGCTCTTGGTGAAGAGCCTGCAATCGCGTGCACGCCGCAGAGTGCGCCCGCGCCGATGATTGCCTGCTTTGGGATCGGGAGAATCGCAGATGAAGAGCGTCCTGCTCACCGCCGATAGCGCTGCAGACCGACAAAAACATAACAGGCTGATAAAACCGTTAATATAATTAAATGTTACATAAATTTAATTATGAGGAAAATTCAATATTGCAACAATAAAATCCTGCGAATTAAAAATTGCACCGAGGAAAGCAACTCAATTTTCACGATACACCTCTGAGATAAGCAGAAACAAAACTATACTCTTAGATGCTGTTCTTTGAAAGAACAACTCTAGCAGGGATACACATACTGTATTCCGAATCAACCTAAAATCATCCCTTCTATTCGTATCGACAGAATGCCGGAAATCCGATCCGCGCGCGCCGACCATGCATCTCCTCGCCCGTCGTCGAGGCCGAGGATTAGCAGCACCTCTCAATAATGGCTTATTGACATAAAATTAGCCTGGGCTATATTTTTTATAACGAGCTGGAGAAGCCCCATGACAGACTCGATTGCCCGGCAAACCCTGTCGGAACGTACCGATACGCAGATTCGCGAAGTTTTGGCCGGCAGGCGCCGAGGGTTCAGATCGACCCTTCTTTTCGCAGGCCCGGCGGTTATCGCCTCCATCGCCTATATGGATCCCGGCAATTTCGCGACAAATATCCAGGCAGGCTCCGGCTATGGCTATTCACTGCTATGGGTGGTCTTAGTCGCAAACCTCATCGCCATGCTCTTCCAGGCACTCTCGGCAAAGCTCGGAATCGTCACCGGCCGCAATCTTGCCGAGCTCTGTCGTGACGAGTTCTCGGCTCCCATTCGTTATACAATGTGGGTCATCAGTGAAGTCGCGGCGATGGCGACGGATCTCGCCGAATTCCTGGGCGGTGCGATCGGCCTGTCGCTCCTCTTCCAGATGCCTCTCATCGCCGGCATGGCCGTTACGGCTGTTGTGACCTATGGTGTGTTGCTGATGGAGAAACGCGGCTTTAGACCCATGGAGCTGGTCATCGGTGGCCTCGTTGCCATCATCAGCCTTTGCTATCTCCTTGAGATGTTCATCGCGCCTGTCGCCTGGGGTCAGGCGGCTCTTGGCACGGTCCTACCCTCGATCCCGGATTCTACCGCCCTGACCATCGCGGTCGGCATCATCGGCGCGACTGTCATGCCGCATGCGGTCTATCTGCACTCCGGCCTGACCCAGCACCGCGCTCCGGGGCGAAACGATAGCGAGCGCCGCAAGCTCGTATTCTTTTCCAATTGGGAATGCGTGATAGCGCTCGCCGTCGCTGGTGCCGTGAATATGGCCATGGTGATCATGGCATCGGCCGCCTTCCACTCGGGCCACTCAGACGTCGCAGAGATCGAAACCGCCTATCACACCCTTACGCCCCTGCTCGGTGGAGCGGCGGCCAGCATCTTCCTGATCTCCCTCATGGCCTCCGGCATCTCGTCTTCGGCGGTGGGCACCATGGCCGGGCAAATGATCATGCAAGGCTTTGTCGGCTTCCGTATCCCGGTCTGGCTTCGCCGGCTGGTGACGATGCTGCCGGCATTCGTGGTCGTCCTCATGGGCGTCAACACCACCGAAGCGCTCGTCTATAGCCAGGTCGTGCTCTCCTTCGCGCTGCCCATTCCGATGATCGCGCTCGTCATGTTCACCCGAAACCGCGCCATCATGGGCAATTTCGCCAACGGGCGAGTGACCGATATTGCTGCCATCGTGGGCACCATCGTCATTCTCTGCCTGAACGCGATCCTGCTTCTCCAGACGTTCGGCATCCCGATCCCCGGGCTCAGCAACGGTTGATCCCCATATCTGGGGATCTGAGAGCGGAGTTTCATAACGGAGTTGAATTATTTATAGTCGAGGCTAAACGTCATTACACGACTCTTAATCTCATGAGGGCAAGCCGCCTTGACGAAACCACCCGCTACCCCGGAAAGCCGCCTCGCATCCACGGAAGTCGAGACGCATGTCGAGGCGTTTCAGAAAAGCCGCGATGACCGGCGTACGGAGCTCATGGAAGACTACGTCGAGCTGATCGCCGATCTGATAGAACATGCCGGCGAGGCGCGCCAGACGGATATCGCGCAGCGGCTGGGGGTAACTCAGCCCACCGTCGCCAAAATGCTCAAGCGGCTGGCCGAAGAAAACCTGATTACCCAGCGTCCTTACCGCGGCGTTTTTCTGACTGAGGAAGGACATCGTCTGGCTATGGCCACGCGGCGGCGGCATCAGGTCGTGGAAGCCGTCCTCTGCCGCCTGGGCGTCGATCCCGACACCGCGAGAAACGATGCCGAAGGTATCGAACATCACGTCAGCGAGAAAACCCTGGAAGCTTTCGAGCGGTTTCTAAAAGCATGACGGATACAGGCGTGGCCCGAGAGCCATTTTGAGCACAGTTTCAACAAGAATGAATTGAAAATAGTCTTTAAACAACCGCCTGACTTGACCAATCAACCGGTATCAACGCAAGTTTTACAAATATTCGCTAAGCAGCATTTAGCGAACCGCCGGTCCCTGTGTTTTGCATTTCGCCTTTATAACCGGCGTAGGGAATCATGATGAACGCCCAGGATCTTAGTTCCACCGTATTCGATCTCGCCCCCGTTGCCATGTGGCTGGAGGACTTCAGCGGCGTCAAAGAGCAATTGGAACTCTGGCGGAGCGAAGGGGTCACGGATCTGCGCTCCTTCCTGGTTGCGGATCTGCGTCGCGTCGCTACCTGTTCGCAAAAGATCCGCGTCCTCGCCGTCAACGCAAAAACCCTGGAATTGTTCGAAGCGCCGTCTTTCGAGACGCTGGTTGGCGGACTTTCCAATATCTTCCGCGGCGAGATGCTGCAGAGCCATGTCAACGAGCTGGTGGCGCTATGGGAGGGAAAGACGGAGTTTTCGAGCACGGCGATCAACTATGCGCTGGGTGGTCGCAGACTGGATATCCAGCTGCGCGCCGTCATACTGCCTGGCCACGAGACCTCCTGGGACCGCCTGCTGCTGACCACCGAAGACGTGACGGCACGCGAGGAAGCACGGCGCGAGGAAGAACGCCTGCGCCGCTACGCCGAGGGAATGTTCGAACATTCGCCGGTATCGCTCTGGGTTGAGGACTTCAGCCGCATCAAAATTCTGCTCGACGACATCCGCAAGCGCGGCATCATCGACTTTCAGGTTTTCCTCGACGTGCATCCGGAATTCGTGCAGCAATGCATGAGCGAGATCAGCGTACTCGACGTCAATCAGGCGACCCTGGATCTGTTCTGCGCGCCGGACCGCCAGACCTTGCACCAGCGGATCGGCGAAGTCTTCCGCAACGACATGGAAAAGCATTTCCGCGGTCAGCTGCTGGAACTTTGGAACGAGCGGCTCTTCCATCAGCGCGAAGTGCTGAATTATGCTCTCGATGGCTCCGAACGGCACGTTTTGCTGCAGTTTTCCGTTTTCCCGGGCCACGAACATGACTGGTCGCTGGTCCAGGTCGCGCTGACGGATATTACCGCGCGCAAGAAGGCCGAGGCCTATCTCGAATATCTCGGCAAGCACGATGTCCTCACCAGGCTCTATAATCGCGCCTTCTACATGGACGAGATCAACAGGTTGGAACGCAAATCCTTGCGGCCGGTCTCCGCCATCATCATCGATCTCAACGGCCTCAAGGAGGCCAATGACGAGAGCGGGCACGATGCTGGCGACTCCCTGCTGCGGCGTATGGGAGAGGTGCTTTCCAGCGTTGTATCCCAGCCAAATCATGCCGCCAGGATCGGCGGCGATGAATTTGCCGTCCTCATGCCGGGAGCAGATGAAATCGCGGCGGCGGCCATGGTGGAAACCATCAACGAACTGCTGAAGATCAACAACCAGTTCTATTCCAGCGCGCCGCTCAGCATTGCCGTCGGGGTGGCCACCAGCCAAGATGGCGAAACCATCGAAGCCACCGTGAAGCGGGCCGATCTTGGAATGTACGAACACAAGAAGGCTCATCATGCCGCGGCGGCCAAGGTGGGTGCGCATCAGGCAAAGCATGGCGCCTGACGGCGACACCCCACATTTCTGTCCCTGCGAAAGATTGGGCGGCTAGCCGCGAAATGGTCGTCAAGCGGGAACAAAAGCCCGCTGGCCTTCATTTGGCCATGCGGAAACACGGAGTTTTTATATGGAAGATCAAGCGACCAGCGTTGTCACCGCCACCCGCACGGCCCTGGATCAGGCCTCCGCGCTTGCAGTTCAATACGGTTTTTCGATCCTCGGTGCGATCATCCTCCTGATCGGTGGCTGGATTCTTGCGGGCGTCGTCAGCCGCGCGGCTTATCGCGTCATCTCGCGCATCCGGGGCATCGACGAAACGCTGGCAAGCTTCTTCCAGAACGTCCTTCACTACAGCCTGCTGATCCTGGTGTTCATCACCGTTCTCGGACAGTTCGGTGTCCAGACTGCTTCGATCATCGCCACACTGGGCGCCGCAGGCCTCGCCGTTGGCCTGGCGCTTCAGGGAACCCTTCAGAATATTGCCGCCGGCATCATGTTGCTGGTCCTGCGGCCATTTCGGGTCGGCGAATATATCGAAACGACGAACGTCAAAGGCTACATCAAGGACATCGGTCTCTTTGCGACGGAGATGAGAACCGCTGATGGTCTCTACCTGATGGCGCCGAACTCCACGCTTTGGAACACGCCGATCGTCAATCACAGCCGCGAGCCGGATCGCCGCCAAGAACTCTCGATCACCCTGGGGAGCGGCGCCGATATCGAGCTTGCGCGCAAGACCATTCTCAACGTGGTCACATCCGATCAGCGCGTCAAGACGACCCCTGCGCCTGTCGCCTATATAGACGATTTATCCGCCGACCAGACAGTACTGAAGCTCGACTATTGGACTGTTACCTCATCCTGGACATCAGCCCGGCAAGACATCATCGCAAAGCTGCGATCTCAGCTTGCTTCGGCCAACATCCCGATCAAATAGAGGGCAGTCGCGGATCTTTTCGCACCTCGGCCGAAACGGGCGACGGGCCGCTACCATCTCACGCGATAGTCAAGACGCAGATTGCCCGATGGCGTCAATCTCTGCGGATCGGTGAACGAGCCCGAGAAGTTGAGGTTCGGGGCAAGCGGTTGCTGAAACGACACGGTGCTGGAGAAGATGCTGCCGACCTGCTTGAGATTGCCGCTCGCCGATAGAGATGTCCCGGTCCACGGAACAGCAACTGTCACTGCCTGTGTCGCAGTGACCAAGGTCGGTGCATTCCGCATGCCCGTATAGTTGAGGTTCAACGAGCGGGAGGTGCTCATATCGAGATCTTCGGAGACGATCCAGCCGTGCGAACGCCCGAAGCAGATAGCTCCCGCGCCGTTGACCGTGTCCAACCGCAGCGCCACCTCGCGCCGCGCGGCACCCGAAAAACGGCCTGGACGATCGACTGCCATACCCCAGAACGTCGCGAGCCTGCTGTCGCGCGCGATCGTTCCATTGGTCGTCCCGCCGATGCCAAGATCCATGCCGGCACTGACATCCCACGCCATCGGCAATCGAAAGCCGACAGTGGTCTTGTAGGTTCGCGGCGCAACCTTCACCGGCGACCAGATCATCATGTCGCTGGCATTGGCGGCTTGCGACAGCGGCAGCACGCTTGCAAGAACGCCCAGAAAGGCGCGCTTGACAACAAAAGCCATTCATAAACCCATTTATCTTTGCCCCGAAAACTGGCATCAGGGCGTATCAAGACAACAGCCGAATACGCCGCTAACGCCGCATCTGGCCTCGGATTGATTTGTTCGGTTAAGCGCCCGAAATCAAAGCGCATCGGAGCCATAGCCTAGGCATCCGATTGAAGGACAAAGCCGCCACAAATCAGGCAGCACCTTCATCTAAAGGATCACATCCACGGCCGCGCTTGTAAACCCCTGGGTTCAGGTTTTTTGCTGCAGCGCACATTTGCCGCCTGTTGCGGCAGCACGGCAATTCGTCGGTGTCCGATGAGCAAACCGCTGCAATCAGCGCGTGGGTCGTCGCATCACTCCACCCGAAGACCGGCTTTCTTGAGAAGCGGGAGTACCCGATCGCAGAAATAGGGAAGCTCTTGCGTGTAATTGACGAACGACAGGGCGATGCCGGCATAGCCCTGCTCGGCGATTGCGATCATCTCGTCCGCAATCCGCTGAGGCGTACCGATCAATGGATAGCTCCCTGCCCCTCCCGCAAAGCGCTGCCGATAGCGATCATAAGCGTCGCGATCATGAGACTGAGAAAACTCCTTTTTGCCGGCCATGTGCTGGTCGACGGCGGCATGATCAGCCATCGTAACGGCATAGCGGGTATAGTAATCCTCCGCCTCCGCCTGTGTTTCGCGGCAGACGACGTGACACACGGTATAGACCCCGACCTGCCTTCCGCTCTTTTCCGCCCGCTCGGCGATATCGGCGACGTGCTTTCCTGCCTCCGCGATCTCCGTGAACGTCGTGAAGAGGTAGTCGCAGTGGCCGGCGGCGAAATCGCGGCCCGGACCGCCGAAGGCTGCATTCATCGTCACGGGCCGCGGCGCCTGCAGGCTTGCAGGCCGGCTGACGGCTTCCTTCAGATTGTAGTAGGTTCCGGCGTAGTCCAGAGGGTCGTCGGAGGCATAGAGCCTTTCGACGATCTCGAGCCATTCCGCCGCCTGGTCATAACCCTTCTCCACCAGCGGCACGCCGAACATGCCGAATTCCTTCGGGTTCCAACCGCAGACGATATTGAGCCCGGCGCGTCCCTGGCTGATGTGATCGACCGTGGCGAGAGACTTGGCTGCATAGAGCGGATGAACAAGCGGCACATGGACCGTCATGAACAGACCGATACGATCGGTCGCCGCGGAAAGGGCTGCGGCCCAGGTGAAAGTCTCGAACGACCATTCCCGCACCCGGTTCTTACCGCCGAAGCCGCGCCAGCGGGCGATCGGCAGGAAAAATTCGAGACCGGCACGGTCGGCGATCTGGGCCGCCGTCAGATTGTCCTGCCATCCTGCCGTCCAGCGCTCGGGCACATCGGTGATCGCCAGCCCGCCATCGGCATTCGATGAGAACACGCCAAGCTTCAGCCGGTTCGGTCCCTTCAGCGGATGCGTCTTCATGGTGGCTTGCTCCTCCCCGAGTTCACCTTGCACCTGTGCCACATCGAAAATTCAGCGGCACGACAGAGCAATGTGTGACGCCCACAAGAAAGAATTTCAAGCTTAAAATTTATCGATCGATTTCAAGCACGCCGCATATAGATCTCGAGCGGCCTTGCAACACCGACATGCGTAGGCTCAAAAGCGTGAGGCGCGCGAAGTAGATGCGAAAGATCGCGGCGCAATTCAGCCTGCCTGCGATCGGGGCGGAACTTCATTCAGGAGCCAGTTCTGAAACAATGTCGCCGTCTCGTTTGTCTGCTTCTTTTCCGGCATGACGATGTAATAGCTGTTCTCTGTCGGCATCGGCAGATCGAACAAGGGTCGAAGGGTGCCAGAGCTCAACTCCTCCTCGATCAGATAGGTGGGCAGAAGCGCCACACCCAGCCCAGACATGGCTGCGGCGATAATCATGGAAAACTGGTCGAAGCGCGCGCCGGGGTAAGCGTTCTCGCTCGGCAGATCCTGCAGATCGAACCATTGAGCCCAAAGCTTCGGACGGGTGGTCAGATGAAGCAGCGGCGCAGCGGCCAATTCCACCGGCGACTGCAGATCCAGCCGCGCGGCAAGCGCCCGACTGGCAACAGGCAGGACCGTCTCGCCGCAAAGAAAGGTCGCAACAGCGCCGGCCCAGGCCGGCAGCCCGTAGTGGATGGCCAAATCGAAATTGTCCTCGTCGAAATTGAAAGGCTTGGAGCGCGATTCCACGGTAACGGCGACGTCACGATGTTCTTCGAGAAATCTGCCGAGGCGCGGCACCAGCCAGCGAGTACCGAAGGTCGGCAAAGTTGCCACTTTCAGCGACAGCTTCATCTGGCCCGCCGCAACGGCGCCAATCATCAACCGCTCCGAACGCAGCAGCAGATCCTTGACCTCCGGCAACAGCCGAAGTCCGGCCTCCGAAAGTACCACGCGCTGTCTCACCCGCTCGAAGAGCTTCAAGCCGGTCTGCTGCTCCAGTTCGCTGATCTGACGGCTGACGGCACTTTGCGTCAGATTGAGTTCCTCGGCGGCGCGCGAAAAATTCTGATGGCGCGCTGCGCACTCAAACGCCTGAAGATTGACGATGTCGGGGATAAGGCGTCGACGCATGGTCATTCCATTTCAGCATCAAGTTAGGAATTTCTCTCACAAGACCTGCTCGTCAGCAAGATATATTCTGCGTGATAGGAATGATGTAGCCTTTCAGGAAGAGATTACCATGAAGTCCGACCACATCTCGACCAGCGATATACGCAGTGCCTTTTCGGCCGCTATGTCCGCCATGTACCGCGAAGAAGTACCCGCCTACGGCACGCTCATGGAGCTGGTCGGGCGCGTCAACGACGAGACGCTGGCCGCGCAGCCTAAATTGAAAGAGCGCTTGCAGGCGACCGACTATCTCGATCGCATCTCCGAAGAGCGACATGGCGCGATCCGGCTCGGAACGGCCGCAGAACTTGCCATGATGGCGCGCGTCTTCGCAGTCATGGGCATGTATCCCGTCGGCTATTACGATCTCTCGACGGCGGGCGTGCCGGTGCACTCCACGGCGTTCCGCCCGATCGGCGATGCAGAGTTGAAGCGCAATCCGTTCCGCGTGTTCACTTCGCTGCTGCGCCTCGATCTGATCGCCAATGAAGAGCTGCGCGAGGCATCGGCGCAGATTCTCGCGAAGCGTCAGATCTTCACCAAGGGCGCTGTCGAACTCACCGAGAAGGCCGAGCGCGATGGCGGTCTCGGCAAAGAGGATGCTCAGCGCTTCGTCAGCGAAGTGCTGGAGACTTTCCGCTGGCACGATGAAGCAAATGTCGATGCTGCCATGTATCACCGCCTTCATGACGCGCATCGTCTGATCGCCGATGTCGTGTCGTTCAAGGGGCCGCACATCAACCATCTGACGCCGCGCACCCTCGACATCGATCAGGTCCAGTCGCTGATGCCCGAATACGGCATCGCGCCCAAGGCTGTCGTCGAGGGACCGCCGACCCGCGCCTGCCCTATCCTGCTGCGGCAGACTTCATTCAAGGCGCTGGAAGAGCCGGTGTCTTTCCGCAATGCCGATGGCGTTTGGGAAACCGGCTCGCATACCGCGCGTTTCGGCGAAATCGAGCAGCGCGGCGTCGCCCTGACACCCAAGGGTCGTGCGCTCTATGATCAGCTGCTCGATGCCTCGCGCAAGATCGTGCGTCCGGCGGCCGATGGGTCGAATGCCCGTGACTATGAAGCCGCGCTCGCCCAGAGTTTCGCAGAATTCCCCGATGACTGGTCAACCATTCGCGCCCAGGGCCTGGGTTACTTCACCTATTCGCTGACGGCAACGGGCAAAGCTGCCGCAACCACCCGCGGCGACATCGAGACATTGATCGATCAGGGCCTCGTTCAGTTCGATCCGATCGTGTACGAAGACTTCCTTCCCGTCAGCGCCGCTGGTATCTTCCAGTCCAACCTCGGTGACGGCGCGCAGCAGGAGTTTGTCGCAAGCCCGAACCAGAAGCGCTTCGAAACCGATCTCGGTATGAAGGTGCTGAACGAATTCGACCATTATGCCGGCATCGAGCAGGCATCGATCGACGCCTGCCTGCAGGCGTTGTCCAAACAAGACGCAGCCGAGTGATGCGATGCGGCGGAAGTGCCGCTCGCAGCCTGGATCAAGACAAGTGGAGTTTGATAAGATGAACATCGCAGCAAAGAACATTTCCGTCGCAGCCGAAGCGGCCGCCATCCTCGAAAAGCTCGGCGTCGACAAGGCGCTCTACACGCAAGGCGACATGCCGTCCTATTCTCCGGTCACCGGCGAGAAGATCGGCAACCTCAAGACCGTTTCGGCGGCTGAAGCGGCTGAGCGCATCGAGAAGGCCCATGCGGCATACCGTGCCTGGCGCCTGGTGCCGGCGCCGAAGCGCGGCGAACTGGTCCGCCTGCTCGGCGAAGAGCTTCGCGCCGCCAAGGACGATCTCGGCCGCCTCGTCTCCATCGAAGCCGGCAAGATCCGTTCCGAAGGCCTCGGCGAAGTGCAGGAAATGATCGACATCTGCGATTTCGCAGTCGGTCTCTCCCGTCAGCTCTACGGTCTGACGATCGCCACCGAACGCCCGGGCCATCGCATGATGGAAACCTGGCATCCGCTCGGCGTTGTCGGCATCATCTCGGCCTTCAATTTCCCGGTCGCCGTCTGGTCGTGGAATGCGGCACTGGCTCTGATCTGCGGCGACTCGATCGTCTGGAAGCCCTCTGAAAAGACGCCGCTGACGGCTCTCGCCTCGCAGGCAATTCTCGACCGCGCGCTTGCGCGCTTCGGCGATGCGCCGGAAGGCCTATCGCAGCTGCTGATCGGTGACCGCGTCATCGGCGAAGTCCTGGTCGATCACCCCAAGGTGCCGCTCGTCTCGGCAACCGGCTCGACCCGCATGGGTCGTGATGTCGGACCGCGGCTTGCCAAGCGCTTTGCACGCGCCATCCTCGAACTCGGCGGCAACAATGCCGGCATCGTCTGCCCGTCGGCCGATCTGGACATGGCACTGCGCGCCATCGCTTTCGGCGCCATGGGCACAGCCGGCCAGCGTTGCACGACACTGCGTCGCCTCTTTGTTCACAAGAGCGTCTACGATCAGCTCGTGCCGCGCCTGAAGAAGGCCTACCAGAGCGTCTCGGTCGGCGATCCCCTGCAGTCCTCCGCGCTCGTCGGCCCGCTGATCGACAAGGCGGCTTTCGACGGCATGCAGAAGGCAATTGCTGAGGCAAAGTCCCATGGCGGCTCTGTGACCGGCGGCGAACGTGTCGATGTCGGCCATGCCGATGGCTTCTACGTCAAGCCGGCGCTCGTGGAAATGTCGAAGCAGGCTGGACCGGTCTTCGAAGAGACCTTTGCGCCCATCCTCTACGTCATGCCCTATGACGATTTCGATGCCGTCCTTGACGACCACAATGCGGTAGCCGCCGGCCTGTCCTCCTCGATCTTCACCCGCGACATGCAGGAATCCGAGCGCTTCCTCGCGGCCGATGGTTCCGATTGCGGCATCGCCAACGTCAACATCGGCACCTCGGGCGCGGAAATCGGCGGTGCATTCGGCGGCGAAAAGGAAACCGGCGGCGGCCGTGAATCCGGCTCGGACGCCTGGAGAGCCTACATGCGCCGGGCGACCAATACCGTCAACTACTCCAAGGCCCTGCCGCTGGCACAGGGCGTTTCCTTCGACATCGAGTAAGCTCCATGACGATCGCCACCACCATAGAGGAAGCGGGCTTTCAGCCCGCTTCGCGGATCGCCTCCATTGGCGTGTCGACCATCCTGCAGATTGGCGCGCGCGCCAATGCGATGAAGCGCGAAGGCCTTCCCGTCATCATCCTGGGTGCGGGCGAGCCGGACTTCGATACGCCTGACAACGTCAAGGAGGCCGCAAAGGCCGCCATCGACCGCGGTGAGACGAAATACACCGCGCTTGACGGCTCGCCGGAGCTCAAGAAGGCGATAGCCGGAAAGTTCCTCCGCGAAAACGGCATCGACTACGCAGTCGACGAGATCACGGTCGCAGCCGGCGCAAAGCAGATCCTGTTCAATGCCTTCATGGCATCAATCAACCCGGGCGACGAGGTCATCATCCCGACGCCGTACTGGACGTCCTATTCCGACATCGTCGAGATCTGCGGCGGCGTGCCCGTGCTGATCCCATGCGATGCTGCGGCCGGATTCCGCCTCAAGGCGGAACAGCTCGAGAAGGCCATTACCCCGAAGACGCGCTGGCTGCTGCTGAATTCGCCGTCCAACCCATCGGGTGCGGCCTATTCGAAAGCTGATTACCGGCCATTGATTGACGTCATGCTGCGGCATCCGCATGTCTGGCTGATGGTCGACGACATGTATGAGCACATCGTCTATGACGGCTTCCGTTTCACGACACCAGTCGCGATCGAGCCGCGCCTCAAGAGCCGCGCGCTGACCGTCAACGGCGTCTCCAAGGCCTATGCGATGACCGGCTGGCGCATCGGCTATGCCGGTGGACCTAAGGCGCTGATCAAGGCGATGGCCGTCATCCAGAGCCAGGCAACGTCCTGCCCCTGTTCGGTTAGCCAAGCGGCGGCCATTGCGGCATTGAACGGCCCGCAGGATTTCCTCAAGGAGCGCACGGCAAGCTTCCAGAAGCGCCGTGACCTTGTCGTTGGCCGCCTGAATGCCATCGAAGGCCTGGATTGCCTCGTGCCGGAAGGCGCCTTCTACACATTCTCGGGCTGCGCAGGCGTTCTCGGGACGACAACGCCATCAGGCAAGACCATCGCAACGGATGCGGACTTCTGTGCCTATCTGCTCGACGAAGCGCACGTCGCTGTCGTGCCAGGTTCGGCCTTCGGCTTGTCGCCGTACTTCCGCATTTCCTATGCGACATCGGAAGCAGACCTCGTCGAAGCCCTTGATCGCATCGAAAAGGCCTGTGCGGCTCTCCGGCGCTAGAGCCAAAAGATTTCAGGTCTCCTCGACCTGAAATCTCAACCCGCTCCAGAATCAAAGAAGTAGAGCATGATGGTGTCCGAAAACCGCCTATACTTTTCGGCATCATGCGCTATGGCAACTCCAGCAGAAACGCAAATCCGCCATACGCTTGGAATTGCGTGAAAACAAAGAGATAAAGCATTTCCATAATTCTGTTTAAAAGCGGAAATGCTCTACTCGTCGAATGAAAAGCCGGAAGCCTTCACGTCATGATACCACGCCTTGTCTCGGCGAAAGACAGTTTGCAACAGCAGATCGGCGCCTTCGCGCGCCGACTGGCGGAACTCGGCTTTCGCGGCGACGTGGAGATGGATGAAGGCGCAAGGACGGTCGCTTCGACCGACAACTCCATCTATCAGCTCAAACCGGCGGCCATTCTCTATCCTAAGAGCGCAGATGATCTGAAGATCATTGCAGCGGCCATGTCGGAACCGGCCTTTTCCGACATCACAATTGCTCCGCGCGGTGGCGGCACCGGAACCAACGGACAATCGCTAACCTCGGGCGTCGTGGTCGATTGCTCCAGGCACATGAACCGCATTCTGGAGATCGATCCGGTGCGGCGGATCGCCCGCGTCGAAGCGGGCGTCGTCAAGGACCAGCTGAACAAGGCGCTCAAGCCCCACGGCATGTTCTTTGCACCGGAGCTTTCCACCTCCAACCGCGCCACCATCGGCGGCATGATCTCCACGGATGCCTGCGGCCAGGGTTCCTGCCTTTACGGCAAGACAAGCAACCACGTTCTTGGCCTTCGCGTTGTACTGTCGGATGGCAGCGACTGGTGGTCGCGCCCGCTCGACACCTTCGCTCTCGAAGAGGTCAAGGCACGACCGGATCGCGTTGGAGAGATATACAGGGTCGCCGATGGGATCGCGCGCGACAAACGCGATTTGATCGAGACGACCTTCCCCAAGCTCAACCGCTATATGACCGGCTACGACCTCGCCCATCTAAGACGGGAGGATGGCCGCTTCGATCTCAACGCGGTCCTTTGCGGCTCCGAAGGCACGCTTGCCATGATTGCCGAGGCAGAGCTCAATATTCTGCCGCTGCCGGCGCAGGCCGCGCTCATCAATATTCGCTACGATGCCTTCAACACGGCACTGGAGGATGCGCGGTTGCTGGTGGCCATGAAGGTTGCCTCGGTGGAGACGGTCGACGAGAAGGTGCTTGGTCTTGCCAAGGGCGATATCGTCTGGACCGGCATCGCCCGTTTCTTTCCGGAGGACACCTCAGGCTCTGCCAACGGCATCAACATCGTGGAAATTCTGGCCGACGATCGCGATGAGCTTGAGCGCAAACTCGCGGAGGTAACTGCTGTTCTGGATGCGGGCCCTCCGGCACGTCACAAGGGCTATACTGTCGCTCGGGAGCGGACCGAAATCGAGGCTATCTGGTCGATGCGCAAGCGTGCCGTCGGCCTGCTTGGCAACGTTGAAGGCTCGGTGCGGCCGGTGCCGTTTGTCGAGGACACGGCAGTTCCGCCGGAGCATCTTGCAGCCTATATCCGCGAGTTTCGCGCCCTTCTCGATGCAGAAGGCTTAGATTACGGCATGTTCGGCCATGTGGATGCCGGTGTGCTGCATGTGCGACCGGCCCTCGACCTTACGCGTGACGACCATCAGCCGCTCGTTCGCAAAATCAGCGACGGCGTCGTTGCCCTCACCCGCAAATATGGCGGGGTACTCTGGGGAGAGCATGGCAAGGGCGTACGCTCGGAATATGTTCCCGACTATTTCGGCGAGCTCTATCCCAGCCTGCAGGAGATCAAGCGATCGTTCGACCCCGGCGACCGGCTTAATCCGGGCAAGATCGCCTCGGGTTCGTCGAAGCCGCTCCTCAAGATCGATGAGGTGCCGCTGCGGGGCGATCTCGATCGTATCATCGGCAACGATATCCGCGCCGCGTTCGACAATGCTGCCTATTGCAACGGCAACGGCGCCTGCTTCGATTTCGATGCCGCAAGCCCAATGTGCCCATCCTTCAAGGCGACGGGCGACAAGCGCTACTCACCGAAGGGACGCGCAGCGCTGATGCGCGAGTGGCTGCGCCTGCTTTCAGAGCGACAAGTCGACCCACGACGCGAAGCGGAGGCCCAACGCCGCTCAAGCGGCTTTGCCAGTCTTTTCCGGCGGATGATCAATTCGGTCAATCCGGCCAACAAGGACGATTTCTCGCATGAGGTTCGGGCGGCGATGGATACCTGCCTCGCCTGCAAGGCCTGCGCGGGCCAATGTCCCGTCAAGGTCAGCGTTCCCGCCTTCCGGTCGAAGTTTCTGGAACTGTACTATGGCCGTTATCTCAGACCATTGAAGGATCCGATCGTCGCCGCCATTGAAACGACCCTGCCCCTGATGGCGCGTTTCAGACCCGCCTACAACCTGCTCACCGGTTCCAGTGCCGGTCAATTCCTGATGCGGCTTTCCGGCCTTACCGCGCTCCCGACCATGCCCGCAATTTCACTTGAACGAGAGGCAGCGCGTCTCGGTGTTCAGGTCGCAACTGCAAAACGGCTGGAGGAACTCTCATCGGAGGAACGCGCCCGCGCGATCATCGTCGTTGCCGATGTCTTCTCCACTCATTTTGACCCTGCCGTTGTCGTGGCCTCTCTCAAGCTCATGCTGAAGATGGGCGCAAAGCCGTGGCTTGCAGCTTCGCAGCGGAACGGCAAGGCTTTGCATGTGCATGGTTATCTCGGCCGCTTCGAGAAAGAAGCGGTGAAATCGCGTGACTATCTCGACCGTATTTCACAGATGGGCATTCCTCTCGTCGGCATCGATCCCTCGATGACGCTGACCTATCGCAGCGAATATGCCGCCCTGCCCGCCGCGAAGTTGCAGCGACCGGTTTTGCTGCTCCAGGAATGGCTGGCTGATAATCTCGATCGATTGCCAAAGCCGCGAACCTTGTCTCAAAAGCATTTCACGCTGCTGCCTCATTGCACCGAGCGGACGAATGCGCCAGCCGCGCTCAAGCAATGGTCCGCGCTATTCGAGAAACTGAGCATCAAGCTGGATATTGCCGATGTCGGCTGTTGCGGCATGGCAGGCACTTTCGGCCATGAGGTGCGCAATCGCGCCATATCCGAAAAGCTCTACGCCATGAGCTGGCAGGACAAGATCGCCGAGATGAGCGATCAGAACGTGGTCATGGCGACGGGCTTTTCCTGTCGCTCTCAGGCGGCAAAAATGGAGCGCCGCGCCACTCCGCACCCCGTCGAGATCCTGAACAGTTTGGTCGGTTGAAGCCGGCCGCAGAGTCTGGCAAGCTGCTCTATCACTTCGGCCTTACGGCCCACTCCACATCGCGCCGCGTAAGGGCGCGGCCTTTTCTTGCGCTTATCTCACAGCGAGAGCAGTAAGCCTGCCTCAAAACAAATGTGGCGCCCCAAGGCGCCACACTGCAAATTCTGAAAGCAAGACTTAGCTCAGACTGCTTCTCTAAGCTTGATCTTTTCCAGGCTGTAGACCTGACCGAAGCGGTTGTTGAGGAAGTCGCCCAGATCGATTTCCTCCTGGCAAACGAAACCCTTGGCGGAAAGCTTTCCGTTGGCAAGCAGATCGAGCACGGTCGTGATGCCGGCAGCCGTGGTGATCTGAATGGCGCTCATCTTCTTGCCGGCAACGATGCCCGAATAGACCTTGTTGGCATAGGTTTCCTGCATGTAGCGACCATCGCGCCAGCCGCAGACCGTGACGAAGATAACAACAACGTCCTGCATGGTGGCCGGCAGCGCGTTTTCGAACAGATCCTTCAGAACATCGCGGCGGTTCTTGAGGTTGAGGTCGTTGAGCAGCGCCTTGATGATCGCCTGATGGCCGGGATAGCGGATCGTGCGATAGTTCATGGTGCGAACGCGGCCTTCAAGCGTCTTGGCAAGCGTGCCGAGACCGCCTGACGTGTTGAAAGCCTCGTAGGTGACGCCATCGAGGGAGAATTCTTCACGCTCTTCCATGGCCGGAACGGTGACGAACTTGCCTTCGACGATGGCTTCGCACGGCTCGATATATTCGTTGATCAGGCCGTCCGTGCTCCAGGTCAGGTTGTAGTTCAGAGCATTGGACGGATATTGCGGCAGAGCGCCGACGCGCATACGCACGCTGTCGAGGCTGTCGAAACGCTTGGCGAGATCATTGGCAACGATGGAGATGAAGCCCGGCGCCAGGCCGCACTGCGGAATGAACGCGGTCTTCGCGTCCTTGGCCAGTTCTTCGACCTTCTTCGTCGTGGCGACGTCTTCGGTGAGATCGAGGTAGTGAACGCCAGCTTCGAGAGCAGCTTCCGCGACAAAACCTGTGAGATGGAAGGGAGCAGCCGACAGAACGGCAAACTTCCCGGTCAAAACGCCTACGAGGGCCGCCCGGTCGGTGATGTCGACGGCTGCGGTAGAAATCGCGGCATGGCGGTCGATCTTGGCAAGCTGCTCCGGGCTGCGGTCCGTGACGACGACCTTGTAATCGCCGGTATCAGCAAGCATCAAAGCGATCGCTCCACCGATTTTGCCTGCGCCGATGATCACTATGTCCTTCATATTATTCCCCTGCGTTTCATGAATAAGATTTTTATAAGTGTAGGCAGCGACTGAACGATTCATAGCGACAAAAAACGCATTTCGTTGTATAAAAATGCGCAATATGACGATCGTGTTTTGCAAAGTGCAGGAACAACCATGCAGGTAACGGGGAAAGACCGCGAGTTGCTGGCATTGTTGGGCGAAAATGCCCGCATGCCGGTGGCGACGTTGGCCAAGAAACTCTCTCTTTCCCGAACAACGGTCCAGGCCAGGCTTGAGCGGCTGGAGCGCGAAGGCGTGATCGCCGGATATGGCGTGCGGCTTTCGGAGACCTATCTCTCCGGCCTTATTCGCGCGCATGTGCTGATTACCATCGCGCCAAAAGCGCTATCTGCCGTGACGGCTTCGCTTGATGCGATCCATGCCGTGACGACGCTTCATTCCGTCAGTGGCTCCTTCGACCTCATCGCGATCGTCGCCGCGCCGTCGATTTCCGAACTGGATCAGCTGATCGATGAAATCGGCAAGATCGACGGCGTCGAACGAACTTTGTCGTCCATCATCCTCTCGACGCGAATCGCGCGCTGAACAGCATCCATTCCGCATCCGAGGCTCCTTCTTGGCGCCCAAATCGAGCGGATCACGGCCCAAGGATGTGCGCAGCTGCGTGCATCGGTGCTTCTCGGACCAAGGATAGAGCTCCTCGCCCCGAAGCCGCCGTTTCGACCCAAAAATGGACCTGGCGCGCCACGTAATATTTATGGCTCTCGCCCATCGAAAGACTTAGAAGAACGACATCCTATCTTTTCGTAAGGGCCTAATTTCAATGCCGAAATCTCGCTCCGCCCTGGCGAACTAGTCAGGCGGCCGGAGATGCGACTGTCGCGATCACGAGTCACGTTGTCCCGTCATCCTTGCAGCATCTCCTTCATCAACGACCAGCTAAATGGATCGAAGAGCATCATGCGACGCGCCCTTGGACTGATACTCGCTGCCTCTCTTGCGACCGCGGCCCATGCCGATCCTCTTGCAGATCTGGCGGCCGCGCAAAAGGCGACCATCGAAGCCTGGGGTAAGGTTCCCTTTTCGCAACAAAACGTGACCTTCGTCTCCGAGTCCTCAAACGCCTACGGTGTCTACAAAGCGCGCGGCTCTGATGTCTTCAAGACTGGAGAGCCAATCATCACCTATGTCGAGCCGATCGGCTATGGCTGGAAGCAGCTTCCCGGCGGCCTCTATGAAATGCACCTGATGGCCGATCTCGAGATTGTCGACACGAGCGGTGAGGTCCTCTGGAGCAAGCAGAGCTACATGGATACGCGCCTTGTCAGCCACAAGCAGAACATGGAGTTCAATTTCGACATGACCTTGACCCTGGATGGTCTATCCGCCGGAAAATACAAACTTCACTACACGCTTCACGACATGACCTCGGGCAAGACGTCATCTTTCGATGAGGACTTTGAGCTCGCCTCGGGCGGCTGAGGTCGGCGACCACTCTTTCCGACGCCATGATAGCGGCCGGCAATAGTGCATGCCCGTGCACCCAACGGAATCAATACACCACCACAACCCATCGACGATTTGGAGGCCCCATGAAAAAGATAGTGTTTCTCGCCGCTGCGCTGGCAGCATTCCCGATGCTCGCAAATGCCAAATCGATCGCCTTCCCGAGCGACGCGCCGGTCGCCAGCGTAAGCATTCCCGACAGTTGGAAGCCGCAGGAAACCGAAACCGGTATCGATTCGACCTCGCCGGACTCCGCCATCTACTTTTCCCTCGATGTCGCCACCAGCGACAGCTTCGACAAGGTTACCGACGATGCGGTCAATTTCCTCGCCAAGAACGGTGTCAAGGTCGATGCCAGCACCCGCAAGGACGATGACAGCAACGAAGTCAACGGCATGAAGCTCACGCTTCTGAACTGGCAGGGCACCGACAATGACGGGGCCGTCAACATCACCCTCGGCATCCTTTCCCCGGCTCCGGATAAAATTCTTGTTCTGACCTACTGGGGTTCCAAGGACGATCAGGACAAGCATAAACAGGAAGTGCTTGATATCATCGGCTCCATCAAGCCTGCAAAATAACGCGCTCCAGCCGGAGACTGCGGCGTAGTGGTCGCCGGCGCCACATTACCGGGCTCGCTCAACGGCGGGCCCTTTTCTTGATGTCGAAGCGGGGCGGGCTCGCCGCATACCTTCACTCGGCTTGTATATGCCGCCGAAATCATGTCATGACATAGGTTAGAACGAACCAAACATTATGGAGCGGCGCCATGAAGAAGATCGGATTCCTTTCATTCGGCCATTGGACGCCCTCGCCCCAATCGCAAACGCGCTCCGCCGCAGATACGCTTCTGCAATCGATCGATCTTGCCGTCGCCGCAGAAGAACTTGGCGCCGACGGCGCCTATTTTCGCGTGCATCACTTTGCGCGCCAGCTGGCCTCGCCGTTTCCGCTGCTAGCGGCCGTCGGCGCCAGGACCAGCCGCATCGAGATCGGCACCGCCGTTATCGACATGCGCTACGAGAACCCTTTCTATATGGCAGAAGATGCCGGTTCGGCCGATCTGATCGCCGGGGGGCGGCTGCAGCTCGGCATCAGCCGCGGCTCACCTGAGCAGGTCATCGACGGCTGGCGGCATTTCGGTTACGAGCCGACCGAGGGCGAGAGCGACGCAGACATGGGTAGGCGACACGCGGAAGTGCTGCTCGACATCCTGCGTGGCGAAGGCTTTGCCAAGCCCAATCCTCGGCCGATGTTTCCAAATCCGCCCGGCCTGTTACGTCTCGAGCCGCATTCGGAGGACCTGCGCGAGCGGATCTGGTGGGGCGCAAGTTCCAATGCGACCGCCACCTGGGCGGCAAGGCTTGGCATGAATCTGCAAAGCTCCACCCTGAAGGACGACGAGACCGGCCTGCCTTTCCATGTTCAGCAAGCCGATCAGATCCGGGTCTTTCGCGAGGCTTGGAAAGAGGCCGGCCACAAGCGCGAGCCACGGGTGTCCGTCAGCCGCAGCATCTTCGCGCTGGTCAACGATCTCGACCGTGCCTACTTCGGCAGCAGCGGCAAGGATGCGGACAAGGTCGGCTTCATCGACGAGAAGACGCGGGCCATTTTTGGTCGCAGCTATGCCGCCGAACCGGATGTACTGATTGAAGAACTGGCGAAGGACGAGGCGATTGCCGCCGCCGACACCTTGCTGCTGACCGTCCCCAACCAACTGGGCGTCGAGTACAACGCGCATGTGATCGAGGCGATCCTCAAGCATGTCGCGCCTGCCCTCGGATGGCGTTGAAGCAACACTCCTGGAAATCAGGATTTACGTCTCAGGAAACCTTGGTAACTACCCGCAAAAATTACTTTTTACGGGTAGTCTTTTCAAACATAGCGCGATGGGGGTGCGCTAGCTCCCTATCGGGTTTTCGGCTCGCGACGCTTGAGCAGGACCTGCGCGACCAGCACCAGCAATGCCATTGCGGTGGAATAGGTCACCAACGGCCAAGCGCTGTCGCCATCCAGAATGGTGACTGACAACGTTCCCCCGATACTCACGATCAGGCTCTGGATGCAGGAATAGAAAGCTACTGCAGATCCGGCGGTGTCACCGAACTCCGCAAGGGCGCCGTTGGCCGTAACCGAGGCTGCAAATACAATTCCGACGGCCATGATCCAGACCGGCAGCAGAAAGCTTGCAAAGGACGGAGAGCCGAAGATCTGGCCGAAAGCGAGCAGTGCCGCGCCACAGATGAGCATCAGCATGCCACGCGTCACGCAACCCGGGATGCCCCATCTTGCAACCATGCTCCTCGCGAATCGTGTCGTGACAATCATAACTCCGGCAACAGTCGCAAAAGCGAGGCTGAAGCCGAACTCCGAATAGCCGGCATGTCCAATCAAAACACGCGGCGCAATCGAGAAGAAGACGAAGAACGTCCCCATCACGGCGCTGAAGGCCAAGGTGTAGACCCAGAAGGGGAAACTGGCGAAGATCGGCAAGACTGATCGCCGCGAATTCACGGAGACGGGTGGCCGCGTTTCGTGCCACCAAACCGTCGCATTGATCGCCGCCGTCAGCGTCAGCAAGGCGAGCAGCACGAAGATCGCACGCCACCCAAAGCTGTCGGCTACGACGGCCCCGACGATCGGTCCGAGAGCTGGCACGAACGAAAGTATAGCACCGAAGGCACTGTAGATGACAACGCCCTCCTCGCGATCGGCATAGACGTCGCGGACCGTTGCAAATGTCGCGACCAGCACCGCCGATGCACCGCTGGCCTGCAGTAGGCGGCAGAAGACGAAGGTGCCGGCCGTCGATGAGCATGCAGCGCCAAGGGACGCAGCGGCGAAAAGAACAGCGCCGAAAAGCAGCACCGGACGACGGCCGATGCGATCCGAAATCGGGCCGAAGATGATCTGCCCGACACCGAGGATAATCATGTAGCCGCTCAGCGTCAGCTGGATCACTGAAGGCGACGTGTTCAAAATGCCCGGCATCGCCGGTACAACTGGAAGATAGATATCCATGGCCAGTGAGGCGAGGACATCGAAGGGCGCCATCAGCAGCAATGCCGCCGACAGCGAATAGGCCCATGAGGGGCGGTCATAAGACATAAGAATATATCCGCTCGAAGGAGAAATCGGGCGGCGACTGCCTACGGTCTCGGTCTGGATGGGATCGACAGGACGCCGCAACAACAAAGTGAGCTGTTGCGGCTTATCTATCTGCTGATTTTAGGCTTCCCATGCCAAACGCTCCACGGCGAAAGAATTGATGATGCGGATCGCACTTAGCAGATCGAACCAACCCTAGCAATGATGCGCCACCTTGCCAGCGTGCCGGCAGGTGCGCTGAAATGCGCAGGTCCAAGCACCCGAAATAACACGTCAATCTAATGAATTCTTAACCATGACTGTGGCCTAACTGGTTGTAATTTCTTTATTGGAGCAGATCATGTCGCGTGCATCGAAAATGAACGAGTTGGATGATCGTCTCGACTTCGTAGGACTGGGCCAGGATGCTCGCCAGGCCTTGACGGAGTTGCAGCCGATTATCGAACTTGCCGTCAAAGGTTCTCTTGATGTCTTCTACGAGAAGATTACCAAGCACCCGGAGATGGCGAAGTTCTTTTCATCTCCGCAGCATGTGGCGCATGCCAAATCCAAGCAGCAGGAACACTGGAAGACCATCGCATCGGGCAAATACAGCCCCGACTATGTGGATGCCGTGTCTGCAGTCGGCCGGACGCATGCACGCCTCGGCCTCGAGCCGCGTTGGTACATCGGCGGCTATGCCGTCATCCTCGAAGGCATGGTGCGGGCAATCGTCGCGCAACAGCTCAAGGGCATGCTGCAGCGCAAGCACGAGCAGGCTCTGTCGCGGCGGCTCTCGGCAGTCCTCAAGGCCGCCCTCGTCGACATGGACTTCGGCATTTCCGTCTATCTCCAGGTGCTCGCCGATGAACGCGACCGCGCGGAAACCGAACGGGCGGCAGCACAGCAGGAGCAGCAACGCGCGCTCAACGCGCTCGGCGTTGCGCTGAATGGCCTGGCAAATGGCGATCTGACGGCTGACATCACCGAAGCCCTATCCGCCGAGTTCGAGATCCTGAAGAGCAACTATAACGAATCGCTGACTTCCCTCGGAACGGCGATGCGGCATATCGAGGATTCAGTGACTCGCGTTCGCGACGAGGCGGGCTCGATCTCGTCCGCCGCCGACAACATGGCGCGGCGCACGGAACAGCAGGCATCTGCGCTCGAGGAAAGTGCAGCCGCCATCGAGCAGATTACCACCATCTCGGAGCAGACGGCCGAGCGAACCCGCGAAGTACAGGCAATCGTCAAGGAATCGGCCTCCGAAGCCGAACGGTCGCGGCAGGTCGTTCAAGAGGCGGTCTCGGCCATGGACGATATCGAAACCTCATCGCGCAAGATGACCGACATTATCTCCGTCATCGATGATATCGCCTTCCAGACCAATCTTCTGGCGCTGAATGCAGGCGTCGAGGCAGCAAGAGCCGGCGAGCAGGGCAAAGGCTTTGCCGTCGTTGCCCAGGAAGTTCGTGAACTCGCCCAGCGCTCCGCCACGGCGGCAAAGCAGATCAAGGACCTGATCGACCGCTCGTCCAACGACGTCCGTCGCGGCGTCGAACTTGTCAACCGCACTGGCGAAGCGTTGGAACTCATAGGCAACCAGGTGGCCTCCATCGATCGCAACGTCGGCGCCATCGCCCGCTCGACGCAGGAGCAGGCCGTCGGCATCAGTGAGATCAATTCGGCAGTCCGCAACATGGATCAGATGACGCAGCAGAATGTGGCGCTGATGGAAGAAACCAATGCCTCGACCCGCCATCTGGCTGACATCAGCAACGAGCTTGCCGGATTGGTTGGTCGTTTCAAGACAGTCCGCTCGGGCTCCCGGACGGGCGCCGTGAGGTTGAAGCTCGCCAGCTGAATCGGCTGCTGGCGGTCGCAAGCCGCCTGAGAGCAAGTCACGCTCAAACGCTCTTTATCGCACGGCTCCGGACATAGGTTCGGGGCCGCTTTTGGCTGTTCGCCCTACGCCGGCATCTCCTCAATTTCCGCGATAACCCACTGCCGGAACGCCTTCATCGATGCCGTTTCCGCGCGCGACTTCAATCGCGTCAGCCAATAGCTTCCGGTCGTGGCCGTGATTCGGAATGGTTGCATGATTCGCCCGGCCTCGATGTCGTGGGAAAACATGGCAACGGGAACGAGAGCGACGCCGACGCCGCGCGCTGCGGCTTCCACCAGTGTCAGCGACGAATCGAACATCCAGCCTCGAAGATGAGGAGGCGGCAACCCTGCTGCCCTGAACCAAAGCGCCCATTCGTCGATCCGGTATGATCGTAGCAATTCAAGCTCGGCAAGATCCGCAGGGATGCGCAACCGCTCGCCCATGGCAGGCGTGCAAACCGGTGACAGCGGCGCGTCCATCAAGTGAATGGCCTCGGTTCCGTGCCAGGCGCCATCGCCGAAGCGCATGAAGAAATCCAGCCCGTCGAGCACCATGTCGGCCCGGTTGTTATTGGTCTTCAAACGCAGGTCGATGTGCGGATGCTGCGCCTTGAAATTGCCGAGGCGCGGCAACAGCCAGCCGATGGCAAAAGTGCCGACGACGCCGACCGTCAGGATCTCGGCAAAATTCCCCTCCTCCAGCTGGCTGAGCGTGGCGCTCATGCGGCGAAAGGCGTCGGTCAGCACCGGCAACAGCGCGTGCCCCTCGTCGGTCAGCGCCAGGCCGCGTGGCAGGCGTTTGAAGAGCGTCACCCCCAGCACATCCTCCAGCGCCTTGACCTGGTGACTGACAGCGGTCTGCGTGACGCGAAGCTCCAGACCTGCCCGCGTGAAACTGCAATGTCGCGCCGAGGCTTCGAAGACGCGCAGGGCATTGAGCGGAAGCTGTGAGATGTCCATTGTGTCCTAAGCCCAAGTTTTTCTCATGCCTAAGCCCAAAATTGATCGTTTGTCTAGGGCACGAAGCAACGGCATAGTCTGCCTCGCAAGGTGATTTGCAGGGTCTCAACGACGTCTACGAGGCCTGACGTACCAGCCCTCTGCTCAACAAAAATCGAATTGGAACCACGATGACGATCTTATTGTCGCGCCGGCAGAGCCTTGCCGGCGGCTTGCTCGCGCTCCCCGTTTTGGCGGGGATTAGCGGAGTTGGACACGCTGCGGACGATAACTCCGGTGAAACGCAGCTTGCGGCACTCGAAAGCAAGCATCCCGGGCGCATCTGCGTCAGCATTCTCGACATGGCAAGCGGCAAGCGCGTCGAGCATCGCGCCGGCGAGCGTATCCTGATGTGCAGCACGTTCAAGGCGCTTCTGGCGGCTCTGGTGTTGGCGCGTGTCGATAAGGGCGAAGAAAGACTGGATCGGCGTATTCGCTATACGAAAAGCGATCTCGTGAGTAACTCGCCGGCAACTGAAGCGAATGTCGGCAATACCGGCATGACCGTCGCTGAACTCTGCGCAGCAACCATAAACCTCAGCGACAACGCGGCAGCAAACCTCCTGCTTGCCAGCTCTGGCGGCCCGAAGGCGTTGACCGCATTCTGCCGCAGCCTCGGCGACGAAATCACACATCTCGACCGTATAGAGCCGGAATTGAACTATCACGATTCACCGGGCGACGAGCGCGACACGACGACGGCTGCTGCCATGCTGGAGAACCTGCGGCGTCTCCTGTTCACGGATGTCTTATCGCCGGCGTCGCGATCTCAGCTGGCGGCATGGTTGATCATGACGAAGACGGGCGACGCGCGCCTGCGTGCAGGTCTTCCGAAGAATTGGCTGGCCGGCGACAAGACGGGAACGAACGATGACAAGTTCGGCAACGCCAACGATATCGCGGTGCTGTGGCCATCGAACCGAGCGCCGATCATCGTCACGGCCTATTGCGAGATACCCGGAATTGCTCCGGACGAGCGCAACGCAGTCATAGCGGAGATCGGCCGTATCGCCGCGGCGATTTGAAGCCAGCGGATCAATTGCGGCAACCTCTATGGGAGGTTGCCATCCAAATCATCTCTCTGCCGTGTCGTCAGTACCGGCGGCTCCTAGAATGAGGACATCATCTTGAACATGCATTTCATTCCGTTGCGGAAGCTCGGCATTGCCGCCTGCTGCCTTAGCTACGGCGTTGCGGCCCATGCCGCAGGCGCTAACGATGAAGATCGCCTCCGGCAGGTGGTCGATGCAGCCATCCGCCCGCTCATGAAGGAAAACGACATTCCCGGCCTGGCCCTCGCGATCAGCATCAAGGGCGAACGCCATGTGTTCAACTACGGCGTCGCCTCGAAGGAAACCGGTCAGAAAATAACGGACGATACGATTTTCGAGATCGGCTCCGTCAGCAAGACCTTTACCGCAGCGCTGGCTTCCTACGCGCAGGTCAGCGGAAAGCTGTCCCTCTCGGACAAGGCGACGAAATATATGCCTGAACTTGCCGGAAGCAGCTTCGACAAGATCAGCCTCCTCGATCTCGGCACCTATACCGCCGGTGGCCTGCCTCTGCAGTTCCCGAAAGAGGTGACCGATCAGGACAAGATAGTCGCCTATTATCGCAACTGGCACCCGTCCTACGCGCTCGGCAGCTATCGGCAATATTCCAACCCCAGCATCGGCCTGTTTGGCTATCTGGCCGCGCGAGCCATGGGCGAGCCGTTCGACACGCTGATGCAGGACAAGATCCTTGTCGGCCTCGGCCTCAAACATACCTATGTTCACGTCCCGGCCGCCGAGATGCGTAACTATGCCTATGGCTATTCAAAGCAGGGCAAACCCATGCGCGTTGGCCCCGGCGCTCTTGATGCTCAGGCATACGGCATCAAGACCACGGCCTCCGATATGCTCAGCGTCCTCGAAATCAATATGAATAGTTCGAAGCTCAAGGACGGAAGCCTGCAGCGCGCGATCGCTGAAACCCATGTCGGTTACTACACTGTTGGGAATATGACCCAGGCTCTGGGCTGGGAGACCTACGCTTATCCGACGACCCTTGCCCGCCTGCTTGGCGGCAATTCATCCGACATGGCCCTTGAGCCGCATAAAACCGAGCCGCTCAACACGCCGCAACATCAGAAAAAGGACATCTTGCTCAACAAGACCGGGTCGACGAACGGCTTCGGCACCTACACAGTCTTCATTCCTTCGCAGCAGATCGGCATCGTATTGCTGGCGAATAAGAACTACCCCATCCCCGAACGGGTCAAGGCGGCATACAAAATCCTGACCGCCGTCAAAAACCTGTCGGCCCCTGGCAGTGCGCCGTAACGGGCATAATTGCCGTCTCCCGCCTCATCTATAAAACGGCCGGCTCTCGAAAAATCTCGGGGGCCGGCCATCATTCGATCTGTTGGTTTCTATCGGCTATTGGGCGCCTGGCGCGGGGCAGCATCTGCTTGGGAGGCTTCTGTCCCGTTGAGAAACTCCTGCAGGAGCCGGGTAATCCGCTCTGGCGAAGTGCCCTTGGCATATTCTTCCTGCATCCGGCGTCTAACTAACATTTCCAAGACTGACATGTCTTTCACCTCATAAATCCGGCGCAAGGCAAATGTCGCTCTCATTGGCACGAGAGGCAAGTTACAGTTTTTTCATGGCTTTGCCCCGCAAATGTCAAAGTTGCCCCGCATCGCGCCAGGGCCGCGGACATTCGCCGGTTTCGAACCCAAGCGCGATCATTCTCCCCTTGCCAAACATCGACGCATCGTAGATTTGAAAGCGGCCAAACGGTCGGTTGTTTGCGCTTCGTTAACCTCAGTGCTTTAGCGGGCCACACCCCGGCCTTTGAATGAGGTCGCATGCAAGGAATGAATAATGCCCGTAAAGAAGAATTCTGCCTCCGATGTTTTCCAACGCAAGATCTCGGATTTCTGTGATCTGAGGCTCGCGCCGCTGCTGCAGCCGCGCAGTTTTGAAAATCTCAAGGGCTTCATGATCGGGCTCATCGTCTTCCAGTCGCGTCCTCCACTGCGCGCAGGGCGCATCGATTTTCAAGAAATCGCAACACTCTGCGGCATGGACGCTGAAATGAGTCCGGAGGTGAAGCGGGCCGCCCAGCCAGGCTTCGATGCGATTCTGCGCTGGCTGGGAGTAACCAAGGCCAAGACAACAAGCATCACCCCTGCCACCGCCAAAAGCCCGCTGCGCGTTGTCGGAAAGACGAGCGTGACCAGGCTGCCGGAACGCCGGTCCATCGCATCATAGCCCCCGGGCCGCAAAGCCGGCCCTTCCCCACTTGGGGCATCCATTTCTTCCTCTCTCGACAGATCACGAAAAGCTCGCCAGAATAATACCAGTAGCGAACAGGACGAAATTTTCTCCATGCTCGCGTCATGGAAGGATGGTTCATCTTGGCGACCGATATTATTGAGCTGATCAGGAACGAGTTCACCGCCGCCGCGCTGGAGATGCCTCTCTACAAGAGGCTCAAGACGGCGATCGAAAGCGCCGTCCGCAGCCACGCCTTCAAATCCGGCTCGGCTCTACCGGGTGAACGATCCATAGCCGAAGCGCTTTCGCTATCGCGCGTGACCGTTCGCAAGGCCCTTGCGATGCTGGAGGAGGAAGGCATGTTGAACCGGCGGCAGGGTGCACGCAGCGAAATCGGCAATCGCGTCGAGAAGTCGCTGTCGACGCTGACCAGCTTTTCCGAGGATTTGCGGGCACGGGGAATGGAGCCGGGCTGCGTATGGCTTTCCAAGCAGTTAAGCCGCCCGTCGCCGACAGAAATGATGGCGTTGGGCATCTCTGCAAACGCACAGGTTCTGCGCATGCGCAGGGTGCGAACGGCAGATGGCGCCCCGATCGCCGTCGAACACGCGGCCGTGCCCGTGCGCTTCCTCCCCTCGCCCTCTTCCGTCGGTGATTCCCTATATGATGCGCTCGCCCAGCGCGGTTTTCTACCACGACGGGCAGTTCAGAGAATGCGCGCACGCGCCGCCTCCGCTGAGGATGCTCTGCATCTGCGCTGCGAGCCGGGAGCGCCGATCCTGACGACGGAACGGCGATGCTTTCTTGCCGACGGCGAAATCGTTGAATATTGCGAAACGCGCTACAAGGGCGAGGTCTATGACTTCGTCTTCGAGCTCCAACGATAATACCAGTTTAAAACCGGTTGCTTTCCGGTAACCTTCGTCTATCGTGACACTCCGAAAAGGGGTGCCGAATGCGTAAGGAAGATCTCAACCTAAGCCTCATTGTCTCATGTCAGCCGGTTCCTGACGGAGCCATGGATGAAGCCATTTTCGTCAGCGGCTTCGCTCGAGCAGCGCTCGCCGCTGGAGCGCGGGCACTGCGTATCGAATCTGCGGCCTATGTCGCCGCGGTGAGAGCCGCCGTCGACGCACCGATCATCGGCATCGTCAAACGCGACCTCGATGATAGCCCGGTCCGCATCACCCCCTTCGTCGCCGATGTCGAGGCACTGGCTGACGCGGGCGCCGACATCATTGCCTTCGACGCAACCGACCGGCCACGGCCTGCGACGATCGAGGAACTGCTTGCCGCCATCAAGGCGCGCGGCCTGCTGTCGATGGCGGATTGCTCCTGCCTGGAAGATGCGAGGCGAGCGCTTGAGGCCGGCGCCGATTTCGTCGGCACGACCATGTCCGGTTATGTCGGCGGCCCGGAGCCGGTGGAGCCGGATATCGCCCTCATTGCCGCCATGCGGCAACTGACCCCCTACGTGATCGCGGAGGGCCGTATCCGCACTCCCGAACAGGCAGCAGAGGCGGTCGTTGCCGGCGCTGGCGCCGTCGTCGTCGGTTCGGCGATCACGCGGACCGAACATGTGACGTCATGGTTTCACGATGCCGTCTCCGCCGCCTTCTCACAGAGGGAAACGGCAACCCTTGCGATCGATATCGGCGGCACCAAGACGCTTGCGGCACTTGTGCGCGGAACGCAGGTCCTGGCCGAAACGACGATCATGACCAGCCGGGCGGCCGGTCCCGATACCTGGTTGGCCGATATCGCCGAGCATGCAGCGGCCTGGAAGGGTCGGTTCGAGCAGGTGGGCATTGCAGCGACCGGACTTATTCGTGATGGGCGCTGGTCTGCGCTTAACCCCGCCACCCTTACGATCCCGGATGGCTATCCCCTGGTTGCACAGGCCAGCAGATTGTTCGGCAAGCCGGCCTTCGCCGTCAACGATGCCCAAGCGGCGGCCTGGGGCGAGTACCGGTTCGGTGCCGGCAACAATGAAGATACGGTGTTTCTGACAATTTCCACCGGAATCGGCGGCGGCGTTGTCGTCAACGGGCGCCCATTGCTCGGCCTTGCGGGTCACTTTGGCCTGCTTCGTGCCCCGACACGGGGTCAGTCTCCGCTTGAAGATGTTGTTTCCGGTCGTTGGATGGCGGCCGAAGCTGCTACGGCTGGACACCCGGCCGAGGCGCCGGAAATATTCGAGCAGGCGCGCCGTGGCGAGACCTGGGCACAGGCCATCATCGCGCAATCGGCTTCTCGTGTTGCCTTCCTATGCCGAGACATCCAGATGATGTTTGCTCCAAAACATATCGTCATCGGCGGTGGCATAGGTCTGGCACCTGGCTACCTCGAAGCCGTTCGAGCCCAGTTGACGGAGCTTCCTTTGCATCTCGCACCGCATCTGGTTGCCGCAAGCCTTGGCCCGCGAGCCGGTATCATCGGTGCCGCGGATCTGGCCGGACGCCATCGCTAAACAAGCCTGCATACGTCAATCAACAACGATAAAGAGAGGGAACTACGATGAAATTCAAGCATATATCGTCTGCGCTGCTGGCCATAATGCTGTCTGCAACGGCGCTACCTGGTCTGGCAAACGCCAAGGTCGTGGTCCTCGGTTGGCCCGGCGGCTCCGAGGAAACCGCGCTGCGCGCCACGGCAGATCTCTACAACAAGACGGCATCGGATGCCGACAAGGTCGAGTTGCTGTTCTTCAACCGCGACGGCTTCTTTGACAAGCTGCAGGCCGACATGGCAGCCGGCTCGAATGCCTTCGACGTCAATCTCGTCGCGACCTATTCGATCGGCCGCTATGCGCCCTATATGGAGCCGATCGAGCTCAATGCCGATGCGTCGAAGGTATTTGGCGATACCGTCCTGAAGACGATGCAATTCGACGGCAAGCAATATGGCGTGCCGACCGACCTTTCGCTGCACTTCATGTACTATCGCAAGGATCTCGTTGATGCGCTCATGGCCGATCCGGAGGCCAAGGCGAAATATGCCGAGATTTCGAAGAAATTCCTCGGCAAGGAGCTTGCGCCCAAGCAGCCTGACGATTGGACATGGGACGACTGGGCAGCCACCTCGCTCTATTTCAGCAAGCAGGTCAACCGCCAGAGCCCGGTCCGCTACGGCACCGTGCTGCAGATGAAGAACCTTCTCTTCAACATGATGGTCTTCCAATCCCTGCCGCGCTCCTATGGCGGCGACTGGATGGATGCCAGCGGCAACGTCACGATCGATTCGGATGCCTACAAGACGGCGCTGAAGCTCTACAAGACGCTCTATGACGCCGGTGCTTCGCCGAAGGATTCGCTAAGCTACGAATATGCAGAAACCAATGCGGCCTATAGCTCCGGGCAGGCGGCAACCGCATTGCAGTGGAATGCCGCCGCGGCCGAGCTCACCGATCCGAAGAAGTCTCCTGCCGTCGCCGACGTTACCGGCGTCGTCGCGCCGCCAGCCGGTCCGAACGGCCGCGCCGACCATATTCACGGTCTTGGCCTCGGCCTGAACAAGAACGCCAAGAACAAGGAAGGTGCAATCAAGTTCCTGACGTGGCTTTCTTCCGAGGATGCGGCTCTGGCCTATGCCCGTGCTGGCGGATCGCCCGCTCTGACGCCCGACGTCGTCGCCAAGGTAGCCAAGGAGCGTCCGGATCTGGTCAAGCTCGGTGAGTTCGCCAGCAAGTACGGCTATGTCATGACCGGAGCCACCTCCGCCAAGGCGTTGTCGGTCTATGAACTGCAGGCCAAGGAGTTTACCGGCTACTGGTCGGGCCAGCAGAGCCTCGAGGACGCCCTTGCCCACACCAAGGCGGGCATGCAGGATCTCCTGAAGAAATAAGGACAGGGACAGGGACCGGGTGCCAGCAACAGGGCACCCGGCCGCTGCGGCTGACAATATGGCTCTCGTAAAACGCACCGAAGGCAGGCTCTACCTGACACCGCTTGTCGGGTTTCTGCTGCTGTTTCTCGGCTTTCCGGCTCTCCTCAATCTTGTCTATTCCGTTTCGACGGTTTCATTCGAGACATTGCGCAGCCCCCAGATCAGCGGATTTGGCAACTACGTCATCGCGCTGACGGAGCCAGCCTTCTGGCAGTCGGTATGGTTCTCGTTGCGCTTCGGCATCATCACCGCCGTCAGCGAGTGCCTGCTCGGCCTTTTTCTGGCGATTTTCCTGAAGCCGTTGCTTTCGGCACGGCCCGTGCTGATGGCGCCGCTCATGCTGCCGTTGATGGTAGCTCCCGCCATGGTCGGGCTGATGTACCGGCTCGTGCTGCACGAATTTGCCGGACCTGTTCCCTATTACCTGTTCGAATGGTTCGGCGACAGCCCGGCTTTCCTCGACTACACCAATGCCTTTCGCACGCTCATCGTCATCGAAGTGCTGCAATGGACGCCGTTTGCTTTCCTGCTCTTTTACGTCGCCTATATCGCCATCCCGGCAGACGTGCATGAGGCGGCGGCGCTCGACGGCGCGACCGGCCTGCAGCGGCTATGGCGCATCGATCTGCCGCTGATGATTCCGACACTCGTCGTTGCCTTCTTCATCCGCTTCATCGATGGGTTCCGCGTTTTCGACAATGTCTATGCCTTGACAGGAAGCGGCGCGGGCGGCTCCACCACCTCGCTTTCGATCTACATCTATCAGGCCTTCTTCAAGGAGGGTGCCATCGGCAAGGCGGTTGCCGCTTCCGTCGTCCTGTTCATCACCTCGCTCCTGGTCCTCTATGGTCTGAACTGGCTGGGCGCCCGGAGGAAGAGATAGATGCTGAAATCACTCCGCTGGATCGTCTATGGCGTCGTCGTGCTTGCCATGAACTTCCCGATCATCGTGACGCTCATCACATCGTTCAAGACGGCACGGGAGATTTCCAGCAATCCCGGCCTGTGGATCGAGCAGCCGACGCTGGACAACTATGTCAGGGTCTTCACGGATACCGAGCGGTTCAACATCTTCCTTTACCTTGCCAACAGCACCGCGGCCGCTCTTATCGGCACGGCGCTCGCAATCCTGCTCTCCTTCCCTGCGGCCTATGTCATCGCGCGTAGCGAGACGGGGCAGAAGCTTCTGCTTCCTCTCGTCATCAATCTCCGCGCCGTACCCCTCATCGTTTTCGCGATCCCGCTTTACATGATGTATCAATGGCTCGGCCTGCTGGACACGCGGATCGGCCTCGGGCTCATCCTGACGATCGTCAACATACCGCTTGCGCTGGTCATGCTGGTCAATGCCATCAACGACATACCGACGGAACTCGATGAGGCAGCCATGGTCGATGGCGCCAGCGTCTTCCAGATCATGCTCCAGGTTATCAGGCCGGTCGTGCGGCCGGCGCTCGTGACCACTTTCATCTTCGGCTTCATCACCGCCTGGAACGAGTTCCTCTTCGGATTGATGCTGACGACCAATCAGGCCGTTCCCATGACGGTCGGAGCCTCGTTCTTCTTCGCTGCAAGCGGCGGCGGCGTGCAATGGGGCATGGCTTCCGCCGTCATGATAATCGGCGCCCTGCCCCCCGCACTCCTCGGCCTCGTGATGTACCGGCAATTGTCGGGCTCGATGACCGCTGGCGCCGTCAAGGGTTAGAGCAATTCCAGCAAAAGTGCATAGCAGTTTTGCTGGAATTGCCTGAAAACAAAGAGCTAGAGCATTTCTGCGACACCGTTTTGAGTGGAAATGCTCTAGCTCGGATCCGCATCAGCGGCTTCGTGTCCCTATTTGTCGGGCGCCGAGGTCGGGCGCGACCCCGGCACGGCCCGGTTTCGATAGGGCGGCGACGTCTCAAGCCGACCTGGAGATGACGTTGAATCCCTCCGTCTGCGATGGCGGCACGAAATAGCTGGAGATCTGCTCGAATTCGGCATCCGAGGCTGCGAAGTCATGCGTTCCGGCTGCATTGCGGGCACGAAGACGTGCCTTGCAGACATCGTCAGGCACATCGAGGAAATGCAGGCGGTGATCGGCATCGGCTGCCTCGAAAAGCGTCCTCATCCAAGCGCGCATCGCAACCGTGTTCGCCGGAAAATCCAGCACGACAGATACCCCAGCACGAAGCAGATCCTGAACGTGGGGACCGACCGCCTCGCGCAGTCGCCGCGAGCAGCGGATGTAGTCTCCAACATCCTTCATTTCGGGGCCGAACAGACGGCTGAGCCAAAAATCCTCGCTGATAACAACGGTGGAGGGCATTTGCCCCAGCTCGGCAGTGAGGGTGGATTTTCCAGCCGCAATCTTTCCGCACACCATGTGCAAAACCGCGCGATTGGTAGCCTGAGGGACGCTATCGAATTCCTGATCTGACATTTCCGACTCCGGGAAAGCCCACGAGACGGAAAAAAGAAAACCCGCCTGAGGGCGGGTTGTTTTATTTGGACAACAGAGATCCTACCCACCATTCATTGAATGGCGAGAATAATCTCAAACTTGGCGGTGCGTAGGTTGTCCATGTCTTCCAGTATCATATGCACCTCTGCCGTCAATGTTTGATCCACTCCCTCATGCGTGCGGATGCGGACTGCTCCCCATACCCGGCGACAACTTCAAGGGGTGCGGCCTTCGTCCACCATTGACGATGATTGCTACGCCGGCGGCCGGCGGCGAGGCCCATCACCCAAGATTCCACCCGGGCGCACCAGCAGAATTACGCAAAGCATGACGCCGATTGCCACGATCTGCAGCGAGGCGGCGCGAGCCTGCTGTTCAGGAGAGAAGAGTGCGCTCGTCAGCGCGCCGGAGCCTGCCCAGATTGCCCAGACCGCGACGCTACCGATGATGGCTCCCTTGTTGCTGCCGGAGCCACCGACGATGAGCATGACCCAGACCTGAAAGGTCAGGATCGGAAGATAGTTGTCCGGCGCGATAAAGCCGATGAAATGCGCCTGTATGGCGCCGGCCAGCCCCATGATCGCACCGCCGACGGCGAAAGCCTGAACGCGATAGAAGCGCGCACTCTTGCCGAGCGAAACGGCGGCGCGCTCATCTTCACGCAAAGCCTTCAGAACGCGTCCCCAGGGGCTGCGCGCCAAATGCTCGAGCGCAAAATATACAATCAACAGCACGCCAAACACGACGCCGAGGTTGGCGAAGTTGAAGAGCAACGGTGTCTCGGCAAGGCTGGAGAACGGGCGCGGGATGAAGCCGATACCGAACGGACCGCCAGTCAGCCTTTGCGCATTCAGCGCCACAAGCTGAACGACCACAGCCACACCGAAGGTCGTTATCGCCAGATAATCCGATTTCAAACGCAGCGTCGCCACGCCGATAATGGCTGCGGCAATACCGGCGACCACCATCGCTCCAAGCCAACCGACGAGGATTGGCAGATCGAACCCGCCGAAACGACCGGCGGTATCCGGCGTCGTCAACAAAGCTGACGTATAGGCGCCAATGGCGACGAAGCCGGCGAGACCGACATTGAAGAGGCCCGTCAGCCCCCATTGCAGGTTCAGGCCGAGCGTGATGAAGGAAAAGATCAGCGCCGTGGTCAGGAAGAAAGCGCCGTAGCCAACAATATCCATCATCGCTCTCTCACTCCGAAAAGGCCGATCGGCCGAATGAACAGCACCGCCATCAGGATGATGAAGGAGATGGCAGCACGCCATTCCGCCCCGACAAGCTGAACTGCAGCCGCTTCTGCAAGACCGATGATCAGGCCGCCGAGAACTGCGCCCGGCACACTGCCGATCCCGCCGAGAATGGCGGCGGCAAACATCGGCAGCAGCATGTCGAAGCCCATCAGCGGGCGGATCTGCACGAGAATGCCGATCATGACACCGGCAACACATGCGAGCCCTCCACCGATCAGCCAGGTGACGCGCACGACCCTGGCGACATCGATGCCGACGACGCGGGCAAGCGCCGGGTTCTGGCTGAGTGCCTGCATGGAGCGGCCCGTCTGCGTTCTGGTCATCAGAAGATGCACGCCCAGGACGAGAAGTGCCGTGATGATCAGCAGCGCGATCTGATCGGGCGTGATACGAATACCGAAACCGACAGGCATGGCGATCTGGATGGCACGACTGAAATAGGCCGGCCGCGACGTGAAGAAGAATTCCAACAGACTGCGCAACGCCATGGAAGCACCGAAGCTCGCCATGACGACGATGATCGACTGCCCCTTGGCCCTCAGCCTGGAGAACAGGACTTTATCAAGCGCAAGAGCAAGAACGCCGGTAAAACCCATTGCGGCGATAACCGCGACAATCAGCGGCCAGCCGAAGGAGAGCGGGCCGATTGGCGCAACCTTCCCGAAGATCGCACCGATCGCACTGACGACGGCAAGCGTCGCATAGGTTCCCCAGGCCATGAAATCGCCATGGGCGAAATTCGAGAAGCGCAGAATCGAATAGGTCAGCGTCACGCCGATGGCACCAAGTCCGATCATGGACCCCGTCAGCAATCCGTCGACGATGAATTGCAGGTTCATGCCGCACCTCCTGTTCTAGGGGCCGCAGGCCTCTGGCCGAGATAGAGCTCCGCGACGACGGGGTCGTTCCAGAGTTCGGAGGCTACGCCCTCATGCCTGTCCTTGCCTTCGACAAGCACATAGGCGCGATCGCCGATGGCAAGCGCCGCCTTGGCATTCTGCTCGACCAGCAGAATGGTGACGCCCGATTTGCGGATCTCGGTCAACATGTCGAAGACCATCGAGACGAATTTCGGCGACAGGCCGGCCGATGGTTCATCGAGAACAAGAAGCTTGGGGTGAACGATGAGTGCGCGCGCAACGGCCAGCATCTGACGTTGTCCGCCGGAAAGATTGCCGGCAGCGATGCGGCGATGGCGGGCGAGATCCGGAAAGGTCGCGTACATCTCTTCGATGCGGACGGGAACCTCCTTCGGCTTCAGAATGCCTCCTGCCACCTTCAGATTGTCCTCGACAGACATCAGCGGGAAGACATTCTCCGTCTGCGGCACGAAGGCAAGACCGAGCCGCACCATATTATGCGCCGGCGCGCGGGTGATATCTCTGCCAGCCAACTGCACCGCGCCGCTTTCAACCGGAACAAGACCGGCGATCGCCTTGATGAAGCTCGATTTTCCGGCGCCGTTCGGACCGAGAACGACGACGATCTCCTTTTCGGCAACAGTAATCGAAGCGCCGCGAACGATCGGCACGCCCGGTTCATAACCGGCGACGAGATCGCGAACGACGAGGACAGGTTCGCTCATGCCGCGCCTCCCAGATAGGCTTCGATGACGCGTGGATCACGGGCCACCTCTTCCGGCGTGCCCTCGCAGAGCAGCTGGCCGCTCGCCATGACAAGCACGCGATGACAGAGGCGTGTCACCATATCGATATTGTGCTCGATCAACAGAAACGTGACGCCGCGCTGATTGATGTCGCGGATGCGGTCGATGATGGTCTCGAGAAGCGTGGCGTTGACGCCGGCGGCGGGCTCATCGAGCAGAATGAGGGCCGGATCGGCCATCATCACGCGGGCAAGCTCCAGCAACTTGCGCTGCCCGCCGGACAGCACTCTTGCCGGCTCATGGGCCAGGCGCGTCAAATGAACGAGATCGAGCAGCTCCATTGCCTTGGCATAGGCGGCCTTTTCCTGCTCGGCGACTTTCCACGGCCGCAGGAAATTGGACAGCAGGCGCTCGCCAGCCTGATCCTGGGCAGCCAGCATGACGTTGTCGAGGAGCGTCAGATTGGGGAAAGGGCGCGGAATCTGGAACGTGCGGCCAAGCCCGCGACCGATCCGCCGATGGGCTGCCTCGCCGGCAACAGCTGCACCATTCAAGACGATCTCGCCGCTGCTCGGCGCGACGCTGCCGGCCAATAGATCGAACATCGTCGTCTTGCCGGCGCCATTCGGGCCGATCAAGCCCAGAATTTCGCCCTTCCGCACATCGAACGAGACATCGCCGACGGCGGTGATGCCGCCAAAGCGGCGCACCACGTTCTTTGCGCTCAGAACAGGCCGGATTTCCTCCCCATGCCGTTCACTTGTCGTACTCATGAGATCCCTCTGGCCGGAAGACGATCGCTGCCGCTCCCTGATTATTTGATTTGTGATCACACTTGCATTGATCACGCTAATCAGCTTTAATCCACTCTGCAAGCCGAAAAAAGGGATTTCGAATGCAAAAGGCCACCGCCGACAAGAGCGATCCGATTGCCGCACAGCTTGCGCCCGTGGGCCGCGAAACGGTACAGGACCGCGTCTATTCCGAGCTGCGCCGCGCGCTGATCGGCGGCCTGTTCGAACCGAGCCAGGTGCTGACGATCCGTGGCCTTGCCGATGCTCTGATGACAAGCACCATGCCGGTGCGTGAAGCACTCGGCCGGCTGATTACCGAAAAGGCGCTGGAGGCCCTCCCCAATCGATCGGTTCGCGTGCCGCCAATCACGCTCGAGCGCATGGACGATCTTCTGCGTGCCCGCATCCTCATCGAGGGTGAAGCCATAGCTCTTGCGGCCACCCGCATGACTTCGCGCCAGATCGCCACCATCGAGAGCATGCTCGGCGAATGGGACGAGATGCGCGCGCTGAAGCAAAAGAAGGACGTCGACCGCGAGGTGACGCTCAACCAGGCTTTCCATTTCGAGATCTATCGCGCTTGCGGTTCGGCCGTGTTGATCCCGATGATCGAGAGCCTGTGGCTGCAGTCCGGTCCCTGTATCCGTGTCGCCATCTACGCCTTCTCCGACGCCGGCGAAGTCGACACCGCCCATTATCACCGCACCATCGTCAAGGCGATGGCCGCGCAGGACGCCAAGGAAGCCCGCGATGCGCTCGTCGCAGATATCAGCCGGCCCTTCACCTTCCTGCGCAGCAAACTGGAAGCAGAAGCCAAGAAGGGCATTTCCGCATGAGCCAACGCGCCATCAAGATTACCGAACCACGTTCCGGCCTCAGCGTCTTTGCGCCGCTACTGGACGCGAAGGCGCCAGACAATACTGCATTTCTCTGGAGCTATTTTAGCGAACCGCGCATGGTCGGCGGCATCCATGCCATGTGGACCGGCCCGGAAATCTCCTGCCCGATCCCGCCGGCGCACCTGAAGGACGCGGCCTACGCCGCCGCTTTGCCGGCCGAGAATGCGACGCTGACACCGCAGCCGGGCGACATTGTGCTGAGCTATGTGCCACCACGCATGTGGGGCGGCAATCCCGATGCGATCTTCGATATCGGCCTGTTCTACGGACAGGGCGCTCGCCTGCTTTTCCCGATCGGCTGGCTCGCCGGCAGTGTCGTCGCGCAGGTGCGTGCAGAAGAGCGCGAGCAGTTTGCGGCCGCCTGCGGCGTCATCCGCCGCAACGGCGCTTGCGACGTCACCTTCGAACGTGCGGAGATTTGAGATGACAGCCGTAGCCGATGATAGTTTCGAGCTGTTCGATCTCAGGATCGAGGCCGTCATTCCTGAGGGCAAGCCGATCTATTGCGGCGCCAAGCCGGGCGACTATTTCGAGCTCAAGGGCGAAATGCTCTCCATGCCTTCGGGCCAGGGGTTTTCGATCTACTCGATATCGGCCGTGCTGCCGTTGCTCGCAGCCAAGCAGCGGCCAACCCACAGGAACGACTGGATGACGTCGGACGCAGAAATCGCCTGCCCCGACCCGAACTGCGCAAGCCGGCTGCGGATCGTCAGAACAGGCAAGCGGCGCTTCAGCCACGCCGAAACGACAGCCGTGCCGTTGCCCGAAGGAGAATGAACCGTATGACCGCCAAGACTTTTGAGCTGAGCCCCGGATACAAGATCTCCCGTGTCATTCGCGGCGGCTGGCAGCTTGCCGGCGGGCATGGCGCTATCGACCGCGCCCAAGCCGTCACCGACCTGATCGCCGCTTTCGACGTCGGTATCCGCACCTATGACTGCGCCGACATCTATACCGGCGTCGAGGAGCTGATAGGCGAGGCGCGCGAGCGGCTTCGAAACGAGCGCGGGGCAGAAGCGGCTGGGGCCATGAAAGTCCACACCAAGCTCGTACCGGATCTGGAAAAGCTTGGCTCGATCAATCGCGACTACATTCGCGGCATCGTCGACAAATCGCTGCGCAAACTGAAGACCGAACAACTCGACCTGGTGCAGTTTCACTGGTGGGACTATTCGCTGTCAGGCTACCTCGACGCACTCGGCTGGCTTGACGAGATGCGCCGGGAAGGCAAGGTGCGCAATGTCGGCACCACGAATTTCGACACGCCGCATATGGCGGAGATCCTCGCCGCCGGCATTCCGTTGGTCAGTCAGCAGCTGCAGTATTCCGTTCTCGATCAGCGCCCGGCGCATAGCCTCGCAAAGCTCGCGGTCGAGAAGGACGTGAAATTCCTGTGCTACGGCTCGGTGGCCGGCGGTTTCCTCAGCGACAAATGGCTTGGCCAGCCTGAACCTGAGATGCCGCTCGAGAACCGTTCGCTCGTCAAGTACAAGCTGATCATCGACGATTTCGGTGGCTGGGATCTGTTCCAGTCGTTGCTCGGCACGCTGAAAGCCATTGGGGATCGGCATGGCGTCGATATAGCCACGATTGCCAGTGCCTGGGTACTTGGACAGCAACAGGTGGCCGCCGTTATCGTCGGCGCGCGCAATCAGGCGCATGCGCTTGCCAATGCCAAGATCATGGATATTGCGCTGTCAGATGATGATCGTCGGCAGATCGCCGGCGTGATCGCCCAGGGGCCTGGTCTTGAGGGCGACGTCTACACCTTGGAACGCGATCGCACCGGCAGGCACGGCTCGATCATGCACTACAATCTCAATGCGGGGAAAGTATGAGCCAGGAACCCTCTCTCTTTCAGAAGGCCAGCACCGAGGTCCTCGACTTCCATCGCTTTTTCGAAGGCTGGTATGATGCTGCAACGGCCGATGGCGTCGATTTCGGCCGCTGCGAGCGCACATTCGGTCGGGCTTTTCACATGATCCCGCCCACCGGGCGTGTCTTCGACCGCGCCGAGACCATCGAATTGATCCGCGCGAACCGGGCGACTTTTCAAGGTAATTTCACCATCGAGATTTCGGATATCCGCGCGACTTATGAAACCGCGGACACGATCGTCCTGACCTATATCGAGGCTCAATCGCGCGCCGGCAAATACAGCAGGCGTCAGGCGAGCGCACTCTTTACCGCAAGTTCATCGGCACCCAACGGCGTCGAATGGCAGCATCTGCAGGAAACCTGGCTGCAGATGCCGGACAACTGACAGGTTCGCAAAACAGAATGAAAATCGTTGACCGAACAAGGGGAACAAAGATGAAGAAGACGATATTTCAAATCACGACGGCTCTGGCCCTTCTGGCAGCAGCAGATGCCGCCAATGCCGCCGATTGCAAGGTGACGGTCGGTCTCGTGATGGAACTGACCGGCCCCGCCGGCGAATATGGCCAGGCGGGCGCAAAGTCCGTCGAAATGGCCTTCCGTGATATCAACGCCGCGGGCGGAGCTCATGGCTGCGATCTGGTGACGGACACGCGCGACAGCCAGAGCCAAGGCAACGTTGCCGTCGATGCGGCAACGCAGCTCGTGCAAGTGAAGAAGGTTCCCGCCGTTATCGGCGGTATCATTTCCTCGGTCACGATCCCGATCCTGACCTCCGTGACGGCGCCCGCCAAAATCGTGCAGATCTCGCCCGCCGCCTCCTCGCCGACGCTGACGGCGCTCGGCCGCGAAGGCAAGACCAACGGCATCTTCTTCCGCACCATCACCTCGGACTCGCTGCAGGGCATCGCCGCGGCCAAATACGCCATCGACAAGGGCTTCAAGAAGCTCGCGATCATTCACGTGAACAGCGACTTCGGCGTCAACATGGTCGCCGAGTTCTCGAAAGCCTACAAGGCTCTCGGCGGAACGATCGTTTCGACCACGCCCTACAACGAGAAGCAGTCGAGCTATGCGTCGGAAGTCACCGCCGGCATGGCAGGCAGCCCGGACGGCCTCTACCTCGTCAGCACGCCGGTCGACGGCGCGACCATCGCCCGCACATGGATTTCGCAGGGCGGCCCGCAGAAGTTCCTGCTCAATGACGGCATGAACAGCCCGGACTTTATCGACTCCGTCGGAGCCGATTATCTCAAGGACGCCTATGGCACCTCCTCCGGCACGACACCGACGCCCTCGACGGAATACTTCAATAAGAACTACAAGACCTTCTCCGGCATCGAGCCGACCAACCCGGCTGCAGACCGCGCCTATGACGCCGGCGCGATCGTCGGTCTTGCGCTTGCGATCGCCGGCGACGACACCTCGAAGCTGAAGGACGATATCTACAAGGTGGTCGACCCGAAGGGCACGCCGATCTATGCCGGCAAGGAAGAGTTCGCCAAGGCTCTAGGCTTGATCAAGGAAGGCAAGCCGATCCGCTACGAGGGCGTCATCGGACCTGTCTCCTTCGATCAGTATGGCGACATCACCGGCCCGTTCCGTCTGTGGAAGATTGCCGATGGCAAGGTTACCACCGATGGCGAGCTGAAGATGGAAGACGTTGCGGCCCTTAAGGACAAGATCAAGTAAGCCGATAGAAGCCATTGAAAACATGGCGAGGTGCCTGCACGGGCACCTCGCTCGGAAAACAGAGACCAACATATCCTTTCATCGGCCGACATATCGAGACAGCGGTCTGGCTTAGGTTTTGGAAGATCATCCGCGAATGCCCAGCAGCATTGCTCGCCCCACCAATCCGACGCTATGGACGCTGACGGCCAACCCGCCTCCGGAGTTTGCCCTCACACTGCCTTCACGGTGCGACGTGGCCGTAATCGGCGGCGGCTTCACGGGCCTGACAGCGGCGCTTCATCTTGCGCGCGCCGGCCGCTCCGTCTGCGTTCTGGAAGCAGGACGATTGGGTGCCGGCGCCAGCGGCATGAATGCCGGCTTCGTCGTCCCGAATTTCGCCAAGGCGGATCCGGCCACGGTTCGGCAGAAACTGCCTCGCGAGAAGGCGGATGCGCTCCTGTCGCTCGTCGGGGCCGGGGCGGATCAGGTCTTTGCGACCATTGCCGAAGAAGGCATCGAATGTGATGCCGCTCAAACCGGCTGGCTGCAACCTGCCTATGGCGACGACATGGCTCGCATCCTGAGACAGCGAGTTCGCGATTGGACAGAGCTTGGCCGCCCGGTCGAGTTTCTCGATGCGCGGGAGATCCAAAGCGAAACCGGAATGGATCTCTATTCCGGTGGCTTGATCGATCATTCCGGCGGAACCATTCACCCCTTGAACTATCTCTATGGCCTCGCCCGCGCCGTGACGCGACATGGCGGCATGATCCGCGAAAGCAGCTCGGTCGACCGCGTCGAACGACATGGCGGCACCTGGCGGATCACTCTCGCAGGTCAGCAGGTCGAAGCGGGCAGCGTCCTTCTCGCAACGAATGCGTTCACGGGCGGTATTGCCTCGCGCATGGGGCGGACCGGCGTGCCGCTCCGGGTCTATCAAGTAGCCACCAAGCCGCTCGATGCGGAAACGATTGCCCGCATCTCGCCGCATCGCCGCCCCGTTGGCGATACCCGTTCCAATCTTTTCACCTACCGGCTCGATCGCGACAACAGACTGATCAGCGGCGGCATGGCCATCAATCCCTTAGGAGCTTTTGAGCGGGTTGGGCGAGCAGTCGTCGACAGGCTTGCATCGGAACTCCGTCTGCCCCGCCATCCTGGCGTCGAGGTCGTCTGGACCGGAACTGCCATCATGACACCGGATTTCCTGCCACGGCTCTACCGCTTTGGCGACGGCTTCTTCGGCGGCATCGGCTGCAACGGTCGCGGAATCGCCATGACGGCTCAGCTGGGTCACCTTCTTGCCAGACTGGCGCTTGGCGAGCAGGCCCAATCCCTGCCCATCCCGCTGCAGACCGGCCGTACCCTACCTTTCCATCGTCTCACTCCGATTGTTGCCTCGCTGGCGCTTGCGCATGCCCGCTTCGAAGACTGGCGCGCCGGACGGCTATGAGGCATAGGCAAGATCTGTTAACGATCGTATCGCGCGGTCTTCGGGTGCTTATTGTCTATTATTTCTACCGATAAAGAAAAGAAGCCGCGGACCGATCTATAAAAACGAAATGCCTTTCCTCGAAGCACGGCTTTGAATGCGGCATCGTGACGCCGAATGAAATCGGAGTCCCCCATGAACGCGCAATTGCACCATCTCAACTCGAAGCACCCTCACGCGACCTTGCTTCAGACGGAGCAGCAGGCGCTCGCCGTTGCTCGCGAACTTGCCGTGCACTTCGCGTCGACGGCGTCGGACCGCGACAGCGAAAGACAGCTCCCCTTCACCGAGATGGACACTTTGGCGCAGTCGGGACTGCTAGCGATCACAGTTCCTGAGGAATATGGCGGACTTGACGTCTCCAACGCCACGCTCGCTGAAATCACCGCGATCCTCGCCCAGGCGGACGGATCGATCGGACAGATTCCGCAGAATCATTTCTATATTCTGGAGGCCTTGCGCGTCGACGGTTCGGAAGATCAGAAACGCTACTTCTTCGGTCGCGCCCTGGCCGGCGACCGCTTCGGCAACGCATTGTCGGAGCGCGGCACGAAGACGGTCGGACACTATAATACGCGTATCACACGGGACGGTCCCGGCTATCGTATCAACGGACAAAAATTCTATTCGACAGGCGTTCTCTTTGCCGATTGGATCACGGTTTTTGCACTCGACGAAAGCGAAAAGCTCGTCATGGCCTTCGTGCCCAAAGGCACCGAGGGCGTTGAAATCATCGACGATTGGGATGGCTTTGGTCAGCGCACGACCGGCAGCGGCACCACTGTTCTCAACAATGTCTATGTGAACGCCGATTTCGTGGTCCTTCATCACAAGGGCTTCGAGCGACCAACGACCATCGGCTCGGTCGGCCAGATCATCCATGCCGGCATCGATCTCGGCATTGCCCGCGCCGCATTTGCCGAGACGCTGGATTTCGTGAAAACGAGAGCGCGCCCCTGGATGGATAGCGGTGTCGAGCGCGCCAGCGACGATCCGCTGACGATCACCAAAATCGGCCAGATCGCCATCCGGCTGGAGGCCGCAACCGCGACCATCGAGCACGCCGGCCGCAAGGTTGATGCCGCACAGGTCGAGACCACGGAAAAGAGAGTGATCGAAGCAACCTTGGCCGTTGCGGCAGCCAAAGTGCTGACAACGGAGATCGCCATCGAGGCCACCAACACGCTGTTCGAGCTTGCCGGCACGGCATCGGTCAAGCTCGATCTCAATCTTGATCGGCACTGGCGCAATGCCCGCACCCATACGCTCCACGATCCCGTTCGCTGGAAATATCATGTCGTCGGCAACTACCATCTCAACGACGTCATTCCACCTAAGAACGGCGCGCTTTAAGCAAGCGCCCGAACAACGGCCACCCATCGACCGAAACGAAGCGTCACGCAGGCATAAAAAAACGGCCTGAAAGCGTGGAGGCGCTCTCAGGCCGTTTTGAGTATCTGCTGCTAATGAGCCTCTGCGACGACGAGCGGGACCTCCGAGCCATTAGCGTCATAGAGCCTGCCATTGAGGAAATAATCGCCATCGTGGAGAACGGCGATGTCCTGATATCGGATCGAACGCTCCGTGCCCGCGACGAATACCGACTGCTGATCGGAATTTCCGGCCTTAAGGTGGTTGAACAGGAGATTGAGCGTGATTGCCATCAATGCCGCCGAGCTGATGCCGGAGTGGAAGATGGTGACGACCCATTGCGGGAAATGCTCGTAGAAGGTCGGCGATGCGATCGGGATCATGCCGAAGCCGATCGAGGTCGCCACGATAATGAGATTCATGTTGTTCTCATAATCGACCTTGGCGAGCGTTCTGATCCCGCTTGCGGCAACCGTTCCAAACAGCACGAGGCCAGCTCCGCCAAGAACCGAGCTTGGAACCGCCGCAACGATGCGGCCCACGACGGGCAGCAATCCCAGGGCGACGAGAAACAGACCACCGGTCGCTACGACATAGCGGCTCTTGATGCCGGTCACGGCGACCAGGCCCACATTCTGCGCGAAGGCACTTTGCGTGAAAGAACCAAAAACCGGAGCGATCATGCTGGAGAGCATGTCTGCGCGGAGACCGTCGCCAAGCCGACGCGCGTCGACTTTCGTCCCGACGATCTCGCCAACAGCGAGAATGTCGGCTGACGTTTCGACGAGGATCACCATGATGACGATGAACATTGAGAGGATCGCGGCGGCATCGAATATCGGATAGCCGAAATGGAAGATTTGAGGCAGGGCGACGAAAGGCCCATTTGCCACGCGTGAGAAGTCGGTCATCCCGAGCGCATAGGCAATGCCTGTTCCGATGACGATGGCAAGCAGGATCGAAAGTCGTGATATAGCCGCACTTCCCAATTTGCTGAGCAGCAGCACAATCACAAGCGTTGCGGCCGCAAGCAGAATATTGGCCTGACTGCCGAATTCCGGCGCGTTCCTGTTGCCGCCCATGGCCCAGCCCGCGGCAACCGGCATGAGCGTCAACCCGATCGTGGTAATGACGATGCCGGTGACGAGCGGTGGAAAGAAGCGCGTAATGCGCGAGAACACCGGTGTAATGGCAAACCCGATGATCGACGCTGCGATAACCGCGCCGAGAACGACCTGGATGCCGCCATGTCCGGTAATGGCGATCATGGTCGCGACGCCAGAAAAGGATACGCCCTGCACGAGAGGAAGGCGACTACCGAAGAACGGAAGCCCGATCGTCTGCAGAATGGTCGCAAGGCCACCGGCAAAGAGCGACGCCGTGACAAGCAGGGCAACGTCGGCGGGTGCGAGGCCCGATGCCTGGCCGATAATCAGGGGAACGGCAACGATACCGCCATACATCGTGAGAACATGCTGAAAGCCGTAGGCCAGATTGGCGCCGAAACCGAGCTTTTCATCCTCGGGGGATAAATACGCGGTATTTTCCTCTGCGGGTACTGCCAAGGTAAACTCCTCCATACCTTTGCGTTTCTCATTTCCTCCAAACGAGACATGCAGGTTACGGTGTCCGACCTCCGATGACTTTATAGAAAAATGCGAAACACCTTATGGAAGACACCGTCCGCCTATCGATATTGGATTGAGAGCCAGTTGCACGTCAATAGTGCAAGCAGACGGCACCTGCGCGCGCTTTGAACACACGCAGGTTGCGTGGCAAATTCGGCTTTCAATAAAAAACCTCCATGCGATCCTTGCGGACCGATTGGAGGTTTTCACCGGTCACTGGCCGGATTCTCGTCTGAGCATGCCTTCAGCGTCAATGGCTTAGCTGTAGAGGCTCACCTCTGGGATCCTGTCATTGAGAATGAATTCTCCGACTTCCTTCGCCTTATAGAAGACCGGATCATGCAAGGTATGCGTACGGACGTTACGCCAGAAGCGATCGAAGCGGTATTTTTCCGCCGTCGATCGTGCGCCTGTCAGCTCGAAAACCCGCGAGGTGATATCCAGGGCAACATGCGTGGCGTTGACTTTGGCCGCATAGGCTTCCGCGGCCACCTCCCCTCGCTCTCGCGCCGTCGCCTTTTGCCCTTTGGCGAGAACGGCCTGTACGGTCGCCGCCGCATGATCAGCAAGGGCCGCGGAGGCTTTCAGAGCGGCGGTAAATTCGCCGACACGCTCGAGAATATAAGGATCGTCAGCCGCCCGTTCGACACCGGAGGTTATCCATGGCCGTGTGGTCGTCCGCACGTAGTCGACGGCCTCACGCAGCGCGCCTTCGGCAGTGCCCAAATAGAAATTTACGAAGACCAGCTGAATAAGGGGCGTGTTGAAGGTCGCCAGCACGGGCGTCTCGCCACCGGTCGATGCCGCCTTGTCCAGATCCTCTTCGTAAACCGGAAAATCATGGAATTCGACGCTGCCGCTGTCGGACAGACGCTGGCCAAAATTGTCCCAGTCGTCATTGGCCTTGTAGCCCGCCCGATCGGTCGGAACGGCGAAACCGACGATCCTGTCATCGAGCGCAGCATTGGCATTGATATAGTCGGAGACGCGTGCGCCGGTCGAGAAGGACTTGCGGCCGTTCAAAACATAGCCGTTGCCACGGCGCGTCAAAATTAGTCCAGGGTCGCGCGGATTGACGGCAGCCCCCCAATAGAGGCTGCTGGCGACTGTCTCGCGGGCAAGCTCTTGCGCACGCGCCTCGTCGAAAGCCCAATAGATGTATTGGCTATTGACGTAGTGATAGCCGAGAAGCTGACCGATGGAGCTTTCACCACGGGCAAGAATGCGCACAAGCCGCAGGCCGTCAACCCAGTCGAGGCCGCCGCCGCCAATCTGCTGTCCATGCAATGCATTCAACAGACCCGCATTCTTCAGCTTGACGATCTCGCCAAGCGGCGGCCGGCCCTCTCGGTCTAGCTCGGCAGCGCGTCTGGACAGGTCGGCCGCAATTTCCTCAGCCCTGGCAAAGAGGCTCTCCCGCGTGACATTCCGATTGCCCGCAAACACGACGTTGGACTGGCTCATATCTGAACTCCGGTTATTTGGTGCGATGTGGCGGAACGTGAGCCGCCACAAGTCGAGCTTAGAAAAGTTTCTGCGGTATCCAGCTGGCCGTCGCTGCGTCGCTTGCGTTGAAGGCCGGAACCTTCTGCGCCAGCTCCTCGATCGTCTTGACGCCGGCGGCACGCAGCCCTTCCTGGGTCAGGAGCGTCGGTTTGACGGCAATCTGGTGCGGCACTTCCTGTCCTGCGATCTGCAGCGCTGCCGCGCGAATGGAAACGGCTCCCACGACGGCGGGATTGGTTGCGACTGTCGCGACCCAGGGGCTGCCGGGCTCGGTGATTTCCTGGATATCGGCAGTCGAGACGTCGGCCGAATAGATCTTCAGCTTGTTTGCGATGCCAAGATCGTTGGCGGCGAGCTTCACGCCGCGCGCAAACTCGTCGTAGGGGGCGAAAATGACGCTGATTTCAGGATTTGCGGTCAGTGCCGCCTTCGCCTGATCGGCCGTCGAAGTTGCCGTCGTATCGCTGACATTGCCGAAGCGCGCCTTCTCGATCACGCCGGCATTCTGCTTCTTGAACGTGTCCCAGACCTCGTTGCGGCGATCGAGCGGTGCAAAGCCGGCAACATAGACATAGCCCGCCTTGAAATTGGTGCCATTGTCCTTGGCGACCTGCTTCAGCGCGAGTTCGGCCAGCTGGTGATCGCTCTGTTCGACCTGCGGGATTTTCGGATTGTTGAGATTGACGTCGAAGGCGACAACTTTGATGCCCTTGTCCAGCGCCTTCTGGACGACGTCGCCTAGCGATTCCGGCAGACCATGATCGATGACAATGCCGGAAACACCAAGGTTGATCGCCTGCAAGATCTGCTCCCGCTGCTCGGCGGCATTCTGGCGTCCAGGAAAGACGCGCAGATCGATATCAAGCGCTTTCGCCTGCGCCTCGGCTCCGGCCTGATAAGCCTGGAAGAAATCGCCTGCGGAAATGTAGCTGATCAGCGCAACCTTCACGCCGCCCTTGTCAAAGGGAGCGGGCGCGCCGCTGATACCATCAGCGAACGCAGCCTGCGAAAAGAAGAGAGAAACAGCCGCGGCTGACAGGGCGAGCCTTGAAACGAATTTCATCTTAGCGAACCTCGCGATCGATCTGGAGCGTCGTCTGACGGACAATCCCGCGACGCATGCAATTATTAGATATAATCTCTATGTTTTTAGTAGATTAAATCATCCGATTTTGGCGAACTTCGGAGATTCTTTGTTCTCCGAGGAAAGACCGGACGGCAAGGCATTGCCTCAGAGGCACAGTAGCGGACCAACCGCACCAAGAGATGCGATCGGAAGATTACGGCCGCTCTACCCGTTTTAGGCAGGTTGCAGCAAACGCCGATCTGCGCACACGGCTTGCCGCTCACGGATATTCCCTCCCACCCGGCGGTTTTGGAAAATCGTTTCTCCCTTAAAGCCGTAAAATCTATCTATTTTATATTCTATTGTTTCATATGCATTGCTGGAGAGGATGCTTTCATGACCGAGAAAAACACGACCGGCTTTGGGCGCCGGGACATTTTGAAGCTGACCGCAGCCGGCGCCGCCCTGGCAACAGCAGGGATCATTTCGAGCAAGGCTTCAGCCGCGGATGATGCCTTGTCCCTGAAGGGCAAACGCATCGCGATCAGCGCGACCGGCACCGATCACTATTTCGATCTGCAGGCCTACAACGCCCAGATCGACGAGGTAAAGAAACTGGGCGGCACACCGATCGCTATCGACGCCGGCCGAAATGATGGCAAGCTCGTATCGCAACTGCAGACGCTGATTGCACAAAAGCCGGATGCAATCGTCCAGATTCTCGGCACGCTGAGTGTTATCGATCCATGGCTGAAGAAGGCACGGGACGCGGGAATTCCCGTCTTGACGGTGGATGTTGGATCCACGAACTCAATCAACAACACCACGTCGGACAACTGGGGCATCGGCAAGGATCTGGCGCTGCAGCTCGTTTCCGATATCGGCGGCGAAGGCAATATCATCGTCTTCAACGGCTTCTACGGCGTGACGCCCTGTGCCATCCGCTACGATCAGCTCGTCAATGTCGTCAAGTATTTCCCCAAGGTGAAGATCATCCAACCGGAACTCCGGGATGTCATTCCGAATACGGTTCAGGATGCCTTCGCGCAGATCACCGCGATCCTCAACAAGTATCCGGAAAAGGGTTCGATCAAGGCCATCTGGTCCGCCTGGGACATTCCCCAGCTCGGCGCCACGCAGGCACTCGCCGCCGCCGGCCGCACCGAAATCCGCACCTACGGTGTCGACGGCAGCCCGGAAGTGCTGCAGCTGGTGGCCGATCCAAACTCGCCCGCTGGCGCAGATGCCGCCCAGCAACCCGCGGAAATCGGCCGCACGGCCATTCGCAACGTCGCAAAGCTTCTGGCAGGTCAGACGCTGCCGCGCGAGACCTATGTGCCTGCGCTCCTCGCCAACAAGAGCAACGTCACCGACATCGTCAAGAAGCTCGGCATCGGTTGATGCGTGGACCGGCGATGCGGCTTCCGTCGCGTCGCCACATTGAATGCGAGGGCCTTTTGCAATGACGGCGAGCGAATTTCCACCAACGACTGAAAGCTCGGAGCACATCGTTCGCTTCGATGGCATCGTGAAGCGCTTTGGCGGCGCACAGGCGTTGGCTGGGGCCTCGCTCGCTGTGCGCCGCGGCACCGTGCATGGCCTTGTCGGGCAGAACGGGGCAGGCAAATCGACCTTGATCAAACTCCTAGCCGGTCTGCACAGGCCGGATGAAGGTCGCATTGAAATCGAGGGGCGCGAATACGATCGGCTGACACCGCATCTATGCGAAGAACTTGGTATCCATTTCATCCACCAGGACCGACTCCTCGTGCCGACCTTTACCGTGGGAGAGACCCTGTTTCTCGGCAGAGAGTTGCGCTTGGCGGGCACACCGTTCCTCGACCGAGGCTCGATGCAGCGACGGGCTGAAGAAATCCTCGCCAATTATTTTGGCGTGGATTTGCCGAGGAATGCTTTGATCAGCGAGCTCTCGACGGCCGAGCAGCAGATCGTCCAGATCACCCGGGCATTGCTGCATCATCCAAGGCTTCTTGTCTTCGACGAGCCGACCGCGGCCTTGGTGCGCCAGGAAGCGGATATTCTATTCCGTCTCATCCACCGCCTGCGCAGCGAAGGTGTAACCATCATCTATATCTCGCATTACCTCAATGAAATCGAGGCTTTGTGCGACGATGTTACAGTGTTGCGCAATGGCGCCGATGTCGCTTCGCTGCCTATGAGCGAGACCTCGGCAAACGGCATAGCAACGCTGATGGTCGAGCGGGATTTAGGCGAGATGTTCCCGAAGCGGCAGGTAGACCTCGGCGCCGAAATCTTAAAGGTTCGCAATCTCGCGGCAGCCAACCGCTTCCATGATGTCAGCTTCACACTGCGTCATGGCGAAATCCTCGGCATTACCGGGTTGCTCGGCTCCGGAGCAAAGGATCTCGTCCGAACCCTCTTCGGACTGCAGGCGGCGACGGGCGGCGAGATCGAGATTGACACGAAAGCCGTGAGGCCGCGAAGCCCGGGCGAGGCAGTCGATCATGAGTTGGCGCTGGTGCCGGAGGATCGCCGTGGGCATGGCGTCGGCCTGGATCTCAGTGTCCGAGAGAACATCACGCTATCGAGCCTTGCCCGTTATACGCGCTTCGGCTTTCTCGATCGCAAGCGCGAAGCAAGCGATACGGACGAGCTCATCAAGCGCCTGCAGATCAAGACGGCAGGAAGAGACGCTCTGGTCCGCACGCTGTCGGGCGGCAACCAGCAAAAGGTTGCGATCGCCAAATGGCTGAGCCGAAAGTCGGAAATCTATTTGCTGGATGAACCGACCGTCGGTGTCGATATCGGCTCCAAGGTGGAGATCTATTCGCTTATCGGCGAGCTTGCCGCTCGCGGTGCGGGTGTAATCGTGCTGTCATCGGACCTGCCTGAACTCGTCGGCATAACCGACCGAATTCTTGTGCTCTTCCGCGGTCGCCTGACCCGTGAATTCGTTTCTTCCCAAACCACAACGGACGAAGTCCTGTCAGCAGCGACTGGAGCCATAGAAGGATTGCGTCATGTCGGCTGAGGTCCAGCTTGCCTCCCTCCCCGAGATTAGCGGCACAAAAGCCCTACCTTCAAGCGGCAAGCTCGCCGCCGCAACCCTGCGCTTCGGCTCCCTGCTCGCCTTCCTATCGATCCTGGTGATCTTCTCGCTGATAGCACCTTACTTCCTGAGCGTCGGCAATATCGGCAATGTACTCGGCCAATCGGCCATCTCTGGCGTCCTTGCCATCGGCCTGACGATCGTGCTGATTGCTGGCGGCTCCAATGTAGTCACGGGTGGGATCGACCTGTCGCTGGCCGCCAATATGGGCCTTAGCGCAGCCGTCTACGCAACGCTGATCCAGCTGGGTTTCAGTGACCTGTCGGCGGCCGCAGGCGCGCTCGCTACAGGGTTGGCAATCGGCGTCGTCAACGCTCTGGCGATCGTGCTGGCAGGTATCGTACCCCTGCTAGCGACGCTTGCGGTGATGAACATCATCGCTGGCCTGGAGCTTGTCCTCACTCAGAATACCGTCCTGCCCGCCACGACAGATTTCCTGACGACGCTTTCCGCTTCGGACGCCTTCGGCATACCTGTTCTCGCTTATGTGCTGATCGGTTTTGCGGTCATCGCTGCGGCGATCGTCCAATATACCCCGCTGGGCCTGCGGCTCTACGCCGTCGGTGAATTTCCTGATGCTGCGCGGGCAGCAGGCCTTCCGTTGAAGAAACTGGTTGCGGGTGCTTTCGTCGCCAGCGGACTTTGCGGCGGGATCGCCGGCATCCTGTCGGTGTCCTATCTCAGCGGCAGCACGACCGGCTCAGGCGAGATGCTGCTTCCTGTGGTGGTGACGGCGCTGCTTGGTTCGGTCTTCTCACGCCGCCTGGTGCCGACGATCGGCGGAACGTTGATATCGACCCTGTTTGTCGGTTTCCTTATCAACGGTTTCCAGCTTTTGAACCTGCCGAGCACGCTCGTCAGCGGCGTTCAGGGCCTGCTCATCCTGGTCGTCGTTTCGGCCACCACTTTGCTGCGCAAACGGGAGATATGACATGTCCGTCGCCGTTTCAGGAAGGCCTCTTGCGGGCATTGCTCGCTATGGCCTCATTGTCGCGCTTGTTGCCGTCTTCTCACTCTTCTCAGTGGCTGCCCCAACATTCCTCAGCGCCGGTAATCTGCAGAGCATTCTCGTCAACAATTTCACGCTGCTCGCCATCGTTTCGATCGCCATGACCTTTGCCGTTGCGACGGGTGGCATTGATCTTTCCGTCGGCACCGCAGTCGATTTTGCAAGCTTTGCCTTCGTCTCGGGCATTCTGGCCGGCTTGTCCGTGCCGCTGGCGGCTTTGGCGGGCCTTGGCGCCGGGGCACTGGTCGGGACGTTCAATGCTATTTTGATCTCCGGTATCGGCGTGTCGCCATTCCTGGCAACGCTTGGGACGCTGTTCATCGGGCGCAGCATCCAACAACTGCTGACGGGCGGCGGCAATCCGGTCTATCTGCCGCCATCCGGCGTCCCCGAGGCATTTCGCTTCATCGGACATGGCACGATCGGCACTCTTCCCGTGCCGCTCCTGATCGCGGCGATCATCATCGTCGCCGCTGCTTTGCTCTTCGCCCGGATGCGCTTCGGGCGCGTGGTTCTCGCAATCGGCATCCAGCCGCGGACGGTGCGCTATTCGGGAATTGCGCTTCGAGCGCATGTCGCCGCTACCTTCGTTCTCGCCGGTATCATCGCCGCGTTTGCCGGGTTGATCCTGACAGCGACGGTGACGGTCTATATCCCCTCGTCCGGCAACGGCTTCATGCTGAATGCCATTGGCGCCACCTTCATCGGCACGACCTTTTCACCCCTTGGACGCCCGAACGTCGCAGGCACGGTGCTTGGAGTTCTGCTCTTGAGCATCGTCGCCAATGGCCTGCTGCTGACGGGCCTGAACTTCTACTGGCAGCAGGTCGGCACCGGATTGCTGATCTTCGCCGTGCTCGCCTTCAGCTTCGTCAACAAGAAAGCCGTCGGTGCCTAAGCGCCGGCTCATTGAAATCATGCAGGAACAATAGAGATGACCCGCGAAATCAGGCTCAACGCCTTCGACATGAACTGCGTCGGACACCAGTCACCGGGGCTTTGGCGTCATCCACGCGACAAATCCTGGACCTACAAGGACCTCGACTATTGGGTCCATCTGGCAAAGACGCTGGAGCGCGGCAAGTTCGACGGGTTGTTCATCGCCGATGTGCTTGGCGTCTATGACGTGTTGAACGGCAATGTCGACGCGGCGCTGCGCCATTCCGCACAGGTGCCGGTCAACGACCCGCTGCAGCTCATTCCGACCATGGCTTACGAGACGGAGCATCTCGGCTTCGGCCTGACCGCCTCGCTGTCCTTCGAGCACCCCTATACCTTTGCACGGCGCATCTCGACACTCGACCATCTGACCAAGGGTCGTGTCGGCTGGAACATCGTTACATCCTATTTGAACAGCGGCGCCCTCAACATCGGTCAAGCTGCCCAAACGCAACATGACGACCGCTACGGCCTGGCGGAGGAATATCTCGAAGTCTGCTACAAGCTCTGGGAAGGCAGCTGGGAAGACGATGCCGTCATCCGCGACCGCGAGAAGGGCATTTTCACCCGGCCGGAAAAGGTCCATCCCATCCGGCATTCCGGCAAGCATTTCACTGTTCCCGGCATTCACTTGAGCGAGCCGTCGCCGCAGCGGACACCGGTGCTATATCAGGCTGGCTCGTCCAGCCGCGGCAAGGATTTCGCCGGCGCCCATGCCGAATGCATCTTCGTGGCTGCGCCCTCAAAGGCGGTGCTGAAGCGCTATGTCGCCAATGTTCGCGAAGCCGCCGAACGCACCGGCCGCAATCCCCGCGAAATCCTTTCCTTCAACCTGCAGACCGTGATCCTCGGTGAGACCGATGCCGAAGCGCAGCGCAAGTTCAACGAATACCGGCAATACGTCTCCCTCGAAGGCGCTCAGACGCTGATCTCAGGCTGGACCGGCATCGACTTCGGGCAGTTTTCCCCGGATGAAGTCCTTCGCCATCGCTATACCAACGCCGTCCAGTCTGCCGTCGAGACCTTCACGACGATCGACCCGGACAAGCAGTGGACGGTGCGCGAGATGGCTGACTGGGTTGGTATCGGCGGCTTCGGCCCGGTCTTCGTCGGCTCGCCTCAGACGGTCGCCGACCTGATGCAGGAATGGATAGAGGATACCGATGTAGACGGCTTCAATCTTGCCTATGCCGTCACGCCCGAAAGCTTCGAGGATGCCGTCGACCTTCTGGTTCCCGAACTGCAAAAGCGCGGCGTCTACAAGACAGACTATAGCGCGGGGACGCTACGCGAAAAGCTCGGCGGCAGCGGCCCACGGCTCGCCGCGCCGCATCCGGCGGCCGGCTATCGCAATCTTCGCGATGTCGTCGCGCAGGCATCCTGACCAGGACCATCCAGACCCGACGGCGGCTTTCAGAACTCAGGCAAAGGGCTCTGAAAGCATTGCGTCAAGATCGGCTTTTGCCTCGTCCGAAAGATAGGGCCGCAACAGGCCCGAGACCTGGCTCAGTCCCCAATGGACGTGTTGCGGGCCGAGTTCGTGAACACCCTCCTGCAGGCCGAGATAGACAGCCCAATAGGTCGAGACGATCCACATATTCGTCAATAGCGGCTTGCGGTCCTCGGCAGCGACGCTGATCAAACCTGCATCTTCCATTCGCTGAAAAATGACGTCGACGGATAGGCGCATGCCGTCACTGACCATCAGGATCGGCGCTCTCAACGCCGGCGCTGTCGCCAGCAGGCCCGGAATGTCGCGAAACAGGAAGCGATGGGTCCAGACGAGCGAAAACCATTTGCGCAGAAAGCCGGCATAGGCTTTTGAATCCGCCCCCTGAACGGCATCGGCCTCCTTGACCAACATCAACGCATCGGCTTCGAAGCGGGCAAACAGCGCCAAAACGAGGGATTCCTTCGTGCGAAAGTGGTAGTAGAGATTGCCCTGATTTATGTGAACGGCCTTAGCGATCTCGGCAGTCGTGACCGCCTCCGGCCCTTTCTGATTGAAGAGCGCCAATGTCGCAACGAGGATCCGTTCGCGTGTACCGAGCCGTACCACCGGGCCTGGTCCCCTACCTTTATTTTCCGCCACGCTCATTGCCCCTTGAAGCTCCAAAGCGTTCATCTTATCTTTTTAAGGTAAACACCTTAATCCTGATCTACAGGCATTTGTGCGGTTGAACAAGGAGACCGAAGGATGAATGCAAGCGTCGATATTGCAGGTGTGTCGCCAGGCGCATTTCCGCTCACGCAGCGCTCGATGCCACGCGTGCTTCTTTCTCTGATCCGCAACCCTCTTGATGCGTTGCCGCCCCAGATCTTCGAAGAGCCTTTCGTCTTCACGCAAATGGCGGGGAAGTCCCGGCTCTACCTCGCCGATCCCGAGCTGATCTATCAGGCACTCGTCCGCAATTCCGACGCGCTCGGCAAGGGCGAAGATGTGCGACGTCTGCTCGGTCCCGCACTTGGCGAGGGCATCCTGACTTCGGACGGCGCGCATTGGAAATGGCAGCGCCAATCGGTCGCCGGTGCCTTTCGCCACGAAAAGCTGCTTGAGCTTCAACCTGCCATGATTGCGGCTGCAGAGCATCGGCGCGATCTTTGGCTCGCGCACAAAGGCAAACCCCTCGACCTCTGCCAGGAAATGATGCGCACTACTTTCGACATCATCGTCGAGACGATGATGTCCGGCGGCGATGGTATCGATGTCGACAGGGTCGAACGCAACATCACCAACTATCTCAAGCCAACCGGCTGGAAATTCGCGCTTGGACTGGTCGGCGCGCCCGGCTGGATGCCGCATCCCGGCAAGGAAAAAGCAAAAGCCGCCGTCATCTTCCTGCGCGAAACCCTTGCCAAGGTGATTGCCGAACGGAGACGCAGCGGCATCGAACGACACGACCTTGTTTCAATGCTGCTTGAGGCGGCCGATCCGGAAACCGGCCGTATGATGACCGATGAAGAGATCATCGACAATCTGATGACCTTCATCACCGCCGGGCACGAGACGACCGCGCTCGGTCTTGCCTGGACACTTCATCTTCTCGCTCGCCACCCCGACTGCCAGGCCAGGCTCTTCGACGAAATCGCCGCGGTGACGGAAGGTGGCCCTCTTCTCGCAGAGCATGTCGGCAAGCTCACCTATGCGAAGCAGGTTTTCTCCGAATCCATGAGGCTTTATCCGCCGGCCCCGATCATCTCGCGTACGGCGGTGCGCGAATTCACGCTCGGTGCCTATACGATCCCAGCGGATACGATCCTCTACATTCCGATCTACGCCGTGCATCGCCACGCCGCGATATGGGAGGATCCGCTGGTCTTCGACCCTGATCGCTTTGAGCCGGAGACGGCGAGAAACCGCCATCGCTTCGCCTTCATGCCCTTCGGCGCAGGACCGCGCGTGTGCATCGGCAACGGCTTTGCCATGATGGAAGCCGTTGCGATCCTTGCCGTGCTGCTTCAGAAGTTTCGGGTGACCGGCGCGGGCGAACCCTCGCCCAAGCCGGTCATGAAGGTGACATTGCGGCCAATGCATCCCTTGCCGATCAATCTCATAGAGCGATAGGCGAAACGACGCCTTGTCTCAGCCGCCCCAGGTCTGCTGCAGGACGCGGACCCAATTTTCATGGGCGATTTTTGCGATCGCCTGATCGTCGAAACCATGCGCGCGCAGGGCGTCGATCAGCTTCGGCAGGCCAGCGGCATCGCCGAGCGCCTGCGGAATGGTCGTGCCGTCGAAATCGGATCCGAGGGCGACATGATCGATGCCGATCCGCTCGGCGATGTAAGCAACGTGTCGGACGAGGACCTCGAGCGGCGTGTCGGCGTTCTTCACGCCGTCATCGCGTAGGAACAGCACGCCGAAATTGATACCGACTAGGCCGTTCGACTCGCCGATCGCATCGAGCTGCTTGTCTGTCAGATTGCGGCTGTGCGGGCAGAGCGTATGAGCGTTGGAATGCGAGGCGACGAGCGGCGCATTCGAAAGCTTCGCAATCTCCCAGAAGCCCTTCTCGTTCATATGCGAGAGATCGATCATAATCTTCAGCTCGGTGCAGGCGCGGATCAGATCCTTGCCGGCATCGGTCAGGCCGGCACCGATATCGGGCGTCGAATTGAAGCGGAAGGGCACACCATGGGCAAAAACATTCGACCGGCTCCATACCGGACCGAGCGATCGCAGCCCGGCCTGATGAAGAACGTAGAGCGCATCGAGATCGGCACCGATCGCTTCCACGCCTTCGATGTGGAAAACTGCGGCAAACCGACCTTCGGCAATCGAGCTGCGAATGTCCGCAGCGGAGCGGCAAACCTTCACCCCGCCATCCGACTGGGCTTCGATGTCGAAAAGAAGCCGGGCCATCGCCAGCGTCTCGTTCAATGCATCGGGTTGCGCGGGAGTGACAAAGTCGACGTTTTCGGGGCGCGGCTGGTCCGGGGACGGGATGAAAATCGCGCAGAGCCCACCGGCCAGGCCGCCACGACGCGCACGTGGCAGATCGATGTGCCCCGCATCCTCGCCCTGCAGGAAGGCATTGACGGAATTCGAACTGCTGCGGCGCAACCGCAGCAACACGTCATTATGGCCATCGAAGACGGGGACGAGCGAAGATTGGGTCATGTTCCATTCCAAAAATTGTCGTTGATACATGCGTAGGCAAGCTTGCAGGGCCGAGCAAATGCAAACCGCGCATAGGCTCTGCGAAAAACGGAATTAGGCGCTCGCAATAGGCGCTGTTAAAGAACCGGGCGAAAATACGATAGCGGCCGAGCCGTGCCAAGCCTTGTCTGCTTGCCACCGAGCCTTTGCCGCAAGAGTGAAAGGGGATTTCGCATGGTTTCCAGACGCCAGTTTCTCATCGGCAGCGGTACGCTGCCCTTCCTGTCCTATCTCGATCTTGCAGAATCGGCATTTGCCGCAACGCCGAAAGACGTGCTTGTCGTTGCCCAGCAACTCGACAACATGACGAGCCTCGATCCACATGAAAGCTTCGAAGCCGTTGGCGGCGAAGTCATCAGCAACATGTATCAGAAGCTGGTCCGCCCCAACACCGATGATCCCTCCAAGGTCGATCCGGTGCTGGCCGCATCTTGGGCTACCGATGCCGACAGCAAGGTCTTCACCTTCAAGCTTGCCAAGGCAAGCTTCGCAAGCGGCTCTCCCGTCACGACCGAAGACGTCGCCTTCTCGCTGCACCGCGCGATCAAGATGAACAAGGGCGCCGCGTTCATCATCAATCAGTTCGGCTTCACCGCCGAGAATGTGGAAAGCCGCATCGTCGCAACCGATGCCGACACGCTGACGCTGACGACCGAAAAGCCGACCGCGATCGCCTTCCTGCTCTACTGCCTCTCGGCCAATATCGCCGCGGTGGTCGAAAAGAAGGTCGCGCTCGCCAATGAAGTGAACGGCGACATGGGCAATGCCTGGCTGCAGAAGAACAGCGCCGGCTCCGGCAGCTTCCAGCTTCAGTCCTGGAAGGCGAGCGAAGCGATATCGCTGACGGTCAATCCGCACGGCCCCTACAAGGGCAATCTGAAGCGCGTCATCCTGCGCCACGTCACCGATCCGGCTTCGCAGCTCCTGATGCTGAAGAAGGGCGATGTCGATATCGCCCGTGATCTGACCTCGGAGCAGCTGCGCACCATCCAGAACGACCCAGACTTCACACTGGTCAGAAAGAGCATCGCCGGACTGGTGGTGATCTCGCTCAATCAGGGTGTCGCCAATCTGGCCAAGCCGCAGGTCTGGCAGGCGGTAAAGTGGGCGCTCGACTACAAGGGCATGCATGAGAACATCGTGCCGTTGACCCACACGATCCACCAGAGCTTCGAGCCGGAAGGTTTCCCTTCGGCAATCAGCGACACGCCCTTCCAGAAGGATGTTGCGAAGGCGAAGGCTCTGATGGCCGAAGCCGGGCTTGCCGACGGGTTCGACGTGATCATGGATCACTATGCCGCCCAGCCCTATCCCGACCTCGCTCAGGCCATTCAGGCAAACCTCGCCGAAATCGGTATCCGCGTGAAGCTGCAGTCCGCCGAAAACCGGCAGGTGCTGACCAAGATGCGCGCGCGCCAGCACGAGATGGCCCTTACCGTATGGGGCACGGATTACTTCGATCCGAACTCCAACGGCGAAGTCTTCACCATCAACAAGGACAATTCCGACGACGCCAAGAGCAAGCCGTTCCTGTGGCGCTCGCGCTACAAGAACGACGACTTCGCCGCAAAGGCCGAAGCCGCGCGCGACGAGAAGGATCCGGCCAAGCGTATCGCTCTCTATGAAGAGCTGCAGCGCGAGCACATGCAGAACAGCCCCTTCGCCTTCATGTTCCAGACGGTGAAGACTGCGGCTTGCCGCAAGGCCGTGTCCGGCTTCCGGCTTGGCGCTCTTTCGGAAGCCAATTCCTATCAGGAGACCAACAAGGCTTGACCCGTCGGATCAAATCTTTCTCTGCCATTCTGAGCAGCGTCATCCTGACGCTGCTCGGATTGTCGATCGTCACATTCCTCATCGGCCGCGTCATGCCGGTCGATCCGGTCATTGCCGCGGTTGGCGACAATGCGCCCGAGGCCGTGGTCACGCGCGTGCGGGCGGAAATGGGCCTCGACCAGCCTCTTCCCATTCAGTTCCTGCATTATCTAAACCAGCTTCTGCATGGCGATCTCGGCATGTCCGTTCTGACGAAGAATCCGGTATCGCAGGACATTGCCCGCTTCTTTCCCGCGACATTCGAGCTTGCGACCGCAGCCCTTATCCTTGCCGCCATCATCGGCATTCCGCTCGGCGTCTGGGCTGCCGTCAGGCAGGGAACGATCACGGATCAGGCGATCCGCGTCGTCTGTCTGGCCGGCCATTCCATACCAGTCTTCATGCTGTCCCTCATTTCGCTGCTGGTCTTCTATTCGGCGCTCGGCATCGCGCCAGGCCCGGGACGGCAGGATATCATCTATGACGGCATGATTACGCCGGTCACAGGTCTGCTGTCCGTCGACACGCTGCTTGCCGGCGACCTTGGTGCCTTCTGGGATGCACTCGCTCACATGGCGCAACCCGTCTGCATCCTCGCCTATTTCAGCATGGCCTATATCGCCCGCATGACGCGCGCCTTCATGATCGACGCCCTGAAGGGCGAATTCGTCATCACCGCGCGTGCCAAGGGCCTGTCCCTCAGCCGCGTCATCTGGGGGCATGCCTTCCCGACGGTTGCCGTGCAGCTGGTAACGGTGCTGGCGCTGACCTATGCAGGGCTGCTCGAAGGCGCCGTCGTCACCGAAACGGTCTTTTCATGGCCCGGCATCGGCCAGTATCTGACCAACTCGCTCATGAACGGCGACATGAACCCGGTCATCGGCACCACGCTCCTGATCGGCATCATTTATGTGGGGTTGAACCTCGTCGCCGATCTCTTCTATCGCCTGCTGGATCCGAGGGTGCGATGATGCTTGCAACTTTTCGCAATTGGGCTCTCGACGAGTCCCCCGCTTCCAGACGTCAGGCCGCCTGGGGCGATCGCTATCGCATCTGGCTCGGTTTGAAGGGCAATGCCCTTGGGATGATCGGTCTTTCGATCATCGCGCTGTTCATCCTGCTTGCGCTTTTCGCGCCCTGGCTTGCAACCCATGATCCGGCGACGCAGGATCTGGCGAACCGTCTTGCGCGTCCAAGCGCTGCCCACTGGCTCGGCACCGACGAGCTCGGCCGCGACATCTATTCTCGCCTGCTCTATGGCGGTCGCGTGACCCTCGGCATGGTCATTGCCGTCGTCGTGCTCGTGGCACCGATCGGCCTCGCTATCGGCTGCATCGCCGGCTATTTCGGCGGCATGGTCGACACGGCGTTGATGCGCCTGACCGACATCTTCCTCGCCTTTCCCCGTCTCGTGCTGGCGCTCGCCTTCGTGGCCGCGTTGAAGCCTGGCGTCGAAAGCGCCGTGCTTGCAATCGCACTCACCGCTTGGCCTCCTTATGCCCGGCTGGCGCGCGCTGAAACGATGACCGTACGCGGCGCCGATTTCATCGCCGCCTATCGACTGACGGGCGCTTCGTCCTGGCGCATCATCATGCGGCATATCGCGCCGCTCTGCTTGCCGAGCCTCATCGTTCGCGTGACGCTCGACATGAGCTCCATCATCATCACCGCAGCAAGCCTCGGCTTCCTCGGCATGGGTGCGCAGCCGCCTTCGCCGGAATGGGGCGCGATGATCGCAACGGCCAAGCGCTTCATCTTCGAGCAATGGTGGGTTGCAACGATCCCCGGCGTCGCCATCTTCCTCGTCTCGCTCGCCTTCAACTTCCTGGGCGATGCGCTGCGCGACGTGCTCGATCCGAAGGGGAACTGATCCATGCTGGTCGAGATCGAAAATCTGCGCATCGGCTTCAAGACGCGCACCGGCTTTGCTCCTGCGGTCAAGGGCGTGTCTCTGCGCCTTGGCGCCGAGAAGCTCGGAATCGTCGGCGAAAGCGGCTCCGGCAAGAGCCTTACCGCGCGCGCATTGATGAAGCTTTTGCCAAGGCAAACCCGCATCGAAGCCGACAAGCTCGCCTTCGACGGCATCGACATCGTGTCCGCTAGCGAAAAGCAGATGCGCACCATCCGCGGCAAGCGGGCAGGTTTCATTCTGCAGGATCCGAAATACTCCCTGAACCCCGTCAAGACCATCGGCAATCAGGTTGCCGAGGCATGGCGGACCCATAAGGGCGGAAGCCGCCGCGAGGCTGCAGAAGCTGCAGCCAATCTGCTCGAGCAGGTCAAGATCCGCAATCCGAAGGCTGTCGCCGCCTCCTATCCGCATGAAGTCTCAGGCGGTATGGGTCAACGCGTGATGATCGCCATGATGTTGGCGCCGGACCCCGAACTGCTCATCGCGGACGAACCGACAAGCGCGCTCGATGCGACCGTGCAAGCCGAAATCCTGCGGCTGATCGAGGAGCTCGTCTCGCAGCGCTCCATGGGGCTGCTGCTCATCAGCCATGACCTGCCGCTCGTCTCGCATTTCTGCGACCGCGTTGCAGTCATGTATTCCGGGCGCGTGATGGAGGAGATCAAGGCTTCCGAGCTGCTTTCCGCCGCTCACCCCTACACGCGCGGCCTGCTGAATTGCATTCCTTCGCTTACGCATCCGAAGGAACGGCTGCCCATTCTCGAGCGTGACCCGGAGTGGCTGAAATGACGATAGAGATCGATAATCTGCGGATCCGCTTCGGTGAACGCGAAGTCGTCAAGGGCGTCTCCTTCCAGGTAGAGGAAGGCGGCAGCTTCGGCATCGTCGGCGAATCCGGCTCGGGCAAATCCACCGTGCTGCGCGCCATGGCCGGCCTGAATACGAGCTGGGCGGGGCGCATCGCCTTCAACGGAGAAGCCGCACCACAGCACCGCACACCGGATTTCTTCCGCAAGGTGCAGATGGTCTTCCAGGATCCTTACGGTTCGCTGCATCCGCGCCAGACCATTGACCGCATCCTGAGCGAGCTGCCGCTCGTTCACCGCATGGGCGACATCGATCGGCGCATCGCGTCAGCGCTCTCCGATGTCGCCCTGCCCCAAAGTGCCCGCTTCCGCTATCCGCACCAGCTCTCGGGCGGCCAGCGGCAGCGTGTCGCCATCGCCCGTGCGTTGATCGCAGAGCCGAAAATCCTGCTGCTCGACGAGCCGACGAGCGCGCTCGACGTTTCCGTCCAGGCCGAGATCCTCAACCTGCTGTCCGATCTTCGCGCTGAGCGAAAGCTCACTTATGTGATGGTCAGCCACAATCTCGGCGTGATCGCTCATCTCTGCACGCGGGTCGGCGTCATGATCGATGGCCAGATGGTTGAGCAGCTTACGTCCGACGATCTGCGGCACGGCAACGTAACCCACCCTCATACACGGGAACTGCGCCGCCTGAGCGTCGAGTTTGAAGAAGCGGAACCGACCAACTGCATGACTCCTTAAATCGAAATCGATCTAAGGAGTTATGCAGAAATTTTGAAGTGCTACAGCGACTTTTGCGCGTCAGGTATGGCGCGCAAAAGTCGCTGTAGTCCGCAATTACGAGGCATGCATGTCTGAAACGGTAAACTGGAAAGCGGCGCAGAAATGCGCTGCTCAATTCGTGCAGAGCTGGAGAGATGGTGAGCCGGGCGGCGCTGTCATCGGCTTCGATGAAAATGGTGTCCGCTTTGCCGAAGCCGGCGGCGTCGAAAGCCTCTCGACGCTGGCGCCTTTCACCGCAGCAAGCGTGGTTCGCTACGCCTCGGTGACGAAACACGCCTTCTGCGCCCTGGTGCTCGCGCATTCCGACAAGATCGGTCTCGACGACCCTCTAGGCAAGCATCTGCCCGAACTGCAGGCGCCTCTTCGCGATGTGACCGTCGGCCGGGCTCTCGACATGAGCGGCGGCTTGCCCGATACACGCGAATGCCTGTCGCTGCTCGGACTGTCTGTCTATACAGAGACAAAAGCTGGCCCGTTGCTCGATTTCCTCGCACGCCAGACGCGATTGAACTATGAGGCCGGCAGCGAGATTTCCTACTCCAACACGGGTTATCGCCTCGTAGAAGCGGCACTCGAACGACAGGGCGTATTCTTCCGCGATTACGTTCGTGAGGTCGGCGCGCAGACCGGCGCAGTACTCGATGCACCCGATGTCTGGAACGATCCGGTCATTGGCCTGGTTCCCGGCTATTGGCTAGACGGAGAGCGCTGGCAGCTTTCCGCCGCCGGCCTGCATATCTCCGCCTCCGGCAGCATGACAGGCAGCGGCGAGAGCCTTGCGAAATGGCTGATCGGCCTCCTCGGTGACAAGGGATCACTCGAAGGAGTCCTGGAGCAATTGTCAGCTGCGCGGCCGCTTGCCGACGGCCGCATGAGCGGCTATGGCCTTGGTCTCCGTGAAAGCCTGCTCGGCAATCGCTCATTCATCGGGCACGGCGGCTCCCATCCCGGCTACAAAAGCTACTTCCTGCTCGACCCGACCCATAAGACCGGCTTCGTGGTGGTGTCGAACCGCGAGGACACCAATAGCTATAAGATCGCCCTGGAATCCATGGCGGCCTTGACCGGAGAAACCCTGCCGCGCCCATCCTCGGCTCTTCGCGATGGCACCTATGTCACAGAAAACGGCCCGTGGTGGATCAAGGTTGCCGGCAGCACAGTGACCTATCTCGATGCCGATGAGACGGTCTATGAGGACGAGAGATCCTGGGTTTCCTCACGCTCGGCTTCCTCGCCGATGCGCCTGAAGATGGACGGTGGCGATGTCGTCGGAGAGGTCGGGCACGCGCAGCGTCGTTTCCACCCGGTCCGCGAACAAGAGGTGCCGGCATCCCTGTCCGGCGTCTGGAACTCTTCCGAGGGAGCTCGCTTCGAGATCGAAAACGGCTGCCTAGTCATGGGCATAGGCCCGGTGCGCCATCGCATGCCTCTGCACGCTCTCGGCAACGGGCGCTTCCTCTTTACCCTCGTCGACGGCCCCTGGACCAAGCGGGTTTGCCTCAACCTTCTCGACTCAGACCGGCTGGAATTGGTGCTCGCCCGGGCAAGAATGATCGAATACCGCCGCGCCGGGTGATTGCATTCCCGGCTCATTCGGGCCAAGGAGAACCCGGCATCAATAGCCGGTTTCTCTTGGGAGCTTCGAGTGGAAGTCAAATGGCTTGAAGATTTTCTGGCGCTGGCACGGACGCTGAATTTTTCGAAGGCGGCCGACGAACGCCATGTGACGCAATCGGCCTTCAGCCGCCGCATCCGGCAGCTCGAGGGCTGGGTTGGTACGAGCCTGATCGACCGGGCAACCTATCCTTCGCGCCTGACTGCGGCCGGCGAACGTTTCGTACCCGTCGCCGAACAGACGCTGCAGGCGCTCTATCAGGCGCGACGCAATCTCCAGCATGAGGATGGCACCGATGCTCGCACCGTGACGCTCACGGCGCTGCACACCCTGTCCTTTACCTTCTTTCCGGATTGGCTGAGCCGGCTCAACACCCGCATCGGGCCGATCGTCTCGCATTTGCGTGCGGACTCCGGCACCATGGAAGAAAACCTGAATTCGCTTATCGACGGAGACTGCGATTTCCTTCTCACCTATCAGCATCTGCACGTGCCGATGCTGCTCGATCCGCAATTCGAATACCATACGCTCGGTCAGGAAAAGATCCTGCCCGTCAGCGCGCCGGGCGCGGACGGTGCGCCGTTGCATCGCGTCGAACCCGGCTTCTGCCATGTCAGCTATCAGAAGGCATCCTTCTTCGGGCAGTTGGTGGCAGGCACCATCGGCGAACGGCTACCGACAGAGAACCGGGTGCATGTCGGCAGCATGTCGGTTGGCCTGAAGGGAATGGTCGCAGCCGGTTTCGGCCTTGCCTGGATACCCGAAAGCTTGGTCAAAGCAGAGCTGGCGGACGGCCGGCTGGTCTATGCAGCCGAACCTGATTGGAACATAGACGTCGAGATTCGCGTTTACCGCTCCCGCGAAAACCGTCGTCCGATCGTCGGGCGCATCTGGTCGATGCTGGACAAGCCCTGACGATCGGGTTGTCGTTGCGACGGCTCAAACCGCCGTACGGCGCGCATTTTCCATGTAAAGCGCGCGCAGGCGCTTGAACATCGGCCCCGGCGTGCCGTCGCCGACCGCTGCCCCATCGATGTTCGTGATGGCGACGATGAAGTTCGAAGCGCTCGTCAGCCACACTTCGGCGGCCGCCTTTGCCTCGTCGACGGAGAATGGTCGCTCCTCCAGCGCCAGCGCCGCTTCGCGGGCCAGATCCAGGATGGCAAGCCGCGTGCATCCCGGCAAGGTCGCCTGGCTGTTGGCGCGGGTAACGATGCGGCCGTCGCGGGTGACGATGTAGCCCGTCGAGGACGCACCTTCCGTCACCATGCCGTTTTCGACCAGCCAGGCTTCATCGAAGCCTTCAGCCTTGGCCGCACGCTTGGCCATGACCTGCGGTAGCAGACAGACACTTTTGATGTCGCGCCGCGCCCAGCGCTGATCCGGCATAGACTTGACCTTGAGGCCCTTTTCGACAGCGGCGACATGCTCCAGCGTCTTCGCCTGCGTGAAGATCACCAATGTCGGCGGCAGGTCTTCGGCATAGAAGAAATTGCGGTCTTCGGCGCCGCGCGTGTACTGAAGATAGACGACCCCCTCGGTCAGCTGGTTTTCCGCCACGAGACGCTTCTCGATTTGGACGATCTCGTCTGTGGTGATGGGCAGATGGCCACCGATTTCCCCGACGCTGCGCTCCAACCGCGCCATATGCAAAGCGCTGTCGATCAGCTTGCCGTCGAGAACGGCAGTCACCTCATAGATGCCGTCGCCGAACAGGAAGCCACGGTCGAAAATGGACAGATGAGCCTCGTTTTCGGGCAGGAAAGCACCGTTCAGATAGACGGTGCGGATCGTCGGGGCAGACATGAAAACTCCGTGAAATGCGGGATGTGGAAATGAAATTCAGATGTGAGCCGGAGCATGATGCCGAAAAGTGCGGACTGCTTTTACTCGGCATCATGCTCTGCTTATTTGCTTTTGAGCGGATTCAGAGTTCAGGTCGAACAGACCTGAAATCATCCGGCTCAAGTGCGCGAAGGCTGATCGCATCGATTGACGAGATCTTGCCGGTCGCGGCGTTGAAGCCATTGGTCACGACCGCCATGGCAAGCGAATTGAGGATAGCCTCTTCGGTCGCTTCGATGGCGGCTTCGAAGAGCGGCGACACGACGTCGTTGCTCAAGGATGGGATCGCACTCCCCCTCTTGCGGCGTTCGGGGGTCCGGCGCACGACCTCGGCGGTTGAAAAGGCCAACGCATAATCGCCCGAACCGTTGCTTAGCGCCGCACCGGTGCGCGCAAGGCCACCGAAACAACGGCGCGCCAGCCTCTCAAGGTTGCGCGAGCAGAGCGGCGCATCCGTGGCAAGCACGATGACGATAGAGCCGTCCTTGTCGTGTTCCGCCAAGGTCGCATAGTCGCGACCGGCAACGATTAGATGGCCGCCGTAGTTCGATTGGACAAGCACCCCGAGCCGATAGGTTTCTCCGCCGACCGACACCAGGCGGGAGCTTGTCCCGATACCGCCCTTCAACCCGAATGCAACCGTTCCGGTCCCGGCGCCCACGGCGCCCTCCTCGACCGCCCCCGATGTTGCACCGTCGATCGCCTGCGAGATCTCATCGACGCTCGGGCGAGCCGCGCGAATGTCGTTGAGGCGGGAATCGTTGGTTTCACCGACCACGGCGTTGATCGACACTGTCAGCTCATTGCCGGGCTGGGCGAGAGTGTGGCGGATAAGGGCATCGATGCCGCGTCCAACAGCCAGCGTGTTTGTGAGAACGATCGGCGTCTCGATCTCACCGAGCTCGACGATTTGCGTGGAGCCAGCAAATTTTCCGAAACCATTGAGAATGGCGAACCCGGCGGGGACCTTGTCCTGAAACAGATTACCGCCATGTGGCAGGATCGCGGTTGCGCCCGTGCGAGTGCGCTCGCCTTCATGACATGTGACATGGCCGACGCACACGCCGTCGACATCGGTGATCGCGTTCAGCGGGCCAGGCTCGAAATGCCCGGGTGCAAAGCCAAGCTCGCGGATTCTATGGCGTTTCTGGTCCATTATTCATGCCTCACAAAGATGGCACGACATTACTCTGCCGCGCGGCGCGAAGGCACAACAAAAACGGAATAGTTTCAGACCGGCTTTGCAAAGATGGATGTTGCGTCTTCCGACACGACACGACGACCCGCGCGCATATGGATCTCCCTAGAGAAAGCGATGGTCGCGCAACCAGGTCTCCCACCAGCCGGGCCATTCGGCGCTCGGCGTAGCCGGCTTGCCCATGCCAAAACCATGCCCCCCGCTCGGCAAGCGGTGCAACTCGGCAGGGATCCCGGCCTTGCCGCAAGCGTCTGCCATGATGAGTGTGTTTGCCGGATTTGAGATGGGATCGTCCTCGGCCTGCACCAGGAAAACCGGCGGGCACCCCGAGCGGACATGCGTCTCTACAGACCACTCCGCACTGGCTTGTGCATCAGGATGGGCGCCAACCAACGAACGACGAGCCGAGGTGTGGTCATATGGTGGTTTCAGCGTGATGACCGGATAGATCAGTGCAACCAAGTCGGGCCGTACGGATTGGCTATCCGCTATGTCGACTTGTTGATATGAGGCAAAGGCGGAGCGGGTTGCCGCCAGACCCACCAAGTGACCGCCGGCAGAAAAGCCGAGAACACCGATGCGTGTGCGATCGAGATGCCGGCTCGAGGCTTGCGAACGCATGAGGCGCAGGGCGCGTTGTGCATCCTGCAACGGCGCGAGCGGGCCGTTGTTCCATCCTTCTCGCGGCAACCGATAGGTCAGCACGAAGGCGGTAATGCCGCGCGCCATCAGCCACCGAGCGGCAGGATAGGCCTCTTTTTCCAGCTCGATGCGCTTGTACCCGCCGCCGGCGGCAATCAGAACGCTCGCGCCATTTGCCTGTCCTGGCGCAAAGATCTCCAGGCTCGGCATGACGATATTACTGACGGCGCCTCTGTCGCTCGTTTGCAGACTGCCGGAGGGGCCGCCGTCCCCTGGTGGTGGCCCCGGCCAAAGAGGGATGATCGAATTCGACGCTGCCGCTCTCGTAGAAATTGCGGCAACCATCGTACCGATCAGAAAGGAACGGCGATCCATCGTTATCAATCCGGAGACCTCGCATCCGTGCAGGGACAGCCGCGATAGGTCGAGATTGCAATCATCTCTGGCCTCTGCGCACCCACGGATGTGAAGCGAACATCTGCATATGGCAGCAATATGGCGTCCTTTTATGGGTCTCAGTGACGTCCACCCACAACCCAACAGAGAATTTCTTTTGCTGCTCTTCCTTACGCACTAACGATAGATTGACTGGCCGCAAGGCTTGCCTTTTCAAAAAAGCGCTGCAAATGAATGCCTTAGCGTGGTAGATATGTGAGAAGAGCGTGTCTCGCCACCTTCCATCTCTTCTCGGGAGGGGCTTGGTGACCATGCTCCGACCCGACGGTATCTGAGGAGACCAGATTGCCTGACTTTCGACGCGAGGAACAATCCGCTTCCGCGGAGGCCAAAGCGAAAGATGATGTTGGAAGCGGTGACGACAAGCCCGCACAAGCTGAACGCCGGCGCTTTCCGCGTTCGAGCACGACAATCGGCGAAGAACAGCGTCAGCAAATCCCTGCCCTGAAGCCGCTTTTGTTTTCCACCCGAGATCTCGAGCCCCGCGCGCAATTTGCAGCATGGCAGGCATATATTGCTCCCCTCATCGACATCAGGCTGCCGGACAATATCAGCACCGAAGCCGGCTTTCTCGCCGAGCATGTGGCCTGGAACCTTGGCGGAATACTGATCACGCAGCAGAGTACGCCACCGCATAGCTATCTGCGCTCGCAGGCGAAAGTGAAGACAAACCTCGTCGATCATTGGCATATTTCCGTGCTGCACAGCGGCAGGACATGGACCGAGGTGGACGGGCTCGTCTCAGAAGGCGAGCCAGGCAAGGTCGAGTTGCGATCTCTCGGCCACCCGTTCCGCGGACGCTCGACGGAAGCCAAAACCCTGTCACTTATTCTGCCTCGCACATTGCTGTCGGATGCCCCCGCTTCGACCGACGTCAAAAACAATGTCGCCCTTTCCGGAACGCTCACGAAGCTCCTGATCGAATATCTGGATATTATAGAGAGTAATCTCGTCAATTTCGCCGCGGCAGATCTCCCGCATGTCGTTCAAACGCTACGCGACATGATCCTTGCAAGTGTCTCGTCGTGGGCGGCCCAATCCGCAGGCACCGAGCAACACAGCATATTGACCCTGACGGAGCGCATCCGTCGGTTCGTCGAGAACAATCTTACCTCGGACGATTTGACGGTGGACCGCATTTGTCGCGAACTCGGCATATCCCGCACGAAGCTCTATCAGGTCTTCGAACAGGAAGGCGGCGTGCATCATTATATTCAGCGGCGGCGCCTGCTCTCCGCACATGCGGCGCTCAGCGATCCTGCCAATCGGGAACAGATCGTCGACATTGCCTTCACGATCGGCTTTTCGTCCGCTGCGCATTTCAGCCGGGCGTTCAGCAAGGAGTTCGGCTACAGTCCTCGTGAAGCAAGAAACCTCTCCTCTCCCCATTATTCCGGGCAGGTACTGCCGCCAATGCCGGTCGACGGGACTCAATCCTTCGAAACATGGTTGAGGATGCTTGGTCACAATCGCTGACGGATGCCGTCAGCTGTCGTCACTGTGAGACAAGACCCGCTTATTTCCCTAGGCAAGCGGCAGAATGCTCCCTGACATTTCCTCTGCAAGGCACACGAGACCGCGTTTGGCAATCGTGAAAATGTACGCTGCTGCAAGTTTCAGGATGCATGGCTAACGACACACAATTCGTAACTTATTAAAAATGAAACGAATATTGGAGCCGACATTAGTGCCTTGGTGTGTGGCGAGTACACGTGGAGTCCACCAAGGCAAGTCTTAGGGAGCAGATCGATGGTATCCACACGCCAGACAATAGAGATCAGCAAGCCACAGCATTCCGCCAACGATGCCTATCGCGCAGTCGAGCGCGAGGAAATTCTGGAGCTGGCATTTCGGGATTTCGTCCAGGCAGTCGTCGCGGCGGGCTGGAGCGAGTCTGAAGTTGCACTGACTTTGGCTGATATTGCAGACGACTATGTCATGGCGCTCGCGGGCAGGGTCGCAGAAAAATAGTGTTGCATGGCCGCCGGTGCTCCGCAGGGGTGAGCACGCGCGACCAACAGCAACTCTTGACCATGCCGCCGGTACTGCCGCCCATCAAAGGCGATTGACCGGCGGCATTGGTTTTTCCGAATGAGCGGACTTCCTTCAATCCCAACATCCCCGAACACAATTAAAAAGACGAGCGCGACGATGAAGATCAGACAGCATCTTTGGTTCCGTCAGGATATGGACGCAGCGCTTGAATTCTACACATCGCTGATCCCCGGTTCGTCGATCGGTTGGGTCTCTAACCTCCTGACCAGCAACCCGAACGGCCCGGCCGGTAGCGCCAGGGTTGCCGGCTTCACACTCGCCAACCGCCCCTATATGGGCTTCGAGGCTGGTCCGTTCGACCACTTCGATCATAACTCTCAGATCATGATCGAATGCAAAACGCAGGCCGAAGCGGATCGTCTGCGCCGCGCGCTTGGCAAGCCGGGTGCTTCAACATCATGCAATCCGGTGCGCGATGCCTGGGGAGTTTCCTGGCTGCTTTTGGTCGGGCAAAAGGTCGACGGCGTCGATGCGACACTCCAGACCGATATAATCGGCGCCGATCCGATACGGGGCGATCGCTCCGTCGCCTGAACGGCCTACGGTGCCTCAACACGCAGATGCCTAAGGGCATGGCCCATCAGCACATTCCCGCATCTATCGAATGGCAAAGACACCCCGTCCTTTTGCCGTCAACGCAATTCCCAGCGGAAAGCTGCGAAGCTTTTACTGGAATCGCTTCAGAGATAGCGGTCTTCGCCATGCCAGCTCGCAACGCTCGAATGAGCTGATTTCGACAGGAACATCCCTGCAGCCAAGCAGTAGAGCAGCAGGATGATGGCCGCCTCGACGATCAGCGGCAAAAATGCGAAGCGCGTTCCCGGCGGTTCTTCCTCGTCAGGGAACAGATCGGGCAAACTCAGCACCATCGCGATCAAGGGTGACAACAGCACCACGAGAAAGGCGATTGAATGAAACCACAGCCGCCCCCGGGGCAGTTTTCCTGCAGCCCAAAAAGCGGCCAGTGGCGCGGCTATATTGCATATCAAGCCCAATACCGCAGCAAAGGCTACCGGCAGGATCGAATCGTCAAGCATGGATCCCCATTCTCTTTTCTACCCAGGTTAGTACCGAGATCAAAGAATAACAACCTCTCCATAAGTGCTATGGATGAGGTTCACGCATAACGGGGTCTCCAATCATGAGCGGCTCTACTTGATGGTAAAGCCGACCGATTCCATCGGCTTGCCGATGGGACATCATCGATCAGCTCCGCCGAAACGACGATATTCTCAAAGCCGGTGGCCCAAGGCTTGATGAAACGGTCTTCAAAGCCGTCACGGCGAGAGCAAAAAGTAGTTTCTGCGGGCGACGCATTCTCACCTATCTCTTCGATTGAGAAGATGATCTGATGTCAGTATCGCTTTCAGGATAACAAAGACTCAGGCGATACTCACATCCGAACGCACTGATAGCACGCAACACATTAACAGCCAGACTATTGCTTGCTACGGCGACAAACTATTGAAGACGAACTGGACGGGAGACTTGAATGAGCGAGATTTCACCTACGGCACGAAGCGGAATAGCGCTGGTGACGGGCGGCGGCACCGGCCTCGGGCGTGCAATGGCGAAAGCGCTCGGCGCAGCCGGTTACAAGGTCGTGATCTCCGGGCGAAGGGCTGATATCCTCGAGACCGCCGCTCAAGAGCTGGGGAAAGAGACAGGTGCCGAATTTTTAGCAGTTGCCGCCGACATTAGCGACCCGGTCTCGGTCCGTGCCCTCTTCGACGCTGTTGAAAGCCGCTACGGTCGCCTCGATCTGCTCGTCAACAATGCCGGCATGGGCCTGCCCGCGGTCCCGATGGAAGAACTGAGCTTCGAACAATGGAATGCCATCGTCGGCGCCAATCTGACCGGTGCCTTCCTCTGCACGCAACAAGCCTTCCGATTGATGAAGAGCCAGGTTCCCCATGGTGGCCGCATCATCAACAACGGCTCGATTTCAGCCACGACCCCGCGCCCCCACTCGGCACCCTATACGGCGACGAAGCATGCAATCACCGGCCTGACGAAATCGACGGCGCTCGATGGCCGCCCTTTCGACATAGCGTGCGGCCAGATCGACATCGGCAATGCCGCCACCGACATGACGGCACGCATGAGCGCCGGAGTGCTGCAGGCAAACGGAGAAATCGCCGCAGAGCCGACCATCTCGGCCGAGCATGTCGCCCGCGCCGTGGTCTACATGGCCAGTCTGCCGCTTGAAGCAAACGTGCTCTCAATGACTGTCATGGCCACGCAAATGCCACTGGTCGGCAGAGGCTAGCAACTACCGGCGTTAGATCGCCGGGCGCGCGGAGGGCTTGACCCGCCGCCGCTCGATCAGGCCGCCAACAGTGAAGATCAGCATTTCGATCTCGATGTCGATCTTATCCCCGTCCAAAAGCCGGACGACATCGTCTATGCCCGATACGGCGTGGCCATCGATGGACAGCAGGTAATCACCCTCCTGCAATCCGCCTCGCTCCGCGGGACTATCCTTCTCGACGCGGCGCAGCCGCACCGCGGTCGAATGCGTGACGCCCGCCTCCAAAGCGATACGCCGATGCAGCTCGACGGTGTCGGCGGCAATACCGATATAGGCGCGCCGGACGTGACCGAAGCGCAGGATCTCCGAGACGACATGCTTCGCGGTATTCGAGGCGACCGAGAAGGCAATGCTCTGAGCACCCTGGATCACCGCCGTATTGACGCCGATCACCTCCCCCGCGGACGATACCAGCGGCCCGCCGGAATTGCCTGGATTGAGCGCAGCATCCGTCTGGATGATATCGTCCATCAGCCGTCCGTTGGCTGCACGCATCGACCGTCCGAGCGCCGACACAATCCCGGCCGTGACGGTCCATTCGAAGCCCAGCGGGTTGCCGATGGCGATCGCGATGTGGCCGCGCTTCAGCGTCTTGGAATCGCCAAGCCGTGCCCAGGCGCCGGGCCAGTCGTTGGCACGGATGAGCGCAAGGTCGGTGTCGGGATCGCGACCCAGCACCCTGCCTTCGACGGTTGCCCCTTCCGGCGTCTTGATGCGAACTGTCTTGGCATCGTCGACAACGTGATTGTTGGTGACGACAAGACCATCGGGAGAGATGGCAAAGCCGGAGCCATGCCCGGCGCGGCCGCCCACGCGCTCGATCCGACTGACGGCCGGCCCGACGACATCGACGGCACTTGATACCGATTGCGAATAGGCATCCAGCAGCCCGGCATCGGATGACGGTTGGATGTCACGATCAAGGAAGCCCATGAAAACTCCTAGGACGCGGGTGCGTCTCCACGAGGACCGGCAGCAGCTGTGAAAGGCAGGAGGCTGTCAGTTCGACAGATTGGAACAACTGCTATTCAGATGAGGCGGCATTGCTCGAAGTTCAAGGGTGACAGATCCATGGCGGCCGTGCGGGATTTCACGGCCATCTCACATCAAGGATCATTTGGCCTTTTTCTGTTGAAGTCGCTCCAGTTCGTTCTCCTGCATCTGGATAGCCTCGGTCAGAAATCTGAGGACGATCCGCTTTTCGTTATCGGAGAAGTGTTCAAGCATTCGCAATCCGGCGTCCTGGATCGGGCCGTAAATCTCCCTGGCGACCTCGACGGCCATGTCAGAAGGAGCGATCAGAATTCTGCGCCGGTCTTTGGGATCCGCAATGCGATGCACGAGACCTCGCGCAGTCAGGCGGTCGACCAATGCGGTCACCGATGGCGGAGCAAGACCCACGGCCTTGGCCACGACATTTGCCGGTTGAGGCGCTCTCATGATGACGCTCAAGCATTGGCGTTCGGCACTATTCAATCCGTAGAGCTTGCCGAAGGTTTCGTCGAAAGCCTCCGTCACTTCCTGCCATCGCATGCATGCGAATCCAATTGCCTCCGCAAGATCCGGCGACTCTTCATTTGACTTTTCTTCGATCATCGAATAATTCATTCATCGAACAATTAGAAGGAGGAACCAATGTGCCCGATGAATGACGCAACTGCAACTCCCAATCCTGAAGCAACCAGATCGACGGTCGGAATTTGCGGCGCGGGCATAGGCGGTCTGGTGCTTGCGTTGAGACTGGCGAGATTGGGGTTTCGCCCGATTGTCCTGGAAGCGCGTACACGGGAGGCCGCCCTCTCCGAAGGTGAATTTCTGACGCTCGCGCCCAACGGAATGAATGGGCTGAGGGCCGTCGACTGTTATGAAGACGTCGTGCGCGAGGGAGTGGAGACCAAAGCCATCGAACTTCGCAATGCTGGCGGCAGAAGACTTTTCCTCGTCAATCAGACCGATCATCGGGCAAAATTCGGCGCTCCGTCCGTCACCGTCAAGCGAGGCGCGCTGACCCGGATACTCATAGCCAAATGCGAAGCGGAGGGCATTGCTGTGCACTTTGGCAGGCCCGTCTCCAGCGTCGCGATGAATGCCTATTCGGTATCGTTGAACTTCACGGAAACCGGGGGCCTTGCCGTAGATATTCTTGTCGCTGCCGATGGCCTGAGATCATTGGTTCGCTCTCAGGTTTTTTCAGACTTTCCCGCCCCCCATTTCACCGGTCTCATCGGCGCGGGCGGTATTGTTGACGCAGATATACCAGTTACCGACGGTGTCATGCGAATGACATTCGGCGACCAGGCCTTTTTCGGTTACATCACGTCGGCTTCAGGTTCGGCCTATTGGTTCAATTCTTTTGCAGCCGACAGCGCAGACACCGTGCGCGGACTGGATCCGAATGCTCTGGCCGACCTCCTTCGCAAGATGCATGCCGACGACCCGTCTCCCAATCTTGAGATCTTGCGCGAGGTCAAAAAGATCGAACGGAGTTATCCGATCTTCGATATGCCGCCGCTTCCGGTCTGGTCGCGAGGGCGCGTGGTGCTGCTCGGCGATGCTGCCCATGCGATCGGCCCGCACGCCGGGCAAGGAGCATCGATGGCCATCGAAGACAGCCTTGTGCTTTCGGCGTGTCTCGCCGCAACCCTAAGTCATGCGGACGCTTTCGCTCGTTACGAGGCACTGCGGCGTCCGCGGATCGCCCAGGTCGTAAAACTGACCCGACAAAACGCTGCGCGGAAGCGCAAGTCCACCCGTCTTGGTCTGCTGCTGCGAGACCTGCTGCTGCCTCTGCTGTTGCCGATCGGCATCCGGATGAGCCGCAAGCTTCTTGCGTATCGCGCAGATCTCCAGCCTTTGGGTGTGTTACACGCTGAATTTAACGATCCGAGACATCGGCAAGACGCAGCATAAAGTCTTGAACGGATGAACGACCTTGGCAGATAAAGCCCGATAGCTTGGCGCCGTTTCCCCAACCCAGCGACGTTTTGCGCCGGCGACAGGAGGAGATTTGCGCGGCCAAGCCAATCGGCTCCAATTTGCGATATACCCCACGAACACCATAGGCGCCTGCTCGCACTCTTCAACCACCAAAGCGAACGGCAGGCTGATCGTGAAAAGCAGCGAGGAGACTTTACGACGGCGACCTCAGCCATAGTTAGCAGGAAGGCGTGGAAACGGAGGCCCCAATGATGATTTCTAATGCTGCCCTGACAATACTCATCAGCAATTTTCTTGCCTTACCGGCCATCGCTGCCGGCATCGATTGCACGAAAGCCGCGTCGACAAGCGACCATCTGATTTGTGCAGACCAGTCGCTTCGCGCGCGGGATTCGATTTTGGGCGATCTCTATGCCGCGGCCATAAAAGGCGACGATGCGGGCAAGATCAAACAACAGCAGCAGCGCTGGGTGAAATCGCTGCAATCATGCGCGGATGCTGCATGCATCCGGACAACATATGACGATCGTATCGGCAATCTGCTGGCAAGCAAAGGCGGGCAAAGCGTCTCCACCAACTTCAGCGTCGAAAATGCCAACGGTAACGAAGGCAATCTGTCGATATTCGGCCCGGTCGATGGCCTAGCGGCAGTCTTTGTGACGTCGACTTTTGTCGGACCAGGCGGCGCCGATGCGGGCGACGTCAATGCGGACAATGTCAGCGGCGTCATTCCTCTCAAGGACGGGCATGGTAAGCTCTCCTCGGACAATTGCTCCATCGGCCTTGATCGCCTGAATGCGCGGACCTGGCACGTCTCGCAGTCCGGAGCGTGTCAATTTGCCAACGGCGTCGCCATGCAAGGCACCTATCGCCGGCAATAGTGTCAGTTGGCGAGTAGCAGCGAACGGCTGCAACTATCCTGCCCGCCGCCGAAAGCGGAATGGCATTTCGAAATGCCGGGATGAATACCATCCTGCGGAAACAAAAACGCTGTGAGGCGGCAATGCGCATCACAGCGTTTCAATGGCATCAATCCATCACATCCCGGGCACCAGCGCAGCCGGGAATCCTTGCTTGAAACGCGTCAGCAATCAGCCGCCGACAGCGTCGGACGTGCACTTCTTGACGAAGCTCGTCTTGGCTGCGCCGGCAAGCTTCTTCGCTGCCGCCTGGGCGTCGCAAGAGGCGGCCGCATCCTTCGCGCATTTGTTGCTGAAACTGGTCAAGGCTGCTCCCGCCAGTTTCTTGTCGGCGGCCTGAACCTTGCATGTGGCGTCGGCAGCCATCGCTGCGGTGGCAAGGCAAGTTGAGAAAATCGCAAGTCCGAGCAGTTTGATCATCGAAGTCCTCCGGGGCAAACCTCTGCAAAAGGCCGAGGTAACCGGAGTCTAACCGAACCCTTGCCATAGTAAAGACGTCCTCGATCATCGAAGACGCAGAAAAACTGCACTTAAACAAGGTCTACCCTTGGTTCGTTGAGCTTCAGCGTCTTGAATCGATAGACAAAAGAATGGAAAGTAACCACATAGGGGCACGCCATGGCGAAGCGCCGCGCCCTCCCCGTCACGCGCCGGCCTCCGTGGCAAATTACAACACGAACCGAACGCTGTTTCAGAAATTCCCACTCAGCTCATGAAGACAATTTCAGGCACGAATCTCGAACAGGCCAAATCGCATAATCGGCGTGTCGTGATCGAGGCCATCCGTACCAACGGGCCACTTTCACGCGCGGCAATCGCCCGGATGACGGCGCTGACGACCCAGACGGTATCCAATATCGTCGAGGAGCTCGCGCGCTCGCACCTGCTGATCCCGATGGAGGCGCAGAAGATCGCCCGCGGCCAGCCGATCATTCCCTATACCATCAATCCGAATGGCGCCTATTCGATCGGCCTTGAGCTCGGCCGACAGCGCGCTGCCGGTGTGCTGACGGATTTATCTGGAACGGTTTGCGCCCGCATCGACCGCCATGTCGACAGACCTGGACCAACCGAAGCGATCCCGGTGCTTGCCGCCATCGTGAAGGATTTGCAGGATGCCTTTTCCTTCGATCGAGACCGGTTGCTTGGGGCAGGCATCGCCCTGCCCGGACGCTATGCCGATGGCGGCGTGACGTCGCTCAGCCCGCTCAACCTGCCGGGCTGGCAGGACTTCCCCGTCGCCAGCGAGTTGGAACGACAGATCGCTCTGCCAGTTTTGGTCGAGAATGATGCGACGGCAGCGGCGATCGGCGAGCGCCTTTACGGTGTTGCGCGTGGGCTCGGCAGTTTCGTCTATCTCTTTCTTGCCGGCGACGGCGGCATCGGCGCCGGCATGTTCCTCGATGGCCATCTCTATAAGGGCAGCCGCGCCAATGCCGGCGAAATCGGACACATCATCGTCGAACCGCATGGAAGGCTGTGCAGCTGTGGCAAGCGCGGCTGTCTCGATCGCTACGTATCACCTTCGGTCGCCTACGAATATCTCGGCATCGAAGGCGCTCAGGAGCTTTCGCCCGACGATCTAGACGCGATGGTCGCGGCCAACAACCACGGACTGGAGACCTGGCTCGAACAGGCGGCTCAGCCGTTGCGACAGACGATCGACTTTCTTGAACTCGCCTTCGATCCGCAGACGATCGTGCTCGGCGGCAGCGCACCGACATCGCTTTTGACGCGACTGGCGGCTCGCGTGGAGCCGCTCCATATTCCCGTGAACCCGATGGAAGAGCGCAAGATCCCGCGCCTGATGGTCGGGGCGACCGGCAAGGACACCGCTATTCTCGGCGCCGCCGCCCTGCCGATCTTTTCGGAAACAAATCCGCAATTCGATGTGCTGCAGAAACCGATCATCCATCGCGCTTCCCAGCAGGCGGGATAAGCGGCACAAGCGTTTGAAGCGGCCAGCCGTTGAACGCGATCAGGCGCGGCAAATGTGCCGCGCTTGGAGCCGGACGATCTTAGGTCGAAGCGATCTAAAATCATCCGGCTCCAGATTCAAAGAACTAGAGCATGATGTCGCCCGAAAACCGCACACACTTTTCGGCATCATGCTCTAAGGACCAAGCATCAAGCTGTCAAAATTGATGCAGGCCGTAAAGCAGCGGCATCGTGCCGGCGAGCGCCTTGAACCGCTCCCAGGATTTCGCCGATGGCTTCGTCCAGCCGGTTTCCGCAAGTGCGGATAGGCGCGGGAAAACAAGGCGGTCGAAGATGGCGCGATCGGTCATCGACTCCGACCAGAGGCAGGCCTGAATGCCACGAAGCTTTTCCTTCTGGGTGTCTGTCCAACCACCGATGGGATCGAAGGTGTAGAGTTTCTCCGGATCCGAGTGGCCCGCCCAGCTTGCGCCTGGCTCGTCCCAATCCGGGCGCATCGCCATGTCGAGATAGTAGACCTGGCCCGGGCAGACGACCATCTCATATCCACGGCCGGCCAGCTCGGCCGCGACTTCGACGCTACGCCAGCTGCAGAGATAGCTCTTGTCCTTGTCGATCCTGTCTCCATGCGCCGCCTCTTCCCAACCGCCCGTTACGCAGCCCTTCGAAGCGAGAAACGCCTGGATCCGCTCCAGGAATTCGGCCTGAAGAACCGCGGTGCCGGAACCATCAATATCGTCTGCGCCATGCGTATTGGTGATCACGTTCAGACGCTTGGCATGCGCGTCCGCCACGTCGTCGCCGGCAAGTTCGCGCAGGCGCGCAAGCGCTTCCGGCGAACCGGACCACGCCCCGAGCGGCACTTCGTCGGCGCCGATATGGATGGTCTTGAACGGGAAAAGCTCGATGAGTTCAGACAGGATCGTCTCGATGACCTCATAGGTCTTTTCGCGGGCCGGATTGATGCAATTGTCCGGAAAGCCCTGTACGGAGTAGTAGCTGCCTGCCTCTTCGGGATCTCGAAGCTCTGGAATTGCCTGGAGCATCGCGTAACAATGGCCGGGTATGTCGATCTCCGGCAAAACCTCGATGCCAAGACCCTTGGCATAGCCGACGATATCGCGCACGACCGCCTTGGTGTAGTAACCGCCGGTGCGAGCCGGGCTGGAGCCGAGAAGCGGCGGCATTGGCAGGCCATGCCCACGCCATGCACCAATTTCCGTCAGCGCCGGATAGGCATCGATCTCGACGCGCCATGCTTCATCATCCGATAGATGCCAATGGAAGCGGTTCAGCTTGTTCCAGGCAAGCACCGCCATCAGCTTCTTGATTTCAGCGGAACCGTAGAATTGCCGTGCGACGTCGAGGTGCAGGCCGCGCCAGCTCATCGCCGGCTCGTCGATGATCTCGCCGGCCGCCGGGAAGTGGAATGCCTGCGGATGCAGGCGCGCGCCGCGCCAGATCTGGCCGATGGTAACGAGACCATAGACGAAACCGGTCTGCGCGCTCGCTTCGACCGTTACCGTCTCCGGGGAAAAGGCGAGCCTGTAGGCCTCGGCGCCCAGACCTTCGACATGGCGCAATTCCACCGGCACGGCACCTTCCGCCTCGGAACGGATCAATCCTTCGGCCGAAAAGAGGTGCTCGACAAGAACAGTAAAGCTTGCAGCGGCAGCTTGCGCATCCGGCCCCGCGGCCTTCAAGGCGAAGCCTGCCGGCAGTGGACGTCGGGATGATACCGCTACATGGTTTGGCCACGGAATGATCGCGAGCGGCACCGGCGGATTTGACGGCACCGGATAGACTTCCGCGCCACGCTTCAACGGCGCATTGCTTGACGATGTGCGCGTCGGCTCGGTGCCAAGTGAAGCCGTGGTGCCATCGGCAAATGCGAGATAGGCGCTGTTGGCGCCATCGTTCCAGTGACGGAACTGCCAGCTCAGGGCGCGAACAGTGATGGTCCACGTTTCGCCACCCGCCAGTACGAAGCCTTCCGGCGGTTGGAACTCGGTGAAGTTGGAAAGACGCTTGGAGATCGTCGCGCCTTCGACGATGCCGGCCGGGTCGACACGACCCGGGCCGCTGACACAGAGCGCGAAGCCGGAAAGCGGCTCCGACGAAAGATTCTTCAGCCGCAATACGTAGGAAAATTCCTTCTCGTCGGTCGGCGGGTTCCATGTGGTTTCAAGCCGCAGAGCCAAGGATCGCGGTATGGACATGAGTATTCTCTCTTCCTGAAGGGATTGTTCAAAGCTTGAGCATGCCGGCGTAGATGCCGGGCGCGGAATTGGGGATCTGCGTGGCGCCGACCGTCTTTTCGTAGAATTCGGATGGGCCGACATCGCCGATAATGGCATAGGCGTAGCCCATGGCCTTCATGTCGGTGAGGGAGGCGAACAACAGCGCACGGCCGATGCCGAGACCCCGCACCTCTTCGGCGACGCCTGTCGGACCGAAGAATCCGCGTGCGGTCGCCTCGTGGCACGCAAAGCCGACAAGCTCGCGATTGCGCGTGGCGATGAAGCAGGTCGGCGGCTGGCGCGTCATCGCAACGGTCGTCTCGCTCGCCCAGCCCTGGCTGAAATGTTCGGCCACCCAGCCGGTGATCAACCGCAGCTCTGGCGGCAGGGCACGACGGATTGTAATGCCACCCTGCGCCATCCGCTCGGTCGATTGCGTGTCGGCGGGCAGCGTCGATAGATTGACCAGATAATCCAAGGTGAAATCCTTCTAATTCGATGCGACGAGCGCACGCATGAAATGATTGGCGCCGACCTGCTCGACCATGGTGGAGACTGGGCGGGTGAGCGCGCGGATCTTCTCCGCCTGCTCGAGAAAGCGGGCGCTGCCGCCGGTCACGAACCTGCGGCCTCCATGCGGAACCGCTGACAGCAGGAGTTGCGTGTAGGGATGCTTTGGCGCGGAGAGCACCGTTTCCGTATTGCCCCATTCCACCATCTGGCCGGCAAACATCACGACGATCTCCTCGGCGACATGGGCGGCCGTGGCGATATCATGCGTGATATAGAGCATGGCGAGATCATTCTCGCGCTTTACACGCGCCAGGAGATCAAGGATGTCCTTGCGGATCGAAACGTCAAGCATCGAGGTCGGCTCATCCGCCACCAGCACGCTCGGCGCAACCGCCAACGCACGGGCAATGTTGACGCGCTGGCGCTGACCGCCCGACAGTTCGTGGGGGAACTTCTGCCGCGTCAGCGTCGGATCGAGACCAACGCTGACCAGAAGTCGGGATATGTCTTCATCCCGCTCGGCCTTTGACTTATCCGCCCCGTGCAATTGCAAGGGTCGAGCAAGGTGGTGGTTGATCGTGAAGGCCGGGTTGAGCGAAGAGAACGGATCCTGAAAAACCATCTGGACGTCCTTGCGGTACATCCGTTCCTCCTTGCCCGAACCGCGCGCGCTTCGATCCTGGCCGCGGACCAGAATCTTGCCAGCCGTCGGCTTGTCGAGCCGAGCAATGATGCGAGCGCAAGTAGTCTTTCCGCAACCCGACTCGCCGACGAGAGCGAGTGCCTTTCCCGCAAATAGCGAGAAGGACACACTCTTCAGCGCGTGCACCGAGCCGAAATGACGCTGAACGTCCTCAAGCCGAATAACGGGTTCGGCAGTCACAGCCTGTATATGCGGTTTCATGCGAAAACTCCGGGAGCGTGGGCGCTGGCTGGAAGCTGCGGAATGGCGTTCCAAAGCTTGCGCGTATACTCATGTACGGGCGATTGGCTGACCTGGGAGACATCGCCGACCTCGACCAGCTCGCCTTTCAGCATCACGCCGACGCGATGGCAAAGCTGGGCCATCAGATGCAGGTCGTGAGTGATGAACAGAACGGAAAAACCATAGGTCTGTTGAAGATCGAGCACTTGCTCGAGGATCTCCCGTTGCACCACGACGTCGAGTGCGGTCGTCGGTTCGTCCATGATGATGAGCTCAGGTCTAAGCGCCAGGCAGATGGCGATGACAATGCGCTGGCGCATGCCTCCGGAAAACTGGTGCGGATAATCGCTGACTCGATGCACGGGAATGCCCACCAGCTTGAACATTTCCTCGGCGCGAGCGCGGGACTCCTGCCGAGAGCATCCGGTGTGACGGTGCAACACGTCATGGAACTGCGCCTCGACCCGCATCAGCGGGTTGAGCGAATTCATGGCGCTCTGAAACACCATGCCAACCCGCTTCCAGCGGATCCTCTGCAACTCGGCCTCCGGCATCTTGAGCAGATCCTGACCATCCAGACGGATGCTTCCGCCGCTGATCCAAGCGGGCGGCTTGGAAAGCCGTGTGATCGCAAAAGCAATCGTGCTCTTTCCGCAGCCGGATTCGCCGGCAAGACCGAATATCTCCCCGCGGCCGATGTTGAACGAGACATCTTTCACCGCACGGAAGTCGCCCTTGTCGACCAGGTAGTCGATGTTGAGGTGCTCGATTTCAAGCAGGTTATCGCTCATTGGCCTGACCTCATCATGCGATTGCGGGCTCGGGTCAGACGGAACCACCGGGTCAGTGCCGGTCCGGAGCGCAATTGCGGATTGGCGATTTCGTCGAAGGTGAAGTTGATCAGCGCAAGGCCAAGGCCAGTCAGTGCGATACCGGCGGCGGGCACGGCAATGTCCCACCAGGCGCCGACCATGATCGCCGAAGCGTTCTGGGCGTTGTAGAGCATCGTGCCCCAGGTCACTTTAAGCGGATCGCCGAAGCCGAGATATTCGAGCGTCGTCTGGGCAACGATCGCATAGATGATGCTGCCGACCAGATTGATGCCGATCAGCGGTGTCAGGTTCGGCAGGATTTCGACAAAGATGATACGCCATGCCGGTTCGCCGATCATCTTGGCCGCCGTGACGAAATCGCGATTTCGCAAAGCCATGGTTTGCGACCGCGTCATGCGCGCACCCCATGGCCACGAGGTCAAGGCGATGATCGTCATGATCGTCATCGGCCCGACCGTGCCCGCAAAAGAGGCCAGCAGGATGAGCAGCGGCATGTTCGGTATGACCAGCACCGCATTGGTGGCGAGATCGAGTACCGCATCCGTCCTGCCGCCGGCATAGCCGGCAATGAGGCCGATGGCAGTGCCGATGACGGTAATGGCGATGCCGGTCGCGAAGCCGACTGAAAGCGAACTTCTGGCCCCCCAAACGAACTGCCGATAGACGTCGCGACCCATCTTGGTGGTTCCGAAGACATGTTCGACCGAAGGCGCCTGATGTGAGCGACCGACGCGGGCGCCAGGCTCGCCAGGCGCGATGATCGGTGCAAAAATCGCCATCAGGCACAATGCGGCAACGATGATGAAGCCGACCAGCGCCTTCTTCTGGCTGAAAATGGAACGAAGCGCAAAGCTCATCGTACGCCCTCCCTCAATCTTGGATCGACAAGGCCGTAGATGATGTCGACCAGGAAATTCGCGGCAAGGGTTGCGATGGTCATCAAGAGCAATTGCCCCTGAATGACCGGGTAGTCGCGCGCCACGCTGGCGGTGAACAGCGTTAGCCCGAGGCCCGGGTAGTTGAAGACGATTTCCGTGACGATCGAACCGCCAAAGACTGCACCGAGCATCAGTGCCAGATTGGTCAGCACGGGCAGAAGTGCGTTTCGGGCGCCATAGCTGAACATGACGGCGAAATTGCTGAGCCCTTTCGCCCGCCCCATGGTGACATAATCCTCACCCAGGATGACGATCATCGAAGAGCGCATTGTCGTCTGGAATTCACCGATGAGGAACGGCGAAAGCGTCAGCACCGGCAGGATGGCATGCATGAAGACGCTGCTGAAGAAGGTGAAATTGAAGCCCGGATCGAGATTGGGATCATAGGCATATCCGACAGGAAACCAGCGCAGCGATACCGCAAAGACGAAGAGGATCGTCAGGGCGATGATCACCGGCGGGATCGAGAACATGATGACCGACAGAGGCGACACGACCGTGTCGAACCGCCCGCCGCGTCGCCAGGCCGAGATCGCGCCGAGCACGACACCGACGCATAGCGAAAAGGCAATCGCCGTCACCACAAGGAAGATGGTCCACAGCGTGGCGCGGCTCAACACCTGCACCACTGTCTGCGGATAATATTTGACCGAAACGCCAAGATCGAGGGTTGCGAGGCCTTTGAGATAATCGAGAAACTGCATCATGATCGGCTGATCGATCTCGCCGAAGCGCGCCTTGATCGCCTCGACGGCGGCAGGCGTTGCCCGCGGCCCAAGCTGGGCCACCATGGCGTCGACGGGACTCCCCGGCATAAGCCGGGGAAGAATGAAGTTCACGACGATCGCGAAGGCCAGCGCCACCGCGTAGACGCCTAGGCGCCGGCTTGAAATACGCATGTCTGCTTCCTTGGCTTTGGTCTTATTGGACCGGCTTGAGACGCAGAAGATGCATGAGACGCATGCGATTGTTGTCGTGGTTTTCCGGGTTCATGACCGGATCTTTGTCAGTAACCCAGCCGGTGAACCGCTTGCTGGAGTACTGGTACCAGGTCGGGCCGTTGAAAACAGGCACGACCGGGAAATCGTCCGCGATCAGCACCTGAATATCGTTGAAGATCTTCTTGTGCTCGTCTTCGGAAGAGGACTTCCGATACTGATCGAAGAGCGCATCGAGCTTCGGGTTGGAATAGCGCGGCGCAGAAACAGTAAGCTTGCCGGCGTAGTCCGTGGACAGGCTCTGATAGTAGCCCTGGAACGGTGTTGCGCTATCGGCGCGCGAGTTCATGACCACGTCGAAGCTGCCATCCAGCAGCTGCTTGCGCCACTGTTCGTATTCAGGTGTCGCGACGGAGGCATTGATGCCCATGGCACGCAGGCCTTCGACGGCGATCTGCACGGCATCGATCCAGTCGGTCCAGCCATTCGGCACGATGACCGGGAAAGCGATAGGCTTGCCGCTTGGCGTCGTGCGGAAGCCGTCAGCACCCTTCTTGTAGCCGGCGTCATCGAGGATCTTGTTTGCCTTGTCGGTGTCAAAGCCCATGAAGGCATCCTTGTCGCCTTCGGCAGCCTTGTTGCGCCAACTCTCGAAGCGCGGCGGCAGGCCGCTCGCGTGCAGGTTGACGACCGGATAACCGAAGCCGGCAATATCAACCATCGACTTGCGATCCATCGCCAGGCTGAAGGCGTGACGGAAGTTGATATCCTTGAAGGCCTCAAGATTGCCGGCATTGCTCGACTTGTAGTTCATCTGGAAGGCGACGGTTTCGGCCGGCGGCTGCCAATAGCCATTGTGCTGCGGATCGAGCGCGACGAAAGTCTTGTCGATCTGCGGCAGGAAGGAGCCGATCCAGTCCACAGTACCTTCCGGCAACAGAGCCAGCATCTGGTCGTTGCCCGAAATCTGCGGCAGGCGCAGGCAATCGACATGCAGCGAGGCGGCATCCCAATAGTTCGGATTGCGGCACTGCTCATAGACCTGCGGCGTGAAACGGCGAACTTCCGTCATCGGGCCGGAGCCGATGGGCTTCTCGTTCTTGAAAGCGACCGGGTCGGCAACGTCCTTCCAGATATGCTCCGGCACGACCGCCAGATCGGCGAGCGACTGCGGGAACTCGGAATTCACGGCTTTCAGCTTGATCGTCACCTGGGTCGGCGACGGTGCCTCGACGGAAGCGACGGTCTGGCCGACGCCGACGGTATCGACTGCGGGGTTCTTCAGCATCAGGTCGATCGTGTATTTCACGTCGGCCGAGGTCAGCGGCTGACCATCTGACCACTTCACGCCGGGACGCAGATCATAGGTGATCGACAACAGATCGTCGGAGAATTTGTAGCTCGTGGCCAGGCGCCATACCGGCTTGCCGCCGTCGTTGGCGTTGAAGATAACCAGCGGCTCATAGATGAAATCCATCGTGCTCTGGCGGCGACCGGCCAGATCGAAGGGATTGAAATTACTGACCCAACTTGTCTGCTCTTCGATGTGCATCGTCAGCACGGATTCGGCCGCCGAGGCAGCCCCGGTCCCGAAAGCCAGCGACACGCCGAGCGCTGCCGTTGCCAGCCATGATGTCCGTTGGAAGAGATTGCGCAGTCTGCTTTTCTTCAGTCCCATTCTTAGCTCCCTCTCGTTGACCTCTACTAGTCAATCAAATTGATTTAATCGTGAGTTTGAGCAATCGTCAATCCGCTGATTGGAAATCAACAGGCGAATGGGATTGGTGTCCGGACATCGCAGCGGATAACCCGTCGAGGATCTGTCGCAATCGAAATCAGGAAGGAGGTCTGCCTGACATCATTGAGAATTGCGTTCGTCTCAGAGCGACGTCGACGGAGGTCTGGCAGCTCAAATGACGCGCCGCCGGCCCGTCAAAATGAGAGCAAGAAGATCAGTATCGGAAAATAATCTTGTGATTTCCGCTATTTATAGTGGCATTATGATCTAGGACTAGAGCATGTCGCGCAGAAGTGTGCAGCGGTTTTGCGACTACGACATGCGTGAAATCAAAGAGCTAAAGCGCGTGAAGCGAATCTTAGAGATCGCTACGCGCTTTAGAACCGGATCTGGCTGTGATTGCCCATGGCGCGATCAAGCGCAAAGAGACGGCTCCGCCTTGAACATAAGGCGTAGGAAAGCGGAGCCGCGATAGTCAGGAGGCGTCGGTTCAGTCGAGCGGCTTATAGGCGATAACGTCCATCTCGACCTTCACATCAACCATCATCGGAGACTGAACGGTGGAGCGGGCCGGTGGGTGATCGATAAAATGCTTCTGGAAAACGGCGTTGAAGCTCGAGAAATCACGAGCATCATCCAGCCAGACATTGACCTTCACGACATGCTCAAGCGTGCAATCGGCAAGTGCGAGCACGTCCTTGATATTGGCGATGACCTGCTCGGTCTGCGCAACGATATTGCCGACGATAACTTCGCCGTTGATCGTGGGGACCTGGCCCGAGACGTAAACGAAATCGCCGGCGCGAACCGCCTTGGCAAAGGGGCGGCGCTGGCCTCCGGCCTGGTTATCGGCGACATCAAAACGGATCAGCTTGTTCTTGCTCATGCTCTACTCGACCTTTCTCTCTTGTCGAAATCAGCAGCCGCCAGCATCCTGGAACGCCGAGGACGAGGCGCGACTCCCCTGCGCCCTTCCATATCCGCCATGACGCGGTCACGCCAGACGTTTCGCTGCTGTGGGCGAGCATCGACGACGTCACACCCCGTCGGAGAGAAGGTGAAAAACTATGATCTCGGACAGCACCGGGTTCCGATGCAATATCCGAGATCACAATAGTTTCAAATTCTTATAACTCTTTCTTCAGCCAGCTAACGTCGATGATGAACGGCCTGCAAGCCATAGACAGGAGTAGAAATACCTTCCATGCGCGCTTTCAACTGCAAGGAAAGATACTGCGAGTAATGACGCGATTGGTGCAGATTGCCACCATGGAACCATAGGGCTTCCTGTTGTGTCGGCTTCCACATGTTGCGCTGTTCGCCTTCCCAAGGACCGGGATCCTTCGGCGTTTCCGAACCCAACCCCCAGACCTTGCCCACCTTGTCGGCGGTCTCCTGATCGATCAGGTCAGCCACCCAGCCGTTCATCGAGCCATAACCCGTCGCATAGACGATCACGTCGGCCGGGACTTCCCGACCATCGTCGAGCTTGATCGACTTTTCGGTGATCTCCTCGACCTGGCCTGCCTGCAACTTGATCTTGCCATCGATGATCAGTTGCGAGGCACCGATATCGATATAGTAGCCAGAGCCGCGACGCAGATACTTCATAAACAGCCCCGATCCATCCGCTCCCCAGTCCAGCTGGAACCCGGCCTTTTCCAAAGCTGTATAGAAATCGGCATCTCGCTCGCGCATCTGATTGTAGAGCGGGATCTGGAATTCGTGCATGATCCGATACGGAAGTGATGCGAAGATCAGATCAGCCTTCGCCGTCGTCACGCCATTTGCCAGAGCCTGCTCCGAATAGAGGCCGCCGAGGCCAATATCCATCAGCGTTTCCGACCGGACGATATGGGTGGACGAGCGCTGGATCATCGTAACGTCGACGCCGGCTTCATGCAGCGCGGCGCAAATGTCATGCGCCGAGTTGTTCGAGCCGACAACGACCACCTTCTTGCCCTTGTAACCATCCGGCCCCGGGTGTTGCGAGGAGTGGTGTTGCTCTCCCTTGAAACGCTCCCGTCCTTTGAAGTCCGGAATGTTCGCCTTGCCCGACATGCCCGTTGCAAAAACAAGCTGCTTGGGCTTCAGCACAACTTCCTCGCCGTCACGGTCGACGATGACGGTCCATTCCTTGGCCTGCTCGTCCCATGTCGCCGATTTCGCCGCCGAGCGCGTCCAGTAATTGAGTTCCATCACTTTCGTGTAGAATTCGAGCCAGTCGCCAATCTTGTCTTTCGGCGCGAAGACCGGCCAATTCTTCGGGAAATCGATATAAGGCAGATGGTCGTACCAGACCGGATCGTGCAGGCAGAGCGACTTGTAGCGCTTGCGCCAGGAATCACCGGCCCGATCGTTCTTCTCCAGAATGATCGTGGGGACCCCGAGTTGGCGCAGGCGGGCGCCGAGCGCTATACCGCCCTGCCCACCGCCGATAATGACGACATAAGGTTGCTTGTCGTAACCGAGCGTGCGCGCTTCCTCCTCACGCTCTTCCTTCCAGGTCTTCCCGCCGATATTCTGGCCGTGCTTGGCCCCGAGCGGACGAGTGAAGCCTGACTTTTCTTCGTGCCCCTTGAGCTCGACGAGCGCCGTCAGCAGTGTCCAGATCAGACCGTTCTTGAAGCGCACGAGGCCATAGCCGCGCCCAACTGCAGTCTCGAAAGAGATCCAGCTTTCCAGCACTCCATCGGCCTCTGTGGCTTCCTCGCCTGCGGCAACCCGAAAGTTCGAGGGTTTTGCGCCGGCAAGCTGTGCTTTCAGCATGTCACGTACCTGATCGCGTCCTTCGACGGTCTTGATGTTCCAGGTGAAGGCAACAAGATCACGCCAGTAGCACTCCTCGGCGAACAGTGACACGGCCTCATCGATACGGCCTGCCGCAAGCGTCTCGCCGAATTTGTCGAGAAGCGCCTGGACGCGTGTGGTTGGGGTTTTGTCGAGCATTTCATCTCCTCCTGCTCTTTGAAAGGATGCAAGGCAGCTCCTCAACCGCCTTGCGATATCAATAGGCTATCGTGACAGGTCGATCAGTATCTTGAGGTGCCGACCGGCGGGATCGAGCAACTGATCGAACCCTTCTTCGACCGCTTCACTCAGCGACACGAATTTGGTGACGATCCTGAGCGCCGGAATTTGGCCGCTGGCGATAAGCCGTGCGACGCGCGGCCAGTAGTGCGTCGGATAGGCCCAGGATCCTCTCACATCGATGTCCTTGAAGGTGACGTCGAACCAGTTCAACGGATTCTCATGGGGATGCAGACCGGTCTGGACGACGACGCCCTGCTTGCGTACGGCATCGGCGCAGTTCTTCAGCGCATGCTCGTTGCCGACGCATTCGATGGCGATATCGCAGCCGACGCCGCCTTCCGTCTCGCTGCGTACGACGTCGCCCACCTTTTCCGACCTGGGATTGATGGTTCGGACCTGAGGGAGCGCCTCTCGGGCAAGCGCGAGCCGCGTATCGTTGAGGTCTGACAGGAAGAGTTGGGTCGCGCCGGCGGCGCGTGCTGCCATCGCGGTCAGGATACCGATAGGCCCGGCGCCGGTTATCAATACGCTACTGCCCGCCGTGACGCCGGCTCGATCACAAGCATAGACGGCAACCGCAGTCGGCTCGATGAGGGCAGCCTCTTCGTCGCTCAAGCTCGAGGGGATAGGCTGCACATTGTAGTCGTTGAGAAGTGCAGCCTGTGCCATGCCGCCCGAATGCCAGGATAGGCCGACAAGCGCGAGCTGTGAGCTCAGATGGAAAAGGCCCCGGTCGGCATAGTAATCCCCCACACGCGGCATGATCAGCGGCTGCACCGAAACACGATCGCCGACTGTCACGTGCGAAACACCCTCACCCACGGCTTTGACCACTCCGCCGAACTCGTGACCGAGAACCTGCGGTCCATGCGCCTTGGTGAAGGGATGCGGCTCTTTCGGCACGAAGATCGGGCCATAGGCATATTCATGCAGGTCAGTACCGCAAATGCCGCAGTAGCGATTCTCAATCAAAACCTCACCCGGACCGGGCGCTGCCGGCTGCGGGATATCCTCTATGCGTAAGTCCTTGGCGGCATGGAAGCGGAGAGCCTTCATTCCTGTTTCCTCCTCATTTGCTCTTGCAACGAGAAGTGAGCAAGCACCGTGCCAGATTGAAGAGGATTTTCAAAATCCAATAAATTCAATCAATTATCGGTCATCCATGATGTACGTCGCTCGACGTGCGTCACCTCCGCTGCAACAGGTGTTGCAGCGGATGCGTCAGTTGAGGCGCTTCAGTCTGCGATGAATGGTGGAGCGGTTGACGCCAAGTTTGCGGGCGAGTTCAGAGATGTTGTTACCGCATTCGTCAAGGGCCTGGCGCAGATCGGTGTCGCCTTGTGGCCGATCAGGCAGGATGGCGTCTCGATGCAGCGCATCAGGCAGGCATTCCATCCCAATGACGCCCCCCTCGGATAGCGCGGCAGCAACGCGAAGCACATTCGAAAGCTCTCGCAGATTTCCCGGCCAATCGTGATCGAGCAGTCGTTTGCGAGCTTCGGCATCCAGCCGATAGAATTGCGCATTCTCCCGCCCGACACGATGCAATAGTTGGTCGATCATGGCATGTAGATCCTGCCTCTCGCGCAAGGGCGGCAAGGCGAGCATGACCGCATTCAAGCGATAATAGAGATCTTGCCGGAATTGACCGAGCGCCACCAGCTCTGCCAGATCCCTATGCGAGGCGGAGAGAAGACGCAGGCGCACCGGTCGCGCCTTCAATGCCCCGACCGGCTGCACCTCATTTTCGGATAGTACGCGCAACAAGCGGCTCTGCAGGGAAAGCGGCATATCGCCAATTTCGTCGAGGAACAGAGTGCCGCCGTCCGCCTCTTCGATGAGGCCGCGCTTGCCCTTCTGATTAGCGCCGGTAAAGGCACCAGGCGCATAGCCGAATAGTTCCGATTCCATCAGCTGTTCAGGAATGGCCGCACAATTGACCGCCACGAATTTTCCGCCGCCGCCACAGCTGTCGTGGATTGCCCGGGCCAGATATTCCTTGCCGCTGCCGGTCTCACCATGGATGAGGATGGGAATATCTCGCCCGGCGAGTTTCGCTGCTCGGGCCTGCAAGCGCTCCATTGTCGGATCGCCGAAGCTAAGGCCTTCGAAAGCGGATTGCCCCTTGGAAACGTCCGCCGTCGGCACGCGGCGAACGCCAGCCGCCGGAGCGATGGCGCTGGCGAACACCGCCAGCCCGCTCTTGGCCTTGAGCAGCCTGTCTCCATTCGGCCGGCCGCGCATGAACTGCGGCAGATCGTCCAGTTCGATATCGAAGAAGCGATCGATAGGTTGGCCTATGAACTGCCGCGTTGCGATACCACGCATGTTCATGGCGCGTGCCAGCGCGCCGAAGCCGCCATGCGTCATCCCGGTTATACGGCCGCTGCCATCTAGCGCGATCGCCGCATCGGGATCGACATCGAGAAACTCCGGCGAACGCGCCAGTCGCAAGACCCAGTCGTTGCGCGTGCGGGTCATCAGATTGGCAAGCTCGATGCGCCGTGCCGTAGAGGCCACGAGATGCAGGGCAAGTTGCTGGCTGGCCTTCGCTGTCGGCGAGCGCAGCTGCGAGATATCGAGAACGGCCGTCAAATCGCCCAGCGTGTCGAAGATCGGCGCGGCGGTACAGGTCAATCCGATATGGCTGGTATCGAAGTGATCATCCTGATGGATGATGACAGGCTCGCTCGAGACCATGCATGCGCCGACGGCGCAGGTGCCTGCCCTATTCTCCGACCATTCCGAGCCAAGGTAGAGTCCCGCTTTACGCAATTGATTGTCAAAGGTCGGATCGCCCATGAAATCCACGGTCACACCGCGAGCGTCGGACAGAAGCAGGACATAGTTCTGCTCGACGACCTGGCCGAATAGCTGCTCGAGACCGGAGCGGCCGATACGGATCAACTCCTCCGCCTGCTCGCGATGCTCGCGCAGCTTGGTTTCCGGCACGATATAGGCTTCCTGAGCAGCGGCAGGATCGAGCCTGTAATCGTTCAGACAACGCAACCAGGACTGTACTACCGGCGCATCGCGCGGGCTCGTGGCCCCCATTGCGACACGCTCGATCTCCTTAATGTGCGACAAAGTCGACACCATGGACCGCTCCTCCCGGGCGATATCGTCGCACATTCGCGGCCCCTCAACAACGTGTCTTTCGGCCAGCCAAGCATGTGTAACATGTGCAAAACCGGCTTTGTCGGCGTTTGAAGGCATTCCGCGTTGGCGTTGCGCCTTGGCCTGTCAGGCTCCTGTCAGCTGAAATGAACATGTTCGCTCCGGGAAGCGACGCAATGTCGCGACGTTGAATTGGACGAGAACATGCATGATGCAGGGCGTACCGGGGCTTCGCTGAAGATATTTCTGATCAACCTGGATCGGGCAAGTGATCGCCTGACCGACATGCGGGAGAAGTTGGAGCAGATCGGCCTAACGTTCGAACGTGTGCCGGCGATCGACGGCAGCCTGATCGAATTTCCGATCAAGCAGTTCAGCGAAATCTCTTTTCGTTTCATGCATGGCCGCCGGCGAAATCCCGGGGAAATCGGCTGCTATCTGAGCCATGTCGAATGCGCCCGGCGTCTTGTTGCTTCGGATGACGAATTCGCGCTCATTCTGGAGGACGATCTCGAATTTCCGCCCGATCTTCCAGACATCATCAAGGCCGCGCTCGGGCAGGCGGAGACATGGGATATCCTGCGCCTGTCGACCGTCAGCGCGGGCAGGAAGTTCGAGTTCTCCAAACTCAGCGAAAGCCGCAGCCTGGCGATTGCATTGACCAGGGAAAAGGGATCAGGCGCCTATCTCATCAATCGACGGGCCGCGCGATGGTTCGTGAAGGTGCTGCTCCCCATGCGGCTACCATTCGATCTGGCGTTCGACCTGGAGTTCTTTCAGGGACTGAAGTCGGCTTTCGTTACCCCCATTCCCATCAACCAGCAGCTCGGGCTGCCGTCTCAAATTCAAGGCATCCGGCAACGGCGGCGGTATCATCGCTCGCGAGCACACTATCTGACCGTCCTTCCATATCGGCTTTTCGTCGAGGCCAACCGAGTGTGTTTCCGGTTCCTGCTGCTATCTGGCCATTTGTTACGAGCCCGCGTGCAGCGACACGGCACCGTCGTGCCGCAACCGCTGAGCAGCGATATCCTTGCCTGATCCGACTGAACGACCGGAGCATCGGCAACAATGCGCATCACGCTGGTCTGAATGGCTACCCAGCGGGGGCATTGCCGCGTCCATTTGCCCATCTTGCCCTACGGCTCTTGCGCCTCACGTAGCAGAATGATTTCATCATATGATTATCGAGGTTCCGGAGGAGACGTCATGAGAGAACTTGCGCAATCCCTTGCTTCCATTCGCATTCCCGAACTCGCCGGCAAGCGAGCGCTGATCACCGGCGCATCGACCGGCATAGGCGCTGCCGTGGCGCGCGCCTTCGCCGCGCAAGGCATGAAGGTCGGCCTCCACTTCAATGCAAGCCGCGAGCCCGCCGAACGACTGGCGGCCGAGATCACGGCTGCCGGTGGCACGGTTCATCTGATACAGGGCGACGTCTCCGAAGACGGCGAAACCGAACGTGTGGTAGAGGACGCCGCCAAAGCCCTTGGTGGACTGGATGGGTTGGTCAACAATGCCGGCGGCATGCTGGGGCGGCTTCCGACCTCCGCCATGACCGACGAGCACTACGAGCGCGTCATGAACCTCAACGCCCGCTCGGTGCTTGCGGCGACCCGAGCTGCCCACCCTCACCTCAAGAAGCAGGGTGGCTTCGTCATCAACACGACATCGATCGCCGCGCGCAGCGGCGGCGGGAATGGCGCGATCCTCTATGCCGCCTCCAAGGGCTTCATATCGACCATCACGCATGGTCACGCCAAGGAATTCGTCAACGACAAGATCCGCGTCAATGCGGTCGCGCCCGGCGTCATCGCGACGCCCTTCCACGAGCGCTATACGAATGACGAGCAGATGGAGCTTCAGCGTAAAACCATCCCGATGGGCTTCGTCGGCACGCCGGAGGATTGCGTCGGCGCCTATCTGTTTCTGGCATCGCCGACATTGTCCGGCTACATCACGGGCCAGATTATCGAAGTCAACGGTGGCCAGTTGATGCCGTAGGGCGCCGAAACGATCGACTTCCTGCGTCGGGCAATGCTAATCTCCGTCCGATACAGCTTTCCCGTCACAGGAAAATGGAGCGCATGCGAATGGCAAAGACGCCCATTGAGAGCCGAACTGCAACTTCCGTTCAATTGACGCATCCCGAGCGGCTCTACTGGCCGGACGATGGCGTGAGCAAACAGGATCTGGTTGACTATTACGCTCTGGCTTGGCCGCGAATGGCGCCCTTTGTAGTCAATCGACCGTTGGCTCTGCTGCGATGCCCGGACGGCATAAGCGGGCCTCGCTTCTTCCAAAAACATGCCTGGAAAGGCCTTAGTCCGCATATTATCGAAATTGCCGATCCCGAGGACGAGCAGAGCGCCAAGTTTCTGAAGATCGAGGGCTTTGACGGTCTTGCGGCGCTCGTCCAATCAGCGGCGCTGGAAATACACCCCTGGGGCACGACGACAGACCATTGGGAAAAGCCCGACATGATCATCATGGACCTCGATCCCGGCGAAGATGTCGACTGGACCGCGGTCATTACGGCCGCGCACGAGATCAGGGAGCGCTTTTCGGCGCTCGGCCTTGCTTCGTTCGTCAAGACCTCCGGCGGCAAGGGACTGCATGTGGTTGCGTCTCTCAAGCCCGATGCAGCTTGGCCGCGGGTCAAGGATACGGCCGAGGCTATCGCTCATGCAATGAGCGCCGATAGCCCGGACAGATATTTGTCGGTCGCCAGCAAAGCAAAACGAGGGGGCCATATCTTCATCGATTACCTGCGCAACGGTCGAGGCAACACAGCGGTCGCACCCTATTCGTCGCGCGCGCGAGCGGGAGCCGCCGTTTCGATGCCGATCGGTTGGGAAGAGTTGAACGACAAAATCGGGCCGGCCACATTCACCGTCAAGAACGCCGCCGCGCGCCTGGGGAGCGCAGATAGCAATCCCTGGGCCGGCTTTTTCGACGCCGCATCGAAACTGAAGGCGTGACCTATTTTATGAATGGGACGAGAGCCGGCGTTGTGGCTTTATAGTCGGCATAGGCGCTGCCGAAGGTCTCGCTCATCCAACTTTCCTCGATTTGGACGCGGCGCAGAACCGCATAGAGAATGGCGACGATGGCAAGCCCCGCGGCAATATCGCCACGCGCGATAGCCGAACCGATGACGGCGAGCGTCAGACCTGAATAGATCGGGTGGCGTACCAGTGCATAGGGACCGGAGCGGATCAGCGCATGGTCTTGCTTGACCGTGATGACGCCACTCCAGTTGCGGCCAATGTGAAAGCGCGCCCATATCGCGAAGACGACCCCGATGAGCGTCAGAACAGCGCCGACATAGTAAATGCTCAAGCCGTGCGGAATAATAAGAATGTTGAGGGGACCCAGCCAGGAACGGTGGGCAGCCAACAGAAAGGCACCTAGCCAGATCGGCATGGTATTGCCCAGTCGCGACAGGGGATTTTCCTGCCTCACGGTTTTCTTGACGCCAAAAGAGGCAAAGAGCCAGATCAGGATCAGAACGATCCAGCACGCGGGGATGAACTGATAGACGAGCATCGCTTACGCCATATCTCTATCCAATTCCGGGTAATGCCGGAATATGCCGTTTTCATTGAAAGGTATACGGCGGTCCGACTGCAGATAGCGAGCAATGTTGGGCCGTCTCATGACAGCCGCATGCAGCGCACTCAGATGCGGATAGCGGCTTGAAAGATGCGCGGTCGCGCGCGGAAAGGCATACCGCAATCCCTCGTAGATCTGGAAGAGCGACAGATCCACATAGGTCAATTCGCCACCCAAGATGTGAGCGGGACCCTTTGGATTCTGATGGAGGACCCGTTCGAAATAACCGATGTATTTCGGAATGCGATTTTCAATGAATTCAGCGGCACGGGCCTTAGCCTCAGCCTTCTGATCCTCATAGTACTTCGAGGTGGCAATGGGATGGTGGGTATCATGCACTTCGGCGACAAAATCGGTAATCGTCAGCTGGAGACCATTCAACACATGACGGTCACCCTCATTTTTGGGAGCAAGACCCAGCCTCGGCCCAAGATACATCAGTATGTTCGCCACATGGGGAATGATGAGATCGCCATCCTTCAGGAACGGCGGCGCGAACGGGATATCGGCATGGGATCTGCTTCCCATGATCGCCATCATGGCCGGTATTCCATGTCCGTTACTGGACGATCCACGGCAAACGTCAACGTAATCGGCGCCCGCCTCCTCCAGCGCCAACCGCACGAACTCGCCACGACCTTGTATGCTGTCCCAATAGTAAAGCTCATAAGGCATTTTTCTCTCCCAAAGCACATCCTGCAGCCATTGCAGATCGATATGTCGATGTCGCCAAATGCGGGCTCGGGCTTTCGACGGTGGAATGCACTGCCCGCGCCTGTTGAGAGCCTATCATCGGCTTTGCCAAACGAAAGGGTCTATGCTGCTCAACGAGCCTCTCACCCGCTATTAGCTCGACCGAGGCCTTTCTTCTTCTGATCACCTCTCAGGAATGAGTGCCCTGTTCGTGGCGCTTGCGCGTCGCGGCAGCCTTCTTGGCTGACGCAGAACGCTCGGATGCCGGCCGGTTCGCAGAAGCACGGCCGCCGATCCTGCCACCTTTCTCCGATGAGAGGTGGTTTTCCGGGTGGCCGCGACCCGAACCCGATTTCTTGCCGCCGCCACTCTCCTTGTTGACCGTCGCCCACGCACGCCGCTCTGCTTCGTCATGGGAAACGCCACGGTTCTCATACCCTTCTTCGATATGCTCGGCTTTACGCTTCTGCTTGTCCGTGTAAGCGGATTTGTCTCCACGTGGCATGATCTTTCTCCCTGTTTCGGATGAAAGACCAACCCATCGTCACGGAAAAGGTTCCGATACCTGGCTGGGAGAGCCGCGATCGATGGCTCCGAACCAGGTGCGGCGGCCCGTGCGGGGCGTGCCATGCCCTTCAGCGGAGGCTGGAAAAAACACCCCGACGGAACGGTCGATGATCAGGATAAGGATCAATGCGGCCAAGAGGTAGAGCGCGGCAAGCGCGAGAAGGGATGTCATCGTGCCATCCCTACCTGGCCCAGCCAGGTGCGACGACGGCACATTGCAACGATCATCGATACAGCAACTTCCAGATCATCGATACAGCTATTGCGCATGGCGGGGCTCCCTAACCCGCTCCAGTAGCACCAATGTGTGACAATTATTCCGTGCCTTGAGGCCAAGCTACCGAAATTATTGCGAATATCTCTACATCAACTGTCAAGAAACGAGCGGCTCGACGCTCATCATCGAGCCGCCCTCGCCTCCGCCGCACTCAGGGGCGGCACTTGCATCAGGCTTTGGCTTTAACAGCCTTCTTCGGGGTCCGCCTCGTGGTAGGCTTGTCCGCCGTCTCTTCGACGGCGGCAGCTACATCGACCGTCGGCTTGCGCTTCGCCTTGGATTTCGCGCCGAGCTTGCTTTCCTTGCCGACGCTCTTCTCAAATGCAATGCGCTCGCTGCTTGCCTGCTGCCAGTGCGTAACATCACGACCGGAAGGATAACCTTCCTCCTCCCAGATGGCATATGCACGTTTCTTGATCCATTCGTCCCGAGATTCCAACATCTGCTGTTCTCCGTTCGCATCGATGAACATGATTGGTGAACAATGCCCGTTCTTGAAATGCGGGCTTTCATACCTCCCCCGAGCAGCCAAGACCCCACGCTCAACTGCGAGCAACGGGGCGATTTCGCGAGTCTTGACCCTCGAACCGCAGTGGCGCTTCACACAAGGAACACAGGTATACCGTGGGGGACGGTAGCGAAGCGGCCGAACGGTGTTACTATGATCGCGGCGATCATGCGGTTCAATTAAAAATATCTAATACGATCGGCTTTCGCACCGAAAACCTCCATGCATCAAAGATTGCAAGGCGGCAGATTGCAGCTTTTGCTGCCGAAGATATACTCGCGGCATGATCGACCTTGTGGCTGCCCATTGGGGCCAAATTCTCGCTGTGCTCTCCATCGCCATGGGAGCGGTCGCGGCGATCCACGCAGCCATGACCAAAGAGGATGTTCGCGCAGCAATCGGCTGGGTCGGCGTCGTCATCCTATCGCCTATCATCGGGGCGCTGCTCTATGCCGTCGCAGGCATAAACCGCATCCGCCGCGCCTCGCTCGGCTCGCAACGCGACGCGCTCTTTCGCGAAAACGCAATCGGCAAGCTCGCCAGCTTCGATGCCGAGGACGATCAGGTACGGCGGCTTTTCGGCGACCGCTTCGGCTCAATGAAAACGCTCGGCGACCGCGTGGTCCGCTATACGATGAGCACCGGCAATACCATCGAAATGCTGACAAGCGGCGATGCCGCCTATGCCGCGATGAAAGCCGCGATTGACGGCGCCGAGCGCAGCATTCTCATGGAGACCTATATATTCGACCGCGACCCGATCGGCCTGCGTATCGCCGATGCGCTGATCGAGGCCGTCAAACGCGGCATCAGCGTGCGCGTCCTTATCGATGCGGTCGGCGCTCGCTATTCGGTGCCAAGCATCATGGGCTATCTCAGCCAGGGCGGCGTCAATGTCGATGTCTTCAATGGCAATGTCATCATCGGCCTCCGATTGCCCTATGCCAACCTGCGCACTCACCGCAAGATTCTGAGCATCGACGGGCGGATCGCCTTCACAGGCGGCATGAACATACGTCAGGGCTTCACGCGCGAGTTCGCCCACGAACACAGCGCGCGCGACATGCATTTTTGCGTGACCGGTCCAGCTGTTGCGGACCTCTTCAATACAGCCGCCGAAGACTGGCGCTTCACCACGGGCGAGGTTCTGGACAGCGACGAATGGCGGATTGCGGTGCCAGCTAACGAGCCCGGAGCACCGGTCCTGATGCGCGTCGTCGCCTCGGGGCCGGACCGCAGCCTCGAGACCAACCACAAGATGCTCATCGGCGCGCTATCGGTGGCGCACAAGACGATCCGCATCATGTCCCCCTATTTCCTGCCGGATCGGGAGTTGATCAGCGCATTGGTGACAGCGGCAAGACGCGGCGTCGAGGTCGACATCGTCGTACCGACGGCCAACAACCTCGTGCTCGTCGACCGCGCCATGACCGCACAGTTCGACCAGATGCTGAAGAATTATTGCCGCATCTGGCGCGCTGAAGGGCCGTTCAACCATTCGAAGCTGCTGGCGATCGACGGCATCTGGGCTTATGTCGGTTCGTCCAATCTCGATCCGCGGTCCCTGCGATTGAATTTCGAGGTGGATCTCGAGGTGCTCGATCGCGGCTTTGCCGGCACGATCGATGCCCATATCGGCGCGATTCTGGAAACTGCGCATCCGGTCGATCTCGAGAAGCTGCGGGCGCGCCCGTTCATCGTCAGGCTGATCGAGAAGATCCTCTGGCTCGGTTCGCCCTACCTCTGACAGGAACTCGCAGAGACAAACCGTCCCTGTTGCAGCCTTTTCACATGACAAGGTCAACCATCGGTTCCTATACTCTGCCTGATGTACCCGACATGGTCTGATCAAGGAACGGTCGACGGATAAATGAGAAAAAAGAAAGAAAGCCTCCGTGCGAGCATTCTGGAAAGCCTGAAGAACCGAAGCAAATCGCGTCCGAGGCCAACGGACAAACCCGACCGTCCGGAAGGCACGCTGATCGCCTCCTACAATGTCCACAAATGCGTCGGCGCCGACCGCCGCTTCGATCCGGAGAGAACCAGTCGGGTCATCCATGAAATAGACGCCGACGTCATCGGCCTGCAGGAGGCTGACAGCCGCTTCGGGGAGCGTACCGGTCTGCTCGACCTGCGCCGCCTCGAACGCGAAACCGGGCTCATTCCGGTACCGATCGCCGGCACCCGCAAGGCGCATGGCTGGCACGGCAATGTCGTTCTCTTCAAACAAGGTACCGTGCGCGACGTGCACCAGATCAAGCTGCCGGGGCTGGAGCCGCGCGGCGCGTTGATTGCCGAGATCGAGCTCGCGCGTGGCGGCAGCATCCGGATCATCGCCGCTCATCTCGGCCTGCTGCATCGCTCGCGCGCCCAGCAGACGCGGCTGATCGTCGATCTCATGAACAATGGCGGCGAAATGCCGACCATTCTGCTCGGCGATCTAAACGAATGGCGGCTGGGCGACCGCTCATCGCTCAATACCTTCCAGAACGCTTTCGGGCCGCTGCCTCCGGCCGTACCGAGCTTTCCGTCGACGCTGCCGCTTCTGGCCCTCGATCGCATCATGGCAAACCGGCGAGGCATGATTTCCGCGGTCGAAGTGCATGACTCGCCATTGGCCCGCGTCGCCTCCGATCATTTGCCCATCAAGGCGGTCATCAGCCTCGGATCATATGGGGCGGAGACCGAAGCCCAGTCGCAAACGGCCTGAACTTGAGGCCCGTCTGTGGGTTCAGCATGGCCGTCACGGCCCCTTAAAGAAAGGCCGTGACGAGAGCCGAACCAGGTATCAGGCGGGGTTGATCGCCGCGAAGACGTTGTCGTAGCGCCCTTCCCGTTCGGCTGAACGGCGTGCGCGATCGCGCTCGACCAGCACCTCGCCCCGCGGATGTCTTCCCGTCTCCAACAACTGCATGACCTCCGCCACATAGGCGTCGACCGGTATGGCACGCGGATCGGTGACTTGATGACTGCCCGTAAGCTCGGTCTGCACGTAAGGCGGCGAAAGCTCAAGCACTTCGACCGGAATGTTGCGAAGCTGATGTCGCAACGATTGCAGCCAGGAATGCAGGAAAGCCTTGCTGGCGCAATAAGTCGGGAAATCTGCGCGCGGAATGAACGCGAGGTTTGAGCTGGTCGCCATGATCGCAGCCGCCTTCTGGGTCTTGAGCAGTGGCAGGAAAGCAGCCGTTGCGCGCAATATGCCCAAGATGTTCGTCTCGATGATCGCTTGGGCATCGGAAACATCCCAACCTTCCGCGGTCATATCCTCCGATCGGGAAATGCCTGCGTTGGCGATGAGCATGTTGAGTTCGGGAAAGCATGCCCGCACGTCGTTTGCCAGCTTGGACATCGAGCTCGGGTCATCCAGATCGAGCGGCAATCCCACCAGTCCGGGGCGGTCTGCAGCGATTTCTTCAAGCAGGGATAGGCGCCGTCCGGTAATGATGACGCGATTGCCGCGGTCATGGAACGCTTCGGCAAGTGCGCGACCGATTCCGCTGGTGCCGCCGGTGATGAGGATGGTGTTGCCAGTCATTCGCATAGTTTTACTCCATCGTTTCGTTTGGCCATGGGCCGACGATTTGACCGCTTGCGAATTCCTTTTCAGGGATGTCCGCGGAACGGCCGTTTAGAGCGCGCACCTGTTCGATTGCCTGTCCTTTGCTTGAACCAACGCGGTTGAAGCGAAACAATACGGCTGTACAGGTGGCGCCAGCGCCAGATGGGGAAACGTCGTCTTCCTGTGCCACTCGATTGCAGCTCGGCCATCGCGACAAGGCAATGCACCAAGGACCCGGTCGTTAGGTTCGAGCGAACAGCTTTGCCTGACGGCATACCAACACGCGGTAACGCTGTTTGAGCCAACAACGGGCCAAGGATCGGAGGTGGAGAAAACGAAGTCATACCATAAACGCCTCTTCCATCGAGACCTCCCTGCTGGGACCTTCTCGACAAAGGCGCGTTGGATGACGGTAACGCCTACGACAGTGCTACACGAGCAACTGTGTTTTGGCCTCTAGCGCGATAGCCTGCATGCTGTCAAGCGAAGGCTTCCCCGCATGCGGAGAAGCTTCAGAACCCGGAAATGGTAGCCACGGCCCGTGAAAGGCAAGTCTCCGGCCGGTTTGCATCAAAGCCAGATATGGCGAATTATGTGAGAACCGCATGCGGGGGAATGGCACCACTGCGCCTTTCGCCGAGGGCAGAGAAGATTGCAACCACGCAGGCCAGAACAAGCGCGAAAGCTCCCAGCACCGGCAAACTGCGATAGCCATACCCTCCCTCAAGCAAAGCAGCGCCCACGACCGCCGCAATGGCGATCCCAATATTGAACCCCGATGGAATGAGCGAGGAAGCCAAGCTGGGGGCATCGGCGGTCCACATCAGAATGCGAGCTTGAATCGGGGTGCCGATAGCGAAATTGAGAGCACCCCAAACAAAAATCGTCACGGTCATCGCCACGGGATAGGGGCTAACCATATAGAGAACGGCGAGCGTTACGGCCTGAATGGCAAGCAATGCGATCAACGAGGGCATGAGCTTCCAATCCGACAACCGCCCCCCGATGAAAACGCCGAGTGTTGCCCCAACGCCATTGAGGAGGAGTACCCAAGGAATGACCATGGCATCAAGACCCGTCACCTCCCGCAAAAGCGGTGTTATATAGGTGAAAGGCACCATCTGCCCGATCATCAGGGCAAGCATCATGATGAGCGATGTCCAGACCTGCTGACGTCCAAGGACGCGCACTTCCTTGCCCAGATGGCCGGACTGCTGGGGCTGGCTTTTGGTCTGCGGGATCAACACCCATATCGCGATCAGTGCGAGGACACCGACTATGGTCATCGCCCAGAATGTGGTCCGCCATCCCCAAAGGCCGCCAATAGCGGCACCTGCGGGCACGCCGATGATGTTCGAAACCGTCAGGCCGGCAAGAATGACGGAAACGGCGCGACCACGAAACTCCTGTGGGACGAGACCGACCGCAACCACCATGGCGATGCCGAAATAGGCGCCATGGGCGACGGCGGTCGCAACCCGGAAGGCGAGCATTGTGGCAAAGCTTGGCGCGAGCGCACATGCGACTTGCCCCAAGCAGAAAGCGATTGTGAGAGCGAGAAGAACGGTGCGGCGCGAGACCCGCCGCGTGGCCATTGTCAGGAATGGCCCGCCGATAGCGATACCCAGCGCATAGCCGGAGACCAGATATCCGGCAAAGGGAATGGAGACCCCCAAGCCCTGAGCCACATCCGGGAGAATACCTGCAATGACAAATTCAGTGGTGCCGAACGCGAAGGCGGCTAGAAACAAAGCAAATAGGGGTAAGGGCACGTCCATCTCCCATATAAAGGCATAAGGATTTCTTTATATCATAGCTGCACGAACTTCAAGCACGGGTTGCGGGAAAGTGAGCGGAGCGGAGCGATCCGCGCAAACTATTTGGAGCTGTTGCAAAGGAGAGTGGCCGCAAGGCAGCCGCGGTCGACGGCATAGACCGCGCAATGCCGAAGGCCTTCACGGAGATTGTGAGACGCCTGCCCTGTTGGCTATTTTCCGCGGATGAGGCTGCGATAGCGCTGTTGGCTGCCTACAAGATGTCGGCGCATGGCTGTCCTGGCGGCTTCTTCGTCCCGGTCGGAGATCGCCTCGGCAATCTGGCGATGTTCGGCCTGAATCTGCGTAATGTAGTCGATGGCGGCATCTTTGTTGCCGTGATCGAGCAGGAAAGAGCGAGGGATCATGCTTCTACCGCTCAGCTCCAAAAATTGCTTGAAGCGCGGATTGTTGGTCGCGTCCGCTATGGCCAGATGAAAGGCAAAATCGGCGTCCGATGTGGCGACGCCGGCGTGCAAGGCACGATCGATTTCGTTGCAACGTTCGAGGATCGCCTCCTCCTGTGCCGGTGAGCGGCGAACAGCTGCAATCGCCGCCGCCTCCGTTTCGACGGCGGTGCGCAGCTCCAGCATTTCGATAATCGACGAAATCCGGGCCGGATCCGTCGTAAGGAGACCTGCCGACGGAAATGACGGCGCCGCACTGACGAAGACACCGACACCGTGCCGCACGTCTACGAGGCCGTCGGCACGCAGCGATGCAATCGCCTCGCGAATGACCGTGCGGCTGACCTTGTAGCGCTCGGTCAAACCACTTTCGCTCGGCAGCCTCTCACCGGGTGCAGATGCACCGCCCAGAATATCCTCGCGCAATTGCTGGGCAACATGGTCGACAAGGTTGCGCTTGCCGGAAGGCTGCGCTTCGTCCTCTTTCCTTGCGATCAGGCCCTCGCGCCGCATCCCATTCTTCCTCGGTTTTCCCGTCCAATCCTACAGATATATGATGACTGGCAAAAGGACATATTATAACTTGCCCGCAACGAGATCGATCGGGAGACAATCATGTTGAAAACTCTGCTGCTCACAGGCGCTGCCGGCGGCGTCGGTCAAGCGCTCAGGCCGCTCCTGTCGCAAATTGCTGAAAACGTCGTCCTGTCCGATCTCACCCCGATACGCGATCTCAGGCCGAGCGAACGTTTCGTCGCCTGCGATCTCGCCGACCGCGATGGCGTCACCTCTCTCGTTACAGGGGTCGACGGCATCATCCATCTCGGCGGCATCTCGGTTGAAAAACCCTTCGATATGATCCTGCAGGGCAATATCGTTGGCCTCTACAATCTCTACGAGGCCGCGCGCGCCGCCGGCAAGCCGCGCATCGTCTTTGCAAGCTCGAACCACACCATCGGCTTCTATCGGCGCGACGAGCGCATCGACAACAAAGTCCCGACGCGGCCGGATTCGCTCTATGGCGTCTCGAAGGTTTTCGGCGAGGCCGTCGCCAGCCTCTACTTCGACAAGTTCGGCCAGGAGACGTTGTCGGTCCGCATCGGCTCCTGCTTTCCCGAACCGCGCAACACGCGCATGCTGGCGACCTGGTTCAGTGCGCGGGACTTTTTGTCCCTATGCGGCTGCGCCTTCGATGCGCCGCGTCTCGGGCACACGATCATCTACGGTGTTTCCGACAATGACGAGCAGTGGTGGGACAACGGCAATGCCGCCTTCCTTGGCTGGAAGCCGCGCGATAGCGCTGCCCCATGGCGTGCCGAAATCCTGTCGCAAGCAACGCCGGAGGATCCGAACGATCCGGCGGTCGTCTATCAGGGCGGCGGCTTCGCATCTGCCGCCCATCCGGAAGACTGATCGGTCAACCTCGCTTCGACAAACGCGCCCGACCCTCAGACACCGTTACGGAACAGCGTCCATCGGGTCGGCCTGAAGGCAATGCGGTTCCGATCGAGCGCATCCGCCTTGTTCGGCGGCAGCTCGATCTCGATATTGTCGTGGTTGGCGCCGATATTGAGCTCAAGATGCCTTGTGCCCGCGACGCGTCTGCTGGCGATAAGCAAGCCGGCAATAGAGCCGCCATCACCCTCATGCAGCTCAATGTCGTGCGGGCGGAAATAAAGATAGGCCTCGCCATTCGGCTCGTGCGGCGTGCTCAACCCTAGCGGCCTGTCCTCAAACCATATTTCGCCGCTTGCGATGCGTACCTTGACGCGATTGGATTGCCCGATGAAGCCATAGACGAAGGGAGAATTCGGCGTGTCGTATATCTCGTCCGGCGTTCCGACTTGCTCGATGGCGCCCTTGTTGAGCACGACCACACGGTCGGCAAGCTCCAGCGCCTCTTCCTGGTCATGGGTCACGAAAACCGTGGTGTGACCGGTCCGGTCATGGATCTCACGCAACCACTTGCGCAGATCCTTGCGCACCTGCGCATCGAGAGCGCCGAATGGCTCGTCCAGAAGCAGGACATTCGGCTCGACCGCCATAGCGCGCGCCAGTGCCACACGCTGCCGCTGCCCGCCGGAAAGCTGGGCTGGATAACGCTTCTCCAGACCGTTCAATTGCACCAGTTCCAAGAGCTCCACCGCGCGCCTGCGAATTTCGTCGCGCGGCGGACGGCGCGATGCCGACCGGACCTTGAGGCCGAAGGAGATATTCTCCAGCACGGTCATATGCCGAAACAAAGCGTAGTGCTGAAACACGAAGCCAATGTTGCGCTGCTGTACGGTCTTTCGCGAGGCATCGTCCTCACCAAAGAAGATCCTGCCTTCCGTCGGTGTTTCCAGACCGGCAATGAGGCGCAGAAGCGTCGTCTTACCCGAGCCGGACGGGCCGAGAAGCGCGATCAGCTCGCTCGAGCGGATATCCAGCGACACGTCATGCAATGCGGGAAAGCGACCGAATTCCTTGCGCAGGTTTTGAACGCGAACTTCCATCAAAAATTCCTTCAGTGACGCCGGCTGGCTGCGATCTCTTCGCTATAGCGCATTTCCAGCAACGTCTTCAGCAGCAGTGTGACAAGGGCAAGCAGGGCCAGAAGCGTAGCAACGGCAAAAGCCCCTGAGAAATTATATTCGTTGTAGAGGATCTCGACCTGCAGCGGCATGGTGTTAGTTTCGCCGCGGATATGACCGGAGACGACCGAAACCGCCCCGAACTCCCCCATCGCGCGGGCGTTGCAGAGCAGCACGCCGTAGAGCAGGCCCCATTTGATATTCGGCAGGGTGACATACCAGAAGGTCTGCCAGCCATTGGCGCCGAGCGAGAGGGCCGCCTCTTCATCGGCGCTGCCCTGCTCCTGCATCAACGGGATCAATTCGCGCGCGACGAAGGGGAAAGTCACGAACATCGTCGCCAGAACGAGACCGGGAACAGCAAACAGGATCTGGATACCATTGCTCTGCAGCCATGGTCCGAGCACGCTGTTGGAACCGAACAACAGCACGAATACCAGACCCGAGATGACCGGGGAAACCGAGAAAGGCAGATCGATCAGGGTCGTGAGGAACGCCTTGCCCTTGAACTCGAACTTGGCGATCACCCATGCGGCAGCGACGCCGCAGACAAGGTTAAGCGGCACGCTGATGCCGGCAACGATCAAAGTCAGCCGGATGGCTGCGAAGGTTTCCTCATCGACCAAGGCGTCGAAAAAGGTTTCAATGCCCTTTCGAAAGGCTTCGACGAACACGGCGGCCAGAGGCAGAAGCACCATCAGCGTCAGGAAGGCCAGCGAAATCAGCACAAAGATAATGCGGGCAATCCGGCTTTCCGTGATGACCGACTGTTCCACAGCGGGCGCGGCAGAAAGATCATGCGCCATAGCCGTACCTCCTTCTGCTCCAGGCCTGAATGAGATTGATGATCAGAAGCATGGTGAAGGAAATGAACAGCATCACGGTCGCGATCGCCGTCGCTGCCGCGTAGTTATATTCCTCGAGGCGGATGACGATCAGAAGCGGAGCGATTTCCGAGACGTAAGGCTTATTCCCGGCGATAAAGATGACCGAGCCGTATTCGCCGGCGGCACGGGCAAAAGCCAGCGCAAAGCCTGTGAGCGCAGCCGGCGCCAAGCCGGGTAGCAAGACGCGGGTGATCGTCTGGAAGCGGGTCGCTCCCAAGGTCGCCGCCGCCTCCTCCACCTCACGGTCGATCTCCTCCATGACAGGCTGGGCGGTACGCACCACAAAGGGCAGGCCAACGAAAATCAGCGCGATGACGATGCCGATCGGGGTGAAGGCAATCCTGATGCCGAGCGGTGCCAGGAACTGGCCGATCCAGCCGTTCGGCGCATAGAGCGTCGTCAGCGCGATGCCGGCGACGGCCGTCGGCAAGGCAAACGGCAAATCGACCATGGCGTCGAGGATGCGCTTGCCGGGAAAGCGGTATCGTACCAACACCCAGGCAAGGATGAGCCCGAGGACAGCGTTGACGAGCGCAGCGACGAAAGCGCCGCCAAAGCTCATCCGCAGCGCATAGAGCGTGCGCACATCAAGAGCCAGAGCCCAGAATTTCGACCAGCCGAGAGCGCTGCTCTTCCACAGCAATCCAGACAGCGGAATGAGAACGATGAAGATGAGCCAAGCCAAGGTAACGCCGAGCGCCAATCCGAAGCCCGGAATGACACTCGGCTGCCGAAACCGCCACCGTTTGCGGGTTATGGAATGCATTCAGACTTATTGCCCCGGCTTGTAGATCTGATCGAAGACGCCACCGTCATCGAAGAACTTCGGCTGAGCTTGGCTCCATCCGCCGAAATCGTCAATCGTCGCGAGCTTCAAGGCCGGGAAACGGGCGATATCCTTGGGATCGGCCGCTTCCGGCTTGGTCGGCCGGTAGTAATGCTTGGCGGCGATCTTCTGGCCCTCGTCCGAGTAGAGATAGTTCAAATAGGCTTCCGCGATCTTGCGGGTGCCTTTCTTGTCGACATTGCCATCGACGACCGCGACCGGAGGATCGGCGCGGATTGAGACGGATGGGGTTACGATCTCGAATTTATCGGGACCGAGTTCGTCGAGCGAGAGATAGGCCTCGTTTTCCCAGGCGAGCAGCACATCGCCGAGCCCGCGCTGTACGAAGGTCGTCGTCGCGCCGCGCGCGCCGGTATCGAGCACGGGAACATGCTTCAAAAGCTTGGAGACATACTCCTGCGCCTTGGCGTCATCGCCACCATTGGCCTGCTTGGCCCAGGCCCATGCCGCCAGAATATTCCAGCGAGCGCCACCCGATGTCTTCGGATTCGGTGTGATGACTTCAACGCCATCCTTGACCAGGTCCGGCCAGTCCTTGATGGCCTTCGGGTTGCCCTTGCGCACCAGGAAAACGATGGTCGAAGTGTAGGGAACGGAATTGTTGGGGAACTTGGTCTTCCAATCGGCCGGGATCTTATGCGTCGCCTTGGCGATTGCGTCGATATCGCCTTCGAGCGCCAGCGTCACGACATCGGCGTCGAGACCATCAATGACCGAGCGTGCCTGGGCACCGGAACCACCATGCGAAGCCTTGATGTTGATCGTTTCGCCGGTGTCCTTCTTCCACTTTGCAGCAAAGACGGTATTGAAATCCTTATACAACTCACGCGTCGGATCGTAGGAGACATTCAGAAGCGTCTTGTCCGCCGCCCATGTCGGCGCAACCGCCGCAATCGAAAAACTGCCGATCAAAACTGCGGTGGCGAGAAGCCGGGAAAGCCTTATCGTCTGCATGGATGAACCCCCTTCGTTTGCCCCTAAACCCTATCAACTTGGTCGTATAAAGTAACGAAGACCGTTCCCGTTTTCAGGAACTTCGGAGAACAGCATCCCATAGAATCCAGAAAAGTGAAATCACGTTCCCGAATGAGGGCGCAGCGCCACAATCGCCAGTAACGATGCCGGGATCAGATGTGAAAGATGGAATAGAGTTCGTCGGCGCTTTTTGCCTGCTTCATCGCAGCCTGTACGCCTTCAGCCCTCAGCCGTCTGGCGATGGCAGCCAGCACGTTGAGATATTCGCTGCGGCCGCCCTCGCCGAAAAGCAGCAAGAAAGCCCATTCGGTCGGGATATCGTCGATGGCCTCGAAGTCCACCGGCTGAGCGAAACGGGCTAGAAGCCCCCGCGGCCTCGTCATGCCAGCGATCGCAGCGTGAGGAACCGCCACACCGTTGCCGATGCCAGTCGTTCCAAGCTTCTCGCGCGTTTCAAGCGCTCGCAGCACGACCGAACCATCAAGGCCGAAGCAGCTGGCTGCCTTCGTGGATAGGGTCTGCAACGCCCGCCATTTTGTCGGTGCGGCGACTCCGATGAAAACATGTTCGGGCAGGATTATGGTGGAGAGGTCCATGGTCGCTCTTGGTGATCGGACAATCGGCTATTTATGCATGAGGCTCATCGGATACGGGGCGGCACCTCCGGCCACGCGCCGTATCCGGATCCGTCATCTCATTCCGGCTCGCGGAGGCGATAGCCGACGCCGGTTTCGGTGGTGATATAGTGGGGTTGATCCGGGATCTGTTCGATCTTCTGCCTGAGCTGGCGAACATAAACGCGCAGGTACTGCACATCCGCGGCCGGCCCCCAGATCTGCTTCAGCAGGAACTGATGGGTGAGCACCTTACCCGCGTGCTGCGCGAGCACCCGCAGAATATCGTACTCCTTCGGCGACAGCTTGATTTCGCTGCCATCCACCTTGACGATGCGCTTGACGAGATCGATCGACAGGCCGCCGGTCTGGAAGATCGCCTTTTCGCCCTGCTGCTGCAAACGATGACGCAGGGCGACGCGAATGCGCGCCGCAAGCTCGTTGACGCCAAATGGCTTGGTGATGTAGTCGTCCGCGCCGCTTTCCAGGGCCTTGACGATACCGGCCTCATCGGTGCGGCTCGACAAGATCACCACTGGTATCTGCACCCCGTCTTCACGCCACTCGATCAGCAGATCCTGCCCGGACTTGTCGGGCAGACCGAGATCGAGCACGACCAGATCGGGCCGATCCTCGTTGACCGAAGCCTGAGCGGCGGCGGCATTTTGGGCCTCGTTGACAACGTAGCCCTGGGCACCGAGGCCGACGCGCAGCAATTTGCGGATCGGCGGTTCGTCGTCGACGACGAGAATCTTGACGGCAGTCGTGTTCATTTCAATTCATCCAGCTTCGGGACATCGATTGGTCTTGGCATGCGGATGGTAAAGACCGCTCCTTGGCGATCCGTTCGGTTACCGGCGGCAACGGTGCCGCCCATGGCCTCGACAAAGCCACGGCAGATCGAAAGGCCGAGCCCCGTGCCGGCCCTCACCTGATCGCCCTTGCGGACGCGATAAAACGTATCGAAGACGCGCTCGAGATCGGTGGGCGGAATGCCGGGCCCCTCGTCCATAACCCGGAAGACGATATTGTCGATATCGGCCCAGGCCTCCAGACGAATGGCCGAACCATCCGGGGCATATTTGGCGGCGTTGTCGAGCAGATTGAACAGAACCTGCTCAAACAGGACAGGATCGACCTTCACCATCGGCAGGTCGGGAGGTATCTGGACCTCGACGCGGTGGCGGCTGAGGATTTTCTCGGCGCGGCGCAGCGCGCTGCCGACGATATCGCCGCCATAATGCAGCGCATAATTCGGCTCCATCGCGCCGGACTCGATCTTGGTCATGTCGAGCAGGTTGACGATGAAACGATTGAGCCGCTCGGATTCATCGATAACCGTCGATAGAAGATCGACGCGATCCTCGTGTGGCAGGGTTTCCAGATAATCACGCAGGGTTCCCGCCGCCCCCATGATCGCTGCGAGCGGCGTCTTCAGGTCATGGGAGATGGAGGTCAGCAACGCCGAGCGAAGCCGGTCCGCCTCGACGGCCAGCTTGGCTCGGTCGACATCGGCCACCAGCTGCACGCGCTCGATGGCAAGCGCCGCCTGATCGGCAAGAGCATCGAGAAGCCGCTGCTGCTCCGGCGTCAGAAGCGGACCTTCTCGGCGATCGCTGTCGAGGCCGATAACGCCGACCGCAGTGCGGCCGGTCCGCAGCGGCACGTAGAGACGCTTGGCGCCCGGCAGGGTATCGGCGCCACGACCAGCGGCATGATTGTGTTCCCATGCCCAGCGTGCCGCCGCGATATCGGCATCGTCGAGCGTGTCGTCAGGCGGATAGCCAGCCCTGACGGCGATCGTTCCGTGCTCCGGTAGCAACAGAACAACCCGCAGCTTCAGCATTGAGGCCAATTGAAAGGCCGTCGCCCACAATACATCGTCGAGCGTGCCGGTTCCGGCAAGCTTTTTTGAAAATAGATAGAGGTCTTCCGTCGTTCTCGCACGCTGGCGGGCGGCAAAAGCTTGCCGCTGCACCGTCGCTGTCAGGTTGCTGGCAATGATCGCGACACCGAGGAAGAAGAAGAAGGCGAGAACGCTTTCCGGATCGCTGATCGTCAGCGTGTAGCGCGGCGGCAGAAAGAAGAAATTGAAGGCAAGCGCGCCGAGAATACAGGAATAGAGCGCCGGACGCAGACCCTGTGTCACGGCGCTGGCAAGGACCGCCATCAGGAAGACGAGCGCCAGATTGCGCACGTCCAGAACCTGATCGAGGATGACGCAGAAACCCAGGGCAATGGCGACATAAAGCGTCGCCAGAGCATAGCCACGCAACTGGAAGGGAGGCGGCGAAGGCGCTACCTTGACGCCGCGGTTTGCGGCCTGGCCGTCCGCATCGCTACCGGAAATGACATGGACGCTGATGTCCCCGGCCTTGCGGATGAGATCGTATGAAACTGAGCGCCGCGACCAGTCGCGCCACGACCCGATCTTCGGCGAGCCGATGACGATATGGGTGACGTTGTTGCTGGCTGAGTGGCGAAGCAGCTCCTCGGCAACTTCGCGGCCCGGCAAGGTTATGGCCTCGCCACCGAGCTGTTCGGCAAGTCTGAGCGTTGCGGCAATCGTGTCGCGTTGCGCCTCCGTCAGGCTGATCGATCGATTGGTCTCGACATAGACGGCGGCCCAGGGTGCGCGCAGACGCGACGCCATACGCGCAGCATAGCGCACCAGCGAGGCGGAACGCGGGTGATGGTCGATGGACACCAGCACGCGCTCGCCGGCAGCCCAGGGCCCGGGGATCGCATGGGCCTGCATATGGGTCAGAAGCTGATCGTCGACGCGCTGCGCAGTGCGCCTCAGAGCCAGTTCGCGCAGCGCCGTCAGATTGCCTGGCGTGAAATAGTTGGTCAGCGCCCGCTCTGCCGTCTTCGACACATAGACCTTCCCATCATGCAGGCGCTTGATGAGATCGTCGGGGGTGAGATCGATAATCTCGACATCATCGGCAAGATCGATGATCGAATCCGGCACCGTTTCCCTGACGCGGATGCGCGTGATCTGCGAGACGACGTCGTTGAGGCTTTCGACATGCTGGATATTCAGCGTCGTATAGACATCGATGCCGCGCTCCAAAAGTTCCTTGACGTCGAGATAGCGCTTCGGATGCCGGCTGCCATGCGCATTCGTATGCGCGAGCTCGTCCACCAATACCAATCCGGGCCGACGCTTCAGGATGGCGTCGAGATCCATCTCCTCGAGCGCCCTGCCCTTGTAGTCGACGGCAACACGCGGAATGATTTCAAAACCCTCGACCAGAGCCTGCGTCTCGCGCCGGCCATGGGTCTCGACCACGCCGACGACCACATCCACTCCGTCGGCGATCTTCGCCCTGCCCGATATGAGCATCTCATAGGTCTTGCCGACACCGGGCGCCGCGCCCAGGAAGATCTTCAGCCGTCCGCGCGCCTCTGCCTTTGCTTTTTCCAAAAGTGCGTCGGGCGAAGGCCTGCTCATCATGTCGCGGCTATCATCTGCCATCGGTGGGTAGTCTTTCATGACGAGGTTGAGACGGCATAGACCGTCTCAACCTGTTCAACTTACTGTTTCATAGAAGCATCGAGGACTTGGTTCAATGCCAGTACGTTGACGACAGGCTCGCCGAGGACGCCGAACTCCCGGGATTCCACGGCAGCATCGACAATCGCCTTGAGCTTGGCCTCATCCATGTTGCGCGCCTTGGCCACGCGCGGGATCTGGAAATAGGCGGCATCCGGCGAAATGTCCGGGTCAAGACCGCTGCCCGATGTCGTTACCATATCCACCGGGACGGGCGTATTAGGGTTCTGCGCCTGCAACGTCGCCGCATCGCCCTTGATACGGGTGATCAAGCTCGAATTGGTCGGACCGAGATTGGAGCCGCCGGAATTTGCTGCATTGTAGGGCGCGGAGATCGTCTTGGTCGCGTCATTCGGATCGGTGTCGGTCGTAGCCGAAGGACGGCCATGAAAATACCGGTCGCTGGTGAAGTTCTGGCCGATCAGGCTGGAGCCGATGACCTTCCCGTCCTTCTCCAACAGGCTGCCATTGGCCTGATGGGGAAAGAGAGCCTGGGCAGCGCCGGTCATGGCGAGCGGATAGGCAAGGCCGGTTAGGACGGTCGTGGCGACGACCATGACGATGGCGGGTCTGATTTGTTTCAACATGAGAGGAACTCCTTAGGCGAGGCCGATGGCGTTGATCGCCATGTCGATGGCCTTGATGCCGATAAAGGGAACGATGATGCCGCCGAGGCCGTAGATCAGCAGATTGCGGCTCAGCAGCGCGCCGGCACCGATCGGACGATAGCGAACGCCCTTCAGCGACAGCGGGATCAGCGCAACGATGATCAGCGCATTGAAGATGATGGCCGAGAGAATGGCGCTCTGCGGCGTCGCCAGCCCCATGATGTTCAGCATCTTCAGCTGCGGATAGAAGGCGATGAACATGGCCGGGATAATGGCGAAATACTTCGCGATATCATTGGCGATGGAGAAGGTGGTCAGAGCGCCGCGGGTCATCAGCAACTGCTTGCCAATCTCGACGATCTCGATCAGCTTGGTCGGGTCGCTGTCGAGGTCGACCATGTTGCCGGCCTCGCGGGCGGCGACTGTGCCGGTGTTCATGGCTACGCCGACGTCGGCCTGGGCAAGTGCGGGGGCGTCGTTGGTGCCGTCGCCGCACATGGCCACGAGCTTGCCCTTGGCCTGCTCCTCGCGCATCAGAGCCAGCTTCATTTCAGGAGTAGCCTGTGCAAGGAAGTCGTCAACGCCGGCTTCCGCTGCAATGGCCGCTGCCGTCAACGGATTGTCACCGGTGATCATCACGGTGCGGATGCCCATGCGGCGCAGCTCGGCAAAACGCTCGCGGATGCCGCCCTTGATGATATCCTTGAGATGGATGACGCCAAGCAGGCGACCATCGCGGGCGACGGCAAGCGGAGTGCCGCCGGCCTTGGCGATCTCGTCGGCAATCCCCTGCAACTCACGCAGCGTCTCGCTCGAAGTGCGCGAAATCACGGCAGTGCCATCAGTGCTGCTATTGGCTGCACCGTCCACATAGGCAAGCACGGCGTCCACGGCACCCTTTCTGATGGACGAGCCATCGAGGTCGACGCCGCTCATGCGCGTCTGTGCGGTGAACGGCACGAAGGTTGCCCTGAGGCTCGTCATATCACGGCCGCGGATCGCATATTTCTCCTTGGCAAGAACGACGATGGAACGGCCCTCCGGCGTTTCGTCGGCAAGCGAGGCAAGCTGGGCGGCATCCGCCAGATCCTGCTCACTGACGCCACGAACCGGACGAAAGGCAGTCGCCTGGCGATTGCCGAGGGTGATGGTGCCGGTCTTGTCGAGCAGCAGGGTGTCGACGTCGCCCGCCGCTTCGACAGCGCGACCCGACATGGCAAGCACGTTGAAGCGGACCAGGCGGTCCATGCCGGCAATACCGATCGCCGAGAGCAGCGCACCGATGGTGGTCGGGATCAAAGTTACGAACAGGGCGACAAGCACGACCGTCTGGATCGAACCGCCGGCATAGGCGGCAAAGCTCGGGATGGTGACGGTGGCGAGCACAAAGATCAGCGTCATGCCTGCAAGGAGGATGTTGAGCGCAATTTCGTTCGGCGTCTTCTGCCGTTCGGCACCTTCCACCAGCGCGATCATGCGGTCGATGAAGGTCGAGCCGGCAGCTGCGGTGATGCGGACGCGAATCTCATCCGACAGAACCTGCGTACCGCCGGTTACGGCCGAGCGGTCGCCGCCCGATTCACGAATGACTGGCGCGGATTCGCCCGTGATGGCAGCTTCGTTGACCGAAGCAACGCCTTCGATGACTTCGCCGTCCGACGGAATGATATCGCCGGCCTCGACCAGAACGACATCGCCGACCTTCAGGCTGGTGCCGGGCACCATCTTGTAGTCGGTGCGGCTATTGCCGACGAGCAGTTTCGCCTGAGTTTCGGTGCGCGACTTGCGCAAGGAATCCGCTTGCGCCTTGCCGCGGCCCTCGGCAACGGCTTCGGCAAAATTGGCGAACAATACCGTGAACCACAGCCAGATATTGATCTGCAGCGAGAAGCCGAGATTGCCGCCGCCGGTGACGAGGTCACGCAGGAAGAGAATGGTGGTCAGCGTCGAAACGACTGCAACCACGAACATAACGGGGTTCTTGGCAAGCGTGCGCGGGTTCAACTTCTTGAAGGAAGCGCCGATCGCCGGAACGAGGATGCGAGAATCCAGAATACTCGCTGATTTTAACTGGCTCATAAGAGGCTCCAGCGTGAAGAGGAAAAGGTCAGATCGGAACGCCGCCGATCAGCCCATCAGAAATCCGAAGACGACAAGGCCGAGGAACAAAGCGACCATTGCCAGGAGGATGGCGTCGGATGCGCAGGTCCTTCCGGCCTGGCCACGCCCCCTGTCGAAGGGGCGTGGATCGATCGCTTTTCTAAGCTTGCTCAGAAGCGTCTGGCTCATGGCCATCATTCCTTAGAAGGCCTGGCCGGCAATCATCGCGAGGTGTTCGACAATCGGCCCAAGCGCAAGCGCCGGGAAGAAGGTCAGACCACCGACGATCATGATCGTGCCGACGAGCAGGCCGACGAAGAGCGGGCCGTCTGTCGGGAAGGTGCCGGCCGAGGCGGGAACCGTCTTCTTCGTGATCAGCGAACCGGCAATAGCAAGTGCCGGGACGATGACCAGGAAGCGGCCGATCAGCATGACGAGACCGAGCGTGATGTTGTACCAGGGGGTGTTGGCGGACAGGCCGGCAAAGGCTGAGCCGTTGTTCGCCGCAGCAGAGCTGTAGGCATAGAGGATTTCGGAGAAGCCGTGCGGACCGGCATTGCCGACGGACGCCACTGCCGAAGGCAGCACCACGGAAATCGCGGTGAAGATCAGCATGCCGAAAGGCAGGCAAAGTACGGCGAGCATCGCCATCTTCACTTCCTTCGCCTCGATCTTCTTGCCGAGATATTCCGGCGTACGGCCGACCATCAGGCCCGCCACGAAGATAGCGATGATGACGAACATGATGATGCCATAGAAACCGGCACCGACGCCGCCGATGATGACTTCACCGAGCTGCAGGTTGATGAGCGGGATCAGGCCACCGATAGCGGTGAAACTGTCGAGCATGCCGTTGACGGCGCCGCACGATGCCGCCGTTGTGATGACGGCGAACAGCGAGGAAGCGGCAATGCCAAAGCGCACTTCTTTGCCTTCCATGTTGCCGCCCTGGATCCCGAGCGCATGGACCAGCGGATTGCCGGCGGCTTCCGCCCAGTAGGTGACGATAACGCCAGCAACAAAGAGCGTGCACATCGCCGCCAGGATGGCCCAACCCTGACGCTGACTGCCGACCATGCGACCGAAGACGTTGGTCAGTGCCGCGCCGATTGCGAAAATCGACAGCATCTGGATGAGGTTGGAGATGGCATCCGGATTTTCAAACGGATGAGCCGAATTGGCGTTGAAAAAGCCGCCGCCGTTGGTGCCCAGCATCTTGATCGCGAGCTGCGAGGCGACGGGGCCGACGGCTATCGTCTGCTTGGCACCTTCTAGGGTCGTTGCGTTCACATAGGGGCCAAGCGTCTGCGGCACTCCGAGATAGACGTATACCAGCGTCAGCACGATGCAGATCGGCAGCAGCACATAGAGTGTTGCGCGCGTGAGATCGACCCAGAAATTGCCGATCGCCTTGCCCGAAGCGCGCGAAAATGCCCGGATCAGCGCGATGGCGATGGCAATGCCGGTTGCCGCAGACACGAAGTTCTGCACGGTCAGACCTGCCATCTGCACGAGGTAGGACATCGTGCTCTCGCCGCCGTAGTTCTGCCAGTTGGTATTGGTGACGAAGCTCGTGGCGGTGTTGAAGGACAGTTCAGGGCCGACCGCGGTCATGCCGGCCGGATTGTAAGGCAAGCCAGCCTGTAATCGCTGCAGCGCATAGAGAACGATGAAACCGGCGAGGCTGAACAGCAACAGCGAAACCGAGTAGGTCGTCCAATGCTGATCTTCGCGTTCGTCCGTGCCGGCCAAACGATAAAGTCCCCGTTCCACCGGACGAAGGACGTAGGAAAGGAGTGTGCGCTCGCCGCTGAAGACACGTGTCATGTAACCGCCAAGCGGTTTGACGAGCAGAAGGAGGATCCCGATGAAAATCAGGATCTGGAGCCATCCGTTGAGGGTCATGGAAGTAACTTTCCCTATCCAGCGCTGTTAGAAGCGCTCGGGGCGAATGAGTGCATAGACCAGATAGGCGGTGAGAAAGAGCGTCACGCCGCCACCGAGAATGTAATCGAGAAGCATTGTCGTCTCTCCGACTAGAGGCTGTCGCAGGCCTTGGTGTAAGCGACGCAGAGGAGGAAAAATAAAACGCCGATCCCGACAAGAAATATGTCCATCATCGATCGCGATCCTTGATTGTTATTGTTGAGTGCAGAAGCGATGGGGAGCGCCGCAGATGAGCAGCGCTTCTTTTCTATCTGCCGAGAGCGAAGAGCACTTCACGTGCATCTTCGATCCACAATATGCGACCGAATGGCATTAAGGTTCGAGACGGGCGCGTAAGCGAAGATATAAAAATCTTATAAATGCCCGCTCCGGTCGCTTAGGCTGGCGGGTGCGTCTTCATGACCAGGACCGTATTCAAAGATACGATGCGAAAGCGCCGGCCCTCCGGGGAACCGCACAGAAATGCACTCTAAGCGAAGCGATCTTGGCTGGATTGAGCGATCTGGGTCACGTCCGGGAAAACATCGAGCAGCAGCGCTCCTGCACGACGAGGGTGATGATCGGATCAACGAGTGCTTCGACAGCTCGAAAAAAAGAAATACGGGGAGCTCTTCTACGGAAAGTTGCCGGCGTGGATTCGCCCGACAACAACCATCCGACTGCCCGACACGCTAAGACCAGCCGAGAAGGAATGAGGCCTCACCCAGGAAAGGTCGATGAAGGCCCAAGAAACAGTTACGCCCGCCCTCGATGTTGCGAAGGCGGGCGTCAATCAATTGCGGGCGGACTTAGGCGTGAGCGGCTTCCGTTCCCTGGATGGCCGAAAGCGTCCATTCGGAAGCCGGTTTGCGTACGAAAGTCCAGAGCTCGACGGTTTCCGACGGCTTGTGATCGTCGCCATCGACCAGCTTGCCTGTCGTGCGATCGAGCATGGCGTCGATGCTGGAATAGCGCATCGCGAGCGTCGCATATTCGGCATTGTCCTCGCGCCAGGATTCCGCAATATCGCCCTGCAGCAACCGAACGTCAGTGACGCTGTTGCGCACGCCGTTGGTGGCATTCTCGCCGAGTTCTTCGGCAAGATACGACATGGCCTCCGGCGTGGTCAGCCGACGCAGGGTCGCATAGTCTTCCTTGCCATAGGCCGACTGGACTTCGGTCAAAAGCTGCTCGAAGCGATCAAGATCGGCTTTCTGCAGCCCGATTTCATCCTCGGACTGCCGGGCCTTCTGCGTGGCGCCCGCCATTCCACCACCGATCGTCGGGATCGAGAAGGACGGACGCGGCGAAGCGCCGGCATTGTTCATTGCGTTCACGTTATAGGATGCTCCCGCTCCCGGCGCCGCATATTGCGTGCGCTGACGGTTTGCGAAAAAGCGCATGGCCAGGCTGATGGCGGCGATGATCAGGCCGATCTGCAGCAACATGCCGAGGAAACCGAAGCCGCCACCAAAACCATGGCCAAGCATCATACCGAGCAGGCCACCGGCGATCAGGCCGCCGATCATCGATCCGCCAAACCCGCCGAAGAAGCCTGGACGCTGCGGCGCGCCGACCGGCTGCTGTGCTGCGGGCTGCTGCGGTCTGGTTGTCATCGTCCGATCAATCGGAGCGGCCTGAGTCGGCGCCGTTCGCGTGGTGGCGGGCGCGTCGAACGTCCGCGTTCCGCGGCTGCCGAACCCGCTAGAGCCGGCACGGCGTGCGTCGGCAACATCGAAGGTCACTACGGTGGAAGCCGCAGCGAGCATGACGATGGCTGCGATCTTGGCAAAACGGGGAACTGCACTCAGCATTGGCGCTCCTATAGCGAGGCGGAAAAGAATTCCGGACACATATGGGGATGCCAAATTGCGATTGTAAGTTGGTATCCCATCAAATTTCAAACCGCAGCGCGTTTTGAGCCGGAAAGTTCGGCGGATTTTGCAGCGAAAGCCCCGAAAATGTCGAGGCTTCCCGTGCTGGCGCCGACTGGCAATCCAACGGACGGATGCCTAGTTTTCCTCGGCACCTTCGAGCAAGCCGTCATACACTTCCATCAGCGCGTTGGTGATCGCCTGTCCAAGCGCGTTGCCTGCAGCGCGGACATCGTCATCCGTGCCGTCACGTGCCGCCCTGGCCAACTCGAAGCCCTCGCCGCTGACGATCTGCTTTGCGACCTCGATGGCCCACAGACCGAAGTCGCCACGATTGTCGATCTTCATCGCCTCTTCCATGATCAGTCCTGTTCCTTTGTGTTCACTCGCTGCAATCAGGCTCTACACACTCATGCGGAGCAAGGCCAGTATGATGGCGCCATCGCCTGGGGACCGACCGCGCTGCCAATGACCTAGCCTTTCCTTTTGGGATACGCGGTATCATGGCAAGCCGATCGCTCAAAAGGCCGTCCCATCAGGGCGGCCGATCGCCGCAAAACGGCTTGAGACGGTAGAACCGCGAGGGAATCTGCGCCCTCCGGCCAGGGCAACGAAAACAGGCAATTTCTCGAAATTGGAGCGACAGAAGGCCGTGAGAAGCCTTGCGGACGCTGGAAATTGTGGAAATACGCCCTTTCTCGCCTCTAAAGGCCAACTGGCCTCGTGACAATGAACGGCTGCAATGGAAATGATTCCTCCGTAACCAATGCGGGGAAGTATCATGACCACCACCAATGAAATCGCAGACAAGATTGCCGCTGATCACAAGCTGACCAAGGCTCAGGGCAAGGCAATCGTCGAAGCCGTCTTTGCAGCCATTACCGGAGCAGCCTCCTCCGGCGCGGAGACCTCCATTCCGGGCTTCGGCAAGTTCAAGGTAAAGCATACGCCGGAGCGTGAAGCTCGCAATCCGGGAACTGGCGCGACCATTAAGGTTGCCGCAGCCAACAAGCTCACCTTCACGCCGGCGAAGGCGTTGAAGGACGCGCTCAACAAGTAATGCCAGCTTTGAGCCGTTGAGGCTCGATGCTTCAGACGGCCGGTCCTCGCGGAGTGGGCCGGCCGTCAGCAATTGCGAATTGACGCACCGGACGCGATCTCGCCGGCGCGCGACACAATCAGCTCGGCCTGCCGCGGCCCGACGCCCGGCGATATTCCAGATGGGCTTTCAGGGCTGCGGGCTCGTCGGTCTGTATCGCTGAAACACCGGCGTCGATCAAGCGACCCCAGACTGCGTGCGGATCTTGCAATGCAGCGGTGTCAGTGAAACCGGCACATGAAACCGCATCCAGCGTATTGACCCAGAGCGCAATCCCGGCCTCCTTGAAAATCGTCCCGCGCTCGGCGACCTGCTCCAACCCTTCAAAATAGATTTCGCACAGGAATGGATTGAGTTGAAACAGGAGGTCCAGCTGCCTTGCGGCATCCGGAGCCTCCAGGCGGGTCTTCGCCATGAAGGGAACAGCCTGCGACGACACATTCGCGCGGATCCATGCCAGATCCTCCTCAGTCTTCAGGTTACCCCAAAAATCGACTTGCTGATCCACGCCCATGGCGCGGGCGCATGCAATCACATCCGGGATCATCTGCCTGTGCTTGACATCGAGATGGACGAAAATTCGGTCTCGGGTGAGATCGAAGACATCCCTCAGGCCCGGCAGCGTCTCCCTCGTCATCGGGTTCGCCTCGCCCCCATCGCGATCGCGCAAGGCAAGGCTGCGCAATTGCCGCCATGTTAGCGCCTCGGGCTGTTTGTTGAGGCCCGTCATTCGTTCGAGCGTATCGTCGTGCAGGAGAACAAGCTCTCCGTCGCTGCTGCGTCTTATGTCGATCTCGACCACGTCATAACCGGCGGAAATCGCCTGCTCTATCGCCAGCAAGCTGTTTTCCGGTGCCGCACGCCATAGCCCGCGATGAACGATGATTGCGCAGTCGCGCGCGGGGTCAGCTATGTAATCGATGTAATTCATGACACGTCCTTGGCCTCACGGAAGCTGGGACGTAGCATAGGACTTTGTCAGTGCTGCAAAGCACGAGGCACATGATCGCGTCGTGACGGTGAGCCAAAAACGACAATCGCAGCCTCACGGCTGCGATCGGAACTCATCTGGCATTCCATGTCCTTGAGCGGCTAGGCCGCCCCTCAGAAATCCCAGTCCTCATCCTCGGTCGCAACAGCCTTCCCGATGACGTAGGACGAACCGGAACCGGAGAAGAAGTCGTGGTTCTCGTCGGCATTCGGCGAGAGCGCCGAAAGGATCGCCGGATTGACCTTGCAGGCCTCGGCGGGGAACAGTGCCTCGTAGCCGAGGTTCATCAACGCCTTGTTGGCGTTGTAATGCAGGAACTTCTTGACGTCTTCGGTGAGGCCAACGCCGTCGTAGAGCGCTTCGGTATATTTCGCCTCGTTGTCGTAAAGTTCGAGCAGCAGGTCGAAGGCAAAATCCTTGATCTCCTGCTTGCGGTCTTCCGAAAGCCGCTCCAGCCCGCGCTGGAATTTGTAGCCGATATAGTAGCCGTGCACGGCTTCATCGCGAATGATAAGGCGGATCATGTCGGCGGTGTTGGTGAGCTTGGCGCGGCTCGACCAGAACATCGGCAGATAGAAGCCCGAATAGAACAGGAAGCTTTCGAGGAAGACGCTGGCGACCTTCTTCTTCAGCGGATCGCCGGATGCATATTGCTCCATGATCAGCGCCGACTTGCGCTGCAGGAACTCATTCTCCTCCGACCAGCGATAGGCGTCATCCACGTCAGGCGTCAGGCACAGCGTCGAAAAAATCGACGAGTAGGAGCGCGCATGTACCGCCTCCATGAAGGAGATGTTCGAAAGAACGGCCTCTTCATGTGGCGTAGCGGCATCGGCCATCAGCTTGACCGAGCCGACGCCGTTCTGGATCGTGTCGAGCAGGGTCAGACCGGTGAAGACGCGGATGGTGAGCTGCTGCTCCTCCGGTTTCAGCGTCGCCCAGGACGGGATGTCGTTCGACAACGGCACTTTTTCAGGCAGCCAGAAATTGCCGGTCAGGCGGTTCCAGACTTCGAGATCCTTGTCGTCGTCGATGCGGTTCCAGTTGATCGCACGGATACGGCTTGCCGGCTTGAATTGCATGTTCACGGGAATGTCCTTCTCAAACCGGAAATCAGAGGGCGCAGGAAACGCAGCCTTGCACCTCGGTGCCGGACAGCGCCATCTGGCGAAGACGGATGTAGTAGATGGTTTTGATACCCTTCTTCCAGGCGTAGATCTGGGCCTTGTTGATATCGCGGGTGGTCGCGGTATCGCGGAAGAACAGCGTCAGCGATAGACCCTGATCGACATGCTGCGTGGCTGCCGCGTAGGTATCGATGATCTTTTCCGGCCCGATCTCGTAGGCATCCTGGTAGTAATCGAGATTGTCGTTGGTCATGAAAGCAGCCGGATAATAGACGCGGCCTATCTTGCCTTCCTTGCGGATCTCGATCTTGGAAACGATCGGGTGGATCGAAGAGGTCGAGTGGTTGATGTAGGAGATCGAGCCCGTTGGGGGCACGGCCTGCAGGTTCTGGTTATAAAGGCCAGATGTCATGACCGACGTCTTCAGCTCAAGCCAGTCTTCTTGCGTCGGGATGTGGATACCGGCCTCTTCGAAGAGCTGCTTAACCCGTTCCGTCGCCGGCGCCCATTCCTGCTGCGTATATTTATCGAAGTATTCGCCGGAGGCGTATTTCGAATTCTCGAAGCCCTTGAAGCTCGTTCCCCGCTCGATCGCCAGGAGGTTCGAGGCGCGGACCGCGTGGTAAGTCACCGTATAGAAATACATATTGGTGAAATCGACACCCTCTTCAGAGCCGTAGAAGATGCGTTCGCGGGCGAGATAACCGTGCAGGTTCATCTGGCCAAGGCCGATAGCATGGCTGTCGTCATTGCCCTTTTCGATCGAAGGCACGGAGGAGATATGGCTCATGTCCGAGACGGCCGTCAGCGCCCGAATGGAGGTTTCGATGGTCTTGCCGAAATCGGCGGAATCCATCGCCGCGGCAATATTCAGCGAACCCAGGTTGCAGGAGATGTCCTTGCCCATGTGCTCGTAGGAAAGGTCATCATTATACTTGCTGGCTTCGCTCACCTGCAGAATTTCCGAGCAGAGATTGCTCATGGTGATGCGTCCGGCGATCGGATTGGCCTTGTTCACCGTGTCCTCGAACATGATGTACGGATAGCCGCTCTCGAACTGGATCTCGGCGATGACCTGGAAGAAATCGCGCGCCTTGATCTTCTTCTTCTTGATGCGGCTGTCGGCGACCATTTCGCGATATTTTTCGGTCACCGAAATTTCAGTGAAGGGGACGCCGTAAATGCGCTCCACATCGTAAGGCGAGAACAGGTACATATCGTCATTGTTCTTCGCGAGTTCGAAGGTGATATCCGGAACGACGACACCGAGCGACAGGGTCTTGATACGGATCTTCTCGTCGGCATTTTCGCGCTTGGTATCGAGGAAGCGCATGATGTCGGGATGGTGGGCATTGAGATAGACGGCACCAGCTCCCTGGCGGGCTCCAAGCTGGTTGGCGTAGGAGAAGGAATCCTCGAGCAGCTTCATCACGGGGATGATGCCGGAGGACTGGTTCTCGATCTGCTTGATCGGTGCACCGGCCTCGCGGATGTTGGTCAGCGATAGCGCCACGCCGCCGCCGCGCTTGGAAAGCTGCAGCGCGGAATTGATGCCGCGTGCGATCGATTCCATATTGTCCTCGACCCGCAGCAGGAAGCACGAGACGAGCTCGCCGCGCTGCTTTTTGCCGGCATTGAGGAAGGTCGGCGTCGCCGGCTGAAAGCGGCCAGAGATGATCTCGTCGACCATGTCCTTGGCCAGGGCTTCGTTGCCTTGCGCCAGCGCCAGCGCCACCATGCAGATGCGGTCTTCGTAGCGCTCCAGATAGCGCTTGCCGTCGAAGGTCTTCAGCGTGTAGCTGGTGTAATATTTGAAAGCACCGAGGAACGTCGGAAAACGGAACTTCTTCGCATAGGCGTGATCGAAGAGATCACGCACGAAATTGAACGAATACTGATCCAGCACCTCTTGCTCGTAGTACCCCTCAGTCACCAGGTAATCCAGCTTCTCCCGCAGATTATGGAAGAAGACGGTGTTCTGGTTGACGTGCTGAAGGAAATACTGCTTGGCCGCCATGCGGTCCTTGTCGAGCTGGATCATCCCCTGCTCGTCATAGAGATTCAGCATGGCGTTGAGGGCGTGATAGTCCAATGCCGTTTCCGTGGCCTTCGCTGGCCGGTCAAGCGTTAGCGTGTCCAAAATCGTTCCAATCCGTGTCTGACATTGGCGACATCCTCCTCCGTTCCCAAAAGCTCGAACCGATACAGAAACGGCACTTTGCATTTGGTAGAGATAATGTCGCCGGCGATACCGTAGGTCGCCCCGAAGTTGCTGTTGCCCGCGGCGATGACCCCGCGGATGTTCGAACGGTTATCCGCATCGTTAAGGAAACGGATCACCTGCTTGGGCACGGCACCCTTGCCTCCTTCGCCGCAATAGGTCGGCACGATGAGGACATAAGGGCGGGTAGCTCGAAGCTCCTCCCCCGCTGACAGCGGGATACGAGCGGCCGGCAAGGCAAGCTTGGCAACAAAGCGATGAGTGTTCTCGGATCTGCTGGAAAAATAGACGAGCTCACCCACCGCCCAACTCCTCAGGCGAGGGCGCTGATCATGTCAGGACGAAAACCGGCCCAGTGCTGCTCACCGGCGATGACGACCGGTACCTGACGGTAGCCGAGGCCCTGCACCAGCTCGTAGGCGGCGTTATCGGTGGACACGTCAATGATGGTGTAATCGATACCCTGGCGGTCGAGCGCGCGGGTGGTCGCGGTGCATTGAACGCAGGCGGGCTTGCTGTAGACGGTAATGCTCATTGGATGTCCTCGTGTGTCTTATAGGCGTGCGAAAGTGTTCGGGCACCAGACGATGCCCGCATTGCAGGATGAAAATGAAGACGGATGCGGCGCGCGGTCGGTCGCTTAAACGACCGTCATTCACGTAGCCGAATATGGGTACTCAAAAACATGGACTTCACCCCGAAGTAATTCATGCGGGGCATTCGCGGGAGCGAAGACGCCGGCGGTCATGCCGCACAGTTCCCCGCTCGCCACCCGGACACCCCGCCCGTGGACGCTATGCTCGAGGCAGGTCTCCTGGCTCGCGGGTCGCAGCATCCGATCTTGCCTTCCCAAGACACATGTGTCCCAGTGGCCATGTCGAACGAACGCTCGCCGCTCACAGTTGCGGGGGCAGCTCCGGCTTGACGACCATCATGTCCGTCGACCGGATTCCCATCTTCGCCTCCAATCCTTGCGAATCGAAGGAACCTCGAACACTATATATAGTATATGAGGTTAAAATTGCGTCAACTGGTTCCGCACGCCTGCTCCAATTTCAGTGTTGATAATATGTGGATAGCACCACCAATCCCTGCATCTGCGGGGCTGGACAACTCAGATGTTACTTTATAACAATGAGCATGTAATGTTATTACATAAAGGACCGCCCATGTTTTGCTCCCGCTCTGCAACCCTCCTGGCCGCCTCCTCGCTGGCGTGCGCATTGCTATTTCCATTTCCCTCCCTCGCCGAGGAGGAGAACACGGCGGAAAGCTGGAGGTTATTCGTCGCCGATCACAGCCTGCCGATTGTCCGCGCTTTCGATGTTCGGAGCGGGCGGGAAATCGGCCGCTTCGACCTCGAAGGATATGCCTCGCTTTCGCTCACCCAAACCGGCAAAACAGTCTTTGCCGTACAGGGCGACAAGAATGTGGTGCATGCCATCGACACAGGCATATCGCTTTCCGATCATGGCGATCATCGCGACATCAAGCTTTCCGACCCGAAACTGCTTGCAACCGTGGTGAAGGGTGAAAAGCCTGGCCATGTGGTGAGCCATGCAAACGATGTAGCGATCTTCTATGATCGCGGCGGCAAGTTCGACATCCTGTCGGAAACCGATCTTGCCGAGGGCAAAGCCGACATTCGGGCATTCGGCACCACCGCGGCCCATCATGGTGTCGCCGTGCCAATGGGCAACCATCTGCTCGTGTCGGTGCCCAACATGGACTTAGCCGTGAAAGAAGGCGAGCTGCCGCCGCGTCTCGGTCTGCGGGTACTCGATCGCGCGGGCCAGCAGGTAGGACAAGTCGCGCCCTGCACCGGACTGCATGGCGAAGCGACATCTGCCCGGCTGGTCGCCTTCGGCTGCGAGGAAGGCGTCCTCATCGTACGCCCCGGCGGGATCGACGGTCCGAAGGCCGACATGCTCGCCTACGGCACGGCGATGCCGAAAGGCAAGGTCTCGACCTTGCTCGGCGGCACGTCCATGCAATTCTTCCTTGGCAACTACGGCGAACAGAATATCGTGCTGATCGACCCCGATGATAAAGCCAATCCCTATAGGCTGATCGAGCTACCGACGCGGCGCGTGGACTTCGTGCTGGATCCGGCGAAGCCACGGCATGCCTACGTCCTGACGGAAGAAGGAAAACTGCATCTCATCGACACGGTCGACGGCGTGATCGCAAAGTCCGAGAGCGTGACCGAGCCCTACAGCAAGGATGGCCATTGGCGCGATCCGCGGCCGCGTCTGGCCGTTGCCGGCAATCTCATCGCCATAACCGATCCCCGTCACAGCGAGGTGCGTCTGATCGATGCCGAAACCTTGAAGGAGGTCGGCAATATTCCCGTGGAAGGACAGCCCTTTGCCATTGTCGCCACCGGAGGATCGGGCGCGACCCACTGAGATCGCGCAACCTCCCCAGCGCAACTGACATCGTCCCAGCCACATGAAGGAAACCGGCCGTCACGGCCGGTTCCATCGCTCGGCTAGCTCAGGCGAAGCGCGTGGAGAACACGGCTTTGCAGGAAGCTTCAAGATGACGCTTCAACTCGTAAAGCAGTGCACAGATCGCAAGGGTGGCAACGACAATGGGGATGAATAGCGAAGCAGACATCAGTCCGAGCTGATCCAATGCGTAGGCGATAAGCAGCATGACGGTCTGATGGAGCACGTAGTAGGTGAGAATGGCTCGATTGAGATAGCGGATTAAGGCATTTTCGACTTTGCACCAGATCTTGGCATAGCCGAGAACGGCGACGATAGCACACCATTGAAAGGTGCCTCCAAGTGCCCTTCCCAAAAGCAGGCGCCATTTTTCAGGCTCGGCGGCCGGCATGACGACAAAGAGCAACGCCAAGACCAATGCGCACGCCGACGCCACGCCCAAGGCCGGTTTCCGCATGTCGACCACGGCATCCCAATAGTCATCGCGCGTCGCCATCGCCGCTCCGATAAAGAAGCATACGATATAGACGGCGTGACTATACCAGTCCCCCAACATGTTGGGCGTCGGCGGGAATGCCGGCCTGAGCACGAGCCGCAACAGCACGAAGAGTGTGACGGGCAGTATGAGAAGCCATTTTCCGGTCAACCAAGAGGCAAGCCTATCGCCCGCATGAACCAAGAGTTGCGGCCGAACCGACACCGCAAGCGTCAGGAGGGCTGTATAAATCCAGAGGTAGGCGAGATACCACAAATGCTGCATGCCGGCGAGTTGGGCCAGTTCACCATTCGGCAAGAGTATCGGCGTCCAGGTCGCATAGTGCCAGAACACGTCATAGAAGCTGACGTTCACGTCCAAACCTGCGTTCAACCAGACATAGATCTGGGGAGGTATCAGAAAAAGGAGCCCTAGCAGCAAAGGTATCAGCAATTGCCTTGTGCGAGCGCTTCTTAGCGCATCCGGAGATTGCCGCGTCAGCAAGATACCCGTCACCGTTCCTGAAATAATAAAGAGCAGAGACATCCGCCAAGGATGCGTCCATAAATGAATGAGATCGAAGACGGCAGAGCTGTCCGGCGCCTTCAGCAGAAAGGTTCTTGAGTTGAACATCAAGCTGACATGATAGACGATCAGCAGCATGAAAGCTGCGACCCTGACATAGTCCAGATCATATCGACGCGACATCCTATCCATGATTTAGCATATCGAACTTCAACCTTTAATGGATGGTAAAAGCCGAATTGCCATAATTCACAACGCTCTGCTCCGGAGGCCTAAAACCAGCGGATGTGCCCAGCGGGCCAACGCTATTTCCCGAGCACGACGTCGATATCGACGCGGGAGTTGTCGAGAAAAACTCCCATCGGCGGGCTTATCTCTGCATGGCCCTGCTTTCGGATGGAACCCGATGAAAAGGGAGATTTTCCAAGACCAGCCGGAATGTTCAGGCCGGCCGATCGCCTTCATCGCCTCGGCTCTCGCGGATGCGGTCAGCGAGATCGAGAAAATTTTGTCGTATGCGGCGCACTGTAAAATCGAAACCGAACAAGCGCCCAATGTCACTGAACCCAACCGCTTGGGCAGCTTCTGAATGCTGAAATGCTTCGAAGGCCGCTTCGAAAGCGCCGTTCGCCTCGGACAGACGGCCTGGATCGATATCGCCTCCTTCCCTCAGAGCTTTGCCACAGGCCTCGGCAAAACCGGCCTGCGCACGCAGAACCTGCCCGGCCTGCGAGCCAAGCGCCTCTACGACCTCGGCGGGAAACGGCGCCTCAAACAGATGGCTGACATAGGTCATGTCATTGCGGATGCGCCACAACGAGCGCGGAATAGCATCGGAGATCCCCTGCTTTGCCAACCACAGCGATCGCTCGCGCTGCGCATCGGTCAACAGAGCTTCCGTGGCGACCAGCGATTGCCGCAACCCGATATTGGCCTCTGCCGCCGAGACCGCTTCGCCCTTTTCGGCGGCGGTCGCAAGCGTGCGCATGATCTGCGCCATGACGTCGAGTGCTGATGCGAAACGGTCGAGCACGACCGTTCGCGAACGGGTCGGCAGGATGAAGAGGCTAGCAAGGACGCCGATGACACCTCCCAGCGTGATTTCCGCAATGCGATCAAGCACGAAAATCCCCACCGGGACCGTTTGCGAATGGGTCAGCATCACGATCGCGGCCGTTAGTCCGGCGTTCTTCAGACGCGGCGCTCGCACGGAAACGAAACTGGCGAAGCCGACGACGCTGATCAGTGCAATTCCGATGGGAAGCGGCTCGTGCGGCGTCACGAACACTGCCGCACCGCCAAGCACCGCTCCCGCGACCGTCGCAACCAAGCGGTCAACGGCCATTCCGGCGGTTGCGCCCACCGATGCCTGCATAACGATCAATACCGTGAACACAGCCCAATAGCCCTGCTGAAGATTGAGCAGTTGGGAAAGTGCATAGGTTACTGTGCAGGCAATCATGACCCGCAGCGCCTGTATGGCAGCGCGCCTGGTCTGAAACGATGAGGTTTTCGGCGGGGGCGGAGGTCCGCTTTGACGAGATGCGGGCTCTGTCATTGCGCGACTTTCCAGATGGAAACGTGTGTTGACAATGGCCGTGTGGGTCTTGCCCCTCCCGTTCGAGCAAGGGTGGCGCCAGCGGCCACACCTTTCCTCAACAATGGCAGCAATTCTTCCAGTAGGAAAGAAGGACGGCCCGGGAGACAGCCAATCTCTGCACGCCTCTATGGTCTCAAACGGAAAAGCCCGAACAACCGGTAATGTCGTTCGGGCTCCAATGCTCTATTGGTCTGGAGAATTTTGGGTCAGGCGGTTGCCGCAGCGGTAGAGGGCGGCATCAGCGTGTCATCGACAAGCGCCTGCCGCAACCGTGTTTCCTGCTCCGGCGAAAGCGAGGTACGAAGCAGGCGTGCGTGATCGCCCTTGAATTCGGCCAGCACTCTCTCGGGTTGGACCTTGCGGATCAACAGGAAAAGCGCGGAGCTTTTTGCGGGAATGGTGTCAGCCAGCTTCTTAATCAGATCGTCGTCGATACCGTAATCCGCCATCGATCCAGCCAGCGCACCGGATCCCGCGCCAAGCGCGCCGCCGACCACCAGACCCGCCAAGGGATTGAGGAACAGCAATCCGACCAGGGATCCCCAAAGGGCGCCCGACAGGCCCCCGCTTGCCGCGCCCGCGGCAGTCAGGTTGACGCTCTGCTTGAGACGAACCTTGCCGGTATCGTCTCTGACCGCAATGACGGCGTCTTCCAGATCGATCAGATATTCCTTCTCAAGCTGCACGAGACGATTGAGAACGGCATCCGCCTTATCGGCATCATCAAAACCAAGAACCACGAGTTCAGACATCAAAAATCCTCCGGGGTCGTGTTGACGTGACAACACATAGTGCGCCGCAGCAATTAGTGAACAGCCGTACTGATCAATCTATACGGATGGTTGGCTTTAAAGTGAGAAATGACTTCAGCTGCCTGCTGGAGCACCTTATCGGCGTTCTCCGGATCATCGCGAGCCAACTCATCGGCATTGATGCGGATGGCCTCAGCCATGTTGTTCGAAAACGCAGCAAACTGCTTGTCGCCTTCGACCAGGGCCTCAAGCGCTGCATCTTCCAATGTCAACGCGGCATCGATCAGTATTTCCTCGCGTTCTTCAACGCTCAATTCTTCGATTATCTTCGTTCTTTCTTCCATTTTTATCACTCCAGATAGACGTGATTGACATCGAGCTCATGAAGCCTCGAATACTAAACAGCTAAGAAGAGAGAAACTTGGTTTCAAGATCCGGGCAGCGTCGGGCCATGATCAAACGACGCTTGGACGGCCTAGCTGGCGTAGCGCGTTTCCAGCATATCCAGCTCGCGCACGAGCTTGGTTGCAATCTCGTTGCCAATCTGTTTGGCCCGCAGCTTACGAAAGATTTCGCTGCGTTCGGCCCGCACGGCTGCCAGCCGCAACTCCAGCTCGACACGGTTCATGCGCTTGGAAAGCTCCAGCTCCTCACCCTCGCCGGATTGATTGCGGATACGTTCTCGATAAAGCTCCATCACCCTCGAGGCCACCTCTACATAGAGGTCAGCGTCATCATGGTCCTTGGATAGCGAGTGCTGAAGGCGCGCGACTTCCGTGATCGCTGCTCTCGCGGCATCGACCCTGGCGGCGGCTTCATCCTCCTCATGCTTGGTGTCCTTCGGAAGCTCCAGATTCCGGAGCAGCGGCGGCAAGAAGAGCGCTGCCATTATCAACGACACGATGATGACACCCATGGCAAGGCAGATAGCGAGATCGCGCGCCGGGAAAGGCGAACCGTCGTTCATTGCGAGCGGCAAGGTCAACACACCGGCAAGCGTGATCGCACCGCGAACGCCCGCAAACGAGAAAGCGGCCAGGATACGCCAATTCGGTGAAGTCTGGCGCTGGCGCCGCTGCCGAAACAGGGTCAGGTGAAGCGACAGCCAGACCCAGATAAACCGCAGCGCGACGAGACCGAAAGTGAGCCCGACGACATAGGCAGCAAGCCACCAGAACTCGTGATGCCCCGTCACCTGCACCGTCGCCGACGCTCTCGCAGCAATCGAGGGAAGCTGTTCGCCGAGAAGCACGAAGATCGTGCCGTTGGCGGCGAACTGGATCATGTCCCACACGGCGCTGCGGCGCACGCGGGTGGTGGCCATCGCGCGCCCCGAACTTTCCGCGACACTCATGGTCGTCCCGGCCGAGACCGCGGCCAGGATGCCGGAGCAATGGGCATGTTCCGCGATCAAATATGCCGCAAACGGGATCAAGATGCTGACCAGAATTTGCGAGCCGCTCTCTTCGCCGTAGCGCAGCGAAATTCTGGTGCTGAGCCAAGTGATCGTCCACGTGACGCCGACACCGATCGCCAAGCCGCCGATCGCCGTCCAAAGAAAAGTCAGCGTCGCGTCATAGAGCGAAAAACTGCCCGTCAGAGCCGCGGCGATCGCGAAACGAAGGCAAACAAGGCCCGACGCATCGTTCAAAAGGGATTCGCCTTCGAGTATATGCATCATCCGGGGCGGGATCGGCACCCTTTGGGCGATTGCCGACACGGCAATGGGATCGGTCGGCGAGATGACCGCAGCAAGCGCAAACGCGACTGGTAACGGCATGGCCGGGATCATCCAGTGCACGAGCAGGCCGGCACCGAGAACGGTGAAAACTACCAGCCCCAGCGCCAGTTCGACGACGATGTTCATATCCTTCCGCAGCTCGTCGGCCGGGATCCGCCAACCGTCGAGAAAGAGAAGTGGCGGCAGAAACAACAGGAAGAAAATCTCGGGATCCAGCCGCACGCTCAGATTGGCGGACAGACCGATAATGGCCCCGAGCGCGATCTGGATGAGCGGCAGCGGCAAGACGAGCGGTATGGCTCGGGAAATGGCGCCACTCACGACGATCGCCAGCAGAAGGACGAGGGTTGTGGTAATTGTCTCCATTATCCCAAACTTTGCCTGGATTTTCCGATTACGACCGCCGAGCCTGAACTATAGAGGCGCGGCGTCAAAATTCCACCGCCGGAGGCAGGTTTGGCATCCATGTTCCGCATATTGAGAACGTCATCGTGTCACGACACGGCGATCAGACGCCAAGGCGGATAGTTCAGACAAGGCCGCCCAATTTGCCGTTGCGCGCGAGAAAGCGTCGGCCCGTAACACCCCGGATCATGTGAGAAACGCCTTCGTGGCGTCAGAAAGCCGGCCCCGCCGTCCCGCCTTTCAGCGAGAAGTAAGCAAAGGCCGCTAGGAAGAACGCTATGACGGCGGCGGCGACCAACAGGCGCTTCAACCACGGCGGCGTTTGCCTCGGTGGCTTCGGCTTGGGACGGCGCTCAAATTTGACAATATTATCGGACATGCACACCGATTAGCGAAGATCAAACGGTTTGCCAATCCGATATCAGCACAAGCGAGGTTACGTTCCGACCAACCATCAGCCAAAACCGCTCGAGCGAAGCGAAGTCTCGCTCTGACCTGCGACACACCCGGGGGCGTGCAAGCAGGCCGACTGTCAATATCAACAGAAAACCAGATGGGCCTACTCAGATCGCAAATTGCGGACAGCCCATTGAACGAAATAGACACAGCCCGAAAGGTGCCCCCTTGAAACTACTCAATATGGTCCGCCCCTGGACAGCTCAGCAGCGTGCGCTCATCATCCCATTCCCCGACCAACAAGACCTCGAGAGGCGCAAATCCGCAGCAACGGATGCCGACGGCTTGGTGGTGGCGTTCTTTACCCCCTGCAGTTTTTACGAACAAGAAAAGGAACGCATGGTCCGCTCGGCCGAGAGGATCGGCCTGACAGTCCACGCGACAGCATTGCCTAGCGCCGGAAGCTGGGTGCTGAATGCAGGCCTGAAACCCGGCTTTCTTGTGCAAGAACGGGCAAGGCTGCGCGGGCCGCTGCTTTACGTCGACGTCGACGCCGTCTTCCATCACAATCCCTGGCCGGAACTTAGCAAGCTCGATTGCGATATCGCCGCCTATTACGATGGCGAAGGGCGCCTGCTCAGCGGAACAATTTTCATCAACGATACCTCTGCGGCGGCGTGTATCCTGGAGCTCTGGCGGCAAGCCTGTTTGGCAGCTCCGGAGGTATGGGATCAGCTTGTTCTCGAAGAGATTATCGCCAAGGACGAACAGAGCGCTCATCCAAAATTTCGCGTGGCCAAACTACCTGTCTCCTTCTGCTGGATCTTCGATCGCACAGAAAACGAAGCGGTTGGCGAAGTCTTCATCGAGCAATTGCAGGCCAGCCGGGAGGCACGGAAACCCAAACGCTGGTTCGGCCGTATCGGCAAGCGGCTGAAGCGCCGTCGCGACCGTATCGGCGAGATAGAGCGCATCCTGCACAGCAACCGATAGCCGCTGGACTGCCCGTCGCTTTTGGTCGGCGCCGGCGTCAGACGCCGGCGCCCAGATCAAAGCATGTCGCCCAGAGACCAATGGTTGTTCCAGCGGGCGTCGATCTCGTCCTCGACATTCTGATAGCGGATGTCCGTGGACAATCGCAGCCGTTGGTGAGCGTCCTGATTGGTCGTCGAGGCATGAATCATGAAGGGTGAGTGGAGCATCACGTCTCCGGCTTCATAATCGGCAACCAGCCAGCGGGTGTCGAAGCGCTCCGCCATGTCAGGCAGATCCTTTGAGACCCATCCGCCTTCTGTCATGTTGCGATTGTAGGCGCTCACGCGCTCCTCGGGGCTGAGGTCGCTGTTCTGTTTTGCGAAGTCGCGCTCCATTCGGGCGCCGATTGCGTGCGAGCCTTCGAGATAGGTCAGCCCGCCCATTTCGATCGGAATGTCTCCGATCGGAATCCATGCGGTCACGACCCGGCTTGTGCCCCCACGAAGATAGACGAGATCATAATGCGCGGGCGTTGCCACCGTCGTTCCAGGACGGACGTGGCGCATGATCTTGCGCTTATGCAGATAGGAAATGCCTGCCAGGAATTCATCCATGAAACGCGCCAAGCGCGGTTGTGCGCAAAAGCCCTCGTAGGCGACCGAACGGACCAACGCCATCAGGCAACGGTCCACCGCTTTGCTATCCGGCGCAACCGCGGATGCGATCCCATCGCGCGGATCCGTCCCCGAGGCGATGAGGCCGGTTGCTGCCAGATGGCCGAACACCCAACCGCGGAAATCGATCACCTCGTTTCGCGGCAGAAAACCCTTCAACCAGACATAGCCGTTTTCTTCGTAGAGACGGCGGATCGCCGCAACACCGATATCCGGATCGGTGGGCGTCAGAGAACCCAGCCGATTTGGCGCCGTTGACAGCACCTTCTCATTGGCAACAAGTCTGAGCTGTTCCTCGCCACGCTGCGTCATCTTAGTGGAAATCGACATTTCATTCGCCCGACATCTGAGTTGAAGACCCGTTGAATCTAGCGAAATAAGCTGCTTTCCTACATGGAGGAAAATCATACTGGACTTTTCGCTCATCATGAAAACGACGGAAGCCATCTACCGATCACCGCTTGCGGCCATGGGAGGCCTAGCCATTATCGGCAGCGGCAAACAGCACGTCGCACATTGGGTAAAAGCTCGAAAACTGCCGAGCTATGCCGCCGTTCTGGTGGAACACGGCAGCGGGTTTCTGGAAACCGATGCCATCGGTCGAAAGAGCATCAAGGGCCCTGCCCTTTTCTGGCTTTTCCCGAACCGACAGCATTCATATGGCCCGGATGTAGATGGCTGGAGCGAGCGGTGGGTGCTTTTCGAAGGCTCCCTCGTGCGCGACTTCCTGCGGCTGCGACTGATAAGCGAGCAGAATTCGATCATGCCGCTTCGCAGCCTCGACCGCGTGCAACGTCTCTTCAACACTCTGCACGCCGATCTGATCGAAGATACGCCGCTTGCCAGTGCTTCGGCCGCTTCAGCCCTCCATCAGATCGTCATTCTGTCCGCGCAACAGGTGGGGCGGATCAGACCTGTGCCAGCAGAGGGTGCTGATATCGCAGAGATCATCGAGGCATTTCGCAAAAGAGCGATGCAACCTCTCGACATGGCGGCTTTTGCGGCTGAGCATGGCATGTCGCCGGCAACGTTGCGCAGGAAGGTATTGGCGGAAATAGGCCTGCCACCGAAAGGCTTTCAACTTCGGCTGCGCTTGGATCACGCCAAGGAGCTTCTGGCAACGACAGACGACAAGGTTGAAGTTGTCGCCTCCAAGGTGGGGATCGACGACGCGTTTTACTTTTCACGGCTGTTTCACGAACGGGAAAACTGTACCCCGCGCGAGTTCCGTGACCGCTACAGGAGAAGCTGAATCCGCCTTGGTTTAGACATCGATATCTCCGCCAACTGAGCTTCGCTCCAAGTTTCGCCGCCGCCAGGCTGCAGGCGCCTCTCCCATCCGCTTGCGGAAGAAGCGCGAAAAATAGGCCGGATCTTCGAAACCCACTTCCCGACCGACATCTTCGACAGAGCGTATCGTGAACATCAAAAGCCGTTTGGCTTCGAGCAAGCGCCGCTCGAGCAGCAGTTCCTTGATGGTAAGTCCGAAAACCTCTCGTGCAGCTTTGTCGAGCAGATGCGGCGTCGTGGCGAGCAGCTCGACATAGCGTCCGACCGGCCAGGCGCTTCGGTAGTGACGATCGATAGCGCTTCGCAACGCCATGGCAAGAGCGACGGTCGGTGAAGCTTGCGGCAGTGCGGCGCTGCCACCGAGCCTGGCCATCAGCGAGAGCACGACACCGATCAATCCCAGCATGACCTTTTCGCTTTGGCCGCCGCGCTCCCCATATTCGCCGCTCACCATCTCCAGAAGCGGGCCAAGCTTCTGCCAAGCCGGATCCTCGGGACGGCCCGTCAAAAAAGTCGGGGTTTCGAGGCTCAAATCCACCTGCGATGCGAGTGCCTTCAGCGTGTCGTCCGACACCGACACGACGATGGCGTCAGACTGGTCGTCGACTTCGAACCCGTGGATGATGTTGCTCGGCACGAAACTGATGGTGGGGACGGAAAAATTCCAAGTTTCATCCTCGATACGATAGCGACCGCCGCCCTTAAACCAATAGGTGATCTGCCCCATCGACGGATGCTTATGCGACGCCACGTGCCCGAAATGCAGCGTTTTCCGGTCCATGACCGTCTCCACATGCAGGAATCCGACATCGAGTACGCGGCTTGGCTCGCCATAGACGAAGAAATTTGGAACTTCACTCTTCTGGGACATGCCGGAAAAAGTACCAGCGAATTGCCTCCTTTGTCCATGGCCGAGACCGAGGCGGCGGCATAGCATCGGCCATGATCTCAAGGGAGGAATACGAGATGCGAGCCGAAGACTACCGCAGCGACAAGGCCCGTCCTTTCACTGGCGCGGAATATCTGGAAAGCCTGCGCGACGGGCGCGAAGTCTATATCAATGGCGAACGCATCGCCGATGTGACCACCCATCCCTCCATGCGCAACTCCGCCCGCTCGATTGCGCGGATGTATGACGCGCTGCACGACGAGAAATCCAAGGAGCGGCTGACGTCGCCGACCGACACTGGATCAGGTGGCTACACCCACAAATACTTCCGGGTGGCGAAATCCTCCGCCGAACTGGTCGCCCAACAGAGCGCCATCGCCGATTGGGCGCGCATGTCCTATGGCTGGATGGGGCGCACCGCCGACTACAAGGCAGCCCTCATGAACACGCTCGGCGCCAATGCCGATTGGTATGGGCCATTCAAGGACAATGCGCTTGCCTGGCACAAGCGCGCGCAGGAGTCCGTGCTCTTCATGAACCACGCGATCGTCAATCCGCCGATCGACCGTCATAAGCCTGCCGATGCCGTCAAGGACGTCTTCGTGCACATCACCAAGGAAACCGACGCCGGTATCTATGTGTCCGGTGCCAAGGTGGTCGCGACCTCTTCGGCGCTGACCCACTACAACTTCCTTGCCCAGAGTTCGGCGACCGTCACTGAAGATCCGTCGCTATCGGTCATGTTCATCGTTCCGATGAACGCTCCTGGGATCAAGATGTTCTGCCGGGTTTCCTATGAGCAGACCGCCAATACGGTGGGGCAACCTTTCGACTATCCGCTGTCGTCGCGCTTCGACGAGAACGACGCGATCCTGGTGCTCGACAATGTCTTCGTGCCCTGGGAAGACGTGCTTGTCTTGCGCGATGCGGCCAAGATCCTGTCTTTCCACCCGGCCTCCGGCTTCATGCATGGCTATTGCTTCCAGGGCTGCACGCGCTTCGCCGTAAAACTCGATTTCATCGCCGGACTGCTGGCCAAGGCGCTGCGTGCCACTGGCGGCGACGCCTTCCGCGGCAATCAGGCGGCACTCGGCGAAGTCATCGCACTGCGCCACATGTTCTGGTCCTTCTCCAACGCCATGGCCTACAATCCGCAGCCCTGGGCCAATGGTGCAGTGCTGCCAAACATGGAAGCCGCACTTTCCTACCGCACCTTCATGTCCGAAGCCTATCCGCGCGTCATCGAAACGGTGCGCAAGGTCGTCGCCTCGGGCCTCATCTACCTACCCTCCTCCGCCAAGGATTTTGGCAATCCGGAGATCGATCGCTACCTCGCCCAATATGTGCGCGGGTCCAACGACATGGGCCATATCGAGCGCATCAAGATCATGAAGCTTTTGTGGGATGCGACCGGCACCGAGTTCGGCGGGCGTCACGCCCTTTACGAGCTCAACTATGCCGGCGCGCCCGAGGAAGTCCGTCTGCAGGTTCTGAAAGGTGCCGAGCGCGGCGGCCGGCTGAAGGAAATGGAAGCCCTGGTCGACCGCTGCATGAGCGACTACGACGAAAACGGCTGGACCGGAGACACCTGGCTTCCACCGCTTGGGCAAACCTCCCCTATCCGCAACGCCGCCGAGTGAGGTCGTTGCTATGGAGGAGCAACTTTCGAAAACCGAATTTCGCAACGCGATGGCCCGGGTCTGCGCCCCGGTCAACGTGATCACCACCAACGGTCCTGCCGGCCGCGGCGGCTTTACCGCCACGGCCATGTGCAGCGTCACCGACGAGCCGCCGACGCTTTTGGTCTGCATGAACAGCCGCTCGACGCAGACGGCACTCTTCTTCGAAAACCGCCGCTTTTGCGTCAATGTCCTGACGCAGGAGCATAAGGAGCTGGCCGGCTACTTCGCCGGTCAACGCGCCGAGATGGAAGAACGTTATGCCGCGGCAGAATGGGTGGATTTCCGCTCCGGCAGCCAGGCGCTTTCCGACGCGATCGTTTCCTTCGATTGCCGTTTGACAGAAGCGCGCCTCGTCGGCACGCATCACATCTTCATCGGCGAGGTAATGGATATCCGCAGTCGCAGGGACGGCCACGCCCTGCTCTATTTCGACCGCAACTATGTCCATGTCCCAACCCAGGCCGGCAGCTTCGGCGGCTGAGCAGCAAAACATTAAGGACGCCTACAACAGAAGGGGATGCGATCCGTGATCGCATCCCCATTTGCCATCTTGAATACCGTTAGGTCGTCAGGCGGCGGCATCGCCGAGATAAAGACGATGCAGATGCGCCGGATCGCCGGCGAGCGTTGCGCAATCGCCGTCATAGACAATTGCTCCGCGGCGTAGGACGTATGCGCGATCGCCGATCGCAAGTGCAAGCGCCGCGAACTGCTCGACGAGAATAACCGCCATGCCGGAATCAGCCAGTTGCCTGACCGCCCGCATCAAGCGGCTGACGATGACGGGCGCAAGACCGGAGGACATTTCGTCGATCATGATCACCTTCGGCCGGGTCAGCAGCGAACGGGCGATGACGACCATCTGCTGCTCGCCACCCGACAGCATGCCGGCCTTGATATCGCGGCGCTGGCGCAACTCCGGAAAGAGGCCGTAAGCCTCCTGGAGATCGGCGGCAGGATCGAGTGCGACTTTGAGATTTTCCTCGGTGGTCATTTCCGGAAAAACTGTTCGCCCCTGCTCGACGTGGCTTAAGCCGGCGCGAGCACGCAAACCCGCGCGCAGCTTCAAAAGCTCGGCGCCGTCCATCGTCACAGAGCCCACCGCCGCCGGGATAATGCCCGACAGGCTTTCGAGCAGCGTCGTCTTGCCGGCTCCATTCGAACCGAGGAGCACGCTGATCTCGCCGCTCGACACGCTGAGATCCACGCCGCGAATGACGGGAATTCCGGACCGATTGACGACGAGGCCGTTGATGGAAAGTGCGGTCATTCGGCAGCCTCTTCGAGTTCGATGCCCATATAGGCCTTCTGGACGATCGGCATGGCGAGCACGGTTTGCGGGGCGCCGTTGGCGATCACGCGCCCGAAATCGAACACCGTGATCGCCGAGCAGGCCCGCCGTACGAGATCCATGTCGTGCTCGATCAGAAGCACGGCACTGCCGAAGGTCTCGGGGATAGCTGCAATGCGCTCACCCAGCTTGACCGCGTCAGCATAGGACTGGCCAGCCGCAGGTTCGTCCAGGAGGATTACGGGCGGGCGCGAAGCGACCACGCCTGCCACATCGAGAAGACGCCGTGTCCCTGCGTCGATCGAGGAGATCGGTGTGTCGGCAGGCGGACAATCGAACCATTGCAGAATGGCGGAAAGTTCGTCATCGCTGATGGCGCCTGCGGCGAGCCGCACATAGCCGCCGACGCTGAGTTCAGGTGCGATACGAGTCGTCTGCCAGGTCCGGTGAATACCCAACCGGGCGCGACTGGTGGCCGAGAGACCTTCCAGCGGCTTGCCATTCAGCTTCACCGAGCCGTCATAGCGGGCCAAAAAGCCGGCGATCGCGTCGACCATGGTCGACTTGCCGGCGCCGTTCGGCCCGACAAGGCCGACGACGGTTCGCGCAGGCACTTTGAGGTTGACTTTGTCGAGTGCCACGACCGCGCCGTAACGGACGGTGAGGTCGCTGACCTCGAGCGCCAGTCCCGGTTCATGGGCAGCGCTTGGCGGCAGGCGGCCCGCCTTCTGATGGATGGAAGCTTCCCGGCGGCGAGGCAACAGCTTGCGCCCGAGCCGCATCCAAGTCTCGCTAATCGTTTCGCCGGAGGAGAGCGCATGCACGGCACCGATGGCGAAAAAGACGTTGCCGACATCCTGCGGCAGATTGAGCCTGCGCAGCAGTTCCGGAAACAACGTGATCAGTATGCCGCCGATGACGGCGCCGAGCGTAAAATGCGCACCAACCATGGTCGCGACGGCAAAGAGCGCCAGCGATTGCATCATCGAGAAGTTTTCGGACACCAGCGTTCCGAGATAGCCGGCAAGCAGCCCGCCCGACACGCCGGAGATGAAGGCGCTGATGGCGAAGGCGCTCAGCTTTGCGCGCGGTATCGACACGCCATGCGCCGCCGCCGCACGCTCCGAATGTCGCACCGCAAGCCAGGAAGCACCAAGCCGCGAGCGGCTGACGAATTCGAGACTGACGGCAATCACCCCGTAGACGATCAACACGAAGATGAAGAAGCCATAATCACTCTCGAAAAGCGATGGGCGTACGACCTGGGTGAAGGTGGTCTGCCCGGGAAAAGTGATCGTCGCCAACACCGTATCGAACGCTGCCGCGAAGCCCAGGGTAACGATCGCAAGGTTGATGCCGCGCAGGCGCAGCGCCGGCAGGCCGATGGCGATGCCGACCGGCACTGCGGCAAGACCGCCGACGATCATCCAGACGACAAGGCCGCCGGGCGCTTCAATGACGTTCAGGTACCCCGTCACCCAGGCGCCGACACCGGCAAAAGACATCTGGCAGAGCGAAATCATGCCGGTGCGGCCAGCGACGAGGCCGAGGCTTTGCAAGGCGATGCCGGTGATGAAGACGGCGGTCAGCAGGAATACCCAGTACTTCGGCAACAACAGAAGAATGAGGGCGCCGACTGCGGCAAGCGATAGAGCCGTGACGACGGCGGCGCGGAAACTAGCGTGCTTCATCCCAGCGGGCTCCTCTTTGCGACCACAGGAGGACGGCAAGAATGACGATGAATGGAACGGTGCTGCGATACTGGCTGACGAGATCGATGGTGCTGACGGCACCCTCCAGAATACCGATCGTCAGTCCACCCAGAAGAGCGGCGCGGAAGCTGGCGAATGCGCCGATCAGTGCTGCGGCCAGCGCCGGCACGACAAGAAGGCTCAGCGACGAAAAATCCGGAGAGCGCAGCGGCGCGATGATCATCAGCGCGAAGGAGGTCACGCCGCCGGTCACGGCCCAGACTCCAAGCGCCAGCAATCTTACCCGAATGCCGATCAGCTCGGCTACCATCGGCCGCTGTGACAGGGCACGCAATTGCAGCCCTATCCGTGTGCGCGCCAAAAACTGCTCCGTCACCAAGGTAAAGACCACGGAGAGAAGCAGTGTCGTGACAGCCGCCCAGGTGACTTCGACGCCGGCTAGACGAAAGGCCGATCCGGGGATCAGCTCGGGAAAATAGTGGGGATGCTGGCCGCCGGTCAGCCGCAAGCCGATGGCGATGATGCCGACCAAAAGCGCGGCCGTGACCGCCGCCTTGGTCGAGGCGTTGACGTTGGCAAACCAGGTCGTCATCACGAGCCCTATCAGGATGCCCGCGAAGGCGCCGGCAACGATGCCCAATAGCGCCGCCGGGATCAACGGCACGCCGGCCTCGTGAAGCGCGACCATGATGAAGGTACCCGTGGCGCCGATTGCGGCGCCGGTAAAATTCACCACGGCCACCAGGCGATAGGTGAATATCGCGCAAACGCCGAGGATGGCATAGGCGCCGCCGGCAGAAAGACCAGCCACGGCGGCAGTAAAGAGAGCGTTCATTCAGAGACTCCGGAAGCGGGCACACCGCCTCACCAGATCAGATCATTGTCAGGGCTCATCACCCGGCCTTGCCTTGGTGTCGGCAAGGCCGGGCGTTCAGCCTTCTTACTTGGCCTTGGCCAACGTATACCAATCCGGCGTTTTGACCGTCCACTTGCCATCGACAAGCTGCATGACCTTGGTCGCCTTCATGGGCGAATGCGCCCTGGCCTCGCCGAAGACATAGGGGCTGCCGGCGAGCGAATACTGCAATTCCTTGCCTGCCTTCAGCGCCGAAGTGACGGATTCTCGCGTGACGTCACCGTCGATGCCCGAGATCGTGTCGATCATCACCTTGGCGGCGAGATAGCCACCCTGCGAAAACGCTGTTTTTGCAAGGCCAGCCTTCTCCATGGTCTTGGCCCAATCGGCATTGGCAGCGGTATCTTCAGTATAGGGCTCCCATTCGGTGCCGACGTAGACGGGTTGCTTGCTATCGGCCAGCGCCTTGGCGACACCCTCGGTATAGCCAGGTGCCAGGAACAGCCAGTTGATGCCCGAGATCTTCTGCGCATCCGCAGTCTTCACCCATTGCACCACGCCCGGCTCGACCTGATTGGTGAGCACGGCATCGCAGCCGGCATCGCGCGCCTTGATGACGTAAGGCGTGAGATCACCCTGCGGCGGCAGGGTCATGTCAACGAGACCGACCTTGTTGCCGGTCAGCTTCTGCCAGGCGGCAACTGCGTTGCCATAGGCTTCCTGCGTACCGCCGAGGATCAGGAAGAAGGCGCAGACCTTCTTGGCTCCAAGGTTCTTTGTCGCATAGTCAAGCATGACCGTGGTCAGCGTGAAGGGGCCGACATTGACAGGCGAAATGCTCGGCGCATTGAAGCAGAGCGGGTCGACGCCCACGCCCTGAACCGCGAGCACATCGTTGCGATTGTAGGTGCCGGCGTTGACCGCGCAGTCGAGCAGGCTTGCGCCACCGGCGAGAGCCACAACGCCCTTGTTGTCGATCAAGTCACGCGCCGCCTGGGCTGCCACTTGCGGGTCGCCCTTATCGTCGGCAAGCGAATAATCGATCTTGCAGCCATTGATGCCGCCCGCATCGTTCAGTTGCTCGAAAACAGCCTTGGTGGCCTTCGGCGCGTCGGAAAAATCGACGACGCCGGTGACGGTCGAGACGGCGCCGATCTTGATCGGCCCTTCCTTGCAGGTCGGTCCCGCCGCAAAGGCAGACGACCCGGTAAAGGCCAAGCCGGCAACCGCCAGGCCGATGGCCGCGAGTGTGGATTTCAATTTCATTCTCTTCCCTTCCCTCCTTGTAATTTGCGGCGTTTCCTCTTCGCCGCACCAGCTAGCGCTGGTAGACGGGCTCACCCGCGAAGTATGTGGTCAGCACCTTGGTGTCGGCGATTTGATCAGCCGGCACGTCGAAGACATTCTGGTCAAGCACGATGATGTCGGCGGATTTGCCGGTGGCAAGCGAGCCGGTATCCTTGTCCAGCCGCATCGCCTTTGCCGAATTGAGCGTGTAGATCTCGATTGCCGACGCAAGGTCGATCGCCTGCTCGGCCCACAGAGAAATACCAGGAAAGGCGCCGGATGGGTTCTGGCGCGTCACCATGCCTTCAATCCCGTTCCAGGGATCGGGGATCGGGATGACGGGCCAATCGGAACCGCCCGCCAGCAACGCGCCGGTCGCTTTCATGCTGGCGATCGGCCAGAAGCGGGTTGCCCGCTCTTCACCCATGACTTCCTTGTGACCTTCCAGGAAAGTGGTCGGATACCAGATCATCGGGCACAGATCGGCAACGACGCCGAGCGTGACGAAACGGCCGATATCCTCCTCCCGGAGGTAACTCGCATGGGCGATGTGATGCTTGATATCGGTCGGACCGTTGAAATGTCTGACTGCCTCGACCGCATCGAGCATCTCGGTGACGGAATAGTCGCCGGCGCAGTGGATCTTCAATCCCATGCCGAGCTTTTCGGACTTGTCGATATGGCGAACGAGATCCGGGTAGCTCACCAGCACTTCGCCACGATAGCCATGGGGATGCGCGGCGTCTGCGACATAAGCGTCGTGGAATGCGGCAGTGCGTGCGCCCGGAACGCCATCGAGGAAGATTTTGGTGAAGTTCGGCTTGACATGCTCGGTGCGATATTCGTCCCGAAGCGCCAGCAGCGCGTCACCCGAAAGGCCGAACATGAAGCTCGGCTCGATGAGCGGCAGCGACGTAACCGCCCATGCGGTCAGCTTGCCCTTTACATCCAGATTCTTGAGAGCTTTGAGGATCGGCAATACCGACGCCGCATCCTGGAAGGCAGTCACGCCGTAGGAGTTGACGACCTCGATGGCGCGGGCCACGGCAGCCTCGCCCATTTCCTCGGTGAATGCCTCGGCAGCCGTCCGCTCGACAATGCCCGCAGCGGATTCGACCAGCAGACCGGTTAGACGGCCAGTGACCGGATCGCGGCCAAAGGAGCCCTGCGGCGGGTCGGGCTGATTGTCGGAAATGCCAGCAAGCCGCATCGCCTCGCTGTTGACCCAGCGGTTGTGCATGGTTTCGTCGCGCAGAAGCACGGGATGCCCCAGGCCCGCTTCATCCAGCTTCTTGAGGGCGGCTTCGCTGTTGATCGCCGTAATCATGTCGGCGCCCCACTGATTGGCGACGATCCATTGTCCGTGCGGCACAGTCTCAGCCTGCTTGCGCACATGAGCGCAGATGGCCTCGACAGAAGCGCCGGCAGGAATTTGGGTTTCGAACAGCTCAGCCTGGCCGCCCATCATGATGTGATTGTGGACATCGATGAAACCCGGCATGGCCATCTTGCCTGCGAGATCGACGACCTGTGTTTCGGGGCCCTTCAGCGCTTCGATTTCAGCACTGTCGCCGACAGCCAGAATGCGGCCGCCCTTGATGGCGAGAGCCTCGACCCAAGGCTGGCTCGGTTCAACAGTATAGATTCGTCCATTGATAAGAATGAGGTCGGCAAAGCCGAGCAAAGCAGTCATGTTCAGTTCCCACTTAGATTCATTATTTGAACCATTTATTCAAATATTGAGAGTGATGCAGGGCTCGGCATTTGTCAATATAGTTCACACGTTAAATATATTGACACGTGCACCACCAGCGCGAGCAGGGCCCGAATTTCAGGCACGACATATCGATCGCTCGCGAAAGATTTGCTCGCGAGACGGCTCGACCGGCGCGTTTTCGCGCCGGGCTTTTACCGGGGATTGGAGCGCTTCCAAGAGAAGCACGCAGCGGCTTTCCGCCCGGAACGCTTGGAGAAGCAAGGACGGGGCATTGTCGCGTTTCAATGGAACATGAAAAGCGACAATGCCCTATCGTGTCAGAGCTGGATCCAGGCGGTTTTCAGGTCGACATATTTGTCGAGCGCGTGCAGCGATTTGTCATGGCCATTGCCCGATTGCTTGACGCCACCCAACGGCACGCTGTTGTCAGCGCCACCGTAGGTATTGACATGCACGACGCCCGCCTGGATCCCGCGAACCATCCGATGGGCGCGCGACAAGTTCGACGTCCAGACAGCAGAAGCGAGGCCATATTCGGTGGCATTGGCAATCTGCAGGGCTTCCGCCTCGGTCTCGAACGGAATGATCGACAGAATCGGCCCGAAGACCTCTTCGCGTGCCAAGGTCATCGACAGCGTGACGTCAAACACGGCTGGCCGCATGTAGTAACCGCCGGTTTCCTCAAGAATGCGCGAACCACCGGTGCGCAAGGAGGCGCCTTCGGATAGAGCTTGCCCGACATAGCCGAGATCTTTCTTCAGCTGTATCTCGCTGGAGATCGCGCCGGCTTCCGTTGCCAAATGCAGGGGATCACCGACCTTCATGGCATCGGCAATGCGAGCGACCTTTTCGGAAAAGGCCTCATGGATCGATTTTTCGACGAGCAGGCGGGAGCCTGCGACGCAAACCTGGCCCGAGTTGCGGAAGATGCCGTAGGCAGAGACCTTCGCAGCTTGATCCAGATCCGGCGCATCGGCAAAGACGACGTTTGGAGACTTGCCACCAAGCTCGAGATAGACGCGCTTCAGGTTCGAACGCGCTGAATATTCCAGAAGTCGGCGCCCGACCGGACCGGAGCCGGTAAAGGCAAGGACATCCACCCCCATGTGCAGGCCGAGCGCCTCGCCGCTGACCGCGCCGCGGCCGGTGATGACATTGAAAACTCCCTCGGGCAATCCCGCTTCCGCGCAAAGCTCTGCAAGCCGCAGCAGCGTCAGCGACGCGCCTTCGGCCGGCTTCAGCACGACGGAATTGCCGGCGGCAAGCGCCGGCGCAATCTTCCAGGCGCCGATCATCATCGGAAAATTCCACGGCACGATGGCCGCAACCACGCCAATGGGTTCGCGGTGGACGAGGCCGAGGATATTGTGCGCGGTCGGCGCGATTTCGCCGTAGACCTTGTCGATCGCCTCGGCATAATAGCGGAAAGTACCGGCGGCACTGCCCGGCTCCGCCTTCAGGGCCATCGAAATTTCCGTGCCGTTGTCGCGCACGCCGAGCACGGCAAGCTCCAGCGCATTCTTCTCGATCAGGTCGGCGATCTTCAGCAGTACTTTTTTGCGTTCGGCGGGAGCGGCTTTCGCCCAGCTGCCCTTTTCGAAGGCGTGGCGCGCAGCCTTGACGGCCAGATCGACATCTTCCGCACCCGCATCGGCGATTGTGGTCAACCTGGTGCCGTCGATCGGCGAAATCACGTCCATGACAGCACCGCCAACCGCCGGCCGCCATGCGCCGCCGATGAACAGCGATTGCGGGGAAACGGACGCTGTCCGAAGCTGATCGATCTTATCCTGCATCTCATTCTCTCGATTGGAAGGGTGGCGGGCAGTCCCCGCCACCGCGATTGGAATTATATCAGGCTTCCTGACCGGCGCCGAGGCGGGCAAAGCCATCAGCATCCGCCGACCGCAAGCGCGCAGCAGCGATAATTCCGATAACACCCGCAATCAGAACGAGGCAGGGCAGCAGCACGGCAAGCACACCGTTCGCTCCGGCAATCGCGCCGAAATTCGCCGAGATATAATAGACGAGCGCCGCAAGAATAAGCCCCGTCAACGTCGGCAGCACCTTGACCGCCAACACATTCTTCTCAAGTCCCGGATTGCGGCTGAAGAACACGACGATCGAAAAGGCGGTAAAGGCCATCAGGAGGATGATTGCCAGAGTGCCAACGTTCGTCAGCCAGGAGAAGAGCCCCAGCACCGGATCCTGGCCGGTCGCGGCGAACAGTGCGACGACGAGCACGGCGATAACGGTCTGGATGATCGAGCCGACATGCGGGCTCTGGAAGACCGGATGCGTCACGCCGACTGACTTCGGCAGCAGACCTTCACGACCGGCGACATACATGTAGCGCGCAACGCCATTGTGGAAGGCGAGAACGCCGGCAAAAAGGCTGGTGATGAAGAGGACGCTCATCACGACCGTGATCCAATGGCCGACATAGCGCTCGGCGAGGCCAAAGAGGAAGGTCGTCGGATCGGCAAGGCCCTGCAAGGTCGGCACGAGCTTGTCGACACCGGCGCCTGTTACCATCAGCCAGGAGGTCAGCATGTAAAAGAGGCCGATAATCAGCACCGAGATATAGGTTGCGCGCGGTACGGTCTTGTGCGGCTCGCGTGCTTCTTCGCTATAGATGGTCGTCGCCTCGAAGCCGATGAAAGCGGCGAAGCAGAAGAGAAGGCCTACAGCCGGCGTTCCGCTCCAGAAGGCTGTTGGCGTGAAGGGTGCGGCGGAGAGGCCAGCGTCACCACCTTTTACGAAAATTGCGCCGTCGATCACGAGAACGACGAGATATTCGAGGATGACGAGAACCGTCAGCACCTTGGCCGAGAGGTCGACTCGGCGGTAGCCGAAGACGGCAACGAAGGCGATGCCGATAAAGGTCCAAACCCACCAGGGCAAATCAAGGCCAAATTGCTCGGCGAAAAAGCCCTTGGTGGCTGCGCCGAAAAGCCCGAAAACGCCGACTTGCATGCAATTGTAAGCGAGAATGGCAATGAGAGCGGCCGCGCCACCCATGAGCCCGCCGAGACCCCGAGCTGTGTAGGCATAGAAAGCCCCGGCATTGCGAATGTGCCGCGCCATGGCCACGTAGCCGATCGCGAACAACAGCAGAATGCCGGTCACGAGCAGGAAGGTCATAGGAATGCCCGGCCCGTTGCCGAGCATCATCGATAGCGGCACGCCGCCGGCAACCGCGGTGAGCGGCGCTGCCGCCGAGACGACCAGGAAGGTCACGGCACCCACGCCGAGACTGTTTTTGCGCAGCTGATTCTCAGCAGCGCCTTGCGAATTTTGCGTGTTCATCTGCGTTGTTCCCCTTGTTGAGAGCATCCGATCGTCGCTGCGATTTCCCACAAACGACCTCCACCAGAACCGGACTGACGAGCGGGGGCTTGAGCTTTTGTTGATTATGCCGCCATCAGCGCTTATGGTTCATTATTTGAACCACAGCTTCAAATATAGACTTGCAAACATTCCTGGGCTCTGTCAAGTTATTTCGCATGTTAAGTATCTTGGGTCGCTGCTATCGTGCCGCGGCGCATGGTCAGCGAGCTGATTTGACGGAAGCCACGGCTGGACGCACAAAAACAGACGCTGACCAACCCAAGAGGAGGAACGATGAGCACGATCGGGAAGGCGCTTTCATTGCTGGATACGCTGTCACGGCTGGACAAGGAGGCGGGTCTGACTGACATCGCCAATCTGTGCGCACTCGACAAGGCGACGGCACGACGTTTTCTGGTCGAGCTGGAGAAGCACGGTTTCGTCGAACAGGACCCAGATACGCGGCGATACAGGGTCGGTTCAGCACCCGTTCGCCTTGCCCGCGTTCGCGAAGCGCGTTTCCCGTTTCTGCGAATCGCGATGCCGTTTCTACAGGCGCTCGCGGGATCATCGACCGAGACAGTGCACCTTTCCGAACTCTCCGGCGGACAGCTTTCCACCATTCATGTGGAGGATTCGTCCTGGGCACATCGGATCATCGTCGAAGTCGGCAGTCTCCTGCCCTTTCATGCCACGGCATCCGGCCTCGCCTTCCTTGCCTTTTGCCCGAAGGCCGAGATCGAGGCTTTTCTTGCGAAACCGCTCGAAAAATTCACCGACCATACCATTGTCGATCCGGATCTTCTCCGCGGCATGCTCGAGGAAACGGCCGCGCGCGGCTTCTCGATCAGCCATCAGGGACTTGAAGCCGGCGTGATCAGCACGGCCGCACCCGTGTGCGCCCCAGATGGGCGGCCAATCGGCTGCGTCGCGATCGCAGCCCCGCTTTCGCGGACGACGAAGACGGCCATTCACGAGTTCGGCGTGCAGGCCGTCGCGACGGCCAACGCGATCTCAGAAAAATACTACGGGTCGGAAAAACCCATGGGAACCAGTACAAAAAGCAGGAGGACAGATTGATGAGCCCAACGGCTCCCTCGCCCAGAATTCTCGTCATCGGAACCGGTGACACCAAGAGCGACGAACTGCAATTCATGGCATCCGTCATCGCGGAAGCCGGCGGCCGACCTGTTATGGTGGATGTCAGCATTCTCGGCGATCCGCCCTACGTTCCCGATTATTCCAGGCATGACATCGCGAAGGCGGTCGATACCACGGTCGAGGCGATTGCCGAGAGCGGCGATGAGAACAGCGCCATGGCCGGCATGGCCGCGGGCGCAACGGCGCTGACGAAACGTCTCTACGACGACGGCCTGGTCGACGGCATCATCGTCCTTGGCGGCACCATGGGCACCGATCTGGCGCTCGACGTTGCTGCGGTCCTGCCACTCGGCGTGCCGAAATTCGTGGTTTCGACGATTGCCTACTCCCATCTGATCCCGCCCGAGCGCATTGCCCCCGATCTCATGATGATCTTGTGGGCCGGCGGCCTTTACGGGCTGAACGATATCTGCCGTTCGGTTCTGTCGCAGGCATGCGGCGCCGTCGTGGGAGCGGCAAAACACGGAACCAGGACAGATCGCCAGCGCCCTCTCATCGGCATGACATCGCTCGGCTCCAGCTGCCTCAAATACATGAAGTATCTGCGGCCGGAGCTCGAAAAGCGCGGCTATGAAGTCGCTATCTTTCATGCCACCGGCATGGGTGGACGCGCCTATGAAGCCATCGCTTCGCAGGGAGGTTTTGCCGCCGTTTTCGACTTCTGCATTCAGGAAGTCAGCAATCATCACTACGACACCGTGGTCACCTCCGGCCCGGACAGGCTGGAGAACGCCGGCCGCACCGGTATTCCGCAGATCGTCGCACCCGGCGCCGTCGATATGGTCGATCTTCAGGCCTGGCGGCCCTTGCCTGATATCCTCGCCGAGCGGCCCTATCATGCTCACAACCGGCTGATCGCCTCTGTAACGACATCGCCGGAGGGCCGGCGTGAAGTTGCCCAATTGATCGGACGCAAGCTTGCACGCGCCGATGCGAAGGTGGCCTTCCTGCTCCCGACCGAAGGCATTCAGGAATGGGACAAGCCGAACGAGCCATTGCATGATCCGGACGGGCTTGCCGCCTTCGTGGAAGAGATGCGCCGCGCCATACCTTCGTCAGTCACTCTGGAAGAGGTCGACGCCCATATCAATTCTCCCGCCTTTTCAACAGCAGCCCTCGCCATTTTTGACAGATGGGTCGCAGAAGGCGTTATTCCGGAGGGAAGACCATGACATCGCAACGCGCGCTCATCCTTGATTTCGGCGGCGTGGTTACCCGCACGCTGTTCGAAACGCATGATGTTACCGAACGCACGCTCGGTCTCCCAAAGGGATCGCTGACCTGGCTCGGACCGTTCGACACCACCACGGACCCGCTCTGGGTGTCGATGCAGAAACGTGAAATCACCGAGCGCGACTACTGGCTGACACGTGCAGGAGAAGTCGGGAAAATGGTCGGCGAGAATTGGGCCGACATGCAGACTTTCGTGCGCCGCGCCCGTGGCGCCGAGCCTGAGCTGGTGCTGCGTCCGGAAGCACGCGACGCCATCCTGCGGGCCAAGGAAGCCGGCCTCAAGCTGGCGATCCTGTCGAACGAACTCGACCTTTTCTACGGCGTCGAGTTCCGCAAGCGCTTCCCGCTGATCGACCTTTTCGACGTCATCGTCGATGCCACCTATACGAAGATCCTCAAGCCCGATCCGCAGGCCTACGAGCTCGTTCTCGCTGAGCTCGATCTGCCGCGCGAGGCCTGCGTCTTCGTTGACGACCAGAAGAAGAACATCGAGGGCGCCGAAGCCGTGAAACTGCCTCACGTGCATTTCGACGTTACCCGCCCCGCCGAAAGCTATGCCCAAGCACTTGCGATGCTGGGACTCTGAACAAAGAGGAATTTGACATGCGCGAAACCAATTTCATCATTGAAAACAACGCCCGCCACCTCTGGCACCCGATGGCTCACCCGGCCGAAATGCAGGCGCATCCGCCGCGCATCGTCAATTCGGGCGAGGGCGTCGAAATCGTCGACATCCAGGGCAAGAAGGTGCTCGATGCCGTCGGTGGCCTTTGGAACGTCAACCTTGGCTACTCCTGCGAACCGGTGAAGAAGGCGATCCGCGACCAGCTCGACGAACTGCCCTATTACTCGACCTTCCGCGGCACGACGAACTCGCCGCTGATCGAGCTCTCATACGAACTCGCCGAATGGTTCAAGCCAGACGGTCTGAGCCGTTCCTTCTTCACCTCTGGCGGCTCGGATTCGGTAGAAACCTGCCTGCGGCTGGCGCGCCAGTACCATAAGGTCAACGGCCAGCCCGAGCGCACCAAGTTCGTCGCGTTGAAGAAGGGCTATCACGGCACGCATTTCGGCGGCGCTTCGGTTAACGGCAACCAGAATTTCCGCCGCAACTACGAGCCACTGCTCCCCGGCGTCATCCATCTGCCTGCGCCCTTTCCCTATCGCAACCCATTCAACATGACCGATGGCGCAGAGATCTCGGCCGCGATCGGCAGGCTGTTTGAAGACGAAATTGCCTTCCAGGGCGCTGACACCATCGCAGCCCTGATCGTCGAGCCGGTGCTCGGCGCAGGCGGCGTGATCGTCCCGCACGAGACCTTCCTGCCGCTGATGCGCGAGATCTGCGACCGCCATGGTATCCTGCTGATCGCCGATGAGGTCATCACGGCATTCGGCCGTACCGGCGCCTGGACCGGATCGCGTCTCTGGGGTGTCAAGCCGGACATGATGTCGACGGCAAAAGCAATCACCAACGGCTATTTCCCCTTCGGTGCCGTCATGATCTCCGACAAGGTCGCCGAGGCCTTCGAAAGCAACAGGAATTCGGTCGGCAATATCGGCCATGGCTACACTTATTCCGGCCATCCGGTCGGTGCCGCTGCAGCACTTGCAACGCTGAAGGAAACCAAGCGTCTCGACGTGGCTGCCAATGCCGCCGCCCGCGGCGAGGAACTCATGGCCGGCCTGAAGGCATTGCAGAACAAGCATGAATTGATCGGCGATGTCCGTGGCAAGGGGCTGATGTGCGCCCTCGAACTCGTCAGCGACCGTGCGAAGAAGAGCGCGGCGGCCAAGGACGTCGTTCAGAAGGTCCATGACGCAACCTACGATGCCGGCGTGATGGTTCGCACCTCCGGCGCCAACGTCATCATGTCGCCGCCGCTGATCGTAACAGCCGCAGATGTCCAGACCATCCTGACCGCGCTTGACGCAGGTCTTACCGCCGCGAGGTCCTGATCATGTCCGACAATGCAGCCCTTATCGCGCGGCGCGAGCGGCTCCTCGGCCACAATATGTCGCTTTTTTACGAAGATCCGGTCCATCTGGTGCGCGGCGAAGGCGTCTGGCTATGGGACGCCGGCGGGAAGAAGTACCTCGACTGCTACAACAATGTGCCACATGTCGGCCATTGCCATCCGCGCGTGGTCGAGGCGATCACGCGCCAGGCCTCGACGCTGAACACCCATACGCGCTACCTGCATGAGGGCATCCTCGACTATGTCGAGCGGCTGACGTCGACTTTCGACAAGAACCTTGACGCGGCGATCCTGACCTGCACGGGCAGCGAAGCCAATGACGTGGCGCTGCGCATGGCGCAGGCGGTGACCGGCAAGACCGGCGTCATCGCCACCAACCACACCTATCACGGCAACACGACCGCCGTGTCACAATTGTCGACGCGCATGCCGCCTGTCGGCGGCTTCGGTGGCCATGTTCGGCATGTGCCTGCGCCCGACAGCTATCGGCCGCTCGGCGGCGAAGGCGGTGACGCCTTTGCCACGGCTTTTGCAGCAGAAGTCGAGAAGGCGATTGCCTCTTTGCAGGACAGCCCGCACGGCTTCTCGGCCATCATCATCGACCCGTTCTTTGCCAATGAAGGTTTTCCCGATCTGCCGCCGGGTTTCCTGGACAAGACGGTCGCCGCCGTCCGCAAGGCTGGCGGTCTCGTTATCACTGATGAGGTACAGCCCGGCTTCGGCCGCACCGGCACACATATGTGGGGGCATCAGCACGCCGGCATCGTTCCCGACATCGTCACCCTCGGCAAGCCGATGGCCAACGGCCATCCGGTCGGCGGCGTCGTTGCCAACATCGATACGGTGAATGCCTTCCGCAAGGCGTTCCGCTATTTCAATACCTTCGGCGGCAATCCGGTCTCCTGCGCGGCCGCGATGGCGGTTCTTGACGTCATCGACGACGAAAACCTCATCGAAAATGCCCGCAAGGTCGGCGAATACACGCGCACTGCCTTCCAGAAACTCGCGCAAAAACACTCGATCATCGGCGACGTGCGCGGAAGCGGCCTCTTCATGGGGACGGAATTCGTGCTCGACCGTGCAACCAAGGAACCCGCGGCGGCACAGGCAACCCGGATCGTCAATCAAATGCGCGAACGGGGCGTGCTGATGGGTAAGATCGGCATTCATCAATGCGCGACCAAAATCCGGCCGCCCATGCCCTTCACCACAGAGAATGCCGATTTCATGCTGTCGATTTTCGACGACGTGCTGTCGGGCTTGTGAGGCTGATATGGCTGACGAATTGCCACAGGCCGTCCGGGACGCCCTGCAGAAGCGCGCACTGGAGGCGCTCGACCATTGGTCGGTTCAGGCCGATGAAACGGTGCTGATGAAATATCGAGAGAATGCTGTCTTTCGCATCACTCTCGATGACGGACAATATGCGGCTCTTCGGCTGCATCGTCCGGGTTATCACGACGAGATGAGCCTGCGCTCGGAACTGCACCTGATGGCCGCACTCCGGCTCGGAGAACTCAACGTGCCGACCCCTGTTCCTACAAGCGACAGGCAAAGCCTCGTCCGGCTGCCGGCCAACCGGCAATTTTCCGAACAGCATGCCGACGTCGTCAGCTGGATCGATGGTACACCGCTCGGCCAGAGCGGCACACCTCTGGCGCAATCGGCCGAAAAACAGGCGGAAATCTTCTCCCGCGTTGGCAGCTCGATGGCGATCATGCACAATCTCGCCGATGCCTGGGCGCCGCCGGAGCGGTTTCGTCGCCCTGCATGGGATGTAGAGGGCCTGGTGGGCGAAAAGCCGCTATGGGGACGGTTCTGGGATTGCCTTGGCCTCTCGCAAGGCGACGCCGCAGCGCTGACGGCATTGCGGGGCCAACTGCGCCAAGCACTCGCCAAGGTGCAGGAGAACGGTCTCGACTATGGCCTGATCCATGCCGATCTCGTGCGCGAGAACATCTTCCTCACAGACAACGACCGCGACGTCGCCTTCATCGATTTCGACGATGCGGGATACGGCTTCCGCCTCTTCGATCTTGCGACGGCCCTGCTGAAGAACCGTAACGAAGCTGCTTATCCGGAAATCGAAAAAGCGCTGATTTCGGGCTATCGGAGCCAGCGCACGCTATCCGACGCAACGCTGGAATTCCTTCCGCTCTTCATGGTTCTGCGCAGCCTCACCTACATCGGATGGCTTGCCGAGCGGCCCGAGATTCCGAACTCTGGCCCGCGCCTTGCCCGCTACGTCAACGAAAGTCTGGAGATGGCAAGAAAGCTGAACACCATCGCTTGACTTCTCTCGGAAACTTATTAACGTGTTAAGTAAATAAGAGATCGGGAGGACGCATGCCACATCTCGCCATCGAATATTCGGCCAATCTGGAAGGCCGCGCCGATATCGACGCGCTTTGCGAACGACTGCTGAAGACCGTGCTGGAAACCGGCCTTTTCGAGATCGGGGCCTTGCGCGTGCGCGCCTTCCGCGCCGATCACTACGCTATCGCCGACAAGCTGCCGGAGAACGCCTTTGTCGATCTGAATTTCCGCATCGGCAAGGGACGCACGGCGGAGGAAAAGAAGCGCACCGGTGAGGCGATCTTTGCTGCGGCAACGGAGGTTCTGAGCCCCCTCTTTGCGACTCCGCATTTCGCTCTGTCGCTGGAGATTCGCGAGATCGATGCGGAGCTCAGCTGGAAGAAGAATGCCATCCATCCGCGGCTTCGCGGAAAGTGACCACGCCCGCCCGACGGGACGAGACAACATCAAGGAAATAGACGATGTCCAAATTGCAGGAAAACATCGCAAAGGCCGAAAGCTTTCTGGCCCGGTTCAAGGAACGCGGTGTTCTCAACCGCATCAACGGCGAGGATGTCTCTGCCGCTGACGGCTCGACCTTCGAAACCATTTCGCCGGTCGATCTGAAGCCGCTTGCCACCGTCGCCCGCGGCAAGGCTGCCGATATCGACCGCGCCGCCAAAGCCGCAAAGGCTGCCTTTGCCGATTGGGCTGCCATGCCGGGTGACGCCCGCAAGAAGCTTCTGCATAAGATCGCCGATGCAATCGTGGCCCGCGCGGAAGAGATCGCCTTCGTCGAATGCATGGACACCGGACAGTCGCTGAAATTCATGGCCAAGGCCGCCCTGCGCGGCGCCGAGAATTTCCGCTTCTTCGCCGATCGCGCACCGGAAGCGCGCGATGGCAAGTCGATCCGCGCCGAAGGCCAGGTGAACCTGACGACGCGCGTGCCGATCGGCCCGGTCGGGATCATCACGCCCTGGAACACGCCCTTCATGCTGTCGACCTGGAAGATCGCGCCGGCACTGGCCGCCGGCTGCACCATCGTCCACAAACCAGCCGAATTCTCACCTCTGACCGCCCGCCTGCTGGTGGAGATCGCCGAGGAAGCCGGCCTGCCGAAGGGCGTTTGGAACCTGGTCAACGGTCTGGGCGAAGATGCCGGCCGCGCTCTGACGGAACATTCGCTCATCAAGGCCATCGGCTTCGTCGGCGAAAGCCGCACCGGTTCAATGATCATGAAGCAGGGTGCCGACACGCTGAAGCGGGTGCATTTCGAGCTTGGCGGCAAGAACCCGGTCGTGGTCTTTGCCGATGCCGATCTTGAGCGCGCCGCCGATGCCGCCGTCTTCATGATCTACTCGCTGAACGGCGAACGCTGCACCTCGTCCTCGCGCCTGCTGGTCGAGGAGAGCGTCTACGACAAGTTCACCGCAATCGTCGCCGAGAAGGCCAAGCGCATCAAGGTCGGCCATCCGCTGGACCCGGAAACGGTCGTCGGTCCACTCGTCCATCCCGTGCACGAAAAGAAGGTGCTGGAATATATCCAGATCGGCAAGTCCGAGGGTGCAACGGTTGCAGCCGGCGGCGAGAAGTTCGATGGCCCGGGCGGTGGATGCTACGTCTCCCCGACCCTGTTCACGGGCGCCAACAACCAGATGCGCATCGCCCAGGAAGAGATCTTCGGGCCTGTGCTGACCGCCATCCCCTTCAAGGACGAAGCCGATGCGCTCGCGCTCGCCAACGACGTCCAGTATGGCCTGACCGGCTATCTCTGGACCTCGGACGTCACCCGCGCGTTCCGTTTCACCGATCATCTCGAGGCCGGCATGATCTGGGTGAATTCGGAAAACGTTCGCCATCTGCCCACCCCCTTCGGTGGGGTCAAGAATTCCGGCATCGGCCGAGACGGCGGCGACTGGTCGTTCGATTTCTACATGGAAACCAAGAACGTCGCCTTCGCCACCAAGCCACACGCAATCCAGAAACTCGGCGGCTGAGCCGACAATACGCATAAAGGAGGAACAAATGCCCCTGCCGAAACCAAATCTCTATCCGCCCTTCAACATCGTGCGCCTCAGCCATGTCGAATTCGGCGTCACTGACCTTGCCAAGTCGCGCTCCTTCTATGTCGACACACTCGGCCTGCAGGTGACGGATGAGACGGCGGACACCATCTACCTGCGAGCGCTCGAAGAGCGCGGCCATCACTGCATCGTCCTGCGCAAGTCCGACAAGACGGAAGCCCGCGACCTCGGCTTCAAGGTCTTTGGCGACGAGGATCTCGACAAGGCCGCTCACTTCTTCAAGGGCAAGGGCCTGCCGGTGGAATGGGTCGAGCGCCCTTACCAGGCGCGGACCTTCCGCACCCGCGACCCGCATGGCATACCGCTTGAGTTCTACTCGAAGATGGATCGCCTGCCGCCGATCCATCAGAAATATGCGCTCTACAAGGGCGTCAAGCCGCTGCGCATCGACCACTTCAACTGCTACTCGACCAATGTCGATGAAAGCGTGGCTTTCTATAACGAACTCGGCTTCCGCGTCACGGAATATACCGAGGATGCCGAAACCGGTCGTCTCTGGGCTGCCTGGACGCATCGCAAGGGTGGCGTTCACGACATCGCTTTCACCAATGGTCGCGGCCCGCGCCTGCACCACACCGCCTTCTGGGTTCCGACGCCGCTCAACATCATCGACCTGCTCGACCTGATGGCAACCACCGGCTGGGTCAGCAATATCGAGCGCGGCCCGGGACGCCACGGCATCTCGAATGCCTTCTTCCTCTACGTTCTCGATCCGGATGGCCACCGCATCGAAATCTACTGCTCGGACTATCAGACCGTCGATCCCGATCTGGAGCCGATCAAGTGGGACCTCAAGGATCCGCAGCGCCAGACACTTTGGGGCGCACCCGCTCCCAAATCCTGGTTCGAACATGGTAGCCTGTTCGCCGGCGCAGAAGTCGCGGAACCGGAACTGAAGGCACAGCCGATTATCGCGCCTTAAGCGTTACCCTCAAGAGCGGGCGAAAACGCCCGCTCTTTTCAACGTTATCCAGGCGAGGAGATAGTCATGAAATTGAAGGACGCAACGTTGTTCCGCCAGGCGGCATTGGTCGGCGGCGAGTGGATCGAAGCCGATCCCGCAAACGCGATCAAGGTCGACAACCCGGCAAACGGCGAGATCATCGGCCTGGTTCCCAATCTGGGTGCTGCCGAGACGAAGAAAGCGATTGCTGCAGCCGAGGTGACCCAGAAGGAATGGGCCGCCCGCACCGCCAAGGAACGTTCCGGCATTCTGCGGCGCTGGTTCGAGTTGATGATGGAGAACCAGGATGATCTCGGACGCATCCTGACAGCCGAACAGGGTAAGCCACTGCCCGAGGCCAAGGGCGAAATTGCCTATGGCGCAAGCTTCATCGAATGGTTTGCCGAAGAGGGCCGTCGCGTCTATGGCGACATCATCCCCGGCCATCAGAAGGACAAGCGCATCCTTGTCATGAAGCAGCCGATCGGCGTCGTCGCGGCCATCACCCCCTGGAACTTCCCGAATGCGATGATCACCCGCAAGGCTGGCCCGGCTTTTGCCGCTGGCTGCGCCATGGTCCTGAAACCCGCGTCCCAGACGCCATTCTCGGCAATAGCCCTTGCGATCCTCGCCGAGCGTGCCGGCCTGCCCAAGGGACTGTTCAGCGTCATCACCGGATCGGCCCGCGCCATCGGCGCCGAGATGACCGCAAGCCCGGTCGTGCGCAAGCTCACCTTCACCGGCTCGACAGAAGTCGGCGCCGAACTCTACAAGCAGAGCGCGCCGACCATCAAGAAACTCGGCCTTGAGCTAGGAGGCAATGCGCCCTTCATCGTGTTCGACGATGCCGATCTCGATGCGGCTGTCGAAGGCGCGCTGATTGCCAAGTTCCGCAACAACGGTCAGACCTGCGTCTGTGCCAACCGTCTCTACGTGCAGGACGGCGTCTATGATGCCTTTGCCGAAAAGCTTGCCAAGGCTGTGGGTTCGCTGAAGACCGGCAACGGTTTTGACGAGGGCATCAATCTCGGACCTCTGATCGATGAAGCGGCTCTCAACAAGGTCGAGGAGCATGTCGCCGACGCTCTTTCCAAGGGTGGTCGCATCGTTGCCGGCGGTCATCGCCATCAGCTCGGCGGACGCTTCTATGAAGCGACGGTGCTAGCCGACGTCACGCCTGCCATGGCTGTGGCGAAAGAAGAAACCTTCGGACCGGTGGCTCCCCTCTTCCGCTTCAAGGATGAGGCCGATGTCATCGTTCAGGCCAATGACACCGAGTTTGGCCTTGCCTCCTACTTTTATGCCAAGGATCTCGCCCGCGTATTCCGCGTTGCCGAAGCCCTGGAATACGGCATGGTCGGCGTCAATACCGGCCTGATCTCGACGGCCGAAGCGCCCTTCGGTGGCGTCAAGCTCTCCGGCCTTGGCCGCGAGGGGTCGCGCTACGGCATCGAGGAATTCACCGAAATCAAATATGTCTGCCTCGGCGGCGTCGTCTGAGGTCAAAACAAGGCCATGAAAGCATGACCCATCCAAGATTCCTGTCCTTTTCGAGAAACGGCCGTCATGGTTACGGGCTTGCGGTCGACGGCGGTGTCGTCGACCTCTCCGCTCGCCACGGCGCGTCATGGCCGACACTGCGTGAGGTGATCGAGGCCGGTCGCCTCGTTCAGCTCGCAGAGGAAGCCAAGACGTTGAAGCCGGATTTCGCACTGGACGACATCCGCTTCGAAATTCCCATTCCGTCGCCGGAAAAGATCATTTGCGTCGGGGTCAATTTCCCCGACCGCAACGAGGAGTACAAGGATGGGCAGGCTGCCCCTTCCAACCCCTCTCTCTTCATCCGCTTTCCGCGCTCGTTCACCGGCAACGGGCAGCCGCTGATCCGTCCGCCGGAAAGCCCCCAGCTCGACTACGAAGGCGAGATCGTTATCGTCATCGGCAAGGGTGGCCGGCGGATTGCCGAGGCCGATGCCTTCTCGCATATCGCGGCTCTTTCGCTTTGCAACGAAGGCACAATCCGCGATTGGGTGCGGCACGCGAAGTTCAACGTCACCCAGGGCAAGAACTTCGACAATACAGGCTCGATCGGCCCTTGGCTGATTCCCTTCACCGATGCCGCCCAGCTCGACGACATCGAGCTTAAGACCCGCGTCAACGGCGAGGTACGCCAGATCGACCGCACCAGCCGCATGATCTTCTCCTTCCGCAAGATCATCAACTACATCTCTACCTTCACCACGCTCGTCCCCGGCGACGTCATCGTGACAGGCACGCCGACCGGCGCCGGCGCCCGCTTCGACCCGCCGATCTGGCTGAAGCCGGGAGATGTCGTCGAAGTCGAGGCAGATGGCCTCGGCATCCTCAAAAACACCATCGCCGACGAGGTGCTCTGATGCTGTCGCAAGATGAAATCCAGGCCGCGGCAGAAAGCCTCGACCAGGCCGAGCGGACGCGCGTCCAGACCGGGCTCCTGTCGCTGAAGCACCCGCAGATGACCATGGACGACTCTTATGCCGTCCAGAGCGCCTGGGTGAAAAAGAAGATCGCCGCTGGCCGCAAGCCGATCGGCTGGAAGATCGGGCTGACGTCGAAGGCAATGCAGTATGCCCTCAACATCAACATTCCGGATTCCGGCGTGCTCTTCGACGACATGATCTTCGAGGACGGCGCGACCGTGCCGGCCGACCGCTTTATCCAGCCGCGCATCGAGGCCGAGATCGCCTTCGTCATGAAGGCGCCGCTCAAGGGGCCGAACGTCTCGATCTTCGATGTGCTGAACGCCACCGACTACGTAACCCCTGCTCTAGAGATCCTCGACACCCGTATCCTCCGGGTCGATCCGGAGACGAAGAAGGCGCGCACGATCGTCGATACCATCTCCGACAATGCCGCCAATGCCGGCATCGTCACCGGCGGCCGCGCGGTGCGACCCGACCAGATCGACATGCGCTGGATGGGCGCGATCGTCAGCCGCAACGCGGAAGCCGAGGAAACCGGCCTTGGCGCCGGCGTGCTCAACCAGCCCGCACGCGGCATCGCCTGGCTTGCCAATCGCCTGTCGCAATATGGAGACGGTATCGAAGCCGGTCAGATCGTTCTTGCCGGTTCGTTCATCCGCCCGATCGAGGCGCGGCACGGCGATACGATCACTGCCGATTTCGGTCCTTACGGATCGGTCAGCCTGTTCTTTGCATGAAGGAGTAAGACATGCCTGCGCCCAGGAACCTTTTTAAACAGGCATTGAAGGAAGGGCGGGCGCAGATCGGCCTCTGGCAGGCCCTCGCCAATGCCTACACGGTCGAAATCTCAGCGGGCGCCGGTTACGATTGGCTCCTGCTGGACGCCGAGCATGCGCCGAACGACGTGCCGCTCCTCGTCTCGCAACTGCAGGCGATGAAGGGCACGGCGAGCCACGCGATCATCCGCCCGCCGATCGGCGAGACCTGGATCATCAAGCAGATGCTCGATATCGGCGCCCAGACCCTGCTCATCCCGATGGTCGACAGCAGGGAAATGGCCGAAACCATGGTGAAGGCTGTCAGATATCCGCCGCATGGCGTGCGCGGCGTCGGTGCGGCCCTTGCCCGCGCCTCCGCCTTCAATCGCATCCCCGACTATCTGCCGACGGCCAATGACGAGATTTGTCTGCTCCTGCAGGTGGAAAGCCGTGCGGGACTCGAAGCGCTCGATGCCATTGCCTCGACGGAAGGCGTCGATGGCGTCTTTATCGGCCCCGCCGATCTCGCTGCCGACATGGGCTATCTCGGCAAGCCGGGCGCACCGGAAGTGCAGGCGGAGGTCGAAAAGGCGCTTGCGAAAATTCAGGCGCATGGCAAGGCCGCCGGCATCCTGATCGGTGATCTCTCGCTGGCCAAGCGCTATCTCGAACTTGGTGCGACCTTCGTGGCGATCGGCAATGACGTCACGCTTCTCGCCAATGCCACCACCAAGCTTCTGGACGATTTCAAAAAGGCTGAAGCAGCAAAACCGCCTGCTGACGCGAAGGTTTACTGATCTCAGCGGACGCCTCTTGCTGACAAGCGGCAGGCGTCTAGCAATCACGCGGTGGAGGAGCCGTGCGATCGGACGCGTTGTGCACGCTCAGTCAAAACGGACTGCACAGCTGGACGCGACGCCGGCGAATGCATCGGCCATGATGCTCAAGAAATCCAAGAGGAGGAAACATGCGTTTCAAGAACAAGACGGCCCTGATTACGGGCGGCGGCACGGGTATCGGCGCAGCGGTCGCACGCCGCATCCGCCAGGAAGGCGGCAATGTCGCGCTCGTCGGGCGCCGTCCCGAGCCGCTCAGAAGCGTTGCCGAAGAGATCGGCGCAACTGTCGTTGCAGCCGATGCTGCCGATGGTGCCGCGATGAAGGCTGCCGTGGAGAAAGTCGTCGAGACCTATGGCGGGCTCGACATCCTGATCGCCAATGCCGGCGGTCACGGAGTCGGACCGACGGTCAGCATGTCGGATGAGACATGGGATCTTGCCGTTCGTCTCAACCTCAACACCACATTCGTCAGCGCGCGCGAATCCCTGCCCCACCTCATCAAGAACAAGGGCAACATCGTCGTTCTCGCCTCAATCGCCGGGCTCTTTGCCGGGCCGGATGCCGCGGGCTACGTCACCATGAAGCACGGCTGCATCGGCCTTGCGAAATCGCTGGCGCGCGACTACGGCCGCAAGGGCGTTCGCACCAATACCGTTTGCCCCGGCTGGGTCACGACCGCCATGGCCGACGAGCAGATGGAATTCATCGTCGAGAAGTACAAGCTGAACAGCATCGAGGAAGCCTATGCGCTCGTCACCAAGGACGTGCCGCTCGGGCAGCCGGCGACTGCCGAGGACGTCGCCAATGCCGTCTGCTTCCTCGCTTCGGGTGAAGCTTCGATGATCAACGGCGCGGTCCTGACCATCGACGGCGGCGCCGGCACAGTCGACCTGCCGACACTGGCATTTGTGGATTAAAGGGGGAGGAAATACACATGAACCAGAATCCAAAGGATTGGAAAACCTACGATCAGTTCGCCTATGGCATCGACACGAACCGCCTGCCGGCGACGGATGCCCTTGCCGGCTCGTCGCACAAGGTCGCCTTCGACGATGGCCGCAAGCTCGAGCTTGCCTTTGGCAAGGAAGACGTCAAATGGTCCGACGGCAAGGACAGCGCCACGGATAAGGCCGAAGTTATCGAAGTCGCGCCGAACACCTATTTCGTCGAAATCGTCTTTGCCGGACGCGCCAAGGAGGCGGAAACGCTGATCCTGAACGTTGAGACGCGTCGCGCCCTGTCGATCTACTCGATCGTTCGCGAGCTGAAAGATTCGGTCGGCGAGCCGCAGGTGGCACAGATTTTCCGTCCCGGCATCATTGAGGGCGGTGTTGTCAGCGGACAGGCTCCGGCTGAGAGCCGCGACCTGATCGGCCTCCGGGCACACTTCACCTACAGCCCCAACCATGTCTACGAGCACACGTACCTGTCGTCGCAGCGCTATGCCTGGCAATGCCTCGTCGGCGTTCAGCGCGGCCATGGCGACGTCGATCTGACCACCACCTACAAGTTCGACGAGAACCAGTACATCTTCACCTTCCGCGAATTCAAGATCGCGGTCGCGTCGACTTTCTTCTACAATTTCAACGATATGCGTTCCACAGGCAAGTTCCTCGGCATCACTGGCGACGGACGTATCCAGAACAGCCCGGCCGGCGCGTTCATCCGCAAGGCCTCGATGACCTACTACCTGCCCGGCCAGGAACCAGTGTGAAGGACAGCACGATGCGAACAGCTTTCGAAATTGTGAAGGCGCATTACGACGCCAATCTCCGCCGCGATATGGATGGCATGCTGGCCGACATCGCTCCGGATTGCCACTGGACCGAGATGGACGGTTTTCCCTGCGTCGGCACCTATGTCGGCCCGCAGGAGATCTTCAAGAACGTCTTTCAGGCACTTGGCCAACTGTTTGACGGATACACGTTCACGCTCGAACGGCTCCTCGACGCCGGCAACGACGTGGTCGCCATCGGCGAGTACACGGGCACCAGCAAGCAGACGGGCAAGCCGTTCAAGGCTCGCGTCGTGCATGTCTGGGGCGTGGCACAGGATAAGATCCGCCGGTTCGAACAGTTCACCGATACGCTTCGGGTGGTAGAATCGATGCGTTGATCGGTTGAGGCGGCCGGACCCGAGGTCGGGCCGCCTTTTATACGGCGACGGCTCGCCGCCATTGCGATGGAGAAACACCGAAGCGGTTGCGGAAGGCTCGGGAAAAATGTGCGCTTGATGAAAAGCCAAGCGCAAACGCAATTTCGGATATTTCGCCCGCATAGCCTCCGGCATCCCGCAACTGTGCGGCAGCCTTCTCCAGGCGCAAATTCCAGATATAGTCCGAAGGCGTCAGGCACTCGACCTCGAATGCCCGATAGACATAGCGCACAGAGCAGCCCATACGCCGCGCGATCATTGTGATGGTCAGGTCCGGCCGCTCGACATTGCCCTCGATGAACTCCTTGATCCGCTGCAACAGCAGAGCCAACGGATTGGCAACCGGCCTTGCCGGCTGCGTATCTGCGCCGATCACGGTGCGAACGAGATCAATCATGGTCTGGCCGATGCCAGCGCGCCTGGCTTCATCGAGATGGCCGATCTCATGCATGGTTGATTCCATCAACGACAGCAGGATGCGGCACATGCCGTCCTGCTCTGCATGGGCTGTAAAAGGTGTCGACAGCCGCTCAATGGCGCTATGGGAGAGTGCATGTCGTGGCAACTGCAGCAGAAGCTGGCGCACGGGCGTGCTGTTGGTCAGCACGTAGGGCCGACGTGGGTCATAAATGACCAGAGCATCGGATTGCACCGGGGCACGCTGTCCGCCCTGCATCAGCGAAGCAATACCCTCAGTCTGCAGGATCAGTTTGATCGCGTCCGGGTCATCGGGGCCCGCCGTGACGCGTTCACCGAAAACGACATGCCGTTCGGCCTCCAATCGCGTCAGCCGGCATGCACCGAGCATTGCCGACACCATGCGGCTTTTATTCTGATCGGCGGCGCCGAAATCAAGGCGGACATTGCCGAAGAGATTGCGGGCCAGACCGGCAAACTCACGCCCCCCGGCGATGTCGACATGACGTTGAAGCGCTGCAGCCATGATAGAACCCTCAAGAGGTAAGATATCCGCCATCGACCGGCAGGCAGGCGCCCGTTACATAGCGTGCCGCATCCGAGGCGAGGAATATGATCGCATCGGCGATTTCCTCAGCAACACCCCACCGACCGGCGGGGATGCGCTGGAGAATAGGTCCGGAAGCGGCCTCATCGGCGAAAAGCGCTCGACTGAGGGGCGTGACGATCCAGCCCGGTGCGACGGCGTTGACGCGAATACCTGCTTGCGCATATTCCTGCGCCAGCGATTTCGTCAGCTGGACGATCGCTCCCTTGCTCGCGGCATAGGCCGGACGGTCTGCGGCGCCGAAGGTTGAGTACATCGACGCGATATTGACCATCGCCGAGCCGGCGCTCATATGCGAGCGCGCCAGCCTGCAGCAATCCATGACCGAGGTCAGGTTGATCGCCATGACCTCGTCGAACACGGCTTTCGACCATTCGCCACGATCGCGGCTGACCCCGATGCAATTGACCAGAACATCGATCGTCCCGACAGATGCGAAGAAGGCGTCCAGCGCCCCAGCTACGAGCACATCTACCTCATGATCTTCGATCCGAGGCCCGGCGGGCGCCTTCGATGCGCCGAGACCGCAACTCACGACACGGGCGCCAAGCCCGGCAAAGCGCCGCACGCTGGCGGCACCTATGCCTGATGTGCCTCCCGTAACGACGACCGTTCGCCCGGCAAAAAGATCGGCGGAAAACGTCATGGCAGTTCCTTCGTGTCAGCTGGCAAGGTAGGCGCCGTGGAGAATATCCGGCTGCGCCTTCAAAGTGGCGGCAGAGCCGTTAAAGACGAGACGTCCGCGCTCCAGAACAAGTGCCTGATCGGCAAGATCGAGGGCGAGGTTGGCGAACTGCTCGATCAGGAGAACGCCGATGCCACCGGCGGCGGCGATCTTCAGCGCCTCGGCCAGCCTTTTCACGACGGTGGGAGCCAGTCCAAGAGAAAGCTCATCGACGATCATGAAGCGGGGCTTGGCAACGAAGGCCTGCGCCATCGCCACCATCTGCTTCTGCCCGCCGGACAGATCCGACGCCGATTGACGGCGGCGCTCAGCAAGCTCGGGGAATATTTCATAAGCGCGTTCAAGCCCCTGCCTGCGGGCATTGGCGGAAGGATCGAGCGCGGCCACGAGGATGTTGTCCTCCACGGAGAGTTGCCCCAGTACGCGATGGCCTTCCGGTACGAGCGCGAGGCCGGCCCGCCGAATGCGATCGGGTGCAAAGCCATCGAGCGTGGCGCCATCGAGGCGCACCGAACCGCCACGCGGCAAAGCGCCTGCCATGGCCATGACGGTGCTCGACTTACCCGCGCCGTTGGCGCCAAGCAGCGTCGTAACCTTGCCGGCGGTCACCGAGAAGGAAACACCATGAATAACGCGCTTGCCGCCACGCTCGACGACAAGGTTTTCCACATGGACTTGTGATGTGTCGGTCATCTCAGAACTCCCCCAGATAGGCGCGACGCACATTGGGATCGGCCAGCACGGCATGGGTCGGCCCAAGCGCCAGCAGCTTGCCGTAGTCGAGCACCATGGTCTCACTGCACATGGAACGGATCAGATCGACATCGTGGTCGATGATCAGCACCTGTGCCCTGAATTCTGCCGGGATGCGGAGAACCAGTTCGCGAAATGCCTTGCCCTCCTCCTCGGTCAGACCGGCTGCCGGCTCGTCGAGCAGGATGAGTTTCGGGTTGCCGACCACGCATTTGGCAAGCTCGACGAGGCGACGCTGAAACAGATTGAGCGATTGTCCCAGCCGATCGGCAGCCGACATCAGACCGACGAAGGTCAAAGCCTGGTCCACGGCACCGGACCGATGCCCAACGGGCACGACATGGTCGGCGATCGCGGCAATGTTGCCGGCGACCGTCAGATCCTCGACAACCTGCTCCGTCTGGAACGAACGTCTCAGGCCGGCGCGTACGCGCTGAAGAGGCGACATCAACAGCAGCGGCTGTTCACCCAGCGACACCGTGCCCTGGATCGGCCGAACGAAGCCGGAGAGCACGTTTAGCAATGTGGTTTTGCCGGCGCCGTTCGGGCCGATAAGCCCTGCCACCGGAGCCGTCAGCACGGCGCTCAGCTCATTGATCGGCTTGACGCCGCCAAATTGCACGACGAGATTGTCGATCTTGATCATCGGTCCCTCCCTCGGGAAAGCTTATCGCCAAGCCAGGCGATCAGACCGGATATCTGCCCGGCGATGCCGGTCGGGGCGGTCGCCAGGGCATGGAACAGCGCCATGCCGAAAATCCCGATCGTCACATAGCCGTCGATGCCAAGATCGGTCAGCAGCGCCGGCACTGCGCGCAGCAGAAGCCCGGCAATCAAGGCGCCGTACCAGTTGAAGACCCCACCGACGATGGCGAGCGCGAAGAGATTGAGACTGTCGAAGGCGCCAAAGGCGCGGCCGTCGAGCTGGCCTACATTGCCGGCAAGCAGCCCGCCGGCGAGACCGGCCAGAAAGCCGCTGAGCGCAAAGGCCCATGCCTTGTAGATCAGGACATTGACGCCACTCGCAACGGCCACCGTCTCGCCCTTGCGGATGAGCGCCCAGGCGCGGCCGGGGCGGGCAAGCTTATGCCACTGCGCAATCAACAACCCGATTGCCGCCGCCATGCAGACATAAAGGAAGTAGGCAACCTCGCCATCGGCTATAACGGGTCTCGCCAGCATTGCGCGTCCAGAACCATCTGCCCGTCCAAGGAAGCCCGGACCACCGTCCGGAAAACCCCAAGCGCTAATGACGATCTGGAAGGCACCGGCCAGCATCAGCGTGACGAGTGCCAGATACAGGCCGCGCAGCCGCAAGGCAGGCACGCCGAATGCCAGCCCCACCACCGAGGCGACGATGCCGCCCGCGAGCAGGCTGACCTCGAAAGGCGGATGAAAGGCGTGGCCGATACGGAGCGTCACCCAGCCACCGACACCGACAAGCGCAAACTGGCAGAGCGAGACGAGGCCAAGCTGGCCGTAAAGAATGGCGAGTCCGGCGACGGAGAGCGACAAGGCAACGGCTGAGGTAGCGGCCGACAGCCAGAAAGAATTGGCAAGGAGAGCGACGACGAGCGAGAAGATGAGCATCGTCACCGGGACATGCAGTAGCTGCTTGGGCAGGCGCACCATCGTTGGGCCTTCGGCGTTGGAAGCGATTGTCTGATCCTGAACGGTCATCGGTCTTTCAACGCGGCTCTCGCCGTGCCTCCCAGGATGGTGACTGCAACAAGCGCGATGACGAAGGGAGCCGCCGCACGATAGGGCGATATCCAGGCGATCGGCGTCAGCACGGCCTCGGCTATACCGATGAGAATGCCAGCGATGGCCGTTTCCCAGAGCGAGCGCAGCTGGCCAAGGATTGCGGCTGCAATCGCCGGGATGACCAGCAGGGTCAGGAACGTTCCCTGCAACCGCACGAGATCGGCAAGCAGCAGGCCGGCAAGGCCCGAGAAGATACCGGTGATGATCCAGGCGGCGGTTTCGGTATAGAGAATGCGCACACCCAGGATAGCGCTGAGATCGCGATCGTTGGCCAGGGCGCGCATATCGAGGCCGAGCCGTGTGCGGTTTAGCAACAGCGTGATCGCGACCACCATGACGACGGCGAGTATGATGGCGATGATGCGCGTATAGGTCAGACGCACGGCAAACAGGGTGACGAACATCTGGTCGGTCGGAAACTGCAGACGACGCGGCAGTTCACCCCAGATCACACCCATAATCGCAATTAGCAGGAGGGCGGGTGCCAGCGTTCCCACGGCGCGCACGACAATGTCGCGATGCGACAGCAGAGGCGCGAAGATGCGGCCGTACAGAAAGCTGATTGTTGTAGAGACGACGACCGCCGCCAGAATGGCAACCGCGAGCGGCATTTTCCACTCAAGCAGCTGCCAGGCACAATGGGCGCCAATGGCACCGAACGCACCGAACGCAAAATTGAGAACGCCTGTCGCACGAAACAGAACGACAAGGCCGACGCCGGACAATGCGTAGACGGCACCGATTCCCAGGCCGGAAATGACGAAGGGTAGAAGGTTCATGGATCGATCCTCTACGGCGCAGCGTGTCCTTCGGACACGCAAGGGACGCCGTAACATTCTAGATCAACGCATCGAGCTTTCCGAAAATCGGTCCCAATTTTCGGGCCGATGCGTATGGTCGCTCGGCTCCGCGGCGTCAGCGCCGCGGAGCCGATGGCAAGGGTCTGGGCTTAGTTGAGGCCGGCCGACTTTTCGAAGGCGCGGATGTCCTTCAGTTCCGGATCCGGCGACGGGGCGCAATCGGAGACGACCTTCCACTTGCCGCCTTCGGCAACCGCCATGCGTGTCGTCGAATTGGCATTGTGACGTGTCTGGCCATCGCCGTAGTACCAGGGTGCGCAGAAGATATCGCTCTTGAAGTCCTTGATCTGCTTCACGGCGGCAGACGCGGTCTCGCGGTTGATGTTGGCCGGATCGAGCGTCATCAGCGCCTTTTCGGCGATGCGTGCGGCAAGATAACCGGCCTGGGCGAAGGTATCGCGCGGGTCGGATTTCTGGCCGTACTGATCCATGACAGCCAGCCAGTTCTGATTGTCGGGCGTGGTAGCCTCGAGATCATTGAACTCCATGTTGACATAGAACTTGCCGTCCCAGCCCGAACCGATGGTCGACGGAACCGAGAGATCGTAAGCCGAAGCAGCGCTCAGGAAGGTGATCGACTGGTTCAAACCTTGCTCTTCGGCTGCGGTCAGAAGCGGCACGGCGACGCCCTTGGAGAGGCCGAGAACGATAATGTCAGGCTTGCTGGCCGCTGCCTGCAGGATGATGGATGTGGCATCGGCAGAACCGGGGTCCATCAGGATCGTCTGGGCCGCAAAGCCCTTTTCCTTGGCGAGCAAGGCGACACCATCGCAGGACCATGTGCCGACATTGGGGATATTCGGAGCGATGCAGACAACCGACTTGGCATGAAGCTTGTCGAGCGCATAGCCCATCGCACCCAGCATAGACACGCGCGGCCCGGCATTGGTCGGCGCGATGTTGCCTGCGAAGAAGCATTCGCGCGGTACGCCGACACCCGCCAGCACCAGAATGCCGGCCTTTTTGTAAAGCTCGGCATTGGCACCGCATTCGACATAGCTGGAGTTGCCGACCATCAGTACTGCCTTCTGGTCATTGACGAGCTTTGCGGCCAGCTGCGCGGCGATCTCCGGATTCCACTGGTCGTCCTCGATCATATATTTGACCGGCCGGCCCTTGATGCCACCATTGGCATTGAGGCAATCGAAATAGGCCTTAGCCGCCTTGGTCGAGTTCGAGAAGTCGTCCGGGCCGGTCTTGCCGGTGATGGCACCGATGATGATCGGTTCGCCGGTCGCAGGCTTGCCGCTATTGTCGCCGCAGGATGCGGCCGCATGTGCACTGAACGCCGAAACGAGCGTCAGGAAAAGGCTGATCGCCAGCCCTCTGAGATTGATAGGCATTCTCTCCTCCAGTTGTTGTCCCCGCTCCCCAGGGATCTTGATGCCGGCGACTTCAGGCTCAACCTGCTATCGCCTTTCCTGTCATGAAGGCGGCAGCCTTTGCCGCAATCATCATCGTTGGTGCATTGGTATTGCCCGAAACCAGGGTCGGCATGATCGAGGCGTCGCAGACCCGCAGCCCTTCTATGCCGCGCACCTTCAGGTCCGGCCCCACCACAGCATTCGGATCGTCTGCCCGGCCCATGCGGGCCGTCCCGGCCGGATGGAACACGGTCTTGCACGATTGGCGGATGTAGTCCCGCAGTGCGTCCGGGTCCTTCTCAACGCCCGGCTTCGGCAGCACGCGACGCTTGACCAGCTTGGCAAGCGCCGGCGCATCGAGAATCCGGATCGCAGTTTCGACGCCGCGCACCAAAGTCTCGATATCAGCCGGATCGGAAAGCAGATTGGCGTTGAAATCCGTCTGCTCAGTCGGATTGGCACTCTTTAATTTGATCCAGCCGCGAGAACGCGGCCGCAGATAGCAAGGCCCGATGCTGAGGCCGTGCCCAGGTTCCGGGTCGCGATCGATGAAGCCGATCAACACCGGCAGCACATGGAACTGCACGTCCGGCTGCCCGGTGCCTGACGTATCGACAAAACCGCCGCACTCGACAACGTTCGATGACAACAGGCCTCTATGCGAGGTCAGATAGCGCAGCATGTGGCCCGCCGCCCGCAGCCCCTTGTCCTGGCCAAGGATCGAGATGGGCTCGTATGTTTCCCCCTGCACGGGCACTTCCAGGTGGTCCTGATAGTTCGCCCCAACGCCAGGCAGATCGGCGACGACCTTGATGCCGAGCGATGAAAGATGCTCCGCATCGCCGATGCCGGATAGCTGCAGGATCTTTGGTGTGGCGATCGCGCCGGCGGTCAGCGCAATCTCGCGCTGTGCCTTGAAGGTCGTGCCATCGAGCAGCTCGACCCCAACGGCCTTTCTTCCTTCGAACAGGATGCGAGCGACCTTGCGTTGCGTCAGCACAGTCAGGTTTGACCGCTTCTCCGCTTCGCGCAGAAAAGCCTGCGCGGAGCTCCAGCGACGGCCGCCATAAGTCGTGCTCTGATAGAAGCCGACACCAGCCTGATCCGCGCCGTTGAAATCGTCATTGTGCGGAATGCCGATTTCGGTCGCGGCCTTGATGAAGGCCTCGCTCAGCGGATGACGGTGACGCGGATCCGAAACGTGCAGGCCGCCCTTGTTGCCGTGATACTGGCCGTTCAATCGCTCATTGTTCTCCAGCGAGCGGAAGGCCGGCAGCACGTCGTCGTAGGACCAGCCCTGACAACCCATCTGGGACCACGTGTCGTAATCGTTGCGATGACCACGAACATAGATCATCGCGTTGACAGAACTGCCGCCGCCAAGCACGTTGCCCTGCGGCGTAATGCTCGGACGCCCGTTCAAGCCCTTATCGGGGTTCGAGGCATAGGGATGGATATCGATGCCCTTGCCCAGCACCTTGAAGAAGGTCGCGGGGATGTGGATCCAGGGATCAGCATCCCGCCGGCCCGACTCGATCAGCAGAACCTTATTCGCCGGATTTTCCGACAGCCGGTTCGCCAGAACGCAGCCCGAGGATCCACCGCCGACGATGATGTAGTCGTAGGTCGCCATCACTTAGCTCAGCACCGTCTGGATTGTCGTGAATTCCTTCAGCCCCTCAGCGCCAAACTCGACCCCCATGCCGGACTGCTTCACGCCGCCGAAGGGTGCGTTGGGCTGAATAGTGCCGTGCTTGTTAATCCAGACGGAGCCGCATTCGAGCTGCATCGCATAGCGCTTCGCCTTCTGGGCATCCGCAGACCAGACGGAGCCGCCGAGGCCTGCCGGATTCTGATTGGCGCGCGCGATTACCTCATCGATATCGCTGTATCGGATGATCGGCAGCGCCGGGCCGAACTGCTCTTCATCGACCAGCCGCACGCCATGATCGACATCGGCAACGAGCGTGATCGGATAGAAGTATCCGGGCCGATCCATCGGCGCACCGCCGGTCAGGATGCGGCCGCCATTGGCACGCGCATCGTCAACGAGTTCACGCACCTTATTGAACTGCATTTCGTTTTGAATGGGTCCGAGAATGCTCGTCTCATCCAGACCATCACCGACGGCGATCTTGCCTGCGTAATCGGCAAGCCCGCGGCACACGTCCTCGTAAATGCTGTCATGCACATAGAGGCGCTTCAGCGCCGCGCAGGTCTGGCCATTATTGATGAAGGCACCCCAGAAGAGGCCTTCGACGATGGCCTTCGGGTCGGCATCCGGCAATACGATACCCGCATCGTTGCCGCCGAGTTCCAGCGTCAGCCGCTTCAGGGTCGCGACTGCCGACGCCATCACCTTCTTGCCGGTTTCCGTCGAACCGGTGAAGGTCATCTTGGAAACCCCAGGATGGGCGGAAAGTGCCGCCCCAATGCTGTTTTCGCCGGTAATGATGTTGACGACGCCGGGCGGAAGAACCTCATTCATGATTTCGACGAGGCGAATAGTCGACAAGGGCGTCAGCGGCGACGGCTTGATGACGACGGTATTGCCTGCGCGCACAGCCGGCACGATATGCCAGCAGGCGATCATCACGGGCCAGTTCCAGGGCGTGATCGAACCGACGACGCCGATCGGCTTGCGATGCAATTCGACGCGGCCTTCATTGTCGTCCTGAAGCACCTCAACCGGCAAGTCCAGTTCGGCGGTATGCCGTGTCCAGGCAAGTGCGCCACCGATTTCGAAGCGCGAACCGAGGCCATTGAGCGGCTTGCCCTGTTCCCGAGTCAGGATCTGGGCAAGTTCTTCGGCATGTTCGTTGATCTTCTCTGCGACCGCGCGGCAAGCGCCGGCGCGCTCTTCGTTCGAAGCCTGCGACCAGGTCTTGAAGGCTTCAGTCGCTGCGGCAACCGCCCTGTCAAGATCTGCTTCGCTGCCGAGCGGCATGTAGCCGACCACATCACCGCTTGATGGATTTGCGACCGGTGCATGATGGGACGTGACGACATGCTCGCCGCCGATAAGCAGGGTATACTGCTTCACGATATTCTCCTCCCGTGACTTTCGGGAGGACTATGGCTTTTGCCACCAGACCCGTCTTGGGGAGAAACGCGCCTTGTCTTGGACTGGAGCGCAGACTGCGTTTCAGTCCAATCTATGCACTGGTTCGGCGGAGCGCAGCAGCTCGCTCGGAGCGCAATCGAACAGCTCCTTGAAGCTGCGATTGAAATAAGAAATATCGTTGAAACCGGCGGAATAGGCGACTTCGGCTATCGTTGTGGGATTGCGGCGTTCCTTGAGCTGCTCGATCTTTTCGCGGGCAAAGCGCAGGCGTTTGTCGCGAATGACGGTCGTGCAGGTCATGCCCATGCCCTGGAAATCCTGCTGAAGGGTGCGGATGGACACGCCAAGCCTCGTCGCCAGCCATTTGGCATTGAGGTCGGTATCGGTCAGGTGCTTGTCGATCAGAATATCGACCATCTGCATGCGCCTGCTGGCGCTTTCATGCAGCGAGTTCAGACTGGTCGCCTGGGCGCTCGTCGACAGAAAGGCCTGACGGGTCGTGTCGAACATCAGCTGACGCAGATGCGGCGAGGCCACGTCGTTTTCCGGCGTGGTCATTATCTTGGCGATCAGCGCCCGCAGCATCATCGCCATCGGGTCGGATGCGACGAGCTTGCGGGCCACGTCGAAATCTACCTTGCTGTCGGAATACATCAATTGCCGCGGCAAATGCAGCGAGAGATGATTGGAGAAGTGTCCACGGAAATAGAAGGTTGTGGGACGGGTGGAGTCGACGAGAATGCACTCGCCGACGTCAAGAATGTTCTGCTGGCCGGAATGCTCGACGCCACAGACACCTTCGAGCTGCAGGATCAGAAAAAGGTGCTCATTAGCATCGCGCCGGATATCGTCCCAATCGCGATGGACATAATCGAGATCATTGGAGACGTGGGCGAACTCCATGCCGCACACATCGATGCGGCTTGCCATGCCGACGACACTATCGCCGCGCGTCACGGTATGCGGGTTGAAATTCCCGCAAATGCTCCGCAAGCCGTCCGCCCATTGATCATAGGGCGTGGGCGACCAGCTCCGTTCGATGAGGCTGCGATTCTGCAACAGGTCCAACTCTGCCTCCCAACAGTATCAGCGCTGATGAAGACTGCTACAGTTCCTCCGGTCCGTCAATTAAATACTTAACACATTAATGAAATTGAGCGTGCATTCACTCTTCGCCGGCAGAGCCGTTCTCAAGCTTCAGCGACGCCAGTTCCTGCAACATGTCGAGGAGCTGCTCCACGCGCTGAACACCGAAACGGGCATCGATATCGGCATAAACCTTCAGGCTCTCCGGCATGACTTCCGTCACGAGGGTCTCACCCGCCGGCGTGATCTGCAAAAGCACCCTGCGGCCGTCGGCCTCGTCCTTGTGCTTGGTGATGAAGCCACGCTCCTCAAGCAGCCGTATCATCCGCGTCAGGCTCGGCGCCAGAATGGATGCCTTGTCAGCCAGCTCAGTGGCATCAAGCTTGCCGCCCTCGTAGAGGACACGAATGACGCGCCATTGCTGTTCGGTGACGTCATGCGCCGCCAGGATCGGCCGGAAATGGCTCATGACCGCTTCGCGAGCGCGCAGCAGCCCGATCGCGAGAGAACGTCGGGGTTCTCGCAGAGGCCGCCTGGGCTTTACAGCCTGGGTATCGAATGCTGATGTCTGTCCGGCGTCGCTATCTGTCTTGTTCGGCATTGTTTCCGCATATTTGCTAGCATCACATTCCCATTGATTAACATGAGAATTTTTCAAAGCAAGGTGGCCGGAAGAGCAAGCCTCGTCCGACGGCAGAAACCATCATCCAGCTGCGCGCCCATCGAGGCAGGCTACGGCACCTGCACGAGGCGGCCGCTACCTCTGATCTCGGAACGCCGCAACACCGGACGCCCGTACAATTCGACATTGCCGCTTCCACTGATCGATATGTCGGCATCCGCCGCTGCAGCCACCTGCACGTCGCCACTGCCGCGAATTCTGATTTTGACCGATTGGGCAGCAAGATCCTTGAGGCGGGCAGCGCCGGAGCCGGACACGTCCAGATCGACGGATCGCGCACTGCCGGCGGCCTTGACGCTGCCACTGCCGGAAATGCGCAGGTGCAGATCGTCCTGATCGAGCTGCGACAAGACAAGGTCTCCGCTGCCGCGAACCTTCCAATCAGTGACGAGCGGCCCGGACAGGGCGACATCAAATTTGGACATGGACCAGCCCGGATTGCAATCGAGGCTCAGCTTGCCGTCTTCCAATCGTACATGGTCGAGAAGCGCTGAGTTGCCGCTGATGACAGCCTCGGCTTTGCCACCAGGCTGGTATCGAACGGAGGCAGGCATATCGATTGACAGGCGGCCATCCGAATTGAAAGGCAGGACGATCTGCTGCTTGCCCGATCCCGTTGAACCGCACGTGGATTGTATGCCATCCCACCAGTATCGGGCATTGGCCAGATCGGGTCCAGAAAGTCCAAAACCCACCGCAAGAAAGACAAATGCGCAAATCAATCCGGCCGTCGCGACGGTCGCCAGTTTCCGGTTCATTGTCCATTCCTCCAACAATATGCAGCGCACCGATCAAACACGATTTTCGGTTGCTTGCGCCAAGCGAAAATGCAGCCGGGCATACCGCCCGAGCATGCGGATACCGAGGCTAAGTCCCATGAGCAGCAGTGCGCCGCCACCCACAAGGACACTGACCAGCCCAGCCCCGATAAGGAGGCGTGCCAACATGCCGACACTGGGCAGGCCGATGTGAAAAAACACGGCCGCAAACACGATCTTCAGACCAACGGCGCCAATGGCAAGGAGTGCGATCGCAAGACCGAACGTGACGAACACGGCAGCGAGCAATAGAGGCAGCAGGAAGAAGATATCGACGATGGCAAGTCCAGCCAGTGCCATCATCGCCGCCAGAAGGTTCGGCACGCTCCAATGCGCCTCAAAACGGCGCAGTCCTGCATCCGCCCGCAACTCTCTGGCTATTCTGGCTGGATCGCCCAGTGCCGCCACGACGTCTTCATCACTACGACCAGAGGCCCCGGATTCGGTAAAATAGGCGGTGTAATCGGCAACGATGTCATCGATTTCGTGAGGCGGAAGCCCGGCAAGGCCCAGTCTCAGCGCACGCAAAAAAGCATCCCTGGTCATGGCTATTCCTCAAGAAGTTTGTCGACAGCGCCCGCAAGCGCGCGCCAATCGCGACGATGCGCCTCGAAAATCGAATGCCCCAACGGCGTAAGCCGGTAATATTTGCGCGGCGGTCCGTTGCTGGACTCGACGATACGGGTCGCAACCAGGCCGTCATTCTGCATCCTGCGCATCAGCGGATAGATCGTTCCTTCCCCCATTCCAACCGCCGCGACCAAGGTGCTGGCGATTTCATAACCATAGCTCTCGCCGCGCGAAAGCACGGCCAGGACGCACAGGTCGAGAACGCCTTTTCGCAGTTGAACTTGGATCGAGTCGGTCATGAATGCCTCAACTTTACAAGTTAGATATAACAAGCTATCTGCTTATGCAAGGTAGTGAGCCAACATTCGAGGCCCGCCCCATAGCGGCGCCGTTGCGACAGTCCAAGCTCGCGGGCCGCGCCGTTGCCAGCGCCTGATTCAAGCCCCCCCCGCCAGAAGGAATTGCGCAATGATCCACCGCAGCCTTGCCCTCGCCGCCGCCCTCTGCCTTGCTGCATCGTTGTGCCAGGCGGCGGGGTTCAAGTTCATTCGAATTCCGGCCGACGCCGGCGGCCCGGAAATTACAGGGGCAATGTGGTCACCCTGCGCTGGGGCGTCGACGTCGATGAGAATAGGAGCTTTAATATTAGCAGCGACGCCGGATTGTCCGATCATGGGCAAGGATCTGCCGCTCATCGTCATTTCACACGGTTATGGCGGCGACTCGCTCGGCCACCGGGACACCGCCCAGGCGCTGGCGGACGGAGGCTTCATCGTCGTCGCTATCAATCATCCACATGCGAACTACGCCGACATGAGTCAGGCAAACGGCATGGGCGTGCTGGTCGAACGACCGGCCGACATCAAGCGCACCATCGACTTCATGCTCGGCCCATCGCCCGACGCAGCAAGCATCGATCCGCGCCGTATCGGTTTCTACGGATTTTCCCAGGGCGGCTACACAGGACTTGTGGTTGCCGGCGCCAATCCCGACCTAAGCCAACTGCCGCCGCGCTGCGCGGACCCGAAGATTACCGACTGCCCGCCAGCCGAGCAAAGGCGGCCTTTTCAGCGAACCCAGCTGCCACGGACCTGGACACACGACGCCCGCGTTAAGGCTATGGTGATCGCCGATCCCTTGAGCACTGTCTTTCTGGCCTCTGACAGCGTGAAAGACGTGAAAATTCCGCTTCAGCTCTGGGGGTCGCAGTTCGGCGGCGGCCAGGATGCGGAGCCGGAGAACGTCGCAAAGCTGGCGCATGTGTTGCCGAACAAGCCAGATTTCCGGGTCGTCCCCAATGCCCGGCACTTGTCGTTCCTGACGCCCTGCCCGGAGGTCAAATCAGCAACGAGACCCTCCTGCAGCGACGCTCCGGGTTTCGATCGCACCGCCTTCCATGAGGAATTCAATGCCGAAGTTCTCGCATTCTTCCGTCAGCATCTGAAGGATCAGCGCCAGCCTTGACAAGCCGCGTAGATCGGTTCTCCAACAAAAATCGGGATCATGGATCATCCGCCGATGACCCATGATCGCGCCACGAGCGGGCGTGCAGCTAGCGGCGGAACGTCAAATGGATGGTGCCGCTCGGCGCCGTCTCCGACTTGACCGAGTAGCCGGCCTCTAGGCCACGCAGATCGTCCCACAGGCGGATGCCGCGTCCGAGCAGGATCGGCGTGATCGCAACATGAAGCTGATCGACAAGACCTGCCTTCAAGAACTCACGAACGACTGTTGGGCCGCCGCCAACCCGGACATCCTTTCCGCCCGCTACCTTTTCCGCCCGCTGGAGCGCGTCGATCGGCGTCGTGTTGACAAAATGAAACGTAGTGCCGCCAGCCATTTCCAGGGAGGGTCGAGCGGTATGCGTGAGTACGAAGACCGGAACCCGGAAGGGTGGCTCTTCGCCCCACCAGCCACGCCAGTTCGGGTCGTCGGGGAAGTTATGGAGACCGAACATGCCGGCACCCATGATTTCGGCACCCACATTCTCGAAATATTCCCTTGCATAGTCATCATCGATGCCGGTGGTCCCGGCCCCGCTCATATCCTTGAACACGCGCTCTCGGAAGGTTCGCGTTGCGGTATATGCGCCAACAAGACGCGGCCAGTCTTCGCCGAAGGGGACTTCGGGCGTCTGGTCCGTCGTTGTCGCAAAACCGTCAAGCGAGATCATGAGATCGACACGAACTGCCATTGGAGTTCTCCTTGTGAGTGGTTGCTTAGCCGCTCTCATCTTAAACGGACCGATTAGTAAGGCAAGTACCTAAGTTTCTTGACCGACGTCCCAATTCGTTTTAGGAAAACGCATGCCCTATCATTCGACCCCTCTCGATCTCGCCTTTCACGCTCTCAGCGACCCGACCCGCCGTGCGGTGGTATCGCGGCTAGCCGAGGGCGAGGTTCCCGTCTCCGTCCTGGCCGAGCCCTTCGACATGGCATTGCCCTCCTTTGCGCAGCACCTGAAAGTGCTGGAGGATTGCGGGCTGATCGCCAGCGAGAAGCGCGGCCGCAGCCGCTGGTGCAGGCTGGTGCAGGCACGGTTCGACGAGGCGGCAGACTGGATGGAGGCGGAGCGCCGACGCTGGAGCGAGCGGCTGGATCGGCTGGAAGTCTATTTGGACAAGACGAGAGAGGATGACGAAAAACATGACAAATCCGTTTGATACCTGGGCGCTGGACCGCGAAATCGTGCTGGTGAAGGTGCTCAAACACCCGCGGGAGAAGGTCTTCGCCGCGTGGATGGACCCGCGAGCGCTGGCCGAATGGTATGGCCCGACCAGCCTTAAAATCGAGAACCACGAAGCCGATATCCGCGAGGGCGGGGTCTGGCGGTTCGACATGGTGGGTCTGTTCGAAGGACAAGAGCGACGCTTCGCAAATCTTGTGCGCTTTCTGGAGATCGTGCCGAACGAACGGATCGTGATGGATCATGGGACGCCCGATCCGAGCGATCCCGATCGGTTCCGGACTACGGTGACTTTCGATGAGCAGGCCGACGGCAAGACGGTTCTGACCATGCGTCAGCTCCATCCCACCCCCGCACGCCGTAAAATCGTCATTGGCTTCGGCGCGGTCGAATACGGGCTGCAAACGCTGGATGGTCTCGCAGACTGGCTGGAGGCTTGAGCATTTGGCGACGATGCCGCGCGCGACCACAGCAATCAGCAGATCACGCTGCGCTTGATCTCGTAGCGTGGATCCCGATGAAGCGGATGACCACATGCGGACGTGATGGTGATTGAAACCGGATCGCGAATCCGATCAGATCGTGACATGACGAAAACAATAAGGATAGCTGCGGCTCTGCTATTGCGCCGCAATGGAGATACGCTGCTCGTGCGCAAGCACGGCACCACGGCTTTCATGCAGCCCGGCGGCAAGATCGAGCCGCATGAAGCGCCGGAACAGGCTGTTGCGAGAGAGCTATTCGAGGAATTGGGCCTTGAGATCGACACCAAGGCACTGACGTTCCTGGGTCAATTCCGGGCGCCTGCCGCCAATGAGCCAGGGCATATCGTCGTCGCCGACGTCTTCCGGCTTCAAGTCGGCGATGCCACAATCACCGCTGCGGCAGAAACCGAGGAGATCCGCTGGGTATCGCCCGCCCATCCAGGCGCCATATCCATGGCGCCTTTGACCGAACATCACATCTTGCCGCTTCATCGGCAATGAAAGCCCTCTACAGCATCGGCCCGAAAATCTGACACGATTTTCGGGCCGATGCTGTAGATTCAAAAAGATAGAGCGTTACCGGCCTTCGAATTCAGTCACCCCCACCAAAGACTCTTTGGACTAAGGTGTCTCTGTCGTCTTGGCGTTGACGGTAATTGCGCGCCCGGCAAACCAGCCATTGATGGCGGCACAGAGGCCGAGGAGGACGAACAAGACGGAGCACCAGGCAAAGCTGCCCGTCCAGCCATGGATCATGCCGACAATAAGCGGGCCGATGGCCGCAAGCAGATAGCCGACAAATTGCGCCATGCCGGAAAGATGAGCGGCGACGTGGGCATCCGGCGAACGCAGCACGATCACCGTCATCGCCACGGCGATCAGGCCACCCTGCCCGACGCCTTGCAACACCGCCCAGAACCAGACTGTCCAAAGCGGAGCGAAGAGAAGGCCCAACAATGCGATGACCGCGATCGCGCAAAGCGCGACGTTGATCACGCGCTGATCCCGGCCTTTGACGGCGATGTGGGGGGCAACCAGACATGATGCCGCCTGAACCATTACGGAGACGGATACGATCGCGCCCGCCGTCACGCCATCAAGACCACGTTCGCGCAGGATCGGAACGAGCCAGCCGAAGACGCAATAGGCGAGCGCCGACTGCAATCCCATGAACAGCGTCACCTGCCAGGCGATGGGATCTGTCCACAGACCGGTAACGCGAAAGCCTGTCCGGCGAGCCTGGCTGCGGGTTCTTATGACCTGCGGCAGCCAGAGAAGCGCGACGGCCAAGGCCGGCAAGGCCCAGGCGGAAAGCGCGCCCCCGAGCGACCCGCCAAGCGCGTGCTCGATGGGGAGTGTCAGCCCTGCAGCACTTGCCGCTCCAGCGCATAGCGCCATCGTGTAGCAGCCCGTCATCAATGCTGCCTTGTCTGGAAAGTCGCGCTTGACGACGCCAGGCAAGAGCACATTGCCGATAGCGATGCACGCACCGGCCAGCGCGGTCCCGAAGAACAGCATGGGAATAGAGGATAGGCCGCGCAACGCAGTGCCAAGGGCGAGCAACAGGATCATGCCCAGCAGGACGCGTTCCGTCCCCAGTCGCTGTGCAAGCCTTGGGGCAAGCGGTGAAAACAATCCCAGGCAAACTACGGGCAAGGTCGTCAGAACACTCGTCCCGAAAGAAGACAGGCCAAGCCCGGTTCTGATCTCTGGCAGCAGCGCCGATGCGCTGGAAAAGACCGGCCTAAGATTGAAGGCAATCAGGACAAGGCTCGCGCCCAGAATGAATCTGCCGATCAGCGTTTTCCCCTTATGGGCTTCCGGTGGCGGAATTTCATCGGCCTCGGCGTCGATAAGATCGACGGAGGCTGCGTTTTGCAACGAGGAGGTCATGATAGCAACAACCGATCAAGAGTAGCGATAACGGGCGCCATGAAGCGACGCACGGCGGCATCGGCCGCCTCGGGATCGCCGGCTTCAATAGCATCGACGACCTCGATATGCGCCTGCATGTCAGGCTCGGGAATTTCTGCGTCGAGCGTCGCCTCGATGGTCTCGGCGATCGACATGGAGAAGAAGTCGTAGAGTTCGACCATCGCCATATTGCGCGATGCGGCAACGACGGCTTTATGGAAAGCAAGATCGCGCTCGATGAAGCCCAGCTTGTCTGCCCCGCCATAGTTTCCGCGCGCAGCGAGCAGCGCGCGCAACTGCGAAATCACCTCGGGAGTGTGACGCAAGGCGGTCAGCCGCGCGGCTTCGACCTCAAGCGCCAACCGCGCTTCGAATTGATCCCGCAGTCCGGCGCGACGCGCCATATCCAGCGGCCGGCCGAAATCAGTGGTGGAGCGGACGTAGGTGCCGGATCCCTGGCGTGTCTCCAGATAGCCTTGCGAGGCCAAAACGCGCACCGCTTCGCGGATGGTGCCGCGGCTGACCGAAAGCATCGAGGAAAGGGAGGCTTCATTCGGCAACTTCTCGCCGACGCTCCAGCGCTGGGCAATGATTTCGCTACGGATTGCCTCTACGGCAGTCTCCGCAAGTGTCGTTTTGGTGAGGGCGCGCATGGCTCAGTTTCATCAAGTCATCAGATGACTTTACAACTATCCGAGCAGCGCCCGTTCGTCAACAGGCAGCCGCGTGGCGCATGATTGGAAAAAATGCCGATAACGTCCTTCTGCGCCGCCACAGGCCGTCGCAATGGAGCAGCACGAAGAGCCCCATCAGCCCGCGAAGGGCTTGCAGCAGGTTTAGGATCGCTCGGAACCTGCCATAGCGAATAAAAGCTGAGCCCGGGAAAGGCGCCATTTTACTCGATAACGCCGCGCCGTGCCATCAGCGCCAAGCCGATCATCGCCAGCAGGGAAAATATCGCAGGAAGGTAGAAGACATTCGGAAGGCCGAGGTAGGCGACACCAAGGCCACCGACACCGCCACCAAGCGCCATCGCCAGCGCCGAAGAACTCATGAAGATGGCGGAAGCGGTTGCGACCGCATTCGGAAGAAGGCGCTGGGCGACGATCAGCCCCAGCACCATGTAAAGCCCCCAGACGCCACCCATCAGCGTCTGTCCAGCAAACATGCCGATAGCCGTTGGCCAGGCCGCGAAGCATAGATTGGCAATGACACCGCACGCCGCTGCGATGCACATCAGCCAGAGCGTGCCGATCCGCCGCGCCAGCATGACACTGAACGGCATGAGCAGCAGCTCGATCAACGGTTGGGTTCCAATGACCGCGCCGCGCACCCCAGGATCGATCCCGAGATTCTCCTCCATGTAAAGCAGGAGAAAGCCGTATTTGATAGGCTCGCCGGCATAGACAAGCACGTAGAGGCCGGTAAAGGCCAGAAGCGGCGCCATATCCGACCAGCTGAGCGAACTGGCCGTATTGGTCGCCTGTGTCACTTTTTGCTTGGGGCTCGACGAAACGCTCAAGGTTCCCAAGGGGACGACCTGCGCCACGAAACAGAGAGCCGTCGCCCAGAACATGGTGCGCAACCCCGTTTCGGCCGCCAACCACGCACCGATGAACGGACCGACGATCCAGCCGGCCGTCAGCGCCATTCGGATAAGTGCAACCACGCTTTCGTTCGCACCCGCCGGATTTCTCTTCAGATCGTCATGGATGGCCGTAAAAAGCTGGGAGGTGGCGGAGCCGGAGAACGCCAGAACGACCGCGCCAATCACGAACGGCATCCAGGGCGCGTTCGAAAGTGCAAAACCCACCCATCCGAGAAAACCTGCCATGGCACATAGCCGGAACAGGCTAAGGCGCTTGCCTGTCCTGTCGGAATAGCGGCCGACCAGATAGCCGGCAACCGGCGCCGTCAGGCCCGTCAGATAATAGAGCCCGGCCACGGGCATGGATGTTCCGAGTTCCTTGACCAGGAAGACGACGATCTGAGGCAATGAGGCCGAGGTCCCCACCCCCGAGAGGAGCAAGGCGAGCGTCGCACCGCGATAGAGCGGAGAAGCCCATACCTGCTGAATTGCCGTGGCCCTCCCAGAGCCTTTCAAGGATTGCGCGTCCATTCCATTTCGATCCGTGGTAGCCGGTTGCGTATTTAACCCAGAGCCTTATGCCTCTCTTCGGAGGCCTAAGGCTCCATGTCTTCGAATCTACGCATCAGGCTTTCCGAAAACCGATTCCGATTTTCGGGCCGATGCTGCAGTCCGGTTCGACGCGCATGGCCACCCTGATCGCCAACGACCAGGATCAGCCTTTTTGGACAAATGGAATCACGATTTCGTCCCGGATAACGGGTATCTTTCCGCCAAAGCAGCTGCCGTGGCAAATGTTTGCTTCAAGCCACAGCCTTTCATATGATGATTTCCACAGCGATCGCCGTTCAGGCTTCAGCCGGGTATGGCCCGCGAATAGGCGGCCAGAATAAACCGTTCGGCCTGATACAGATATTTCTCCAACGCCTCGGCGGCATTCGCGGTGGCCCCCTCCTCGAGATGAGCGAGAATCGTCGCATTCTGCCCGACATAGGGAGCGTGTAGATATTCCGGATCACGTATCAGGCCGAACACCAGACGCAACTCCAGCGAGATCTGGGCATAGAACGCCGAGAGCCTGGGACTGTCGGCCAACTCGACAATAGCGGCATGAAAGGCGATATCGGCGCTGCCGACATCGAGCCATTCGCTGCGGTCACGGTGCTTTATCGCCGCGTCCACGGCGGCCCGCATCTTGCTGATGCTCGGATGACGATGATGCGCGCCGGAAACCGCCGAACACTCTATGAGCCGGCGGATGTGGAAGATATCCATAATGGTGGAGATGCTCGGCGTGGTAACGAACACGCCTCGATTGGCTTCATGGCGCAGCACGCCTTCCGTGGTCAGCAGGCGAAAAACCTCTCGCAGCGTATTGCGCGAAACCTGCAGCTCCTCGCACAAGGTCGCCTCGGAAAGGTGGCTTCCAGGCGATAGCGTGCCGCTGATGACCCGCTCCCGGATCCGCGCCGCCGTTATCTCCGTCACGGTCTGTCCGGTCTCCGCTGCGGTTGTCGTCGGCTCGATACTCGCCAGCTTCGTCTGCTTCATTTGCTCTCCTGGCGCTTGCGGTTGATGGAGCTGCGACGCCTGTCCATCTCTGCACTCCCCGCCAAACTATGCATCGCTGCGAAGGCTCGCAAGCAATCGGATTTCTGATAACAATTCATTGGGTTACGCGTCCGACGAAGCCGCCACGTTGGACGATTCCATGCAAACTCCTCCCAGTTTTCGGCGAACGGCACGAAAATTGTTGAACAATATAGACCAGATTGTTGTTTGATGCTATCTCATGGCCTAAGAAATATATTGGGAACATAGATACGGATGATCGCGGGGCGCCCGATTTGGAGGAAAATGTCGCTTGTTTTCCAGAATCAAATCGTTGCGGGCGCCAGCACGCCATCCTCCGATTCTAGCGGCGATCTCGACGAGGGCTCCGGCGTGCTCACACCAAAAGGCGATGTCGTTGCCGTCGGGAACACAATGAAAATGGAAGTGCAGATCGTGTGTATCAAGCCGCCAAATTCCGAAAGCACTTGGAACGACCTGCACAATGCCGAGGTGGGCGCATGACGAAGGCGATGGACACCAACAAGCCGCTTCTGTCGATCGCGGATCTGACCGTAAGCTTCGGTCAAAGCCGCGTGGTGGAGGGTCTTTCCTTTTCCGTAGAGCCCGGCCGGACGCTTGCGGTCGTCGGGGAGTCCGGATCCGGAAAATCGGTGACGTCACTTTCGATCATGCGGCTTGCCGATATGATGGGCGCACGCTTCGAGACCGGCAGCATCACCTTCAACGGCAAAGACCTTCTCAAGCTCCCGCAGAAAGAGATGCGCTCTATCCGCGGCAAGGAGATCGCCATGATCTTCCAGGAGCCGATGACCTCGCTCAATCCGGTCTTTACGATCGGCGACCAAATCTGCGAAGTCCTTTTGCTGCATGAAGATATCGGCAAATCCACCGCCATGGCAGAAGCCCGCCGGCTTCTTGAGATGGTGCGCCTCCCCGATGCGGAAGCGCTGCTGAAGCGCTATCCGCACCAGCTCTCCGGAGGGATGCGCCAGCGCGTCATGATCGCCATGGCGCTTGCCTGCCGCCCCAAGCTTTTGATCGCCGACGAGCCGACGACAGCGCTCGACGTCACCATCCAGGCGCAGATTCTCAACATCATGCGGGACCTCCAGAAGGATCTCGGCATGGGCATGATCTTCATCACCCATGACATGGGTGTCGTCGCCGAAATGGCAGACGATGTGGTCGTCATGTGGAAAGGCAAGAAGGTCGAAGAAGGGCCGGTTCGCGAGATATTCGCCAATCCGAAGCACCCTTACACCCGCACCTTGCTTGCGGCCGTCCCGAAGCTCGGCAGCATGGCTGGCGAAGACTTTCCGAAGCGCTCGCCCCTTATCGTTCTTGAGGGCGGCGAGCCGAAAATCGTCGGTGAGGAGCGGGTTCAAAATACCGCCCGTTACGATCAGCCACCATTATTGTCAGTCCGCGACCTCTTCGTGCGTTTCGACATAAAGAAGAACATATTCGGCCAGGCCACACATCGTTGCAGTGCCGTCCAGCAAGTCGGTTTCGACATCCACCCCGGCGAAACTCTTGCCTTGGTCGGTGAATCCGGATCCGGCAAGTCGACCATCGGCCGCACCATCCAGCAATTGCAGAAGGCCCGAGCTGGCGAAATCACCTTCAACGGCAAGAGTTTTGCTGCGATGTCGGCGGCGGAACGCTTCCGCATGCGTCGGGATGTGCAGTATATTTTCCAGGATCCATTTGCCTCGCTCGATCCGCGCAAGACGGTCGGCTTCTCGATTGCCGAGCCGATCAATACGCATGGCATCATCCTGGGCTCGAAGGAGGTTCGTCGCCGCGTGGACGAGCTTCTGGAACGCGTCGGCCTGACATCGGCCCATGCGGAGCGTTATCCGCACGAATTCTCCGGCGGGCAGCGCCAGCGCGTCTGCATTGCCCGCGCGCTTGCCTCGGACCCCAAGCTCATCATCGCCGACGAGGCGCTTTCGGCGCTCGACGTGTCGATCCAGGCGCAGATCATCAACCTGTTCATGGATCTTCAGGCCGAACGCGAACTTGCCTACCTCTTCATCAGCCATGACATGGCGGTTGTGGAAAAGATAAGCCACAGGGTCGCGGTTCTCTATCTCGGCCAGATCATGGAGATGGGCAGCCGCCGGCAAGTTTTTGAGACGCCGATGCATGATTACACCCGCCGCCTTCTGTCCGCCGTTCCGGTCGCCGACCCAACGGTCGAGCGCAAGACCGCGCTGCTCGAGGGCGAAATTCCAAATCCCGTTCGCCGTGTCGGTGATGAACCGCCCATCCTCGCCCGCGAGGAAATCGGCGCCGGTCATTTCATCGCCAAAGGCGCATAAACGACCACCATCCATGCAACGATCTGAAGAGGAAACAGGTTCGATGAAAAAAATCAAATTGGGGCTGAGAACCGCTCTTGCGGTGCTCGCCCTCTCCGGTGTCACCGTCAATGCCGCCCCGGCGCTCGCAGCCGGAAAGATGACGATCGCTTCGTCGCAGGACCCGGGCAGCTGGGATCCGATCGATACGTTCCTGGTGGCTTGGGCCGCCGTGTCGACCAATATTTTCGATGGCCTGACCTATCGCGGTCCCGACCTCAAACTGGTGCCCGGCCTTGCTGAATCCTGGGAAGAGCTCGACCAGGGCAAGCGCATCCGGTTCAAGTTGCGCCACAACGTCAAGTTCCACGATGGCGAGGCCTTCAATGCCGAAGCGGTGAAATTCACCTTCGATCGCCTGTTGGGCGATGAGGGCGCAAAGGGCCCGCAACGCTCGAACTACACCGCGATCGAAAGCGTCGATATCATCGACGATTATACGGTCGACATGAAGCTGAAGGCGCCTGATCCGGTGCTGCTCACCAAGCTTGCCGGCTATGGCGCAATGATCGTCCCGCCGAAGTACATCAAGGAAAAGGGCGAGGACTACTTCAACCTCAATCCGGTCGGCACCGGCGCCTTCAAGTTCGTTTCCTACACGCCGAAGGTGAATATCAAGCTCGCAGCCAATCCTGATTACTGGGGTGGCGCGCCGAAGCTTTCCGAACTGGAATATCGCTTCATCAGCGAGCCCGCGACCGCCGTTGCCGAGCTTCAGGCAGGCCGTGTCGATCTCGTCATCCCGCCGATCATCCCGATCGGCATGCTCCCTGTCATCCAGAACGATTCCAAGCTGGAGATTGCCAGCGTTCCCGGCCCGACGGTCGATGCGCTGCGCTTCAATACCCGGGACGGCATCACGGCTGATCCGCGCGTGCGCAAGGCCATCATTATGGCGATCGACCGCGCAACCATCATCAAGTCGATCCTCGTCGGTCAGGCCGTCGAGATCACCAGCTTCCAGGGTGCATCGTCCTTCGGCTACGATCCAGAGCTGAAGGCTCTTCCCTACGATCCGGAAGGCGCCAAGAAGCTGCTCGCCGAAGCAGGCGTCAAACCCGGCGCGACAATCCAGATCGACATTCGCGGCAACGACACGACCATGAACGAGGTGTCGCAGGTCATTGCAAGCTACCTGCAAATGGTCGGCATCACCGCGACCCTCAAGCCCTATGAGACCAACGTTCTGCTGAACGACATCATTCCACAGGGCAAGACCGGCGCGATGTTCGAGCAAAAATGGGGCGGCTGGACCTTCGACTTCGACAATACCGCCTATGCGATGTACCACTCCGGCGAAAAGTGGAATCCCTACGAAAAGGATGCGACGCTGGACAAGCTGCTGGAATCCCAGCGTCCGCTCACCGATCGCGCCGAGCGGGAGAAGATCCTGAAGGAGATCGGCAAGTACGTCGCCGACAAGGCGCTGGAGCTGCCGCTCTATAACTCCAACGCGATCTACGGCATCAGCAAGCGCGTGAAGGGCTTCGTGCCCGCGCCGGATAACCGCATCAAGCTGAACGAAGTCACCGTCGAATAATCGTCAATCGTGGCGCCGCCGGACTGTCTGGCGGCGTCCAACTGCAAATTTCGGGAAAAGAACGTGGCCGGTTTTCTCATCAAGCGATTGTTGCAGGCGATTTTCGTCGTCATCGCCATCACACTTCTCGTCTCCTTCGCCATTCGTCTGACAGGCGATCCCGCCATGATGATGTTTCAGGGCGGTGGCAGCATGACGGAAGACGATCTGATGCGCATTCGCGCAGCGCTTGGTACGGACCAGCCGTTCATCATCCAGTATTTGACCTTCCTGAAGGGATTGCTGACACTGGATTTCGGACGCAGCTTCACGGGCGGTACTCCCGTCTCTCAATTGATCGCAGGCGCCCTGCCCGCCACCTTGCTGCTCGCCTTTATTGCCATGGCGATATCGATCGTGCTCTCCATCCCGCTCGGGATCAAGGCTGCGACCGCGCGCGGCAGGACGGCGGACCAGATTATCCGCGTTCTCTCTCTGCTCGGGCTTTCCTTCCCGAATTTCTGGCTAGCACTGATGATGGTGCTACTGTTCTCGATCACGCTCGGCTGGTTGCCGCCGAGCGGGATGGTCGGGATAGCCAGCTACGTCATGCCGGCTCTGACCATGGGCGTCATCCTGACGGCGACGAATGTGCGCCTGGTGCGCACCGCCATGCTGGAAACGCTGCAGTCGCAATATATCATGGTCGCACGCGCCAAAGGCCTCAGCGAGAGCAAGGTGCTTTACAAGCATGCCCTTCGCAACTGCGCCATTCCGCTGATCACCTATTTCGGCATCCAGTTCGGCGGATTGCTCGGCGGCATCGTCGTCATAGAGCGCGTCTTCAACTGGCCCGGTCTCGGAACCCTTGCCTTCGACGCCGTCGCCGCCCGCGACTATCCGCTGTTGCAGGGCGTGATCACTGTGCTGGCCTTGTTCATCGTCGGCGTAAACCTGCTGGTCGATATCGCCTACGGGCTCGTCGATCCCCGTATCCGCACGGAGTAACCGCCCATGGCCGCCACGACCTCAAGCCGTTCGCGATTCTACAGCTTCGAATTCATCGTCGGAGCCTTGCTGACCGTCGTCATCTGCCTCGCCGCCATTTTCTCGGACGTCATCTTTCCCGGTGGAGCCGAGAAGATCGATCTGATGGCCCGGCTTGCAAGACCATTTGCCAGCCTCGCCCACCCGTTCGGGACGGATCCGCTTGGCCGCGACGTGCTTGCCCGCGTCATCGCCGGCGGTAGGATATCGCTGCTGGTCGGCCTCACCTCCGTCATCGGCGGCGTTGTTCTCGGCGTCCTCGTGGGACTGGCAGCCGGCTACTATCGCGGCATCTGGGATGTGCTCCTGATGCGCTTTGCCGATATTCAGCTCGCCATGCCCTTCATTCTGCTGGCGATCACCTTCATCGCCATCGTCGGCGGCAGCCTCACCAACACCATCATCCTGCTGATCGTGTCGCAGTGGGTCCAATATGCCCGTCTTGTCCGCGGATCGGTACTGACCCTGCGTGAGCGGGAATTCATCCTCTCGGCTCGCGCCATCGGCGTTAGGGATTGGCGTATCATCTTCCAGCATTTGCTGCCGAACCTTCTGGGACCGGTGATCGTGCTGATGACGCTGAACATCGCCAACAATATCCTTCTCGAAAGCAGCCTCACCTTCCTCGGCCTCGGTGTCGATCCGACGATCCCGAGCTGGGGCGGCATGTTGGCCGACGGACGCACCTATTTGCAGACCGCGTGGTGGGTCAGTCTTTTCCCGGGCCTTGCGATCCTGTTGACCGTGCTCGGCCTCAACCTACTGGGCGACTGGCTACGCGACAGCCTTGACCCGACTGGCAGAACGACAAGGTAAGATATCATGACCATGATTTTCGAGAGAAGCTTTGAACGCACGCTTTCGCGGCTCGCGGCGGATGCCAAGGCCGGCCAGGAATTCGAGGCCTGGACCTTCGACGACAGGCAGAGCCGCCAGGACATGGAGCGCAAGCTCAAGGAAAAGGGCGTTCGAGCCCGCATCCGCAGCGCCTATAAGCCTCTCGTTCACGCGTTTCTTGAGGAAATCGACCTGAATGGCGTGGATGCAATCGAGATCCACTATCCCGTACATGCGAACGCGCCCGCCAACCGTTTCCGGTTGGAAGCCTATCCGCTTGCGGCGATGGTGGGAAATCGCGATATCACCTTCGTTGCCAGAGCCGACGGCAATTTCCATTACGACGTTCTGTTGAAGAGCAGTGCGCACAGCGAGCGCAGGGTCAAAGTGTTGGTGCCCAATCGCGTGCACATCGACGCGGCCGGCGAAACGAGCGTTTCGCCAACCGGCTGGTTGGTGCGGGATGACAACACGCCCGGCGAACGGCTGGTCACGGACTACGAGCAGCTTTTCCAAGAGACCATAGCTGCGATTACCCAGTTCGACTGGGGTGCGACCGAGCCCTATTTCGAAGAACTCAATATTCGCGTTGCACTGCCTGCTGTGGACGAGACGCTGCCCGTCGGCGACGAAGTCATGAGCCTTCGAGAAGCACTGCACGAGGACTTCTATTTCTCGCTGCTTGAGTTCTTCCAGAAGAAGTCGGGTCGCCCCCTCGGCGATCGAGGCCTGAAGCCGGGACAAATCGTTCCACAGATCCTGCTATCCCAAGGCGAAATCTCGGTCAGAGTGGAAACACAATCATTGACCTCGCGCTACTGGGACGGCGCCGAGCAGCAGATCGAAACGGCGGCAGAACCTCTGGCCGTGCGGCAGATCGAGGCGGTGCTCGAAGGGGTCGGCGGCGAGGCGTTCGAAGCCGTCACTCGCTCCGGCCGCGCGGTCAAAGCCCGCTATATCAAGGGCTGCGACGCGGCTGTCATGATCAGCGGCGGGCAGCACGCCAATGAGACGACCGGTGGCGTTGGTGCACTGCGTGCCGCGCAGCGGCTCGTGACGATCGAAGGCGCGCATTTCACGATCTCGCCGCTGGAAAATCCCGATGGCTATGCGCTGCACCAGCGTCTGCGCCAGGACAATCCACGCCACATGTATCATGCCGCGCGTTACACCGCGCTCGGCGACGATCTCGAATATCGCACAGAGGACAATGCCGGCCCTCATCTCTACGAGAAGAAAATCCGCTTCCAGGCAGAAAAGCTAAGCGGCGCGCAACTGCATGTGAACCTGCACGGCTATCCCGCTCATGAATGGACACGCCCGCTTTCCGGCTACGTGCCGCGGAACTTCGCCATGTGGACATTGCCGAAAGGCTTTTTCCTGATCGCCCGCTATCATTCCGGCTGGGCAACGCAGGCCGAGCAACTCCTGGATAGGGTTACCAGGCATCTGGGCGCCATTCCGGGACTACTGGATTACAACGACAGGCAAATAGCCCTCTACGAAATCCACGCCGGCGAAACCGGCTTTCGGATCATCAACGGCTTCCCATGTCTTGCGGACATCGACGATCGCCATACCGTGCCGGTGACGCTGATTACCGAGTATCCTGACGAGACCATTTACGGCGACGAGTTCGTCGCCGGTCATACCGCTCAGATGGAAACGGTCATCTCGGCATACGATGCCTGGCAGGACATCACGGCTTCGAGCTGAGCAGAGCGGACGTCGATCGCAGCATATCGAGGAGTGCGACCATCGCACTCGATGTATATGCGTCCCTCCGACGGACGAACAGCGTGTCCACGAGCGATCGTTCCGGCGCGAGCTCGTGGAGCGCAACCCTGCCCTCCTGCCGCGCCGAGGCGACAATACCCTTCGGAAGGAGGGCAATGCCGACGCCCGCCGAGACACAGCTTATGATCGCGTCGAGCGAGCCGAATTCCAGCGGCTTTGCGGTGACGATGCCCATCTCCGCCAAAAGCGTTTCTAGCCGCTGGCGATAGGAACAGCCGATCTGGAAGACAATGGTTCTGAGGTCGGCCATCCCCGGCAGCTCATCCATCGAGCGGACGGAGGGAGAGGTAACAAGAACGAGCTCCTCCTGAAACACCGCCTCCTGCACCAGCTCCGGATGGCTGACCGGCCCCGCCACGAAGGCACCCTCGAGCCTGCATTCGAGCACCTCGTCGAGAAGCCTCCTTGTCGTACCCGTGGTGACGACGAGGCGGACCTCCGGGTAGGTTTTGGCAAATTGGCTGAGAATCGGAGACAGCCTCAAGGCGGTCGTAGTCTCCAGACCGCCCACAAGAAGGGCGCCGCTCGGTGAGCCATCGTCCCTGGCGGCACTTCGGACGTCGGATAGAAGTTTGGTGATGCGGCCAACGAAGGGCAGGATGCGCTGCCCGGCCGGTGTCGTAGACACGCCGCGAGCGTGCCGTTGAAAGAGGCTGACACCCAATTCCTCTTCCAGCAGCCGTATGCGCGCCGTCACATTCGATTGAACGGTATGCAGTTCCTGAGCCGCCCGGTTCATGCTGCCGTGGCGGGACACGGCTTCGAACACCTTAAGATCGGATACGTCCATATATCACCTATCTCTAGAACAGATAGCCATTCTCACAACAAATCAATTTTCATGATATATCTCGCGGCCTACGATCTCAAGCAGTGATAGCTGAGAGAGTTCCCATGACCGACACCACCGCACATGACCTCAATGGAAACCATGCGACAGCAAGGATGGTCTGGCGCGCCGTCCTATCGGCATTCTGTGCCAACCTGATCGGCATCGGACTGGCGCGATTTGCCTATACGCCGCTCCTTCCGGCCATTGTTGACGCGCACTGGTTCGATCCATCCGCTGCCGCCTATCTCGGTGCCGCAAATCTTTCCGGCTATCTGGCGGGCGCACTGCTTGGACGCCCCATCACAGCACACATTTCCACCATCTCCATGCTTCGAGCCATGATGCTTACGGCGACGGCAGCCTTCTTCGCCTGCGCCTTCCCCATCGGATTTACATGGTTTTTTGCGTGGCGTTTTGTCGCCGGCTTTTCCGGCGGCGCGTTGATGGTGCTGGCGGCACCGACGGTACTGCCGCTCATCGCACCAGCCCGCAGGGGGCTTGCAGGAGGTGTGATCTTCATGGGCATCGGTGCAGGCGTCGCACTGTCGGGCACGCTGGTTCCACTGCTGCTGCAAGAGGGGCTGCGCGAAACATGGCTCGGCCTCGGTGCTCTCTCGCTGCTGCTGACCGTGATTGCCTGGGTCGGATGGCCCCGAGACAGCGCAGCATCGCCGTCGCAAACCCGGCATAAGGCTCATGTGCCGGCACGCGGTACGCTACGCGCGCTCTACGTCGAATATGCATTAAACGCCGCCGGCTGGGTTCCCCACATGATCTTTCTTGTCGACTTCGTCGCCCGCGGCATGGGCAAGGGCCTGCAGGTAGGTGCGGAATATTGGGTTCTGTTCGGGATCGGCGCAACGCTTGGCCCAATCCTCGCCGGTCATCTCGCAGATCGCACCGGCTTCGGCGCCGCGATGCGGTTTGCCTTTCTGGTGGAAGCAGTTGCCGTTGCCGCTCCTGCCTTCGGTCTTGGCCAGGCATGGCTTATCGCTTCGAGCCTCGTGGTTGGCGCCTTCGTCACGGGAACCGCGCCTTTGATGCTGGGGCGCATCGCGGAACTCCTGCCGCACCACCCAGCACCGCAGAAAGCCGCATGGAGCACGGCGACCGTGTTCTTTGCATTGTTTCAGGCCGCCGCGGCCTACGGGCTTTCCTTCATTTTCGGCCGAACCGACGGAAACTATCAGTTGCTGTTTCTTATCGGGGCGGTTGCGATGCTGCTTGCATTGGCAATCGATTTAGCAGCAGCAGTTTTCCTCCGCACTCCGCAAACGCAACATAGGGAATAGAAGATCGTGAAACCATATTCCGAGGCCCAGAATGCCCGTGGAATATCAGGCGGCAACTATCCAGCTGGAGAAAATCTCGGTGATGCCGCCTGTCCGGAATCCACTGCGATTTCTGTGCAGTTGATCGGGGCGATTTATGCTTTCATTGCTCTGCATTCAATATCGACATGGGAATTTAATGGCGTTAACATTCACTGCTATCATCCTTCCTCTGAGAATACCTCGAGATTAAATGCTGATCGATGACGCGTATCATCGAAACTACTATTGATACTTGAATCGTCAATATGCCTACGCCCTATTGAACATATGTATATCTCGTTGCCATTGCATGCCTCGATGTTTTGGTAAGATGATATCATGTGAGCGTCATCGTAGGATCTTATCTTCCTCGAAGCTCACGAGGCTCGCACTACGTCTTTGTCGCTTTTTCAATGATAAGAGCGACACCTCGATCAAACGATAACCACGTACCACTTGAGTGAGGGAAGTAGCTGCGGAGCGGAACGCATCATCAAAAATATAAAGCCCGCACGAGGCGGGCTTTATTATCATTCTGCAGCGGCATCAGCCTTTGTCTTGCGGCCACGTTTCGGTTTTGTTGCCTCGGCACTTGCCGCCGCCGGAGCAACTTTTGCCTTTGCGACCTTAGGTGGGGCCTTACTTGCCACCGGCTTTACCGCGGTCGACTTCGCTGCGGCTGGTTTTGCTGCCGTCGTCTTTGCGGCAGCGGCCTTTGGTGCGGCCGGCTTTGCCTTCGCCTTGGAGGTAACCGCATCACCACCGGACTTAGCCGCATTCAACAATGCAACACGGCGGCGACGATTTTGCTCGAGCGCCTGCTGGAAGCCAACGTCTTTTTCCGCATGATACGCCAGATCCTCGAGAAACTCCGCCACGTCCTTGACGGTTTCGACGACGATATAGCTCAACCCTTGACCGGCATTGATCGAGTCACGTCCAACGGTGACACCAAAGCCACCAGGCACACGCTGGAACCACGTGGAGCGCCACTTCTTGAAACCAGCGGCATCTCGCGCGTACTCTTCCAGATATGCTTTCTGCTCCTCTACCCTTGCACGAAAAGTGTCGACGACATTCCGTGCTCCAGCCTTAGGCTTGTCAGCCTTCTTCGAAGACCATTTCTCCAGAAAGTTTGCCATTGTCTGTTTCTCTTCAGGTTTGCGTTTTGTCCAAGTGGCCGTTTGTTCGGGTGAGCGATAACGGGGTTGCTCCACATGGATAGCCGCATAAATGTATAAGATAAGTATATAATGGCAACATCATCCGTCATCGCTGCTCACGGACATGCTTCGGCGCCGCTGCAATCTCCTGTCACCCGCCTCGATAGTATGCGAGTTTAGACCGCCTCCCCGCCGAGATTCCTAGCCGCTCCTGATGATGATTGGCGTGGCGACAAGCTGATACCGCAGCGCAACATCTCTACCTCATCTGGGTCAACTCGATGCGACGTCTGTAGCGATCGAGAAGACAGAACAAGCTCTGTTTTGGGTATGACCGGCGTCTATATCCGGAGAACTCGTGACAGTTCCTGAAAACGATATCGGGCGCCGAGAGAATATCTCCCGGCGCCCGATATTATGCCTATGGCGCAGTGGTCGCGATTGCCGTGCGCCTATGCGGCCTTCACCAGCTCGCCATGCGGATCCAGCACGAACTTGGTCGCTGCGCCCTGGTCGAAGCTCTCATAGCCTTGTGCTGCATCCTCGAGCGATATGATCTTCGCGTTGACGATATCGGCAATCGGCAACCTGTCGTGGAGGATCGCCTGCATGAGCTGCCTGTTGTACTTGATCACCGGTGTCTGGCCGGTGTGGAAGGATTGCGCCTTCGCCCAGCCGAGACCAAACCGCAATGACAGGCTGCCATGCTTGGCCGCGCTGTCGACTGCGCCCGGGTCTTCGGTAACGTAGAGACCGGGAATACCGATCGATCCCGCTGCACGCGTGATCTCCATCATTTGATTGAGGACGATAGCCGGCTGTTCGCCACCTGAATGCCCCCTTGCCTCGAAGCCGACAGCATCGATTGCACTATCCACTTCATTGGTGCCGACGACTTCGGCAATCATCTCTCCAAGGCGGTCGCTCTTGGATAGGTCAATCGGCTCGAAGCCCACCTTGGCGGCGTGCGCAAGACGATCCTTGTTGAAGTCGCCGATCATGACGACGGCAGCGCCCAGGATACGGGCGGAAGCAGCTGCGGCAAGACCGACCGGGCCGGCACCTGCGACATAGACCGTCGATCCCACGCCGACGCCGGCACGAACCGCGCCGTGGAAGCCGGTGGGCAGGATGTCGGACAGCATGGTGAGATCGCGGATCTTCGCCATGGCCTTGTCGCGATCCGGGAATTTGAGCAGGTTGAAGTCCGCATAGGGCACCATGACATAGCGTGCCTGACCGCCGATCCAGCCGCCCATGTCGACATAGCCGTAAGCGCCGCCGGCACGCGACGGGTTCACCGTCAGGCAGACACCAGTGTCTTGCGATTTGCAGCAGCGGCAGCGGCCGCAAGCCACGTTGAATGGAACCGAAACAATATCGCCGATGTCGAGCATTTCGACATCAAGGCCTTTTTCGATGACCTGCCCTGTGATCTCGTGACCAAGCACCAGACCGGGCATCGCCGTCGTGCGCCCGCGCACCATATGCTGATCGGATCCGCAGATGTTTGTGGAGATCACCTTTAGGATCACGCCATGCTCGATGCGCCGACCATCCGGTGCTTCCAGTTTCGGGTCGTCAATATTGCGGACCTCGACTTTGCCGGGCCGCAAATAGACAACGCCTCTGTTCCCAGTCATGCCATCTCCTCCTTGGTTTAACGCTGATCTTCGTTATGAGCGCTCGCACGCTTCAGATCGGCCCGCTCCTCAACGGGCTGAACAGCAGCAAAACGGTCACGGATGTCGCCATGTCAGCGGCATCCCCAACCGGCACAGATATGGCTGACCGAACGAGAAACAAGAGGTGAATGGGGCGATCCAAAGAGCCTTCCATCCCCCTTCAGATCACCCGCCGCGATCAGTCAGGCCTGCTGCCCAGGGTTGGTTCATGCATGTCAGACCTGTCCTTCAAAACATGGTCTGATGCATTCTCACGCGAGAGCAGCCGATTGGCGACCTTTCCCGCACCCTGCCATCAAGAGACATTTCGATGGCACCTTGGACATGACCAGAAGATCATGCCTCGGAGCAAGGCGCGCGCAGGAAAGCGACATCAGTGCCTTGCAAGACGACATGGCGTGCTTTCGTTTCCGAGCATAGGCCGTACGGAGTACTATTTCAATTTGGGCGATCTTTGAACGCCAATCGAGGCATGCGAGCGCGGCAAGCCGACACCTGCTGCCTTGCTCGCTTCCTAAGTCCTTACGGTTTTTCCCCGCAAAACTCGCTCCCGGGCAAACTGCCGATGGAACGGCAGCGCCCGAGATCACCGATGCGGTTGGTTATCCGACAGCAGCATCGCCGGTCGTCTGGATCCAGATCGCAACATCGACGGGTGCAACAAGTCTGCTGCCGACCAGAAAAGTCGCGTCCGCCGCGGCGGGCGCAGTCACTGCCTTGCTGCCGTAATTGAAGGCGAAATGCAGCTTGCCACGTCGGGCAAGACGCAGGTCGCCGAGATCGGGCAGACTGCCGACATCAGCCCATGCGAGCGTGTCTCCCATCAGTTTCAGCAGGAACTCTTCGCGGGGAAGCGTTGCGCAATAGCGTGCCTTTTCATTGCCGATCAGCGCGGGTGAATCGGGCCTATAATCCCCCTGGAACGTTGCCAGCACTGTTTCCGTCGTCCGGATCGTTTCCCGCCATCCGGTCGTCTGGTGGCTGGTATTGCCGTAAAGGACGGTCTCGGACTGAAACGCCGGCAAGGATTCGACGCGCGTAACCCGGAAGTCAAGAAGATCGCCAAGCACGCCCGGCGGCAAATCGCCCGGAATATGCATGTCGCGCGTCTTGCTGCCGCTGCGGGGGCCGAACAAGACCTTCGCTTTTGATGCCTTGAGCCGCGTAGTGAAATCCGCATCAGGAATGACGAGATCCGGCGCCAGTACGAGCTTATATCCGTCGAGATCGGAATGCTGCCCGATGAAATCGATATCGACACCGAGGCGTGAGACGGCCGAATACCAGTCGAGCGCAATGGCGGAGGCAGCATAGTCGCGCCCCTGCGGCAGTGCGCGGGTTGCAAAACGCGAGTCATAATCGAGCAGGAGTGCCACGGAAGCCTTACCGCGCTTTTCGCCCTTCGGCAGCAGCTTCATCTCCTTGATGACCTCGGCCACTTCCTTATAGCCCTGATCCTCTTCGCTGTTGGGCAGCAGAAGGCCGGCATGGAATTGCTCCTGCGCAAAGGGCGCCTGGCGCCAGCGGAAATAGGACACCATGTCGACGCCGTGGGCATAGGCAAGCCAGGTCCACAACCGCACCATGCCATCGGCCGGCGACTGATTGTGCGACGCCCAGTTCACCGGTCCGGGCTGCTGTTCCATGACCCAAACGCGGCCGCGGCCGACTGCACGATAAAGATCGTGGTTGAAAGCGGGCTGATCGGGGTCGCCGACGCGCAGATAGCGCTGCTTTTCCTCGGCACTCAGTCGGCCATTGATGAGCCCACCCATGGGATAGACGTCCCACGAAGCGATATCGATATCTTCGCCGACCTTATAGTGATCGAAGTCGGTGTTCTGCGACATGAAGTTATGCGTCACCGGCCGGCCTGGAGAATGGCGGCGAATGATGTCGACCTGCACCTTGTTGAAGCTCTGTACCTCATCGGAGGCGAAGCGGAAGTAATCGACAAGATGCGTCGGCGTCGGCTCTTCGACCAGATTGTTGGGCAGATCGACCTCCTCGAAGCTATTGTAATGCATGCTCCAGAAGGTGGTGCCCCAAGCCCGGTTCAGTTCCTCGATGGTGCCATGTCGAGCGGCAAGCCATTCGCGGAAGGCGTGGAGCGCCCCTCTCGAATAGCTATGGATCGTATCGTGATCGCCATACTCGTTATCGGTCTGCCAGGCATGAACGAAGGGATGATCGCCATAGCGCTGTGCGACGGCTTCGGTGATGCGGGCCGCTTCGAGACGATAGCGGCGGCTGGAGAAACAGTAGTGCCGGCGCGCACCGAATTTGCGAACAACGCCGCGTGCATCGACGGGAAGAATGTCGGGATAGCGATCCACCAGCCACTTCGGCGGTGCGGCGGTCGGGGTACCGATGATTACCTTCAATCCCGCCTTACCGAGCACTTCGACGGCCTCGTCGAACCACTCCCAATGGAAGACGCCGGATTGCGGCTCGATACGCGACCAGGCAAACTCGCCGATGCGCACCCAGGCGAGCCCGAGTTCCACCATGCGAGCGGCGTCCTCTTCCCATTTCGCCCGTGGCCATTGCTCCGGATAGTAGCAGACACCAAGCTCCAGCATACCGGCATCCTGCCGGCTTGCATCGAAATTGTTCTGTCTGGCGAGCGGCTTGTGCACTGTCTTGTCCTTCATCATTCAAGTCGCCGAACGTCGGGCATCACCCTTGTCGCAGTCGAAATTTAAACGTTTATATCGCCGCGAAAGCGTTCACGGCTTGATCTCTATTGTGGGGTGGAAGCTTACCGGCCCGGCAGGCTGGACAGAATCTCGTCCAGCGCCTCCAGGAACCGATCGCAATCCTCCGTGCTGAACGGCGCCGGCGGCTTCACCTTCAGCACGTTATGGTGCGGGCCTTCGCTGCTAAGCAGGATGTGGTGCTTGCGCTTCATCTCGGCGATCACGAAGTCGAGTTCGGTCGCCGCTGGCGCCAGCGTCTCGCGATTGCGCACCAGTTCGACACCGTTGAAGAGCCCGTGCCCACGCACATCGCCGATGATCGCGTGGCGCGCGGCAAGCGAACGCACGCCGTCCATCAATCGGTCGCCGACGACACGGCAATGGTGCATCAACCGCTCGTCGCGAATGACATCGAGAACCGCCAGGCCGATCTCGGCGGAAACGGGGTTGCCGCCAAAGGTATTGAAATACTCCATGCCGTTGGCGAAAGAGGCGGCAATGGCTTCCGTCGTCACGACAGCCGCCATCGGATGTCCGTTGCCGATCGGTTTGCCCATGGTGACGATGTCGGGCACTACGCCCTGCAACTCATGCGCCCACATGTGGCTGCCGACACGGCCGAACCCGACCTGGACTTCATCTGCAAGGCAAAGACCGCCCGCTGCCCGTACATGGGCGTAGGCTTCCTTCAAGTAATTGGCCGGGAGTGTCAGCTGACCGCCAGTGCCTAGAATGCCCTCGCTGAAGAACAGTGCGGGACGACGACCTTCGACGGCAAGAGCGGCAACCTGGTTGCGCACGTCCTGCGCATATTTGCTACCGGCATCCGCATCGCCGTAGCGGAATCGGCCGCGATAAAGATCCGGCATCTCCGCCACCCGGACATGCCGCGGACGTCCTTCTCCACCCTTGCCGGCGAACTTGTAGGGACTAACGTCGATCAGGCTTGAGAGATGCCCATGATAAGCATGATCGACGGTGATGATATCGTGGTTGCGGGTGTAGGCACGCGCAAGCCGGATCGCGAGATCATTCGCTTCACTGCCGGAATTCACGAAGAAGCAGACATTAAGGGGATCGGGAAACAGGCTCGCCAGACGGCGAGAATATTCCACCAGCGAGTCATGCAGATAGCGCGAGTTGGTATTGAGCTTGCCGATCTGCGCCTGCGCCGCCTTCACCACGCGGGGATGGCAATGGCCAACGTGGCAGACGTTGTTGACCATATCGAGCCAGCGCGTGCCTTCCTCATCGATCAGATAGGCTCCCTCACCGCCGACGATTTTCAGCGGCGTCGCGGAATAGGCGATGCTGAGCGAACGGCCGATGCGGCGATGACGCTCGCGCACCAGAAAATCCTTGTCGCGCGCGACGACGACCGAGGCAGGCTTAGAGAAACCGAAGACGGCGCTCGGATCGGGACTGATAGCCCGCCACACCTGCCATTGATCGCGCACGCCGACACCGTGCATCTGCGCACCGAGACCGAGATGATCCGTGACGATCTGGAAATGCAAATGCGGAGACCAGTTGCCGTTTTCCGAGGCATCGCCGAGCGTGCAGAAGGCCTCGCCCTTCGCGATTGCCTGCCCCACCGAGAGCTTGGCCACACTTTCCCGCGAAAGATGGCCGTAGAGGCTCCAGAAGACATCTCCGTCATCCGTGCGATGTTCGAGCAGCACCGTAGGGCCAAAGCCGAACGCGACGGCATCGTCGCGAATGAAAGCGACCGTCCCGGCAAAAGGCGCACGCACAGGCTCTTGCGCTTGCCCGAAGAGATCGACACCGAGATGAATGCTGCGGCGCTGGCCGGCGGTCGGCGTCCGATAGGCATCGCTCTTGTAGATGTTGCGATCTTCACCGTAGAGACCGATGGCGAAGTCAGCCCCAGCCTGTTCGACACGCTCCTCGATCAAGCGGGCCGCGCCGGCGGCATCGAGCGACGCCCAGCTGTCCGCATCCAGTCCCGACGCGGTGAAATCGAGCGCCAGTACCTCCGGCTTCGCGACCGAGGGCCTGAAGATCGCAGCGAAGTCATGCGCGTTCCGCTCCAGCCAGCGCTCGATGCGGGGGCCATGCGGGACAGGATCGAAGCCGCAGGCATCGCGGATGCGAGCAATCGCCAAGGAGCGGTTCTCGCGCTGGAGACGCTGCAACTCGCGCCAAACGTCTTGCTGGCTGACGAGAAGATAGGTGTTTTCCGGATTTTCGCGGATCTGCTTGGCCGCCATGCACATGCTGACGGCATAGCGCGTGCACGTCAGATCGAAGATCAATTCGGCTTCAGTCTCGCTGACCGGATTGACGGCGTGATAGGCGCCGGCGAGACGACCGATCGTCTCGACCGGATCTTCCGTACCGATCAGCGCATAGGCACCGGCAACCGCGATTTCGACAACCCGCCAGGTTTCGACCATATCGCCGAAGTCGAGCAGGCCGCTCACGGCACCGGTCTCGCCAAGCAGGACGTTGTAGTCGTTGGCGTCGTTATGGATGACCTGGCGCGGGCATTGCTGCAATCGCGGCAGTATCTCGACAACGAAACGCTCAAGGATAGCCCTCACGGTTTCGCGCTTTTCGGTATCCGTAATGAAGGCAAGGTTTTCCAGATGCATATCCGCACGGCCGATATCCCAGGCGTAAGTGCGCTTGGCGCCGGGATGGCTGAAGCCTTCGAGACTGCGATCCATCTCGCCGAGCAGTCGCCCGAGCGTAACGACGCTTTGCATGCCACGCGCAGCAGATTTCGACCAGACGCTGCCATTCAGCCACGTCAACAGGCGCGCGGTGCGTTTGCCGTGCAGCTCCGCCGCAATCGCGGTGGCACCATTCCTGTCCGCCAGCGCACGGGAGATCGGAAGCTGCGGCGCAACGCGCGCCAGATGATCGAGCACGGCAATCTGCATAGCGAGATCGTCGGCATCGCCCGGCGCGTGCAGCTTGAGCAGGAAGCGGCTTCCATCTTCCGCTTCGACGCAATAATTGAGATCGTGTTCGCCCGGCAGAGCGGTTATCTTGCCCGAGACGCCATAGCTGTCGCGGAGCAGTGCATCGATCGCCCGGATCTCGCCGTCATGCTGGCTGTTCGCGTCGGTCATTGCCAAACTCTTTCCCTTACCAAGATATTGTTTTGCCATCGTAGGCGCGGAAACTGCCTGTATCGGCCATCGTCGTCGCGTCGATCAGGTCCTTTAGCCCTCGTGCGCTCCGCTCGATGTCGACGACCGCGTCCGGGCCGCCCATGTCGGTGCGGATCCAGCCTGGATGCAGCGATAGGACCGCGATATCCTCGCACCGAAGATCCTGCGCGAGTTTCACCGTCGCCATGTTCAATGCGGCTTTCGAGCAACGATAGGCATAGTCGCCATCGTCATCATCCCACGTCCCCTCCGCGAGCGATCCGGCCCGGCTGCTGATGTTGACCAGCACCTTGCGTCGCCCGAGGCAAAGATTCTCCCTAAGAGCTTGAGCAATCAGCAACGGCGCCAGCGCGTTGATCCGCATGACCTCCATGAAGTCATCCGTCCGCAGCGACGCGAGCCCGCCAGTGTCGCCGCGAACCGCCGCATTGTTGATCATGATGTCGATGGTCGTGCCCTTGAGCATTTTTCCGAGCGTTTCGATCGACGCCGCATCGTTGACGTCGAGCGGATAGAACAACATGGAAGCCATCGCCTCCGGCAGCTCCTGACGCGCACAAGCCAGTACCCGCCAGCCTTCACCGGCATAAAGTTCCGCGAGCATTCGGCCGAGACCACGCGAGGCACCCGTTATCAGAACCGTACCCGGCTCCTGTATCCGCGACGAGCTGTTAGCGGTGCTTGACGTCATATTTCTTCTCGATGAGGCTCACGAAGCTTGCAGCCGCAAGCGTCAGCAGGATGTAGAGAACCGCTGCAGAGTTATAGGGCGCGAAGGGCAGGAAACTTGCCGATTGGAACTCGCGCATGCGCTGGGTGATATCGCGGATCGATAGGATCGACAGAAGCGACGTGTCCTTCAAGATGGCAATGAGTTCGTTGCCAAGCGGCGGAATGATGATGCGGAATGCCTGCGGGATGATAACCAGCCGCGCAGTCTGCCAGCGATTGAGGCCGATGCTTGCCGCAGCTTCTATCTGGCCGACGGGGATCGCATTGATGCCGGAGCGGAAAATTTCGGCGAGATAGGCCGAATAGGCAAGAGCCATGGCGACGATGCCGCGCATCAGGTTCGGAGGATCGAATACCCCCTGCGTCGCATCCTTCAAGGCGCCACTCAACGGAAGGCCGACATAGAGAACGATGACCAGCATCGGAATGCCGCGGATCGTATCGACAATGAATTCAGAACCGATCGACAAAGGATGACGGCGATGGAGGAAACCACCGAGGGTCAGGAGGCCGATCACGATGGCGACGACCGAGAAGGTGATGCCCGCCGCGCGATCACGATCGTTCAGTGCCTGGGTACGCCAGATAACCGGCCAGTCGGACGGGACGGATGCCTCCGGCAGCAATGCACCACTGACATCCTGCTTCTTGCCGACGGCCTCGATGGCCTGCGGAGGAGCGACAAAGGTCCTGAGCGGCGTTTCCGCCTTCGGCGCACCCTCGTATTGGCCGAAGCGCACTGCGCTGATCAGACCCGATGGCGTGTTGGTGACGATGCCGATCTTGCCTTCAAGAGTGCCGGCCAGAACGTAGTTGTCACGCGGCTGCAGCAGGAACCAGGTGGAAAGTGCAGCAAGACCAAACGTCATCGCCACAAAAAAGATCAGGCTTGAACGCGTATAGCGCAGCTTCTGCAGGCCGACCCAGATCAGGCCGAGGACCGCAGCCAGAAGGTAGGCTGCAATCGCGGCGCGGATCGTGGTCGCAAGACCGGACGCGAAGGCGATATAGGCGAACAGAAAAATGAAGGCGAGGCCGGCGCCGTTGACCACTCCGAGCAGCCATGCACCTATCCGGCGCACGACACTTTCGGCCGCGACGGCTGCGCGATTGCCGATCGCGAGCAGTGCGAGACCAACCACGAGCAACAAGGCATAGGTCGGCCAGATCCAGGCTTCGATTTGTCGCACGATCACATCGGCAGCCGGCGTCAACTGACGCGGCGTCACGCCCTTGACGATGAGATCGGACTTGAAGGGATCGACGCTGTTGGCGACCACCGAAGCGATGAAGGGATGGACCATATCGCCCGCCAGGATCGCAGCGGTTGCGATGAGGCCAAGAAGCGTCACGGCAATGGTCAGGCGCGGCCGTGCAACTTTCGCCCGCGACAGGAAAAGAACAGCAATAGCGGATGCGAAAGCGGCCGACAGCAACAGGAAGCCGGGCACGAAAGCCGAGGATCCCGGCTCCACGCCGAGGATGGCCTGCAGCGAGCGCAGATAGTCCGGCGAGGACGCAAACAGATAGACGATGAAAGGCAGCGCCGCGAGAATGATCAGATTGCTGGGTCGCACGCTTTTTATGAACAACATTCCGGCCTCCAGCGCCAGATCGAGCAGACGAGGTCGGGAGCGCAGCAGCGCGCTCCCGACAGGAACTTACTTGAGGCCCCAATACTTGGCGATCAGCTTGTCGAGCGTCCCATCCTTCTTGATCTCCTGCAGGCCCTCATTGAAGGCTGCGAGGTTCTCGTCGCCCTTGCGGAAAACGAGGCCGATCGGATCGGACTGCAGACCCTTGATGGCTGCAACCAACTGGCCGGCGAACTCACGTTCATAGGCGGCGGCGTTGGCGCCATTGATGACGACGCCGTCGACATCCTTGTTCTTGAGCGCGATGATCGCCGCGCTGAAGGTATCGTAAGCAGCAACGTTTTCCTTGCCGACGAGGCCTTCCGCAACCTGCGCATCGGTCGTATTGGCCTGTGCCGAGAGCTTGCGGCCCTGTGCCTTGAACTGCTCGAGCGTGATACCCTGATCTTCTGCGCGCGTCAGGATGACCTGGCTGTTAACAATGTATGGATCGGAAAAGTCCATCGCTTTCTTGCGCTCGTCAGTGATCGACACGCCGGAAGCCACGAGGTCGAAATTGCCCTGATCGAGTGCTGCGAAGATGCCGTCCCAGCCTGTCGTCACGAACTCGGCCTGGCAATGGATCTTGGTGCAGATGGCGTTGACGACATCGACGTCGAAGCCGACGATCTGGCCACTCGCCGGATCGATGCTTTCCATCGGCGGAGAGGTCGTGTCCGAACCGATCTTGAGCAGCTTGCCGCCGAGATCCGCGGCCTGGGTGGCGCCTGCAGCCAATATGGCAAATGCAAGCGTCGCGACAAATTTCTTCATTTCTTCCTCCTCAATCGTCGGAACCGCCACCTTGGCAACCCGCGACAAAACCCTAAAGAAGATCCGGCCCCCTCGACGCCATCAGTCAGATCCTCGCTTCACGCCATTTTACCTAGCAAGGAATATAAACGTTTTCAATGCAAAATATAAACGTTTTTATTTCCAAGCTGGAAGAACTGTGCACAAACATCTCCGGGACGAAAACCAGACATGGACGGGTTTCGAATGCCGAATGAAAATGCGGAATTCGCCTGGACAGCCCAAAGCATGGCGTTGCTTTGATCAGCGCTTTGTTGTGATGCGATCGTCGGAGCGTTCGATGAGCTTGGGCATGATGAGCGCCTGCAGTGCCTGCGGCTTCTCGCCTTCCATGCGCCTGAGGATGTAGCTGCCCAGAAGCTCGCTCGGCTCGTGGATCGGCAGGAAATAGGTGGTGATCGGCGGCGCGAAATACTGGCTGACATTCA